>Ga0181344_1000003_pt1 | contig 416546 bp, 405 predicted proteins | sample Su13VDMLBDD_FD_130098 | JGI IMG/M metagenome (GOLD analysis project Ga0181344, IMG submission 130098) | Freshwater viral communities from Lake Michigan, USA - Su13.VD.MLB.D.D | ecosystem: Environmental > Aquatic > Freshwater > Lake | place: USA: Michigan | collected 2013-07-15
AGGGGCCAAGGCACCATGGCACGCGCCAGCACTATGGTGAGCGCGCGCGCCATGGTGCCGGTCACCGCCGCCTGGCCTGATTTTACCCCGCCGCGTGGCCGGATTTTGCACCGCCGTTGACACATGCGCGCCTTGAAGGAGAACGCCCGGCAAGGCTTCTGGAACGGCTCGCTGCCGCCCATCGGCTACCGCGTCGTCGATGCCGAGCAGCGCGGCGCGAAGATGAAAAAGAAGCTGGAAATCGACCCGCTCCATGCCGACACCGTGCGGCTGATCTTCCGCCTCGCGTCCGAGGGCGACGGCACGTCCGGCCCCATGGGCGTCAAGAATATCGTCAATCACCTGAACAGGCACCGCATGTTCACCCGCAACGGCGGGCGTTGGGGCATCGGCCAGCTTCACCGTGTCCTGACCCGTCGCACCTATATCGGCGAGCATCGCTTCAATCGCCGCTCCAACAAAGGCGTGGTGAAGCCCGAGGAAGAAATCGTTACCGTTCCCGTGCCGCCGCTTATCGACCTTGAGGTATTCGAGGCCGTTCAGAACCGCTTGAAGGTCAATAATCCGAAGGTGACGCCGCCGCGCGTCGTCAGCGGCCCGAACCTGCTGACCGGCATTTGCTATTGCGGCAATTGCGGCGGGGCCATGACGCTCCGCACCGGCAAGAACGGCCGCTATCGCTATTATGCCTGCTCGATCCGGGCACGGCAGGGCGAAACCGGCTGCAAGGGTCGCGCGATCCCGATGGACAAGCTCGACCGCATGGTGGTGACGCATATCGAGGAAAGATTGCTCGACCCCGAACGGATCGAAGACGTTCTCGCCTCGCTTCTGGATCGCCGGCAGGAAGGCGTCGAGCGGCGCAGCCAGCATATCGCCGAGTTGAACCATCGCGCGGCCGAGGCCGACAACCGCCTCAAGCGCCTCTACGACGCCATTGAAGCCGGTTCGCTTGACCCGGCCGAGTCCTCCCTTAGCGAGTGCATCGCGGGCCTCACGGCGCTTCGGGATCAGGCGCGGGCCGATGCCACGCGGATCGAAGCCATGCTCGCAAGCGCAACCCACCAGCGCCTCACAGGGGCAGCCGTGCGGGAATTGGCGAGCGAAGCACGCGCCCGGCTCCGGCTTGGAAAGGGGGACTATCGGCGGGAACACGTCCGAGCCTTCGCCCAGCACGTCGAGGTCGCGGATGACGCGATCTACATCAAAGGAAACAGAAACGTCCTGTTGAGGACGCTGGTAGCCACAAAAGGAGGGAAAACGGCGGGAATCGGCGTTCCCGGTCTTACACCGAAGTGGCGGAGCAGGTGGGATTCGAACCCACGGAACCATCGCTGGCCCGGCGGTTTTCAAGACCGCTGCCTTAGACCACTCGGCCACTGCTCCGTCGGGGGCTGCGTAACCCTTGGCAGGGCGATTGCCAAGATCCCTTACACCACCACGCCGGCGCCCTCGGTCGCAGGGCCGGCGACGGCGCGGAAGGCGGCGAACAGCTCGCGGCCCATGCCCTCGCTGCTGGACCGGGGGTCGTGGGGCGCGGCCGGGCGGGACTCGAAATCCGGGGCAAGGCAGTCGATCGTGCCCCGGACCGCATCCAGGCGGATCAGGTCGCCGTCGCGGACGCGCGCCAAGGGGCCGCCGACCGATGCCTCGGGCGAGATGTGGATGGCGGCCGGCACCTTGCCCGATGCGCCGGACATGCGGCCGTCGGTCAGAAGCGCGACCTTCAGGCCGCGGTCCTGCAAGACGGCCAGGATCGGCGTCAGCGAGTGAAGCTCGGGCATGCCGTTGGCGCGCGGACCCTGGAAGCGGACAACGACCACGGTGTCCTGGGTCAGCTCGCCTGCCTTGAAGGCGTCCTTGACTTGATCCTGGTCGCTGAAGACGCGGGCCTTGGCCTCGATCACGTGGCGTTCTACCGCCACGGCGCTGACCTTGATGACCCCCCGGCCCAGGTTGCCTCCAAGCTGCTTCAGGCCGCCGGTGCGGGCAAAGGGATTGCTGGCGGGGCGCAGGATCTTGTCGTTCAGCGTGTCGCGGGATCCTTCCTCCCACCGGACTCGGTCGCCGTCCAGCTTCGGCTCGGCGGTATAGCCGTCAAGGCCCGTGCCGTTTATGGTCTTCACGTCCGGGTGCAGCAGACCGGCCTCGAGCAGCTGGCCGATCATGTAGCCGATGCCGCCTGCCGCGTGGAAATGGTTCACGTCCGCCAGGCCGTTGGGATAGACGCGCGCCATCAGCGGCACGGCTTCGGAAATGTCGTGGAAATCCTCGATGTCGATCAGGATGCCCGCGGCCTTGGCCATGGCGGGGATGTGCATCACCAGGTTCGTGGAGCCGCCCGTCGCCATCAGGCCGACGATGCCGTTCACGAAGGCCTTTTCGTCCAGAACCTCGCCCGCGGGCAGGAAGTCGTTGCCAAGCCGCGTGATCGCGGCGGCGCGCTGGACGCCCGCCACGGTCAGGGCGTCGCGCAGGGGCGTGTTCGGGTTCACGAAGCTGCTGCCCGGCAGGTGCAGGCCCATGAACTCCATCAGCATCTGGTTGCTGTTCGCGGTGCCGTAGAAGGTGCAGGTGCCGGGCGAATGATAGGACGCCATCTCGGCCGCCATCAGGGCGTCGCGGCCGACTTCGCCTGCGGCGAACTGCTGGCGGACACGGGATTTCTCGTCGTTGGGCAGGCCCGAGGGCATGGGACCGGCGGGCAGGAACACCGCCGGGATATGGCCAAAGGTCGCGGCGGCCATGACAAGGCCCGGCACGATCTTGTCGCAGACGCCCAGATACAGCGCGGCATCGAAACAATCGTGGGACAGCCCGACGCCCGCCGCAAGCGCGATCACGTCGCGGGAAAACAGCGACAACTCCATCCCCGCGCGGCCCTGAGTCACGCCGTCGCACATCGCGGGCACGCCACCCGCAACCTGAACCGTGGCGCCCGCCGCGTTGCCGGCCCGGCGGATCAGGTCGGGGAAACGCTCGTAGGGCTGATGGGCCGACAGCATGTCGTTGTAGGCGGTGATGACCCCGATGTTGGGTTTGCGCGACAGGGCAAGGTCGTCCTTGTCGGGCATGGCGGCATAGGCATGGGCCTGGTTGCCGCAGGACAGATGGGCGCGGCGGGGGCCTTCCTCGGCCGCGCGGGCGATCTTTGTCAGATAGGCCTCGCGCGTGGTGCGGGACCGGGCGCGGATTCTGTCGGTGACGCGGTCGATGGTGGCGTGCGGGGTCATGGGCTGGCTCCTTCTGCGTAAGGGGAATATACGTTGTTAGCGTTAACGGTTCAATGTCTCTTGTGCCGGTGTGCGGTTTGCTGGGCGACGGACTTGTGCCGGGCGGGGCGGCGTGCCAGATCCAGGGCGCGAAAGGATACATTCCCATGACCGATCTGCCCGTGCTGCGCCTGCGCCCGAAATCCAAGCCCCAGGCGATCCGCCACGGCTTTCCCTGGGTTTTCGCGGACGAGGCCGTGCTGGACCGGCGCAGCCGCGCCATTCCCGCGGGCAGCTTCGCCGTGCTGGAGGATGCCGAGCGCAAGCCCCTCGCGCTGGTGACGGTCAACCCGAATTCGAAGATCGTCGCGCGGGTGATGGATCCCGAAACCCGGGCCTCCATCGACGGCGCATGGCTGCGCGCCAAGCTGGCGCGGGCCTTGGCAATGCGGGAACGGCTTTACGACACGCCCTTTTACCGACTGGTCCATGCCGAGGCCGACGGACTGCCGGGACTGGTGATCGACCGTTTCGGCGATGCGGCGGTGGTTCAGCCGAACGCCGCCTGGGCCGACCGGATGGCCGGGGATCTGGCCGATGCGCTGGTCGATGTCACCGGCGTGTCCACCGTGATCCTGAACGGGCAGGGGCGCGCGCGCGGTCTGGAAGGGCTGGACGAACGGATGGAGGTTCTGCGCGGCCAGGCCCCGGGCCAGCCGATCCCGGTGCCGATGAACGGCGCGACCTATCTGGCCGACTTGATGGGCGGGCAGAAGACCGGGCTGTTCTTCGACCAGCGCCCGAACCATGCCTTTGCGCAACGGCTGGCGCGGGGCGCGACGGTGCTGGATGTGTTCAGCCACGTGGGCGGCTTTGGGCTTGCGGGTCTGGCGGCGGGCGCGGCCCATGCCACCTGCGTCGACGGCAGCGCGGCGGCCCTGGACCTGGCCAAGGGCGGGGCAGGGCGGATGGATGCCGCCGACCGGCTTGACACCATTCAGTCCGACGCTTTCAAGGCGATGGAGCAGCTGGCCGCCGAGGGCCGCCGCTTCGATGTCGTGGTTTGCGACCCGCCCGCCTTCGCGCCCTCGAAACCCGCGCTGGAGGCGGGGCTGCGCGCCTACGAGCGCGTGGCGAAGATGGCCGCGCCGCTGGTCGCGACGGGCGGCTATCTGGGCCTGTGCAGCTGCTCGCACGCCGCCGACCTGACGGCCTTCCGCAATGTCAGCGCGCGCGGCATCGGACGTGGCGGGCGGCGCGGCGTGCTGATCCACACGGGCCAGGCCGGGCCGGATCATCCGATGCTGCCGCAGCTGGCGGAAACCGGCTATCTCAAGGCGCTGTTCTTCCGGCTGGACTGATGCGCGCTGTTCTTGACGCCAACGTCCTGTTCCCCACCATTCTGCGAGAGATCCTGACCGATCTGGCCGCGGCCGGGCTGTTCGTGCCGCTGTGGTCGCCCCGCATCCTGGCCGAATGGCGCCACGCGGCCGCCCGGCTTGGACCGGATCAGGACGCCGTTGCGGGGGCCGAGATCGCGCTGCTGCGCGACCGCTTTCCCGGCGCCGAAATGCCCGACAACGGTACCCTTGCCATCGACGGGCATTTTCCCGACCCTGCCGACCGGCACGTGGTCGAGGCCGCGCTTGCAGGGCGCGCGCCCCTGATCGTCACCGCGAACCTGCGCGATTTCCCCCAGCGGCTGATGGCAGGCCTGGGTCTGCGGGCGATCCATCCCGATGCTTTCCTGCTGGACCTGCTGGCGGCGGATCCGCCGGCCGTCGGCAAGGCCGTCCAGACGGCGCGCGGCAAGGCGGCTGCCCTGGGCGGCGCCATGACTGCCGCCGAAATGCTCAAACGCTGCCGCCTCCCTCGGCTGGCCAAGGCCCTGAGAGGTTGAACCGAGTTGCTGTTAACGCTAACAAGGAATATGGCGACTGCCAACCCCAAGGAGGACAGCATGGTCTCGCGCGTCATTCCCGTTGACGACTTCGATCTGGTGATTTTCGGCGCCACGGGCGACCTGGCGCAACGCAAGATCCTGCCGGGCCTGTTCCGGCGCTTCGTTGCGGGTCAGATCCCCGAAAGCTCGCGCATCATCGGCGCGGCGCGCACCGAGCAGGACGACCATGGCTTCCGCGAGGAAGCGGCCAAGGCCGTTGTCGAATTTGCCGGCGTCCAGAAGAACGATCCCCGGCTGGCGCAGTTCCTGCAACTGCTGGGCTATACGCCCATCGACGCCAAGGGCGAGGGGGGATGGGCCGACCTAAAGGCCCGGATGCGCCCGGGCGCGGTTCATGCCTTCTATTTCTCGGTCGCGCCGGCGCTGTTCGGCGACATCGCGGAACGGCTGGCCTCGAACGGCATCGCGGACGCGGACAGCCGCATCGTCGTGGAAAAGCCCTTTGGCCGCGACTTGCGGACGGCGCGCGCGCTGAACGCCATGCTGGCCCAGCATTTCCGCGAAGAACAGATTTATCGCATCGACCATTACCTGGGCAAGGAAACCGTCCAGAACCTGATGGCGGTCCGCTTTGCCAACATCCTGTTCGAGCCGCTGTGGAATTCCCAATACGTCGATCACGTCCAGATCACCGTGGCCGAGACCGTGGGCGTGGCCGGGCGCGGCAGCTATTACGACAAGTCCGGCGCGATCCGGGACATGGTTCAGAACCACATGATGCAGCTTCTGTGCCTGATCGCGATGGAGCCGCCCTATCACTTCGACCCGAACGCCGTGCGCGACGAAAAGCTAAAGGTGATCCGCGCGCTTCAGCCGGTCAGCGCCGGCGACATCGTGCGCGGCCAGTATCAGGCCGACGGCAAGTCCACCGGCTATCTCGAGGACGCGGAAAACCCCGATTCGCGCACCGAAAGCTATGTCGCGATGAAGGTCTGCATTTCCAACTGGCGCTGGCAGGGCACGCCCTTCTACCTGCGCACCGGAAAGAAGCTGCGCGCCCGCACCAGCGAGATCGCCATCGTCTTCCGCGAGCCGCCGCATTCGATCTTCGACGACAGCGGCGCGCCCAAGGCCAACGAACTTGTCATCCGCCTGCAACCGAACGAGGGCATGAACCTCAAGGTGATGATCAAGGAACCGGGCCCGGGGGGGATGCGGCTGGTGCAGGTGCCGCTGGACATGTCCTTTGCCGATGCGCTTGGCGCCGACGGCAGCGACATGCCCGACGCCTATGAACGGCTGATCATGGACGTGATCCGGGGCAACCAGACCCTGTTCATGCGCGGCGACGAGGTCGAGGCCGCCTGGGCCTGGACCGACCCCATCATCGCCGCCTGGGAAGACAGCAAGCGCCGCCCCGAACCTTACGACGCGGGATCCTCGGGGCCCGAGGAAGCGTTGCGCCTGATGCATCGCGACAATCGCCGATGGAGGGAAATCCGCGGATGAGCATGATCTTCAAGGAATACCCCGACCGCGAGATGCTGTCCCTGTCGCTGGCCGACCAGATGGCCTCGCAGCTGGCGCAGCAGCTGCGCACGGGCGACACGGCCAGCCTTTGCGTGCCGGGCGGGACATCGCCCACGCTGGTCTTCGAGACGCTCAGCGGGGCGGATATCGACTGGAACCGCGTCACGGTCTTTCTGGGCGACGAACGCTGGGTGGACGGCGAACACAAGCGGTCGAACGGCCGCCTGCTGCGCCGTCACCTTCTGCGCGACCGGGCGGCCGCGGCGAACTATATCGACCTTTACACCGGGGCCGCGACGCCTGACGAGGCCGCCGAATCCCTGGCCGAGGCGATCCGCCCGCATCTGCCGATCACCGTGGTCCTGCTGGGCATGGGCAACGACATGCATACAGCGAGCCTGTTCCCCGGCGCCGACCGCTTGGCCGAGGGGCTGGCATCCGACGCCCCCCTGGTTCTGCCGATCCGCGCCGAAGGCGCCGAGGAGCCGCGCATCACCCTGACCCGCCCGGCCCTGGCCGACGCGATGAATGTCCATGTCCTGATCATGGGCCCGGAAAAGCGTGGGGCGCTGGAGCGGGCGCAGAAGCTCGACCCGCTCGAGGCGCCGATCCGCGCCTTTCTGGACAACGCCACCGTTCATTGGGCCGAATAGGAGCCTTTCCCACATGACAGAGATCTGGACCCGCCTGAAATCCCATCGGCAGGCGCAGGGCGAGACCCGCATCGCCGACCTGTTCGATGCCGATCCGGCCCGCGCCCGCGCCTTCTGCACCGAGGCCGACGGCCTGGTTTTCGACTGGTCCAAGACGGCCATCGACGCGGGCGCGCGCGATCTGCTGGTCGAATTGGCGGAAGGCGCGGACGTGGCGGGCCGACGCGAGGCGATGTTCGCGGGTGAGAAGATCAACGAGACCGAAGGCCGCGCCGTTCTTCATACCGCCTTGCGCAACCTGCGCGGCAGCGTGACGGTGGACGGCCAGGATGTGATGCCCGCCGTGCGCGAAACGCATGACCGCATGGCCGATTTCGCCCGCGACGTGCGGTCCGGCGCCTTCACGGGGCAGGGCGGCGCCATCACGGACGTGGTCAATATCGGCATCGGCGGGTCCGACCTTGGCCCCTGTATGGCCGTTCTTGCCCTGGCGCCCTATCACGACGGGCCGCGCTGCCATTTCGTCAGCAACGTGGACGGCGCCGACATCGCCGACACCCTGAAGGGCCTGGATCCGGCGACGACCCTGGTGATCGTGGCGTCCAAGACCTTCACCACCATCGAGACGATGACCAACGCCCAAACCGCGCGCGACTGGATGGGCCGTGTCGTGACCGACCCGGCGGCGCAATTCGTGGCGCTGTCCTCGGCCGCGGGCAGGACGGCGGAGTTCGGCATCGACCCGTCGCGCGTTTTCGGGTTCGAGGATTGGGTCGGCGGGCGCTATTCCGTCTGGGGTCCGATCGGGCTGTCGCTGATGCTGGCCATCGGGGACGAGCGGTTCGACGAGTTCCTGGCGGGCGCCGCCGCGATGGACGCGCATTTCCGCAGCGCGCCCTTGGCGGAAAACCTGCCGGTGCTGCTGGCCCTGGTGGGCATCTGGCACCACCAGATCTGCGGCTATCCGACCCGCGCGGTGCTGCCCTACGACAACCGCCTGATGCGGCTGCCGGCCTATCTGCAACAGCTGGAAATGGAATCGAACGGCAAGCGCGTCGCCATGGACGGGTCCGACCTGACCGTCGTGTCCGGCCCGGTCGTCTGGGGCGAGCCGGGCACCAACGGCCAGCACGCCTTTTACCAGCTGATCCACCAGGGCACGACGCCGGTGCCTTGCGAATTCATCCTGGCCGCGCGCGGCCACGAGGATGATCTGGCGCACCATCACATCCTGCTGGCCGCGAACTGCCTTGCGCAATCCGAGGCCCTGATGCGAGGCCGCACGCTGGACGAGGCGCGCGCGCTGATGCGGGCCAAGGGACTGGAAGGCGCGGAACTGGACCGGCAGGCGCGTCACCGGGTGTTTCCCGGAAACCGCCCCTCGACCACGCTGCTGATCGAGAAGCTGACGCCCTTTGCCCTGGGCCAGATCGTCGCGCTGTATGAACATCGCGTGTTCGTCGAAGGCGTGATCCTGGGCATCAACAGCTTCGACCAGTGGGGGGTCGAGCTTGGCAAGGAACTGGCGCTGAAGGTCGAGCCGCTGCTGAAGGGCGAGAGCGCGCCGGGCCACGATGCGTCCACCGAGCATCTGGCGAGCCTGTTCCGCCGGATGCGCGGATAGGCGGCCTGGCCGGGGGGCCGCCTGCCCCCCACGCGCGTTCCGCGCGTCCCCCCCGGGGGTATTTGCTGCAAAGAAGAAGCCCTGCCGCCTACCAGTGCGGCGGGCGCTGGTCGGCCAGAGGGATCGAGCCTTCGGCATCGGCCTGCTGTTCGGCGGCGAAGCGCATCAGCATCTCGACCCGGCGGGTCAGCAGGGCGATCTCGGCGTCCTGGCGGGCGATGACCTCGTGCAGGTCGTCGGTCACGCGCGTCAGATGCGCCAGCGCTTCTTCGGCTGCGAGAATTCGCGTCTCGGTATCCTTGTCCATATCGGCCCCTTCGGTTAAGGCAGCCACGGATTTGGCCGGAAAGGCAGGACCATGGCGAAAGATCAGAAAAAACAGCCCCGTCCCAAGGCGGACACGCCCAAGGGCTTTCGCGACTATTTCGGCGCGGACGTGACCGAACGCAAGGCGATGCTGGACCGGATCGCCGAAATCTATCACCGCCATGGATTCGATCCCCTGGAAACCAGCGCCGTCGAGACGGTCGAGGCCCTGGGCAAGTTCCTGCCCGACGTAGACCGTCCCAATGCCGGGGTGTTCGCCTGGCAGGAGGACGCCGTTCCCGGCGGCGGGTCGGGCGACTGGCTGGCGCTGCGCTATGACCTGACGGCGCCCTTGGCGCGGGTGGCGGCGCAGTTCCGCAACGATCTGCCCTCGCCTTATCGGCGCTATGCCATGGGACCGGTCTGGCGCAACGAGAAGCCGGGGCCGGGGCGGTTCCGGCAGTTCTATCAATGCGACGCGGATACGGTGGGGTCCGCGTCCGTTGCGGCGGATGCCGAGATCTGCGCGATGCTGGCCGATGCGCTGGAGGCCGTGGGCATCGCGCGCGGCGACTATCTGGTGCGGATCAACAACCGCAAGGTGCTGAACGGCGTCCTGGAAGCGGCCGGGGTTCGCCCCGACCGGGCCGACGACGTGCTGCGCCAGATCGACAAGTTCGACAAGGTGGGCCGCGACGGCGTGCTGGCGCTGCTGACCACGGGCCGCAAGGACGACAGCGGCGCGGTGATCGAGGGCGTGGGCCTGTCCGAGGCGCAGGCCGCGCCGGTGCTGGCCTTCCTGACTTCGAAAGGGGCGGACAACGCCGCAACCTTGGAGAACCTCCGCGCAGCGGTCGGAGCATCGGCCATCGGGGCCGAGGGCGTGGAGGAGCTGGCCGAGATCGCCGGAATGCTGGCGGCCATGGGCGTGGCCGAGGATCGGGCGGTCATCGACCCCTCGGTCGTGCGCGGCCTGGGCTATTACACCGGTCCGGTATTCGAGGCCGAACTGACCTTCGAGATCCTGGACGACAAGGGCCGCAAGCGGCAGTTCGGGTCCGTCGCGGGCGGCGGGCGCTATGACGGGCTGGTTGAACGCTTTACGGGCCAGAAGGTGCCCGCGACCGGGGTCAGCATCGGCGTGGACCGGCTGCTGGCCGCGCTGCGCGCCAGGGGGCTGGCCGGCACGCAGGCGCAGGGACCGGTGGTCGTCACCGTCATGGACCGGGACCGGATGGCGGATTACCAGGCGATGGCGGCGGACCTGCGCGCGGCGGGCATCCGGGCCGAGGTTTATCTGGGCAACCCCAAGAACTTCGGCAACCAGTTGAAATACGCCGACAAGCGCGGCGCGCCGGTTGCGATCATCCAGGGCGGGGACGAGGCCGCGCGGGGCGTCGTGCAGGTCAAGGATCTGGTTCTGGGCGCGCGCATCGCGGCCGAAGCCAGCCTTGACGAATGGAAGGCGCAGCCCGCCCAGACCGAGGTGCCCCGCGCCGATTTGGTCGCGGAAGTGCGGCGGATCGTCGGATGATCTCCAAGCGCGACAAGCAGGCCGTCGGCCAGCGGTTCCTGTCGGCCTTCCGCGGGGCGGGCGCGGTCGAGGTCGCGCCCGACATCCTTCTGCCCGCCGATACGCTGCTGGACCTGTATGGCGAGGATATTCGCGCCCGCGCCTATACCTCGACCGATCCCTTGCGGGGCGAGGTGATGCTGCGGCCCGACTTCACCGTGCCGGTGGTGCAGATGCACATGGCGGGGGGCGCGGAACCCGCCCGCTATTGCTATCTGGGCGAGGTGTTCCGCAAGCAGGATCCCGGCGAGGAGCGGCCGGCAAACCCGCGCGACAACGAATACCTCCAAGCGGGGTTCGAACTGTTCGCCCACGACCGCCAGGCCGACGCCGAGGTCTTCGCGCTGTTCCACCGGCTGCTGGCGCCCTATGGGCTGCGCGCCGTGACGGGCGACATGGGGCTGGTGATGAATGCCGTCCGCGCGCTGCCGCTGTCGGACGCCCGGCGCGAGGCTTTGCTGCATCATGTCTGGCGGCCGGGCCGGTTCGGGCGGCTGCTGGAGCGGTTTTCGCGGCCCGCAGCCCCGCGCACCTTTGCCGAAAGCGCCGCCCCCTGGGCCGGGCTGCGGTCCGAAGCCGAGATGGAGCGGCGCATGGCCCGGCTGATCGCCGATCAGAAGGCCGCGCCGCTTGATCCGGTCTGGACCGCGCGGCTGGACCGGCTGTTCTCCATCAGCGCCCCCATCCCGGACGCCTTGGCGCAACTGTCGGACCTGGCGCGGGAGTGGCCGGACCTTGAACCCGTCATCGGCCGTGTCGGGGAACGGTCGGGGATGCTGTCGGATCTGGGCGTCGCGCCCGAAGCCGTCCTGTTCGACGCAAGCCACGGTCACCGCACGATGGAATATTACGACGGCTTCACCTTCAGCTTTCTGGCGCAAGGGCGCGCAGACTGGCCGCCCGTCGCGACGGGCGGGCGATACGACGCGCTGACCGCCGTGCTGGGGCGGGGCGGGCGCGCCATTCCGGCGGTGGGCGGCATCATCCGTCCGGGCCTAATTGCCGAACTGGAGGCCGCATGATCCGGCTGGGCGTGCCGTCCAAGGGGCGGCTGATGGAACAGACCTTCGACTGGTTCGCCGCCCGGGGGGTGGCCTTGTCGCGCAGCGGCTCGGACCGCGAATACGCGGGCCGGGTGCAGGGCGCCGACGGCGTGTCGCTTGTCCTGCTGTCGGCGGGCGAGATCCCGCGCGAACTGGCCGCGGGCCGGATCGAGCTTGGCGTGACCGGCACCGATCTGGTGCGCGAGAAGCTGGCGGGCTGGCGGTCCGACGTGGCCGAGGTGGCGCCCATGGGCTTTGGCCATGCCGACCTGATCCTGGCGGTGCCCGATTGCTGGCGGGATTGCGAAAACCTGGACGATTTCGCGGCCATCGCCCGCGATTTCCGCGCCGCGCACGGCTTCCGCCTGCGGATCGCCACCAAGTATCACCGGCTGGTCCGGGCATGGCTGGCTGGCCACGAGGTCGCGGATTATCAACTGGTGGATTCCCAGGGCGCGACCGAAGGCACGGTCGCCAACCAGACCGCCGAAGCGATTGCGGACATCACCAGTTCGGGCGAAACCCTGCGGGCCAATCACCTCAAAATCCTTCCCGACGCCCTGATCCTTGCCAGCCAGGCAACGCTGTTCGCCAACCGCGCCGCCGCTGAAACGGCTGAGGTCCGGGCGTTCCTGTCCCTTCTGGCGGAAGGATAAGGACGGTTAGACAAACGACGCCTTGCTTTTGGAATGGATCGAATCCGCCGGACCGGACGTTACCACGGTGCCGCCCGGGCGGGCGGGTGAAAACGGAGGATTTGCGATGATCGACTCGAGCCAGATCAAGGAGCATATGGAAGTCGTCGGTGCCGATGGCGTGCATGTGGGCAAGGTGGACCATCTGGACGGCGACCGCATCAAGCTGACCCGCAAGGACGAGGCGCACGGGCAGTCGAAGGACCATCACCATTACCTCCCCCTGGCGGATGTCGCGTCAGTCGACGGGGGCAAGCTGTGGCTGTCGGCCGATGCCGCCAATGCAGGGCAGTTGCTTCAGGAAAAGGACGGCTCGCCGATCGCCGACAGCCTTTGACGGGATGGCTGGCCGGATGATCGGCATCCGGCCTTTGCCGCTTGCGGCCGGGCGGGGCTTTTAACCCTGCCGGCCGCCCTACAGCCCGACCAGCGCGCGGGCGAAGTCGTTCGCGTCGAAGGCGTCCAGATCGTCGATCTGCTCGCCGACGCCGATGGCATGGATCGGCAGGCCGAAACGATCGGCAAGCGCCACCAGCACGCCGCCGCGCGCGGTTCCGTCCAGCTTCGTCATCACCAGGCCCGAGACATCGGCCAGCTGGCGGAATGTTTCCACCTGATTGAGCGCGTTCTGGCCGGTGGTCGCATCCAGCACCAGAAGGGTGTTGTGCGGCGCGCCCGGATCCTTCTTGCGGATCACGCGGACGATCTTGGCCAATTCCTCCATCAGATCCTGGCGGTTCTGCAAGCGGCCGGCCGTGTCGATCATCAGCAGGTCGGCGCCTTCGGCTTCGGCCCGGGTCATGGCGTCGAAGGCAAGGCTGGCAGGGTCGCTGCCCTGGGCCGCGACCATCACCGGCACGCCCGCCCGCTGGCCCCAGATCTGCAACTGTTCCACGGCGGCGGCGCGGAAGGTGTCGCCCGCCGCGATCATCACCGACTTGCCCGCCGCGCGGAACTGGCTGGCAAGCTTGCCGATGGTGGTGGTCTTGCCCGCGCCGTTGACGCCCACGACCAGGACCACCTGCGGCTTTTTCGGATAAAGGGGCAGGGGGCGGGCCACGGGGGTCATGATCCGGGCGATCTCGCCCGCCAGAAGCTCCTTGAGTTCGGTGGACGACACCCGGCGGCCCATCCGGCCCTCGGCGATGTTGGCCGTCACGCGCAAGGCGGTTTCGACGCCCAGGTCCGCCTGGACAAGCATGTCCTCCAGTTCCTCGAGCATCTCGTCGTCGAGGGCGCGGCGCGGCTCCTCGGGGCGCGTGGCGGGGGCGGTGCCGAACAGGCGTCCCACGATCCCGCCCGAAGGGGCGGGCGCCGGGGCGGGGGCAGCCTCGGGCGCGGCCTCGACGATGTCGTCCAGCCCTTCTCCGATCTTCGAAGACGACCGCGTCAGCCGTTCGCGCAATTTGGTGAAAAACGACATGCCCGCACCTTTCCAATCCGCCGAAGACCCTAATCGCTGCGGGCCGAAAGGAAAAGGGCGGCAAATCGCTGCTTTCCCCCGGCCCGCCCTTGCGCTAGACCCGGCCCCGGACTTTTTCGGGGAATGGAAGGACCGTTCATGGCCAATGTGGTGGTTGTCGGCGCGCAATGGGGCGACGAGGGCAAGGGCAAGATCGTCGATTGGCTGAGCGAGCGGGCCGACGTGATCGCCCGCTTCCAGGGCGGCCACAATGCCGGGCACACGCTGGTCATCGGCAACACGGTCTTCAAGCTGTCGCTGCTGCCGTCGGGGATCGTGCGCGAGGGCAAGCTGGCGGTGATCGGCAACGGCGTGGTGCTGGACCCCTGGGCGCTGTTTTCCGAGATCGACAAGCTGTCGGCGCAGGGCGTCAGGATTTCGACCGAGAACCTGATGATCGCGGAAAACACCCCGCTGATCCTGCCCCTGCATCAGGATCTTGACAAGCTGCGCGAGGAAGCCGCGGGCAAGGCCAAGATCGGCACCACCGGGCGCGGCATCGGCCCGGCCTACGAGGACAAGGTGGGCCGCCGCACGATCCGCGTGGCCGACCTGGGCGACGAGGAAACCCTGGACGCGCGCCTGGACCGGCTGCTGGCCCATCACGACGCGCTGCGCCAGGGGCTTGGCGCGGAACCCATCGACCGGGCGGAACTGAAGGCCAGGCTGATGGAGGTGGCGCCGAAGCTGCTGCCCTATGCCCAGCCGGTGTGGAAGATCATGGCCGATGCGCGCAAGGCCGGAAAGCGCATCCTGTTCGAAGGGGCGCAGGGCAGCCTGTTGGACATCGACTTCGGCACCTATCCCTATGTCACCAGTTCCACGACCATGTCGGGTGCGGCGGCGTCGGGGACCGGGATGGGACCGTCGGCCATCGGCTTCGTGCTGGGGATCGTCAAGGCCTACACTACCCGCGTGGGCGAGGGGCCGTTCCCGACCGAGCTGCACGACGCCGACGGCCAGCGCCTTGGCGAACGCGGCCACGAGTTCGGCACCGTCACGGGGCGCAAGCGCCGCTGCGGCTGGTTCGACGCGGTTCTGGTGCGCCAGACCTGCGCCATCAGCGGCGTGAACGGCATCGCCTTGACCAAGCTGGACGTGCTGGACGGGTTCGAGACGCTGAAGATCTGCGTGGGCTACGAGATCGACGGGGTGAGATACGACTATCTGCCGACCGCCGCCGCGTTGCAGGCCAAGGTCACGCCCATCTATGAGGAAATGGAGGGCTGGCAGGAGTCGACCCAGGGGGCGCGCAGCTGGGCCGATCTTCCGGCGGAGGCGATCAAGTACGTGCGCCGGGTCGAGGAGCTGATCCAGTGCCCGGTCGCGCTGCTCTCGACCAGTCCCGAACGGGACGATACGATCCTGGTCACGGATCCGTTCGCGGACTGAGGCCGCAGCCCGGGGGTTTCACACCCCCGGACCCCCGTGGGATATTTGGGCAAAGGTGAACAGGAGCGGCGGATGAACCTGAAGACGCGCAAGAGGCTGTCGCTGCTGATCCTGGTTGTCGGGATGCCGCTTTATGTCGTGGCGGCCGTCAGTCTGGTGAACTGGATGGACGCGCGGTTCGGACGCCAGCCGATCCTGATCGAGGTGGCCCTTTATGTGGGCCTCGGCATCCTTTGGGTTCTGCCCTTCAAGCGGGTGTTTTCCGGCATCGGGCGCGGGGAATGATCCCGCCGCTGGTCATCTCGGACCGGGGGGTGACGGTGATCGGGGGCGGCACGGCCACGCCTTACGACTTGCAGACCGCCTTGGCGGTGGCGCCCACCCTTGTGGCGGCGGACGGCGGGGCTGACCGGGCGCTGGCCCTGGGCCAGCCGCCCGACTGGGTGATCGGCGATCTGGACAGCATCTCGCCCGGGGCGCAAAGGCTGATCCCGGCGGGACGGATCCACCAAGTCGCCGAGCAGGACAGCACCGATTTCACCAAATGCCTGACCCGCATCGCCGCGCCATTTGTGATGGCCGTGGGCTTTGCGGGGCTGCGGCTGGATCACACGCTGTCGGCGCTGACCACCATGGCCTTCACCCCCCGGCCCTTTGTGATCCTGCTGACCTCGGACGACGTGGTGTTTGTCGCGCCGCCCAGGCTGACCCTGCCGCTGATGCCGGGGACGCGGGTGTCGCTGTATCCGATGGGGCCGGCGCGCGGGATCAGCACGGGGCTGGAATGGCCCATCGAGGGGATCGAGTTCGCGCCGGGCGGGCGGGTCGGCACGTCCAACATTGCGAACGGCGTCGTGACCCTGCGGATCGAGGGCAAGATGCTGCTGATGCTGCCGCGCAGCACGTTGGCGACGGTGATGACGGCCTTGCGGCTGCCTGCCTGAACGATCAAAGCCCCGTGCGGCGGTTGCCGCCCTGGCCGGGATGGCTTATCTGCAAGGGGCGAACCCGCGGAGGCATCCATGTCGCTGAACCCCATCCGTCCCTGGCGCAACATCGAGCGGCGGAAATCCCGACAGATCATGGTGGGCCGCGTTCCCGTGGGGGGCGATGCGCCGATCAGCGTGCAGACCATGACCAACACGGACGGCCATGACGTGCGCGCCACGCTGGACCAGGTGATCCGCGCCGCCGACGCGGGCGCCGACATCGTGCGGATTTCCGCGCCGGACCAGGAAACCACGCGGGCCCTGCGCGAGATTTGCCGCGAAAGCCCGGTGCCGATCGTGGCCGACATCCATTTCCACTACAAGCGCGCCATCGAGGCGGCCGAGGCGGGCGCGGCCTGCCTGCGCATCAACCCCGGCAATATCGGCGATGCGGCGCGCGTGCGCGAGGTGATCAGGGCCGCCAAGGATCACGGCTGTTCGATCCGCATCGGCGTCAATGCCGGGTCGCTGGAACGGCATCTGCTGGAGAAATACGGCGAGCCCTGTCCGGATGCGATGGTCGAAAGCGGGCTGGATCACATCAGGATCCTGCAAGACAACGATTTCCACGAATTCAAGATCAGCGTGAAGGCCAGCGACGTGTTCCTGGCCGCCGCCGCCTATCAGCAGTTGGCGGACGCGACCGACGCCCCGATCCATCTGGGCATCACCGAGGCGGGCGGCTTCGTGGGCGGCACGGTGAAATCCGCCATCGGCCTGGGCAACCTGCTGTGGATGGGCATCGGCGACACGATCCGCGTCAGCCTTTCCGCCGATCCGGTCGAGGAGGTGAAGGTCGGCTTCGAGATCCTCAAGTCGCTGGGCCTGCGGACGCGGGGGGTGCAGATCATCTCGTGCCCGTCCTGCGCGCGGCAGGGGTTCGATGTCATCAGGACCGTGGAAGCCTTGGAAAAGCGCCTTGAGCACATCAAGACGCCCATGTCTCTGTCGATCATCGGCTGCGTGGTCAACGGGCCGGGCGAGGCGCTGATGACGGATATCGGTTTCACCGGCGGCGGGGCGGGCAGCGGCATGGTCTATCTGGCCGGGCGGCAGAGCCACAAGATGACGAACGAGCAGATGATCGACCATATCGTGCGGCTGGTCGAGGAACGTGCCGAGAAGATCGAGGCCGAGGCCACGCAAACCGCCGCGGAGTGATCGCGTCCCGCGGCGTCGAGGGGTGAGGAGCGCACGGGAAAGGTCCGGCGGATCTTTTCAGCGACCAACGGGCGAAGCTCCGCCCCACGGATTCCGGCCGGATATTTCGGCGAAGAAGAAGTCCTCAGCCGCCCGTGTGGCTCATGTGGCGGCTCATCTGGCCGGCGACGGTCTGGCGCGAATAGTCGAAATCGTGTCCCTTGGGCTTGCGGGCGATGGCCGCGCGGATGGCGTCCTTCAAGACCGCATCGTCGGCCGACCTCCGCAGCGGAGCGCGCAGATCGGCGCGGTCTTCCTGGCCCAGGCACATGTAAAGCTCGCCCGTGCAGGTGACGCGCACGCGGTTGCAGCTTTCGCAGAAGTTATGCGTCAGCGGCGTGATGAACCCGATCTTCTGACCGGTTTCCTGCAAGCGGACATAGCGGGCAGGACCGCCCGTGCGTTCGGCAAGATCCAGCAGCGTGAAGCGTTCGGCCAGCCGCGCGCGCAGGTCGGACAGCGGCCAGTATTGGTCCAGCCGATCCTCGTTGCCCAGGTCGCCCATGGGCATGACCTCGATAAAGGTCAGGTCGTGGCCTTCGTCGCCGCACCAGCGGACCAGATCGAACAGTTCGCTGTCGTTCACGCCCTTCAGCGCGACGGCGTTGATCTTGACGCGCAGCCCTGCGGCGGTGGCGGCCCGGATGCCGTCGAGCACCTGCGGCAGCCGACCCCATCGGGTGATGGCCGCGAACTTGTCGGGGTCGAGCGTATCCAGCGAGACATTGACCCGCCGGACGCCGCAGTCCGCCAGCTCTCCGGCGTGTCGGCCAAGCTGGCTGCCGTTCGTGGTCAGGGTCAGTTCGTCCAGGCCCGCGCCCAGGTGGCGCGACATGGAACGGAAAAAGGTCATGATGTTGCGCCGCACCAAGGGTTCGCCGCCCGTGATGCGCAGCTTGCGGACGCCAAGGCCGACAAAGGCGCCGCACAAACGCTCCAGTTCCTCCAGCGTCAGAAGCTCGGCCTTGGGCAGGAACTGCATGTGTTCGGCCATGCAGTAAACGCAGCGGAAATCGCAGCGGTCCGTTACCGATACCCGCAGATAGGTGATCGGCCGCGCGAAGGGGTCGATAAGGGGTGCCGCCTGTTGCATGGTCTTAATCTAGGCGTGCTGGCGGTCGCAGACAAGCGGCGACTGGTTGTGGACGGGCGCGCGTTATGCAGACTAGGTTGAAGCTGAATAAGGGACAGAAGGGACAATCCATGCGTTTCACCACCGCCGCCCCGGCGATGATCCTGACCGCGGGCCTGTTGGCGGGCTGCACCCAGGGGGCGATGACGGCCAGCCGCACCGCTGCCGCCCCGCAGACGCAGATGACAACCGAACAGGCTGCCGCCGCAGCGGCCGTGACCCGCGCGCCCGCGCCGCGTCCGGCGGCCCGCGCAACCGCGGCCCAACTGGACACAACGACGCCCGAGCAGCGCGCCGCCGCCGCGCAACCGGCCGAGGCCGCCGAAACGAAGCTGGGCAGCACCATCGCCTCGCTGGGCGATCCGACCGAAGGCGGGTTCTGGATCAAGACGCCGCTGGTCAAGGACCGCGGCATCGGGCGGATCGTGGATCCGGCGACGGGCAAGTCGGCCAAGGTCGATCTGATACCGCTGGATGGTCCCGCCAGCGGCGGATCTCAGGTCTCTCTGCCCGCGTTGCAGCTGCTGGGGGTGTCGCTGACCGACCTGCCGACGATCGAGGTTTATCGGTCCTGAACCAGCCGCAGGGATTCCTTGCGCGCAAAGGGCTTCATCCGCGCCCCGTGATCGGCCAGAAAGGCCCGGACGCGGGGCGCGTCGCGTTTCGAAAGATCGCGCAGCCACCAGGCGATGGCCTTCTGGATAAAGGTGTGGCGGTCGTCCGCCAGCCGCGCGGCCCAGTCCAGAACGCGCTCGCGCGCCGCCAGGTCGCCGGGCTTGGGGTTGTTCAGCTTGGCCCAGGGCAGGGTGCCCACCAGGGCCGCGCGGCGGGTCCAGGGGTTCGGGTGGTCCAGCCAGGTTTCCGCCTGATCCAGCCGGGCGGGATCGGCCACCAGCCGTTTCTGTCCCGCGATCGTCGCGTGATCGGCAATGGCCCAGCCGTCGAACTGCGGCACCCATCCGGCAATCAGCGCCCACGCGGCCTGGTCGGGGCGGATGCGGGCCTGGGTCAGCAGCTTGGCCGCGGCGATCCGCGCCTCGTGGATGTCGCTGGCCCACAGGTCGCGGGCCAGGGCGATGCGCCCGTCCAGATCGCGGGACGCGCGCCATTCCGCCACCAGTGCGTCGATCTGCGGGTTCGATACCCCCAGATAGGTCCGCGCCGCCTTGTGATAGGCCAGCATCTGTTCGGCCTTGCCGGTCTCCGCCAGCGCCCGCAGCGCATCCAGTTCGTTCATGGGGGCCTCCGTTCCGCCGTTCTAGGGGTGGCAGAGGCCACGCGCCAGCGGTAAAAGACCTGCGCAATCAACAGGTGTGCCCATGTCTCATTCCACTGATCCCCGCCCGATGACCGCCCGCCGCAGCGGCCCCCTGCGGGGTGTGGCCCAGGTGCCGGGCGACAAGTCGATCAGCCACCGCGCGCTGATCCTGGGCGCGCTGTCGGTGGGCGAGACGCGGATCACGGGATTGCTGGAAGGTCAGGACGTGCTGGACACGGCAAAGGCCATGGCGGCATTCGGCGCGCAGGTGGACCGGCTGGGGACCGGCGAATGGTCCGTTCATGGGGTGGGCGTCGGCGGATTTTCCGAACCCGAGGGCGTGATCGACTGCGGCAATTCGGGAACCGGGGTGCGGCTGATCATGGGGGCGATGGCCACAACGCCCATCACCGCGACCTTTGCGGGCGATGCCAGCCTGTCGCGCCGCCCGATGGCCCGCGTCACCGATCCGCTGGCGCTGTTCGGCGCCCGGATCGCCGCGCGCGACGGCGGGCGGCTGCCGATCACCATCGAAGGCGCGGCCGATCCGCTGCCCGTCCGGTATCGCACCCCGGTCGCCAGCGCGCAGATCAAGTCGGCGATCCTGCTGGCGGGCCTCAACGTCCCGGGCGAGACGGTGGTGATCGAGGCGGAACCGACCCGCGATCATTCCGAACGGATGCTTGCGGGCTTCGGCGCCGAGATCCGCACCGAGACCACCGCCGAAGGACATGTGATCACGCTGCAAGGCCGCCCGGACCTGCGGGCGCAGCCCGTCGCCGTGCCGCGCGATCCGTCCAGCGCGGCCTTTCCGGTCGCCGCCGCCCTGATCGTGCCCGGATCCGAGATCCGGGTGCCCGGCGTCAGCCGCAATCCGACGCGCGACGGGCTTTACGTCACCTTGCTGGAGATGGGCGCGGACATCGCCTTTGAAGACCCGCGCGAGGAAGGGGGCGAGCCGGTGGCCGACCTGGTGGTCCGTCACGGCCCGCTGAAGGGCGTCACCGTTCCGGCCGAACGCGCGGCCAGCATGATCGACGAATTTCCGGTGCTGTCCGTGATCGCGGCCTTTGCCGAGGGCACAACGGTGATGAACGGCGTGGCGGAGCTGCGCGTGAAGGAAAGCGACCGGATCGACGCCATGGCGCGGGGGCTGGAGGCCAATGGCGTGACGGTCGAGGAAACCCGGGACAGCCTGACAGTTCACGGCATGGCCCGGGTGCCGGGCGGCGGCACGGCGATCACGCATCTGGATCACCGAATCGCCATGTCTTTCCTTGTGCTGGGTCTTGCGGCCGGGGCGCCGGTTTCCATCGACGACGGCGGGCCGATCGCCACGTCCTTCCCGGACTTCCTGCCCTTGATGCGGGGCTTGGGCGCGGACCTGGGCTAGCCGGTTTCTTCGTCGAACTTCACCTCGATGTTGTTGCCGTCCGGGTCCAGGACAAAGGCGGCGTAATAGCCGGGATGATAGTCGCGCAAGCCCGGTGCGCCATTGTCCGTGCCCCCCGCCCTCAGCCCGGCGGCGTGAAAGGCCTGCACCTCCTCGCGCGAATTGGCGATAAAGGCCAGGTGGATCCGGCTGGACAGTGCATTGGCATCGGCCTGGTCCAGATAGAAGCCGTCCAACTCCAGCCAATCCCGTCCGCCGCGGACTTCCTTGCTCAGGCCCAGAGCCTCGAAGACCGCCCGGTAGAAGACGATCGCCTTGTCGAGATTCACCGACCGAAGATGGACATGGTCAAGGACATGAAGGGTTTTCTTGGTCATGCTCGCCTCCGACACCGCAACGCAAATGCGGGCCGGAGGTTCGAGAAATTTTTGTTAGGCGTGCCGCGGATAACCGACGGCGCGCAGGGCCAGGGCGATCTCGTCCAGGATGGCCGGGTCGTCGATGGTGGCGGGGGTCTTGAAAGGCTGACCATCCGCGATCTTGACCATCGTGGCGCGCAGGATCTTGCCCGAGCGGGTCTTGGGCAGGCGGTCCACGACGCAGGCCGTTCTGAAGGCCGCAACCGGGCCGATCCGGTCGCGGACCATGCCCACGACCTCTTGCACGACCTGGGCGTCGGGGGTGTTCGTGCCCTTCTTGAGGCACAGGAAACCCAGCGGCATCTGCCCCTTGAGGCTGTCGGCCACGCCGATCACGGCGCATTCGGCGACGGCGGGATGGGCGGACAGCACCTCCTCCATCGCGCCGGTGGACAAGCGGTGGCCCGCGACGTTGATCACGTCGTCGGTGCGGGCCATGATGTAAAGATACCCGTCCTTGTCGATACAGCCTGCGTCGCCGGTCTCGTAATAGCCGGGAAAATGCGACAGGTAGGACTTGCGGAACCGGTCCTCGGCGTTCCACAGGGTCGGCAGGGTGCCCGGCGGCAAAGGCAGCTTGATCGCCACCGCGCCCAGGGTGCCTGCGGGGAGCGGGTGGCCCGCCTCGTCCAGGATCTGCACGTCATAGCCCGGCAGCGCGACCGAGGGGCTGCCGTGCTTGACGGGCAGCAACTCGATCCCGAGCGGGTTGGCGACGATGGGCCAGCCGGTCTCGGTCTGCCACCAGTGGTCGATCACCGGCACGCCCAGCTTTTCCTCGGCCCAGCGGATGGTGTCGGGGTCGGCGCGCTCGCCCGCCAGATACAGGGCCTTGAAGTGGCGCAGGTTGTAGTCACCGATCAGCTTGCCGTCGGGATCCTCGCGGCGGATGGCGCGGATCGCGGTGGGGGCGCTGAAGACGCTTTTGACGCGGTGGTTCTGGATCACCCGCCAATAGGCGGCGGCGTCGGGGGTGCCCACGGGCTTGCCCTCGAAGACGATGGTGGTCGCGCCCACGGTCAGCGGGCCATAGCAGATATAGCTGTGGCCCACGACCCAACCCACGTCCGACGCCGCCCAGAACACGTCGCCCGCCTCGATGCCGTAGACGTTCTTCATCGACCAGGCGAGCGCGACCAGATGCCCGCCGGTATGGCGCACCACCCCTTTCGGCTGGCCCGTGGTGCCCGAGGTGTAAAGCACGTAGGCGGGGTGGTTGCCTTCGACCGGGACGCATTCGGCGGGCTTTACGCCGTACTGAAAGCTGTGCCAGGCCACGTCGCGGCCGGGGACCAGATGCGCCACCTCTTGCTCTCGCTGGAAGATGACGCAGAAATCGGGCTTGTGGGCGGCTTCCTCGATCGCGCGGTCGAGCAGCGGCTTGTAGGGGACGATGCGCCCCGGTTCCAACCCGCACGACGCCGCGATGATCGCCTTGGGCGTGGCGTCGTCGATGCGGACCGCCAGTTCATGCGCCGCGAAGCCGCCAAAGACGACGGAATGGATCGCGCCCAGTCGCGCGCAGGCCAGCATCGCTTCCAGCGCCTCGGGGACCATGGGCATGTAGATGATGACCCGGTCGCCCTTTCCGATGCCCTTGGCGCGCAGGGCGCCCGCAAGGCTGGCCACGCGGTCGCGCAGTTCGCCATAGGTGATGCCGCGATAGGACCGGGTGATCGGGCTGTCGTGGATGATGGCAAGCTGGTCGCCGCGCCCGGCCTCGACATGGCGGTCCACGGCGTTCCAGCAGGCGTTCAGCATTCCGTCCGCGAACCATTCCCCCGCCGGTCCCTGGTCGAAGAAGGCGCGGCTTGGCGGACGGTCCCAGTCGATCCTGCGGGCGGCGTCCAGCCAGAAGGCTTCGGGGTCTGCCTGCCAGGCGGCATAGATGTCGCGATACGACATGGTGGTGTCTCCTCACTCCTGCCGCATGTGTTACGAAGCCGAGCGGGGTTCGCGCAACAATGTTAGCGGGACAGGTCGGAAGCCCGCGGCAAAATACAGCAGATGACGCCTGCCTTGGTTTGCAAACCGCAAAAAGCTGCAAACCAGGCCATGCGGGCGCGTCGGTTTTGCAAATGCGGCAATGCAGTTGCGGCGCGCCGGGCGGTCATCAGCCGAATCGCCCGGCGCCGGTGATCAACTGTAATGGGCGACCGGGGTTCCGGCGAGAACGCTCATGTTCAGCAAGCCGCGCGTGGTGATGGACGGGGTGACGATATGGGCGCGGTTGCCCATGCCCATCAGGATCGGCCCGACCTCCAGCCCGTTGGCGCGCATCTTCAGCGCGTTGCGCACGCCCGATGCGGCGTCGGTGCCCGCGAAAACCAGCACGTTCGCCACCCCCTCGAGCCGCGAGCCGGGGAAGATCCGTTCCCGCAGTTCCGGGCTGAGCGCCGAGTCCACGTGCATTTCGCCGTCATACATGAAGTCGGGCTTCCGGGCGTCCAGCAGGGCCATGGCCTCGCGCATCTTGCGGCCCGTATAGGTGTCGAGGTTTCCGAACTGCGAATGGCAGCAAAGCGCGATTTTCGGGGTCAGGCCGAAGCGGCGGACATGACGGGCGGCGCCCATCACCGTGTCCATCACCTGCTGCGGCGTGGGATCGTCGTTGCACTGGGTGTCCGCGATGAACAGCGGCCCGTCTTCCAGGATGATCATCGACAGCGCGCCGACGGGGTTCAGGCCGTCCCGCGCCAGGATCTCGCGGACATAGCGCAGGTGCCACGAATATTGCCCGAAGGTGCCGCAGATCAGGCTGTCGGCCTCGCCCCGGTGGACCATGACGCCGGCGATGGCGGTGGTGTTGGTGCGCATGATCGCGCGGGCGATGTCGGGGCTGACCCCGCGCCGGGCCATCAGCTGGTGATAGGTTTCCCAATAGTCGCGATAACGGGGGTCGTTTTCGGGGTTCACGATCTCGAAATCGCGTTCGGGGCGGATCGGCAGGCCCGCGCGTTCGGCGCGCATGGCGATCACCTCGGGGCGGCCGATCAGGATCGGCACGTCGGTTGTTTCCTCCAGCATGGCGTTGGCGGCGCGCAGGACGCGCTCGTCCTCGCCCTCGGCGAAGGCGATGCGGCGGGTGGCGGTGGCCGCGGCCTCGAAAACCGGGCGCATGATCAGGGCGGACCGGAAGACCGAACTGTCCAGCTTGCGCTTGTAGGCCTCCAGGTCGGCGATGGGGCGGGTCGCCACGCCGGTTTCCATCGCGGCGCGGGCCACGGCGGAACTGACCACGCCGACCAGACGCGGATCGAAAGGCTTGGGGATCAGGTATTCGGGGCCGAAGGTCAGCGTCTCGCCGCGATAGGCGGCGGCGGCCTCGGCGGCGGTGGTGGCGCGGGCCAGGGCCGCGATGCCCTCGATGCAGGCCAGTTCCATGTCCGCGTTGATGGTGGTCGCGCCCACGTCAAGCGCCCCCCGGAAGATGAAGGGGAAGCACAGGACGTTGTTCACCTGGTTCGGAAAATCGCTGCGGCCCGTGGCGATGATCGCGTCGGGGGCGACGGCGCGGGCGTCGTCGGGCAGGATCTCGGGGGTGGGGTTGGCAAGCGCGAAGATGACGGGGCGACGCGCCATCCTGGCCACCATCTCGGGCTTCAGCACGCCGGGGCCGGACAAGCCCAGGAACAGGTCGGCGCCGTCGATCACCTCGGCCAGGGTGCGAGCGTTGGTGTCCTGCGCGAAGGCGGCCTTCTGGACGGTCATGTCCTCGACCCGGCCCTTGTAGACCAGCCCGTGGATGTCGCACAGCCAGACGTTCTCGCGCCGGACGCCCAGCTTCAGCAGCATGTTCAGGCAGGCGATCCCCGCCGCGCCGCCGCCGGTCGAGACGACCTTGATGTCGGCGAACCGCTTGCCCGCGACGTGCAGGGCGTTGGTGGCCGCCGCGCCCACCACGATGGCGGTGCCGTGCTGGTCGTCGTGGAACACGGGAATGTTCATCCGTTCGCGGCAAAGCTTCTCGACGATGAAGCAGTCGGGCGCCTTGATGTCCTCGAGGTTGACGGCGCCGAAGGTCGGCTCCAGCGCGCAAACGATGTCGGCCAGCTTTTCGGGATCGGACTCGTTCACCTCGATGTCGAAGCAGTCGATGTTGGCGAATTTCTTGAACAGGACCGCCTTGCCCTCCATCACGGGCTTGGACGCCGCGGCCCCGATGTTGCCCAGGCCCAGGACCGCCGTGCCGTTCGACACGACCGCCACAAGGTTCCCGCGCGAGGTGTAGCGGCTGGAATTGGCGGGATCGGCCTTGATTTCCAGGCAAGCCTCGGCCACGCCGGGGGAATAGGCGCGGCTCAGGTCGCGGCCGTTGGCCAGCGGCTTGGTCGCGCGGATCTCCAGCTTACCCGGACGCGGGAATTCGTGATAATCCAGCGCCTCTTGCCGGGCATTGTCCTGCCTGCGTTCTTCCATCTTTTCCCCCTCGGTCTGCGAATTAGTTGACCGTTAAACCATTTCCCGGGCGGGGAACAGAAGCCTTCGGCTTGCGTTGGCGGCAACCCTGCGCAAAACTGATGATCGAACTGATGGAGAATAACGGATGTCGCTGCTGGATGCCGCCCGCGAGGTGCGCGAAATGGCCTATGTTCCGTATTCCCGCTTCAAGGTCGGCGCGGCCGTCCGAGGCGCGTCGGGCGCGGTTTACCGCGGCTGCAACGTGGAAAACGTCGCCTATCCCGAAGGCACCTGCGCCGAGGCCGGAGCCATCGCCGCCATGGTCGCGGCGGGCGAGACGGAACTGATCGAGGTCGCGGTGATCGCCGACAGCCCGTCGCCCGTGCCGCCCTGCGGCGGCTGCCGTCAGAAGCTGGCGGAATTCGGCAAGGCGCATACGCCCGTGCTGCTGGCGACCACCGAGGGCGCGACGCTGGCGACAACGGTGGGCGAGCTGCTGCCGGGGCGGTTCGACGCCGGACACATGGCCAAGGCGGAATGACCGACCCGCGTCCCGTCATCGCGGCGGTCCGCGACGGCCGCGGCCTGGACGGCCCGGGCGCGGCGCTGATCGCGCAGGGGCTGGCCGACGGATCGGTCAGCGACGCCCAGGCGGGGGCCTTCGCCATGGCGGTTCTGGTCAAGGGCGTCGGCGTGCCCGGCCGCGTGGCGCTGACCCGGGCGATGCGCGATTCGGGCCATGTGCTGCACTGGGACTTGCCGGGGCCGGTGGTGGACAAGCATTCGACTGGTGGCGTCGGCGATGCGGTCAGCCTTGTGCTGGCCCCCTTGCTTGCCGCGCGGGGCATGTTCGTTCCCATGATCTCGGGGCGGGGTCTGGGCCATACCGGCGGCACGCTGGACAAGCTGGAGGCGATCCCCGGATACCGCTGCGACCAGGCCGAGGACGATCTCCGCCGGATCGTGCGCACCGTGGGATGCGCCATCGTCGCGGCCAGCGGCGATTTCGCGCCCGCCGATCGCAGGCTTTACGCCATCCGCGACGAATCGGCGACGGTGGAATCCATCGACCTGATCACCGCGTCCATCCTGTCCAAGAAGCTGGCGGCGGGCTTGCAGGCGCTTGTGCTGGACGTGAAGGCCGGGTCGGGGGCGTTTCTGCGCAAGTCCGAGTCGTCCCTGCGGCTGGCGCAGGCCCTGGTGGAAACCGCGAACGGCGCGGGGTGCGGGACTTCGGCCCTGATCACCGACATGGACCAGCCCCTTGCCCGCAGCGCGGGAAATGGCCTGGAAGTCGCCGAATCCATCCGCGTCTTGAAAGGCGAGCCGGGCGCCCTGCGCGACCTGACCCTGGCGCTTGCATCCGAGGTGCTGCGGCTTGTGGGGCAGGGGGATGACGGCCTGGCCGACCTGCTGGATTCCGGCGCCGCAGCCGAAGCCTTTGGCCGCATGGTCGCGGCGCAAGGCGGCCCCGCCGATCTTCTGGACCGTCCCGATGCGCATCTGGCGCCCGCGCCGGTTGTCCGTCCCGTTCCCGCGCCCGAGGGGCGCATCGCCCAGATCGACGTGACCGCGCTTGGTCACGCCGTTGTGGCCCTTGGCGGTGGGCGCGTCCGCGCGGCCGAGGCGATCGACCCCCGCGTCGGCCTGTCCAGGCTGGCGAAGCTGGGGGAAGAGGTCGGTCCCGGCCGTCCCCTGGCCCTGGTCCACGCCGCCGACGACACCGCGGCCGAGGTCGCCGTCGCGGCCGTCGCCGCAGCCTATCGCCTGGGCGAGGGGGGCGAACCCGGCCCTCTGGTCCGCGAACGGATCGCGCCGTGACGGAACGGCGCGCCTTTCTGATCGTGATGGACAGCGTGGGCATCGGCGGCGCCCCCGATGCGGATCAGTTCTTCAACGACAATCTGCCCGATACCGGCGCGAACACCGTTGCCCATATCGCGCAGGCCCGCCCCCTGGATATGCCGAACCTCGCGCGGCTCGGCCTGGGCGCGGCGGTGCGGCTGGCCTCGGGGCAAGAAGCGCCGGGCCTGATGGCGCCGCCGCAAGGTCTGTGGGGGGCGGCGACCGAAGTCTCTCGCGGCAAGGACACGCCATCGGGCCATTGGGAGATCGCGGGCGTTCCGGTGCCCTGGGACTGGCATTACTTTCCCGACTCCACCCCCGCCTTTCCGCCCGAAGTGACGGCGCGCATCTGCGAACTGGCGGGGACGGATGGGATCCTTGCCGACTGCCACGCCTCGGGGACGCAGGTGATCGAGGATTTCGGGGCCGAGCATCTCCGCACCGGCTGGCCGATCTGCTATACCTCGGTGGACAGCGTGTTGCAGATCGCCGCGCACGAGGATCGCTTCGGCCTGGACCGGCTGATCCGTCTTTGTGAAACGCTGGCCCCCATGCTGCACGCCATGCGCGTGGGCCGCGTGATCGCGCGGCCCTTCGTGGGCGAGGCGCCCGGCGATTTCCGCCGCACCGGCAACCGCCGCGACTTCGCCATCGCGCCGCCGGGCCGCACGATCCTGGACATCGCCCAAGGCGCCGGCCGCGTGACCCATGCCGTCGGCAAGATCGGCGACATCTTCAGCCACCGCGGCATCACCTGCCTGCACAAGGGCAAATCCGACGCGGACCTGGCCGGTCATCTGATCCGCCTGGGCAGCCAGGCGGAACCCGGCAGCCTGACCTTTGCCAATTTCGTGGAATTCGACACGAATTTCGGCCATCGCCGCGACATCGCGGGCTATGCCGCGCAACTGGAATGGTTCGACGGGGTGGCGGGGCGGTTCCTGGCGACGCTGCGCCCCGGCGATCTGGCGATCTTCACCGCCGATCACGGCAACGACCCGTCCTGGCACGGCACCGACCACACCCGAGAGCGGGTGGCCGTCCTGGGCCACGGCGCCGGCGCGCGGCAGGTGGGTCTTGTGGGCTTCAGCGACATCGGCGCCTCGATCCTCGCGCATCTGGGCCTGCCTCCGTCGGATCATGGAAGGTCGTTCTTGTGAAGAAGATCGAATTGCATCTGCATCTGGAAGGCGCAGCGCCGCCCGCCTTTATCCGGGGTCTTGCCGCAGAGAAACACGCCGACCTGACCGGCATCTTCGACGCACGCGGCAACTATGCCTTTGACGGTTTCGACGGCTTCCTGCGCTGCTACGAGGCCGCGACCAGCGTTCTGGAAACGCCCCGGGACTATGCCCGCCTGCTGGCCGAGGTGCTGGAACGGTCGGCCGAACAGGGCATAGTCTATACCGAGCTGTTCGTTTCGCCCGAGTTCTGCGGCGGCGGCGACCTGTCGGCCTGGCGCGACTACCTGGCCGCGATGACCGAGATCGCCGCCAAGGCGCGCGCGCAAGGCATCGACAGCCGCGCCATTGTGACCGCCATCCGCCATTTCGGCCCGGACCGCGCGAAAAAGACCGCGATCTGCGCGGCGGAAACGGCGGGCGAATGGGTCACGGGCTTCGGCATGGGCGGAGCTGAAACCGTGGGCCGGGCGGGCGATTACGCCTGGTCCTTCGATTGCGCGCGTGAAGCGGGCCTGGGCCTGACCTGCCACGCGGGGGAATGGGGCGGCCCCGACAGCGTCCGCGACGCGCTGGCGCTTGGCTGCACCCGCATCGGCCACGGCGTCCGCGCCATCGAGGATCCCGCCCTGGTCCGCGACCTGGCCGAGAAGGGCATAACGCTGGAGGTCTGTCCGGGATCCAACGTCGCGCTTGGCGTCTGTGCGTCCTGGTCCGCCCATCCTGTCGCGCGGCTGGCTGATGCGGGCGTTCGCGTCACCGTCTCGACCGACGATCCGCCGTTTTTCCACACGACGATGCGTCACGAATACGACCGGCTTGCCGACGCCTTCGGTTGGGGCGATACGGAACTCGCGCAGATCAACCGCTGGGCCGCCGAGGCTGCGTTCTGCGACCCTGCGACCCGCGACCGGCTTTTGAAGGAGTTCCCGTGACCCAACCGCACCTGACCGTCATCGACCACCCGCTTGTCCAGCACAAGCTGACGATCATGCGCCAGAAGGACGTGTCCACCGCCGGCTTCCGCCGCCTGCTGCGCGAGATCAGCCTGCTTCTGGCCTATGAGGTCACGCGCGAACTGGAACTGACCACCACCCGCATCGAGACGCCCTTGTGCGAGATGGACGCCCCCACGCTGGAAGGCAAGAAGCTTGCGCTGATCTCCATTCTGCGGGCGGGAAACGGCCTGCTGGACGGCATCCTCGAGATGATCCCCGGCGCCCGCGTCGGTTTCGTGGGCCTTTACCGCGACCCCGAAACGCTGCTGCCGGTGGAATACTACTGCAAGGTTCCCAAGGAATTGGACGCGCGGCTGACAATTGTCGTCGATCCCATGCTGGCCACCGGCAATTCCTCGGTCGCGGCCATCGACATGCTGAAGGCGCGCGGCGCCACCAACCTGCGTTTCCTGTGCCTGCTGGCCGCGCCCGAGGGTGTCGAGCGGATGCGCCAGGCCCATCCCGACGTGCCGATCTTCACCGCCTCGCTGGACGAAAGGCTGGACGATCATGGCTACATCGTGCCGGGCCTGGGCGATGCGGGCGACCGGATGTTCGGGACGAAATAGCCGTTAACCCCGGGTTCAGGCTTTCGGCCTATTGCTGATTCGGGAAATCGAATCGCGGGTGGCCGATGCGGGTCTTGGTTTGGATGATGCTGGTGCTTTGGCTGCCGGGGCGGGTCATGGCCGCGCCCGAGCCGCCCCCGCCCGGCGACTATCCGGGTGCGCAATACATCGACCGAACGGGCTGCGTCTTCGTTCGTGACGGTGCCGACTGGAAGCCCCGCCTGGACAAGCAGGGCGCGCCGATCTGCGGCTTTCCCCCCAGCCAGCCTGCCGAAGCGGCAGAGGCGCCCGCCGACCCGCCCACGCCCGAGGAGGCGCTGACGGCGGTGCTGGCCGAAGGTCTGCGGTCCGGCGATCTGCTGACGGACGCGCCCGCAGCGGCGCTGCGGGATGCGGCGCCCGATCCCGCGCAGGCGCAGCTGGACGCGACGCTTGCCCAGCAGGTCGATCTGGAAGCCCGGATTCGCAGCGCCATGACGGGCCGCGCGCCGGATGGGCTATGCGCGCGCTTGGGCTATCGCCCGGCGGCCGGGGGTGGGCCGATCCTTGGCGGGGATGTCACCCAAGGCCTTTGCCCCGGCATGACGGCAACCGATCTGGAACCTGGCATCACCACGGCCCCGGCTCGGGCCGGGATTGCTCCGGTCCCGGCGCCTGCCGAACGCCCGCCCAGGCTGTCCCGCAAGGCTGCGGCGCCCGCAACGCGACCACAAGGGGCCGAGCCTGCCGGATCCGCCTCGGTGGTGGCGCGCCGCCCCGCGCCCCCGCGACCCGCGGCCCCGGCAGCTGTCGAGATGATCCCGGCCAATGCGCGCTATGTCCAAATCGGAACCTATGCCGACGAAGCCAACGCCCTTGCGGCCCTGCGGCGGTTGTCGGGCATGGGATACCGGACCGCTCAACGGCACGAACGATCAAAAGACAAGGTGGCGAAAGCCATCCTGGCCGGGCCTTTCGCGGACAGGCAGGCGCTGGTGGCGGCGCTGTCGCGCCTGCGGGCGAACGGCTATCCCCGGGCGGTGGCCCGCTGAGGTCCAGACATGCAAAGGGGGCGCGAACGCCCCCGGAAATCCTGTGCTGGTCTGGTCGCGATCAGGCGGCGCGGCGCGCCTCGGCCTCGCGCGGGGCTTCTTCGCGGGTGAAGTAGCCGAACATCTGATCCAGCACGGCATCGGCCTGAGCCTGCAACTTGCGGGCGCCGAGGCTGAGGGGTTGTGAGGTGTTCTGTGCCATTGTCCTGTCTTCCGGGTCGGAGTGGTCCTCCCGACAGGGGAGATAGGCGCGCTGCCATGGCCTGTCCAGCGGCGGGGTGCCGCAGTGCGGCGATGCAAGGCTGCCATGCAGCCGCCGCATCAGCCGACCTGCACCATCCGATGCTTTTTCTTGCCGACCGAGACCTTCAGCCCGTCCCCGATCAGCGCCGCGTCGACGGCCATCTGCGGGTCGGACACCGCCTCGTTGTTCAGCCGCAGCCCGCCCTCGGCGATCAGGCGCTTGGCCTCCTTGCCCGATGCGGTGATTCCGGTCTGGACCAGCAGTTGCGCCACCGTCAGCCCGCCCGACAGGGCCTCGGCGCTGACCGTCGCGACTTCCAGATCGCCGCCCGCGCCGCCCTGTTCGAAGACCTCGCGCGCGGTGGCCTCGGCGCTGGCGGCGGCGTCGGCGCCGTGCAGCAGGGCGGTGACCTCGTTGGCCAGACGGATCTTGGCCTCGTTGATCTCGGACCCTCCGAGCGCGCCCAGGCGGTCGCATTCGGCGACCGGCAGTTCGGTGTACAGCTTCAGGAACCGGCCCACATCGGCATCGGTCGTGTTGCGCCAGAATTGCCAGAACTCGTAGGGCGAGAGCATCGCCCCGCTCAGCCAGACGGCGCCGCCTGCCGACTTGCCCATCTTGCGCCCGTCGCTGGTCGTCAGCAGGGGCGAGGTCAGGCCCCAGACCGCCGCGTCGTCCACCCGGCGGGTCAGGTCGATGCCGTTGACGATGTTGCCCCACTGGTCCGACCCGCCCATCTGCAACCGGCAGCCATAACGGCGGTGCAGTTCCAGGAAGTCGTAGGCTTGCAGGATCATGTAGTTGAATTCCAGGAAGGACAGCGACTGTTCGCGGTCCAGCCGGGATTTCACCGATTCGAAGGACAGCATCCGGTTGACGCTGAAATGCCGTCCGATGTCGCGCAGGAAATCGAGGTAGTTCAGCCCGTCAAGCCATTCGGCGTTGTTCAGCATCAGGGCGGCATCGTCGCCATAGGCAAGATAGCGCGCGAAGACCTGCTGCATTCCGTCGATGTTGGCCTGGATCGCGGCCTCGGTCAGCAGGGGACGTTCCTCGGACCGGAACGAGGGGTCGCCCACCTTGGTGGTGCCGCCGCCCATCAGCGTGATCGGCCGGTTGCCGGTCTTCTGGAACCAGCGCAGCATCATGATGTTCAGCAGGTGGCCGACATGCAGCGACGCCGCCGTCGCGTCATAACCGATATATGCCGTGACCGGCCCGTCAAGCAGCGCCCAGTCCAGCGCGGCGTGATCCGTGCAGTCGGCGACATACCCGCGTTCGAACATAACGCGCAGGAAATCGGACTTGGGGCTGTAGGTCATCGGCTTTTTCCTTCTGCTCGGCGCGGATATACCGGCTGGGGCATGGAAGGAAAAGCGCGATGATCCGAGTTCTGGGAATGATGTCGGGCACGGCGATGGACGGCGTGGACGCGGCGGTGATCGACACCGATGGGGTGCGGATCGGCGGCTTTGGACGCAGCGCGTTCCGCGCATATTCGGACAACGAAGCCGCTGCGCTGCATGCCGCCCTTGGCCGCTGGCCGGGCGAGGACGGGGTGGCGGATGCCGCCGCGATATCGGTCGCGGGCCATGCCGCCATGGCCGCCGACTTTCCCGAGGCCGAGTTGATCGGCTATCACGGCCAGACGCTGGCCCACGATCCGCAGGGCCGGGGCACGCATCAGGCGGGCGACGGCGCGCTGCTGGCGCGGGCCGCCCGCCGACCGGTGGTCTGGGATTTCCGCCACGAGGATATGCGGCGGGGGGGCGAGGGCGCGCCGCTGGCGCCCTTCTTCCACTGGGCCTGTGCCGGGTGGGCGGTCGCGCAGGGCCATCTGCCCGCGCAGCCGGTGGCTTTCCTGAACCTTGGCGGCGTCGGCAACATCACCTGGGTCGATCCGGCTGCCCCCGCGCCCGAGGCGCCGGGCGCCTGCCTGGCTTTCGACACCGGACCCGCCAATGCGCCGATCAACGACCTGATGCGGCGCAGGCTTCGCCGCAGCCATGACCAGGACGGGGCGCTGGCAGCGGCGGGCAGGGCGGATGACGCCATGGTCGCCGATTTCCTGCGCCATCCGTGGTTCGACCGCCCCCCGCCCAAGTCGCTGGACCGCGACCGGTTCGCGGGCCTTGCCGCCGCCGTCGAGCCGCTGGCCGACGCCGATGCCGCCGCCACGCTGGTCGCCGCCCTGGCCGGAGCGGTCGCGGCGGGCTTTTGCTGGCTGCCGTCCGTTCCCGCCGCGGTGCTGGTCTGCGGCGGCGGGCGGCGCAATCCCGCGATCATGGCGCGGCTCGCGCAAGACCTGCCCTGCGGCGTGCAGCCGGTCGAGGCCGCAGGTCTGGACGGCGACATGCTGGAAGCCCAGGCCTTCGGCTGGCTGGCCGCCCGGGTCGTGCGGGGGCTGCCCACGTCCGGCCCGACCACCACCGGCGTTCCGGCGCCATGCTGCGGGGGCCGGATCAGTTATCCGCGCGGCGGCCGCCGATTTTTTGTGACGCGCCCTTGACGGGGGGCATCGGTCTGCGTAAACCGCCCCTCACCCCGGCGGGCGAAACGGTCGGGGTGGTGAGTGTGCGGTTGTAGCTCAGTTGGTTAGAGTACCGGCCTGTCACGCCGGGGGTCGCGGGTTCGAGCCCCGTCAACCGCGCCACACACACCAGTCGCCCAAGATATAGCGCGGTTGTAGCTCAGTTGGTTAGAGTACCGGCCTGTCACGCCGGGGGTCGCGGGTTCGAGCCCCGTCAACCGCGCCATTTCTTTTCCTTTTCGTGATCGAAGCGTCGCTTGGGGGCGCTGCCCCCGTCCTGCGGACTCCCCCGGGATATTTGGGACAAAGGTGAACGGCCGGGTTGAAGCGCGCGCCGGGATGGGTCATCTGAACGGCTGATTGCGGGGGATTGCCATGACCGGACACGAGGATGCAACGGCGCTGATCGCGACCATGGGCGAGGCCGCGCGCGCCGCCGCGGTGGATCTGGCGCAGGCCACGGCCGAGCGCAAGCACGCGGCCCTGGTCGGCGCGGCCGAGGCCTTGCGCCGCAATCAGGCCGGGATCCTGGCTTCCAATGACAAGGACATGCAATTCGGCCGCGACAAGGGCCTGGCCGATTCGATGCTGGACCGGCTGCGGCTGGACGCCGACCGCCTGCGCGGGATCGAGGATGGCCTGCGCGCGGTCGCCGAGCAGCGCGATCCGGTGGGCGAGGTCGTGGCCGAATGGGACCGCCCGAACGGCCTGCACATCCAGCGCGTCCGCACCCCCATCGGCGTGATCGGCGTCATCTATGAAAGCCGCCCGAACGTGACCGCCGACGCGGGTGCGCTGGCGTTGAAATCCGGCAATGCCGTGATCCTGCGCGGCGGATCGGAAAGCCTGCATTCCAGCCAGGCGATCCATGCCTGCATGGTGCAGGGTCTGCGCCAGGCGGGCCTGCCCGAAGCCGCGATCCAGCTTGTGCCGACGCGCGACCGGGCGGCGGTGAGCGCCATGTTACAGGCCCAGGGGCTGATAGACGTGATCATCCCGCGCGGCGGCAAGGGTCTGGTGGGGCTGGTCCAGCGGGAAGCCCGCGTGCCGGTTTTCGCCCATCTGGAAGGCATTTGCCACGTTTACGCCGACGGGGACGCCGACCCCGACAAGGCGCGGCGCGTGCTGCTGAACGCCAAGACGCGGCGCACCGGGATTTGCGGCGCGGCGGAATGCCTGCTGATCGACCACCGCTATTATGCCCGGCACGGTTCCGCCCTGGTCCAGGCGCTGCTGGACGCGGGGGTCGAGGTCCGGGCCGATGGCGATCTGGCGCGGATCCCCGGCACCGTCATGGCCGAGCCCGACGATTTCGGGCGCGAGTTCCTGGACATGATCATCGCGGCCAGGCTGGTCGATGGCGTGGACGGCGCCATCGACCATATCCGCCGCTTTGGCAGCCAGCACACCGAATCGATCCTGACCGAGAATGACGCGACCGCGCAGCGGTTCTTCGCGGGCCTGGACAGCGCGATCCTGATGCGCAACGCCTCGACCCAGTTCGCCGACGGGGGTGAGTTCGGCATGGGCGCCGAAATCGGCATCGCCACCGGCAAGATGCACGCGCGCGGCCCCGTGGGGGCCGAGCAGCTGACCAGCTTCAAATATCTGGTGACGGGCGACGGAACGGTCCGGGCCTGAGGCTCCGGGGCCGGGATCAGAAGGCGATCTCGGCGCCCTTGTCATCGACCTCCCAGCGGACGGCGCGGTCCGCGCTGGCCAGGGCCTCGGCTAGCAGGGGGAAATGCACCTCGGACGGCATGGGGCTGCGCGGCGCCGCCCCCCCCAGCCAGGCCCACAGGTTTGCGTCATGCTTGGTCCGCTCTGCCTCGGCCAGAAGGCGCCAGCCGGCGGGGCCGTGCAGCACCGTGACCGTGCCGCCCCAGGGGATCGCGCTTTCCAGGCACATCATCGCCAGCATGACCATCCGCATCTCGGTCCGGGCGAAATCGCCCTCGGCCTCCAGCCGGATCCGCATCCTGCCCTGCGCGGAAAACCCGTCCAGCAACTGCGTCAGCCCCGCGCGGGAAAGGCGCTGGTCCCCCTGCACCTGCCCGAAGGCCACCCGGAAGATCTGGATGCGGGCGCGCGCCGCCAGAACGCTTTCGGCGATCAGCTTCAGTTCGGGGCAGGCGCCGATGCCGGGAAAATCCGGCGACATCTCCAGCAGTTCGACGCCGTTGCCGATGGCCCCCAGGGGCGAGACGAGGTCGTGGCACAGCCGCGATCCCAGCAGTTGCGACAGTTCGCCCGATGCGATGCGCGTTGTATCCGGGACCATGGGGGATTACCTTTCGATATAAGACACAAGGGACGCCGCCGTGAACGAGATCCTGGAACCCGGAATGATCGTCCGCCACCCCGGCGCGCCCGAATGGGGCGAAGGGCAGGTGCAATCGCGCATCGGCGACCGCATCACCGTCAATTTCTCCGAGGCGGGCAAGCAGGTCATCGACGGAAAACGGGTGTCACTGGATGTCGTCTGGTCACAAGGCGGCTAGAAAGCGGCTAGGGATTCGCTTGCCACGATTGCAACCTTTGATTGTCCTGTGCAAGCCGTGACGCGCGGTTGTCCGCCGCGCTGTTGCAATGCCGGCACCCGCCGCCTAGAGAAGATGCGATGACCATGACCGCCCTTGCCGCCCGAATGAAGTCCGACCAGTCCTTCTTCGACATCCGCCTGGCCGTGTCGGAAGCGGATCTGCTGGCCGCGCAGCGCCTGCGTTACCGCGTCTTTGTCGAGGAACTGGGCGGCGACGGGCCTCTGGTCGATCACGGCCGCCGCCTGGAATGCGACGCCTTCGACCCCGTGGTCGATCACCTGTGCCTGATCGACAACCGCCGGTCGGTTGCGGATCTGGATCACGTGGTCGGCGTTTATCGCCTGCTGCCGGGCGACCGCGCGGCGCGGTTCGGCCGGTTTTATTGCGATTCCGAATACGACCTGACGCCTTTGCGCCAGTGCGGGCGCCCGGTCCTTGAACTGGGCCGGTCCTGCGTCGATTCGGCTATCCGGGGCGGGTCGGGCATGTTCCTGCTGTGGAACGCCCTTGCCGATTACGTGCTGGACCACCGGATCGAGATCCTGTTCGGCGTGGCAAGCTTTCACGGCACCGACACCGCGGCGCTGGCGCCGTCGCTCAGTTGGCTGCATCACCATCATCTTGCGCCGGCCGGTCTGCGGCCCAGGGCGCTGCCGCCCGGCCATCACCGGATGGACCTGATCCCCCCCGACCGCCTTGACCGGCGCGAGGCCATGGTCGGGATGCCCGCGCTGATCAAGGCCTATCTGCGTCTTGGCGGCATGGTGGGCGAGGGGGCCTTCATCGACCGCGCCTTCAACACCACCGACGTGTTCCTGCTGATGGACACCGCCGCGATGTCCGACAAGCACCGGCAGTTCTACGAAAGCCGCTGGCAGCCGCAATGACCCTTTCCGCGCGCCCCGATCCGGGCCGAGGCGCGACGACCTGGCGCGACGAGGTGCCGCCACCGGTTGCCCGCCCCCGGGGTCTGCGCACCTGGCTGCGCGTCCTTCGGCGGGGCGGCGGCGCCGTCCTGGTGCTGCTGCTGGGCGTGCTGCTGATCCTGCCCCTGCGCGGGATCGAACGTCTGTTCCACGGCCGGCGGCGTCCCTGGACCGGCCCGCATGTGCAGATGGTCTGCCGCTTGACCCTGGCCTGCATGGGCATCCGCTGGCGACGGCTGGGCAAGCCGATCAGCGGCCCGGGCGCGGTGGTCGCGAACCATTCCAGCTGGCTGGACATCCTGGTCCTGAACGCCGCCATGCCGGTCTTCTTCGTCAGCAAGGCCGAGGTCGCGACCTGGCCCGGCATCGGCATCCTGACGCGCGTGACCGACACGCATTTCGTTGTCCGCGACCCGCGGCTGGCCCGCGCCCAGGCCGAGGCGTTCGCGGCGCGTGTCCGGGCCGGGCACCGGCTGCTGTTCTTCCCCGAGGGCACCTCGACCGACGGGCGGCGGCTGTTGCCTTTCAAGCCGACGCTGTTCCAGGGCTTCCTGGATCCTGCGCTGCCCGAGGGACTGGCGATCCAGCCGGTCAGCGCGGCTTACCACGCGCCCGCCGGGGCCGATCCGCGCTTTTATGGCTGGTGGGGCGACATGGACCTGGGGCCGCACCTGCTGGCCGTGCTGGCCGTCCGGCGCCAGGGACGGATCACCGTGGTTCTGCACGACCCGATCCGGGTGGCGGGCCAGACCCGGAAGACCCTCTCGGCCGCAGCAGAGGATGCGGTGCGCCGGGGACTGGCGTTCTGATCGCTTGATCGGGCGGGCAAAGCGACCATATCTTGTAGATTCACCGCCTGCCGCCCCAAGGGAACCGCCATGACCCGTTTTTCCGCGCCCATCGCCGAACAGATCTGGGACATGAAGTACCGCCTGAAGGATGCCGAGGGCCGCGCGCTTGATGCCACGGTCGAGGACAGCTGGCGCCGCGTGGCCCGGGATCTGGCCCGGGTCGAGGCGGACCCTGCCGCATGGGAGGACCGCTTCTACGCCGCGCTTCAGGACTTCCGGTTCCTGCCCGCGGGACGGATCCTGGCGGGGGCGGGCACGGGCCGCTCGGTCACGCTGTTCAACTGCTTCGTCATGGGCACCATCGAGGACAGCATGGCGGGCATCTTCGATGCCTTGAAGGAGGCCGCGCTGACCATGCAGCAGGGCGGCGGCATCGGCTATGATTTCAGCACGCTGCGCCCCAGGGGCGCCGAGGTGCGGGGGGTGGCGGCCGACGCCTCGGGGCCGTTGTCCTTCATGGACGTGTGGGACTCGATGTGCCGCACCATCATGTCGGCAGGGTCGCGCCGGGGCGCGATGATGGCGACGATGCGCTGCGATCACCCCGACATCGAGGATTTCATCGCGGCCAAGCAGGACAGCGCCCGGCTGCGGATGTTCAACCTGTCGGTGCTGGTGACGGATGCCTTTATGGAGGCCGTGAAGGCCGATGCCCCATGGGAGTTGGTCTTTGCGGGCCGCGTTTATCGCACCGTGCAGGCCCGCGACCTGTGGAACCGGATCATGCGGGCGACCTATGACTATGCCGAGCCCGGCGTGATCTTCATCGACCGCATCAACCGGCAGAACAACCTGCATTACGCGGAGACCATCGCGGCGACGAACCCGTGCGGCGAACAGCCGTTGCCGCCCTATGGCGCCTGCCTGCTGGGATCGGTAAACCTCGCGCGGCTGGTCGGCGACCCGTTCACGCGGCAGGCGCGGCTAGACATGGCGGCGCTGGACGATCTGGTCCGCGTGGCGGTGCGGATGATGGACAACGTGGTCGATGCCTCTCGGTTTCCGCTGCCGCAGCAGGCGGCCGAAGCGCAGGCCAAGCGCCGCATCGGCCTGGGCGTGACGGGGCTTGCCGACGCGCTGCTGATGCTGGGCCTGCGCTATGGCGCGCCTGACGCCGTGGACCAGACGCGGGCCTGGATGAAGGCGATCGCGCGGTCGGCCTATCTCGCCAGCGCCGATCTGGCGCGTGAAAAGGGGGCCTTTCCGCTGTTCGACCGCGATGCCTTTCTGGCGTCCGGCTTCATGCGGCGGATGGACGCGGATGTGCGCGAGGCCGTGGGCCGGCACGGCATCCGGAACGCCCTGCTGACCTCCATCGCGCCGACCGGGACGATCAGCCTTTACGCGGGCAACGTCTCCTCGGGCATCGAACCGGTCTTTGCCTATGCCTATACCCGCAAGGTCTTGCAGAAGGACGGGTCGCGGACCGAGGAAGAGGTCGTGGACTATGCCGTCCGGATGTGGCGCGACATGCATGGCGATGCGCCCTTGCCGGATCACTTCGTCAATGCCCAGACCCTTTCGCCCGGCGATCACGTCGCCATGCAGGCGGCGGCGCAGGAATGGGTGGACAGCAGCATCTCCAAGACGATCAACTGCCCCGCCGACATCGGTTTCGAAGATTTCAAGGACGTTTACCTGTCCGCCTGGGATCTGGGCTGCAAGGGCTGCACGACCTATCGGCCGAACGACGTGACCGGCAGCGTGCTGTCGGTCAGCGAAAAGACCGAAACCGTGCCGCAGGCCGATGCGGGCGCCGACGTGGTCTATCTGACCGAGCCGCTGGACCGGCCCGCGGCGCTGGAGGGCGCAACCTACAAGCTGAAATGGCCCGCCAGCGAACACGCGATCTACATCACCATCAACGACATCGTTCAGTCCGGCCACCGCCGCCCTTTCGAGATTTTCATCAATTCCAAGAACATGGAGCATTTCGCCTGGACGGTCGCGCTGACCCGGATGATCAGCGCCGTGTTCCGGCGTGGCGGCGATGTCAGCTTCGTGGTCGAGGAGCTGAAGGCCGTTTTCGACCCCCGCGGCGGGGCCTGGATGAACGGGCGCTATGTTCCCTCGATCCTTGCGGCCATCGGCGGCGTGATCGAGCGCCACATGATCGCCATCGGCTTTCTGGCGGGCGAGGGCATGGGCCTGAAATCCGATCCGCATATCGAGGCGGTGGCGGTCGGCGAACGCCCGCTGGGACCGGCCTGCCCGAATTGCGGCCAATACGGGATGCGCATGAACGAGGGCTGCATGACCTGTCCCAATTGCGGCCACTCGAAATGCGGGTAAAGGGGTGGGGATGCTGTTTGTGTGCTGACAGCCAAAAACTTTTCCTTTTGCCGGGCATGCCTTTCCTTTTTGCCGAGCAATTCTCCTCCAGCGCGGAACAGAAAGGTTAGGCCGGTCGAAACCTTTTTGGCGGCTGCTTTTCGACATCCGCGCTGCGGCAGCTTGCTCTACGCCGTCCCGGCAGCATGATTGAGCCGGCGCACGAGAGACGTGCGGCAAGATCCCGCCGGCAAGGCGAAGATGCGCTGTCCTCAGTATCATGCAGGACATCGAAGGCAGACTCCAACCGCTGTCAAGCCGTTCAGAGCCAAAGGTGAAGACAAAGCCTTGTGCGCCATCATGCAGGTCGATCTCGAGTAAACCTGCACGGAGAAGCCGAGTCATGGGACCAGACCCTATGAAATGACCCGTTTGCGGGCGTGAAACAGTCGGCCTTGCTGGCAGCTGGAAAAACGTCCTTCGCGCTCGGACCTGCTGATTTCTGGCGATGGCCAGGGAAAGGCTGTGACCGCAGCCCCGTCCTGCGGCGTTTCGCGGGAAACTGCGCCGCATGGGGTTTCACCCCACCATTCTACAAACCCGCGCCCGCCAGCGCAGCCCGGATCACCGGCGCCAGCCGCGCCGCCCAGTCCGCCTGACCCGATTCATCGGCGATCAGGTCGTTGCGAACCTCGATCAGCACATTGGGCCGTCCGTGCCTCAAGGCGTGGCGGTCGATCGAGTCGCCCTCCAGATGGCCGTCGTAGGGCTGGTTCTCGCCCGTGATCCAGCCAGCCTCGCGGCAGGCCTGCACCATCGGCGGACCAAGCCGCACGTCCTGCCAGGAATACAGGATCCCCACCTGCCAGGGCCGCATGGGGCGGCCGCGCAGTTGCGGCGTAAAGCTGTGGATCGCGCAGATGCAGCGGGCGGGGTGGCGGTCGGCCAGCCGGGCCAGCGCGGCGTGATAGGGGCGGTGCAGCCGGTTCAGCCGCCGCTCGCGTTCCCCCGCATCGGCATCCTTGTTGGCCGGGATCACCGTGCCGTCGTAAAGCCGCATCAGCAGGGTCGGATCGTCCTCGCCCCGGTTGGGGTCGATCACCAGACGCGAGAAATCCGAAAAGATCGCGGGCGCCTCCATCAGGGCGGCCAGCCGCGAGGCCAGCCCCGCCGCGCCCACGTCATAGGCGATGTGGCGGGCCATGTCGTCGGACGCGATGCCCAGGGTTCCGCCGCCCACCCAGTCCGGCACCCGGTTCGTGGCGTGGTCGCAGGTGATCAGCCAGCGGGACGGGCGATCCTCGCCCTCGGTCCAGAAGGCACGCTCTGTCATGGGTCGGTCATCCTTCATGTCGTGCGATGTCTATGCCATGGTGCCGCCGGACGCCAGTTGCGGCTGCCCGCGTTCTGGACCATAGTTAGCGCAAACGGAAGAAAGGCGGCAGGATGAGACGACACCGCAACGTGAAGATCGTGGCCACGCTGGGGCCCGCCTCAAGCACCAAGGACATGATCCGCGCGCTGTTCGACACCGGGGCCGACGTGTTCCGCCTGAACATGAGCCATGGCAGCCACGCCGATCACCGCGCCCGCTATGACGCCATCCGCGCGGTCGAGGCCGAGACGGGCCGTCCCATCGCCATCCTGGCCGACCTCCAGGGGCCGAAGCTGCGCGTGGGCCAGTTCACCGCGGGTGCCTGCGATCTGGAGGAGGGCAACCGCTTCCGTTTCGACCTGGACCCGGCGCCGGGGGATTCGCACCGCGTGCAGTTGCCCCATCCCGAGATTTTCGCCGCGCTCGTGCCGGGCAGCAACCTGCTGGTGAACGACGGCAAGATCCGCCTGCGCGTGGACGACTGCGGTCCCGACTTCGCCGATTGCACCGTAAAGGTCGGCGGCACGATCAGCGACCGCAAGGGCGTGAACGTGCCCGACGTGGTGCTGCCGCTGGCGGCGCTGTCCGACAAGGATCGCTCGGATCTGGAATTCGCCTGCGAGCTGGGCGTGGACTGGCTGGCCCTGTCCTTCGTGCAGCGCGCGGCGGATGTCGAGGAAGCGCGCGCCCTGGCCAGGAACCGCGCGGCGATCCTGTCCAAGATCGAGAAACCGGCGGCGGTCGATGCCTTCGAGGATATTCTGGCCGCGTCCGACGGGATCATGGTGGCCCGCGGCGACCTTGGGGTCGAACTGCCGATCCATTCGGTGCCGCCGATCCAGAAGCGGCTGGTCCGCAGGTGCCGGTCGGCGGCCAAGCCCGTGATCGTCGCGACCCAGATGCTGGAATCCATGATCGAAAGCCCGATGCCCACCCGGGCCGAGGTCAGCGATGTCGCCAACGCGATCTACGAAGGCGCGGACGCCGTGATGCTGTCGGCCGAAAGCGCCGCCGGCGCCTATCCCATCGAGGCCGTGCGCACGATGGACAGCGTTGCCCGCTCGGTCGAGGCGGACAGCAACTACCGCGCCATCATCGAGGCCTCGCGCCAGAACAAGCTGCACACCGTGGCCGACGCCATTGTCACCGCCGCGCGCGAGATCGCGGAAACGACGGACATCGCGGCCATCTGCGCCTTCAGCCAGTCGGGCAAGACCGCCAGCCTGGTGGCCCGCGAACGTCCGCGCGTGCCCATCATCGCGCTGACCCATGTCGAATCGGTGCTGCGCCGCATGTGCCTGACCTGGGGCACCCATTGCGTCATCACCCCGCAGCTGAGCCGCTTCAAGGAGGCGGTGGTCAACGCCACCCGCGCCGCGCGCGAGTTCCACTTTGCAGACGAGTCCCGTCAGGTCGTGGTGATCGCGGGCGTGCCCTTCAACGTTCCGGGCAGCACCAACATCGTCCGCATCGCGCCCTGCGACGAACGCTTGATCTTCGCGTCCGATCCAGAATAAGCGCGGATCAGGCAAACCATTACGGGGATTCCCATGTCTGATCTTCTGCTGCTTGGCGGCATCGCGCTGTGCCTGATCTCGGTCGTCGTGGCCGTCGTGCAGTTGTTGCAGACCCGGCCCCCGCGCGCGGCGGCGATCCTGCTGGTGCTGGGGATCGCGGCGATCCTCGCCGCCGCCTATCTGGGTCCGCAGCCCTTCACGCTGGACCAGATCCCGCAGGCCTGGACGCGCATCGCGGGCGGCACGACCACGCCGTAAGCCCTTGCCAAACCTGACAAGCGCGCTTATACGGCGCGCTTCCTATCCGTGCGTCCGGCCACCATGGCATTGCCGAGGCGCGCGTTCACTCTGATGAAGGAGATGAAAATGCCGAAGATGAAGACCAAGTCGGCCGCCAAGAAGCGGTTCTCGTTCACGGCCGGGGGCAAGGTGAAATCCGCCCAGGCCGGCAAGCGCCACGGCATGATCAAGCGCACCACGAAGTTCATTCGCGACGCGCGCGGCACCACCGTCCTGTCGGACGCGGACGCCAAGATCGTCAAGAAATACATGCCCTACAACCGCTGATCGCGAGGACTGAACAATGGCACGAGTTAAATCCGGCAAGGTCACCCACGCCCGCCACAAGAAGGTTCTTGACGCGGCGAAAGGCTATTACGGCAACCGTTCGCGCAACTTCCGCACCGCCACCCAGGCCGTGGACAAGGCGAACCAGTACGCCACCCGCGACCGCAAGACCCGCAAGCGCAACTTCCGCGCTCTGTGGATCCAGCGCATCAACGCCGCCGTCCGCCTGGTGGACGCCGAAATGACCTATTCGCGCTTCATCAACCTGCTGGCGAAGGCCGGGATCGAGGTTGACCGCAAGGTTCTGGCCGATCTGGCCGTGAACGAGCCCGAGGCCTTCGGCGCGATCGTGGAAAAGGCCAAAGCCGCCGCCTGACAGGGCCGCGTTCCGGCATTTCCGAAGGCCCGCCACCCCGGCGGGTCTTTTTCATGCGCGGCCTTGGCGTTCGCCCTTGGCCCCGAATCATCGTTGACTGACCCGTTTTCCGGATAAATACTGGACAGGCAATCATATCCGGTCGGCTTGCCATGGACCAGCGAACGAAACTGTCCTGTGGCGGGTTTACCCCAAGTTCGGAGTTCACCGAGTCCTGTCATAAGGGTTGTCCATGAGTGTTCGGAACATCTGCGCAGCGGCCTTGACTTTCGTCACCTTGGCAGGGGCGGCCCAGGCCGCGACATATGCTGCCACCACCTTTATCGACAGTGAAACCGCTTATGGCGCCTGCGCGGCCTCCAGCGCCGCTGCCTGCGAGGCGAACAACCGCAAGGGGGTCGAAAACGCCTTGGGCGGGACGGATGGCACCTTTTACGCCCTTGGTCTTGGCGGACAGCTGGCGCTCGGCTTTGCCGTGCCTTTGCTTGCGCCGGGCGCGATGGTGACCTTCGAGGAGGTGACCTTTGGCGGCGCGGCGGGCAGCGGACATTTCGAAGCTGCCGACGTTTATGCGGTGGTGGACGATGTCGCCACTCTGGTGGCCACCATCTACAACACCACGCCCGGCACGACGCTGCAAATCACGCAAGGGTTCGAATATCTTCGCCTTGTGGACGCGACGCTGCGGGAGTTTTCCCTGACCAGCAGCTTTGACGGTTTCGACGTGGACTCGGTCACGGTCGTCGCCGCAGTCCCGGTTCCCGTCGGCGGGGCGCTGCTGCTGTCGGGCCTTGGCGGGTTGACGCTGCTGCGCCGCCGCCGGAAGGCTGCCTGAGGTCATCGCATCATCCCTCGGACGCCGGGACCGCTCTGAATGATTTGTGATCACAGGCGGGTCTTTCTTCGCCATCCCCCGATTGTCTGAACGGCGCCCCGCGCCTAGCTTGGACGCATGAGCCAGGAAAACCTTTCCTTCGCCGCCAGGCCGTTCCGAGACCGATCCGGTCCGGCGGAGCCGGTCAAGGTCGCGCTGGCGCGTCAGCCTCTGGGCATCTTGGGAACGGCCCTGACGGCGCGGCGGAACCTGCTGGAACTGATCCCCGAAATCGCCACGCGTCAGCCGATCGTTTCGGGCAAGACCGGAGTGCGGTTCCACATGGTCATGGACCCGGCGGCCTTGCGCCATGTCCTGAAGGATCGGGTCGAGGATTACCCCAAGTCCAACGTCACCAAGCTGATCCTGGAACCCGCCATCGGCGACAGCCTGTTCGTGGCCGAGGGCGCCCAGTGGCGCTGGCAGCGCCGCGCCGTGGCCCCCGCCTTCGCCCTGCGCCATGTCGAGGCGCTTGGCCCGATCATGACCGCCGCCGCCCAGGCGTCCTGCCGCCGCCTGTCCGCCGCGCGCGGTCCCGTCGATCTGTTCGAGGAAACGGTGGCCGCGACCTTCGAGGTGATCTCGGACGTGACGCTGTCGGGCGACCGGGCCTTCGACCGCGACGCGGTGCATCACGCCATCGACGCCTATATCGCCCAGACGGCCAAGGTGTCGCTGCTGGACGTGATGGGCCTGCCGGGCTGGATCCCCCGTCCGGGCCGGATGTTTTCGCGCCCCGGCCTGAACCGCATGAAGGACATCGCCGACCGCGCCATCGACGCCCGCGCCGCCGCGCCCCGGACCGAAGGCGTGCCGGACCTGCTGGACCTGCTGCTGGACGCCGCCGATCCCGAGACCGGCCGCGCCATGACGCGCGACGAATTGCGCGACAACCTGCTGACATTCATCGTGGCAGGGCACGAGACGACCGCCCTCACGCTGGCCTGGGCGCTGTATCTCTGCGCCTTCGATCCCGCCGTCCAGGACCGCGCCGCGGCCGAGGCCCGGGCGGCCCTGGGCGGTCGCGCCGCCGACGCCGCCGATCTGCCCGCTCTGCCCCTGATCCAGCGGATCGTGAACGAAACGCTGCGGCTTTATCCCCCCGCCGCCTTTCTGTCGCGCACCGCGCAGATCGCCGACCGTTTGTGCGGCCGCGAGGTTCTGCCCGGCGACACGGTTATGCTGCCGATCTATGCGCTGCACCGCCACCATCTGCTGTGGGACCGCCCCGACGCCTTCGAACCGGACCGCTTCCTGACCGCGCCCGACCGTTATGCCTTTCTGCCCTTCGGCGCCGGGCCGCGCATCTGCATCGGTGCCAGCTTCGCCCTGCACGAGGCCGTCATCATCCTGGCCACGCTTCTGGCGCGCTTCCGCTTCCGGGCCATTCCGGGCCGCGATCCGCAGCCTCGGATGATCCTGACGCTGCGCCCGCATGGCGGGGTCTGGCTGGATGTCTCGCCGCGCTGAGGCTTTTCCCTTGCCGCCGCAGATGCTAACGCAGCCTTGGCATACGCGAGGCATGACGATGGACGACCTGACCCCCCTGCGCCAGCAATGGCTTGACCGCATCAACGGCGCCGCCGATCCGGCCGCCATCGAGGAGGTGCGCCTTGCCGCCCTTGGCAAGAAGGGCGAGATCAGCGTGATGATGCGCGAACTGGGCCGCATGACGCCCGAGGAACGCCAGACCACCGGGCGGGCGCTGAACGAATTGCGCGACGAATTGGACGCCGCGCTCCGCGCCCGCAAGCTGTCGCTTGAGGATGCGGCGCTGGAGGCGCGGCTGGCGGGCGAATGGCTGGACGTGACGCTGCCCGGCCGCCCGCGCCCGCAGGGGACCATCCATCCGATCAGCCAGGTCACCGAGGAGGTGACGGCGATCTTCGCCGACATGGGGTTCGCGGTGGCCGAAGGCCCGCAGGTGGAATCCGACTGGTACAATTTCGACGCCCTGAACATCGCGCCCGAACATCCCGCGCGCCAGGAACACGACACCTTCTTCATGCACCGCGCGCCTGGCGACGACCGCCCGCCGCACGTGCTGCGCACCCACACGTCTCCGGTCCAGATCCGCGCCATGCAGGAGCAGGGCGCGCCGATCCGCGTCATCTGCCCCGGCCGCGTCTACCGCATGGACATGGACCAGACCCACACCCCCATGTTCCACCAGGTCGAGGGCCTGGCCATCGACCGCGACATCTCCATGGCGCAACTGAAATGGACGCTTGAGGAATTCTGCCGCGCCTTTTTCGAGGTGGGCCAGGTCGAGCTGCGCTTCCGCGCCAGCCACTTCCCCTTCACCGAGCCCTCGGCCGAGGTGGACATCCGCTGCGACTGGTCCGGCGGCCAGTTGAAGATCGGCGAGGGGGACAGCTGGCTGGAGATCCTGGGGTCCGGCATGGTGCATCCCAAGGTCCTGCGCGCGGGCGGCATCGACCCCGACCAATGGCAGGGCTTCGCCTTCGGCATGGGCATCGACCGCATCGCCATGCTGAAATACGGGATCCCGGATCTGCGGGCTTTCTTCGAAAGCGATCTGCGGTGGCTGCGGCACTATGGGTTCGCGGCGGGGGATGTGCCGAGCGTGGCGGGCGGGCTGAGCCGGTAGCGGCAGCAATTGCGCGCCCGTCTCGTCCCTTTTCAGACTTCGTTATCCGTAGTGACGTAAAATCCGGATCATCTTCGATCCTTCCAAGCGTGCAAAGGTTCTGGTCGAAAGGGGCGTTGATCTGATGGATGCGGCCCGGGTCTTCGCCGGACCGCGCCCGATCGTTGAAAATGACCGCTTCGGCCATGGCGAAAGGCGGTTCATCACCCTGGGCCAGTTGGCCGGGCGCATGGCGGTTCCGGTTTGGATCCCGAACGGCGAAGCCCGTCGCCTCATCTCGATAAAGGAAAGCCAATGACCGCGAACGGGCAGCCTATTCCGACCGGCTTCGATGACGATGAATTCCCGACCTGTCCAGCCCGGACTGGCCGACAAAACTCGACGCCGCGCCATTCAACGAGGCCGTTCGAAAGCGGGCAGTCCCGAAGTCTCCACGGCAATCCGCCTGGATCCCCAGGGTGCTGGATCGCTTCAAGGCCCATGGCCCTGGCAGGCAACGCCGCATCAACCCCGCGTTGCGCAAGGCGGTCGGGCCGGACTGCGGCTTCGTCCGCCCATCCTCACCGCCGCAGCGTCACCACGTTCCCCGCGCTGGCGATTTCCACCGCCGCGATCCGCGACAACTGCACCGACGACAGCGCCATCGCCGCCGTGATCTCGTCCACGCCCGGCCGGGCGGGCAGGGCGGCGGGGCTGCCGGGGGCGGGGGGCACGCCCACCAGCCGCAGACGCAGCACGCCGTCCGCGTCGGGAGAGATCCGGTCGCCCGGCATCGGACGCGCCGTGACCAGCGCCACCGCCGAATAGCCGCGCACCGGGGCAAAGCCGTTCACCACCAGCAGAAGGCCTTCGTTCAGCGGCTCCCACCGGGCCGAGGTGATCTGGGGGATGGAGGGACGGGTGTCGGACACCTGCGTATAGCCGCCCTCGGGTTCAAGCGACCTTGCGGGCGCGCTGCCCCAGGACAGGGGATTCCAGCCGCTGTCGCCAAGCCGCCCGCAGGCGGAAACAGCCATCGTGGCGATCAGCAGCGTCGCGGTCAGCTTGGTCATGTCACCATCCCTCGGGTCTTTTTCGGTGTGTTAGGCGAAAACCGCCTGGGGATAAAGGCACTTTGACCTTGGCGACGCGGCGCGCTAACCACAATCCGAAAGGATCTCGCCATGGCAACCCAAGCCTTCGAAGACATCGCCGACACCTTCGACTTCCTGGACGACTGGGAGGACCGCTATCGCCACGTGATCGAGCTTGGCCGCGCCATGCCCCCGATGGATCCCGCCCTTCAGGTGCCCGCCACAAAGGTCGAAGGCTGCGCCAGCCAGGTCTGGATCATGCCGAGGATCGAGAACGGACGCTTCGACTTTCAGGGCGACAGCGACGCCATGATCGTGCGCGGGCTGATTGCGGTGCTGCACGCGCTTTACTCCGGCGTCCCGGTGGCCGAGGTGGGCCGGATCGACGCGCAGGCCGAACTGGCGAGGCTGGGGCTGGACGAACACCTGTCCTCGCAGCGGTCGAACGGGCTGCGGGCGATGATCCAGCGGATCAGACAGCTTTCCGCCGACGCAGCGTGATCCAGCCGCCGCCCAGCACGCGGGTGCTGTCCGGTTCGTAGAAGACGCAGGCCTGGCCGGGGCTGACGCCTTCCTCGGCATCCAGCAGTTCCACCTCGGCGCGGGTGGCGTCCAGAGGGCGCAGGATCGCCGGCCGGGGCGGCCTGGTGGACCGGATGCGGACCATCACGGGGATCTCGCCCGCGAAGGGGCGGTCGCCCAGCCAGTTCACCTCGGAAATGGGCACGACGGTGGTGGCCAGCGCGGATTTCGGGCCGACCACGACGCGGCGGGCATCCGGGTCCAGCCGCACCACATAACGCGGATCCCCGAGACCCCCGATGCCCAGGCCACGGCGCTGGCCGATGGTGTAGTGGATCACGCCGCGATGCTGGCCCAGGACATTGCCGTCCATGTCCACGATCTCGCCCGGTTCGGCCGCATTGGGGCGCAGCTTCTCGATCACCGCCGCATAGTTTCCGTTTGGCACGAAGCAGATGTCCTGGCTGTCCGGCTTGTCCGCGACCGCCAGTCCGTATCGGGCGGCCAGGGCCCGGGTTTCCGCCTTGCTGGCCAGATGGCCCAGGGGAAAGCGCAGGAAATCCAACTGCTCTTGCGTGGTCGAGAACAGGAAATAGCTTTGATCCCGGTTGGGATCCGCGGCCATGTGAAGCTCGGCGCGCCCGGCGCCGGTCTTGCGCTGGATGTAATGGCCGGTCGCCATGCAATCGGCGTCCAGGTCGCGCGCGGTTTCCAGCAGGTCGCGGAACTTCACGCGTTCGTTGCAGCGGATGCAGGGCACAGGCGTCGCGCCCGCCAGATAAGCGTCGGCGAATTCGTCGATGACCGATTCGCGGAACTTGTTTTCGTAATCGAGAACGTAATGCGGAAAGCCCATCCGCTCGGCCACGCGCCGCGCGTCGTGGATGTCCTGCCCCGCGCAGCAGGCGCCCTTTTTCGCCAGCGCCGCGCCGTGGTCGTAAAGTTGCAGCGTGACGCCGATCACGTCGTATCCCTCGGATTTCAGCTGCGCCGCCACGACGGAACTGTCCACGCCGCCCGACATCGCGACCACCACCCGCGTCTGCGCAGGCGGCTTGGCAAAGCCCAGGCTGTTCAAGTCGGAAGCGCGCGCCGGGGCGCGGTGGTGAAGCGTCATGGCAGGTCTCGGGTAAGGGTTGCGTCGAAATATAAGCAAATGCTGTCTATTCTCAAGCGTTCAGGGCGCCAAAAAGCCGCCATGCTCAATTCGGGATTAAGGGCTTTCCGTCAATGTCGTCACACGCGACATGGGACAGGTGGAATGTTCTTGAAGAAAAGCAATGCTCCTCGAACCGTGATCCTGCCCGATGGCAGGGTTCTGTCTTTGGCCGACCTGCCGCCGGAGGACACCCGATGGGTGGCCAGCCGCAAGGAAACGGTTGTCAACGCCGTGCTGCACGGCCTGATCGGGAAAGACGAGGCCCTGCGCCGCTACGGTCTGTCCGAGGAAGAGTTCGACGGCTGGACGAAAGCCATGCAGAAACACGGCAAGGCCGCATTAAAAGTGACGGCAATCCAGCGTTTTCGGCAACCATAGATTGCGCGGCGCCGATTTACCCATAAGGTAACGACATGTTAACCTTATGGCCCGATGGTTGGGTCAGGTTAGACACGAATCGGGGTAGACCTTTATGCGCATTCTGTTGGTTGAAGACGATCCCAGTACGGCACGCGCCATCGAGCTGATGCTGACCGCCGCAAGTTACAACGTATTTCGAACGGACATGGGCGAGGAGGGAATCGACCTTGCCAAGCTTTATGACTACGATCTGATCCTGCTGGACCTTGATCTTCCCGACATGCACGGGATGGAGGTTCTGCGCCACCTGCGCCTGGCCCGCGTGGACACGCCGATCCTGATCCTGACCGGGTCGGACGACACCGAAAGCAAGCTGCGCGGCTTCGGCTTCGGCGCCGACGACTACATGACCAAGCCCTTCAACCGCGAGGAATTGCAGGCCCGGATCCAGGCGATCATCCGCCGGTCCAAGGGCCACAGCCAGGCGATCATCAAGACGGGCGAAATCGTGGTGAACCTGGACGCCCGCTCGGTCCAGGTGAAGGGCAAGACCGTCAACCTGACCGGCAAGGAATACCAGATCCTCGAACTTCTCAGCCTGCGCAAGGGCACCACGCTGACCAAGGAGATGTTCCTGAATCATCTTTACGGCGGCATGGACGAGCCGGAGTTGAAGATCATCGACGTGTTCATCTGCAAGCTGCGCAAGAAGCTGTCCGAGGCGATCGGCGGCGACAGCCATATCGAGACGGTCTGGGGCAGGGGCTATGTCCTGCGCGAGCCCTCGCCCAGCGTGGAGCGTCTGGCGATCGGCGCCTGATCCCGGCGGGCTGCGGCGGCTTGCCGTGGCCCCTGTAAAATCCCCTGCCGAACGTCGTATAGAACCTGCAGACGGAAGGCGGAGGCAGCGATGACGTTCGGCAATCAGGATGACGGCGAAGGCGCGCGGCCGGACGTGGCCGCGCTGGACGAAAGGGGTGCCGCCGACGAGATCGCCGATCTGTCGGCCCGGATCGCGCAGGCGGACGAGGCGTATCACGCCCTTGACGCTCCTGTCCTGTCGGATGCGGACTACGACGCGCTGAAGCTTCGCCTGCTTGCCCTGGAGCGCGCCTTTCCGCAGCTTGCCCGGCCCGACAGCCCCACGCAGACGGTCGGGGCCGCGCCGGCCGAAGGCTTTGGCAAGGTGGTTCACGCGCAGCGCATGATGTCGCTGGAAAACGGCTTCAGCGCCGAGGATGTGAGCGATTTCGTGGCCCGCGTCCGCAGCTTTCTGGGGCTGCGCGACACCCCGGCCTTTACCGCCGAACCGAAGATCGACGGATTGTCCCTGTCTTTGCGCTATGAAGGCGGCGTGCTGGTCCAGGCCGCCACGCGCGGCGATGGCGCCGTGGGCGAGAACGTCACCGCCAATGCCCGCACCATCGCCGACATTCCTCACCGGCTGACGGGCGACGTGCCCGCCATCCTCGAGGTCCGGGGCGAGGTCTACATGACCCATGCCGACTTCGAGCGGCTGAACGCCGCCGATGGCGGCCGCGTCTTCGCCAATCCCCGCAATGCCGCCGCCGGATCGCTGCGCCAGATCGACCCGGCGGTCACCGCCTCGCGCCCGCTGCGGTTCTTCGCCTATGGCTGGGGACAACTGAGCGAGCCCCTGTCCGACACGCAGATGGGCGCCATCGGGCGGCTGGCGGCCCTTGGCTTCCAGACCAATCCCCTGACGCGTCTGTGCCATGACGCCGACGGGATGATCGCCGCCTGGGCCGAGATCGAGCAGCAGCGTGCCACCCTGGGCTACGACATCGACGGGGTCGTCTACAAGGTCAACGACCTGTCCTATCAGACGCGCTTGGGCTATCGGTCTACCACGCCCCGCTGGGCCCTGGCGCACAAGTTTCCGGCCGAAACCGCCTGGACCCGCCTGGACCGCATCGACATCCAGGTGGGCCGGACCGGCGCGCTGTCCCCCATCGCACGGCTGGAGCCGGTCACGGTGGGCGGGGTCGTTGTTTCCAACGCGACGCTGCACAACGAGGATTACATCGCCGGGCGCGACAGCACCGGCGCCCCGATCCGCGAGGGCCGCGACATCCGCGAGAACGACTGGGTCAAGGTTTATCGCGCCGGCGATGTCATTCCCAAGATCGCCGATGTGGATCTGGCCCGGCGCCCCGAAGGCAGCCAGCCCTATCAGTTCCCCCGGACCTGTCCGCAATGCGGCTCGGACGCGATCCGCGAGCCGGGCGATTCGGTGCGCCGCTGCACCGGCGGCATGGCCTGCCCCGCGCAGGCGGTCGAGAAGCTGAAGCATTTCGTCAGCCGCGCCGCCTTCGACATCGAGGGGCTTGGCGCCAAGCAGATCGAGATGTTCTTCACCGACGCCGTTTTGCCGATCCGCGAACCCGCCGACATCTTCACCCTGGCCCGGCGCGACGCGCGCAACCTCGCCAAGCTGAAGAACCGCGAAGGGTTCGGCGCCAGGTCCGCCGAAAAGCTGTTCGCCGCCATCGAGGACAAGCGCCGCATTCCCCTTGCGCGGCTGATCTTCGCGCTTGGCATCCGCCATGTGGGCGAGGTCGCGGCAGGCATTCTGGCCCGCCATTTCGGCACATGGGACGCCCTGATCGCCGCCGTGGATGCGGCGGCGCGCGAACCTGCCTTCGCGGCGGACGAAAAGACCCGCCGCACGGTTCTGGCGGAAAGCCCCCACTGGGCCGAACTGACGGCCATCAACGGCATTGGCTCGGTGCTGGTCCAGTCCCTCGTGACCACCCTGACGCAAGAGGCCGAGCGCGCCAGCATCGACCGCCTGATTGCCCAGATCGAGGTGATCCCGGCCGAATCGGGCCAGGTCCGGGAAACCGCCATCAGCGGCAAGACCCTGGTCTTCACCGGCACGTTGGAGCGCATGACCCGGGCCGAGGCCAAGGCGCGGGCGGAAGCCATGGGTGCCAAGGTCGCCGGATCGGTCAGCGCCAAGACCGACCTGCTGATCGCCGGTCCGGGCGCCGGATCGAAGGCCGCGAAGGCCGCCGCTCTGGGCGTCGCCGTTATCGACGAGGATGAGTGGCTGCGCATCGCGGACAGCGCATGACGCAGCCCAAGGGCCGCCCCCCGGCGCTGTTTCCGCTGTTTTCCGATGTCGATACCCTGCCGGGGATCGGCCCGAAAAGCCGCGCGGCGCTGGCGCAATTGGGGATCGAACGCCCGCGCGACCTGATCCTGACCCTGCCTGCCAGCGGCATCACGCGCCGCCGCATCGCCCGCATCGCCGATGCCCGGCCGCCCGAGGTGGTCACGGTCGCCGTCACGGTGGGCCGCCATCACCCGCCTACGGTCAAGGGCCGCCCCTGGCGCGTCCATTGCGGCGACGGCGTGGGCGACCTGACGCTGGTTTTCTTTCACCCGCGAAAGGAATGGATCGAGGCGCAGCTTCCGACCGGCGCGCGCCGCGTGGTCAGCGGCAAGATCGAGCTGTTCGACGGCCTGGCCCAGATGGTCCACCCCGACCACATCCTTCGCGAGGACGAGCCTGCGCTGCCCGAATTCGAGCCGGTTTATCCCCTGGCGGCCGGGCTGACGCGCAAGGGCATGGCAAAGGCGGCCGAGGCCGCTCTGACCCGTTTGCCTCCTGTCCGGGAATGGATCGATCCGCAGCTCGTGGCGCAGCGCGGCTGGCCCGACCTGGCGACGGCGCTGCGGCGGGCGCATGACCCGCAATCCATGCGCGACCTGTCGCCCGATGCTCCGGCGCGGGCGCGGCTGGCCTATGACGAGTTTCTGGCCCACCAGATGACGCTGGCCCTTGTGCGGCGGGAAAAGCGGCGCCTGAAGGGACGGCCGAGCCGGGGCGACGGGCGGCTGCGCCGCGCGGTCCTGGACAGCCTGCCCTGGCCCCCCACCGGCGCGCAGCGCCGCGCGGTCGAGGAAATCGCCGCCGACATGGCCAGCGACCGGCGCATGAACCGGCTGCTGCAAGGCGACGTGGGGTCCGGCAAGACGCTGGTGGCGATGCTGGCCGCGCTTGTGGCGGTCGAGGCGGGCGGGCAGGCGGTGCTGATGGCCCCGACCGAGATCCTGGCCCGCCAGCACGCCCGCGCGCTGGAGCCCCTGGCGCGGGCGGCGGGCATCCGGCTGGCCGCGCTGACGGGCCGCGACAAGGGCGATCTGCGTGCGCAGCTGCTCGAGGATCTGGCCCAAGGGCGCATCGACATCCTGGTGGGCACCCATGCGGTTTTCCAGAAGGACGTGCATTTCCACGACCTGCGCCTGGCGATCATCGACGAACAGCACCGTTTCGGGGTGGCGCAGCGGCTGGAACTGTCGGCCAAGGGCCAGGTGCCGCCGGACATGCTGATCATGACCGCGACGCCGATCCCGCGTTCCTTGGCGCTGACGCAATATGGCGATCTGGACATCTCGATCCTGGATGAAAAGCCCCCGGGGCGGCAGCCGATCACCACCGTGATGATCAGCGACCAGCGTCTGGACGAGGTGACGGCGCGGCTGCGCCGGGTGCTGGACCAGGGCGCGCGGGCCTATTGGGTCTGCCCGCTGGTCGATGAAAGCGAGAACAGCGACCTGACCGCTGCCGAGGCGCGGTTCCAGTCGCTGCGCGCGCAGTTCGGCGAAACGGTGCGGCTGGTCCACGGCCAGATGCCGCCCGATCAGCGCGATGCCGCCATGGCCGACTTCGCGCAGGGCCGCGCGCAATTGCTGGTCGCGACCACGGTGATCGAGGTGGGCGTGGACGTGCCCCAGGCGACCATCATGGTGATCGAGCGCGCCGAAAGTTTCGGCCTGGCCCAGTTGCACCAGCTTCGGGGACGGGTCGGACGGGGAACGGGCGCCTCGACCTGCCTGCTGATGTATCACCCGCCGCTGAACGAATCGGGCGCCCGGCGGCTGACCACCCTGCGCGATACCGAGGACGGTTTTCGGATCGCCGAGGTCGATCTGGAGATGCGGGGCGCGGGCGACGTGATCGGCACGGCGCAATCCGGGCTGCCGCGTTTCCGCATCGCGGATCTGGAACATCAGGCCGGGCTGATGGCCGTCGCGCGGCAGGACGCGCGCGCGCTGCTGGACCGCGATCCGGCGCTGGAAAGCCCGCGCGGGCAGGCGATCCGCATGCTGATGTGGCTGATGAGCCAGGACGAGGCGATCCGGCTGATCTCGGTCGGCTGACAAAGTTCTTAAAATGTTCTTTACAGAACGACCCGAATATGAGAACAAATGAGCAACAAACAGGAGTTGCCCATGTCCCGCGAATTCGCTTCTGATCTGTTGGGGGTTATCGCCCTTGCCACAACGACGATGATCGTTTTGTGGCTGCCTGCCATTTTGCAGGCCTGAACTCTGCCCCGCGTTGCGATGACGGCGCTTCGCCTGTGCGCCGTCAATTTCCCTGCACGCGCACCTGCCGGCCCGTCTGGGCCGGTTTTTTTTACGCCCCTGCCTGGTCGATCGCGTCCAGCGTGGCCTCCCATGCCAGCAGGATCGAGGCGTGGCGGTTCGGATAATCGCGGGCAGGCAGCAGCGCCTCGAGATCCGCGAAGGGCGCGGGGGGCGGATCGCCGGCGGTCGTCAGCATGGCCCGCAGCGCGTCACGGGTGGCCGCGATCTCGTCCCGGCTGCGGCCGATGACCGCCTGTCCCAGGACCGAGGCCGAGGCCTGGCCAAGCGCGCAGGCCCGCACCTCTTGCGCGAAGCCGGCGATCCGTTCGCCTTCCATCGCGACATAGGCCGTGACCGAGGATCCGCATTGCGGCGACCGGCGCATGGCCTTGCCGTCGCAGTCCGGCAGCGTTCCCAGATGCGGAATGGCCGTTGTCAGCGCAAGGATCCTGCGCGAGTAAAGCTGCATCAGGTCGCTGTCGGCCATCGGTCTTTCCCACGGTTTGCCTTCGGCCTAGATAGGAACGCGACCGAGGAAAGGAAACCCGATGTTCGACCCTGACAGCCTGAAATACGACGGGAACGGCCTGATCCCGGTTATCGCGCAGGATGCGGACAGCGGCGAGGTGCTGATGATGGCGTGGATGAACGCCGAAAGCGTGGCCCGGACGCTGCAAACGGGCCGCGTCACCTATTGGTCGCGGTCGCGGCGGGCCTTCTGGGTGAAAGGCGAAAGTTCGGGACATGTGCAGGAACTGGTCGAGTTGCGCGTGGACTGCGACCGCGACTGCCTGCTGGTCATGGTGCGCCAGACCGGACCCGCCTGCCATACCAACCGGCGCAGTTGCTTTTACACTGCGGTCCGTGACGGGGCCGAAATCGAGATCATGGCGCCGATGGAGTGAAGGGGGCGCTGCCCCCGTCGCGCCATGCGCGACTCCCCCAGGATATTTGCGGTCCAAAGCAGGTCAGCAAGCAAGCATCCGCCGGATGTCCTGCGGGGTGGCGCCGTCCTCGCGGTAGTGGCGGATCGCGCGGGCGTCGTCGCGTTTGGCCAGCCGTTTGCCTGCGGCGTCTCGGATCAGGCGGTGGTGGTGGTAAAGCGGCGTCGGAAGTTGAAGAAGTTTTTGAAGAAGGACGTGGATATATGTTGAATCGAAAAGATCTTTTCCACGCGTGATCACCGTTATCCCTTGCGCGGCATCGTCCACGGCCACCGCAAGGTGATAGGAGGTGCCCATGCCCCGGCGGGACAGGATCACGTCGCCGATGCCATCCAGGAATTGATCGCGGCTCAGCGAATGGTCATGGCCGGGCATGATCGCCTCGTCCCGGAAGACGATGCGGTCGAGGTCCAAGGCGTCGAAGGCGCGGCCGACATCAAGGCGGATCACGTCGTCCGGCCCTGCCTCGGACAGGCTGCGGCCGCGACAGGTGCCGGGATAGATCAGGCCGTCGGGACCGGCGGGCAGGGCGCCCTCTTGCGGGGCGGACAGCGCGGCGCGGATGTCTCCGCGGCGGCAGCGGCAGGGATAGGTCAAAGGCGCCAAGACGGACAGCGCATCCCCGTAGGCCGCCATTCGGTCCGACTGCCGCATCACGGGGCGCTGCCAGCGCAGGCCCAGCCAGGCCAGATCCTCGTAGATCGCGGTTTCATGATCCGCGCGGCAGCGGTCGCGGTCTATGTCCTCGATCCGCAGCAGGAACTGGCCGGGACCGGCTTCGCGTTCGGCCACAAGCGCGGCGTAGGCATGGCCCAGGTGCAGCAGGCCCGTGGGCGAGGGCGCGAACCGCGTGCGTCTTATTGCGCCGCCAGCCATGCCGCAAAGTCGTCCTTGGCGCGTTGCGTATAGGCGGGGTAGCGGTCCTTGCGTCCCTTGCGGCCGCTCCTCGCCTCGTCCAGCGGGGGAAACAGGCCGAAGTTCACGTTCATCGGCTGGAAGGTCTTGGCCTCGGCTCCGCCGGTGATGTGGCTGACCAGGGCGCCCATGGCCGTGGTCGGAGCCGGGGGCGGCAGATCGCGCCCTTGCGCCTGCGCCGCCGCCATCCGACCCGCCAGCAGGCCCATCGCGGCGCTTTCCACATAGCCTTCGACGCCCGTGACCTGACCCGCGAAGCGCAGGTTTGGGCGCTGGCGCAGGCGCATCCGGTCGTCCAGAAGCGTGGGCGAGTTCAGGAAGGAGTTGCGGTGGATGCCGCCAAGGCGCGCGAAGCTGGCGTTTTCCAGGCCGGGGATCATGCGGAACACCCGGGTCTGGGCGCCGTATTTCATCTTGGTCTGGAAACCTACCATATTGTACAACGTCCCCAAGGCGTTGTCCCGGCGAAGTTGAACCACAGCATGAGGTTTTTCCGCAGGGTCATGCGCGTTCGTCAGGCCGACCGGCTTCATCGGCCCGTGCCGCAACGTTTCGCGCCCGCGTTCGGCCATCACCTCGATGGGCAGGCAGCCGTCGAAATAGCCCGCCGTCTCTCCCTCGTGGAACTCGGTCTTGTCGGCGGCCAGAAGGGCGTCGATGAAGGCCTCGTACTGCTCTCGGGTCATCGGGCAGTTGATATAAGCGCGCCGCTCGGCCTCGGTCTCGCCCTTGTCGTAGCGGCTTTGTTCCCAGGCTACGGACATGTCGATGGTTTCGGCATGGACGATGGGAGCGATGGCATCGAAGAAGGCCAGCGAATCCGTACCTGTCGCCGCCCGGATCGCCTGGGCAAGCGCGTCCGAGGTCAGCGGCCCCGTGGCCACGATCCAGTTGCCGTCGCGGGGCAGGTCCGCGATCTCTCCCGGAACGATTTGGATCAGCGGATCGGCTTGCAGCGCCTGCGTCACGGCGGCGGAAAAGGCGTCGCGGTCCACGGCCAAGGCGCCGCCCGCGGGCAGCTTGTGGCGGTCGGCCATCGCCATGATCAGCCCGCCCGCGGCCCGCATCTCCCAATGCAGCTGGCCCACCGCGTTCATCACGTCGTCGTCGGAACGGAAACTGTTCGAGCAGACCATTTCGGCGCAATCGCCGGTCTTGTGGGCAAAGGTGCCCTTGGCGGGGCGCATCTCGTGCAGGATGACCGGCACGCCCGCGCGGGCGACCTGCCAGGCGGCCTCGGACCCGGCAAGGCCTGCGCCGATGATATGGACTGGTTCCATGTGACCTCCTGCAAAGGGGCTAGCAAAGCGGCCCGCAAATGGAAAGGGCGGCGCCAGCGGCACCGCCCCGATCTTGCCGTGCGGGCGAGGATCACTCCTCGGCGGCGGCCTCGGCCGGTTCGTCGTCGCCACCCGAACGCAGCGCGGAAGGCGCGGCGATGTTGGCGATCACGAAGTTGCGGTCGATGGTCGGCTTCGCGCCTTCGGGCAGCTTCACGTCGTTGATGTGAATCGTGTCGCCGACATTCAGGCCCTCCAGATCGACGGTGATGTGATCGGGGATGTCGCCCGCGGTCACGACCAGCTCGACCTCGGGGCGCACCGTCACGAGGGTGCCGCCGCGCTTCAGGCCGGGGCATTTGTCGTGATTGATGAAGTCCACGTGGATGAACAGGTTCACCTTCGAGGTGCGGCGCAGGCGCATGAAGTCGATGTGGATCGGCAGATCCTTCACCACGTCCTTTTGCACGCCGCGGCAGATGACGCGAACGTCGTCCTGGCCTTCGACCTTGAGGTTGAACAGCGTGGACATGAAGCGGCCGGCGCGCAGTTGCGTCAGCAGCTTGTTGAAGTCGAACTGGATGTTGACCGGGTCCTTGTGGTCACCATAAACGACTCCGGGCACCTTGCCGTCGCGGCGAGCTTGGCGGGCGGCCCCCTTGCCTGACCCCGCGCGCGGCTCGGCCACCAGATCAGGGATCTCTTTGGCCATGATATGTTCCTAACATAGTTGTGGGTGCCGCCATCCTCCAAGGGTGCATGGCGACAGGTCGCGGCCTATACGGCAACGGGGGCGATTTGTGAAGGCCTGTTCGGCGCCTCGATGTCGTATTCGTCCAGGAAGCCGCGCGGGATCATCACGTTTTGCGGCCCGATGTCCCGGACATCGCGTTCGCCGCACAGCGCCATGCTGATGTCCAGCTCCTTGCGGATGATTTCCAGCGCGCGGGTCACGCCCGCCTCGCCCATGGCGCCCAGGCCATGCAGCCAGGCCCGTCCGATCCAGGTCGCATGGGCGCCAAGCGCCAGGGCCTTCAGCACGTCCTGGCCCGAACGGATGCCGCTGTCCAGGTGGACCTCCACCCGGTCGCCCACGGCCTTGACGATATGCGGCAGCATCCTGATCGAGGACAGCGCGCCGTCCAGTTGTCGCCCGCCGTGATTGCTGACGATGATCGCGTCCGCCCCGAAATCGGCGGCGATGCGCGCGTCGTCGGGATCGAGGATCCCCTTCAGGATCAGCTTGCCGCCCCACATGTCGCGGATCCGCGCGATCTTGTCCCAATCCAGCTGCTCGTCGAACTGCTCGGCCGTCCAGCTCATCAGGCTGGACGGGTCGGCGACGCCCTTGGCGTGGCCCACGATGTTGCCGAAGAACCGCCGCTTGGTTTGCAGCATCCCCATGCCCCACCGCCAGCGGAAGGCCAGATCCAGCAGGGTGGGCAGGGTCAGCTTGGGCGGGGCGGAAAGGCCGTTCTTCAAATCCTTGTGCCGCTGTCCCAGGATTTGCAGATCCAGCGTCAGCACAAGGGCGCTGCAATTGGCCCTTTTCGCGCGCTCGATGATGGCGGCCAGAAAATCCTGATCCTTCATCGTGTAAAGCTGGAACATGAAGGGCTTGGAGGTGTGTTCCGCCACATCCTCGATGGAGCAGATCGACATGGTGGACAGGCAGAAGGGAACCCCGAACTTCTCGGCCGCGCGGGCGGCGTGAATCTCGCCGTCGGCGTGCTGCATCCCGGTCAGGCCGACGGGGGCCAGCGCCACCGGCATCGTCGCGGGCAGGCCCGCGATGTCCGATGCCGTGCTGCGGTTCGACATGTCCACCGCGACCTTCTGGCGCAGCTTCAGCCGGGCGAAGTCGGTCGTGTTCTCGCGAAAGGTCTGCTCGGTATAGCTGCCCGATTCCGCATAGTCATAGAACATCTTCGGCGCGCGCGCGCGATGCATCCGCTTCAGATCTTCGATCGAGGTGATGACGGGCATGGAAACTCTCCGCAGCTTGGTCAAAAGTTTTTACCAGAGCGGTGCGCGCAGGGCAATCAATCCCGTGGCTGCATCCGCGAGCGCGCTTCCGGCTCGATCACCGGGCCGCGCAGGGCATCGGCGCGCTCGCGCAACGCCTCTGCCCGCGCCTTGGCCTGGGCATCCACCGCGGCGGGCGAGATTGCCGCGTCGGGCGCATGGTCGGGCAGAACGGGTTCCGCCAGGATCCGGTCGGTCGGCAGCAGGCGCGGATAAGGATCGGCCTCGCCCCCGCAGCCCGACAGCAGGGCGGCACAGGCGAACAAGGGAAGGGTGCGTTTCATGACCGCAGCCTAGGGCGCGACGCCCGGCGCGGCAACGGGCTTTCCCGGGTCCGGGCCGCGCGCTAGAAAGACCCATGGCCCGCACCCAAGGTTCCCGCGCCGAGATCACCGGCCCCCTGATCCGCGACGAAGCCCGCCGCCTGTTCGCGCGGCAGGGCTATGCCGCCGTGTCGATGCGCCAGATCGCCTCGGCCGTGGGGGTGCAGGCGGGGGCGCTTTACGCCTATACCCCCGACAAGCAAGCGCTGCTGCTGGATCTTTTGGAAAGCCACATGCAGGAACTGCTGTCGGCCTGGTCGGACGTGCCCGGCGATCCCCTGGCGCGGCTGGAACGCTTTGTGCGCTTTCACATCGACACCAGCCTGGACCATCCCGACGCCGTGTTCCTGTCCTACATGGAACTGCGCAACCTGTCGCCCGAGAACTTCGCCCGCATCGCCGCCCTGCGCGGCCGCTACGAGGCCGCGCTCGAGGCGATCCTGCGCGACGGCGTGGCGGCGGGGCTGATGCGCATCGACGATCTGAAGCTGGCGACCATGGCGCTGATCGCGATGCTGACCGGGGTCACGAACTGGTATCGCGAAGGCGGGCGGCTGGACCGACAGCGGATCGGCGACATCTACTGGGGCCTTGCGCGCGGCGCGGTCGGCGCGGATTGACCTCCGCTTCTTCTTTGCCCAAATACCCCGATCCCGACGCTTGCCCCGCAGTGCCCCCGCCCCGATAATCGCCCCATGAGTCTGCCCCCCGGCTTCCTTGACGAGATTCGCAACCGCGTTCCGATCAGCCGCGTGATCGGGAAGAAGGTTGTTTGGGATCTGCGCAAGTCGAACCAGGCGCGCGGCGACTGGTGGGCGCCATGTCCCTTTCACCAGGAAAAATCCGCCAGTTTCCATTGCGATGACGGGAAGGGCTATTATTACTGCTTTGGCTGCCACGCCAAGGGCGACGCCATCAAGTTCCTGCGCGAAGCCGACGGGATGGAGTTCATCGAGGCCGTCAAGCTGCTGGCCGCCGAGGCGGGCTTGCAGATGCCCGAACCCGACCCCCGCGCCCGCGAACGCACCGACCGCCGCACCCGCCTGTTCGAGGTGACCGAGGCCGCCTGCCGCTGGTTCCGCCTGCAATTGCAGACCGCCGCCGCCGCCGAGGCGCGCGACTATCTGGTCCGCCGGGGACTGGACCGTGCGGCGGAGGACCGGTTCGAGATCGGCTTCGCCCCCGACAGCCGCACCGCGCTGACCCAGGCCTTGCGCGACAAGGGCTTCGACGAATCGCTGACCGTCGAATCGGGCATGTCCGCCAGGCCCGATGGCGGCGGCGCGGCATACGACCGCTTCCGGGGCCGCATCATCTTCCCGATCCGCGACGGGCAGGGGCGCTGCATCGGATTCGGCGGCCGGTCGATGGATCCGAACGCCCGCGCCAAGTATCTCAACAGCCCGGAAACGCCGCTGTTCGACAAGGGCCGCAACCTTTACAACCTGGGCCCCGCCCGCGCCGCCGTCGCCAAGGGCCAGCGGCTGGTCGTGGCCGAGGGCTACATGGACGTGATCGCCCTTGTCCGCGCGGGGTTCGAGGGCGCGGTGGCCCCCCTCGGCACCGCCATCACCGAGGATCAGCTGCGCCTGATGTGGCGCGTCTCGCCCGAGCCGGTGATCGCGCTGGACGGCGACGCGGCGGGCCAGCGCGCCGCCCAGCGGCTGATCGACCTGGCGCTGCCCCTGACGGGACCGGGGCAGGCGCTGCGCTTCGTGATGCTGCCTGCGGGGCAGGATCCTGACGACCTCCTCAAGGCCGCCGGGCCGGGCGCGATGGGCGCGCTTCTGGACGGGGCGCGCCCGCTGGCGGATCTTCTCTGGGCGCGCGAAACCGAGGGCCAGGTCTTCGACAGCCCCGAGCGCAAGGCCGCGCTGGACAAGCGGCTGCAAGACGCCGTGGCCAAAATCCCCGACGAACTGACCCGCAACCATTATGCCGAGGAGCTGCGCCGCAAACGTTGGGAGCTGTTCGGCGGCCAGTCCCGGCGGGCCGAGCGGCGCCCGGCGGACCGCAAGTTCGCCCGCCGCGACAAGGCCCAGGCCCCGCGTCCCGTTCCCGCGGCGACCGTCGCGCCACAGGCCGCCGCCGCGCTGCTGGAAGGCGCCAGCCTTCTGATCTGCGCGCTGCGTCCCGAACTGATCGCGCGCGCCGAAACGCGGCTGGAGCGCCTTGCGCCGCCCGACCCCGACCGGGCGGCCCTGCTGTTCGACCTGCTGTCCCACGGCGAAAGCGCGGCCGGACGGCGCGGTCTTGAAACGCTTCGGCGCGACGCCCATCTGGGCCTGACGCCGGCCGTCATCGGTTCCCAGGACGACGAGACGGCCTTGGCGACATTGAACAATCTTCTCGACCGGCTCGAGGCGCAGCGGGCGGCGGGCGCCGAGCTTGCCCGCGCCGAGGCCGAGATCCAGGGCGAGGCCGATGAAGGGCTGACCTGGCGGATGCAGCAGATCGCCCGCGCCAGGCATCGGGCCGAACGGCCGGATCTGGAAGGCGGGGCCGATCTGAACGAAGACCGCGAGGCCTTGTCGGCCCAGCTGTCCCGATTCGTGGACGCTCAGATCTGGCGCAAGCCGCCACGCCGCTGATCGTCCTTCAGCCGATTCGCGGGATGCGAATCAATTTGCGTGGCGCTCTCTTTGATTCGGGGGTGCGGCGCGCTACATGTGGAACGGAATTCCAGTGATTCGGCTGCGTGCGAATCATTGCCTGACAAAGGGAGCCCTTGATGGCCGCCAAGGACGACGATCACGACAAGACCGACAAGGACGACAACGCCCACTCGCTGGACATGAGCCAGGCGGCCGTCAAGCGGATGATCGCGGACGCGCGCGAACGGGGCTATATCACCTATGATCAGCTGAATGCCGTTCTGCCGCCCGAGCAGGTCAGCAGCGAGCAGATCGAGGACGTGATGTCGATGCTGTCCGAAATGGGCATCAACGTGATCGAGGACGAGGACGGGGCCGAGGAACCGGAAGGCGGCGCGGTCGCGGTTGTCGGCTCGACCTCCCGCGAGGTCGCGGTTGCCACGTCGGAAACCGAAAAGCTGGACCGCACCGACGACCCGGTGCGCATGTATCTGCGCGAGATGGGCAGCGTCGAGTTGCTGTCGCGCGAAGGCGAGATCGCCATCGCCAAGCTGATCGAGGCGGGCCGCAACACGATGATCGCGGGCCTTTGCGAAAGCCCGCTGACCTTCAAGGCCATCACCATGTGGCGCGAGGAGCTTCTTGACGAGGAGATCCTGCTGCGCGACGTGATCGACCTGGAAACCACCTTCGGCCAGTCGCTCGACGACGAGGAAGGCGACGAGGAGGAGTTGTCCGACGACAGCGTCCAGACCGAATCCGCCCAGAAGCGCGAGGAACTGGATGCCGACGGCAACCCCATGCGCAGCGAGGACGACGAGGACGAGGACGACGGCGCCAACCTGTCGCTTGCCGCGATGGAGGCCAGCCTCAAGCCCAAGGTTCTGGAAACGCTGGAACTGATCGCGCACGACTATGAAGCCCTGGCCGCGATGCAGGACCAGCGCATGTCGGCCACCCTGAACGAGGACAACAGCTTTTCGGCCACGGCGGAAAGCGACTATCAGGTGCTGCGCTCGCGCATCGTCGGGCTGGTGAACGAGCTTCACCTGAACAGCAGCCGGATCGAGGCGCTGGTTGATCAGCTTTACGGCATCAACCGCCGCATCGTGACCATCGACAGCGGCATGGTCAAGCTGGCCGACGCCGCGCGCATCAACCGGCGCGAATTCATCGACGCGTATCGCGGAACCGAGCTTGACCCGACCTGGATCGACCGCATGTCCCAGCAGTCTGGGCGCGGCTGGCAGGCGCTGTTCGAACGCTCGCGCGAGAAGGTCGAGGAATTGCGCAACGAGATGGCGCAGGTCGGACAGTATGTCGGCGTCGACATCGAGGAATTCCGCCGCATCGTGGCCCAGGTCCAGCGCGGCGAAAAGGAAGCCCGCCAGGCCAAAAAGGAAATGGTCGAGGCGAACCTGCGGCTGGTGATCTCGATCGCCAAGAAATACACGAACCGGGGCTTGCAATTCCTTGACCTCATTCAGGAAGGCAACATCGGCCTGATGAAGGCCGTGGACAAGTTCGAGTATCGGCGCGGCTACAAGTTCAGCACCTATGCGACCTGGTGGATCCGCCAGGCGATCACCCGGTCCATCGCCGACCAGGCCCGCACGATCCGCATCCCGGTCCACATGATCGAGACGATCAACAAGCTGGTCCGCACCGGGCGGCAGATGCTCCACGAGATCGGCCGGGAGCCGACCCCGGAGGAACTGGCCGAAAAGCTGCAAATGCCGCTGGAAAAGGTCCGCAAGGTGATGAAGATCGCCAAGGAGCCGATCTCTCTCGAAACCCCCATCGGGGACGAGGAGGACAGCCAGCTTGGCGACTTCATCGAGGACAAGAACGCCGTCCTGCCGCTGGATTCGGCCATCCAGGAAAACCTGAAGGAAACCACGACCCGCGTTCTGGCCTCGCTGACGCCGCGCGAGGAGCGGGTTCTGCGGATGCGCTTCGGCATCGGCATGAACACCGACCACACCCTGGAAGAAGTGGGCCAGCAGTTCAGCGTGACCCGCGAACGCATCCGCCAGATCGAGGCCAAGGCCCTGCGCAAGCTGAAGCATCCAAGCCGCAGCCGCAAACTGCGGTCCTTCCTGGATCAGTGACGAAAAGCCGCCCTCGGGCGGTTTTTTCTTGCCCGGACTGGATGGAACCGTCGGCGATCGCGTCCTGAGGGCGGTTTCCTTGGGTCTTGCAATCCTGGGGTAAATCATGAACGCTGCGCCCTGGATTGCCAGGGGTTCGTTCATGCCTGCCGACGCGATACTGATCGTTCTCTGCCTGTTCCTGGCGGCGATGGTGCTGGTCCTGCTGCTGGCCCAGCGGCGGGGCACGGCGCGTTCCGCGGACGACGGCAGGCTTGGGGATCTGGAGCGCAGGCTTGCCGACCAGGGGGCGCTGCTTGACGAACAGCGGCTGCGCGGGGAACGGCTTGAAGCGCAGGCCGAGCATCTGGAAAGGCGGCTGTCCGAACTTGGCCAGGAACGCGACGACCTGACGGATGCGCTCCACGCCGAACGCCGCAATCTTGCGCGGCTGGAAGGGGAACTCGCCTCGGCCCGCCTGGCTGCCGAGAAGGACCTGGCGGCCGAACGGCGGGAGGTCGCGCGCCTGCATGAAGCGCGCGACCAGGTGAACGACGCGGTTGCCAGGCTGACCGCCGAACGTGACGGCTTGGACCAGGCCTTGCGCGCGGAACGCCAGACCATCGCCCGCCTTGAACGCGACCTGTCCGAGGCCCGCCTGTTGGCGCAGAAGGATCTTGAGGCGGCGGGGCGCGAGATCGCCACGCTGAAGGAACTGCGCGAGGACATGACCGGCCAGTTCAGGCTGCTGGCCAACGAAACCCTGAAAACCCAGGGCGCCGAGATGCAGCGTGCCCATGGCGACCAGTTGAACGCGCTGCTGACCCCTTTCCGCGACCAGGTTCACCGCTTTCAGACCGAACTTCAGGCCCGCAACAAGGCCACCGATGAGGAGCGTGCGCGCCTGCGCGAGCAGATCGAGGGGCTTTACCGCCGTTCCGAGGCCATTTCCCGCGAGGCGGTCAACCTGACCCGCGCGTTGAAGGGCGACAGCCAGAAGCGCGGAGCCTGGGGCGAGATGATCCTGGAACGCATTCTCGAGGATTCGGGCCTGCTGGAGGGGACGCATTACGTCGCCCAGACCAGCCGCCGGGACGAGAACGGCAAGGTCTGGCGCCCCGACGTGATCATCAGGATGCCGCAGAAGAAGGTTCTGGTTGTCGACAGCAAGGTCTCGCTCGTGGCCTATGAGGAGGCGGTCAGCGCCGAGGATCCGGCGATCCGCGACGGCGCGCTGCGCCGGCACGTGGCGGCGATGCGGACGCATGTCGCCTCGCTGTCGGGCAAGGGCTATCATGCGCTGGACGAAGGCTCGGTCGATTACGTGCTGATGTTCATCCCCGTCGAAGGCGCGTTTTCCGAGGCGCTGCGCGTCGATCCCGACCTGACGCGCCACGCGATGGAAAACCGCGTGGGGCTGGCGACGCCCACCACGCTGATGCTGACGCTGCGCACGGTCGATCACATCTGGACGGTCGAGCGGCGGGAATCCAACGCGGCGGCGATCGCCAGCCGGGCAGGGGCGCTTTACGACAAGCTCTACGGCTTCGTCTCGGCCATGGACGAGGTCGGGGCGGCGCTGGACAAGGCGCAGAAAAGCCATGCCACGGCGATGGACCGGCTGTCCCGCGGGTCGGGCAACGTGATCCGCCAGGCCGAGATGCTGCGCCAGCTTGGCGCGCGCAACCAGAAGCGTCTGTCGACCGGGCACGACGGCGACGACGACCTGCCCCTGCTGAGCAGCCCCGAGGCGGCGGAATGATCGCCACCTTCACCGTCGAGACGCGCGGGCCCGCCTGCCATGACATCACCGGCAAGGTCGCGGGCTGGCTGCGCAAGGAGGGTGCGCAAGACGGCGTCCTGACGCTGATGGTGCGGCACACGTCCTGTTCGCTGCTGATCCAGGAAAACGCCGATCCCGATGTGCAGCACGATCTTCTGGGCTGGCTGGACCGGATCGCGCCGCCTGCCGACCATCCCTCGATGTCCTGGCTGCGCCACCGGGACGAAGGACCCGACGACATGCCCGCGCATCTGAAGGCCGCCGTGCTGCCGGTCAGTCTGCAAGTTCCGGTCGCGGCGGGGCGGATGATGCTGGGGACGTGGCAGGGCATCTATCTGGTCGAACACCGCCGCACTCCGCATCGCCGCCAGATTGCGGCCGCCTTTCTGGGCGGCTGATCCGCGGCATTCCTGTCACAGATAGGGCAGGGAACATCTTGTGTCCGCTGGATAATGCTACCCAAGCCCTGCCTGCCTGCCTATAGTCGTTGCAGACCGAGGACCGAAAGGGACAACCGGATGCGCTGCCCGTTTTGCGGAAATGTCGATACGCAGGTCAAGGACTCGCGTCCCGCCGAAGACAATGTCGCCATCCGCCGCCGCCGCTTCTGTCCGGCCTGCGGGGGGCGCTTCACCACCTATGAACGCGTGCAGCTGCGCGATCTCGTGGTCGTCAAGTCCAGCGGCCGGCGCGAGGATTTCGACCGCGACAAGCTGGCCCGGTCGATCCGCATCGCCATGCAGAAGCGCCCCGTGGAACCCGATCGGATCGAGCAGATGATCAGCGGCATCGTCCGACGCCTGGAAAGCACGGGCGAGACGGACATCCCCTCGAAGATGATCGGCGAGATCGTCATGGAGGCGCTGTCGCGCATCGACAACGTGGCGTATGTCCGTTTCGCAAGCGTTTACAAGAATTTCCAGGATGCGGGCGATTTCGACAAGTTCGTGTCCGAATTGCGGCCCGGCCCGGCCAGCGACTGAGCCGTGACGCCTGGGGACGATCTGCGCCACATGGCCCATGCCCTGCGCCTGGCGCGGCGTGGCCTGGGCAATGTCTGGCCGAACCCCGCCGTGGGCTGCGTGATCGTGCAAGACGGTCGCGTTGTCGGACGGGGCTGGACGCAGCCGGGCGGGCGCCCCCATGCCGAACGTGTGGCCCTGGACCGGGCAGGGGCGCTGGCGCGGGGGGCCACGGCCTATGTCACGCTGGAACCCTGCGCGCATCACGGGCACACCCCGCCCTGCGCCGAAGGGCTGGTCGCCGCAGGCATCCTCCGCGTTGTGTCGGCCATGACCGATCCCGATCCGCGCGTGGCCGGGCGCGGGCACCGGATCCTGCGCGAGGCGGGCGTCGCCGTAACCGAAGCGATCCGAGAGCCCGAGGCGCGTGAGGTGCAGGCGGGCTTTCTGTCGCGCGTCGAGCGGGGGCGGCCCTTCGTGACGTTGAAGCTCGCGACCAGTTTCGACGGGCGCATCGCCACGGCCGGCGGGGAAAGCCGGTGGATCACCGGACCTGCGGCGCGGCTGCATGTCCATGCCCTGCGCATGGCCCATGACGCGGTGATGGTGGGCGGCAACACCGCCCATGCGGACCGCCCGTCGCTGAACGTGCGCGGAATGGCGACACCGCGCCAGCCGGTGCGGGTGGTTTTGTCCGCCCGCCCGCTGCCGGATCTGCCGCCCGAGGGACCGATGCACGGGCCCTTGTGGCGGATCGACGCCCCGCCCGAGGAGGCGCTGGCGCAACTTGCGGACCGCGGCATCACGCGGGTCTTTTGCGAAGGCGGGGGGGTGCTGGCCGCCTCGCTGTTGCAGGGGGGGCTTGTGGATCAGATCGTCGGCTATACCGCGGGCGTCACCCTGGGGGGCGACGGGCTGCCTGCGGTCGGGCCGATGCGGCTTGTCCGGCTGGCCGATGCGCCCCGCTTTGCCCTGGCCGAGACGCGCCGGATCGGGCCGGACCTGTTCCATCGCTGGCGCAGGGTCGCGCTTGCGTGAAACCGCCTAGTCGGCCACGGGCATCAAGGTCGTGATCCCCGTCGCCGCCGCGCGCGCCAGCTGCGGATCCAGCGACATGCCGATATATTCGCCGCGCCGCCACAGCCCCGCCAGATCGTCGTAATGCCGCGACAGCGGATGGCCCGATTGCCCGGTCGAGATGATGAAGACCGAACTGTCGGGATCGGCCAGATCGTAAACGCCGCGATAGCCGGGGCCGGCGGCGGCCTCGAACGGATTGGGGCCGGTGCCCAGGATGGAGGTGTGGGACAGGGTGAACGTTCCGCCCGAGATCGCCTGCGGCAGGTTCACGATCCAGCCAAGCCCGCCGATCCGGCCCAGTCCCGGATGCACATGCCGCGCCTGGTGCGCGTCGCCCCATCGCCAGCTGGTCACGTCCGGGCCATATCGCTGCGTCAGATCCAGGATCGCGCGGTCCAGCGCCTGGCGGGCGATGGTGGTGCAGTCCTCGACCGGGGCGCTTTGCACGATGTCGCACCAGGCGCCCGCGCCGCCCCGGTTGCGGAACACGGCATCGGCAAAACCCGGATGCAGCCTGCGGATGTCGTCCGCCACGGGGCCAAGCTCGTCCCGGATCAGGCGGTCCTGCAAGGCGCCCATCCAGGCGGCATAGATCAGCGGCTCGGGCAGGTGCTCGCTCATGGCGCCGTCCCATTCCGCCAGCAGGTTCAGCGCGTCCTGGCGCTGGCGCTCCGGGGTGCCGGGGGCCGCGGGTTCGCCCGTGAACCACAGATCAGCGCCCACCAGAGGCAGCAGGGCGCGGGCCGCCGGGCTGACGACATCCAGCTGGGCCGCGATGAAGCTGTCTCGGGAATGGACTTCCCGGTCCTTCAGAAGATGGGCCAGGCGGGTGCGGCGCAGGGCCAGGGGACCGCGTTCCTCGGTCGCGAAGGCCAGGCCGTCCTCGGTCGGACCATCCTCGGACAGGGGAGCAAGCCCCTGCCATTCCCCCTCGGCCAGCCAGCCGGGAACGGGCATGGCGCCGCCGGTGGGGTGGTCGGACGCCCGTTGCGGCACGGCGCCCACCGTCACTTGGCGGATGCCGTCCTCATCGGCCAGCGTCACGGCCAGGGCGGGGGCCACGACCCGGCCAAGCGCGGTCGCGGCGCTGTTCGCATCCGTCGCCCGCATCACCCCGATCAGCGCCGACAAGGTTGTGTCCGTGCCCGACAGCCCGGTCCAGCGCAGCGCCGCGACATGGCCCATGGGCGTGACATCCGCCAGCCCCGGATCCAGCAGCGGCACCAGCGGGCCGTTGCGGCTGCTGCGCAGGGTGACGGCGCGGTTCGGCTCGTTCAGAACGCGGATCACCTCGCGCCGGGTGGCGAATTCGGTCCAGCCGCCCGCGCCGCGGTAGCGGTCGGCGCGGCCGGGCTGGATTTCCTCGATGGCGATGTCGGCGTCGTCCAGGCCGGCGGGCGCGATGCCCCAGGCCAGTTGCGGATTGCGCCCGGAAAAGACCACCGGCATCCCCGGGATCGTCGCTCCGATCACCCCGCCCGAGGTCAGTTGCAGCCGCGCAAGGTAATACAGCGAGGGCGCGACCAGCGGCGCCTGCGGATCGTTGGCCAGCAGCGCGCCGCCCGCAGCCGTCCGATCCGCCGCGGCAGCAAAGCTGTTGGCCCCAAGCCCGCTGCCCGGGCGCAGGAAATCCGTGGCGTCGCGGTTAGGGGCGGGGCCGCGGCGCGCCTCGGGCGGGGCCAGGCGCGCGCCGGGGAACAGGTCGGCATAGCGGGGCACGAGGGCGGGGGTTTCGCCCTCGCCGATCAGCAGGTCGGTTCCGCGCTCCGGCCAGGTCAGCGACAGACGGGCGCGCAGGATCTCCTCGGCGGCGGAATTGCTGGCGGCAGCGGCCAGCAGCTTCAGGATCGCCAGCGAATCGGCGGGCTGCCAATAGGCGATGTCCTGCGGCAGCACGAAGAACTCGGGCGCACCCCGGCCAAGCGCGCCCTTGTTGACCTGCGCGATCCACTGGTTCACCCCGTCGGAATACGCCCGCAGCGCGGCCTGCGTCGCCTGGTCCTGCGAATCGAGCGAGGCGCTCGCGTTGCGGTAAAGCTCCAGCCGCCGGGCCAGGTCGTCGGCGGGAAAGGCGCCCGCGCCATAGACCTCGGCCAGGCGGCCCTGGGCCGCGCGGCGCAGCAGCGTCATCTGGAACAGCCGGTCCTGGGCATGGGCCAGGCCCAGGGCGAAGAACACGTCCTCGTCCGTCTGGCCGAAGATGTGGGGCACGTTTTCGGTGGACCGGACGATCTCGACCGGGGCCGAGATGCCCTGGACCTGAAGCGTGGCGTCGTAGTCGGGCAGCGACCGGACGGCGAAATACCAGGCCAGGATCACTGCCAGGACCAGCAGCACGATCAGGCCTATGGTCAGCCGCAGAAGCCAGCGGAAAAGGGTCAGCATGTCGGAAGATGATCCATGGGCCGGTCCGCCGCCTGTCCTTGTGGGGGTGCCTGCACACTTGACCATGGCGCGCAGGGATGCTGGGTTGCTGCATAATGGAGGCGCGGGGCCAGTTCAACGGAGGGCAGCCCGCGCCGTGGAATGGATCGGGGGGCAAATGGCGAAGCTGGCATTTCTGGGACTGGGCGTGATGGGCGCGCCGATGGCGGGGCATCTGAAGACGGCGGGGCACGCGGTGACGGTTTTCAACCGCACCCGGGCCAAGGCCGAGGCCTGGGCGGCCCGGCATGGCGGGGCCTTGGCCGACACCCCCCGCGAGGCCGCGGCGGACGCCGATCTGGTCATGGCCTGCGTGGGCAATGACGACGACCTGCGGTCCGTCTGCCTTGGCCCCGACGGCGCCTTCGCGGGCATGAAGCCGGGGGCGGTCTTTGTGGACCACACCACGGTATCCGCAGCCGTGACGCGGGAACTGGCGCAGGCGGCGCGGGCGGCGGGGCTTGGCTATGTCGACGCTCCGGTTTCGGGCGGGCAGGCAGGGGCCGAAAACGGCCAGCTGTCCGTGATGTGCGGCGGCGCGCAGGAGGATTTCGACCGCGCCGCGCCGGTGATCGACGCTTACGCCAGAATCTGCCGCCGTATGGGCGACGTGGGCGCCGGCCAGATCACCAAGATGTGCAACCAGATCGCCATCGCCGGGCTGGTGCAGGCCCTGTCGGAGTCGCTGGCCTTCGCCAAAAAGTCCGGGCTAGAGGTCGGACAGGTCGTCGAGGTGATCAGCCAGGGCGCCGCCGGAAGCTGGCAGATGGTCAACCGCCACAAGACCATGGACGAGGGCCGGTTCGACCACGGCTTCGCGGTGGACTGGATGCGCAAGGATCTGGCAATCTGTCTGGCCGCCGCCGACGACGTCGGCGCATCGCTGCCGGTCACAGCCCTTGTGGACCAGTTCTACAAGGACGTGCAGCGGATGGGCGGGGGCCGCTGGGATACCTCGTCCCTGATCGCGCGGTTGGGTTAACGGCCCTTCGCCTCGGCTCGTTTCAGGGCGGGTTCCGCCCGGGCGAGGGCCTTGCGGACATGATCGGGAAAGCTGCCAGGCCGGATCGGAAGCGTGGCCGAATGGGCCGCGCAGACCGTGCGGGTGTCGCGCCAGTCCCCGGCGATCCGCAGCGCCCAATCACGGAAATCCCGCGCGGCCCCGGGGCGGTCCTGAAGCGCCTGTCCCAGGGTCGGGTGGAAGCCGATGCGGGGCAGGCGCAGCAGGCGCCTCAGCAGGCCGGGGATCGGCAGGACGTTCAGCGTGTCGTCCACGTGCAGGCTGCCGCTGGCGGGATGCCAGGCCAGCAGCGATCCGGCATGGACGCGTTCGTTCTGACAGATGTAGTCGATCCCGTCCGGCAGGGAAAAGCGCAGATCCGGGAAGCGCGCGGCGACCGGGGGCGATTCGACCGGATCGCTTTGCCAGGGCAGGTCGGGCCACTTGCGGCGGTGGCGGTCCGATCCGAACAGCTGCGCGTGCGGGAACATCCGGTGCATCGCCTGGCAATGCAGCGTGTGGAAGGGATGCAGGTTCAGCACCGCCTCGACCGCGCGGCCCCCTTCGGTCAGGGCCATGACCTGCCGGGCGATGTCCGGGCCGAAGCCGTAGGAGTCCAGGAACACGAACCGCCCCGAGGAAAGCCGCACCAGAGAGCAATGCGTTCCCACATTCACCAGCCCGCCGATCCGCAGGGTGCCGCGGATGTTCCAGAAGCCGTCGCCAAGATCGATCAGTCGTTCCGCCATCATGCCCCCGGTGGATTGCCAACGTCGCGCAGCGCCAGATCCGCCCCCCGGCACAAGTCGCGCAAGGCGGGTTTCAGCCCTTCCTCCAGCGTCGGGTGATAGAAGGGCATCTCCAGCACATCCGCCGCGCTGGCGCCTTGGCCGATCGCCCAGACCAGCAGATGCGCCAAGTGGTCGCCCCCCGGCACCGCCAGATCGGCGCCCGTCAACCGGCCCGTCCGGTCCGCGCCGAGAAGCAGAAGGCCCCCGGCCTTGCCTTCGACCCGCGCGCGGCCCTGGTCGGCATAGCTGGCATGGGCGTTCAGGGCACGGTCCTCGGGCGGCGCGCCGATGGCCGCAACCGGCGGATCGGTAAAGGCGATGGTGAACAGCGGCGGTCGGTCGGCGGCTTCGACATCGGGCCAGCGGCCCGCGTTGGTCCCGGCGATGATGCCGTCCAGCCGGGCCTCGTGCAGGACCGGCGCATCGCCGTCCGCATCGCCCGCCATGAAGACCGCCGTGTCGCCGCATTGCATCGTGCGGCGGTCGATACGGGGCACGCCTTTGTCGTCCAGCGCCAGTCCTGTCGCTTCCAGGTTCAGGCCGTCCAGCGCCGGGGCGCGGCCGGTCGCCACAAGCACATGGTCGAAGTCCTCGGTTCCGCCGTCCCATGCCAGCCGGATCGCGTTCCCTTGCGCCGAGGGCTCGGGCGCGCAGCCCAGATGCAGCGTCACGTCCCGGGCATAGATGTTGCGGAACGCGTCATGCACCTTGGCGCAGCGGATCCCGGCCAGCCTGTCGCCTGCGTCGAACAGCGCCACCCGGACGCCCAGCCGGCCCATCGCCTGCGCCAGCTCGGCGCCCAGCGGCCCCGCGCCGATCACGGCCAGACTTGCGGGAAGATCCTCAAGCTCGAAAATGGATTCGCTGGTCAGCAGGCGCGGCCCCAGGTCGCGATACGGCTTGGGAATCACCGGCTCCGATCCCGTGGCGATCACCACCGCCCGCGCCGCGACCTGACGTCCGTCGTCCAGCAGCAGCCGGTCCCGCGCCATGAAGCGGGCGCGGGCGTCCAGGCAGGTTCCCTCGGGCAGTTCGCGATAGCTGTTCTTTGCCCCCTGCACGAAGCGGTCGCGCTCGGCCCGCAGGCGCTCCATCACGCGGCGGCCGTCCACCCGCGCCTGCGGGATGTCGATGCCCATCATGCGCGCGCGGTCCAGGCCGGCATGGGCGCGCGCCGCCGCGATCAGCAGTTTGGACGGCATGCAGCCGGCGTTGGCGCACAACGTCCCGCGAAAGCCGTCGTCGATCAGCAGCGTCCGCGCGCCTGCGGACCGCGCTGCGCGTTCCGCCGCAAGCCCTGCGGTTCCCGCGCCGATGACCGCCACGTCGCAGGACAGATCGGACGTGGTGTCGGTCATCGCGTGCCTCTTGCCATGGGTCGGCAACCCAACGGCAAGGCGCGGCGCGGGTTCCGGTCAAGAGGCGCGGCGCGCGGCGCGGAACCCGTCCAGAAGCGCGTCCGTCGGGTCCGCCACGGCGGGCGCAAGGCCCTGCGAGGCCAACGCCTCGGCATAGCGGCCGGACAGCCAGCCTTCGCCGATCACCGTGACCGGCTGGCCCAGCCACCAGGGCCGCGCGGCCGCCAGTTCGGCCCCGATCAGCAGGCCCGCCATCCGCGCATGGGCTGCGGGCGGGGTGATCGTCCCGGCCGCCAGCCGGGCGCGGACCGTTGACAGGTCCGCCGCCAGTCCCGCCGGACGGGACAGCGCGTCCCGAACTGCCTCGTCAAATCCCGCGCTTTCCCCCTCGGCCGACGTGGAAAGCGCCGACAGCAGCTCGCCCGTCAGGAAGCTGCGGAAGCTGACGATCTCGCCCGCGCTGAGATGCGCCCAGACTGTCTGCTGGCCCGGCAGGCACAGCACGCCGTCGAAATCGGGATGGCGGAACAGATGTCCGCCGATGCGGGTTGCCTGCGCGCCGATCAGATCCGCCGGGCGATCCTGCACCAGGCCGGGAAGCCGGCGCAGGATGATGCGCCCATCCAGGGCCAGCGCGGGCAGGGGCGGAGGCGGCGGGCAGGGCACCCGCGCGGGCGCGGTTTCCGGCCAGCCTGCGGCGATCACGTCGATGGCGGCCCCCGGTGCCAGCATCGTCCGCAGCGCGGCCGCCGGATCGCCGTTGTCAGGCGCGGCGTTCGCCGGGCCTTCGGCATCGCCCCGGAACAGCCACAACCGCAACTCGCCCGGCGTCCGCTCCACCGCCGCCCATTCGGCCCGATCCATCGCCGCCCTCCCCGTCATGTCCCGCAAGATGGCCGCCCCGCGCCGCCCTGTCCAGAGACGGCGCTTGAAGCGGGGCGGCTTCACGCGTAACCAGCCCTCATGCGGATACTCTTTCTTGGCGATGTGATGGGCCGCGCCGGACGGCGGGCCATGACCGAGCGGCTGGCGCCGCTCCGCGCGCGGCTCAAGGCGGACCTGGTGGTCGTGAACGCCGAAAACGCCAGCGGCGGGCGCGGCTGCACGGCGGGGCACGCGCAACTGCTGCTGGGGGCCGGCGCCGACTGCCTGACGCTGGGCGACCATGCCTTCGACCAGAAGGACATGCTGGCCTTCATCGAGCGCGAGCCGCGCATCGTCCGCCCCCTGAACTTCGCCAAGGAGGCGCCGGGCCGGGGCAGCGCCGTGATCAGCGACGCGCGCGGGCGCAAGCTGCTGGTGACGCAGGCGCTTGGGCAGGTGTTCATGTCGCGGCCCTATGACGATCCGTTTTCGGCCCTCGACGCCGTGCTGCGCGCCCATCCGCCGGGCGGCATGGTGCAGGCCGCCCTTGTCGATTTCCATGCCGAGGCCACCAGCGAGAAGATGGCGGCCGGGCATTTCTGCGACGGCCGCGCCGCCGCCGTGCTGGGCACCCATACCCATGTCCCCACGGCGGATGCGCAAATCCTGCCGCGCGGGACCGCCTATCAGTCGGATGCCGGGATGTGCGGCGACTACGACAGCGTGATCGGCATGGACAAGATCGAACCCCTGCGCCGCTTCATCACCGGAATGGCCCGCGACCGCTTCACCCCGGCCGAGGGAGAGGCCACCCTGTCCGGCGTCCTGGTCGTGACCGACGACCGCAGCGGCCTTGCCACCGGCGTCGAACCCGTGCGCGACGGCGGGCGGTTGGCGCAAACCCATCCTGCGTAGAACGATCCCGCTTTCGCTTGCGGCGGCAGGGAAAACAATTCTATCACCGCGACGATTTGCCGGTGACCCGTCCCGCTCGACAGAGGCTTCATGCTTGGATTTGAATTGACCGGAACGAACGCGGCGGTTGCGATGCTGGTCATTGTCGCGATCACCTTTGTCCAGTTCATCCGGGAAAAGCAGCCGCCCGAGGTCGTGGCCATCGGATCGGCCGCCGCCATGCTGGTCCTGGGGCTGCTGCCGGCCGAGGATGCGGCGGGCGTCCTGTCGAACAGCGCCCCCTGGACCATCGCCTTCATGTTCCTGATCATGGGCGGATTGCTGCGCACCGGCGCGCTTGAGATGATGTCGCGCATCGTGACCGCGCGCGCCGTGACCAACCCGGCCTTCACCATCTGCGCGCTGTTCGCCTTTGTGATCGTGGCTTCGGCCGTGATGAACAACACGCCGGTTGTCGCGGTGATGATCCCCATCTGCATCCAGCTTGCCAACCGGATGAAGCTGGCGCCGTCCAAGCTTTTGATCCCGCTAAGCTATTTCACGATCCTGGGCGGCATGATGACGCTGATCGGCACATCAACGAACCTGCTGGTGGACGGGGTGGCGCGCGAGCAGGGCATGGAGCCCTTCACCATCTTCGAGATCGCGCCCGTGGGGATCGCGATCACCCTGGCGGGGGTCGCCTATTTCACGCTGTTGGGAAAGCACCTGCTGCCCGACCGGACCTCGCTTGCGGGCTTTCTGGGGTCCAAGCGCGGCATGAAGTATTTCACGGAACTGGCGATCCCCGAGGATTCGAGCCTTGTCGGCCAGAAGGCGGTCGAGGTCGGCCTGTTCCGGCGCGAGGCCGTGCGCCTGATCGACGTTCTGCGCGGCGATGCGTCCCTGCGGCGCAACCTGGCCGAGGTCGTGCTGGAGCCCGGCGACCGGGTGGTTCTGCGGTCCGAGATGGCCGACCTGCTGGAATTTCTAGGCAACAAGAACCTCCAGGTCGTGGACAAGCTGAGTTCCGTCGCGACCGAAACGGTCGAGGTGCTGATCTCGCCCGGCGCGCAACTGATCGGGCGGCGGTTGGGCGACATGCGCCTGCGCCGCCGCTATGGCATCTATGTGCTGGCGGCGCATCGGCGCGACCAGAACCTGGGCCGCCAGCTGGACGATCTGGTCGTGCGCGTGGGCGACACGCTGCTGCTGGAAGGCGCGCCCGAGGACATCGCGCGCCTTGCCGCCGACATGGGGCTGGTCGATGTCTCGCGCCCGTCGGTGCGGGCCTACCGGCGGGAACGCGCGCCCATCGCCATCGTCTGCCTGCTGGCCGTGGTGACGCTGGCGGCGCTGGATGTCGCGCCGATCATGGTGCTGTCCTTTCTGGCGGCGGCGGTGATCCTGCTGACGCGCTGCATCGACGCCGAGGAAGCCTTTTCGTTCATCGACGCCCGCCTGATGGCGATGATCTTTGCCATGCTGGCCGTGGGCGAGGCGCTGGAACATACCGGCACCGTCCGGCTGATCGTGGATTTCGTGTCGCCCACGCTGCGCGATCTGCCGCCCTTCGCCACGCTGATCGCCATCTACTTCCTGGGCTTGGTGATGACCGAGATCCTGTCGAACAATGCGGTCGCCGTGCTGCTGACGCCGATCGCCATCGCCTTGGCGCAGTCGCTTGGCCACGATCCCCGCGCCTACGTGGTGGCGGTGATGTTCTCGGCCACGGTGGCCTTTGCCACGCCCATCGGATACCAGACCCACATGATGGTCTATGGCCCCGGCGGCTACAAGTTCAGCGACTTCGTGCGGGTGGGCGTACCACTGGACATCCTGTGCGGGATCGTCGCCTGTCTGGTCATCCCCTTGTTCTGGCCCCTGTGACGCCCCTCCTCCTGTGAGGCCTTTGCAATGCTGCCATGCAGCATTGGCTGTTGCTCCGGCCGGGTTTCGGCCTGACATTGCCAGGCAAGGGAGGAAACGGCCTTGTGTCGCAAAGGAGTTTCCAGATGGCCAACACGATCACATTCGACAAACCCCGCCTGTCCGTTCTGGGCAGGCTTGCCGCGCCGTTCGTCGCTGCCGGCAAGGTCTTTGCCCTGATCGCCGAGGCAAGCCCCAGGGTCCGGGAGCTTGAGCGCCTGAACGGCCTCAGCGATGCCGAACTGGCCCGCCGCGGCCTGACCCGCGACGGTGAAATCCGCCGGATCCTGGGCGTCGCCGCCATGATCTGAGCCGCCGGTCCGATCCTGCCGCAAGGCGCCCGTCCATGGGGACAGGGCGCCTTTCTTATGCGCGGCCCGGCTTGCGATGCGCCGCCGGGCTGGACTAAAAGCGCCTCCATCCGCTTACGAATTGCGAAGGACGACCGACCATGGCAGGCCATTCCAAATGGGCCAATATCCAGCATCGCAAGGGCCGTCAGGACGCGGCCCGCTCGAAGCTGTTTTCCAAGCTGGCAAAGGAAATCACCGTCGCCGCCAAGATGGGCGATCCCGACCCCGACAAGAACCCGCGCCTGCGCCTTGCGGTCAAGGAAGCCAAGTCCAATTCATGCCCCAAGGACGTGATCGACCGGGCCATCAAGAAGGCGGTCGGCGGCGATGCCGAGAATTATGAGGAAATCCGCTACGAAGGTTACGGCCCGAACGGCATCGCCCTGGTGGTCGAGGCGATGACGGACAACCGCAACCGCACCGCGTCCAACGTGCGCAGCTATTTCACCAAGGCGGGCGGCGACCTGGGCCAGACCGGCTCGGTCAGCTTCATGTTCGACCGCGTGGGCGAGATCATGTATCCGCTGTCCGCAGGCGACGCCGACACCGTGATGCTTGCCGCGATCGAAGCCGGAGCCGACGATGTCGAAACCGACGAGGAAGGCCACTGGATCTACTGCGCCGACACCGCGCTGAACGAGGTCTCCACCGCGCTGGAGGCCGCCTTGGGCGAATCCGAGACCGCGAAGCTGATCTGGAAGCCGCAGGCCCCGACCGAGATCACCGACGTGGAAACGGCGCAGAAGCTGATGAAGCTGATCGACACGCTGGAGGACGACGACGACGTGCAGAACGTCACCGGCAATTTCGACCTGTCCGAGGAGGTGGCCGCCCAGCTGTAAGCTGGCCGGTTCCCGTCGGGGACGGTGGCGGGGGGCCAGCCCCCCGGTCCCTGCGGGACTCCCCCCGGGATATTTGGACAAAGGTGAAGGGCCGTCAGGGCAGGAGGGCTGCCTTGGCGGCCTTTTTGATGGCCTCGGTCAAGGGGGCGAGGGCCGGGGCGGCGATGCGGCTGAACTGCCAGCAAAGCGGCACGTCCAGCGGCAGGTCCGGCGCAAGGTCGATCAGGCTGCCTTTGTCCAAATCGTCCCGGATCATCAGTTCGGGGTTCATGCCCCAGCCGATGCCAAGCCGCGAGGCCGCGGCAAAGCCGTGGGCCGAGGGGATGCGGTGCATCGGCAGAACGACGCGGCTGCCGGTCAGCGCCTGGACCCAGCGGGTTTGCAGCGTGTCCTTGGCGTTGAAGCAGAGCGAGGGGGCCAGCGACAAGGCCTCGGCCGTCACGCCCCTTGCGAAGTGGCGGGCCGCGAAGGCGGGGCTTGCCACCGCCCGATAGCGCAGCGTGCCAAGCCGCAGGCTGTCGCAGCCGGTCACGGGACGGCTGTCGCTGGTCAGCGCCGCCGCCACCATGCCGCCTTTCAGCCAGTCCAGCGCATGGTCCTGATCGTCGATGGTCAGGTCCAGAAGCCCCGGCGCGGCGGCCAGCGCGGGCATCGCCCAGCTTGCCAGGCTGTCGGCATTGACGGCCAGGCGCAGCACCGGACGGTCCTGCGGCAACGCCAGAGCGGATTCCAGCAGCCGCACCTGATCCAGATGCGCGGCAAGCCGCAGGCCTTGTTCCGTCGCGGCGACGGGCGGACCCCGGTCGATCAGCACCGTGCCCATCCGGTTCTCGAGAGAGCGGAGCCGTTGCGAGACTGCCGACGGGGTGACATGCAGGACCGCCGCCGCGGCTTCAAAGGAACCGTGCCGGATGATCTCGGCCAAGGCGGCGACAGCGGGATAGTCCAGCATCAGTTCGGCTTCATCCGGGTAAGCGCGATTCATTTTACCTCATCCGCACCGCATGCGAAAGCGCGGACCGGGAGGTGCTTGCCATGATGTCCTATGCCGCCGGTCTTGGAACCGGATTGTCCCTGATCGTCGCCATCGGCGCGCAGAATGCCTTTGTTCTGAAGCAAGGGCTGATGCGCCGCCATGTCTTCTGGGTCTGCCTGTTCTGCGCGCTGTCCGACGCGCTGTTGATCCTGCTGGGCGTCAACGGCATTGCCCGGATCGGATCGGCGGCGCCGGGGCTGCTTTCGGGAATGAAATAGGCTGGGGCCGCCTTTCTGATCTGGTATGGCGCGCGGTCTTTTCGGGCGGCCTGGCGAGGCGGGGGCGCGTTGCGGCCCGAGGGCGGCGCCGCCAGCCTGCCCAGAACGCTTGCGGTGATCGCGGCGCTGACCTGGCTCAACCCGCATGTGTGGCTGGATACGGTGGTGCTGGTCGGCGCGATCTCGGCCCAGTGGCCGCGGCCGGGGGCCTTCGGGCTTGGCGCGGTGACCGGATCGTTCCTGTTCTTCTTTGCGCTTGGCTATGGCGCGCGGCTGCTTGCGCCGGTCTTTGCCCGTCCGCGCGCGTGGCAGGTGCTGGAGGTGCTGATCGGCGTGGTGATGTGGGCCATCGCCGCCGCCCTTGTCGCGGAATGAGGCTTGCGCCGCCCCGGCAAAGCGGTCCAACTGCACGCCATGCACATCGACGGGCAGACGCGCCGTGACCTTGCGGGAATAGGCTGGATGCTGGCGACGGGGCTATGCTTCGTCGCCGTCAACGGCATCGTCCGCTGGCTGGGGGGTGCTTTGCCCGCGCCGCAATCGGCCTTTATCCGCTTTGTCTTCGGACTGGCATTCCTGGGGCCGCTGCTGCTTCCGGCGCTGCGGGCGGGCTTTTCCCCCCGCATCTGGCGGCTGCTGACGCTGCGCGGGGCGCTGCATGTGCTGGCGGTGATCGCATGGTTCTATGCCATGTCGCGCATCCCCGTGGCCGAAGTGACGGCCATCGGCTTTCTGAACCCCATCGTCGTGACGGTCGGCGCCGCGCTGTTCATGGGCGAAAGGCTGGCGCTGCGGCGCGTCGCGGCGGTCGGGGTGGCGCTGATGGGGGCGCTGGTCGTGCTGCGGCCCGGACTGCGCGAGCTGGATCCGGGGCATCTGTCGCAGATCGCGGCCTCGCTGGCCTTCGGGTCGTCCTATCTGGTCGCCAAGCGGATCACCGAACAGGTGCCCGCCGCCATCGTCGTTGCGATGATGTCGCTGACCGTCTCGGTCGGTCTGGCGCCGCTGGCCTGGGCGGTCTGGGTGCCGCCCACATGGCCGCAGATCGGCTGGCTGGGGCTGGTCGCGGTCTTTGCCACGGCGGGCCATTACACCATGACGCGGGCCTTTGCAGCCGCGCCGCTGACGGTCACGCAGCCCGTGACCTTTCTGCAACTGATCTGGGCCAGCCTGCTGGGCGTCTTCGTCTTCCACGAGCCGCTGGACGAATGGGTGATCCTGGGCGGCGCGATGATGATCGGCGCCATCACCTATATCACCTGGCGCGAGGCGCGGCTGCGGACCGCCGCGCCCTCTGCCGCCGCCGAATAGAAAGCCCCGCCGCGACGGGCGCGGCGGGGCAATGTTGCCGTCGGCAGGTCACATCCCGGAATACAGCGGGAAGCGCGCGCAAAGCTGGGCGACCTCGGCCTTCACCTTGGCCTCGACTTCGGCGTTGCCGTTCTCGCCATGGGCGGCAAGGCCGTCGACGACCTCGACGATCCAGCGGGCGATCTGGCGGAACTCCTCCTCGCCGAAGCCGCGGGTGGTTCCCGCGGGCGCGCCCAAGCGGATGCCCGAGGTGACAAAGGGCTTTTCCGGGTCGAACGGCACGCCGTTCTTGTTGCAGGTGATGTGGGCGCGGCCCAGGGCGGCCTCGGTCGCCTTGCCGGTCACGCCTTTCGGGCGCAGGTCGGCCAGGCAAAGGTGGTTGTCGGTGCCGCCCGACACGATGTCGATGCCGCCCTTCATCAGCTCGTCCGCCATCGCCTGGGCGTTCTTGACGACCTGCGCGGCATAGGCCTTGAACGAGGGTTGCAGCGCCTCGCCGAAGGCCACCGCCTTGGCGGCGATCACGTGCATCAGCGGGCCGCCTTGCAGTCCGGGGAATACCGCCGAATTGATCTTCTTGGCGATGTCGGCGTCGTTGGTCAGCACCATGCCGCCGCGCGGGCCGCGCAGCGACTTGTGCGTCGTTGTTGTCACGACATGCGCATGGGGCAGGGGCGAGGGGTGGACGCCGCCCGCGACCAGGCCCGCGATATGGGCCATGTCCACCATCAGATAGGCGCCCACCTCGTCCGCGATCTTGCGGAAGGCCGCCCAGTCCCAAACCCGGCTATAGGCCGTGCCGCCCGCGACGATCAGCTTGGGCTTGCTTTCCAGGGCCTTCTGGCGGACTTCCTCCATGTCCAGCAGCTGGTCCTGCTGGCGCACGCCATAGCTGACCACGTTGAACCACTTGCCCGACATGTTCACCGGCGAGCCGTGGGTCAGGTGCCCGCCCGAATTCAGGTCCAGCCCCATGAAGGTGTCGCCCGGTTGCAGCAGCGCCAGGAACACCGCCTGGTTCATCTGCGACCCGCTGTTCGGCTGGACATTGGCGAAGTCGCAGTCGAACAGCTTCTTCGCCCGCTCGATCGCCAGGGTTTCCACGACATCGACATACTGGCAGCCGCCGTAATAGCGTTTGCCCGGATAGCCCTCGGCATATTTGTTGGTCAGGACCGAGCCCTGCGCTTCCAGCACCGCCTTGGACACGATGTTCTCGGACGCGATCAGTTCGATCTCGTCGCGCTGGCGGCCGAGTTCCTGGGTGATGGCCTTGGCGATCTCGGGGTCGCTGTTTTGCAGCGCTTCGGTGAAGAATCCGGTTTCGCGGGTGGGGGCGTTCATGGGTCTCGCGTCCTTATCATAGGGCCAAGGGGCGGCGGTTTGGCGTTCTCATACCCCAGGGTTGACGGTGCGGAAAGGCACAAATGCGGCAGAAACCCGGGACAGGTGCGACTTCCGCGGGGATGCGGCGGGGCTTGCAATGCCCGATGGGCCGTCGGATGCTGCCCGCGCCAAGGGCAGGGGCCATCATGACGACAAGGATCCACTTCACCGCCAGCGAATCCGAAACGGCGCAACAGGCGCTGACCCTGCTGTCGGACCGCTATGGCGCGGTGGATCTGGATTGCTGCGACGTGGTGGTCGCGCTTGGCGGCGACGGCTTCATGTTGCAGACGCTGCACGCGCTGACCGACCGCGACCTGCCGGTTTACGGCATGAACCGGGGCACGGTGGGATTTCTGATGAACGGCTATGCCGAGAGCGGTCTGCCCGAGCGCCTGTCCGCCGCCGAGGAGACGGTGATCAATCCCTTGCGGATGCGCGCGATCCGGGCCGACGGGTCGGTGCATGAGGCGCTGGCCATCAACGAGGTCAGCTTTTTGCGCGAAGGCCCCCAGGCGGCCAAGCTGCGCATCCATGTGGACGGCAAGATGCGCATGGCGGAACTGGTCTGCGACGGCGCGCTGATCGCCACGCCCGCAGGCTCGACGGCTTATAACTATTCCGCGCATGGCCCTATTCTGCCGATCAATTCCGAAGTTTTGGCCCTGACCGCTATTGCCCCCTTCAGGCCCCGCCGCTGGCGCGGGGCGCTGCTGCCCAAAGGGGCCGAGGTCGAGGTCGAGGTGCTGACCCCCGAGCGCCGTCCGGTCATGGCCGACGCGGATTCGCGTTCGGTGCGCCATGTGGTGCGGGTGGGCATCCGCAGCGCGCAGGACGTGCGCCACCGGCTGCTGTTCGACCGCGGCCATGGGCTTGAGGAACGGCTGCTGCGCGAGCAGTTCGTCTGATCCGGGCTGGAAGCGTTGCGCGATTTCTGCTTGAAGGTCGCCGATCAGCACAGGACCGGCCCGCCATGACCCTGCATATCGACCTGCAAGCCATTGTCGCCAATTGGAAGGCGCTTGCCGCCAAGGCGCCCGGCTCCCGCGCCTCCGCCGTGGTCAAGGCCGACGCCTATGGCCTGGGCGCGGCCCGGGTGGCGCCTGCGCTGTATCAGGCGGGCGCGCGCGATTTCTTCGTGGCCCTGGCTTCAGAGGGCCGCGCCCTGCGGCCGCATCTGCCGGACGACGCCCGCATCAACGTGCTGTCGGGGCATATGGAGGGCGCGGATCTGACCGGTCTGGTGCCCGTCCTGAACAGCCCCGAGCAGTTCTTCCGCGACCGCGCCATGCGCCCCGGCAAGCCATTCGCGATCCAGCTGGACACCGGCATGAACCGCCTGGGCCTGGAACCCCGCGAATGGTCCGCCATCCGCGCCGAGGCCCTGGCCGCCAAGCCCGACTTCATCATGTCCCATCTGGCCTGCGCGGACGAGCCCGATCATCCCGCCAATGCCGCGCAGCTGGCCGCTTTCCGCGCCATGACCGAAGCCTGCAACGTGCCGCGTTCGCTGTCGGCGACGGGGGGGATCCTGCTGGGGGCCGATTACCACTTCGACCTGATCCGCCCCGGCATCGGCCTTTACGGCGCGTTGCCCTTTGCCGATGCCAAGCCGGTGCTGCGCCTGTCCCTGCCGGTCATCCAGACCCGCACGGTCCAGCCGGGCGAGTTCGTGGGCTACAGCGCGACCTGGACGGCGGACGCCCCGCGCCGCATCGCCACGGTCGCTGCGGGCTATGCCGACGGGATCCTGCGCTCGATCTCCTCCACGGACGTCAGCCTTTACGCAGGGGGTGTCGCCTGTCCCGTCGTGGGCCGCGTGTCCATGGACCTGATCACCGCGGATGTGACGGACCTGCCCGACGTCCCGGGAGAGCTGGACCTGATCTGCCCCGAACAGCCGGTGGACCGGCTGGCGGACCACGCGGGCACCATCGGATACGAGATCCTGACCTCGCTGGGCCACCGCTACGAACGGATCTATCGGTGAACGCAGTCCGCCTGATCGGCCGCGCCGCGCTGTTCCTGACGCGCGGCATCGGCGCCGTGGCGCTGTTCACCGCGCGCGGGCTGTTCGGGCTGCGGCCCTTCTACGGGCGGGCCTTCGGGGCGCAACTGGTCCAGATCGGCTGGCTGTCGCTGCCCGTGGTGGGCCTGACCGCGCTGTTCACCGGCGCGGCGCTGGCCTTGCAGATCCATTCCGGCGGCGCGCGATTCCAGGCCAGCGACGTGGTGCCCGCCATTGTCGCGATCGGCATGGTCCGCGAACTTGGTCCGGTGCTGGGCGGGCTGATGGTCGCCGCGCGCGTGGCAAGCTCCATCGCGGCCGAGATCGGCACCATGAAGGTGACCGAACAGATCGACGCGCTTGTCACGCTGTCCACCGACCCGATGCGCTGGCTGGTCACGCCGCGCCTTTGGGCGGCGATGCTGACCGTGCCCCTGCTGGTCGGCGTGGGCGACATTATCGGCATCGCGGGAGGCTGGCTGGTCGGCACGCAGTCGCTGGGGTTCAACTCGGTGGCCTATCTGGCGAACACGTCCGCCTATCTGGAACGGTGGGACGTGGTGTCGGGCCTGCTGAAGGGCGCGGTCTTCGGGCTGATCGTCGCGGTCTGCGGCTGCTGGTTCGGCATCCGCTCGGGCCGGGGCGCGGCAGGGGTGGGGCGGGCCACCAAATCCGCCGTGGTCGCCGCCGCCGTGGCGATCCTGGCCGCGAACTTCGCGCTGACGGGGCTGTTTTTCGAATGATCCAGGTCCGGGGGCTGCACAAATCCTTTGCCGGCAAGCCGGTGCTGGCGGGCCTTGATCTGGCCGTAGGGCAGGGCGAAAGCCTTTGCGTCATCGGCCAGTCGGGCACCGGCAAGTCGGTGCTGCTGAAATGCATCCTGGGCCTGACCGCGCCCGAGGCGGGCCAAATCCTGTGGCGGGGGCGACCGCTGGACGCGGCCGCCCGCCCGGCCTTTCTGTCGCGCTTCGGGATGCTGTTCCAGGGGGCCGCGCTGTTCGACAGCCTGACCGTGTGGCAGAACGTGGCCTTTCGCCTGCGCCAGCGGATGCCCGATGCGCAGGCCCGCGCCATCGCTGTGGAAAAGCTGGCCCGCGTGGGTCTGGGGCCGGAAACAGCCGACCTGATGCCCGCCGAACTGTCGGGCGGCATGGCCAAGCGCGCGGGACTGGCCCGCGCCATCGCGGACGACCCGGAGGTGATCTTCTTCGACGAACCGACCACCGGCCTGGACCCGATCAGGGCGCGGCGGATCAACGGCCTGATCCGGGGCATCGTCACCGAAACCGGGGCCACGGCCGTCACCATCACCCATGACATGGATTCGGTCCGCGCCATCGGCGACCGGGTGGCGCTGTTGCAGGACGGGCGCATCGTCTGGGACGGGCCGGTTTCGCGGATGGATCACGCCGCGCCCTTGGCGGGGTTTCTCGGCAACACCCCGTCATGATGACCTTGCGCGAATCCCCTTGCGGGGCCACCATTAAAGAAGACGCCTTTGCAGGAGAAAGATTTGGGCCTTACGCCTACGCCCCCCGTTGCGACCCCTTCGGCTGAAACCCTGCTGGAATTTCCCGACAACCGGCTGCTGATCGACCTGTGCGGCGCCAATGACCGGCACCTCGCCCGGATCGAGGAGGCGCTTGGCGTCCATATCCTGCGACGCGGCAACCAGCTGGCCGTTGTCGGCGGCCCCGAAGCGCAGGCCGAGGCCGCGCTGCTGCTGCGCGGCCTTTACGCGCGGCTGGAACAGGGCCGGCCGGTTTCGCTGGCCGAGGTCGAGGCCGCGCTGCGCATGGGCGTGGATGACACCGTTCCCACGACACCCGCCGAACAGATGGAGATGTTCGCGGCGGGCGATTACGAACTCCGCACCCGCAAGAAATCGGTCGAACCCCGCACCGACGCGCAAAAGGCCTATGTCCGGTCGCTGTTCCAGAACGAACTGGCCTTCGGCATCGGTCCGGCGGGCACCGGCAAGACCTATCTGGCCGTGGCGGTCGGCGTGACCATGCTGATCGGCGGGCATGTGGACAAGATCATCCTGTCGCGTCCGGCGGTCGAGGCCGGGGAACGGCTGGGCTTCCTTCCCGGCGACATGAAGGAAAAGGTCGATCCCTACATGCAGCCGCTGTATGACGCGCTGAACGATTTCCTTCCCGCCAAGCAGATGCAGAAGCTGATGGAGGAAAAGCGGATCGAGATCGCGCCGCTCGCCTTCATGCGCGGCCGCACGCTGTCCAATGCTTTTGTCGTCCTGGACGAGGCGCAGAACGCCACCACCATGCAGATGAAGATGTTCCTGACCCGTCTGGGCGAAGGATCGCGCATGGTCGTGACCGGCGACCGCACCCAGATCGACCTGCCGCGCGGGATGCTGTCGGGCCTGGTGGATGCGGAACGCATCCTGGATGGGGTCAAGGGGATCAGCTTCAGCTACTTCACCGCCAAGGATGTCGTGCGCCACCCGCTTGTCGCGCGCATCATCACGGCGTATGACGCCGAGGATGCCGCCGCCCTGGCGCGTGGCGAATCAGAGGAACCGCGCGGGCAATACGTCCCCCGCCGGGCGATGCGAGGCGATGCCTGACGACATATCCACCGATTGCGTCATCGAGGATGACCGATGGGAAAGCCTGGGGCTTGAGGCCCTGGCCGACCGCGCCGTCAAGGCCGCGCTGTCCTGGCACGGCATCGGCGGCGAGGTCGTGGTCATGGGCTGCGACGACGCCCGGATCGCGGCCCTGAACGCCGATTTCCGTGGCAAGCCACGCGCCACGAACGTGCTGTCCTGGCCCTCGGTCGAGCATGTGCCGCACGAACCCGGCGCCACGCCCTTCCTGCCGGACGAGGAGGAACTGGGCGACATCGCCATTGCCTTCGACACCTGCCTGGCCGAAGCGCAGGCGCAGGGCAAGCCGGTCGCCGATCACGTCACGCATCTGCTGGTCCATGCCACCCTGCATCTGCTGGGCTATGACCACATGAACGACGCCGACGGCGAAACCATGGAGGCCGCAGAGCGTTCGATCCTGGCGGGCCTGAACATCCCCGATCCTTATCAAGAGAAGGTCTGATGAGCTCCGAGTCTCGATTACCCGCCGGGCCCCTGGGCGCCGATGCCGCCTCCGAGGCGGACGGTGTCGGAGGGGAAGGGCGGGATCTTCCCAGTTCGCGCGGTTTCCTGGGGCGCTTCTTCGATGCCCTGAAAGGCGCCGAGGACGACGCGGAGGACAGCGAAAGACCTGCCGCTGTCGCGCCCGGCATGGTCAACCTGCGGCGGATGCGCGTGGACGACGTGGCCGTTCCCAAGGCCGAGATGGTCGCCGCCCCCGAAACCAGCAGCCTGGACGATCTGGTCGCGCTGTTCCGCGAACACGGCTTTTCCCGCCTGCCGGTCTATGACGAGACGCTGGACAGTCCCCTGGGCATGATCCACCTCAAGGATCTGGCGCTGAAGCACGGGTTCGGGCAGGGCGGCGACTTCAACCTGCGCCCGATGTTGCGTCCGCTGCTGTATGTGCCGCCGTCGATGCCGATCGGGGTGCTGTTGCAGCAGATGCAGCAGAAACGCATTCACATGGCTTTGGTGATCGACGAGTACGGCGGCGTGGACGGCCTTGTCACCATCGAGGATCTGATCGAGCAGGTCATCGGCGAGATCGAGGACGAGCACGACGATGCCGAGGGCAGCCTGTGGATCCTGGAAAAGCCCGGCCAGTGGCTGATCCAGGCCCGCGCCCCCCTGTCCGAGGTGGAAGCCGAGACGGGGCTGTCCCTGGCGGATGCCGAACTGGACGAGGACATCGACACGCTGGGCGGACTGATCTTCGTGCTTGCGGGCCATCTGCCCGCGCAGGGCGAGGTGATCCCCCACGCCTCGGGCGCCGAGTTCGAGGTGGTCGATGCCGATCCGCGCCGCATCAAGCGCGTGCGCCTGCGCCTTGCGGGCGCGGCGGCAAAGATTCAACCGATGCATATCCCCCGGGCGCTGCCCAACGGAAAGGCCTAGGCTTCCGCAGCGCCCTTGAACAGCGACAGCACCGCCGACAGGAAGGCGGCGCGGTGATCGGGGGTGCACATCAGGATCTCGTGCCGGACATCGGGGATCTCCAGCAGCCTGGCGCCGGGCCACCGGGCCAGGCGTTCGCGGATGGCCGCTGGCGAGACGACCTTTTCCTGCCCCCCCAGGCTGGCCAGCGCCGGAAGAACCGGCGATTTCAGCCGCGACAGGCGCAGGCATTCGTTCAACGCCTTGCCCACCCAGTCGAAACTGGCCCCGCCCAGCGTCAGGTCGGGCCAGGCCGCCGCTTCCCGGACCATGCGGCACCATTCGTCGGGATCGGCCGTCAGCAGGTTGGCGCTGAAGCTTTCGTCCAGGACATAGGTGCCCAAGGCCCCGCCGCTGCCCGGCGCGGGCCGCGCGCCCCGGCCCAATCGCCCCGCCAGATAGGCGATGCCCACGGCCACGCCATGCGGCATCTGCCGCAGGTTGATCCCCCACATCGGCGCCGAAAAGGCCGCCGACGCGACCGGCAGCCCCCGATGCAGCGCCGCAAGTCCGATGCAGCCGCCCATCGAATGGGCCAGCAGATGCCAGGGACGCGGCAGGTCCATGGCTGTCGCCGTTCTGACCACCTCGGCCACGTCGCGTCCGTAATCGGAAAACTGTCCGACATGGCCAAGCCGCGCATCGGGCAGCAGGCGGTCCGACAGGCCCTGGCCGCGCCAGTCCACCGCCAGCACATGGTATCCCCCGGCGTTCAGCGACTGCGCGACACCGGCGTATTTCTCGACATATTCGGTGCGGCCGGGGAACAGCAGCACGCCGCCCCGGCTGTCCGCACCGGCGGCCCAATGCGCCAGCCGCAGCCTTTTCCCGTCATCGGCCCGGACCCAGAATGCCTGCGCCGGGCGGGACGTATCGCCCGGCAGTTGCCGAAAAGGGGCCTGCTGCGCCTGCACAACGATCAGGACAGCGCCTGACCCAGCTGCATGGCCACGCCCATGGATCCGTCGATCTTCAGCTTGCCCATCATGAATGCGGTGGCGGGGTTGACGGTGCCGTTCAGGATGCCCTCGAAGGTGTCGCGGCTGGCGAACAGGGTCACCTCGGCCTCCTCGTCGCCGGCACGAACGCCATTCTCGTCGATCATGATCGCGCCCTCATCCTCGATCACGAACTTGGCGGTCGAGCCGAAGCTGCCGATCTTTTCGTTCAGCTTCTCGACGGCGGCGTTCACAACATTGCTCATTTCAGGTCTTCCCCTTCCGATGGGACTGGCGCCCGGTGGCCGGGCTGATTAAGATCCAACATATGCGTCTGGTCCGCCACATTATCCATAATGTCGTCGCGGCAATCCGCCACCGAATAGTTACGTTTTTCTTTATTCTACCGGTTATGGTCATGGCGACCGGGGCGGGTGCGCAGGACAGCCCCGACATGGACGCGCTGTTCCGTCGCCTGGCCGAGCCCGAGGGCGAGGCCTGGCGCATCGCCGAATCGGACATCCTGCGCGAATGGTCGAAGTCGGGCTCCGCCGCGATGGACCTGCTGCTGCAACGGGGCGAGGAGGCGCTGGACGGGGGCGATGCGGCCGCGGCCATCGGCCATCTGACCGCGCTGACCGATCATGCGCCCGATTTTGCCACGGGCTTCTACACCCGCGCCGCCGCCTATGCGACGGCCGGCCAGTTCGGCCCGGCCTTTCAGGATCTGGCGCGCGCGCTGCAACTGGAACCCCGCCATTTTCCCTCTCTGACGCAGCTGGGCGTCATGCTGGAGGAAACGGGCGACACCGAACGCGCGCTTGCCGCCTATCGCCGAAGCCTGACCATCCATCCCAACCAGCAAGAGGCGATCGACGGCATCGCCCGTCTGGAACGGCAGCAAGACGGCACCGATATCTAGGCCCATGACAATTTATGAACGCGGCCGGGTGACGGCCATCCTTGGCCCGACGAACACCGGGAAAACGCATTACGCGATCGAGCGCATGCTGGCGCACCGCACCGGCGTGATCGGCCTGCCGCTGCGCCTTCTGGCCCGAGAGGTTTACGACCGGATCGTCAGAGCGCGCGGCCCCTCGGTGGTGGCCCTTGTCACCGGCGAGGAGCGGATCGTCCCCGACCGGGTGCAATACTGGGTCGCCACGACCGAGGCCATGCCCGACATCGCCGCCGACTTTGTGGCCGTCGACGAAATCCAGCTGTGCGCCGATCCCGAACGCGGCCATGTCTTCACCGACCGGCTGCTGAAGATGCGGGGTCTGCACGAAACGCTGTTCCTGGGCAGCGACACGATGCGCCCGGCCATTGCCCACCTGATCCCCGGCGTGCAGTTCCAACGCCGCGAGCGGTTGTCGCAGCTGTCCTGGTCGGGATCGAAGAAGCTGTCGCGGATGCCCGCGCGGTCGGCCATCGTGGGCTTTTCGGTCGACGACGTTTATGCCATGGCCGAGCTGATCCGGCGGCAGAAGGGCGGCTGCGCGGTGGTCATGGGCGCGCTGTCGCCGCGCACCCGAAACGCCCAGGTCGCCATGTATCAGGCGGGCGAGGTCGATTACCTGGTCGCCACCGACGCCATCGGCATGGGCCTGAACCTCGACATCCGGCACGTGGCCTTTTCCGCGACCCACAAGTTCGACGGCCGCCGCGTCCGCCCCTTGTTCCCGCACGAGATGGGCCAGATCGCTGGCCGGGCGGGGCGGCATACCGAATCCGGCACCTTCGGCGTGACCGGAGAGGCCGAGATCCTGGACGAGGGCCTGATCGACGCCATCGAGAATCACCGCTTCGCCCCCATCCAGCGGCTGACCTGGCGCAATTCGGACTTGCAGTTCGGCACGATGGACCGGCTGATCGAAAGCCTGGAAGCGCCTTCGGGCCATGCGCTTCTGGGCCGGGGCCGGGACGCCGACGACGTGCAGGCGCTGAAAACGCTGCGCGACATTCCCGAAATCCGCGACCGCGTGCGCGGCGGGCAGGATGTCAGGCTGCTGTGGGATGTCTGCCGGGTGCCGGATTTCCGCGGCATCTCGCCCGCCGAGCATACGGGCCTGCTGGCGCGAATCTTCGGCTTTCTGCAAGATGGGGCGATCCCCTCGGACTGGCTGGGCAATGCCATCAAGCGCATCGACCGGACGCATGGCGACATCGACGCGATCTCGAAACGGCTGGCCTATATCCGCACCTGGACCTATGTCGCCCAACGATCTGGCTGGGTTCAGGACGAAAGCCATTGGCGCGGCGAGACGCGCGCGGTAGAAGACCGCTTGTCGGACGCCCTGCACGCGGCGCTGACCCAACGATTTGTGGACCGGCGCACGGCGGTGCTGCTGCGCCGGCTCAAGCAGAAGGAGAGCCTTGTGGCCGAAGTGAACGACAAGGGCGAAGTGACGGTCGAGGGCGAGTTCGCCGGCCGCCTGGAAGGCTTCCGTTTCCGTCCCGACCAGACCGGATCGGCGGACGAGGCCCGGATGCTGAATCGCGCCAGCTACGAGGCGCTGCGCCCCGAGTTCCATCTGCGCGCCGACCGCTTCTACAACGCGCCTGATACCGAGCTTGACTACACCGAGCAGGGCGGCCTGATGTGGGGCACCGCTGCCGTGGGCAAGCTGGTGCGCGGATCCGATGCGCTGCATCCCGGCGTCGAGGTCTTCGTGGACGAGGAAGCCGGCCCCGAGATCGCCGAAAAGGTCAAGCGCCGGCTCCAGCACTTCATCGACCGCAAGGTCGCGGCCCTGTTCGAACCCTTGCTGGCCCTGCAAAAGGACGAGGCGCTGACGGGCCTTGCCCGCGGCTTCGCCTTCCGCCTGGTCGAGGCGCTTGGCGTGCTGCCGCGCGAGGGCATCGCGAATGAGGTCAAGGAACTGGACCAGGACGCGCGCGGCGCGCTGCGCAAGCATGGCGTCCGCTTCGGCCAGTTCACGATCTTCATGCCCGCGCTGCTGAAGCCCGCGCCGACCCGGCTGCGGCTGGTTCTGTGGTCGCTGGCCGAAGGCCTGGACACCTTTCCCGAAAGCCCGCCCCCCGGCCTGGTCACGATCCCGCATATCGCCGATGTCCCGGAACAGCATTACACGCTGTCGGGCTATCGCCCCGCGGGCGAACGGGCGATCCGCATCGACATGCTGGAACGGCTGGCCGACCTTTTGCGCACCCAGGACACGCGCGGCGGCTTCGAGGCCAACCCCGACATGCTGTCGATCACCGGCATGACGCTGGAACAGTTCTCGCGCCTGATGGAGGGCCTGGGCTATGCCGCCGAGAAGGGCGAGCGGGCCAAGGTCAAGGCACTCGAGACGCCGGCCGCGGTTCCGGCGCCCGAGGGCGAGGGGTCGGACGCGCCGATGACCGAGGAGGAAAGCGTCCTTGCCGCCGAAACCCGCGCCCGCTGGGAAGCCGAGCAGGCCGAGAAGCGCCGTGCCGAGGCCGAGGCCGCCGGCGAGGTCGTCGAGGAAGCCGCGCCCGAGATGGAGGTGTTCTATACCTTCCGCTGGGCGCCCAAGCCGCGTCCGCACCGCCGCCCGCAAGGCGATGGGCATGGGCAGAACCGGCGCGGCGGCGGCCCGCGCCGCGACGCCGCCCAGGACGCGCCGCGCGAAGCCCGGGGCGAACGCCCCGACCGCGGCGAACGTCCTGACCGCCCGGAAGGCGGCCGTTCCAATCGCGAACGCCGCGAAAAGCAGGAAGGCCGGGATCGCGGCGACGGCGGCAAGCCGCGCGGCAAGGACAACTTCAAAAAGGGCGGCAAGCCGCAGCACAACAAGCCCGCCACCTTCTCGTCCCGCCCCGAGAAGAAGGCCGACCCCGACAGCCCCTTTGCGATCCTCGCGGCCTTGAAGGACAAGAAGTGACCCAAGTTCCGGACGCGCTGCGTCTGGACAAGTGGCTGTTCTTCGCGCGGGTCTTCAAGTCCCGCGCGGTCGCCGTCGAGCGGATCGAAGCGGGGGGCGTGCGGGTGAACGACCAGGCCTGCAACAAGCCCGGCAAGCTGGTCAGGCCCGGCGACCGGATCACCGTGTCCGCCTTTGGCCAGGTCCGGGCGCTGGAAGTCACCGCGCTCGGCCAGCGCCGCGGCCCCGCCATCGAGGCCCAGGGCCTGTATCACGACCTCGGATCCGGCGGCTGAACGCGCCGGATTGCCGTTCAGGCTGCGGGCAACCGTTCCGAACGGCTGTTTGCCATTGCCCCGATTTGCCGGAACGACGGTCTTTTCCGCCGCCGCAGCCTTGAATGATCCCGGCGCCGGGCGTAACTACCGCCTCGGACGGAAGTGGAGCCTGCGATGACCTATGTCGTGACCGATAATTGCATCATGTGCAAATATACCGACTGCGTCGAGGTTTGTCCCGTTGACTGCTTCTACGAGGGCGAGAACACCCTGGTCATTCATCCCGACGAATGCATCGACTGCGGCGTCTGCGAGCCCGAATGCCCCGCAGACGCCATCCGTCCCGACACCGAACCGGCCATGGAGGAATGGGTCGAGTTCAACCGCAAGTATTCGGAGATTTGGCCGGTCATCACGCAGAAGAAGGATCCGCTGCCGACCGCTGCCGAAATGGACGGGGTGCCCGGCAAGCTGGCGAAATACTTCTCGGAAGCGCCGGGCGAGGGGGACTGATCCCCGCGTTCCGTGACGCGACGTTGCGGGGCCAAGCCTGTCGTCGCCCGGCGGACAATTCGTTGATCTGACTGCATATCGGCCTTTCGGCCGGTCGCGTGGCCGCGCCCATCGAATTGCTTTTTTTTAGGCGATTTTTGTGCTATCTTCCCGTCATATTCGCATCTGATGGGAGTCAGAGGCCCAGAAGATGTGCGCCCCCACCGCCGGTTTCCTGCCCTCTGCCGGGCGGAAACGCAAAGATGACTGAGATATGGACCGGAGGCGGCTTGGCCGCTTGCGGTTCTTTTGTGTCCTTCCCCGCGAAGGCACCACCTAGAGGAAGCCAGATGTCCAAGACCAAGAAAAACGAATTCCGCCCCGATGACTTCGTCGTCTATCCGGCCCATGGCGTGGGCCGGATCGTGTCGATCGAAGAGCAGGAAGTCGCGGGGCTGCGGCTGGAAATGTTCGTCATCTCGTTCGATAAGGACAAGATGACCCTGCGCGTCCCGACCTCGCGCGCGACGGAAATCGGCATGCGCAGCCTGTCCAGCCCGGACCTGATCGACCGTGCGCTGGAAACGCTGAAGGGCAAGGCCCGCGTCAAGCGCGCCATGTGGTCGCGCCGTGCGCAGGAATACGATCAGAAGATCAATTCGGGCGACCTGATGTCCATCGCCGAGGTGGTGCGCGACCTGCACCGCAACGACGACCAGCGCGAACAGTCCTATTCCGAGCGTCAGCTTTACGAAGCCGCGTTGGACCGCCTGACCCGCGAAGTGGCCGCCGTCAGCGGCCTGGACGAGGGCGCGGCGCAGAAGCGCGTCGAGGAAGTCCTGCTGTCGCGCGCGGCCTGATCCTTTTTCCCGGCAAGGGGCGGCCCGGCGGCCGCCCTTTTTGCGTCCGGTTGCCGGCCTCCGCGATCCTTGCTAGCGATGCGGCAGCATCCGCCCGAGGTCGCCGTGACAGAACCCCTTTCCTTTGCCCCGCAATCCCCGCTGACGGACGACCTGACGCTGCTGTTTCAGCGCCATGCCGCCGAGATGCACGCCGACACCCCGCCCGAATCGATCCACATGCTGCCGCGCGAGGCGCTGGTTTCGCCCGACATCGACTTTTTCGTGCTGCGCCGGTCCGGCAAGCCTGTCGGCATGGCCGCCCTGAAGCGCCTGAACGACGCGCATGGAGAGGTGAAGTCCATGCATGTCCTGGCCGAGGCGCGGGGCCGTGGCCTGTCGCGCCTGATGCTGGACCACCTGATCGAGCACGCGCGCCGCTCGGGCCTGACGCGCCTGTCGCTGGAAACCGGGGCGCAGCCCGGCTTTGCCGCCGCGCGCGGGCTTTACGCGCGCGGCGGATTTGCCGAATGCCCGCCCTTCGGCAGCTATCGCCCCGATCCGAACAGCGTCTTCATGACCCTGGCCTTGTGAGGAAACGATGATCCGCATCCTGATTCTTGCCGCCTGCGGCGCCGCGACGATGGCCGTAGCCCAGACCGGCGACCTGGTTTCCGTCACCTATGTCTGCGAACGCGGGGTCCAGGTTCCGGTGGTCTTCGTGAACCCCGGCTCCGGCGAAGCCTATGTGGTGGCGCGGATCGACGGCAAGCTGCTGGGGATGCGCCAGGCCGTCTCGGCCTCGGGGGCGCGCTATCGCAGCGGGGACGGCGCCGATGCCTATCAGCTTTGGTCAAAGGGCGACAACGCGTTGATCTCGTTCGGGGCGGACGGGCAGGACACGACGCTGTTCCGCGACTGCGCCGCGCAAGGGTGACTTGCGCATCGCCGCGCGATCCCGCAAAAGTCGGCGCGTGGCCCCGTAGCTCAACTGGATAGAGCAGCCGACTTCTAATCGGCAGGTTGAGGGTTCGAGCCCTTCCGGGGTCGCCAAAAAGGCTACAGGCTGGCGCAAGGGCCAGCCTGCCGGTGTGTTCCGGGATCGCAGGACTTATTCGTAGATGTGAATGATCTTGCGGCTGCCCGGTTCGACCAGAACTGGCCGGTCATTCACATGGACATACTGGTTTTGCGTGTTCGGCACGGCCTGCACCGGGGCGGTTTCCGGGATCACCGTGCCCATGGCGGGACCGCCGTCCAGCAGCACGGACTCCGTCCTGTTCTCCAGGGCATAGGTGCGGGTTTCAGGGGTCGGCGCGTCTTCGGACACGTCGCCCATCACCGCGCCCACGGGCCACCCGGCAACGGCGCCCGAAAGTTCCCAAGCCCCGGACTTGTGATCGCCCGTAACCTATTGCTTCGCCAGAAGGCTGTCCCGCTCGATTTCAAGTTCAACCAGCAGCGGCGTGCGGGCGCGCCATTCCTGGTACCAGCTTTCCACGGCATTGCCGAAGACCTCGGGACCGGCCTGTTGCAGCGGCGCGCCGGCCTGGGTCAGCCTGGCGCGATAGTCCGCGTCGATCTGCGGATAGGCTTCGCGGATCTCGGCGGTGGTCTCGGTCATCAGGCGGCCGATCAGGGCGCGGTCCTTGTCGCTGTAGGTCTGCCATTTCCGCCCCGAGGCCACGGCGAACATGGGAAAGATCATGTGCTGCGTGTCGAGGATCGCCGCCGAATAGTCGTGGAAGCGCGTGTTCCAGGTGCCTTCCAGGTCGATCTGCATCCCGTCGATCTGGCCGTTGGTATAGGCGTCGAACAGCTCGGGCAGGGGCAGGGGCGTGGGCGCGGCCCCGGCCCGGGTCCAGAAATCCAGCTCTTGCGCCAGCGGCACGGTGCGGATCTTGCGGCCCGCCAGGGTCTGCCCTTCGGCCAGCGGGTCCGACACCAGCACGATCCGCATCCCGGCCATGCCCAGTCCAAGCCCCTTCAGGCCAAGCCCGCCCAGCTTTTCTTGCAGCGCGGTCGCGGTTTTCCCTTCCAGCAGCCTTGCGGCCGTTTCGGCGTCGGGCACCAGGTAGGGCGCGACGAGGATGCCGAAATCGGGATTGCGGTTCGCAAGCTCTCCGACCGTCAGAAAGGCAAGGTCCAGCGCGCCGGATTGCAGCTGTTGCAGCATCTGCGCCTCGTTCCCCAGCTGGCCCGACGGGAACACGGCCAGGTCCAGCCGCCCCTCGGTCTCGAGCGCCAGCGTGTCGGCCAGGTTCTGCGCCGATTGCGTCCATTGGTGCGAAGGCGGCGTGACCATGCCGATGCGCAGCGTTTCGGCGGACAGGGGGCTTGCCAGGAACAGCAGGCAGGCGGCGGCTTTCAGGATGGTCATGGGTTCAGGTTCCTGCTTGAAAGGCGGCGACGATGGACATGCCCGCCAGAACGGCCAGCATGGCGATAAAGAAGGGGGTCAGCAGCAGCGACAGCCGTTCCGCGCGCACGCCTGTCAGCATGGATGCCGTGAACAGCCCCGCGCCCACCGGCGGCGACAGCAGCCCAAGCGCGAGATTCGCGCACAGGATCACGCCGAAGGCCAGCGGGTCGATGCCGTAAACGCCCGTCGCGATCGGCAGCAGCACCGGCGCGGTCAGGATGATGGCCGGGATCGGCTCCAGCACGGTGCCCAGGGCCAGCAGCAGCAGGTTCAGCAGGACCAGGAACATCAGCGGCGTTCCGGCCATGTCCTGCACCCAGGCCGCGGCCTGCGCGGGCAGGTTGCCGAAGGTCAGCACCCAGGCCAGCACCTGCGCGGCGGCGACCAGATACAGCACCGCGCCCGCCGTCGCGGCGGTGCGCACCAACGCCCCCGGCAGGTCTCGCAGGCGCAGTTCGCGATAAACCAGCCGTCCCACCAGGATCGCCGCGACCGAGGCTATGGCCGCGGCCTCGGTCGGGGTGGCGACGCCGCCGATGATCGATCCCACGGCGATGGCGGGCACCACAAGCGCGGGCAGGGCCTGAACGACGGCCCGCAGCCGTGCCCCCGCCGGTTGCGAGGGCACGCGCGGCAGGGCGTGGCGCCGGCCCAGCCAGGCGATCACAACGGCGAATGCCGCGGCCAGGGCCAGGCCGGGGATCACCGAGGCCACGAAGATGTCCGCGACCGGCACCTGCGCGATGGCCGCATAAACGATCAGGTTCATCGACGGCGGCACCACCGGCGCCAGCAGCCCGCCCGCCGCCGTGACGGTTGCCGCCACATCGCGGGGATAGCCCGCGCGCTCCATCTCGGGCACGGCGAGCCTCGCCATCACGGTCAGCTGCGCCACGGTGGATCCCAGGATCGAGGCCAGCATCAGGTTCGCCAGCAGGTTCACATGGGCCAGCCCGGCCCGCACCGGCCAGACAAGCGCCTGCGCCAGGGCCAGCAGCCGCCGCCCGATCCCGCCCGCGCCCATCAGTTCGCCCAGCAGGATGAACAAGGGCAACGACAGCAGGCTGTAGCTTTCGATGCCCGCGAACAGCTGCTGGCCGAAGCCTTGCAGCAGGGCGGTGTTTCCGCCCTCGGCGATCAGGATCATCGCCGTGGCGATCATGGCAAAGGCGATGGGCGCGCCAAGGCCCAGCAGCGCCAGGAAGGACAGGCCCGCCGTCATGGCCGCAGCGCCCCCATGTCCCGATGCAGCGCGGCAAGGCAGTGGACCAGGGCGGTCGCGCAGGTCAGCGGCAGGGCCAGCCAGAACCAGACCTTGCGCAGGCCAAGGGTGTTGGTCGGGTCGGTGTAAACGAAATTGAAGCTTTGTTCCGCCAGCGCCGCGCCCGATCCCGCCCGCAGCAGGCCCGGCAGGTCGAACCAGCGCCACAGGATCAGCGCCAGCGCCAGCAGGAAGACCAGAACCGACAGGTCCGCCAGCAGCGCCAGCGCCGCGCGGCCTCGCGGGCCAAGCCGGTCCGGCAGCAGGCCGATGGCCATGTGCCCCCGCAGCGCGATGCCCAGCGACGCGCCGACAAAGGCCAGCACCACCATTAGGTGCACGGCCAGCTCGTCCGTCCAGATCAGCGGGCGCCCGGCCGTGCGCGACACGACATTGGCCAGCAGCAGCATCAGGATCGCGCCGACAAGGACGCCGCCCAGGGCCGCCTCGGCCCGCATGACGGCGCGGCTCAGCCGCTGGAGGATGTGGCTGTCCGGGGCCACGGGATCAGCCCCGCCGCCCGGCCATGCGCGCCAGCGTGCCGTCGCGCCACATCGCCTGGTGCAGCCCGACCATCAGCACATGGCCCGCGACCAGCGCCAGCAGGAACCACCCCAGTTCCCCGTGCAGGGCGCCCGCGAGGGCGCCGGTCCATTCGACGGCTGGCGTTCTGGCCGGAAAAATCTCGAACCCGAAGGGCGCGAAGGCGCGGTCCGATCCCCAGGCCCGCAGCAGCGCCAGGCCGGGGATGACCAGCATCAGCAGATACAGCAGCCCATGGCCCGCCGTTGCAGCGGTCCCCAGCAGACCGCCGTCATGCGCCGGGCGGTTGCGGCGGTTCGCCAGCGCCCAAAGGCCGCGCAGGATGATCAGCGCGAACAGGGCCGTGCCGACCGGCGCGTGGCTGCCCACAAAGGGCGCCAGCCAGTCCTGCCGCCCATAGACCGTGCGCAGCCCCATGCCCAGGAACTGCCACAGGATCAGGACCGCCATGGCCCAATGCAGAAGGCGTGTCACCTTGCCATAGACCTGCGGCGTATCGCGAAGCGGCACCCTGGGGGCGGCGTGGATCATGGCTTGACCTGTTCATCTGTTCGGGAAGAACCGGAGGATGGCTGCAACACTGGCTTTCCACGGGCCTTTCCCGCCCTTTAGCCGGTTGGCCGCGCCTGTCCAAGTCCGCTTTGCGAAAAGTTGACGATTTCCGTCAACCGGCTTATGCCGCCGCCAAGGCCGATCCGAAAGGCAATGCGCAGTGACCGAAGCGAACACGATCCCCCGACAAGTCTGGCCCGAAGACCTGGCCGCGCGCTATCGCTCCAAGGGCTATTGGCGCGGCGAGACCTTCGGGGATGTCCTGCGCGCCCGCGCGGCGGATCATCCCGACCGCCTGGCCGTGGTGGATGCCGACAACCGCTGGACCTATGCCGATCTGCTGGCCCGCGCCGAATCGGCCGCGGGCGGATACCTGGCGCTCGGCTTGCAGCCGGGCGACCGGGTGATCGTGCAGATCCCCAATGTCGCGGCCTTCTTTCCCGCCGTGTTCGGGCTGTTCCTGGCCGGGCTGATCCCGGTCTATGCGCTGCCCGCGCATCGCCAGACCGAGTTGATCCACTTCGCGCGACGCTCGGGCGCGAAGGCCATGGTCGTGGCCGACCGGCACGAGGGCTTTGACTACCGCCCCCTGGCCGATCTGGTCCGGGCCGAGGCGCCGGCCATCGCCCATGTCGTCGTGATAGGCGATGCCGGCGATCACATCCCCTTCGACAGCCTGCGCGCCGGGCCCGCGCTGCCCCGGGTCGATCCGTCCGCGGTCGCCTTTCTGCAAATCTCGGGCGGGTCCACGGGCCTGTCCAAGCTGATCCCCCGGACGCATGACGACTATATCTACAGCTTCCGCGAAAGCGCGCGCATTTGCGGGCTGACCGGCGACAGCGTTTATCTGGCCGCTCTGCCCGTCGCGCACAATTTCCCGATGAGCTCGCCCGGCGTCTTCGGCACGCTTCATGCGGGCGCGCGGGTGGTGATGGCGCCGAACCCGGCCCCGGAAACCGCCTTCTCGCTGATCGCGCGCGAGGGGGTGACGATCACCGGCGTCGTGCCGCCCTTGGCGCTGCTCTGGATGCAGGCGGCGGCCAGGACGCCGCACGACCTGTCCAGCCTGCAAGTCCTGCAAGTCGGCGGCGCCAAGTTCATCCCCGAGGCCGCGGCCCGCGTCCGCCCGACGCTGGGCTGCACCCTGCAACAGGTCTTCGGCATGGCCGAGGGGCTGGTGAACTATACCCGCCTGGACGACCCCGAGGAGATCGTCACCGGAACCCAGGGCCGCCCGATCAGCCCCGACGACGAGGTGCTGATCCTGGACGACAACGGCGTCCCGGTCCCCGAAGGCCAGCCGGGCCACCTGCTGACGCGCGGCCCCTACACGATCCGCGCCTATCACAACGACCCCGGCGCCAATGCCCGCAGCTTCACGCCCGACGGCTTCTACCGCACCGGCGACATCGTCAAGCGGCTGCCCGGCGGCTATCTGGTCGTGCAAGGCCGGGCGGGCGATCACATCAACCGCGCGGGCGAGAAGATCTCGGCCGAGGAGATCGAGGATCACCTGCTGGCCCATCCCGCCGTCTTCGACGCCGCCGTGGTGTCCATCCCCGACGAGTTCCTGGGCGAACGCAGTTGCGCCTTCGTCATCGCCGCCGAAGGCACCAGCCCCCGCGCGTCCGAACTGAAGGCCTTCATGCGCGGACGCGGGGTCGCGGACTTCAAGGTGCCCGACCGGATCGTCTTTGTTCCCGAATTCCAGACCACCGCCGTCGGCAAGGTCAGCCGCAACGTGCTGCGCGCGGACCTGCGCAGCCGCTATCTGAAGGAAACCACATGACCCTGACGCTGGACCGGATGCGCGCCGATGTGGCCAGCGCGATCCGCATGGACCCGTCCGACATCCGCGACGACGACCACCTGGGCGACCTGGGCCTGGACTCCTTGCGCCTGATGCGCCTGGTTCTGGCCTGGGAGGAGGCGGGCCTGACGGCCGATTTCAGCCTGTTTGCCGAATACGAGACGCTGGGCGACTGGTGGACCCATATCGTCGCCCCCGCCGCCGATGCCTGACGCGCGCGCCCTGACTGAGGCGCAGGAAGGGCTGTGGTATGCCCAGGCCCTGGACCCCGCCAATCCGATCCTGAACACCGGGCAGTATCTGGACCTGCGCGGCCCCGTCGATCCCGACGCGCTGCGCCAGGCGCTGACCCGGACGCTTGCGGAAACCGAGGCGCTGCGCCTGCGCTTCCGCCAGGGGGCGGACGGGCCGGAACAGTGGCTGGACCCTGCGCCCGTCACGCCCGCCGTTCTTCGCGCGACCGAGGCCGAGGCCCATGCCGCCATGCGCGCCGACAGCGGCCGTCCGCTGGATCTGGCGCGCGAGCCCGCGGCAGCATTCACTATCTTCGTTCTAAGCCCCGACCGGGTGCTGGTTTATGAACGCATCCACCATCTTGCCATCGACGGCTATGGCATGGTGCTGCTGACCAACCGGATCGGAGAGCATTACTCCGCCATCGTCGCCGGCGGTCCTGCGCCCTTGCCCTTTCCGCCTCTGGACCGCGCCCATGACGAGGACGCGGCCTATCGCGCCTCGGACAGACGCGCCGCGGACGCCGCCTGGTGGCGCGACCGGATGGCCGGCCTGCCCGAGGTGACCGGCCCCGCAACCGGCACCGCCGTCAGCGCGCACCGCTTCCTGCGCGAAAGCCGCTGGCTGGATCCGGCGCTGCTGGCCCGGCTGTCCGCCTTTGCGGATGCCCACGACCTCGGCTGGCCCGATGTGCTGACGGGGCTGGCGGGCGCCTATCTCGCCCGCTGGACGGGGGGCGAGGCCGTGATCGGCACCCCCTTCATGGCCCGCATGGGCCGCAGGATCGCGCGGCTGCCCTGCATGGCGATGAACGTCCTTCCGCAGCGCGTGTCCCTGGACGAGGACGCGCCGCTTGCCGAATGGCTGGCCGCCTTGGCGCGCGACATGGGCCAGGCCCGGCGCCACGGCCTTTACCGCAGCGAACGGCTGCGCCGCGACCTGGGCCTGATCGGCGGATCGCGCAGGCTTTATGGCCCCTTGGTCAACGTCCAGCCCTTCGACCGCGCGCCGCGCTTCGCGGGCTTGCAGGTCGGCCTGCATATCCTGGGCGCGGGGGCGGTGGACGACCTGACGCTGACCTTCCGGGGCGATCCGCAAGGGGGCCTGCTGTTCGAAGCGGACGCGAACCCCGACCTCTACTCTCCCCAGGATGTGGCGGGCCACTGCGCGCGCCTGCCGGACTTCATCGCCGCCGCGCTTGATGCCGCAACCCTGGCGCAGGTGCCCACCGCCAGCCGCGCCGAGATCGCCGCCGCCGCCGCCGTGAACGCGACGGATCACCCGGTTCCCGACACCACGCTTGCGGCCCTGATCGAGGCGCAGATGGCCGCGACCCCCGACGCGCCCGCCGTGACCTTCGGCAACGCCACGATCGGCTTCGCCGATCTCGACCGGCGCAGCGCCGCCCTTGCCGCCCGCCTGGCGGCGCTTGGCGCGGGGCCGGACCGCATCGTCGCTGTGGCCCTGGACCGCTCGCTGGAACTGCCCATCGTCCTGCTGGCGATCCTGCGGGCGGGGGCGGCCTATCTGCCGCTGGACCCTGGCCACCCGCCGGAACGGATCGCGCGGATCCTGGCGATGGCGCGGCCTGTCGCGGTCGTGACGCAGCCGGATCTGGCGGACCTGTTCCCGTCCGGCGCGCCCCTGCTGACCGAATGGCCCGCCCAAGGCGTCCCGCCGGCTTTGCCCGCGCCGGGCGACATGGCCTATGTGATCTACACTTCGGGTTCAACCGGCGAACCCAAGGGGGTGGCGATCGACCACCGCGCCATCGTCAACCGCCTGCTGTGGATGCGCGACCATTACGGCATCGGCGCCGCCGACCGCATCCTGCAAAAGACCCCCGCGACCTTCGACGTGTCCGTGTGGGAGTTCTTCCTGCCGATGATCGCGGGGGCCGAACTGGTCATGGCCCCGCCCGGCGCGCATCGCGACCCTTCGGCCATCGCGGCCCTTGTCCGCCGCCACGCGATCACCACGCTGCATTTCGTGCCTTCGATGCTGTCGGCCTTTTTGGCCGCGCCTGCCTCGGACGGGATCGCGCTGCGCCGCGTCTTCTGCTCGGGAGAGGAACTGACCGCCGATCAGCGCGCCCGCTTCCACCGCCGCATCCGGGCGGAGCTGCACAACCTTTACGGCCCGACCGAGGCTGCCGTGGATGTCAGCTTCTGGCCCGCGGGGCCGGACGACGCCTCGAACCCGCTGCCGATCGGCTGGCCGGTCTGGAACACGTCGCTGCATGTTCTGGACGACCGGATGCGCCCGGTCCCGGCGGGACTGGCGGGCCACCTGTATCTGGGCGGCGCGCAGCTTGCGCGCGGCTATCTGGGCCGCGACGACCTGACGGCGCAGCGGTTCGTCACCGGCCCGGACGGCGGGCGGCTTTACGCCACCGGCGATCTGGCGCGCAGGCGGCACGACGGGGCGGTGGTCTATCTGGGACGGTCCGACCATCAGGTGAAGATCCGGGGCCTCCGCATCGAACTGGGCGAGATCGAGGCCGCCGTCATGGCCTCGGGGCTTGCCCGCGAATGCGTGGTCCTGGCGCGAGAGGACCGGGCCGGGGACCGCCGCCTGGTCGCCTATCTGGTGCCGTCCGACGCCTGGGCCGATGGGCTGCTGGCGCGTCGTCTGGCCGCGACCTTGCCCGCCTACATGGTCCCATCGGCCGAGGTCGTTCTGGATGCGCTGCCCGTGACCGCGAACGGCAAGCTGGACCGAAAGGCGCTTCCCGCGCCGCAATTCAGCGCCGCCGGACGAGAGGCCGAAACCGCCACTGAAAGGCTGCTCGCCCGCCTGTATGCCGAGGTTCTGCACCTGCCGCAGCCGCCGGGCACGCAGGCCGATTTCTTCGCGCTTGGCGGCGATTCGCTGTCCGCCGTCCGCCTGATCCTGCGGATCGAGGAGGAAACCGGCCACGACCCCGGCCTGGGCACGGTCTTCGGGCACCCCGTGCTGGAGCATCTGGCGGCGGCGCTTGGAACGGCGCATCGGGATGACGGCCTGGAACCGCTGATCCTGCTGGCGGACGGCGATCGGACAGCGGCGCCGCTGTTTCTGATCCACCCGGCAGGCGGCATCGCCTGGGGCTATCGCCACCTTGCGCGGCTGATCGCGCCTGCGCGGCGGGTTTGGGGCATCCAGCATCCGGGGCTTGATCTGGCCGTGCCGCTGCCGGGCAGCCTGGACGAGCTGGCGCGCGACTATGCGGCGCGGATCGCGGCGGTTGCGCCCGATGGCCCGGTGCATCTGGCGGGCTGGTCGGTCGGCGGCATCCTGGCGCAGGCCACCGCCATCGAACTGGCCGCGCTCGGGCGGCGGGCGGGTCTGGTCGCGGCGCTGGACAGCTATCCTGCGGATGTCTGGCGCGACCAGCCGGAACCCGATCCCGTTGCCGCCCTGCGGGCGCTGCTGGCGATCGCGGGCCATGACCCGGACGCGCATCGGGATCTGGACACGCGCCCCAAGGTCGTGGCCTTTCTGCGCGCGGGCGACACCGCGCTGGGCGCGCTTCCCGAAGCCGTGCTGGACGGCGTGGTCCGCACCGTCACCGACACGAACCGCCTGGTGCGCGGCCATCATCACCGCCCTTGGCCCGGCACGCTGACCCATATCCGCGCCGGTCTGGACCATCAGAACCGCGACCTGCGCGCAGACCTGTGGCGCGCCCATGCCGCCCGGGTCAAGGAACTGTCGGTGCCGTTTCTGCATCCTGCCATGACATCGGCGGAAGCCTCGGCCCTGATCGCGCCGATGCTGGCCGGGCGGATGGATCAGGCGGCGGCGAAAGGCAGCGCCAGCGGCAGGGATCCGGCGATGGTGTCGATGTGAACCAGCCCGGGCAGGACATGGATCTGCGGTGACAGTCCGGGCCCGTCGCGCAGGTCGGCCAGGAACCGCATCGTTGCAGGCGCCGGACCATCGGGCGGCGGGCCGTCGCTGCCCGAACGCTTTTCCCGGTCGCCCAGGGCGGCCAGCAGCGGCGGGGGCGCGGCCATCCGCCCCGCCCGGTCCGCCACCCGGCGGATCAGCCCCTCGTCCCACCAGATCGAGGGGCTGATGGCGGCGTAACGCGCGAAGGCACCGGGCCGCGTCAGCAGCGCGTAAAGCGTGAAAAGCCCGCCAAAGGAATGCCCCCACAGGGTTCGGCGCGCGGGATCGACGGGGGCGGCGGCCTCGGCCGCCGCGCGCAAAGGCCCGGTCAGCCGGTCCAGGAACAGCGAAGCGCCCCCCGCCAGGCGGCCGGGGTGGACCGGGTCGGGTCGGATGCCGTCGCCCGGTCCCTCGGGCGCGGTGAAATCCAGCGTGCGCTGCTCTCGCGCGAATTGCCGGTCCGTGTCATAGCCGATCCCGGCCAGCATCAGCCCCGGCGCCAGGGCCAGCAGATCGGGCGTCAGGAAGTCGAAAACCGCGTTGCCGTCCAGCAGGTACAGGATCGGCCAGCCCCCCGCCGGAGGCGTCCCGCGCGGCACCGCCAGAAACAGGCGATGGCCCGGCCCGGCCTTTACGACAGTTTGCGACAAAAAATGTGTCGGCACCGCCTGGCCGAAAATCCGCAATTCCGCCTGCTTTCGCGCATGTTCCGGTCCGACCTGTCCGGTGTTCCGCATCCCGTCCCCCTTCTTCGCCGTTTTGTCGTTCCGCCATGGTTGACAAACTTCGTCAGGAATATACTGCTGCACGCGATCGAAGCCAGCCCGCATGTCGGACGAGCCTGAAAAGCGATCCATTCTTCAAGGAGATCACGATGGCAACCCCCATCCGTCGCCATGCCCGCGCCCTGTTCGGCGCCTCGATTCTGGCCCTGTCGCTGGCAAGCCCCTCGCTGGCCGAAACCATCTTCACGCCCACCTCGGACGGCTTCGTCGGCGAGGTCAGCGCCGAGGCGCCGAACCGCGCCCCGATCTATGCCGGAACGACCGTCACCATCGCGGGCGAGGATCTGACCCCCGGTCAGCAGATCACCCTGATGCGCGGCACCACCGTTCTGAACGCGGACGGCCCGCTGACCGTGGCGCAGGACGGCACATTCAGTTTCGACGTGCCCGTGGATCGGGACGCGGCGACCGGGCTTCAGCCCATCGTCGTGATCGGCGAAAATCCGGCGGCGGCCACCGTGGTGGATCTGAAGGTCTCGCCTCAGGTGCCGATCTCGGGGCAGGACCGGTTCGCCATTCTCAGCCAGCCGCTGACGCGGGGGCTGTACCAGGTGGCCTACAGCCCGAAATCGGACGCGCTGTTCGTGACCTCGGCCGTGGGTCGTCCGCCGGTCAGGCAGTCGGCCCTGGTCAAGGTGGACCCGGAAACGCTGGAAACCGTCGCCCAGGTCACGCCCGAACCCGCGCCCGCGCGCGAGGACGGCAGCGAAGGCGGCGTTTTCGCGGTTTACGGCGTGGCCGTGGACGATGCGAACGGCACCGTCTGGGTGACGAACACGCGTCAGGACACGGTCGCGGTTTATCGCCAGGACGACCTGTCGCTTGTCAGGCAGTTCGAACCGGGCGCCGCGTCCCATCCCCGCGACGTGGTGATCGACGAGGATCGCGGCCGCGCCTATGTCAGCACCAGCATGGGCCCCGAGATCCTGGTTTTCGACACCAGGACGCTGGAACGGCTGGACCCGATCATGGTGCCCTCGAATGTCCGGGGCGAGGAGTTCGGCACCATGGCGCTGGATCTGGACGCCAAGACCGGCACGCTGGTCACGGCCAGCCTGAACACGCCCGAGGCCGCCGTGATCGACCTGAACAGCGGCGCGGTGAAGGTGTTTCAGATCAAGGGCGCCCAGGGCACCGCGGGGGCGGCCTATGACGCGCAGGACGGGCTGCTGTTCGTCACCGCGCAGAAAACCGACAACCTGCTGATCCTCAAGGCCGACACGGGCGAGGTGCTGCACGATGTCGCCGTCGGCGCAGGCCCGCTGAACGTCACCTTCGATCCCGTCAGCCGCCACGCCTTTGTCGCCAACCGCGGATCCGGCACGATCACGGTGGTCGATACCCAAGGCAAGATCGTCGCGAACCTGGACGCGGGCAGCTTCCCGAACCAACTGCGCGCGGACGGCAAGGGCAACGTCTATGCCGTGAACAAGTCGCGCGGCGAAAACGACGACGCGGGCGACCGGGTGTGGCGCATCCGCGCCAACTGATCTTGCCGTGATGAAAGGAAAGCCCGTGCTTCTTCGTTGCCTCGCCGCATTCCTGGCCTGCGCCAGCCTGGGCTTTCCGGCACTCGCCGACATCACCGTGACCGACATCCTGGACCGGTCCGTCACCCTGTCCGAACCCGCCGACCGCATCGTTCTGGGCGAAGGGCGGCACCTGTCCGTCCTGGGCCTGATCCACGACGATCCCGTTTCGCTGGTTGCGGGCTGGCGTCTGGAGCGTTCCTTGGACGAGCCGACGCTGGCCGCCTATCGCGCGAAATTCCCGGCCATCGACGCCATCCGGACCGTGGGCGGCGGGGCGCGCAGCATTTCCGCCGAAAGCGTGATCGCGCTTCGGCCCGACCTTCTGGTCATGTCGCTGATGGACGCGAACGATCCGGCCATGCAGCGCGCCCGCGAACAGATCGAGGCGGCGGGCATCCCGGTCGCCTATGTCGATTTCTTCTCTCACCCTCAGGAAAACTCCATCCCCAGCCTGCGGATCCTGGGCAGGCTGACAGGGGCCGAAGACCGGGCCGAGGAATTCGCGCAGTTCTACCAGGAACGCCTGGACCGGGTACGCGACCGGCTGGCCGCCAGCGACGCGCCCCGTCCGGGCGTGTTCTTCCATGTCCATGCCGCCGCGCGAGATTGCTGCTCGACCGTGGGGCAGGGGGTGTTTCACGACTTCATCGACACGGCAGGCGGGCAAAACCTGGCGGCAAGGGTCGCGTCCGGCGTGCAGGGCAATGTCAGCCTGGAATACCTGATCGGCGCGGACCCGGATTTCTATGTCGCCACCGGCGGCACGCACATGGCGGCGCGCGGCGGTCTGGTGCTGGGGTCCGGCGTGGACGCGGACCAGGCCCGCCAGAGCTTCGACGCGCTGATCGGGGCCCCGGGGTTCAACGCCCTGTCCGCCGTGCGGAACGGCCAGGCGGCGGGCGTGTGGCACCTGTTCAACGACTCGCCCATCCATATCGCGCTGATCGAGTATCTGGCCAAGACCTTTCACCCCGACCTTTTCGCGGACCTTGACCCCGCCGCGACATTGGCCGAAATCCAGACCCGCTTTTCCCCGGTGGCTGTGGACGGAACGTGGTGGATCGACAACCGGCAATAGGCGGCATCCTGCTGCGCCGCTATCATCGGCAGAACCGCCGCCGCGCGGTTCTGGTGGCGGCGATGGCGGCGCTGGCGGTGCTTGGCATCGTGCTGGATCTGGTCACCGGTCCCGCCGGGCTGCCGCTGTCCGAGACCCTGCGCGCCCTGACCGGGGCCGAGGTGTCCCGCGCGACCGGTGTGATCGTCTGGCAGGTCCGCCTGCCTGTCGCGGCCCTAGCCCTGCTGGTCGGCGCGGCCCTGGCCCTGTCGGGGGCCGAGATGCAGACGGTGCTGGAAAACCCGCTGGCCGAACCCTTCACCCTGGGGGTTTCCGCGTCGGCCGCGCTTGGGGCGGCGATGGCGATCGTCCTGGGCCTGACGCTGCCGGTTCTGCCCGCGCAATGGTCGATTTCCGCCAATGCCTTTCTGTTCGCCCTTGGCGCCCTGGCGCTGCTGCAACTGCTGGGCCGCCTGCGGGGCGGGGGCCCCGAGGTGCTGATCCTGTTCGGCATCGCGCTGAACTTCTCGGCGGCGGCGTTCCTGTCGGTGCTGCAATTCGTGGCCTCGGCGGATGCCTTGCAGCAGCTGGTGTTCTGGACCATGGGCAGCCTCGCCTCGGCCAGTTGGCAGGGGGTGGTGGCTCTGGCCGCGGTGCTGGCGGCCTGCGTGCCGTTTTCCCTGCGCGCCGCCTGGCAGCTGACCGCCCTGCGCATGGGCGAGGATCAGGCCCGCAGCTTTGGCGTCGATGTGGATGCGCTGCGCCGATGGACGCTGCTGCGCGTCAGCCTGCTGGCCGCCACCGCCGTGTCCATGGTCGGCGTGATCGGCTTTGTGGGCCTTGCCGGTCCCCACATCGCCCGGATGCTGGTGGGCGAGGATCACCGCTTCTTCCTGCCCGCCAGCCTTTTGACCGGCGCGCTGGTCATGTCGCTGGCATCCACCCTGTCCAAGATGGTCGTGCCGGGGGTGCTGCTGCCGGTGGGCCTTGTAACGTCCCTGATCGGCTTGCCGGTGTTCTTTTGGCTGATCCTGCGCGGGCGCGCGCGGCGATGAGCGGGCTGCGCGTCGAAAGCGTCAGCCTGCATTACGGCGCGCGTCCCATTCTGCGCGGGTTGACGCTGCCCGACCTGCGTCCGGGCGAGGTCACGGTGCTGGCCGGTCCCAATGCCGCGGGCAAGTCCACGCTGCTGCGCGCCATCGCTCAGCTTGCGCCCTATCGCGGGCGGGTCACGCTGGATGGCGAGGATCTGGCCCGGATGCCGATCCGGCGCCGCGCCCGGCTGATCGGGGTCATGCCGCAGGCGCTTCCCGCCGGGTCGTCGCTGGTCGTGCTGGAAAGCGTGATCGCCGCCTTGCGCGCGGGCAGCGACGGCCTTGCGCGCCAGGCCGACGCGCGGGCCATGGCGGTGCTGGACCGGCTTGGCATCGCCGATCTGGCGATGGAGCCCATGGACCAGCTGTCGGGCGGGCAGCGGCAGATGGTCGGCCTGGCCCAGGCCATCGTCCGCGATCCCCGCGTGCTGCTGCTGGACGAACCCACAAGCGCGCTGGATCTGGCCCGCCAGGTCCGTCTGCTGGGCGAGTTGCGCGCGCTTGCCGCCGAAGGCCGGATCGTCGTGGCGGTGCTGCACGACCTGGCGATGGCCGCGCAATGGGCGGACCGGATCGTGCTGCTGCACCGGGGGGAGCTGCATTCCAGCGGCCAGCCCGCCACGGTGCTGACACCGGGCCTGCTGGCCCAGGTTTATGGCGTGCGCGCCCGGGTCGAGCGATGCTCACAAGGCCGCATCACCGTTCTGATCGACGGCGAGGTCTGAGGCGGGCAGAACGATCCGCGCCGACAGTCCGCCGTTCTCATGGTTCGTCAAGGTCAGTTCTCCGCCATGGTCGCGGACGATGGTGCTGGCGATCGAGAGGCCCAGGCCGGTGCCTCCGGTCTCGGCGTTGCGGCTGGCCTCGCCCCGGAAAAAGGGCCTGGTCACATGGCCCAGAAGGGCCGGGTCGATCCCCGGCCCCTTGTCGCGGATGGTGACGGCGACACGGTCCGCTTCGCGGGTCACGGCGATCGCGGCACCGCCGCCATAGCGCAGGGCGTTGTCGATCAGGTTGCCGATGGCGCGCGACAGGGCGACCCTGCGGACCGTCGCCACGGCAGGGGGACCGGGTGTGAAGGACAGGCCCCGGTCGCGGCACACCGAGGCGACAAGCGCCGCCAGGTCGGTCGGGCGCGGCTTTTCGCCCGGGTGGATCTGGCGGGCATAGTGCAGCAGGTCGCTGACCATGACCGTCATGTCGTCCAGCGTGCGGATCATCGCGTCGCGGGTGTCGTCGTCCTCGACCATCTCGGCGCGGATCCGCAGGCCGGTGATGGGCGTGCGCAGGTCGTGGCCCAGGGCGGCCAGCATCCTGATCCGCTCGGCGTCGAAATCCGCGATGTCGCGCTGCATTCGGTTGAAGGCCGCCGCGACCTCTTGCAGTTCCCGTGCGCCGGTTTCTGGGACGCGGACGCCATAGTCGCCGCGTCCCGCCGCAAGCGCCGCCCCCGCCAGATCCCGCAAGGGACGCGTCATCCGCCGCGTCAGCACCAGCGCCACCGCCATCGTGCCCAGGACCGAGGCCGCCAGCGGCAGAAAGAACCCCAGCTTCTGCCGCCACGCGGCCGGCGCGGGCAAGGGATAAACAAGCGTGTTCAGCCACTGGCCCGCAAAGGCGCCCTTGTTCAGGCGCAGCGACATCAGAAACAGCGCCTGCCGCCCGGACGGCGTTCCGCCCGCATCGACCACGCGGATGGCGCGGCCCGGAAGCTCGGCCCCGACGGCGGCCTCGACATCCGGCAGGGGACGGGCATCGGCGGGCGCGATCGGATCGGGCGCGACGGAAAAGCGGGTATAGCCGGTGCCGCTGTGGGCCACGATCTCGGTTCCCGTGTCGCGGCCCACCTCCTCCAGCGCGGCGACAAGGGCCACCAGCCGTCCCATGTCGCGCTGCACGCGCACGGCGCGGTCGAAGCCCGACCCTTCGCGCGCCAGGATCAGGGCGGCGATGGCATTGATCGCCAGAAGCGAGATCAGCAGAAGCAGCGCGAATTGCGTGGCCAGCCGGGGGGGCCGCCAGCGCGTCATTCCACCGTCTCGACGGCGCCCACAAGGCGATAGCCGCCGCCCCATTCGGTGACGATCACCTGCGCCGGTTTCGCGTCGTCGCCGATCTTGCGGCGCAAGCGGCTGACAGTGTTGTCCACGGCGCGGTCATAGGCGCGGGGACTGCGGCCGCGCATCAGTTCCAGCAGGCGGGCGCGCGACACGGTTTGCCCGGCATGGTCCAGAAAGGCGCCCAGCAGCCGGTTTTCTCCGGTGGTCAGTTCGATGTCCCGGCCCGCGTCGTCGCAAAGGATGGCCCGCGTCGGGTCGTGGACGAACCGGCCAAAGCGCCGCCTGCCCGTGGGCGGCGAGGGCAGTTCGGCCGGAACGCGGCGCAGGACGGCGCGGATCCGGGCGATCAGCTCGCGCGGGCTGAAGGGCTTGGTCACGTAATCGTCGGCGCCGTGGTCCAGCCCGCGGATGCGGTCCGTTTCCTCGGCGCAGGCGGACAGCAGGATCACCGGCACCCGGCTGGTGCGGGTCAGGTGGGCGCACAGGCTCAGCCCGCTTTCGCCCGGCATCATGATGTCGATGATCGCCAGATGCACGCCGCCTTCTGCCAGAATGGTGCGGGCATCGGCGGCATTGGCCGCAGTCCGCGTGCGAAAGCCGTGGCGCGCCAGGAAGCTGGCCAGGGGGTCGCGGATGTCGCGCGCGTCGTCGGCGATCAGGATCAGGGGGGCATGGACGTCTCGCATGGGGCATGTCTAGCCGAAGCCACGGCGGCAGACGAGTGCGCCCCCGCAACAAGGTGTGACATCCAGACAATTTGCGACAACTGTTTTCGTAAGGAATATTGTTAATGGTCCTCACGACTGCTTGAAGCCGCCGCAAGCCCGCCCCGAGCCAGCCGGAAATCCATAGATACCAAAAAGGAGCCTTGTCATGGCGGCCTTTCGTTCGCGGCTTGTCTCGGGCACGTCGCTGTCGCTTCTCATGTCGGTCGGACTGGTGGTCGCGCCTGTCCGGGCCCAGGAAACCGGCGAAGTCACCGTTCTGGAAGAAATCGTCCTGACCGCCGAGGAACAGGCCAAGCAGGCCCTGGGCGTGTCCCAGATCACCGCCGAGGATCTGGAAAAGCAGCCCGTGGTCAACGACATTTCCGAAGTCGTGCGCAAGCAGCCGGGCGTGAACCTGACCGGATCCACGGCCACCGGGCAGCGCGGCAACCAGCGCCAGATCGACATCCGCGGCATGGGGCCTGAAAACACGCTGATCCTGATCGACGGCAAGCCGGTCCTGTCGCGCAATTCCGTCAAGATGAGCCGGGGCGGCGAACGCGACACCCGCGGCGATTCGAACTGGGTGCCCGCCGAGCTGATCGAGCGGATCGAGGTCATCCGCGGCCCGGCCGCCGCGCGCTACGGATCGGGCGCCTCGGGCGGGGTGGTCAACATCATCACCAAGCGCCCCGAGACCTTTACCGGCCAGATCGGCCTGCACTGGAACCAGCCCGAGAACGACAAGGAAGGCGTGACCAAGCGCACCAACTTCTTGCTGGCCGGTCCGGTGGGCGAACGGCTGACCTTTCGCGTCTTCGGCAACTACAACGAGACGGGCGGCGACGATCCCGACCTGAACCCGCCGCAGCTCGACGAGGACACCGGCGAGCTGACCGAGACCTATGCCGCGCGCGAAGGCGTGGTGAACAAGGATCTGGGCACCCTGCTGACCTGGGACATGGCCCCGGGCCACGAGCTGGATCTTCAGTTCGACTTCTCGCGCCAGGGCAACATCTATGCGGGGGACACGCGCAACGGGTCGGTCAGCGAGGACGCGGCCGGGCTGGTCGGATCGGAAACCAGCCGCATATACCGCCGCGTGCTGTCCGCCACGCATCGCGGCGAATACGACTTCGGCGAATCGATGAGCTATCTGCAATGGGAGCAGACCGACAACACCCGCCTGTGCACCGGGCTGTCCGGCAGCGTCGAGGACAACTATGTCCCCTGCGTCGATACCGATGGCGACGGCGAGAACGACGCGTTCCGCTATAACACCATCGACCTGGACAACATCACGGCCAAGTCCGAATGGATCATGCCGATGAACCTGGGCGGCAAGGCCAGCCGCGTGACCCTGGGCGCGGAATACCGCGGCGAGTTCATGAAGGATCCCAATTCGATCCTGAACTCGCTGGCCGAGGATCCCGCGGTGGCCGAGGAGCTGGCGGAACTTCTGGGCATTCCCACCGATCCCGCCCTGCGCGACACGGAAAGCGAACAGAACCTGATCGGGCTTTACGCCGAAAGCAACATCGAATGGGACGAACGCCTGACGCTGACGCCGGCGCTGCGCTTCGACTACAGCGACACCTTCGGCAGCGCCTGGTCGCCGGGGCTGAACGCGACCTATGAATTCAGCGACGAATGGACGGTGAAGCTGGGCATCGCCCGCGCCTTCAAGACGCCGAACCTGTTCCAGCTGAACCCGAACTATGTTTATCGCACCCGGGGCAACGGCTGCCCCTATTTCGAAGGCATTCAGGTCGACGGCCCCTGCCTTGTGATCGGCAACCCGGATCTCGAGGCCGAGAAAAGTCTGAACAGCGAAATCGGCGTCGCTTATGCGGGCGCGCAGGGCATCAATGCCAGCCTGACCTATTTCCACAACAACTACGACAACCGGATCGGGTCGGGCTTCGTCCAGTACAACGAAGGCGCGACGACCGACCGGATCTATCGCTGGGAAAACGAGGGCAAGGCCGTGATCTCGGGTCTGGAAGGCAACTTCTCGACCGACCTGGGCGACCGCTTCGCGTTCAACGCGAACTTCACCAAGATGATCAAGTCGGAAAAGGACAACGGCGAGCCGCTGAGCCTGGTGCCCGAATACACGATCAACGCGGCGCTGGACTGGTATGCGACCGAGGCGCTGACCGTCACCCTGTCGGCCACCCATTACGGCAAGATCTCGGCCGCCGGGATCGCCTCGACCACCGGAGAGGTTTACGAGGACACCGAAAGCCGCGATCCCTATACGCTGGTCAACCTGGGCGGCAACTGGCAGATCAACGACACGGCGCGGGTGTCGGCGGGCATCACCAACCTTCTGGACAAGACGGTTGTGCGGACGGGCAGCGGCGCGAACGCCAATACGTTCAACGAACCGGGCCGGGCCTTCTACCTGACCCTGAACAAGTCGTTCTGATCCGAAGGCGGACCTCATGCGGCCCGGCCCGTGCCCGGGCCGCATTTCCGCACGGAACACAGGCATAGCGCGCTTGTGCAGCCCCGGCTTTGCGGCCATCCTCTTGCGGATGGAAAGCCACGATTACATCGTCATCGGTGCGGGCAGCGCGGGATGCGTTCTGGCCAACCGCCTGTCCGCCGATCCCCGCGCCCGTGTGCTGCTGCTCGAGGCGGGGGGCCGCGACAACTACCACTGGATCCATATCCCGGTGGGGTATCTTTACTGCATCGGCAATCCGCGCACGGACTGGGGTTTCCGCACCCAGGTCGAGGAAAGCCTGGGCGGCCGGTCGCTGCTGTATCCGCGCGGCCGGGTGCTGGGCGGCAGTTCGTCGATCAACGGCATGATCTACATGCGCGGACAGGCGGCCGATTACGACCACTGGCGCCAGCTCGGCTGCACCGGCTGGGCTTGGGATGACGTGCTGCCGCTGTTCAAGGCGCAGGAGGATTTCTATCGCGGCGCCGACGACGCCCACGGCGCCGGCGGCGAGTTGCGCGTGGAAACCGCCCGCGTCCGTTGGGCGGTCCTGGACGCCTTCATGCAGGCGGCCGAACAGGCGGGCATCCCGCGCACGGCTGATTTCAACCGAGGCGACAACGAAGGCAGCGGCTATTTCGACGTGACCCAACGCCGCGGCTGGCGGTGGAGCGCGGCGAAGGCCTTTCTGCGCCCCGTGCTGCGCCGCCCCAACCTGCAAGTGCTGACCGGCGCCGAGGTCGAGCGTCTGGTGATCGAGGCGGGCGAGGTCAAGGGCGTGGTCTTCCACCACGCGGGCCAGCGGCGGGAAGTCCGCGCGACCCGCGAAACCGTGCTGTCGGCGGGCGCCATCGGGTCGGTGCAGATCCTGGAGCAGTCGGGCGTCGGACGCGGCGACGTGTTGCAGGCGGCGGGCATCACCCCTCGGGTCGAGGTGCCGTCCCTGGGCGAGAACCTTCAGGACCACCTGCAATTGCGCCTGGTCTACAAGGTCCGGGGGGTGCCAACGTTGAACGAAAAGGCGTCGCGGCTTTTGGGCAAGGCGTCGATCGGGCTGGAGTACCTGCTGAAGCGGTCCGGCCCGATGTCCATGGCCCCCAGCCAGTTGGGGATCTTCGCCAGATCCGGCCCCGACAAGGCCACGGCGGATCTGGAGTTCCACGTCCAGCCGGTCAGCTTGGACAAGTTCGGGGATCCGGTCCATTCCTTCCCGGCCATGACCGCCAGCGTCTGCAACCTGCGCCCCGAAAGCCGCGGCTCGGTTCACATCACCGGCCCGGATTTCCGCGCCCATCCCGCGATCCGCCCGAATTACCTGTCCACGCCAGGGGATCGGGACGTGGCCGTCCGCGCCATCCGCCTGGCGCGCAGGATCGCCGCGCAGCCCGCCTTTACCCGCTATGACCCCAGCGAGCATGTTCCGGGCATCGCCTTTCAGACCGACGAGGATCTGGTCAAGGCCGCGGGCGCGGTCGGCACCACGATCTTCCACCCGGTCGGCACCTGCCGGATGGGCGTGGACGACGGCGCGGTGGTGGACCCGCGCCTGCGGATGCGCGCGCTTGGCCGCCTGCGGATCGCGGACGCCTCGGTCATGCCGACCATCACCAGCGGCAACACCAACGCGCCGGTGATGATGATCGCGGAAAAGGCCGCGCGGATGATGCTTGAGGATGCGCGGGCTTGAGGGTCCGCCCGTCCGCCGCCTAGGGTGGCCGTCATGAGCCTGCCATTCACCTGCGAAAAGCGTCCCGCAACCGGCTCGATGGGCGTGGTGGTGACGAACGCCCCTCCGGGAACCGCGGCGGGGGCCGAGATGCTGGCCGTCGGCGGCAATGCGGTGGACGCCGCTGTCGCCGCGCTGCTGACGCTGACGGTGGTAGAGCCGATGATGGTGGGCATCGCTGGCGGCGGCATCGCGCATCTGCGGCTGGCCGACGGACGGCATGTGGTGATCGACGCGCTGTCGGTCGCGGGGCAGGGCGCGCGGGCGGACATGTTCACCCCGGTGTCCGACCTGCCCGACGTCTATATGGACACCGAAGGGCGGCGGAACATGGTCGGGCCTTCGGCGGTCGCCGTGCCCGGCAACCTGCGCGGCTGGTTCCTGATGCAGCGCCGGTACGGGCGGCTGCCCTGGGCCGATGTGGTCGAACCCGCCATCCGCGCGGCGACCCGGGGCTTCACGGTCAGCCCCTATCTGCACGGCGCGGTCCGCGAACACGAGAACGACCTGCGCGCCGATCCCGAGATCGCCCGGCTGTTTCTGCCGGACGGCGCGCCGGTGGCGCCGGGCGCGCGGCTGGTCATGGGCGATTACGCCGAAAGCCTGCGCCTGGTCGGGCAACAGGGCGACGCGGCGCTGCATGGCGGCGATCTGGGACGCGCGCTGGCGGACCGGCTGGCCCAAGGCGGGCACGTCACGCTGGCCGATCTGACGGCGGCCCGCGCCATCGAGCGGGAAGCCATCTTCGGCGCCTATCGCGGGCACACCATTGTCGGCCCGCCGCCGCCCGCATCCTCGGGCGTTCACATCGTCCAGATGCTGAACATGCTGGAACCCCATGACCTGCGCGCCATGGGCTTTGGCAGCCCCGATGCCATGGACCTGATGGCGCAAGCCATGGCCCTGGCCTTCGAGGACCGGCGCAGCGCCTCGGGCGATCCCGATTTCGTCGATGTGCCGGTGGACCGATTGATGTCCAAGGACCACGCCCGGCGGCGGATGGCGGAACGCGCCTTGCCTGCGGCCCGCGCCTTGCCTGCGGCCTGCGCCGCGCGTGAAAGCCGCGACACGACGCACCTGACCGTGGCCGATGCCGACGGCGCCATCGTCAGCGCCACCCACACGATCAACGGGCTGTGGGGCGCGCGCTTCATGGTGCCGGGGACGGGGATCATCCCCAACAACTACATGCTGAACTATGACCCTCGGCCGGGGCGGGCGCTGTCGGTCGCGCCTGGCAAGCGGGTGCCCACGTCCATGGCGCCGATGATGGTGCTGCGGGGCGGGCGGCCCGCCTTCGCGCTTGGCCTGCCGGGGGGCGTGCGGATCTTTCCGTCGGCCATGCAGGCGATCGTGAACCTGATCGACCACGGCATGCCGCTGCAACAGGCGGTCGAGGCCCCGCGCCTGTGGACCGAGGGGCATCACCTGGAACTGGAACCGGCTTACGCGGCGCGGGCGGATGCGATGCGCACGCGCGGCCACGAGGTGCGGCTGGTCAAGACCATCGGCGGCGGCATGAACGCCATCGGCTTTGCGCCGGACAGGGTGATGACCGGCGCCGCTTGCTGGCGCGCCGACGGCACGGTGTTGGCGCAGGGCGGCGGACTGGCCCGCCCGGGCATCCGTTTCGTGATCTGAGGATGCGATGACCACGCTTGTCCTGCTGGATCCCTCGACCCCCGAACGGCTCGACCGCCTTCGGCCCTTCCTGCCGCCGGGCTGGCTTCTGACCACGGCCTTGTCGCGCGCATCCCAGGACCAGCTTGCCGCGCTGCAAGGCGCCGGTTTCGCGATCACCGGCGATGTGCCCGTGACCGAAGCCATGTTCGCGGTGCCCGGGTTGCGGGCGGTCCACAAATGGGGCGTGGGCTTCGACGGCATCGACCTGGAGGCCGCGCGCAGGCACGGCGTGCGGGTGCTGCGCACGACCGGCTCGAACGCCGTGGCGGTGGCGGAAACCACGCTGGGCCTGATCCTGGCCGTCAACCGCAACATCGTGCGGGGCCATGCGGGGATCGCGAAAGGCCGCTGGTCCAAGGCCGAGATCGCGCCGGTTGCCGCCACCCTGTCGGGCCGCACCGTGGGCATCGTCGGCATGGGCCATATCGGCAAGGCCCTGGCCCGCCTGCTGCGCGGCTTCGGCTGCCCGATCCTTTACGCCAAGCGCAGCCCGTTGCCCGCGGCCGAGGAAGCGGACCTGGGCGCGCGCTTCGCGCCCCTGGACGAGTTGCTGGCGTTGTCCGACGTGGTGACGCTGAACTGCGACCTGAACGACAGCACCCGCGACCTGATCGACCGCAGCCGGCTGGCGCTGATGAAGCCGGACGCCATCCTGGTCAACGCCGCGCGCGGCGGCGTCCTGGTCGAGGCCGATTTGGCCGATGCGATCCGCGCGGGCCGGTTGCGCGGGGCCGGAATCGACGTGTTCTCGGTCGAGCCGATCACGCCCGACAACCCCTTGCTGGGCCTCGATCCCGTGGTTCTGACCCCGCATCTGGCGGCGCTGGACGCGGCGGGCTTCGCGCCCACGGTTGCGCGGATGATGGACAACCTGCTGGCGATCCAGAACGGCAAGCCGCCGCGCCTTTCCGACGTGCTGGTCTGACGCACGAAAAAGGGCGCCGCATCGCTGCGGCGCCCGATCGTGTTTCCTCGGCAATCAGTCGGCGCTGCGTTCGCCCAACTGCAACCCGGCAGGGTGGACGGCCAGCCCGGCGACGGGAACGGCAAGGCCCTCGGGCTCGCGGCCGCCCATCACGGCATCGAAGCGGTTCCGGTCCAGCGCGCCCTGCCAGCGGCTGACCACGACCGTGGCCACCGCGTTGCCGATGAAGTTGGTGATCGACCGGCATTCCGACATGAAGCGGTCCACGCCCAGGATCAGCGCCATGCCGGCGACCGGCACGGTGGGCACCACCGACAGCGTTGCGGCCAGGGTGATGAAGCCCGCGCCCGTCACGCCCGCAGCGCCCTTGGACGACAGCATCGCGACCAGCAGCAGCAAGACCTGCTGTTGCAGCGACAGGTCGCTGTTCGTCGCCTGAGCGATGAACAGCGCGGCCAGCGTCATGTAGATGTTGGTGCCGTCCAGGTTGAAGCTGTAGCCGGTCGGCACCACGAGGCCCACCACGGGGCGCGCGCAGCCGGCCTTTTCCATCTTCTCCATCAGCGAGGGCAGCGCCGACTCCGAGGACGAGGTGCCCAGAACCAGCAGGATCTCGGCCTTGAGATACGAGATCAGCCGGAAGATCGAAAAGCCGTTGACCATGCAGACCGTGCCCAGGATCACGATCACAAACAGGGCCGACGTCAGGTAGAACGTGCCCACCAGCATCGCCAGGTTCATGATCGACGCGATGCCGTATTTGCCGATGGTGAAGGCAAAGGCCCCGAAGGCGCCGATGGGCGCGGCCTTCATCAGGATGTCCACCACGCGGAAGATCGCGAAGGAGGCCGATTCCAGGATGTGCAGCACGGGCTTGCCCTTGTCGCCGACCAGGATAAGGCCGATGCCGAACAGGATGGCGACGAACAGCACCTGAAGGATGTTGCCTTCGACAAAGGCCGAAACCAGCGTCGTCGGGATGATGTCCATCACAAAGCCCGTGAGCGACGTTTCATGCGCCTTTTCGGCATAGGTCGTCACGGTCGAGGCGTCCAGCGTGGCCGGGTCGATGTTCATCCCCGATCCCGGCCGCACCACGTTCGCCACGATCAGGCCCACGATCAGGGCCAGCGTCGAAAAGGTCAGGAAATAGGTGAACGCCTTGCCCACGACCGAGCCCACGCCGCGCAGCGACCCCATGCCCGCCAGGCCGGTGACGATGGTCAGGAAGATGACGGGGGCGATGATCATCTTGACCAGCTTGATGAAGCCGTCACCCAGGGGCTTCAGCGCCTCGCCCGTCTGGGGATAGAAATGGCCCAGCAACGCGCCCGCCACAATGGCGATGACGACCTGGAAATACAGGTGGCGGTAGAAAGGCCGCCTTTCATGGGCAACGGGATGCGCGGATGTGTCCAACTGCATGAAGGCCTCCTCCAGCCTTGTGTGTGTCAATGCGATGACGGACATCCTAAGCCGCGGGCAGTTCAGCCCAAAAGACTTGCCGCATGGCGGCAATGCGCTGAAAACATGGCTGTTTTCACCCGGTAGCGCCGTAAATATGTGTGGTTTTCCACACAAGCCCAAGCTGCTAGTGTGGAAATGGAAACAGCTTGCCGGAACCCGGACGGATGCGGGACATGCAGGACGCCTTGCCGATCGACAGCGATTCGCCGCGCTTCTTCCGCGCGGCGGGGTGGCTGGCCGTGGTCCTGGCCATGGCGCTGCTGGTTCTGGTTCCGGCGGCGGCTTTCTGGGGGGTGCGGGCCGGGGCCTTGCAGAACCTGCGCGACGAAGGCCTGGCCGCCGCGCAGTCGCGGGCGCTGACGCTGGAAAGCATTCTGGACCGCCAACGCGCGGTTGTCGCGATCCTGGCCGACGACGCCATGGTCAAGGCCACGCTCCGCAAGGGGTTTGACCAGGGCGACGCGGTTTCCGCCAAGCTGGAAGGGTTGCGGGCGGAAACGCAAAGCACCGTCCTGTATCTGCTGGACGCGACGGGGCGGACCATCGCCGCGTCGAACTGGAACCAGCCGAACAGCTTTCTGGGCCACGACTACAGCTTCCGCGACTATTTCCGGCAGGCGAACCCGACGGCGCTGGAGTTCGCGCTTGGCACCGTCAGCGGCCAGCCGGGGCTGTATCTGTCCCACGACGTGCGCGACGGCGGGGCGCTTTTGGGGGTAGTGGTTGTCAAGGTGCAATTCGACGGCCTTGAAGCCGCTTGGGCGCGCAGCCCGAACGCGACCCACGTGACCGAGGCCGATGGCCGGGTGATCATCACCACCGACGCGGCGCTTCGCTTTACCGCCACGCCGCCTGCGGTGCCCGACAGCCTGCCGATCGCCCTGCCGGTGCGGGGCACGGGCTGGACCCTGGCCATGCACGTGCCCACGCGGGAAGCGCGGCAGACCGCCCTTTATGCGGCCGGAGCGGCGGGGCTGGCGGTGCTGCTGCTGATGGCGCTGGCCGATCAGGCCCGCCGCGCGCGGCTGCGTGCCGCCCGCAAGGCCCGGGCCGACCGCGCTTACCGCGCGGAGCTGGAACGCGCCGTGGCCGAACGCACCCGCGACCTGTCCGAGGAAATGCGCGAGCGTCAGCTGGCCCAGCAGCGGCTGTCGCAGATGCAGTCGGATCTGGTGCAGGCCAACAAGCTGGCCACCATGGGCCAGATCACCGCGGGCGTCGCCCACGAGATCAACCAGCCGCTTGCAACCATCCGCCTGCTGGCCGAGAACGGCCAGGCCATGCAGCCCGGCGGCCCCGCGGGCGACAATCTGGCCCGCATCACGCGCATGACCGACCGGATCGGCCAGATCACCGACCAGTTGCGCTCTTTCGCGCGCAAACCGACCGGAGAGATCGGGCCCGTTCCTTTGCGCCCGGTGATCGAGGCTTCCTTGCTGCTGACCGCCAGCCGCCGCAAGGCCAGCGATATGCCCGTTCACCTGCCCGACATCCCCGAAGACCTCGCCGTGGCCGGAGAGCAGGTGCGGGTGGAACAGATCCTGGTGAACCTGCTGACCAACGCCTTCGAGGCGCAGGACGCCAGTTCCGATCCCTGGATCCGCATCGGCATCCAGGCCGGCGAGCATGTCACCCTGACGGTGGCCGACAACGGCCCCGGCCTGCCGCCGCAGGTCAGGGACCAGCTGTTCGCGCCTTTCGCCACCAGCAAGGCGCAGGGCCTTGGCCTGGGACTGGTCATCTCGCGCGACATCGCCCGCGACCTCGGCGGCGAACTGACCGCCGACGACCCGGTTCCGGGGCAGGGCGCCACCTTCCGCCTGATCCTGAGGAGGGCCGCATGACCGGGCTCGTGCGGCTGGTCGAGGACGACGAGGATCTGCGCGCGGCCCAGGTCCAGACCCTGCAACTGGCGGGTTTCCGGGTCGAGGAGTTCGGGCTTGCCGCCGATGCGTTGACGGGCGTCACGCGCGATTATCCCGGCGTGGTGCTGTCCGACGTGCGGATGCCCGGCATGGACGGGTTGCAGCTGTTCCAGCGGCTCCGTGCCATCGACGCGGACCTGCCGGTGATCCTGCTGACCGGGCATGGCGACGTGCCCATGGCGGTGGCCGCGCTGAAGGCCGGGGCCTATGACTTTCTCACAAAGCCCGTGGGGCGCGACGGGCTGCTGGCCGCGCTGAACCGTGCCGCCGCCGCCCGTGCGCTTGTTCTGGAAAACCGCGCACTGCGGCAGGCCAGCCACGACGCTTCGGACAGCTTCCCCGAGCTTGGCGGCGGCAGCGAGGTCATGGCCCATCTGCGCGCGGCGCTTGACCGCGTGGCCGAGGCCGAGGGCAATGCCCTGCTGACCGGCCCCGCTGGCGCGGGCAGGCTGGCGGTGGCGCGCGCGATCCACCGCCGAGGTCCGCGCCGCGCCCGCGCCTTCGTGCATCTGGCCTGCGACGCGCTGGACGACGCGCGCTTCGACGCCGACCTTCTGGGCAGCGAGGCGCCGGGCCCGCGCGGCACAAGGCAGGCGGGCCATCTGGAACGGGCGCAGCGCGGCGTGCTGTTCCTGGACCGCGTGGACGCGCTGACGCCGGCCATGCAGGCGCGCCTGTCCGCGATCTTCGAGGCGGGCGAGTTCCGGCCCGCGGGCGCCGGCGCGCCCCGGCCGATGGATGTGCAGCTGCTGGCATCCACCAGCGCCGATCCGGCCCGTCTGGCCGAGGGGCCGTTCGACGCGCGGCTGTTCTATCGCCTGTCGGGCACCGTTCTGCCGGTTCCGTCCCTGGCCGAACGGCGCGAGGACATTCCCGCGCTTTACCGCCATTTCCTGCTGGCGGCCTGCGCGCGGCTGGACCGGCCCGCCCCCGCGATGACCGGGCCGGTCAAGGCGCGGCTTTCAGGGCACGGCTGGCCGAGAAATCTGCCCGAACTGCGCGGCTTCGCCGAAAGCCAGGCCATCGGCGTGACGCCCTTCGATGCGCAGGCCGACGGCGCGGCGCCAGGGCTGTCCGAGCTGGTCGCCAGCTACGAATCCGAACTGATCCGCGACGCCCTGCGGCTGGCGGGCGGCAATGCCACGGCGGCAATGGCGCGGCTGCAACTGCCGCGCAAGACGTTTTACGACAAGCTGGCCCGCCACGGGATCAAGCCCACGGATTTCCGGCGCTGATCAGCGGGTGCGCGATTCGATCACGGTTTTCAGGACCAGCACCACAAGCGCGATCAGCGTCAGGGTGGACGCGGCGGCAAAGGCTCCGACCGTGTTCAGGTCGTTGAACAAAAGCTCGATCTGCAAGGGCAGGGTCATCGTCTGGCCCCGGATCGCGCCCGACACCACCGACACCGCGCCGAATTCCCCCACGGCCCGCGCCGTCGCCAGCACCGCGCCGTAAAGCAGCGCCCAGCGGATGTTCGGCAGCGTCACGCGCCGGAAGATCTGCAAGCCCGAGGCGCCCAGCGTCAGCGCCGCCTGTTCCTGTTCCGACCCCTGGGCCTGCATCAGGGGCAGAACCTCCCGGGTGACAAAGGGGCTGGTGACGAACAGCGTCACCATGACGATGCCGGGCAGCGCGAACAGGACCTTCACGTCGCCCGCCTCCAGAACGGGACCAAGCAGCCCCTGACGGCCGTAAAGCAGCAGATAGCAGACCCCGGCGATGATGGGCGAGATCGAGAAGGGCAGCTCGATGATCGTCAGCAGCGCCTTGCGGCCCGGAAAGGTGAAGCGCGCGATCAGCCAGGCGGCGGCAATGCCGATGCACAGGTTGACGGGCAGCGTGATCACCGCCACCACCGATGTCAGCCAGATCGCGTGCAGCGTGTCCGGGGCCATGATGTTCTGGGCGAAGACAGCAAGGCCTTCGGACAGCGCGCGCCAGAAGATATAGACCAGCGGCACCACGACCACGAACAGGGTCAGCGCCACCGCCAGCCCGATCAGCAGCCATTGCGCGCTGCGGTCCTGGCGCGGGGCAAGCGCGGCGGGCGTCATGCCGGAACCCTCCGCCGGGTCAGGCGCGATTGCAGCCAGTTCGACAGGACCAGCAGCACCATGGCGATCGCGACCAAGGTCAGGGCGATGGCCGCGGCGCCGTTGTAGTCGTATTCCTCGAGCCGGATCACGGCCAGCAGGGATGCGATCTCGGTCTTCATCGGCAGGTTTCCGGCGATAAAGATCACCGCGCCGAATTCGCCCAGCGACCGGGCGAAGGCGATGGTGGTGCCGACCAGGAAGGACGGCAGGATTCCCGGGAAAATGACCTTGGCGAAGATCTGGAACGGCGTCGCGCCCAGGGTGCGGGCGGCTTCTTCCTGGCTTTGGTCCAGATCCTCCAGAACCGGCTGGACGGTGCGGACCACAAAGGGGATCGAGGTGAAGGACATCGCGACCGCCACCCCCCAGATGGTGTAAACGACCGGGATCCCGGCGGGCGCCAGGATCGCGCCATACCAGCCGTTTTCAGAGAACAGCGCGGTCAGCGCCAGGCCCGCCACGGCGGTGGGCAGCGCGAAGGGAATGTCCATCATCGCGTCCAGCAGCCTGCGCCCCGGAAAGCGGTAGCGCACCAGCACCCAGGCCATCAGCAGCCCGTAAACCGCGTTGAAGACCGTCGCCAGGGCGGCGGCGGTCAGGGTCAGGCGCAAGGCGGCCAGGGTGCGGGGGGCGGTCACGATCTCCCAGAAGCGGAGGGGACCGATCTCGGCCCCCTTCAGCGCCAGGGCGATCACGGGCAACAGGACGATGACGCCGACATAGGTCAGCGTCAGCCCCATCGTCAGGCCAAAGCCCGGAAGCACCCGTTTCTGCCGCCCGGCGGGGGCAGCCGCGGCCGCCGCCATGCTCATTGGTTCACGAACACGGAATCGAGGATCCCGCCTTCGGCAAAGTGTTCCTGCTGGACCCTGTCCCAACCGCCGAACACATCCTCGACCGTGACCAGCTTCACCTCGGGGAAGTTCGCGGCGAATTCGGCGGTGATCGTCTCGTCATGCACGCGGTTGAAGTTCCGGGCCAGGATCCGCTGCGCGTCGGGCGAATAAAGAAAGTCCAGATAGGCCTTGGAGACTTCCTCGGTGCCCTTGTCCTCGGCATTCTCGGTCACGACGGCAACCGGGAATTCCGCCAGGATCGACAGGGACGGCGTGACCCGTTCCAGCTTGGCGTCGGCGTATTGCCGGGCGATGCCGCCGGTCTCGGCCTCGAAGGTGATCAGCACGTCGCCGATGCCGCGTTCCGCGAAGGTCGCCGTGGCCGCGCGCCCGCCCTGGTCGAAAACCGGGACATTGGCGAAGATCTTCCTCACGAAGTCCTGCGCCGCCGCATGGTCGCCGCCGTTCTTGTCCAGCGCATAGGCATAGGCCGCCAGATAGGTGTAGCGCGCGTTGCCGCTGGTCTTGGGGTTCGGGAAGATCACCTGCACGCCCTCTTGCGTCAGGTCGTCCCAGTCGTCGATCCCCTTCGGGTTCCCCTCGCGCACCAGAAAGGCCGGCAGCGAGTAATAGGGCGACGCCTGGTTGGGGAACGCCTCGCGCCAGTTCTCGCTGACCAGGCCGCCTTCGGCCAGCACGTCGATGTCCGTCACCTGGTTGAAGGTCACGACATCGGCGGGCAACCCTTCCAGGATGGCGCGGGCCTGTTTAGACGATCCGCCATGCGACTGGTCGATGGTGACGGTCCGGCCGGTTTCCGCCTGCCACTTTTCGGCAAAGACCGGGTTCAGTTCGGCAAACAGCTCGCGTGCGACATCATAGGACACGTTCAGAATCGCGTCCTGCGCGGCCACGGGCGAGGCGAGGCCCAGCACAAGGGCAAGGGCGGTGGTCAGGCGGGTCTTCACGAAAGGGCCTCCTTCAGGGTTCTGGACGGTTCGGCGGGCGCGGCAGCGGATGCCCCGCCGCCGGGAAAGATCTGGCCCGCCACGATGCGAAGCCCGACGGGCTGGCCGACCGACAGGCCGCGGGCATCGCGGCGCGGCACCTCGGCCTCGATCCGGCAGCCGGTGCCGCTTTCCGCCACGATCCGCAGCAGCGCGCCGGTGGATGCGGCCTCGGTCACGCGAAAGGGCGCGGCGGGATCGGGCAGGGCTTCGATGTCGGCGGGGCGCAGGAACAAGGTTGCGGGTCCATCGGGAAGGGCGCGGCGGGGCAAGGCGGTCAGGTCCAGGCCCGCGGCCTGCGCCCGGCCCGCGCGCATGGTCACGGGCAGTTCGACCGTCAGGCCCAGGAAGCGCGCGACAAAAGGCGTGGCGGGGTGGTCATAGATCTCGTCCGGGCGACCGATCTGTTCGATGACGCCGCCGTTCATGACGACCACACGGTCGGCCAGCTCGAAGGCTTCCTCCTGGTCGTGGGTCACGAAGATGGTGGTCGTGCCCGCGCTGTCATGGACGCCGCGCAGCCAGCGGCGCAGGTCGCGGCGGACCTGGGCGTCGAGGGCGCCGAAAGGTTCGTCGAGCAGCAGCACGCGCGGCCCGGTGGCCATGGCGCGGCCCAGGGCCACGCGCTGGCGCTGCCCGCCCGAGAGTTCGGCGGGATAGCGGTCGGCCAGGCCGTCGATCTGCAAAAACCGCAGCAGCCCGTCCACCGTGGCCGCGATCTGCGCCTTTCCGGGCCGCTGGGCGCGGGGCAGGACCGTCAGGCCGAAGGCGATGTTGTCGCGCACGCTCATGTGCGGAAACAGCGCATAATGCTGGAAAACAAAGCCGATCCGCCGTTCTGCCGCCGATTTCGCCAGCCAGTCGGCGCCGTCGAAGGACAGCCCGCCCGCGTCCGGCCAGTCCAGCCCCGCGATGATCCGCAGCAGCGTGGTCTTGCCCGAGCCAGAGGGGCCCAGAAGCGCGACCAGTTCGCCCTGCCGCACCTCGAGATCAATCCCGCGCAGGACGGGGGTCGCGCCGAAGCGCCGGGCAAGGTGCGAGATCACAAGCGACATGGGCGGCCTTCCTGTTTGCGCGTCACAGTTAGCAACGGACCCCCTGCTTGCCAAGGAACCCGGCTGATCCGGGGGGCTTTCCCGGAAGAACGGTGTTCCATGCAGGTGCCGTTCCGTCCCAGGACGGACCAATGATGTCATGTGCCCGGATGCCGGTGTTCGGCAGGAATGCCACAGGCGCGACGATTTTCCTTTTTGCGGCCGCTACCGCCGCCAAAGCCAGCTTTGCCCGGCCAGGCGGCCCTGGACCTTGGCCAGCAGGCGCAGCATCGGGGCACGCGGGCCGATGCCGTCCTTCAGCCGGTCCGCCGCGACCTCGACCGGGCAGGGCAGGCCGCTGACCGGGTCGCGGTAGCGCGGATAGGCGATCAGGCAGGCGTGAACCAGCGCCGCAGGATCCGGGCGCGCCTGGCGGCGCGGCGGGATCGGTCCCAGGTCGCGGGTCAGCCCCCAGCCTGCATAGAAGGGCGCGCCCAGCACCGTGACCGGAACGCCGCGCAGCAGGGCCTCGAACCCCAGGGTCGATGTGATGGTCCAGACCTCGTCGACATGCGCCAGCAGCGCGACGGGGTCGGCGGCGGCGGCCACCTCGTCGGCAAGCCCGCGCAAGTCCGGGACGGGAATTGCGCCGGGGCGCAGGCCCGCCTCGACATCGGGATGGGGCTTGTAGATCAGGCAGGCATCGGGATTGTCGCGGCGGACGCGGCGCAGCAGGTCCAGGTTGGTGCGCTCGGCCCCCGCGCCAAGGCGGATCGAGGCGTCGTTCTCGACCTGGCCGGGAACCAGGATGCGCCTGCGCGCCGCCAAAGGGGGGCGGTAACCCTGGTCCGGCAGGTTGTATTTGGACAGGCCCGCATCCCGGATCGCCGCGATCAGACGGGCCGCCCGCGCCGCGCCGCCCGGCGGGGGGCCTTCGCCGATCAGCCGCTCCAACCGGCTTTCGCGGCCTGGGTCGAAATAAATGCCCAGATCGTCCGCGATCAGCGACAAGGGGGGCGTCAGTTCGGCGCCAAGCCCCCGGGACCGCAGAAAGCCGTCCTCGACCCGGATCGCCCCCGGAAGCCGGTCCGCCTTGCCCGCCCAGGCCAGCGTGACGTGGGCCGAGGGCCTGTCGGTGAACCGCACGCCCCGCCCATCGCCGAAGGCGCGCGCGATGAAGGGGCGCTTCCACAGCCGCATCCCATAGGCCAGATGGCCGTCGCGGTCCTGGCGGAAGGCCCTGGCCTCGGCTTCCAACTGATCGACGGCGCCGTCGAAACCGGTCAGCCGGTCGCGGCAAGGATCATACCAGACCGGCGCCAGAAGGTGGCTGGCGGCAAACAGCGCCCCCGCCGACGCGGGGCCGCGTCGGCCCGGCGGCAAGGGGATTTCGTCCTGCGACAGGCCCCAGCCGGCATAAAAGGGCTGGCCGAACAGGCGCGGCCTGTGGCCCGCCAGGACCGCCTCGTACCCCAGCTGAGAGCTGACCGCATAAACGGCATGGGCGTTTTCCAGCAGCCGCCAGGGCGAGACTTCCCCGTCGCAAAGGATGTCCCCGGGCCGCAGATCGTCCGCGCCAAGATGGCCGGGGCGCAGGCCCCGGATCGTCTCGGGGTGGCTGCGCAGAAGGATGGGACGGCCGGGATGCTCGCGCCGCGCCGCGTCCAGCATGGCCAGGAACCGATCCCGTCCTGCGCCCATCAGCGAGGCGTCGCCCCGTGTCTGGTCGATCACCATGACATAGCCGGGATCGGGACCGGGAAGATCGGGCCGGTGAGCGTTGTATTTCGACAGATCCAGCGCCCGCAGCCGCGCGATCCCCTCGCGGGCGCGCTGCTCATGGCCGGCCGTCGCGCCCTGGGCGACAAGCCGTTCGATCAGCGAAGGGCGGGACGGGTCGAAATGCAGGCCGAAGGGGTCGATCAGCAGCCCCAACGGACCGCGCCGGGCGATGCGCCCCCTGGCGCGGCCGGGAAGAACGGAGCGCAGAAAGGCATCCTCGACCGTGACCAGCCCCGCGCCGCGGCGCGAGGCGATGGCCCGGCCGCGCCAAGCCGTGGGGCTGGCGCCCCAGACGCCCACGGCATCCCCCGGCCCGGGCAGCCCGAGGCGCAGATCCCATCCCGACAGTTGCAGGATGCGGCGCAGGCGGGGGCCGTGCCAGAAGCCGCGGCTGTATGCGAAAAGCCGCCGGTTCTGTTGTCCGGCGGCCTTTTGCCCAGTCGTCATCCGCCGCTCACTGCGTGATGTTCGACACCGAGTTCGCGGTGCTGATCGGCCCGATCAGGGCAGCCAGCCGCTTTTGCCACTGAACATAGGGCGCCTCGGTCACGTAAACCGTATCCTCGTCCCGGATCAGGAAATCGCGCGCCAGAAACAGGCCGTTGGGCCGCGTCAGATCCATCACATAGGCGATGCGCTGCGTGCCGTAGACCGTTTTGCCCAGCACCCGCGACGCCACCTGTTCCGGCTCGTCGCGCAGGATGAAGACCCCCGTGGGATCGGCCAGGTTCGAGTTCAGGCCGCCGACCATCGCCACGGCCTCGACCGCGTTGATCATCTCGTTGCCCAGGGGAACGCGGGTCTGGCCGCCCAGGGCGCCAAGCGCGGTAAAGCTGCGCTGGTCTTCCTCGACAAGGATCACGTCGCCGGGGCGCAGGGCGATGTCGTTGCTGGCGTTGGAATAAAGATCGGTCAGCCAGACCTTTCCGGTGCTGTTGCCGCGCTTGACGGTGATCACCGCGATCTCAGGCTCGATCGACACGCCGCCGGCGCGGGCCAGCATGGCCGAGAGCGTCCGCGTCGGCCGCTCGATCGGATAAACGCCTTGCGCCGTGACCTTGCCCATGACCGAAACGGTCGCGCCGTCGCCCGCCACGCGGGCCACTGTGACCTGCGGGTCGGGGGTCTGCGTGGACAGCCGTTCGGTGATGATCTGGCGCAGCTGGTCGGGCGTGTTGCCCGCGGCCTGGACCCGTCCCGCATAGGGCACGAAGATATAGCCGCTGCTGTCCACCTGGATTTCCTGCAAGGCGGTCGAACTGGCCCCCAGCGAGGTCAGCAGCCCGTCATCGACGTTTTCCCAGATCGCCAGGCCCAGCACGTCGCCCGCCCGGATCTCGTCCGCGCCGACCTGCCCGGCGCGCAAAAAGCTGTTCGAGAAGCCGTAGGCGGGGGTGAAGTTGGTGGCGCGCGCGACATGTTCGTTCACATAGATCACATGCGCGTTGCCGCCCTTTTCAACGGCGCCCGAATAGATTTCGCTTTTGCTGGGGCCGGAACGCGGCAGGCTGCAAGCCGCCACAAGCGTCAACGCCGCGATCACGACAAGGCGCATGGCCAGACCCGCTGCCGGACGGGCAGGAGAAAGCTTCACTGTCACCTCTCGAAAACTCCTGTGCCTTTTAGCCCGGACTTGCTGTCCGGTTGTGCGGGCAATGTAGCCCGGCGCGCCCCCGGATACCACAACTTCATGAACCCTAGTCCAGAAGTTCGCCGATCTGTTGCCGCCGCTGGAAACGGCCAGCGGCCAGCGCCTGATAGGGATCCTCGGGGGCAAGGATCAGGTCGGCGGCCAGCCGCAGGGCATGGGCACGCGAACGCCGGGAATAAAAGCCGCCGGGAACCTGGCTGGTTTGCAGCAGATAGTCGCGGAAGACCCGGTACGAGGCCTGGTCGGGCTGCCGGGGCTGGACCAGGAAGTCCGGCAGCGGCTGGTCCGAAACCAGCCCCGGCTTGCAGTAAACGGCGCGGCCCAGGGCCTTGACCGGCAGGCCGCGCCACAAGGCCTGCTGGGCGGCGGTGGAGTTGACCGTGATCACCGCGCGGGCATGGGCCAGCATGTCGGCCAGCTTGCCGCCCCGGAAGTAATGCACGCGGTCGGCCACGCCGTGGCGCGCCGCCGCCTCGCGGATGGAACGGCGGTTGCGCGCCCGGCCATCCTCCAGCGGGTGCGCCTTGAACAGCAGGTGATGGTGGCGCGGCGCCGACCGGGCGAATTCGGCAACGACTTCCTCGACGAACTGGCGGTTTTCGGTGAAGGGCGAGTGGCCCTGCATGCTCGAATCATGTTCCAGTTGCATGGGCACCAGCAGATAAGGGTTGCCCGACAACCGGAACCGCTGCCATTGGACCGCCCGCGTCAGCGAATGGAACGGCGTCAGCACAAGGCGGCGCAGGTTCAGCCGGAACTCGTCCCCGATCGGCAGGGCGCGGTGGCTGGTGAACTTGCGGTAGCGCCGGTTCGCCACCAGAACCAGGAAATGATAAAAGGCGCCGTAGAACTTGTGGTGGCGCATGTCGCCCCAGCGTGCCGGCGGGCGCCGCACCTCGGACAGGGTGTCGCGCAGCGTGGCCCGCATCTCGGCCAGCGAGATGTCCAGCAGCGCCGAATGGCCGTTCGATCCGCCGCGTTCGTAGCTGATCCAGTAGGGGCGCAGATAGCCCTCCTCGAAAACGTGCAATCTCAGGTCGAGAGCCTGCGCGGCGGACCGTGCGGCGGCATGGATCGGGCGCACGTCGCCGTAAAGCACGATGTCGGTGATGCCGCGTTCCGCGATGATCTTCAGAAGATGCGCGGGCCATTCGGCGCTGCTGCCCTGGTGGCGCAGCAGGCGGTTCTTGTCGGACCAGAAGAATTCGTCCCCCGCGTTGAAGGCGCAGCGCCAGACCTGCGCCCCCGCGTTCCGCAGCAGACGGCCCAGCCGGTCGAAGAACGGGCCATGAGGGCCTTGCAGTAAAAGGAACGTGCGCGCGGCAGGCGCGTCAACGGTGACTCTCAGTCCTGGCTGGAAAGCAAGATGATCCTGGATCAACTCGGTATACTCTGGAAAACACCTGGCCTGTTTACGCCAGCCAAGGTTAACCGACGATTAACGGGCGCGCGCCTTGCGAGAAAAAACGCAATGTCCTAGTCATCGCCAAAAGAGGGGGCGTCACGTGTTCACAGGCATCATCAGCGATATCGGAACCGTTCTTGCCGTCGAGATGCGCGGCGACATGCGCGCGAGGATCGGCTGCGGCTATGACATGGGCGCGGTCGACATGGGCGCCTCGATCGCCTGCGACGGCGTGTGCCTGACCGTGGTCGACAAGGACCAGGGCTGGTTCGCCGTCGACATCTCGGCCGAGACGCTGTCCAAGACCAACATCGGCGCGGCGGGCTGGTCCGTCGGACAGCGCCTGAACCTGGAACGCGCGCTGCGCGTCGGCGACGAACTGGGCGGCCATATCGTCAGCGGGCATGTCGACGGCGTGGCCCGCGTGGTCGAAATGCACGACGAAGGCGACAGCCTGCGCCTGACCTTCGAGGCGCCGCCAGCCCTGGCGCGCTTTATCGCGCCCAAGGGCTCTGTGGCGCTGAACGGCACCTCGCTGACCGTGAACGAGGTTGACGGGAACCGCTTCGGCATCAACCTGATCCCCCATACCCGCCAGGTCACGACCTGGGGAAATGTGGCGACCGGCGATGCGGTAAACCTTGAGATCGACACACTGGCCCGCTATGTCGCGCGGCTTGCCGAAGCGGGCGGGGCTTGACGCCCGGCCGCTTTCGTTCCATGTCAGCCGGTCTCTGTGCAAGGCCGGAACCATGAACCCGAACGAAGACAAGGCGAATGACAAACGCGCGGATCGGCGGGCGCTCAGCAGCGGCGCGCGCTTTTATGCCGTGCAGGCGCTGTACCAGATGGAGGCCGCCAGCCAGTCCGCCGAACGCGTCATGCGAGAGTTCGAGATCCATCGCCTTGGGGCCGAAAACGAGGACGGCCAGTACCTGCCCGCAGATGAAAACCTGTTCGCCCGTGTCGTGGATGCGGCGGTGACCTGGCAATCGAGGATCGACCAGGCCACGGATCGCGGCCTTGTCGCCAAATGGCCCATCGACCGCATCGACCCGGTGCTGCGCGCGCTGTTCCGTGCGGCAGGGGCGGAACTGGTCACCCCGCAGACGCCCCCCAGGGTCGTGATCAGCGAATATGTCCGCCTTGCCGAGGCCTTCTTCCCCGAAGGGCGCGAGCCGAAGTTCGTCAATGCGGTTCTGGACCACGTGGCCCGGGAATTGCGCCCCGAGGCGTTCTGACGCGCAGATTTTTCCCGCTGTTCCCGCGCAGCTGTCCTATAATTGGGGCCTGGCGGGAAAACAGGGGTGCGTCATGCCCAAGATTGTCCGTGTCTATATCCGCAGCGTCCTGATCGGCGCCGCGCTGTCCTGCTGCTTTGTCGCGGCGCTGCTGGCGCTGGACGTGGCGCATCTGCGGCACCTGATCCTGAACAGCAGCGTGGGCTGGCTGGCTGCGATCATGATGATCGTCTTCAACACCATCCTCTTTGGCGGGGTCCAGTTCGCCATCGCCGTGATGGGCCAGTCCGGGACGCCGCCATCGCCCGGACGCAGGGCCGTTGTCCCAGGCGATCTCCAGCCCGCCCTGACCGTTGCCAAGACGTCGAAACCCCGCCCCGCATGAAAACCCGGTTTCGACCGCCCCTGTGCAAAACTGCCAGGGAGCGTGTCGATTCTGCAACAACTTCCCCTGCCAACCGCCTTGAGGAAAATGCCTTCGATCTAGGCAATCACGGCTTTGTTGCAAACTCGCGGCAAGCGCCTTCGCATGAAGTCAGAAGATGAGATACAACTTTCACGTTTCACATCAGCCAGTTCGCCAACCGGGGATTTTGTTCCGAATCATTTGTTCAAACCCATGTTTCAGCGGAATTTTGCGCAAAGTGCAAAACTGGCGGATTTCTCTTTTATCAGGCGGCCGACGACGTTCTTGCCGGGTCTTTGAACCGGGGGAGGGGCGGACTACTTCATATTCCGCAGAGATGCTCTGGCGACCGTCAGGCCCCAGGACAACAAACTCAGCTCGTGAGGAAAACATGAAAAAAATTACGCTGCTCACCGGCACCGCCGCGCTGATGGCTGCCCTTTCCACCCCGGCCTTCGCCCAGACCGAGGTCGCGGCGGGTGCCGATGCGACCGGCATCACCGGCATCAACGAGCGTATCATCGACGTCGAGGATGCGGTTCAGGACGATTTCAACCGTGACAACGACGATGCGCGCTTCGGCAATCCTGACCGCCGCGAAGGGCTGTTCGGTTCGATCGCATTGACCTATGCCGGCAGCACCGGCAACGACGAGAACCAGGATTTCTCGCTGGCGGGCCGCGTCTCGAACAACGCCGGACCCTGGCAGCAGTCGGTCGGCATGCTGATCGAATTCGGCGAGGACGAGCAGGGCAACAAGGACAAGGAAGAAGTTTCGACCATCTATGATGGCGCGTATTACTTCAACGACCGCTTCTACGCCTTTGTCCTGGGCCGCTTCAGCATCGACGGTCTGGCCAACGGCGACGAGGACTATGATGGCCAGCCGATCGACGAGATCGACGAGAAGCTGAGCGACTTTGCCCGTGACGGTTTCATCGGCGTTGGCCCGGGCTATCGCGTCATCAACACCGAACAGACCGCGTGGCGCGTTCAGGCCGGTATCGGCTATCGCTACACCCAGACCGGCGCCCAGAAGTCGGGCTTCGATCTGGTCGACACCAACGACGACGGCGTGCTCGAGCGTGTCGATGTCGATGATTCGTCCGACAGCGGTCTTGGCTACATCGTGTCGTCGCGCCTGTACCACCGGTTCAACGACATGGTCTTCATCACCAACGACACCGACTACCTGTCGTCGGAAGATTCGGATGACGTGATCACCAACCAGTTCGGCGTCAACTTCCAGATGTCCGACCAACTGGCGACCCGCGTCAGCTACACCACCGAATACCAGGAAAACCGTGAGATCCGCACGGACAACACCCTGGGCGTGTCGGTCGTCTACGGCTTCTGATTTCCCTCTCTCTGGTCAGAAGCAAGCTGGAAGGGCGGCCCGCAAGGCCGCCCTTTTCCCATGAAAAAAACCGCCGCTGCGGGGCAGGGCGGTTGCAAAGGGGTGGCGGGAACCGCAGCAACCGCGGCAGCACGAGATTTCCCGAAAGCCTGGATTACCAGGTGGGCGCCGGGTAACGAGACCAGGGTCACGCCAGAGCCAGCCCCCTCGGAAAAGTTATAGGCCAGTGGAAAAATGGCCACGCGCGCGAAGAGCAGAAACCCGCCTGACCAATCAGATAGGACCAGGAACCCGGCGTTTCAAGCGGCTTGAGGGTGTTTCCTATTCGTTCTATGTTGCGGCGATGGACCAGCCCGATCCCAACCTTCCCGCCACGCCCGGCCACCGTCTGGCGCGCGGGGTGTCCCGCATGTTGCGCAGCATGGATCATGCCGTGCTGACCGAGTTCGTGCCCAGCCGAGGTCTGCGCGTCGATGTCATCAGCATGGGCCCGAAGGGCGAATTCTGGATCGTCGAATGCAAAAGCTGCCGCGCCGATTTCATGGGCGACCGCAAGTGGCAGGGCTATCTGGAATGGTGCGACCGCTATTTCTGGGCGGTCGATTGCGACTTCCCGACCGAACTGCTGCCGCCCGACACCGGCCTGATCTGCGCCGATGCCTACGGCGCGGAAGTCCAGCGGATGGCCCCGGAAACCCGCCTGGCGGGGGCGCGCCGGTCCAGGGTCATGCGCGATTTCGCCCGCTGTTCTGCCTTGCGCCTGCAAGGCATGACCGATCCCGAAGGCTTCAGCGCCGCGGCTTTTTAGGCTTGCCGCCACCCCCGCCCATCTGCCGGGCTGCTTCTGCCGCGGCCAGCAGTTCCTCGGCGATCTCGGCCGCCTCGTCCGGGTCGAAGTCCAGGGGCAGGTCGATCCCCTCTGCCTCGACATAGATCCGCACCATGCCCTGATCCGTGGGACCGATTTGCAGATTGGCCGCGATGTCGCTTTGGCTGTTGATGCCCATCACCGTTGTCCTTGTTCAATGGTCGCTTTCTGTATCGCGGGTGAAAATTCCCGGCAAGACAGGCTTGCAACGGCGCCGAACCGGCGTTACAGAACGCATCCGTGCCGCCTTAGCTCAGTTGGTTAGAGCGCTAGATTGTGGATCTAGAGGTCCCCCGTTCGAGCCGGGGAGGCGGTACCATCCTCCAAGCCATTGCGTGCCGTTTATTCTTCCGTTCTGCGGAACCTTGATGTTTTCGCGGGGTTTAGCCCCTGATGGTGACAATCACACCGGAGGACACCAAGATGGCTCAATCCAACAATCCCACCGCCAACGACCTGAAGAACGACGCCAGCGCTGCGGGCCAGCAGGCCAAGGCCGACCTGCGCGAAGGCGCCAACAAGGTCGGCAACGACATCCGCGACACGGCCGACAAGCTGTCGAACAATTCGGCTTCCGACAACCTCAAGGATCGCGGCAACGATCTGGCCCAGAACGCCCGCGACACGGCTCAGGACTATGTGGAACGCGCGCGCGAGGCCGGCAGCGAATATGCCGGCCGGGCCCGTGCCGAAGCGGAACGGCTGTACCAGCAGGGCCAGGAACGCGCGTCCGAACTGACCCACTATGCGGGCGAGCGTTATGACGAAGTGTCCGAGATGGTTCGCCGCAACCCCGCCCAAGCCCTTGGCATCGCGGCCGGTGTCGGCTTCCTTGTCGGTCTGATCCTGGCCCGCCGCTGAGGTTCCCATGTTCGACTATGCGCAGCGCCTTCAACTTGCTCTCAAGGACACGGCGCGCCGGTCGGCGATGAAGGCGATCGCCGGGATCATCCTGGTGGTCGCCGCAGGCTTCCTGATCGCCGCGCTGTGGTCGTTTCTGGCGCATGATCTGGGATGGGGACCGGCGCTTGCCTCGCTGGTAATCGGGGGCGTCTTTGTTCTGGTCGCGGTGGTCCTGCTGGCTGTATCGAAAAAACCCCAGCACGACATGCCGACCACCGACGATCTGCGCAAGGAAGTCGAAGCGCGAATCACCTTGGCGAAAGACGCCGCCATCGACAAGGCGCGGGCCGAGGCCGAACGGATGGTGGACGTGGCCGGCAACAAGGTCGCATCGCTGATGGACGAAGCGAGCTTCCGCGCAACCAAGCTGGCCGACGACACCGAACGCCGCGTCTACGGCGCTGCCCGCCACGCGGCCGAGGCAGTTGGGCTGACATCGAGCAACATCACCACCATGCGCTCCAAGGTGGACGATGCCACCGACACGCTTGCACGCGCCAACAACACCAATGCCGCCAGCATCGCAAAGCTTTTGGGGGCATTCGCCGTGGGGATTACCCTGGCCGCGAAACTGCGCGAAGGGCGCGACACGGACGAGTATGACGAATACGAGGACAACATCCTCTGACGAAAGCGGGCCGCATCTGCGGCCCGCTTTCACGATGTCCGCTCAGGCATTGGCTTCGCGGATCTTGTCAGCCGCAGCCTTGTCGTAGGCGACGCCCTTCTGGTCGAACAGCTGGTCCAATTCGCCCGACAGGGTCATCTCGGTGACGATATCGCAGCCGCCCACGAACTCGCCCTTGACATAAAGCTGGGGAATGGTGGGCCAGTCCGAAAAGTCCTTGATGCCCTGGCGAATAGCGTCGTCCGACAGCACGTTCACGTCGCGATAATCGACGCCCATATAGTTGAGAACACCCGCAACGCGGCTGGAAAATCCGCATTGCGGCATTTCCTTTGTGCCCTTCATAAACAGCACGACATCGGCCGCATCGACGAGGCCTTGAATCTTATCAACAACTTCGGTCATTTTCGTTATCCTGTTTCTGAAGGGCTGGCCAAGGGGCAGGGGGCTTGGTCAGGGGGCCTTCGTTGTCAAGGCAAGGGCGTGCAATGCGCCCGACTTGCCGGCCATCTTGTCCTGAAGCGCGGCATAGACGGCGCGCTGCTGCTGAACGCGGTTCTGGCCGCGGAAGCTTTCGTCGATCACCTCGGCCGCATAGTGATTACCGTCGCCGGCCAGGTCCGTGATGGTGATCTGCGCGTTTGGAAAGGCCGCGCGAATGAGGGCTTCGATGTCATGAGCTTCCATGGGCATGTGGCTGTCCTTCCGCCTTTGCCATCCAGATGTAGGGGAAGCCCGATGGCCCCGCAAGACCAACAAAAAACGACCGCGCCGGGGGCGCGGCCGTTTGTCGATGCGGGCCTGCTCAGTTGGCCGTGGCGGCTCCCACCGTGCCGCCGACCACGGCACCCGCAGGCCCGGCGATAACGGCGCCGCCCAGACCGCCCGTGGCCGCCCGTTCCGTAGCTGTGTTGCCGCAGGCTGCGAGCGCGAAAATCATGGAGCCGAAAAGACTTGCAGTCAGAAGTCGCATCAGATGATCCTTTCTGCGCGCCCGATTGCGCGTTCTAACCAGAAAAGCATCATCAACCGTAAAAGTTCCCGAAAGACAGAAAACTGCGAAGTCGTGCCGAAAGGCAGAAAACCGTGTCTTTTCCGATCCGGTCCGTTTCGGATATTATCGGGTTGCTCTCGAAGACCTCCGCCGGTGCGCTCGCCCTTGCATTTGCGCTGCGCAAATTAACTTCGAGTGTTGATATGTAAGAGCTGTCGGTTCCGTCGAACCGGACAGGTGCTCTCTCAGCCGTCTGTATTCTCGACCATTACCATTCGCCATGGTGCCCGCCGATCCCTGTAACTAACTCGCGGCGGCGATCCCATCATCAGCCGTTGTCTGGCAGACAATTCGGTACTGCGGTCCAAGGTGATCGACTGGGCACCTCGGCGGGGAGGGGAAAGCGAGACTCGTGATAGGCGCTTCCATGATCGGCTCGGAGTGGCGATCCTCATTGCGCATGGCAACGGCGAATCGGCTGACCCGCTCTACCAGCGAGGTGAAATTCACCTTGCCGTTTTCCTTGCGGAACATCATCGGAGCGCATTCCCAATGCCCGGTGTAGCGCGTCAACCACCTTGCCCTTGACCAACAACCAGCTTGGCCGGTGGACGCGCTAGCCCCAATGCGACTTTGGTTGCCGGGAGAGTTTCTCCCGTCTGTGGCTGCGTCCGAGCAGGTTGGCCTTGAAGACCTCCGCAGGCGTCCGGAAGCCGAGGCACTTGCGCGGCGTGGCATTCAGGGCTGCGCAGAGCTGACGGAGTTCTTCCTGCGAGAGGCTGTTCGGATCGGTGTCGCGGCAGAGCCATCGTCTGAGACGCTTGTTGGCATTCTCCACGGCCCCTTTCTGCCAGGGAGATTGCGCCTCGCAGAACCACGTCTGCGTACCCACCTCGGCCTGTAGATGCGGCCAATCAATGAATTCGGATCCGCTATCAAAGGTGATCGATCGGCAGGCATGCCGGGGCAGGGGCGTGAGCGCTTGGGCGATCTGGGCCATGATCGGCTTGGTGCGTTTCTCGGCGTTCTTCAACGCCACCAGGAAGCGGCTGGTCCGCTCGATCATGGTGGTGACATTGGCAGGCCCATACTTCTGCCGGAACAGCACCAGATCTGCATCCCAGTGTCCGAACTGCTTGCGATGCGCGATAACGTCCGGGCGGAACAAGATGCTGAGTTCCGGCGCAAACTTGGGCGGCGGGCGCTTGCGCAGCCGGTAACCCCGGCGACGTCGGCGCCCGGAGGGCAGGTGGCGCCACAACTCAGCCCGGCGGCCTTCATCGGAGTAGAACATGGCGATAGATGGTCTCCTGGCAGACCCGGCGCGGGGCATCTTCGTAGCGCATCCGGCCGGCGATCTGCTCAGGTGTCCAGCCAGACCTCAGACAGCGCTCGATCTGGTCGCGCAGCCCGGGATCCCGCACCAGCTTGCGCTGCCGGGTCCGCCGTCCATCCGAGTAGCTTTGCGCAACAACGCACCAGTAGCCGCTGAGCTTCGGGACTTCGCTGTCGTGGAAATGATTGCGCCTCAGCTTGCGGAGATCGTTGAACGATGCCGGCCGAGCCTTCGCGCCATCTCGTCAGGGCTCAGCTTCGTCCGCCGCCAGCGCTCGATCTTGCGCCGCTCGGAAAGGGAAAGGTGAGAGAACCGAACCTTTCATTCCTATGATCCTTTCATGGCTCAACCCATTGTTGAGCAAAGACAATCGCAGTTCAGGATAGCGCGTCCCCCTATCGGTTGAATTTCACTAATAATCCGTATTATGGAAAAACTGCCGCTATCCGACCATTGCCGCACTTGCTCTAGTCGCTCGCATTTTCCAAACTGACCATGCCGAGGCAAGGGAGCAATCATGGCCGTCTCACCACCTGTCTGCGATTTCGGCGCGCCCTGGCACGATTTCCGGCTGCCTGCCACGGATGGAAAACTCTACGGTTTGACGGATGTGGCGGGTCCGCGCGGCACATTGGTCATGTTCATCTGCAACCATTGTCCCTATGTCCGGTCGATCATCGACCGGATCGTGCGCGACGCAAGGCAGATGCAAGCAGCCGGGATCGGCGTCGTGGCGATCTCCGCCAATGACGCCGAACGGTACCCGGAGGACGGACCCGAACAGATGAAGGTCATGGCCGATCGCCACGCGTTCAGCTTTCCTTATCTTTATGACGAAACGCAGCAGGTCGCCCGCGCTTACGGCGCCGAATGCACGCCCGACTTCTTCGGCTACAACGCCGCAGGAGAGCTGCAATATCGCGGCCGTTTTGACTCTTCGGCCCGAACCGCCGGACCAGCGGATGCGCGGCGCGAGCTTCTGGACGCCATGCTGCAAATCGCTGAAACCGGCAAAGGACCAAAGAACCAGGTTCCGTCAATGGGTTGCTCGATCAAATGGAAAACCGCATGAATGTCTGCCTTTCGCCTTGTCCCATCGTCTTCGATCTGGACGGCACGCTGATCGACAGCGCGCCCGATATCCACGCTTGCGTGAACACCGTGCTGGGCCAGCACCGGGCGCCCTTGCTGACCCTTGAACAGGTTCGCAGCTTCATCGGCGGCGGCGTGGACGTTCTGTGGCAAAAAATCATTGCCGCAAGCGAACTGCCCGACGACAAGAAGCCCGATTACGTCGCGGCCTTCATGTTGTGCTATCAGAACGCCACGCAAATGACCCGGCTGTTTCCCGGCGTCGCCGAAACCCTGGCGCTGCTGGCGGACCGTGGGCACCCCTTGGGAATCTGCACGAACAAGCCGCATGCCGTCACCGAAGTCATTCTGGAGCATTTCGGAATCGCGCGTCTGTTCGCCTGCGTCATCGGCGGCGACTCGGTGCCTGAACGCAAGCCCCATCCGGCGCCCCTGCGCGCCGCCCTGGCGGGCCTTGGCGCCGATCCACGGCAGCCCAAGGCCTTCTATGTCGGCGATAGTGAGTTCGACGCCGCCTGCGCGGCGGCGGTCCCGGTGCCGTTCCTGATCTTCTCGCAAGGCTACCGGCAGACCCCCTTGTCCGACCTGCCGCATCTGACCTCTTTCGATCATTTCGCTGACCTTCCGGCCCTTGTCGAATGGCAGGCGGCGGCCTAGTCAAGGAACGATCAGTCCGCTTAGCAGCAGACGAATGCAAAGCCACAGATGCTGAGACGCTGACAGAAAATCAATATTTAAAACAACAGACTATTTTAAGATTATTGAAACAAGATCAGCATTCCTGTGCCCGGGCCTGCGCGTCGCATTCCAGGCTGCGCGTCAGCGCGGCTTTCGGCAAGCCATTGCCATGACCATCAGCCGCTCCGTTATCGGCGCACTGATCTTGCCATGAATCGCTGCCTTGCCCATCGGGATTTTCGACGTGATCGCGGCGGGTGACGAAAGCGCAGCCAATAAGCTACCATGAATGTCTATCTTCTGGACATGAAACGCCCTGGCTGCCCGCAGCCGAATGCATCTCGGTCAAGGACAGCACGCCAGGCCGGCAGCAGCGTGCACGGCAGGTTCGCGGTTTCCATCACCCCGTCCGTTTATGGCGACGGTGGCGACTTCGGCACCGCCGACCGGGTGGTGCCCGACCTGGCGCCCCCTGCCCGGCCCGTTGGCGGTCGTCCTTGCACGCGCTTGACATTCCCTGCCGCTTCGCCCCAATCGGGGGTTTGTCGTCATCAAAGGGCTTGTCATGGACCTGCGCCAGCTTACGCCGAACCTTGCCGTCGCACCGCAAATCGCCCTCGAGGACGTGCCGCTGCTGGCAGCGTCGGGCTTCAGGACGCTGATCAACAACCGTCCCGACGACGAAGCCGGCGCCGTGGACCATCAGCTGATGGCCCAGGCTGCCGCAGATGCGGGGATGGAGTATCACTATCTGCCCTTCATGCCGGGCCAGATCACGCCCGACCTGATCCAGGGCTTTGCCGAGGCGCTGGCGGGGGAAAAGCCTGCCCTCGCCTATTGCCGGTCGGGCAACCGCTCCACCGTCCTTTGGGCGCTGAGCCAGGCCGGAAAGCAGTCCGAGGGCGAGCTTCTGTCCACCGCCGCCGAGGCGGGCTATGACCTGTCGGGGATCGTGCCGCTGATGCGGTCGCTGGCGGGGGGCAAGGGCTAGGCAGGCATCCCGAGGGCGCGCTTCACGTTCGCGGTCCAGCCCAGCAGGCGCAGGTCGCCCGCCGCAATGGCCGGGCGCTTCATGACGCTGGGCTTGGCCCCCATCATCGCGACCGGATCGGCGGCGCGCTCCTCCTCGGACATGGCGCGCCAGGTCAGGCTGGCGCGGTTGACGATCTTGTCGCCGAAATCGGCCAGCAGGGACGCGCGTTCGTTTTCGGTCAGCGGTTGCTTTTGGACATCCCGAAACGCGACCGTCCAGCCGTGCCGTTCCAGTTCGGCCTGCGCCTTTTGGCAGGTGGAACAATGCGCAAGCCCGTAAAGGGTCAGGATCCCGGCCATCAGACGAAGGGCACCAGCGGGACGCCGCAGGCGGACAGCGTCAGAACGGCGGCAAGGGCAAGAAGCAGTTTCATGTCAACCTCGATCATTGGCCTTATGCTTGCCTTATCAACGCCCTGCCCCGCGTCCACAAGTCACAAATCGCCCGCGGGCCCATGCTTGTGCAGGCGTCGCCGAACCTGCCGCATGGCCCACCAGACGACCAGCACGGCCACGGGCGTCAGGCCCGCGATCAGATAGGCCTTGTCCACACCCAGCTTGGCCGCGACCGGATACAGCGCATAGGACAGCAGGCCCACGACGTAATAGCTGATGGCGACAACCGACAGCCCCTCGACCGTGTGCTGAAGGCGCAGTTGCAGGTCGGCGCGGCGGTCCATGCGCTCCAGCAGCAGCTGGTTCTGCGCCGAGCGTTCGACATCGACCCGGGTGCGCAGCAACTCGCCCGCCCGCGCCGCGCGTTCCAGCATCGTTTTCAGCCGGGTCTCGGCGGAATTGGCGGTTCTCATTGCCGGACGATACCGGCGGCGCATGAACTCGGTCAGCATCTGGCGACCGGCAAAGCGCGTTTCGCGCAGCGCCGTGATGCGGTCCGTGACGATCGCCTCATAAGCCTTGGTCGCGCCAAACCGGAAAGAGTGCTGCACCGCCTGCGCCTCCAGTTCAGCCGAAACCGTCAGCAGTTCGTGCAGGACCGCCTCGGCGGGGCGGGACTCGTCCGTCATGCCGTCCACGATGGCCGACAAGCGCGGCTCAAGCTCGTTCAGCCGGTTGCTGAGATTGCGGGCCCGGCCAAGACCCAGCATGGACATCGCGCGATAGGTTTCAAGCTCGACCAGGCGATGCACGATCCGGCCGATGCGGCCCTCGCCCACCCCCGGCCTCACGAACAGCGCGAATCGCATCCAGCCGTCCGCGTCAATCCTGAAATCGCCCGCGATCAGGGCCGCTTCCTCCAGCACCCAGACGGCGGTCAGGCTGTCGCGGGCGAACCAGGTGCCGATGCGGTCCAGCGCCTCGGCCGGATCGTCGGGCAGCAGGTCGATCTGCACCATGACGGCGGCCACGCGCTTGCCGGGCGCCGCCTGCTGCCAGTCCTGCGGAAAGATCGCTCCCGCGCTTGGGTCGAAGGGCCGGATCGGCAGGCCAGGCGTCAGCGCCATATAGGTCACGAATTCCGTATGGCTTTCCCATTTCAGGTCATGGCGACCAAGCCGCCCCTGGTAATGGCTTTCATGGGGATCGGGCCGCGGTCCGCCATGCCTGCCGGTCAGTTGCGTCAGATGCGCCAGATCCCGCGCCCGATCCCGGTTGGCCGCGTCGCGCGGTTCCTTGAAGGCCACAAAGACGCAGGTGGCCGGGGCGGACAGCCGGGGCGAGGGCCGCGCATGGAGTTCGTTGACGAGATCGTATCGCAGCGGATGTTCAAGTTCCGGTCCCATGACGCAGCTTCCCTTCATGGCCGGTCGGACCGGCGTGGCTGATGCGGAAAGGGGCGCGATTGTTCGCGCCCCCTGCCCTGGTCCATCCTGCCGATCACTCGATCATGGGCAGCAGCTTGTTGAGGCTGTCCTTGGCGTCGCCATAGAACATCCGGGTGTTTTCCTTGAAGAACAGGGGGTTCTCGATGCCCGAATAGCCGGTGCCCTGCCCGCGCTTGCTAACGAACACCTGCTTGGCCTTCCAGACCTCAAGGACCGGCATTCCGGCGATGGGGCTGTTCGGATCGTCCTGGGCCGCCGGGTTCACGATGTCGTTCGAGCCGATGACGATCACCACATCCGTGTTCGGGAAATCCTCGTTGATCTCGTCCATCTCCAGCACGATGTCGTAGGGCACCTTGGCCTCGGCCAGCAGCACGTTCATGTGGCCCGGCAGGCGTCCCGCGACAGGGTGGATGGCAAAGCGCACCGTCTTGCCCGCCGCGCGCAGCTTTCGGGTCAGTTCGCTGACTGCGCCCTGCGCCTGCGCCACGGCCATGCCATAGCCCGGCACGATGATGACGCTGTCGGCGTCGTTCAGCGCGGCGGCCACGCCCTCGGCGTCGATGGCGATCTGCTCGCCCTCGATTTCCGCCGCCGGTCCCGTCTCGCCGCCGAAGCCGCCCAGGATCACGCTGACGAAGTTGCGGTTCATCGCCTTGCACATGATATAGGACAGGATCGCACCCGAGGAGCCCACAAGCGCGCCCGTCACGATCAGCAGGTCGTTGGACAGGGTAAAGCCGATCATCGCGGCGGCCCAGCCGGAATAGCTGTTCAGCATCGACACCACCACCGGCATGTCCGCCCCGCCGATGCCCATGATCAGGTGATAGCCGATAAAGAACGCCAGAAGCGTGATCAGGATCAGCCAGAAGATCGCGGGGCCAACGCCCGTGCAGTAAAGGATGCCCAGCAGCACCGACAGCGCCAGCGCGCCCGCGTTCAGCATGTGCCCGCCCGGCAGCTTCCTGGGCTTGCCGTCCACGCGGCCCGCCAGCTTGCCGAAGGCCACGACCGACCCGGTAAAGGTCACGGCGCCGATAAAGATGCCCAGGAACACCTCGATCTTCAGCATGGCGATCTCGGCCGGGGTTTTGTGGGCCAGCACGGCGGCGAAGCCGTAGAAGACGTCCACGCCCTCGGCGGCCTTGGCGCGCAGGACGCGGGCCAGTTCGATCTGCGCGTTGAAGCCCACGAAGACCGCCGCAAGCCCCACCAGAGAGTGCATGGCGGCCACAAGCTGCGGCATCTCGGTCATCTGGACGCGCTGCGCCACGACCCAGCCGATCGCGCCGCCGATGGCGATCATGACCAGCGACAACAGCCAGTTGTCCGCGCCCGGCCCGAACAGCGTGGCCAGCACCGCCAGCGCCATGCCGACGATGCCGTACCAGATCGCGCGCTTGGCGCTTTCCTGCCCCGACAGGCCCCCCAGCGACAGGATGAACAGCACGGCTGCGACCACGTAGGCCGCGGTGGTGAATCCGTATTCCATGGCTGTCCCCTTACGACTTCTGGAACATGGCGAGCATCCGGCGCGTGACCATGAAGCCCCCGAAGATGTTGACGGCCGCCATCAGCACGGCCAACGCGCCCAGCAGGACCACCCACCACGACCCGGACCCGATCTGCATCAGCGCGCCCAGGATGATGATGGAACTGATCGCATTGGTGATCGCCATCAGCGGGGTGTGCAGCGAATGCGCCACGTTCCAGATGACCCGGAAGCCGATAAAGCAGGCCAGCACGAAGACGATGAAATGCGCCATGAAGCTGGCGGGCGCGACCGCGCCGATCAGCAGCAGGACGATGGCGCCCGCGCCCAGCAGCGTGACCTGCGACTTCGTCTCGGCCCGGAAGGCGGCGACCTCGGCGGCGCGGCGTTCCTCGACCGTCAGGGCCTTGGGCTTTTCCTTGGGCTTCTGCGCGGCGATGGCCGCGATCTTCGGAGGCGGCGGCGGCCAGGTCACGTCGTGGTCGCGCGTCACGGTCGCGCCCCGGATCACGTCGTCTTCCATGTTGTGATGAATCACGCCGTCCTTCTTGGGCGTAAGGTCGGCCAGGAAATGGCGCACGTTGTTGCCGTAAAGCTCGGACGCCTGGGCGCCCATGCGCGACGGAAAGTCGGTATAGCCGATGATCGTCACGCCGTTTTCCGTCACATGGCGTTCGTCGGGGATGGTCAGCTCGCAGTTGCCGCCGCGTTCGGCCGCAAGGTCCACGATCACGCTGCCGGGCTTCATTGCCTCGACCATGTCGCGGGTCCAGAGCTTGGGCGCGTCGCGGCCGGGGATCAGCGCGGTGGTGATCACCACGTCCATCTGCGGCGCAAGCTCGCGGAACTTGGCCAACTGCTTTTCGCGGAATTCGGGGCTGGAAGGCGCGGCATAGCCGCCGGTGGCGGCCCCGTCCTGCGCTTGCTCGAAGTCCAGGAACACGAACTCGGCGCCCATGCTTTCGATCTGCTCGGCCACCTCGGGGCGCACGTCGAAGGCATAAACCTGCGCGCCCAGGGACACCGCCGTGCCGATGGCGGCAAGGCCCGCCACGCCCGCGCCCACCACCAGGACCTTGGCGGGCGGCACCTTGCCCGCCGCCGTGACCTGCCCGGTGAAGAAGCGGCCGAAGTTGTTCGCGGCCTCGATCACCGCGCGATAGCCCGCGATGTTGGCCATCGACGACAGCGCGTCCATCTTCTGCGCGCGGCTGATCCGCGGCACCATGTCCATGGCGATGGCGGTGATGCCCTGTTCCTTGGCCAGGTTCAGCAGTTCGCTGTTCTGCGCGGGATAGAAGAAGCTGATCAGTGTCTGGCCTTCGCGCATCTGGCCGATCTCGCCCTCGGACGGCTGGCGCACCTTGGCCACCACGTCGACCGAGCGGATCAACTCGGCGGCGGACGGCACCACCGTCACCCCCGCCGCGCGATAGCTGTCGTCCGAAAACCCGGCCCGCGCGCCCGCACCGCTTTCAACAAAAACCTCGTGGCCCAGCTTCATCAGATGCCCGGCAGAGGATGGCGTGATCGCGACCCGCGCCTCACCCTCGAAACTTTCCTTCAACGCGCCAACCTTCATGGCCCTGTTGTCCCCCGCTCGTTCCGTTTCGGTTGGGTGACAGATAGCACCGCGAAAGATTTGTTCACAAGGCCGCGAATTGACCTAACGATACGAATGTCCGGGACGGGCAGAGCGGCAAAAGGAAACGCCCGGAGTTTGAAACTCCGGGCGCGAACGGCAAGGCTTGACCGCAATCAGTTCGCAGGCGCGGGCGTAGCGGGGGCCGGGGTCGCCGGCGTCGCGGGCGCCGGAGTGGGCGTCGTGGTGGTGGCCGGAGCCTCGTCAACGGTCACGGCGTCATCCACGGCTTCGCCCGCATCGCTGGCCGCCTGCGCCGCGGCGTCGGCGGCGTTGTCGGCGGCCTCGCTTGCGGCATTCGCGGCATCCTGGGTCGCGGTGCCGACGGCCTCGGCAGCGTTATCGGCAGCGGATTCGGCGCTTTCAGCCGCGTTTTCGGCGGCAGCGGCAGCGTCCTCGGCCGCGCCTTCGGTCGCCGTGGCAGCATCGCTGGCGGCATTCTCGGTGGCCTCGGTCGCGCTTTCGGCGGCGGCTTCGGCATCGGCCGCGGCGGCCTCGGCGTCAGCGGCGGCGTCGCTGGCCGCGCCCGTGTCTCCGCCTTCGGTGGTGGTCACGGTGGTGGTGTCGCCATCGACAGCCACGGTGTCGTCGCCGGTGAACCGCTGAAGCACGAAATAGGCCAGGGCCAGCGCCAGAAGGACGCCGATGATCAGCGGCAGGGGCGAGGAACGACGCTCGACAGGCTCGACATAGGTTTCGTTGCGCACGGTCGGATCCGCCGGGCGGACGCGGTTCGGATCGTTCGGGTCATGGGTCATTGCTGGCCTCCAAGTCCAAGGTTGGGAAACCGGTTCAGTGTCGCCAAAGCTGCGGTCTTCCTGCGGTCCCTCGCGATGGGGCGGGCTGCGTAGGATCGACCAGCCGACTTGCGACCCGGCCTTCGTGCGACTAACACATTGGACAAGATGAAGTTCCGCCCGGCGGAGCAGCTTTCTTCATGCCGAGGATGCGATGACCCAGACCAACGGGCAGACTGTGCGATATCTTGCCGATTACCGGCCCTATCCCTTTGTGCTGTCGGCGACGCGGATGACTTTCGACCTGCACCCGACCGCCACGCGGGTCCGCACGGCCCTGTCGATGGTGCCGCGCGATCCGGGCGCGCCGCAGGACCTGGTCCTGGACGGCGGCAAGGGGGTGGAGCTGCTGTCGCTGACCATCGACGGCCAGGCCCCCGACACTGCCCATGTCAGCCGCCAGGACGAGACGCTGACGGTCGCCGCGGCCGCCCTGCCCCCGCATCCTTTCCTGCTTGAAACCGCCGTCCAGATCGACCCGTCGGCCAACACCGCCTTTGAAGGGCTTTACATCTCGAACGGCATGTTCTGCACCCAGTGCGAGGCCGAAGGGTTCCGCCACATCACCTTCTATCCCGACCGCCCCGACGTGATGGCGACCTTCCACGTCACCATCGACAGCGACCTGCCGGTGCTTTTGTCGAACGGCAACCCGGTCGGCCAGTCGCAGGGCCGCGCGGAATGGCACGATCCCTGGCCCAAGCCGTCCTATCTGTTCGCGCTTGTCGCGGGCGATCTGGTGGCGGTCAGCGACAGCTTCACCACTCGATCGGGCCGCAGGGTTGCGCTGAACGTCTGGGTCCGCCCGGGCGACGGGGACCGCGCGGGCTTCGCCATGGAATCGCTGATCAAGTCGATGAAATGGGACGAGGATGTCTATGGCCGCGAATACGACCTGGATGTCTTCAACATCGTCGCCGTCGATGATTTCAACATGGGGGCCATGGAAAACAAGGGGTTGAACATCTTCAACTCGAAACTGGTGCTGGCAAGCCCCGAAACCGCGACCGACACCGATTATGAACGCATCGAGGCGGTGATCGCGCACGAGTATTTTCATAACTGGACCGGCAACCGGATCACCTGCCGCGACTGGTTCCAGCTTTGCCTCAAGGAAGGTCTGACGGTCTTTCGGGACCAGCAGTTCACCTCCGACATGCGCAGCGCGGCCGTCAAGCGGATCGAGGACGTGCAGGCCCTGCGCAGCCGCCAGTTCCGCGAGGACGGCGGGCCGCTGGCCCATCCCCCGCGCCCGGACCGCTATGAGGAGATCAACAACTTCTACACCGCGACCGTCTACGAGAAGGGCGCCGAGGTCATCGGGATGCTCAAGCGCCTTGTGGGCGACGACGGGTATCGCCGGGCGCTGGATCTTTACTTCGACCGCCACGACGGCGACGCCGCCACCATCGAGGATTGGCTGAAGGTCTTCGAGGACGCCACGGGCCGCGACCTGACCCAGTTCAAGCGGTGGTATACCGACGCCGGCACCCCGCGCCTAACCATGGCCGAGGATTGGCAGGCGGGCAAGGCGGGCGGCACGCTGACCCTGACCTTCACGCAAGACACCCCGCCCACACCCGGCCAGTCCGACAAACCGCCGCGCGTGATCCCCATCGCCGTGGGCCTGATCGGCCCCAACGGCGACGAGGTCGCGGCGACACGGGTGCTGGAGATGACCGAGGCCCGCCAGTCCTTCGCCTTTGACGGCCTGGGCGCGCGCCCGGTCGTGTCGGCGCTGCGCGGCTTTTCCGCCCCCGTGATGCTGTCGCGTCCGCTGGACGACGCCACCCGCGCCTTTCTGCTGGCCCACGACACCGATCCCTTTGCCCGGTGGGAAGCCGGGCGCGACCTGGCGCTGTCGGCGCTGACCGCCGCCGCGCAAGGACAGTCCGCCGACGGCGATTACATCGAGGCCGTCGGCCGCCTGATCGCGGACGAATCCGCCGATCCCGCCTTCCGCGCCCTTTGCCTGAACCTGCCGGGCGACGAGGAGATCGCCACCCGCCTGTCGGCGGACGGCACCATCCCCGATCCCGACGCGATCCATGCCGCGCGCGAAGCCCTGGCCCGCCGGATCGCCGAAACCCATCTGGATCTTCTCTCGGGTCTTTACGACGTCATGACGGTGGCCGGACCCTATCGCCCCGATGCGGCGGATGCCGCGCGCCGGTCGCTGCGCAACGCCGTGCTGGCGCTGCTGACCCGCATCGACGGGGGCGAGAGGGCCGAGATCCTGTTCGGCGTCGCGGGCAACATGACCGAACGCATGGCCGCGCTGACGGCCCTGCTTCGGCGTGGACGGGGCCAGACCGAACTGGCGGCGCTGCGGGACGAATTCGCCGACAACCGCCTGGTCATGGACAAGTGGTTCGCCATCCAGCCCATGGCCGCGCCCCCGGCCCAGGCGGCGCAGATCGCCCGCACCCTGTCGCAGCGCAAGGATTTCGACTGGAAGAACCCCAACCGCTTCCGTGCGCTGCTGGGCGGGCTGTCGGCCAATCACGCCGGTTTCCATGCGGCCGACGGATCGGGATATGATTTCACCGCCGACTGGCTGCTGCGCATGGACCCGGTCAATCCGCAGATCGCCGCCCGCATGTCCACCGCCTTCGAGACCTGGACCCGCTATGACCCCGCGCGCCGGGCCAAGGCTTTGGGGGCGTTGGAACGAATCGCCTCTGCCGACGGTTTGAGCAGGAACACCCGCGAGATGGTGTCGCGGATGATCGCCGCAGGCCGATGATGCCGCTTGCGGGCGCCCGCGCGCCGGGGCAGAAAGGCCGGAATGACTGACCGACACGCCGACGCCAAGGCCGAGATGCAGGCCCGCCTGGACCCGCTGATCGCCGAGCGGGCGCCCTGGCTTTATTCCGGCAAGCCCCATCACCGGCTGGCGAAATGGGCCATGATGGCCCTGCTGCGCTATCCCACCACCATCCGCCTGGGGGCCGAGTTCCGCGACGCCCCCACGCCCGAGATCATGCGCCGCATGACCGACCTGATCGTCCGCGACGTCCGGGTCGAGGGGATGGAGCATATCCCCGCCACCGGCCCTGCCCTGATCGTGGCGAACCATCCGACCGGGATCGCCGACGGCATCGTCGTCCATGCGCTAATGTCGCATCTGCGCGACGACCTGTTCATCTATGCCAACCACGACATGATCCGCGTGCTGCCGCAGACCGCCGATCTGATCGCCGGTGTCGAATGGCGGCTGGAAAAGCGCAGCCACGCCAAGACCAAGGCCACGATGGATTACACGCGCGAGGCTCTGGCGGCGGGCCGGATCGGGCTGATCTTCCCGTCGGGCCGCTTGGCGAAACGCCACGGGTTGACGCTGCATGAACGCCCCTGGATGGCCAGCGCCGCGATGATCGCGCGCAAGTTCGGCGTGCCGATCATCCCCATGAACATCCGCGCCCGCAATTCGGCGCTGTTCTACCTGCTGGACGCCATCCACCCCACGCTGCGCGACGTGACCCTGTTCAACGAGGTTCTGAACAAGCGCCGCCAGCCCTATCGCATCACCGTGGGCGCGCCCATCGACCCCGCCTCGCTGCCCAAGGGCGAGGAGGCGATCGCCGTTCTGCGCGATGCCGTTCTGGCCCTGCCCGCCCCCGGCCCGGACGCCGCGCGCCTGATGCAGGACCGCGGCAGGGCGCGGCTGGTGCGCGGATCCGAGGGGCTGGCCTAGACCGCGGCCTTGCGGCTTTCTTCCAGGTAGATCTCGCGCAGGCGCGTGGCGACCGGACCCACCTGCCCGGTGCCGACCGCCGCGCGGTCGATTTCCACCACCGGCATCACGAAGGCGCTTGCCGAGGTGATAAAGGCCTCGTCCGCCCCTTGCGCTTCGGCGATGGTGAAGCTGCGTTCTTCCACCTGCATCTGCGCCTCGGCCGCGAAGCGCAGCACGGCGGCGCGGGTGATGCCGTGCAGGATGTCGTTCGACAGCGCCCGGGTCACGATCTTGCCGCCCTTCACGATATAGGCGTTGTTGCTGGTGCCTTCCGTGACCATGCCGTCCTCGACCATCCAGGCGTCGTCCGCGCCGCGCGCCTTGGCCTCCATCTTGGCCATCGACGGATAAAGCAACTGCACCGTCTTGATGTCGCGGCGCGCCCACCGCTGGTCCTCGATGCTGATGACGCGCCAGCCGGTTTTCGCTGCGGGCGCATCGGCAAGGCCGGGCTTCGATTGCGTGAACATCACCACCGTGGGCCGGGTGCCCGCCGCCGGATAGGCGAAATCCCGGTCGCCCGGGTTGCCGCGCGTGACTTGCAGATAAACCAGCCCGTCGGTGATCGCGTTCTTGTCCACCAGCGCGCGGAAGGCCGCCAGGAAATCCTCGTCGGACAGCGGATTGTCCATCGCCAGTTCCTTCAGCGACCGCTTCAGGCGCACCAGATGGCCTTCGAAATCAAGCAGTTTGCCATCCAGGACACTGACCACCTCGTAGACGCCGTCGGCCATCAGGAAGCCCCGGTCGAAGATCGAGACCGTGGCCTGATCCTCGGGCAGGTAATCGCCGTTCACATACACCGTGCGCGTCATGCTATCCCCTTGGGTTCGACTGTCGCCGTGGTCCTGCGCCCAAAGCGCGCCGCCGTCAAGCCAAACCAAGTCCGGGCTTGATGCTGCGGATGCGAAACAATATTGCTTGTCGGGACGGAAATCTTTTCGGAACGGATCCCATGAGCTTTCGCACCCAACCCTTGCCCCCTGCCCGCCTGAACCGCTGCCAGTTGTTCGGCCCCGGATCACGCGACAGCCTGTTCGAGAAGATGGCGAAATCCGCCGCCGACGTGATCAACCTGGATCTGGAGGACTCGGTCGCCCCCGACGACAAGGACCGGGCGCGCAAGAACATCATCCAGGCCATCGGCGACATCGACTGGGGCGGCAAGACGCTGTCGGTCAGGATCAACGGGTTGGACACGCCCTTCTGGTATCGCGACGTGGTGGACCTGCTGGAACAGGCGGGCGAGCGGCTGGACCAGATCATGATTCCCAAGGCCGGAAACGCCAGCGACATCTATGCCGTCGATGCCCTTGTTACGGCGGTGGAACGCGCCAAGGGGCGCACCAAGCGCATCGCATTCGAGGCGATCATCGAAAGCGCGGCGGGCATCTGCCATGTCGAGGAGATCGCGGCATCCTCTCCCCGGATGCAGGCGATCAGCCTGGGCGCGGCGGATTTCGCGGCCTCGATGGGTATGGCCACCACCGGCATCGGCGGGACGCAGGAGAACTATTACATGATCCGCGAAGGGCAGAAATACTGGCCCGATCCGTGGCATTGGGCGCAGGCCGCCATTGTCGCGGCCTGCCGGACGCACGGGCTGCTGCCGGTGGACGGACCCTTCGGCGATTTCAGCGACGCGGAAGGGTTCGTGGCGCAGGCGCGCCGGTCGGCGACGCTGGGCATGGTCGGCAAATGGGCGATCCATCCCAGCCAGGTCGCGCTGGCGAACCAGGTCTTCTCGCCCAGCGACGCCGCCGTGACCGAGGCGCGCGAAATCCTGGCCGCCATGGAAAAGGCCAAGGCCGAAGGCGCTGGCGCGACCGTCTACAAGGGGCGGCTGGTGGACATCGCCTCGATCAAGCAGGCCGAGGTGATCGTGCGGCAGGCGGAACTGATCGGAGGTTAGGGCGGCTCTTGATTTTGCGGGCGGGACCGGGAAACGCACGGCGTTTCCCTCGCCCACGGCATAAGGGTGCCGACAAAGACGGCGCGATCCCGCGCGCTAAGGCCGCCGCAGCTTCCTGAACGCGGCCGACGCGCCCCAGCCTGCAAACACCGCCACACCCAGCGACATCAGCCCGTAGAGAAACGGCTGGTCGAAGGCCAGCCGATACAGCCAGCGTTCCACCCCCACCTTGCGCACGTTGATCGGGGCCACGAACACGTCGATCACCTGCCCGTTCCGCAACAGGAAGATGCGCGTCTTGTAGGCGCCTTCGACCAAGTTCGCGGGCAGGTTGACATCGGCGCGGAAAAGCGTCTGGTCGATCAGCGACACGCTGCCCTCGTCCAGGCGATACAGCCCCTCGTCCTCGCGCAGGCGGACCAGCGCCTCGGTAAAGGGGACGGCGCTTTCGACGGCAACCTCGCCCGCGAAGGCGCGCATCGCGTGGGACAGCGAAATCCGGTAGCGGCTGTCCCATTCCGGCAGCAGGATGTCCTCCAGCGCGGCCGAGGTCGCCACCGCATAGAAGCCCGGCGCCGCGCCGATCCTCACCGCCTCGGAATTGATCCAGATACCCGCCTTGCGTTCCTTGCGCCAGACGGTGACGCCGCTGGAGGGCGCCTCGACGGTGACGATCACCTGCAAGGGCGGTCCTTCGGGGATCGGGGTCTCGCGCTTGATCGCGCCATAGATCAGAATCTCGGATCCGTTGAAGCTGGCGGTGATGGCGACGGAATCGCTGGACAGGCCCGCCACGACGCTTTCCTCGGGCGGGGTGTCGGCGGTGGGCGCGGCCTGGATCGGCAGGGCGCCGGCGTCGGTCTGCGGAACCAGGGACTGCGCGCCGGCCGAGCCGGCCAGGGCGAGCAGCATCAGCCCGGCGAACACGGCGCGCATCAGCCGATCCCTTGCTGGACGACATAAAGATCGTCGGGCGTCAGGAACAGATCCAGCGCCAGCTTGCCGCAAACCGCCAGCACCAGCAGCGCCAGAAGGATCCGCAACTGCTCTGCCCGCAGCCGCGCGCCAAGCGTGGTGCCGAACTGCGCGCCGACGACCCCGCCGATGATCAGCAGCACCGCCAGCATGATGTCCACGGTGTTGTAGCTGACGGCGTGCATCAGCGTCGTGAAGGCGGTGACAAAGGTGATCTGGAACAGCGACGTGCCGACCACGACCTTTGTGGGCATTCCCAGCAGATAGATCATCGCGGGCACCATGATGAAGCCGCCGCCCACCCCCATGATCGCGGCCAGCACGCCCACGGCCAACCCCACCAGCAGCGGGGGAAAGACGCTGATGTAAAGGCCCGAGGCGCGGAACTTGACCTTGACCGGCCAGCGGTGGACCCAGTTGTGCTGGTGCAGGCGGCGCCGGTGGCCGGGCATGGATGACCGGCGCAGCGCGCGGACGCTTTCCTGAAGCATCATCATGCCGATCAGACCCAGGAACACGACATAGCACAGCTGCACCACCAGATCGACCTGACCCACCTGTTGCAGGATGGTGAAGACCCAGACCCCCAGCCAGGATCCCACCAGCCCTCCGGCCAGCAGCACCCCGCCCATTCTGAAATCGACGCTTTTGCGTTTCACATGCGCCAGGACGCCCGATACCGAGGATGCGACGACCTGGTTCGCGCCCGTCGCCACCGCAATGGCGGGGGGAATGCCGATGAAGAACAAGAGCGGCGTGATCAGGAAGCCGCCGCCGACGCCGAACAGCCCGCTCATCAGGCCCACAAGCCCGCCAAGCCCGACCAGCGTGAACGCGTTGACCGATACCTCTGCGATGGGAAGATAGATCTGCATGAAACCGCGCGCCGCCTGCGTCGGGGGCAAGGATGCAACGGCCCGGCGGTCCCGTCAAACCGCTTTCCGGTCCCCCGTGGGCCAGCAGGTGCTTGAAGCCCGTCCATGGCCCGGCTAATCAGGAACGAAGACGTGAACGGGCGCTGCTTTTCGGCGCAGGACCAGCGGGCCGGACAATGCGCATCTTGATCACCAACGACGACGGCATCAACGCACCCGGCCTTCAGGTGCTGGAGGAGATCGCCGCCACCCTCGCCGGTCCCGGGGGCGAGGTCTGGACCGTCGCCCCCGCCTTTGAGCAATCGGGCGTGGCCCATTGCATCAGCTATGCCCACCCGACCATGGTCGCGCGCCTGGACGAACGCCGCTACGTGACCGAGGGAAGCCCCGCCGACTGCGTGCTGGCCGCCGTCTGCGACATCATGGCGGATGCGCGGCCCGATCTGGTGCTGTCGGGCGTGAACCGGGGCAACAACTCGGGCGAGAACGCGATGTATTCCGGCACCATCGGCGGCGCGATGGAAGCCGCGCTGCAAGGCCTGCCCGCCATCGCGCTGTCGCAATACCTGGGGCCGCAGACCGCCGGTCTGGCCGACCCGTTCGAAGGCGCCCGCCGCCACGGCGCCGCCGTCATCCGCCGCCTGCTGGATCATGGCGACTGGACCTCGGACGCGGATTTCCGGCTGTTCTACAACATCAACTTTCCGCCGGTCCCAGCGGCCTCGGTGCGCGGCACCCGCGTCGTGCCGCAAGGGCGCAGGCGGGGCACGAATTTCAGCGTCGTGCCCTACACCGCGCCGAACGGACGCCGCTTCATGTGGGCGGCGGGCGGCGCGCAGAACGCCCCGGCCCGGCCCGGCACCGATGTCGCGGTCAACATGGACGGCTTCATTTCGGTCACGCCGATGCGGGCCGACCTGACCTGCCATGCCTCGCTTCGCGATCTGGCCGCCGTGCTGGAAGACAGCCCGCGAGAGACGGAGAACCAATGACCGAAGGTCACGGCGACGAGGACGACCCGGCCGAGCGCAAGATGCGCTTTCTGTTCCAGTTGCGCTCTCGCGGCGTGACCGACCCCCGCGTCCTGGCGGTGATGGAGCGGATCGACCGGGGGCTGTTCGTGCGCGGCCAGTTCGCCGACCGCGCCTATGAGGACACGCCCCTGCCGATCCCCTGCGGGCAGACGATCAGCCAGCCCTCGGTCGTGGGGCTGATGACGCAGTCGCTGAACCCCGGCCCGCGCGACACCGTGCTGGAGATCGGCACCGGATCCGGCTATCAGGCGGCGGTTCTGTCGGGGCTGTGCCGACGGGTCTATACCGTCGATCGCCACCGCCGCCTCGTGCAGGAGGCCGAGGCGATCTTCCGCCAGCTCGGCCTGTCGAACATCACCGCGCAGGTGGCCGACGGATCGCGCGGCCTGCCCGACCAGGCGCCCTTTGATCGCATCCTTGTCACCGCCGCGGCCGAGGATCCGCCGGGCCCCTTGTTGGCACAGTTGAAGATCGGCGGTATCATGGTCGTGCCGGTAGGACAGTCCGATGCGGTCCAGACCCTGATCCGCGTCACCCGGACCGAAACCGGCTTTGATTACGACGAATTGCGGCAGGTGCGGTTTGTTCCGCTGGTCGAAGGGTTGGGACAGACATGACCCCGATCTGCGCCGTGGCAGGCTAAGGACGACAAGAACGATGAGCAGGACTTTCAGATCGACCGCCAGCGCCGGGGCGGCGGTGCTTCTTCTGGCCTCTTGCGGGGCGACGGGCTTCGATCCCGACCTGCGCGGCTGGATGCCAGGATCCCTCAGCACCGCCGATGCCGCCGCCCGCGCTGCGCCGCGCCCGCAGCCCGACAGCCGCGGCATCATCAGCTTTCCCTCTTATCAGGTCGTGATCGCGCAAGGCGGCGACACGCCCACGGCCATCGCCCGCCGTCTGGGCATCGACGCGGCCCGCCTGGCGCAGCACAACGCCCTGCCGCCGGACGCGCCGTTGTCCGCCGGGCAGACCCTGGTCCTGCCGCAGCGGGTGGGAACGGCGCCCGCGCTCGGCGGCGGCGGCGTCAAGGATCCCTTCGCGGACCAGCCCGCCCGTGGTCCCGCCGCCGCCCCTGCGCCCGCGGCCAGCCCCGCGCCCGTGGCCAGGGCCAATCCCGCGCAACATACGGTTGCCGCGGGCGAGACGGCCTGGTCCATTGCGCGGAAATACGATGTCAGCGTGCAGGATCTGGCGTCATGGAACGGGCTTCCCACCAGCATGTCGCTGCGCGTCGGACAGCGGCTTGTCATTCCCGTCTCGGGGCAGAAACCGCCAAGCGCCACTGCGGTCACCACCATGCCCGGCAGCGGCAGCCCGACCCCGCGCCCGCCCTCGGCCGCCGAGCCCCTGCCGTCCGAGAAGACCACCCCCGCCGCCGAGCCCGGCCCCAAGGCGCCCGTCACCGACCTGGGCGCGACACGCACGGCGGCCTCGGCCGCGGGGCGGTTCCAGATGCCGGTGTCGGGGTCGATCATCCGGGTCTATGAAAAGGGCAAGAACGACGGCATCGACATTTCCGCAACCGCCGGGACGGCGGTAAAGGCGGCAGGCCGGGGCACGGTGGCGGCCGTCACAAGGGACACCGGCGGCGCCCCCATTGTCGTGGTCCGGCACGACGGCAACCTGATGACGGTGTATACCGGGCTGGACGCGCTGGACGTGGCCAAGGGCGACAGCGTTTCGGCGGGCCAGTCCCTCGGCAAGGCGGGCCGGGGCGGTTTTGTGCATTTCGAGGTGCGCCAGGGCTTCGACAGCGTGGACCCCGAGAAATACCTGAACTGACCGGACGGAACGCCTGCCCCTGCCGGACGTTGGCCTGCCATGGCCAAGCCAATGGAGGACAGACATGGACCATTCCGAACATCCCCGGCTTCTGCCGGACGAGTTGACGGATGCGGTGCTGACCGGCGCCACGATCTATGGCCCCGGCGATGACACCGTGGGCACCATCTCGCATGTGCATGGAACCGGCAGCAGCGCGCAGGTGGTGATCGACGTGGGCGGTTTCCTGGGAATCGGATCAAAGCCGGTTCTGGTGCCGGTGGCCGACCTGGATCTGATGCGCAACGGCGACGGCGTCGTCCACGGCGTGTCGCGGTGGAGCAAGGAAGACCTGAAGGCACTGCCCGAACATACCGATTGAACGGCCGGGCGGCGGTTTCGCCCGCTGCCCTTGGCCCGCCCCGCGTCACACGGTGTCGAGATAAAGCTCCACCGTTTCCTCGTCCGACAGTTCGGCCATGTAGTGCAGTTCCTGCCGCTTGGTCAGAACAAAGTTCTCGATCAGGTGTTCGGGAAAGATGCGCCGCATCTCGGGGCATTGGTGAAAGGCGTCGATGGCCTGACCCCAGGTTCCGGGCAATTGCTCCAGCTTCTGGTCATAGGCATTGCCCTTGAATGGCTCGGGCGCCTCGAGCTTGTCGAGGATCCCGTTCAGGGCCGCCCCCAGGATGGCCGCCACGGTCAGATAAGGGTTCACGTCGCCCCCCGCCACGCGATGCTCGATCCGCCGCGCGCGGGGGCTGGACGAGGGGATGCGGATGGCGGCGGTGCGGTTCTCGTAGGCCCAGCCGATGCCGGTGGGCGCATGGGCGTTCGGGACCAGCCGGTCGTAGCTGTTCTCGTGCGGGGCGAACAGCAGCGTGGATCCCGGCATCGCGCGCAGGCATCCGGCCACGGCCTGGCGCAACTGCTCGGTCCCCTCGTCCCCGCCGTTGTCGAAGATGTTCCGGCCGGCCCGGTCAAGGATCGAAAAATGCATGTGCATCCCGTTGCCCGAAAACGTCTCGTAAGGCTTGGCCATGAAGCTGCCCGCGAACCCGTATTGCCGCGCGATCCCCTTGACCAGCATCTTGAACAGCCAGGTGTCGTCCGCCGCCTTCAGGGGGTCGGGCTGGTGCATCAGGTTGATCTCGAACTGGCCCGGCCCCGCTTCGGAAATCGCGGTGTCGGCGGGAATGTCCATCGCCTCGCAGGCGTCGTAAAGCGTGGTGAAAAACTGGTCAAAGGCGTCCAGCGCCCGCAGGGACAGCACCTCGCCTCCCGTGCGGCGCTTGCCGGAACGCGGGCTTGGCGGCACGCGCAACTGGCGGCCCGAATCGTCGATCAGGAAGAACTCAAGTTCGGTTGCCACCACCGGGGTCAGCCCGGCCTGGTTGTAGCGTTCGACCACGCGGGCCAGCGCCTGCCGGGGATCGCCCTCGTAGGGGCGGCCATCCAGGTGGAACATCCACAAAGGCAACAGCGCCGTCGGCGCGTCCAGCCAGGGCATCGGCAGAAAGCCCCGTTCGGTCGGCAGCAGCAGTCCGTCGGGGTCGCCGATCTGGAACACCAGGGGGCTGTCCTCGACATCCTCGCCCCAGATGTCCAGGTTCAGGACGGAGAAGGGGAACTTGGTGCCCTCCTCGAGGATCTTGTCGGCATAGCGGGCGGGGATGCGCTTGCCCCGCGCGACCCCGTTCAGGTCGGCGGCGGCCACGCGGATGGTCTTGACCTCGGGGTGTTCTTTCAGCCAGTCCATGAAATCACCGGAAAACTTGCGGACGGTATCTGACGCGCCCGACGGCACCGGGCAGATGACGGTTAAGACGCCGGTTCACGATGCCGAACAGCGCGATCAAGGCCAAGGTGCAAAGAACGAAATACCCCGCCACGATGGGATAGGCGACAAAGGGGTTGAAGGTCTGGCCCGCGAAATAGCTGGCGTAATACAGGCTGTCGCCGCGCTGCTGAAAGGCCGGGAAGCCCGAAAAGAACACCAGCGTCGTGGCGTGGAACAGAAAGATCGCCTCGTTGGTGTAGGACGGCCAGGCCAGCCGCAGCATCGTGGGCCACAGAATGCGGCGGAACTTGGTCCAGCCGGTCATGCCGTAAGCCTCGGCGGCCTCGATGTCGCCCTTTGGGACAGCCATCAGCGCGCCATGGAAGATCTGCGCGGAATAGGCGGCGGTGTTGAGCGTCAGCACGATCAGGGCGCCGGCCCAGGCCTTCGCCAGCCAGCTTGTCGCAACCGTGAAGCCGAAGACCTCGACGCCTGCGCGGGGCAGCATAACCAGCGCCTCGTAGGCCAGAAAGAACTGGATGAACAGCGGGCTGCCCCGGAACAGGAAGATGAAGCCGTCGGCGGGCCTGCGCAGCCAGGGGTTCGTGCTGGTCCTGGCCAGCGCCAGCCCGGTCGCCAGGAAGAACCCGAACAGCAGCGCGAAAAAGGCGAAATACAGGTTCCAGATCAGCCCCGACCCGATCAGCGTGACCTGCTGGCACAGCGTAAAATCCGAACGCGGCAGCAGCCGTTCACCGATGCCCAGCGAGCGCAACCCGTAATCCAGTATCGTCTGCGCGCAGGTCATGGCGCGACCGCCTTGCGCTGCGCCTCGCCGGCCATGGTGGCCTGACCGGCGGACAGGCGGGCGATCACGCGGTTCAGAACCCGTTCCGACACCCAGGTCATCAGCAGATAGAAGCCCAGCACCACCAGGAAGTAATACAGCCGCCAGTCGGGATGCGGATAGGCGAAGGAGGATGTCTTGGCCCCGCCCAGTTCCCGCGCCCAGTAAACGATGTCCTCGATCCCCAGCAGGAACAGCAGCGGCGTGGCCTTGATCAGGATCATCCACAGGTTCGACAACCCCGGCAGCGCATAGGTCCACATCTGCGGCACCAGGATCCGGCGCGAGACCTGGCGGGGGGTCATGCCGTAGGCCTCGGCCGTTTCAAGCTGCGCGCGGGGAACGGCCTGCATGGCGCCATGCAGCACGTTGGCCGCGAAGGCGCCGAAGACGACGGAAAAGGCGATAACGGCTAGAACCATGGCATAGATGTCATGGACCCATTCCGGGCTGGTGGACAAGGGCAGCTTGGCCGCCGCGCAGACAACGAAATCGTTGCCCTGCCGGACCGGCGCGTCGCTGTCGCACAGCGCCTTGTGGCGCAGCCATTCCAGGCCCTGGTCCAGGGCGATCGGCACGAACAGGAAGAAGATGATGTCGGGCACCCCCCGCACCATCGACGTGTAAAGTCTGCCAAACCATCGCAGCGGCGCGATGCGCGACCGGGACGCCATCGCGCCGCCGTAACCGAACAGCAGCGCGATGGGCGCGGTGATCGCAAGCAGCATCAGGACCACGCCGAAGCTGGCATAGAACAGCATGTGCGTGCCTGTCGTCAGATAGCACGACAGCCACGCAAGCCCGTCCAGCACCGATGGGTCGCTGCAAAAGGAAAACATCGTTCGTCCCGATAACGGCCGCGGGTCGCCCCGCAGCCCGTCAGATCATTCGTAGGTCTGCGCGTCGTCGCCGAAATGCTTCCTGATCAACTCGTTCAGGCTGCCGTCTTCCTTCATTGACGTGATGGCGGCGTCGAATTTTTCACGCAGTTCGGTATCGGACTGGCGCAGGCCGACGCCGATGCCTTCGTCCAGGTTCACCTGCTCGCCCACGAAAACCAGGTCGTTGCTGTCCTCGACAAAGGGACGCATCACCTCGTGATCGCCAAAGCCCGCATCCGCCTCTCCGTTGCGGATCGCGGCCAGAACCTGGTCGATGTTCGGGAATTCCAGCAGAGTCGCCCCGGTTTCCGCGATGTGCGACGCCTGCACGGTGCCGGTCTGCACGGCGATGACGCCGCCTTCCAGATCGACCCCGTCCTGCAACGCGACATAGGACGACGGCGCGGGCGGCAGATAGTCCTGGGTAAAGGCGATAACAGCCTTGCGTTCCTCGTTGATGCTCATCGCGGCCATGATCGTGTCATAGTTCGACGAGACCAGGTTGGGGATGATCGAATCCCAGTCGTTCTTGACCCAGGTGCATTCCAGTTGCGCGCGCCGGCACAGCTCGTCCCCCAGCTCGCGTTCAAAGCCCGCGACCTCGCCCGCCTCGTTGATGAAGTTGTAGGGGGGATAGGCGCCTTCGGTTCCCATGCGCACGGTCTGGGCAAGTCCCATGCCGGCGGTCAGGGCCAGGGCGGTCGCGGCAAGCAGCAGTTTCTTCATTCCTAAGGTCTCCTGTTGGTCATTTTTTTTTCAATGCGCCGAGGCGCTGAGGAACTGGCGCAGCCGGTCGGTCCGGGGAGCGCCGAACAGCTGGTCCGGGGGGCTTTCCTCGGCGATCAGGCCCTGGTGGAGAAAGACCACATGGTCGCTGACATCGGCGGCCAGGCGCATGTCATGGGTCACGATGATCATGGTGCGCTGTTCGTCCGCCAGATCCTTGATGACGCGCACGACCTCTTGCTGCAATTCGGGATCAAGGGCGCTGGTGGGTTCGTCGAACAGCAGCGCCTTGGGGTTCATGCAAAGCGCGCGGGCGATGGCCGCGCGCTGCTGCTGGCCGCCCGACAGTTGCGCGGGCCAGGCGTCGCATTTGTCGCCGATGCCGACCTTGTCCAGCAGCGACCGGGCGCGAGCCTCGACCTGGGCGCGGTCCTGGCCCAGCACGGTCACCGGCGCCTCCATGACGTTTTGCAGGATGGTCATGTGGGACCACAGGTTGAACTGCTGGAACACCATCGAAAGGTTGGTGCGGAACCGCATGACCTGCGCGCGGTCGGCAGGCACGCGGGCCATGCCCTGGCCCCTCCAGCGGACCGCCTCGCCTTCAAAGCTGATCTCGCCCGCCTGGCTGTTTTCCAGCAGGTTGCAGCAACGCAGCAGCGTGGACTTGCCCGATCCCGACGACCCGATCAGACTGACCACATGCCCGCGCGGCGCGGTCATCGAGACGCCTTTCAGCACCTCGACCGAGCCATAGGCCTTGTGCAGCCCCTGGATGCGGATCACGGGGGCAATGTCGTTCTGGACGGCTTTGTCGTTCATCATCGGCACATTGGGCGATAATCCCGCCGCTTTTGCAACGGGGTCTGCGGCGCAACCTGACGATAAACGCAGATTGCCGCTGCGTCAGACGATCTCGACCGAATATTTCTCGATCACGATATTGGCCAGCAGGCCTTCGCACATCCTCTCGACCTCGGCCTTGGCTTGGCCCGGATCGGACGCCTCCAGATCCAGTTCGATCAGCTTGCCCTGACGGACGCCCGCGACGCCCTTGTGGCCCAGGCCGCCAAGCGCATGGCGGATCGCCTCGCCCTGCGGATCCAGAACGCCATCCTTCAGCATGATCGTGACACGGGCTTTCATGGCGCTTTCCTTCAGTTGATCGCGGTGGGCTTGAGGCTGGTGGTGTTGGCGGGCATCAGGCCAAGCCGGCGCGCGACCTCGGTATAGGCGTCGGTCAGGTTGCCCAGGTCGCGGCGGAACACGTCCTTGTCCAGCTTCTGGCCGGTCTTCATGTCCCACAGGCGGCAGCTGTCGGGGCTGATCTCGTCGGCGACGATCAGGCGCATGAAGTCGTTGTCCCACACGCGGCCGATCTCGATCTTGAAGTCGATCAGCTTGATGCCGACGCCATAAAAGACGCCCGACAGGAAGTCGTTAACGCGCAGCGCCAGGGACACGATGTCGTCCAGATCCTGCTGGGTGGCCCAGCCAAAGGCGATGATGTATTCCTCGGACACCATCGGGTCGCCCAGCTCGTCGTTCTTGAAGCTGTATTCGACGATGGGACGGGGCAGCAGCGTGCCTTCCTCCAGCCCCAGACGCTTGGAGATGGAACCGGCGGCGAAGTTGCGCACGATCACCTCAAGCGGAACGATCTCGACCTGGCGGATCAGCTGCTCGCGCATGTTGATGCGGCGGATGAAGTGGTTGGGGACGCCGATGTTGGTCAGCCCGTTCATGAAGAATTCGGACAAGCGGTTGTTCAGAACGCCCTTGCCCTCGATCACGGCCTTTTTCTGGGCGTTGAAGGCGGTGGCGTCGTCCTTGAAATACTGGACCAGCGTGCCCGGCTCGGTGCCTTCGTACAGGATCTTCGCCTTGCCTTCGTAAACTTTCTTGCGGCGCGGTGCCATGGCGGGCGTCCTTTCGCATGTCCCTTATTTCATGCGCCTTACCTTACAAGCGGCCCCGGGGGCAATACGAGAGGCTTGCAAGCCCCCGCCGGCAGGCTAAGCTTTCACCAAGACAACAGCGGAGGCCACGATGACCACCTTCGACGACCGCGAGCGCGGGTACGAATCCAAGTTCGCCCATGACGCCAACCTGCGCTTCAAGGCCGACGCGCGCCGAAACCGCCTGCTGGGGGAATGGGCGGCGGGCCTTCTGGGCAAGACGGGCGACGACGCCCGCGCCTATGCCCTGACCGTTGTGACCTCCGACTTCGAGGAGCCGGGCTACGAGGATGTGGTCCGCAAGCTGGCGGCCGATCTGCAAGGCAAGGCGGACGAATCGGAAATCCGCGCCAAGATGGCCGAACTGACCCTTGTCGCACGGCGGCAGATCATCGACGAGGCGGAATAGCCGGGTCCGGCGGGCAAGCCGACCGCATCGGGGGCCGGACGGCCCCCTTTTTCATGCGGGCATGGCGGCCGCCTCGGCCCGGGGATAGCGCAGCGCCATGGTGACGCCGCGCGACAGGTTCAGGGCCATCAGCGCGGCCCAAAGCCCATGGTTGCCCCAGACCGGCGGCAGCAGCAGAACGGCGGCCGCAAAGACCAGCGCCGACCTGATCATCGCCACGCGCATGTCGCGCGTCAGGGTCGCGCCGATGAAGATGCCGTCCAGCATCCAGGCCGCCACCCCGATCAGCGGGGCAAGGCCCAGCCAGGGCAGGTAACGGCGCGCCTCGGCCCGCACCTCGGGCGAGGTGGTCAGCCCGTCGATGATCGCGCCGCCGCCGAACCAGAAGGCCAGCGCCAGGGCCGCGGCCCCGCCCGCACCCCAAACCGAGGTCAGCACCGAGGCCCGGCGGACCCCGCCGGGCCTGCGGGCGCCGACCGCCTGGCCCACCAGACTTTCGGCGGCGAAGGCAAAGCCGTCCAGCGCATAGGCGGTGATCGACAGGAATTGCAGCAGCACCTGGTTGGCCGCCAGCGTCACATCCCCCCGCCCCGCGGCCAGAAAGACAAAGCTGGTGAAGCTGGCTTGCAGCAGCACCGACCGGATCATGATGTCGCTGTTCACGCGGGTCAGCCGGGCCAGCCTGTCCCGCGCGAACAATCCCGCCGCGGTCCGCCCCTGCGCCATGGCCCTGCGCGTCATCCACAATCCCAGGGCCAGACCGCACCATTCCGACAGCAGCGTGGCCGCCGCCACCCCCGGCACGCCCAGGCCAAGTCCCAGCACGAACCAGACCGACAAGACCGCGTTCAGCCCGTTCTGCACCAGTTGCAGCAGCAGGACCGACCGGGCGCGCTCGGCCGCGATCAGCCAGCCGGTAAGGGCATAAAGCGCGATGGTGGCAGGCGCGCCCCAGACCCGGATCGCCAGGTAATCGCGCGCCAGCCCCTCGACCACGGCCGAGGCCGGGGCGATGCGGAACGCCGCTCCGAAGACCGCGCCTTGCAGCAGGATCAAGGCAAGCCCGGCAATGGCCGCGATGGCCAGCGCCCGCAGCAGATGCGCACCGCTCTCCGCCGCATCGCCCGCGCCCCGGGCCTGCGCCACAAGCCCCGAGGTGCCCATCCGCAGGAACCCGAAGATCCAGTAGATCGAGGTCAGCACCACCGCGCCGACCCCCACCGCGCCGATCGCCTCGGGGCGGCCCAGCTGGCCGACGACGGCGGTATCGACCAGCCCCAGCAGCGGCACCGTGGCGTTCGACAGCACGATGGGCACGGCGATCGCCAGCACCCGCCGATGGGTCAGCCTGTCCATTCCCGGCCCGCTCAGCCCTGCGGCATCAGGAAATGCCCGGTCGCCTGGGCCAGCAGCCGCGCGCGGTTGTCCTGCCAGGCCTCGACCTGCACCGAGGCATAGCGCCGTCCCGACCGGACCACCTTGGCCCGGGCATAGGCGTCGCGCGGCAATCCGCTGCGCAGGTAATCGACGGTGAAGTCGATGGTTTTCGGCAGGCGCGGCAGGCTGGCGTCGACGGCGGCATCGGGAACGATGCGGCCCGATTCCATCTCCTCCCACATCGCGGCCCAGGCCAGTTCGATGATCGCCGTGGTTTCCAGAAAGGCCGCCGTGACCCCGCCATGCAGCGCGGGCAGCATGGGGTTGCCGATCAGCTTTTCGTCATAAGGCAGGGTCGCGGTCAGCTCGTCCCCGCGCCGGTCGAAGCGGATGCCCAGCCAGGTCAGGTAGGGCACGCCCGACACAAGGGCCGACAACGCCGAATCGCGGCGCGACTTGATCCGGTCCAGCGGTTCGCGACGGTCCATCATGGCTTACCTTTCCACCGTGAAGGCGCCGGTGGCGGCGGCAACCGGATTGTCCGTATCCTCGTCCAGGGCGACGGCCCGGACAAAGGCCACCGTCCGCGTCAGGTGATAGCATTCGGCCTTGGCGGTGATCCGCTGCCCACTGGTGGCCGAGCGCATGTAGTCGATGCGCAGGTCGATGGTCGCCGTCGACGACGGCCCCGAGGGATGGGCCATCACCGCCGCCCCGCAGCAGGTGTCCATCAGCGCGGACACCACGCCGCCATGCACCACCCCGCTGCGCGGATCGCCCACCAGATGTTCCGCCCAGGGCATGCTGATCGCGGCCGTCCCCGCGCCAAGCGCATCGACGCGCATCGCCAGGGCGCGGGCATGGGGGATCGCCTCGATGAACTGCTGCGCGATTCGCGTCTGGTCGCCGTTCATGGTCTTGCCGCCTGCCGCCATTGCCGCCCCTTTCCTGTTTCGTGACACGCTATCCGCAGGATGCTTTCCGCCTCAACCCCGCAGACAAAGGTTTTCGCCCAGGTTGAGTAGCGCCCTCCGACAAGTTAGCCTTTCCGAAATTCCGCAACAGGAGGCGCAAATGCCGGGCGAGCAGACGATCAGCTTCAAGGACATGTGCGCGCGCTTCGACGTGACCCCCCGCACCTTGCGCTATTACGAATATATCGAGCTTCTGAGCCCCCGAAAGGAAGGCCGCGCCCGCTTCTACGGCCCGCGCGAGATCGCCCGCATGACGCTGATCCTGCGCGGCCGCCGCTTCGGCTTCTCGCTCGAGGACATCCGGCAATGGCTGCTGATCTACGAACAAAAGGGCTCGCGCGAGCAGTATGGGGTCTGGCTGGACCTGGCGGACCGCCAGCTCAAGGTGCTGGACGGCCAGATAGCGGACCTGAACGCCGCCCGCGCCGATCTGCAAGCCTTGCGCGAAACCGCCGCGCAGGAGTTGAGCGAGATGGGTTGACCCGGCGTCATGCTTGGCCTTGACTCGACCTGTGACGCGGCGTCCCGCTTACGTTCGCGTCAACTTGGCCCTATATCGGTGGCTAAGGACGGCAGACGGTGAACGAGGAGGAACCGCGATCCATGTCCGACGAGCTGATGACGATTCGCCAGATGTGCGATGCGTTCGGCGTTACCCCCCGCACGCTGCGCTTCTACGAGGCGCGCGAGCTGATCTTTCCCGAACGTCGCGGGCAGCACCGCCTTTACGACCGCCGGGACAGGGCGCGCCTGACGCTGATCCTGCGCGGCAAGCGGTTCGGCTTCAGCCTCGAGGAACTCCGCCAGCTGCTGGAGCTTTACGAGCCCGGCGGCACGAACAAGGCGCAAATCGCCGCGACCATCGCGGTCGGGCGCCAGCGTCTCGCGGACATGGAGCGTCAGTATGCGGACCTGAGCGAGGCGATCGTCGAACTCAAGTCGCAGCTTGCCGACGCGGAATCCCGACTGGCTGGGACGTCCAGAGCAACGATCACAGGATAGCGCCATGACGATCTACAATCCGCCGGTCCGCGACATGCAGTTCGCGCTGCATGACGTTTTGAAGCTGTCGCGATCCGGCCTGCCGGGCCACGAGGATCTGGACCCCGGCTTTACCGAGGCGATCCTGGACGCCGCCGGAAAGCTGGCGGCCGAGGTTCTGGCGCCGCTGAACGCCGTGGGCGACCGGCAGGGCTGCCGGCTGGAAAACGGCGTGGTCCGCACGCCCGATGGCTTCGACCGCGCCTTTCAGGCGATGAAGGAAGGCGGCTGGACCGCGCTCGACTGCGATCCGGAATACGGCGGCCAGGGGATGCCCTATGTGCTGGGCGTGGCAACGGGCGAGATGTTCGTCAGCGCCAACATGGCCTTCAACATGTATCAGGGCCTGACGCACGGCGCCTATTCCGCGATCCGCGCCCACGGGACCGCCGACCAGAAGCGCACCTATCTGCCCAAGATGGTCAGCTGCGACTGGACCGGCACCATGAACCTGACGGAACCCCACAGCGGCACCGACCTGGGCATTCTGCGCACCAAGGCGGAACCGCAGCCGGACGGCAGCTATCTGATCACCGGCCAGAAGATCTTCATCTCGGCCGGCGATCACGACCTTGCGGAAAACGTCATCCATCTGGTGCTGGCCAAGGCTCCGGGCGGGGGCGAGGGCACCAAGGGGATCAGCCTGTTCATCGTGCCGAAGTTCCTGGTGAACCCGGACGGATCGCTGGGCGAACGCAACGGCGTATCCGTCGGCGCGCTGGAAGAAAAGATGGGCATCCACGGCAACGCCACCTGCGTGATGAACTATGACAACGCGAAGGGCTGGCTTTTGGGCGAACTGCACAAGGGCATGCGCGCCATGTTCACGATGATGAACGAGGCCCGCCTGGGCGTCGGCCTGCAAGGCTATGCCTGCGCGGTGCCCGCCTATCAGAACGCGGTCGCTTATGCCAAGGACCGCCTGCAAGGCCGCGCCGTGACGGGCGCCCGGAATGCCTCGGGCGCGGCGGACCCGCTGATCGTCCATCCCGACATCCGCCGTTCGCTGATGGACCAGAAATCCTTTCTGGAAGGCGCCCGGATGCTGGCTCTGTGGGGCGCGCATCTGATCGACAAGGGGCATCATGGCGATGCCGATGCCGAGGGGCTGGTCTCGCTGCTGACCCCGGTGATCAAGGGCTTCCTGACCGACAAGGGCTTCGAGACGGCCGTGCTGGCCCAGCAGGTTTACGGCGGCCACGGCTATATCGAGGAACATGGCATGAGCCAGTTCGTCCGCGATGCCCGGATCACCATGATCTATGAGGGGGCGAACGGCGTCCAGGCCCTTGACCTGGTCGGACGCAAGCTGGCCCAGGACGGCGGCAAGCACGTCATGGCCTTCTTCGAGATGGTCAAGGCCTTCTGCAAGCAGCACGGCGAAGGACCGATCGCCGCCGATTTCGTCGCGCCGCTCAAGGCTGCCTCCAAGGATTTGCAGACTGCCGCCATGTTCTTCATGGAACGCGGCATGAAGAACCCGAACGATGCCCTGTCCGGCAGCTATGACTTCATGCACCTGTTCGGCCATGTCGCGCTTGGCCTGATGTGGGCCCGGATGGCGGTCGCGGCGCAAGAGGCGCTGGATGCCGGCAACGGCGACGCGGCCTTCCTGAAGACCAAGCTTGCGACCGGACGCTATTACATGAAGCGGCAACTGCCGATGACGGCGACCCATCTGGCGCGCATCCGGTCGGGCGCCGAGCCGGTGATGGAACTGGAGGCGGAGGCGTTCTGAAGCGGATCGCGGGCGGAGAGGTCGTCATGGGTATTTTTGCAAAGAAGAAGCACAAGCAGGTGCGCCCCGGCCCCTCCGGCCTTCCGGCAGGTTCGGCATGTCTCAGCCAGGAACCGGGGCGGCTTCTCCTTTGGCGGTCATCGGCTCCCCAGCCTGTACCGCAGGGGCAGGATTAGCCCCGAAACCTTGAAAAAGGGTTAATCCGAACCCCTTCTTCTTTGTCGAAATACCCCGCGGGGGTCCGGGGGCGCGAAGCCCCCGGGGTGGAGGAACAGAATGACCGCGCAACTCTGGTGCTTTGGCGAATCCGGCAATGCCTACAAACCCGCGCTGACGATGGAACTTGCGGGCCATGACTGGACCCCGGTCTATGTCGATTTCTTCAACGGCGAGGCGCGCAGCCCTGCCTTTCGCGCGATCAACGCCATGGGCGAGGTGCCGGTCTTCCGCGAAGGCGGTCTGACCCTTACCCAATCCGCCGTGATCCAGTTGCACATCGCGGAACGCACCGGCAAGTTCCTGGGCCGCGACCGCAATGAAACCCTGCGCTGGCTGATGTTCGACAACCACAAGCTGTCGGGCCAGGCCGGACCCGCGCGGTTCCTGCTGAACTTCCTGCCCGCCGGAAAGCGCCCGGCGGGCGCGGCGGAATACCTGCAAGGCCGCCTGAAGGCCGCCTACAAGGTCCTGGACGATCACCTGTCCGCGCGCGACTGGATCGCCGACAGCGCCCCCACCATCGCCGACTTCGCCTGCTGCGGATACCTGTTCTACCCCGAGCCCTTCGGCTTCGACCGCAAGGACTGGCCCCATATCGACCGCTGGCTGGACGCGATCAGCGCCCTGCCCGGCTGGAAACACCCTTATGACCTGATGCCCGGCAATCCATCCGACCGGGCGCCGAAGGAGGACGCATGACCGACGCATTCATCTATGACGCCGCCCGCACGCCGCGCGGCAAGGGCCGCCCGGACGGCGGCCTGCACGAAGTCACCGCGCTGGCGCTGTCCGCCCGCCTGCTGAACGCGGTCAAGGAGCGCAACAACCTGGAAGGAAACGCGGTCGAGGACGTGATTTGGGGCAATGTCACCCAGGTCAAGGAACAGGGCGGCTGCCTGGCGCGGTCCGCGGTGCTGGCATCCGATCTGGACGAACGCATCCCGGGCCTGTCGATCAACCGCTTCTGCGCCAGCGGCATGGAGGCCGTGAATCTCGCCGCCAACCAGGTCAAGGCCGGTGCGGGCAACGGCTATATCGCCGGCGGGGTCGAGATGATGAGCCGCGTTCCCATGGGCAGCGACGGGGCCGCCATCGCCGTCGATCCCACGGTCGCGATGAACCATTATTTCGTCCCGCAGGGCATCAGCGCCGACATCATCGCCACCGAATACGGCTTTTCCCGCGAGGAAGCCGACAGGCTGGCCGTGGAAAGCCAGCGCCGCGCCGCGCAGGCGTGGGAGGAAAGGCGCTTCGCCCGCTCGATCGTGCCGGTCAGGGACCAGAACGGCCTGACCATTCTCGACCGCGACGAATACATGCGCCCCGGGACCACCATGGAGGATCTGGCCAAGCTGAAGCCCGCCTTCAAGGACATGGGCGAGGTGATGCCCGGCTTCGACAAGGTGGCGATGCTGAAATATCCGCATCTCGACCGCATCGACCACATCCACCACGCCGGCAACAGCAGCGGCATCGTGGACGGTGCCGCCGCCGTCCTGATCGGCAACGAGGAATTCGGCAAGGCCCACGGCCTGCGCCCCCGCGCCCGGATCCGCGCCACCGCCAAGATCGGCACCGATCCCACGATCATGCTGACCGGCCCGGTCCCCGTCACCGAAAAGATCCTGGCCGACAGCGGCATGTCCATCGGCGACATCGACCTGTTCGAGGTGAACGAGGCCTTTGCCGCCGTGGTTTTGCGCTTCATGCAGGCCTTCCAGGTCGATCCGGCCAAGGTCAACGTCAATGGCGGCGCGATGGCCCTTGGGCATCCGCTGGGCGCGACCGGCGCCATCATCATCGGCACGCTGCTGGACGAGCTGGAACGCCAGGACAAGGAAGTGGGCCTTGCGACGCTGTGCATCGCGTCCGGCATGGGCGCGGCCACCATCATCGAGCGCGTGTGATGGCGATCTTTCGCAAGGACGGCGTGCCTTTGACCGAGGGGGGTTCGCGCTATCCCGATCCCTGGAACCTTGGTCGCGGCTTCGTCACCTACCGTCACCTGACCGAGGCGGGCGGGCTGACCCAGTTCGGCATCGCGCTGGAAACGCTGCATCCCGGAAAGCAGTCCAGTCAGCAGCACTGGGAGGAGCACGAGGACGAGTTCCTCTACATGCTGGAAGGCGAGCTGACGGTGATCGAGGATGATCGCGAAACTGTGGTCCGTCCTGGAGATTGGTGCTGCTGGAAGGCAGGTGTTCCGGTTGCGCATGTGCTGAAGAACCACTCCGGCAAGCCTGCCACCTATCTGATCGCGGGAACCCGCGATCCCAGAAACGTCTGCCATTATCCGGGACTCGACATGCTGGCCACGGACGCCGGGTACACGCATCTTGACGGCACCCCCTACCCGACGAAGGGAGAAAACGAATGACCGACTTCACCATGCAGAAGGACGCCGACGGCGTCGCGATCATCACCTGGGACGTGCCCGGCAAGTCGATGAACGTGCTGTCGCTGGAGGGCGCGTCCGAGCTGAACAGCCTGATGGACGACGCCCTGGCGGACGCAGCCGTGAAGGGCATCGTCATCACCAGCGGCAAGAAGGATTTCGCCGCCGGCATGGACCTGAACGTCATTGCGGGCATGAAGGGGGGCGGCGCGCAGGCGGTGTTCGACGGGATCATGTCGCTGCACCATGTCCTGCGCAAGATCGAGCGCGCGGGCATGGACCCCAAGACGCTGAAGGGCGGCAAGCCCGTCGCCGCCGCCCTGCCCGGCACCGCGCTTGGCATCGGGCTGGAACTGCCGCTGGCCACGCACCGCATCTTTGCCGCCGACAACGCCCGCGCCAAGATCGGCCTGCCCGAGATCATGGTCGGCATCTTTCCCGGCGGCGGCGGCACGATCCGCCTGTCGCGCAAGCTGGGCGCCATGGCCGCCGCGCCCTTCCTGCTGGAAGGCAAGCTGTCGGACCCGAGAAAGGCCAAGGCCGCCGGGCTGATCGACGAGGTGGCGGAGGATCCGCTGGCCGCCGCCCGCGAATGGGTGCTGAACGCCTCTGACGCCGATCTGGTCAAGCCGTGGGACCAGAAGGGCTACAAGATGCCGGGGGGCGAGCCTTATCATCCGGCGGGCTTCATGACCTTTGTCGGCGCATCGGCCATGGTGAACGGCAGGACCATGGGCGTCTATCCGGCGGCCAAGGCGCTGCTGTCGGCGGTCTACGAGGGGGCGCAGGTGCCCTTCGACACCGCGCTGAAGATCGAGGCGCGGTGGTTCACCCATGTGCTGATGAACCCCAGCAGCACCGCGATGATCCGCAGCCTGTTCATCAACAAGGAGGCGCTGGAAAAGGGCGCCAACCGCCCCGAGGCGCCGGACCAGTCGGTCAGAAAGGTCGGCATCCTGGGCGCCGGGATGATGGGCGCGGGCATCGCCTATGTCAGCGCCATGGCGGGGATCCAGGTGGTGCTGATCGACGCGAAGCAGGAAAGCGCCGACAAGGGCAAGGGTTATTCCGAGGGCCTGCTGGACAAGGCCATCGGCCGCAAGAAATCGACGCCCGAGAAGAAGGCCGAGGTGCTGGCCCGCATCACCGCCACAACCGATTATGCCGCGCTGGAAGGCTGCGACCTGATCGTGGAAGCGGTGTTCGAGGACCCGCAGGTCAAGGCCGAGGTCACGAAAAAGGCCGAGGCCGTGATCCCGCCGGACGCGATCTTCGCCACCAACACCTCGACCCTGCCGATCAGCGACCTGGCCCGCGCCAGCACGCGGCCCGATCAGTTCATCGGCATTCATTTCTTCAGCCCCGTGGACAAGATGAACCTGGTCGAGATCATCAAGGGCCGCGAAACCGGTCCGCGCGCCGTCGCCAAGGCGCTGGATTTCGTGCGCCAGATCCGCAAGACGCCCATCGTCGTGAACGATGCGCGCTTCTTCTATGCCAACCGCTGCATCATCCCCTATATCAACGAAGGCATCCGCATGGTGGCCGAGGGGGTCAACCCCGTGCTGGTCGAAAACGCCGCCAAGCTGATGGGAATGCCGCTGGGGCCGCTGCAACTGGTGGACGAGACTTCCATCGACCTGGGCGTGAAGATCGCCAAGGCCACCCGCGCGGCCATGGGCGAGGCCTATCCCGACGGCGCGGTGGACGAGGTGCTGTTCTGGATGGCAGACGCTGGCCGCCTGGGCCGCAAGTCGAAGGCGGGCTTTTATGCCTATGGCGAGGACGGCAAGCGGCAGGGGCTGTGGGATGGGCTGGCAGCCCGCTATCCCCAGGCGGACGACCAGCCGGACCTGACCGCCGTGCAGCATCGGCTGATGTTCGCGCAAACGCTGGAAGCCGTGCGCGCCTTCGAGGATGGCGTGCTGGAAGACATCCGCGAGGGCGATGTCGGCGCGATCCTCGGCTGGGGATTTGCGCCCTGGACCGGCGGGCCTTTCGCCTGGCTGGACATGCTGGGGGCGGCCCGCGCGGTCGAAATCTGCGACCGGCTGACGGCCGACCACGGCGACCGCTTCTCGGCGCCCCGGCTGCTGCGCGAGATGGCGGACAGCGGGCGGGGCTTCTACGACCGTTACGGCAGCGGCAAGAAGGCAGCCTGATCCTGGCGCGCGCCCCGGCCGCGATGCCGGGGCGCTACAGCGCCATGTCGTCGCGGTGAACCAGGGCGGCGCGGCCGGTATAGCCCAGGATCGCCTCGATCTGGTCGGACCGGTTGCCCGCGATGCGCCGCGCCTCGTCGGCGGTATAGCGGGTCAGGCCGGTCGCCAGCGTCGCGCCCGAGGGGCCGGTGATCGCCACGGGGTCGCCCCGCCCGAAGTCGCCCACCACCGTGCGCACGCCCGCGGGCAACAGCGACTTTCCCCGGCGCAGGGCGTCCACCGCGCCCTCGTCCACCACAAGCGCGCCCTTGGGCTTCATGGCCGCGATCCAGCGCTTGCGGGCAAGCTGCGGGTCGCTTTCGGCCAGGAACCAGCTGCACCGCGCGCCATTCGCCACCGCCGACAAGGGCCGCAGCACCGATCCCTCGGCGATCGCCATGGCGCAGCCCCCGGCGATGGCGGTGCGCGCGGCCAACAGCTTGGTCTTCATGCCGCCCTTGGAAAGGCCGGACACCGGATCGCCGCCCATGGCCTCGATCTCGGGCGTCATGTGTTCGATCACCGGCAGATGGCGGGCGGTCGGGTCGGTCTTGGGATTGGCGGTGTAAAGCCCGTCCACGTCCGACAGCAGCAGCAACTGGTCGGCGCCGCAGGTCACGGCGATCTGCGCCGCCAGACGGTCGTTGTCGCCGAAGCGGATTTCGTCGGTCGCCACGGTGTCGTTCTCGTTGACGATGGGCACGACGCCCAGGGACAGCAGCGTCTGCATCGTCGCGCGGCTGTTCAGATAACGACGGCGGTCCGCGCTGTCCTCCAGCGTCAAGAGAACCTGCGCGGTGGTCACGCCATGCGGGGCCAGGGCCTCCTCATAGGCGCGCGCCAGCCGGATCTGACCCACGGCGGCGGCAGCCTGCGCCCGTTCCAGCGGCAGCGCGCCCCCGGGCAGGCCCAGCACCCGCCGCCCAAGCGCGATGGACCCCGAGGACACCAGCACCACGTCGCAGCCGCGCCCGCGCCAATCGGCCACGTCGTCGCACAAGGCCCGCAGCCATTCGCCCCGCAGGCCGTTTTCGTCCACCAGCAGCGCCGAGCCGACCTTGACCACCAGCCGCCGCGCCGCGGTCAGCGTCGGGCTTACGGCTGCCATGGCGCCTCGGGTTCGTTCTTCGCGGCGCGGCGGGTCGGCTCGATCTGCGTCCACAGCGCGCGCAGCACCTCGGTCACGCCCAGCTTGGCGACGCCCGACATCAGCAGGACCGGGCCCCCGATCTCGGCTTCCAGTTCGGCCCTGCGCTCGGCGATGGTGTCGTCGTCCAGAGCGTCGATCTTGTTCAGGGCCGTCACGCGGGGCTTCTGCATCAGCACCGGGGAATAGGCCTCAAGCTCGGTCAGGATGGTGCGGGCATCAGACGCCACGTCCTCGGACGTGCCGTCCACCAGATGCAGCAGCACGTTCGAGCGTTCGACATGGCCCAGGAACTGGTCGCCCAGGCCCCTGCCCTCGCTGGCGCCCTCGATCAGGCCGGGGATGTCGGCCATGACGAATTCATGGCCGTCGATGCCCACCACCCCCAGGTTCGGATGCAGCGTGGTGAAGGGGTAATCCGCGATCTTGGGCCGGGCGTTCGACACCGCCGCCAGGAAGGTCGATTTCCCGGCATTCGGCAGACCCACCAGCCCGGCATCCGCGATCAGCTTCAGCCGCAGCCAGATCGTGCGCTCCACCCCCGGCTGGCCCGGATTGGCGTTGCGGGGGCTGCGGTTGGTCGAGGTCTTGAAATGCAGGTTCCCCCACCCGCCGTTCCCGCCGCGCGCCAGCAGCACCCGCTGGCCCGGTTCGGTCAGGTCGGCGATAACGGTTTCCTCGTCCTCCTCAAGGATCTCGGTTCCAACGGGCACTTTCAGGACGACATCCTCGCCCGACTTGCCGGTCATCTGGCTGCCCATGCCGTGCTGGCCGGACTTGGCGAAGAAATGCTGCTGATAGCGAAAGTCGATCAGGGTGTTCAGCCCCTCGACCGCCTCGGCCCAGACATCGCCGCCATTGCCGCCGTCGCCGCCGTCGGGGCCGCCGTATTCGATGAACTTCTCGCGCCGGAAGGACACGCAGCCCGCGCCGCCGCCGCCCGAGCGGATATAGACTTTGGCGAGGTCGAGGAATTTCATGGGCCAAGCTCCTGGTTCAAGGGGATGCGATACGCCGACCGCATCCCCGGTTCAAGAGGCTTGCCATATGCCGGAACCAAGGCACAATCCGAACCGTGGGGTTCAGAAGAATCCTCGTCGTGTATGGAGAGTGATCATGTCCGGCAAGGCCATCGCCGAATTCATCGGCACCTTTATACTCGTGTTTTTCGGCGTCGGATCCGCCGTCCTGATGGGCGCGCAGATCGGCTTTCACGGCATCGCCATGGCCTTCGGCCTGTCCATCGTCGCGGCGGCCTATGGTCTGGGCGCGATCTCGGGGGCGCAACTGAATCCGGCGGTGTCGCTGGGCTTTCTGACCTCGGGGCGGATGGGCGGGGGCGATTTCGTCACCTATTGCATTGCGCAAATCCTGGGGGCGGCGGCGGCCGCGGCCGTTGTTCTGGTTATCGCCTCGGGCAAGGCGGATTATTCCGTCGCTCAGAACGGGTTGGGCCAGAACGGCTGGGGCATGGGTTACAACGGCGAATACACGCTGTTCGCCGCCCTGGTGTTCGAATTCGTGGCGACCTTCCTGTTCGTGACGGTGATCCTGGGCGCCACGCAGACCGACGCGCCCGCGGGCTTCGGCGGGCTGGCGATCGGGTTGACGCTGGCGGGCATCCACCTGGTCGGCATCGACGTGACGGGCGTGTCGGTGAACCCCGCGCGGTCCATCGGGCCCGCGGTCTTCGCGGGCGGTCAGGCGCTGTCGCAGTTGTGGCTGTTCATCCTGGCCCCGCTGGCCGGAGGAGCCCTGGCAGGCGCATTGCACGGCGCGGGCATCACCCGTTCGCCGCACGTCAAGCCGCGCGGCTGACGGCCAAGGTCTTTTTACACAAGCCTCCGGTTCCTAGATGAAAGGGACAGGAGGCCCCGATGATCCATTTCGACAACAGCTATGCCCGCCTGCCGCAGGGTTTCTTTGCCCGCGTGGCGCCCACGCCCGTGGCCGAACCCCGCCTGCTGGCGCTGAACGAGGGGCTGGCGCGTAGGCTGGGTCTGGACACGGGCTGGCTGTCCAGCCCCGAGGGCGTGGCGATGCTGGCGGGCAATGCGGTGCCGGAAGGGGCCGAACCCATCGCCCAGGCCTATGCGGGCCACCAGTTCGGCGGCTTCGTTCCCCAGCTGGGCGACGGCCGCGCGGTCCTGCTGGGCGAGATCAAGGCCCCCGACGGCGCGCGCTTCGACATCCAATTGAAGGGCAGCGGGCCGACGCCCTTTTCCCGGCGCGGCGACGGCCGGGCCTGGGTTGGTCCGGTGCTGCGCGAATACGTCGTCAGCGAATTCATGCACGCGATGGGCGTGCCGACCACCCGTGCCCTGGCGGCGGTCGCGACGGGCGAAACCGTGTGGCGCGAAACCGCCCTGCCCGGCGCGGTCCTGACCCGCGTCGCCGCCAGCCACATCCGGGTCGGCACCTTTCAGTATTTCGCGGTGCGGGGGCAGGACGACGCCTTGGCAGCCCTGACCGATCACGTCGTCGCCCGGCATTATCCGACGGCGAACGGCCCGCTGTCGCTGCTGGATCACGTTGTCGCCCGCCAGGCGGAAACCATCGCGCACTGGATGGCGCTCGGCTTTATTCACGGGGTGATGAACACCGACAACATGGCGGTGTCCGGCGAGACGATCGACTATGGCCCCTGCGCCTTCATGGACGCCTATCATCCCGACACGGTGTTTTCGTCGATCGACCGGGGCGGGCGCTATGCCTGGGCGCAGCAGCCGCAGATCGCGGTGTGGAACCTGGCCCAGCTTGCCACCTGCCTGATCCCCCTGATGGGCGAGCGCGAGGCCGCCATCGAGGCCGCGACGAAATCCGTCCACGCCTTTGCGCCGCTGTATCAGGCGGCATGGCGGCGGCGTTTCGGCGAAAAGCTGGGCCTGACCGAGGCCGCGGACGCGCAGCCCTTGGCCGAACGCCTGCTAAGCATGATGGCCCAGCAGCGCGCGGACTTCACGCGCGTCTTCGCGGGCCTGTCCGACGGCGCCGCGCGGGACGAGTTCACCGACCGCGAGGCCTTCGACGCCTGGGCCGCCGACTGGCGGGCGCGCGATCCCGACCCGGATCTGATGCGCCACGCGAACCCCGTCCGCATTCCGCGCAACCACCGCATTGAGGAAGCGATCGTCGCAGCCGTGACGGGCGACCTCGCCCCCTTCCGGCGCCTGTTCGAGGCCGTGACGCATCCGCGCGACCGCCGGCCGGAATGGGACGACCTGGCGGCCGCCCCCTTGTCCGAGCAGATCGTCCATCAGACATTCTGCGGCACCTGATCCCATCGCGGGCAAGGCTGGGCCGGGCCGCGCGATCCCCTTGCGGCTGGCCTGCCCCCGGCTATCTTGCGACCAGCACCCAAGGGCGGCATGTCGTTGTTGAGACTGGCGAGTTACAATCTGCACAAATGCCGCGGGCTGACTGGCCCGCACGCGCCGGAACGCAATCTTGCCGTTATCGCCGCGCTGAAACCCGACATCATCGCCCTGCAAGAGGTCGATTTCCGCCTGGGCGCCCGCCCCGAGGCCCTGCCCCGCCGCCTGATACGCGAGGCCACCGGTCTGGTTCCGGCCGACATGACGACAACGGGCGAAAACTCGCTGGGCTGGCACGGACAAACGATCCTGATGCGGCCGGATCTGGCGGAACAGGCCGTGCTGCGCCGCCTGCCCCTGCCGGGGCTGGAACCGCGCGGCGCGGTGGTGCTGCGGCTGCCCCGGCTGACGGTGATCGGGGTGCATCTGGGGCTTGCCCGGTCGTCCCGCCGGGCGCAACTGGCGCGCATCACCGCGCAGGCGGCGCGTATCGCTGACGACAACATCGTCCTGATGGGCGACTTCAACGAATGGCATGACAGCCGAGGCCTGGAATCGCTGGCGGGCTTCCGCGTCATTGCACCGGGACCGTCCTATCCCGCGCCGATGCCGCGCCTGCGGTTCGACCGGATCGCCATCTCGCATCACCTCGACGTGCTGAGGCATGGCGTCTTCACCGGGGCGGATGCGCGGGACGCGTCCGACCATCTGCCCATCTGGGCCGAGATCGAACAGCCGTAAGCCGTTGCCGGGTGGCCGGCGCCTGGTTTCCTGCCCTGCGGCTTGCGCCTTCCGCGTTCGGTCCAGGCATCCCGCCGCCGGACGGATGCCAACCGGACTGCGATCCGCCGCCCTGAAATTTGCGGCTTCCGGCCTGCCCCCGCGGCAGCTATGAAGGCCGCGACGCAAGCAACGGAGGGGCGTTCATGACCGCCATCATCGACATCTACGCGCGAGAGATCCTGGACAGCCGCGGCAACCCGACCGTCGAGGTCGACGTGACGCTGGAGGACGGCACCATGGGCCGGGCGGCGGTTCCCTCGGGGGCGTCCACGGGCGCGCACGAGGCGGTCGAAAAGCGCGACGGCGACAAGGCGCGCTACCTGGGCAAGGGCGTGCTGGAGGCCGTGGCCGCCGTGAACGGCGAGATCGCCGAGAACCTGATCGGCGAGGACGCGACCGAACAGCGCGCCATCGACGCCATGATGTGCGAACTGGACGGCACCCCCAACAAGGGCCGGCTGGGCGCAAACGCCATCCTGGGCGTGAGCCTTGCGGTGGCCAAGGCCGCGGCGGATGCCTGCCAGCAGCCGCTGTACCGCTATGTCGGGGGAACGGCGGCGCGGATCCTGCCGGTGCCGATGATGAACATCATCAACGGCGGCGAACATGCCGACAACCCCATCGACATCCAGGAATTCATGATCATGCCGGTTTCCGCGGAAAACATCCGCGACGCCGTGCGCATGGGATCGGAAGTCTTCCACACGCTGAAGAAGGAGTTGTCTGCGGCGGGCCTGGCGACCGGCGTAGGCGACGAGGGCGGCTTTGCCCCGAACCTGAGCAGCACCCGCGACGCGCTGGACTTCATCCTGCGCGCGGTCGAGAAGGCGGGCTACAAGCCCGGCGACGACATCATGCTGGCGCTGGACTGCGCCTCCACCGAATACTTCAAGAACGGCAAGTACGAGATGAAGGGCGAGAACAAGTCGCTTTCCTCGGCCGAGAACGTGGACTACCTCGCCGCGCTCTGCGCCGACTATCCGATCCTGTCGATCGAGGACGGCTGCGCCGAGGACGACTGGGACGGCTGGAAGCTGCTGACCGACCGCCTGGGCGCATCGGTGCAGCTGGTGGGCGACGACCTGTTCGTGACCAACCCGCGCCGTCTGGCCGAGGGGATCGAAAAGGGCTGCGGCAACAGCCTGCTGGTCAAGGTCAACCAGATCGGCACCCTGTCGGAAACGCTGGACGCCGTGCGCCTGGCCGACTGCAACGGCTATACCAGCGTCATGTCCCACCGCTCGGGCGAGACCGAGGACGCCACCATCGCCGACCTGGCGGTCGCCACCAACTGCGGGCAGATCAAGACCGGCAGCCTGGCGCGGTCGGACCGGCTGGCCAAATACAACCAGCTGATCCGCATCGAGGAAATGCTGGGCGCCACCGCCGAATACGCGGGCAAAAGCATCCTGCGCTGACCGGCAGGCAAGCCAAGAACGGCGCCGCCCCCACGTCACCGCGGGGGCGGCTTCATTTTTTCCGGGCCTTCCATGCTCGCCACTCGACAGGCGGCAATCACCGGCTAAACTGCTGTCATTCGGGGCAAGGCCCCGTTGGGCAGCAATCGTGATTGCCCTGACCGGAGGAAAGTTCATGAAAGATTCCAAGACCCTGCACCGCAGGTCGTTTCTGACCAAGGCGTCGGTCGGCGGCGTCGCGGCCGCGGCCAGCGCCACCCTGGCGGCACCGGCCATCGCGCAGGAGGCGCCGACGATCAACTGGCGGTTGGCCTCGTCCTTCCCCAAATCGCTCGATACGATCTATGGCGGCGGCGAGGAGCTGTCGATGCGGCTGAAGGAAGCCTCCGACGGCAAGTTCAACATCCAGGTCTTTGCCGCGGGCGAGATCGTGCCGGGCCTTGACGCCATCAACGCCGCCGCCGACGGAACCGTCGAATCCGCCCATTCGGTGGGCTATTACAACTGGGGCAAGGATCCGGCCTTCGCCCCCGGCGCCGACCTGCCCTTCACCTTCAGCGCGCGCGCGAAGAACGCCTACAACTATCAGGGCGGCGGCATCGACCAGTACAACCAGTTCCTGGAAACCGTGGGCCTTGTCGGCTATCCCGGCGGCAACACCGGCGTGCAGATGGGCGGCTGGTTCCGCAAGGAAGTCAACACACTGGCCGACATGCAGGGCGTCAAGATGCGCATCTCGGGCCTTGCTGGCCGCGTTGTGGAAAAGCTGGGCGTGGTGCCCCAGCAGATCGCGGGCGGCGACATCTATCCGTCGCTGGAGAAGGGCACCATCGACGCCGCCGAATGGGTCGGCCCCTACGACGACAACAAGCTGGGTTTCCAGAAGGTCGCGCCCTACTACTATTACCCCGGTTTCTGGGAAGGCGGGCCGACCGTCAGCTTCTTCTTCAACAAGGGGAAATTCGACGAGCTGCCCGAAAGCTACAAGTCGCTGCTGCGCACCTGCTGCCAGGCGACCGACCTGAACATGCTGGCGAAATACGACTACAAGAACCCGACCGCGCTGAAGGAACTGGCCGCGTCGGGCGCGCAGTTGCGGACCTACAGCGAGGAAATCCTGACCGCCGCCTTTACGGCGGCGCACGAGGTTTACGCCGAGATCGCCGGCCAGAACGAGCATTTCAAGCGGCAATACGAGGCGCAGTTGCAGTTCCGCGACGACTGGTACCTGTACAACCAGACGGCGGAATACACCTTTGACACGTTCATGATGATCCAGCAGCGCAACGGCAAGCTGGCGCCGACACAAGGCTGACCGCCGGCGCGTCACGCCGAAAGGAAAAGGCCGGGCATTCCGCTGACACATTCCGGCCCTTAGGACACAGCCCGCTCCGTTTCCGGGGCGGGCTTCTTATCATCCTTCGAACCGGGTCCCGATCGGCGTGCCGTGGAGTATCCATGGCTTGTAGAGAACCCTGTGGAGATCCGGCGCCTTGCGGGGCGACGGCCTTCCGATCCGGTCTTGAAGGCCGAGGCGCATGGCGGGCGTTTGCTTGATCGACACCCGCTTTCTCTGCTTCGGGACGGTGATCCGATCCGACGAACCCGGCACGCGCTTGGCCACGGTTCCGGGTGCGACCGGCTCGGTGCTGTCGTTCTCGTTCAGTTCCGAGACATAGGAACGCGGGTCGAACCAGTTGTAGTAGATGCGATAGATATTGAGCACGGCGATCAACACCCGCGGATTGTAGGCGGCGCCGCTGACGAAGCTGGGGCCGTTCCGCGTCGATCTGCCGCCGGCACGCCCAGCGAGAGCGAGGCGTGTGCGCAGAGCGTTGAAAAAAGTGCTGGTGGGCTGGATGGTGGCGCGCAGGACACGGCACGCCAGGGCGGCGCGAAGCTCCGGGTCGGTCGGGCTGGCATCGTAGGCGAGGGGCCGCAGCCGCGAGCGATACCGCGGCGACAGGATCGGGAACCCGACGATCTTCTGCGTTTCGCCAGCGATCTCGGCGGGGGAAGCGATCCAAACCTGCGGGAAGGCACGCGACTCGAAGGTGGCGCCATGGGCAGGCCCGGTCGCCCCGCTTCGCGTGCTGGATGTCGCGGGCGTCCTCGCATGTTCGACAAACAGTTCGAGCATTTCCCAGTCGGAGATCTCCTGACCCGCATAGGACTGCTTGAACTGTTCGAGACTGCTGCGGAACACGCCGACGCGGTGCTGGACCTTCGGCTTCGTGGCCTCCTTGTCGAAGGCGATGGCAAGCCATTCGAAGCGGTCCGCAAGGATGTCGTCGCGAAAGATGTGCGGCACGGTCCGTGCGATAAGGGCTTCCTGTTCCGACACCAGGGTCATCTTGCCCTCGGGCAGCATCTCTTTCAGCAGGGCCAGATGGGCAGCCTTTGTGTAGGCATCACGCGTCATGATGCCGGTGAAGGTGTTTCGGCTGTCGCGCCGATGCTCGGAAAGCCCGAACCACCCTTCTCCTATAACTTCGGCAGCGTCGGCGAACCAGCGCGCGTCTGTTATGGCCTGCTGGACATCCGGCGGCAGCGTGGCCCCGCCGAAGGCGTCCTCGGTCTGCACCGCGAACAAGCGCAGGCTCGATTGGCAGGCTCCGAAGAACGCAGCCTCATCGAAACGGCCCGTGGGGCGTTGGTAGTGCAGAAGCGGAGCAACGAAGTTTTGTGTCGCGTTCCGATACTGACCGTGCAGGTTCTTCGGATTCCGGTTGGCATCAAGGTAGGCGGCCTTGAACATCTCGACCGGATCGACGCGGGGATCGAAATCCACATCGAGGCGGAATACATACCCGCTCCGGATGTCGGTCGAGGCCGTGCAGTTCAGGGCGGTGATGCGGCGATCCGCGGAGGTTTCCCAGTTGATCCCCAGCACGATGTCGTCGTGCGCGATACGCGTATGGCGGAACAGCCCTCTGCCCTCCAGTTCCTTGCGCCAATTCCCGATCTGGGCACGCTCGAACGCGAGAAGCGTCCGCTCGAGCCAGAAGATCCGGTCATAGATCCGGGACATGCCGGCGCGCTCGCCGGTTCTGGGGCAGGTCAGAACCCGCTGAATGGCGTTGATCGACGCCCCGTTCACCAGCATCTTCAAAATCTTGATGTTGTCTTCCCGATCGCGCTGATCCTGGTGGTCCTTCGCGACGGTGAAGCGCGCGCCCTTTTGGCCCTTGCAAGGTTTGTGGATCACGCGGACCCCCAATGGGCGCTTCGTTCTCGGATCCTTTCCGTTGGCGCCGTTCAGGGCGAATTCCTCTGGTGCGTCGAGATATCGTCTTCCACACGCTCCGCATCTCGGACCGTCGAGGACGCCGTCGTGATCCCTCAGCCTTTCGACTTCATCCAGGAAGTGCTGGTTCGAAAGCAGGGAAAAACCGACCTTGCACGCCGAGGCGTCCTGCTGATGGCGACACACCAATCGGCGGCCATCGCTCCATACCGCCGGAGCGTTATGGAAGTTGAGGACCTTCGAGATGCGCTCCTCGTCCTTCACGGAACTTATCGTGTAGAAGCCGAGACCTGCCGCAATTCTCGGGTCTTTTCGTCCGGCCGCTTGGCGCCGGGCGATTGCGCCCCTACCTACGAATTGGTCGAACACCGGGTCGGGGGAAACGCCGTAGTTGCCGCAGTCGGGATCGCCGCAGGTATTGAGGTTGATTTCCTTTCGTTGTTCGGGATAAAGTTGGGAAACGGTGAGCTTCGGCAGAGTCGTGACTTGCAAGTTGCCTCGCGTCTTGATCATTGCGTCGCTCCGTAGATTGGCCATCATCGCCTGCTGCGAAGCGCAATAATCCAAAATCCCCTATAAAGTGTTTCCAGGCGCAGCTGCGCGCGCCCTCAACCGCGCGATGTGTCAGAGCGGCGGCTGAAATCTTGCAGAAGAACAATGGCCTGCCGGATGGTATCCGACAGGCCAACTGCTGCGTGTCCTAAAAGCCGGAATGTGTCAGCATTCCGCCCGGCCTTTTTTCGTCAGTTGCCGCCGCCCAGGCCGGGCGGCGGACCGCCAAGCCCAAGTCCGCCCTGCGCCGGCGCAGGCTGGGGCGCGGTCGCCCCATCTGCCGGTGCCGGGGCCGGCAAGGGCGTCGCGGGCGCCGGTGCGGCAGGCGCCCCCAGACCCGGAGGCGTGCCGCCCAAGCCGCCCGCGGGCGCAGGCGCGCCCCCGCCGGCCGGGGCCTGCTGTCCGAAGGGCGACCCGCCCAATCCGCCGCCCAGTCCGCCGCCCAATCCGCCGCCAAGCCCGCCGCCCAGACTGCCGAACCCGCCCGTATCGCCCGCCGGGATCTCCAGCCGGACATTGGACGTGTCCACCGGCGCGCCCTTGTAGTGCATGACCAGCCCCGGAAAGGCGATCACCACGCCGATCATGATCAGCTGGATGCAGACGAACGGCACCGCGCCCCAATAGATCTGGCTGCTTTTCACCGGGGCCATGCGCTTTTTCGTGACCTTGTCGATGTAGTCGGCCTTGGGTGCGACCGACCGCAGATAGAACAGGGCGAAGCCGAAAGGCGGGTGCATGAAGGCGGTCTGCATGTTCACGCCCAGGATCACGCCGAACCAGATCAGGTCGATTCCCAGGGCCTCGGCCGCAGGGGCCAGCAAGGGCACGATGATAAAGGCCAGCTCGAAGAAATCCAGGAAGAAGGCCAGAAAGAACACCAGGATCGAAACGACGATCAGGAAGCCGTATTCGCCCCCCGGCAGCGAGGTCAGCAGGTGTTCGACCCACAGATGCCCGTTCACGCCATAGAAGGTCAGCGAGAAGACCCGCGCGCCGATCAGGATGAACATCACGAAGGCCGACAGCCGCGTGGTGGCGTAAAGCGCCTGGCGGATCACGTCCATGCTCAGCCGGCGCTTGATGCCCGCCATGACCAGGGCGCCCACGGCCCCCATGGCGCCGCCCTCGGTCGGCGTCGCGATGCCCAGGAAGATCGTGCCCAGCACCAGGAAGATCAGCGCAAGCGGCGGGATCAGCACGATGATGACCTGCTGCGCCAGCCGCGACATCATGTTGATGCCGCCCGCCTTGTCGATCAGGGCCACGACATAGATCACCGCCACCGCGACCACCAGGCCCCAGATCGGCGCATCGGCTGCATGCTCCGGCCCGAGCCAGCGCGTGGTCAGCCAGAAGATCCCCGCCGCGACCGCCAGGGCCACGATCAGCGAGGTCACGCCGGAACCCAGCGTCCGCGCCGCTTTCGGCAGGGCGGGCAGGTACTGCGGGCGGATGATCGACACCGCGAAGATGTAGGACATGTAGATCCCGGTCAGCACCAGCCCGGGGATCAGCGCGCCCTTGTACATGTCGCCCACCGACCGGCCCAGCTGGTCGGCCAGCACGATCAGCACCAGCGAGGGCGGGATGATCTGCGCCAGCGTCCCCGACGCCGCGATGGTGCCCGCCGCGATCCGCCGGTCATAGCCGTATCGCAGCATGATCGGCAGCGAGATCAGGCCCATGGCGATCACCGACGCCGCGACGACGCCCGTGGTGGCGGCCAGCAGCGCCCCCACGATGATCACCGCATAGGCAAGGCCGCCGCGGATGGGGCCGAACAGCTGGCCGATCGTGTCCAGCAGATCCTCGGCCATGCCGGATTTTTCCAGCACGATGCCCATGAAGGTGAAGAAGGGGATGGCCAGCAATGTCTCGTTGGCGACGACCCCTCCGAAGAAGCGGTCGGGCAGCGCGCCGAGCAAGGGCCAGCTGAGGTTGATCGACCCGCCCGACAGCGGCGCAAGTTCCACCCCGATGACGAAGAACAGCAGGCCGTTGGCGGCCAGCGCGAAGGCGACCGGATAGCCCAGCAGCAGAAACACGATCAGCGAAACGAACATGATCGGCGCCATGTTCTGCGCGATAAGTTCCATCATTTGCGGATGTCCTCGCGCGACTTGTCCACCGGCAGATCGGTCATCGGATGGTCGGGATCGGCGAAGCCCGCCTGTTGCAGCAGTTCCTCGTCCAGGTCCAGGGGCGCATGATGGCCCATGGGGGCGTTGAAGTCGGGAATGAGGCCCCGCATGACGGCGATCTTCTTGATGATTTCCGAAATTCCCTGAAAGAACAGCAGCACGAAGCCCGTGAACAGCAGCGCCTTGGCGGGCCACAGCATCAGCCCGCCCGCGTTCATCGACATCTCGCCCGTGCGGTACGACCGGGCGAGCCAGGGCCAGCACAGCCACAGGGTCAGCAGGACGAAGGGCATCAGAAAGAAGATATGGCCCAGAAGCTCGATCCAGTGCTGGACGCGGCGCGACCAGGCGGCGAAGATGATGTCGATGCGGATATGTTCGTTTTCCAGCAGCGTGTAGGCGGCCGCCAGCAGAAAGGCCGCGCCGTAAAGATACCACTGCAATTCAAGCCAGGCGTTGGACGAGATGCTGAAGGCCTTGCGGATGATGGCGTTGATGGCGCTGACGAAGATGGCAAGCAGGATCAGCCATGACACGTTTCGGCCGATCACGGTATTGATGCGGTCAATGCCGCGCGACAGGGCCAAAAGGCCACTCATTGGAAACCCCTCCTCCGGTCGGCCTTTGTTGTCCCGGCCAGTTCCTTGGTAAGCCGGGTATGCGCGAAGGCCGAAAACCGGTCAAGATTTTCCACGCCCTGGCCGTTACGTCAGCCTTGGGCCGTCAGGAGATGACGATTTCCCCCGCTCCTTCGGCCGCCCGCCCGATCACCGCCGCCTCGGCAAAGCCGTGGTCGCGGAAGATCGCCAGGGCAGCCTCGGCCTGGTCCTCGACGCAGGCGACCAGCAGCCCGCCGCTGGTCTGGGGATCGGTCAGAAGCGCGCGGTCGGTTTCGGCAAAGCCCCCCGGCAGCGCGACCTCGGCCCCGTAGCTGGCCCAGTTGCGGCCCGAGGCGCCGGTGGCAAAGCCCTGCGCCGCCAGATCGCGCACCCCGCTCAGCAGCGGCACCGACTGCCAGTCCAAGCGCAGATCGCATCCCGACCCCCGCGCCATTTCCAGGGCGTGGCCCGCCAGGCCGAAGCCCGTCACGTCGGTCATGGCGTGAACCCCCGGCAGCCGCGCCAGATCCGGGCCGGGCGTGTTCAGCTTGGTCGTGGCCGCGATCATCGCAGCGTAACCATCCGGGGACAGCGCGCCCTTTTTCAGCGCCGCCGACATCACGCCCACGCCCAGCGGCTTGCCCAGGATCAGCACGTCGCCCGCACGCGCCCCCGAATTGCGCTTCAGATGCGCCGGATCGACCAGACCCAGGGCCACCAGGCCATAGATCGCCTCGACCGAATCGATGGTGTGGCCGCCGCCGATGGGGATCCCCGCCTCGCGGCAGGCCATCGCGCCGCCTTCCAGGATCCGGGCGATGGTTTCGCCCGACAGCGTGTTGATCGGCATCCCCACCAGCGACAGCGCCATGATCGGCGTGCCGCCCATGGCGTAAACGTCGCTGATCGCGTTTGTCGCCGCGATGCGCCCGAAATCCAGCGGATCATCCACGATGGGCATGAAGAAATCCGTGGTCGCCACCAGCGCCTGCCGGTCGTTCAGCCGGTAGACGGCGGCGTCGTCCGCCGTCTCGATCCCCACCAGCAGCGCATCCGGCACCGGCAGCATCGCGGTGCCGCGCAGAAGGCCCGTCAGCACCCCCGGCGCGATCTTGCAGCCGCAGCCGCCGCCGTGGGACAGCGAGGTCAGGCGGGGTTCGGTCTTGTGCCGGTCGTCCATGGGGCCTCCGTTCGGTTGGCGGCACGGTATCACCCCCAAATCGCATCTTCAACGGAACGCCATTTGCGCATAGGACGGCCCTGCAAGGAGAAGCCCATGCTCAAGACCCGCATCATTCCCTGCCTGGACGTGGCCGACGGCCGCGTCGTCAAGGGCGTCAACTTCGTGGACCTGATCGACGCGGGCGACCCCGTGCAGGCGGCCAAGGCCTATGACGCCGCCGGCGCGGACGAGATCTGCTTCCTGGACATCCACGCCACGCATGAAAACCGGGGCACCATGTTCGATCTGGTGACGCGCACCGCCGAGCAATGCTTCGTGCCGCTGACCGTCGGCGGCGGCGTCAGGACGCATGACGATGTGCGGGCGCTGCTGCTTGCGGGGGCCGACAAGGTCAGCTTCAACTCTGCCGCCGTCGCCGATCCCGATGTCGTGGCCCATGCCGCCGACCGCTTCGGCAGCCAGTGCATCGTTGTGGCCATCGACGCCAAGTCGGTCGCGGACGGCCGGTGGGAAATCTTCACCCATGGCGGCCGCAAGCCCACCGGCATCGACGCCGTGGACTTCGCCCGCACGGTCGAGGCCAAGGGCGCGGGCGAGATCCTGCTGACCTCCATGGACCGCGACGGCACGCGGGCGGGCTTCAACATCCCCCTGACCCGCGCCATCGCGGACGCGGTGAACATTCCCGTGATCGCCTCGGGCGGGGTGGGAACGCTGGACCACCTGGTCGAGGGCGTGACGGAAGGCCACGCAAGCGCCGTCCTGGCCGCCTCGATCTTCCACTTCGGCACCTTCACCATCGCCCAGGCCAAGGCCCACATGGCCGCCGCCGGCATCCCGATGAGGCTGTCATGAGCGCCCTTCACGACCTGGCCGCCACTATCGCCGCCCGCGAGGGCGCCGATCCCGACAGCAGCTGGACGGCCAAGCTGCTGGCGAAAGGGCCCGAGAAATGCGCCGAAAAGTTCGGCGAGGAAGCCGTCGAGGCGATCATCGAGGCCGTCAAGGGCGACCGCGCCCGCCTGACGGCGGAAGCCGCAGACGTGATCTTTCACCTGCTGGTCATGCTGGCCGCCCGCGGCGTGACCCTGGCCGATGTGGAACAGGAACTGGAACGCCGCGCGGGCATCTCGGGATTGGCGGAAAAGGCGGCACGGCCGTCTTGATCGGACCAGCCCGTCTCACACCCTTTCCCTTGGCGGGGCTTGGGGTCTATAAGCGGGCAAATTGCCGGACCCCGGGGTCGCGGCATCATAAACATTGGCAGAGGACCGCATGAGCAACGATTCCCAGAACGGCAAGCATCACGAAGGCGACGTGGCTTTCATCCAGTCGCTGGCGGAACTGCTGAATGCAAGCGACCTGTCGGAACTGTCGGTGAAACGCGAATATGGCGAACACGACCGCCTGACCGTCAGCCTGTCCAAGCACGGCAAGCCGGTCGCCTTCGCCGCACCCGCCCCTGCCCCCGCCGCCGCGGCAGCCGCCCCTTCGGCCGCGCCTGCCGCCGCCGCCGCGCAGCTTCCCGCCGTTTCCGAGGATCCGGCCAGCCTGCCCGGCGCCGTGACATCGCCCATGGTGGGAACCGCCTATCTGTCGGCCGAACCCGGCGCCGCGCCCTTTGTCCAGATCGGCCAGGCCGTTGCCGAAGGCGACACGCTGCTGATCGTCGAGGCGATGAAGACCATGAACCACATCCCCTCGCCCCGCGCCGGCACCGTCAAGCGCATCCTGATCGACGACGGCATTCCGGTCGAATTCGGCACCCCCCTGATGGTTGTCGAGTGAGGCGCGGATGTTCGACAAGATCCTGATCGCCAACCGCGGCGAGATTGCCCTGCGCGTGATTCGCGCCTGCCGCGAGATGGGCATCGCCTCGGTCGCGGTTCATTCCACCGCCGACGCCGACGCGATGCATGTCCGCATGGCCGACGAATCCGTCTGCATCGGCCCCGCGCCGTCCTCGGCCAGCTACCTGTCCATGCCCGCCATCATTTCCGCCTGCGAGATCACGGGCGCGCAGGCGATCCATCCCGGTTACGGCTTTCTGTCGGAAAACGCCGCCTTTGTGCAGATGGTGGAAGACCACGGCATCACCTTTATCGGCCCGCGCGCGGAACATATCCGCATCATGGGCGACAAGATCACCGCCAAGGACACGATGAAGGCGCTTGGCGTGCCCTGCGTTCCGGGCAGCGAGGGCGGCGTCAACGACGTGGACCAGGCGCGCAAGGTGGCGGCGGCCATCGGCTATCCGGTCATCATCAAGGCCACGGCGGGCGGCGGCGGGCGCGGCATGAAGGTCGCCCAGGATGAAGCAAGCCTGGAGGTCGCCTTCCGCACCGCCCGGGCCGAGGCCAAGGCCGCCTTCGGCAACCCCGACGTTTATATCGAAAAATACCTCCAAAGGCCGCGCCACATCGAGATTCAGGTTTTCGGCGACGGCAAGGGCCGTGCCGTCCACCTGGGCGAGCGCGACTGTTCCCTGCAACGCCGTCACCAGAAAGTGCTGGAGGAAGCACCCGGCCCCGTCATCACCGCCGAGGAACGCGCCCATATCGGCAAGGTCTGCGCCGATGCCGTGGCCCGGATCGGCTATGCCGGGGCGGGCACCATCGAGTTCCTGTACGAGGACGGCGAGTTCTACTTCATCGAGATGAACACCCGCCTTCAGGTCGAGCATCCCGTGACCGAGGCGATCTTCGGCGTGGACCTCGTCCGCCAGCAGATCCTCGTGGCCTCGGGCGCCGCCATGGAATTCCGGCAGGAAGACCTGTCGATCCGCGGCCATTCCATCGAGGTTCGAATCAACGCCGAAAAGGTGCCGGGCTTCTCGCCCTGTCCGGGCCGGATCACGCAATACCATGCTCCGGGCGGCCTTGGCGTGCGCATCGACAGCGCGCTTTATGACGGCTATTCGATCCCGCCCTATTACGACAGCCTGATCGGCAAGCTGATCGTGCACGGCCGCGACCGGGCCGAGGCCCTGGCCCGGCTGGACCGCGCCCTGGGAGAGCTGATCGTGGACGGCATCGACACCACCGTCCCGCTGTTCACCGCGCTGCTCAAGGAACCCGACATCCTTGCCGGAAACTACTCGATCCACTGGCTGGAACGCTGGCTGGATCAGAAATTCGGCTGACCGGATCCCATGCTGACGCCCGCGCAACTGCTGAAAGGCTATGCGCGCGGCGTCTTTCCCATGGCCGAAAGCGCCTATGACCCGCGGCTTTACTGGTACGATCCGCCCTTGCGGGGCATCTTGCCGGTGGGCGGGGTCCATGCCTCCCGGTCCTTGCTGCGCGACCTGCGCAGGGGGGGCTGGTCGGCGCATCTGGACGGCGACTTCGATGCCGTCCTGACCGCCTGCGCGGACCGCGAAACGACCTGGATCAACGCGCCGCTGATGCGGCTTTATCACCAGCTTCATCGGGCAGGCCACGCCCATGCCCTGGAAATCCGGCAAAAGGGCGCCTTCGCGGGCGGCATCTTCGGGGTGACCCTGGGGGCGGCCTTTTTCGGGGAATCGATGGTTTCAGCCCGGACCGGCGGGTCCAAGATGGCCCTGCTCTGGATGTCCAGCCATCTGGCGCGCTGCGGCTTCACGCTGTTCGACACGCAGTTCCTCACCCCGCATCTGGCCCGCATGGGCGGCCTGGAGGTCGCGCGGGAGCGGTATCACCTGCTGCTGGCGGACGCCCTGGGCAGGCGCGCCGATCTGAGGGCGCATCCCCTGCCCTCGGCCGATCAGCTTTGGCAGGAAATCACCCACACGTCATAGCGCGCGTCGTCCAGCGCCGACAGCGCGGGCGAGGACGCGATCATCCAGCCGCTGAAGCGCGTGACGTTCTGCGCCGTGTCGGTGATGGTCAGCTGCGCATAGGCGTCGGAACTGGGATCGCCCGCCGGATATCGGCATTCGCCCAATCGGACCTCCAGCCGCCCATAGCGGACGGCTTGCCCCACCTGGACCGGCAGGTCGGTCGTGCGGCCCGAGATCTTGTCCAGACCGCGCAGCAGCGCGCCGTCGGCCCGCGCGACCTGCTGCGCGCCGACAGGGGTCGCCAATGCCGCAAGCACCAGCGCAAGGCGGATCACGGCTGATCCCCTTCCTGCGCCTGGCTGTCCACGAACTTCATCATCAGCGCCAACAGGCTGACAGCGCCCTGCACATCCTCGATCTCGTCGCCCGGAGCCAGGTTCTCGGGGCTGCCGCCCGGCTGGATCTGGATATACGCCCCGCCCAGAAGCCCGTCCGTCTGGATCAGCGCCGCGCTGTCCGCCGGCAGGGCGATGCCCGCGGGGATCGTCAGCCGCGCATCCGCCATGTAGGTGTCGGGGTTCAGCCTGACATCAGAGACGCGCCCCACCTTGACCCCTGCAAGGCGAACCTCGGTTCCCACGGCGATGCCGTCCACGTCGGGGAAGGACGCCCGGACTTCATACCCGGTCTCGCCCGCAAGACCGTCGCCAAAGCCCCAGGCAAGAAAGCCCGCGGCGGCAACCAGCACCGCGGCACCGGCCAGAAGCTCGGCCCGATGCTCGACCCCGGCTGTCATCTATTCGGGCTGCCAGGCGTCGTAATCGCGCCGAACGGGCTGTTCGGCGCGATACAGCGATCCTTCGGGATAATAGGCGCCCGGCGTTCCCGTCTGGTTTTCCCGGTGCGGCTTTTCCCAGGGCTTGTGCTGCAAGGGCGCCTTTGTCGGCGGCTCGTCCCAGGTGTGATGCAGCCAGCCATGCCATTCCGGGCTGACCCGGCTGGCCTGCGATTCGCCGCTGTAGATCACCCAGCGGCGCGAACCGTCCTTGTTCTGGTAAAAGACATTGCCCTCGGCATCCTCGCCGACCTTGATGCCGTTCCGCCAGGTCCAGAACTGGGTGTTGATCGTCTGGCTGTTCCACCAGGTCAGGGCACGAAGCAGAAAGGACATCGGCAGGAACCTCTTGGTCTTTGGCTGGCAAGGATATGGCGCAAAGCGCGGCGAAGATCCAGCCTGCCCGTACAGCATCGGCGCACTGCGAAAAGGGGCCTTGCGGCCCCTCGATCACCCAGCCGAGGCCGTTTCCTTTTTCGAATCCGCGTGGATCAGCAGCGGCTTGGTCGCGGCGTTGTCCACGGCTTCCTCGTTCACCACCACCTCCTGGACGCTGTCCATGCCGGGCAGTTCGAACATGGTGTCCAGCAGGATGTCCTCCATGATCGACCGCAGGCCGCGGGCGCCGGTCTTGCGCTTGATGGCGCGCTTGGCGATGGCTTGCAGCGCATCATCGGTAAAGGTCAGCTGCACGCCTTCCAGGTCGAACAGGCGCTGATACTGCTTGACCAGGGCGTTCTTCGGCTTGGTCAGGATGATGATCAGGGCTTCCTCGTCCAGATCGGTCAGGGTGGCGATCACCGGCAGACGGCCGACGAACTCGGGGATCAGGCCGAATTTCAGCAGATCCTCGGGCTCCAGCTCCTTGAACAGTTCGCCCACGCCCCGGTCGTCGTTCTCCTTGACCGAGGCGCCGAAGCCCATGGCCGTGCCCTTGTTGCGCTGCGCGATGATCCGGTCCAAGCCCGCAAAGGCGCCGCCGCAGATGAACAGGATGTTGGTCGTGTCCACTTGCAGGAATTCCTGCTGCGGATGCTTGCGCCCGCCCTGCGGCGGGACCGAGGCGACCGTGCCCTCCATGATCTTCAGAAGGGCCTGCTGCACGCCCTCGCCCGAAACGTCGCGGGTGATCGAGGGGTTGTCGGACTTGCGGGTGATCTTGTCGACCTCGTCGATATAGACGATGCCGCGCTGCGCGCGTTCGACGTTGTATTCGGACGCCTGCAACAGCTTGAGGATGATGTTCTCCACATCCTCGCCCACATAGCCCGCCTCGGTCAGGGTGGTGGCGTCCGCCATGGTGAAGGGCACGTCCAGGATCCGCGCCAGGGTCTGGGCCAGCAGGGTCTTGCCGCAGCCGGTCGGACCGATCAGCAAAATGTTCGACTTGGCAAGCTCGATGTCGCCCTTGGCGCCGTGGTTCAGCCGCTTGTAGTGGTTGTGGACGGCGACCGACAGCACGCGCTTGGCGTGTTCCTGGCCGATCACGTAGTCGTCAAGGACCGCGCAGATCTCCTTGGGCGTCGGCACCCCGTCGCCCGATTTCAGCCCCGAGGATTTGGTTTCCTCGCGGATGATGTCCATGCACAGTTCCACGCATTCGTCGCAGATGAACACGGTCGGTCCCGCGATCAGCTTGCGCACCTCATGCTGGCTCTTGCCGCAAAAGCTGCAATAAAGCGTGTTCTTGCTGTCACTGCCGGACTGGTTCGCCATCGTCCACGTTCCTTGATTGCCGCAGGTCTGCCAACCCGCAGGCGGCGCCGGTCGCTCCGTGCCGCACCTGATTTGGTCCGTGGCGACGGGCCGCCACGGGGTATGCCCTTTATGTTAGGGACGACGCGCTTCCGTCACAATCCCCAACAAGCCTATTTCTTCTCGGGTTCCGCCTTGCCGCGCGGCGCGACGACCTCGTCGATGAGGCCCCAGTCCTTTGCCTCGTCGGGCGACATGAAGCGGTCGCGCTCCAGCGCCTCCTCGACTTCCGCCAGGTCGCGGCCGGTGTGCTGGACATAGATTTCGTTCAGCCGGCGCTTCAGCTTTTCCGTTTCGCGGGCGTGGATCAGGATGTCGGTGGCCTGACCCTGGAACCCGCCGGACGGCTGGTGGACCATGACCCGGCTGTTGGGCAGCGAATAGCGCAGCCCCTTTTCCCCTGCCGCCAGCAGCAGCGACCCCATGGACGCCGCCTGCCCGACCACCAGCGTGGACACGCGCGGGCGGATGTACTGCATCGTGTCGTAGATCGACAGGCCCGAGGTCACGACGCCGCCGGGGCTGTTGATGTACATGCTGATGTCCTTGGACGGATTCTCCGCCTCGAGGAACAGCAGTTGCGCGCAGATCAGCGTGGACATGCCGTCATGAACCGGCCCCGAGACGAAGATGATCCGTTCCTTGAGCAGCCGCGAGAAGATGTCATAAGCCCGTTCCCCGCGCGAGGTCTGTTCGACCACCATGGGAACGAGGGTGTTCATGTAGAATTCTGCCGGATCGGTCATCGTCTGTCCTTGCCTTGTGTCCCTGTTCCCGCGATTCGCCAGGGCACTGATCCCATCGTTAGCCGCGAAAGGTTGACAGAGTCTTAGTAACGGGCAAGGTCCGCCGCAAGGCATGGAACGAACATCGCCCGCCATGGGCCACAGGAGACACGCGTGAAGTTGATCGTTGGACTGGGCAATCCCGGCGCGAAATACGCGGCCAACCGCCACAACATCGGCTTCATGGCCGTGGACCGGATCGCCGCCGATCACGGTTTCTCGCCGTGGAAGGCGCGCTTTCAGGGGCTTGCCGCCGAAGGGCGGCTTGGGGCCGAACGCATGACGCTGCTGAAGCCCCAAACCTTTATGAACCTCTCGGGCCAATCGGTGGGCGAGGCGATGCGCTATCTGAAGCTGACCCCCGCCGAGGTGATCGTGCTGCATGACGAACTGGACCTTGCCCCCGGCAAGTGCCGCGTCAAGCAGGGCGGCGGCCATGCGGGCCATAACGGGCTGCGGTCGATCCACCAGCATATCGGCCCGGATCACGCCCGCGTCCGGCTGGGCATCGGCCATCCGGGCCACAAGGACAGGGTGGCGGGCTATGTCCTGTCGGACTTCGCCAAGGCGGACGGAGAGTGGCTGGACGACCTGCTGCGCGGGGTCTCGGACGGGGCCGAGGCCCTGGCTGCCGACGATGGGCCGCGCTTCCAGAACGCCGTGGCGGCGCGGATGCAGCCCGCCCGGAACAGCGGCGCCCGGCCCGCGGCGCAAAAAACCGCGCCGGCGCCGGCGGCCCCTCCGGCGCAGGCCGAGCCTGCCAGCCTGGCCGACAAGCTGCGGCAGCTGACGGACCGCTTCCGTCAGCCGTGATCGCCCGGGGCTTGGCGCGCGCGCCGCATGGCTGTAGCCTGCAAAGGGGGAGGAAGCGCCATGGACCCATCGCTGAACGTCCTGGGAAGCCGGCTCGAGCCGTGCTCGATGAAGCCGATGACCGGGTTTTACCGAAACGGCTGCTGCGACACGGGACAGGGCGACGCGGGCAGCCATACCGTTTGCGTCGTGGTGGACGCGGAGTTCCTGGCGTTGTCGAAATATTTGGGCAACGACCTGACCACGCCGCGCCCCGAGTTCCGCTTTGACGGGCTGAAGCCCGGAGACCGCTGGTGCCTTTGCGCGGCGCGGTTCCTGCAAGCCGCGCAGGAGTTCGCGGCCCCCAAGGTGGTGCTGGAATCGACCCATGCCCGCGCCCTGGACATCATTCCGCTGGAACTGCTCAGGGCCCATGCGGTCGATGCGCAGGGTTGACCTTGCCGCCGCCGTCTTCGCCTGCCTTGCGCCCGCGGCGGGCCTGTCCCAGCCGTTGACCGGCGGCCTGCCGATCCATGCCGACGATGCGCAGAGGCTGGCCGGATACCAGGCGGCGGCGGGCGAGGCGCTGCTGGACGCCTTTTCCGGCGGCGATCCGGCAGATCTGGCGATTCTGGCCGATGTCCTGCGGGGCGATCCGCTGCCGCCCGGCGAGGCCCGCGCGGTCATGCCCGGCGAATGGTCCTGCCGGGTGATCAAGATGGGAAGGCTGCTGCCGATCACCGTCTACCAGCCCTTCCGGTGCCGGATCGGCAGCGACGGCGGTCTGGAGAAGCTGACGGGATCGCAGCGGACCAAGGGGCGGATCCACGAGTACGGCGACCGGCTGGTCTATCTGGGCACCGGGTTCATCGCCGGCGACACGCCGCCGCCTTATGCCGAACTGCCGCCCTTTTCCGACGGCGCCAGCCCGCAGCGGGTGCCCGAGGTCGGCCTTGTCGAGATCATCGGCGAAAACAGGGGCCGGGTGATGTTTCCCGCCCCCCATCTGGAATCGCGCTTCAACATACTGGTTCTAAGCCGTTGAATCCGATCAGATCTTGATGTCGAAGCCCAGATGCTTGGCCACCGTGAAGATGTCCTTGTCGCCGCGCCCGCACATGTTCATCACGATCAGGTGGTCTCGCGGCAGGCCGGGGGCGATCTTCATCACATGGGCCAGGGCATGGCTGGGCTCCAGCGCGGGGATGATGCCCTCCTGTTCGCAGCAAAGCTGAAAGGCGGCCAGGGCCTCGTCGTCTGTGATGCTGACATATTCGGCGCGGCCGGTGTCCTTCAGCCAGGCATGTTCCGGGCCGATGCCGGGATAGTCCAGGCCCGCGCTGATCGAGTGGCCTTCGAGGATCTGGCCATCGTCGTCTTGCAGCAGATAGGTGCGGTTGCCGTGCAGCACCCCCGCGCGCCCGCCCGACAGGCTGGCGCAATGCTGCATCCGGTCGTCGACGCCCTTGCCGCCGGCCTCGACCCCGATGATGCGGACCTCGGGGTCGTCCAGGAAGGGATGGAACAGGCCCATGGCGTTCGAGCCGCCGCCAATGGCCGCGACGATGGTGTCGGGCAGGCGGCCCTCGCGGGGCAGGATCTGTTCCTTGACCTCTTTCCCGATGATCGACTGAAAATCGCGCACCATGGCGGGATAGGGATGGGGGCCGGCAACCGTGCCGATGCAATAGAAGGTGTCGCGCACGTTCGTGACCCAATCGCGCAGCGCGTCGTTCATCGCGTCCTTCAGCGTGCCGCGCCCGCTGGTGACGGGCACGACCTCGGCCCCCAGCAGGCGCATGCGGAAGACGTTGGGCGCCTGGCGTTCCACGTCATGGGCGCCCATGTAGACGATGCATTTCAGCCCGAAGCGCGCGCAAACGGTTGCCGTCGCCACGCCGTGCTGGCCCGCGCCGGTTTCGGCGATGATGCGGGTCTTGCCCATGCGGCGCGCCAGCAGGATCTGGCCCAGCACGTTGTTGACCTTGTGCGCGCCGGTGTGGTTCAGCTCGTCACGCTTCATGTAGATCTTGGCGCCGCCAAGATGCTGGGTCAGGCGTTCCGCGAAATACAGGGGCGAGGGCCGGCCGATGTAATGCGTCCACAGGTCGTTCATTTCCGCCCAGAAGGCCGCGTCGGTCTTGGCGCGTTCGTATTCGGCCTCCAGATCCAGGACCAGCGGCATCAGCGTTTCGCTGACGAAGCGGCCGCCATAGATGCCGAAGCGGCCCTGTTCGTCGGGGCCGGTCTTGTAGCTGTTCACCAGATCATCGGCCATGGGATCGCCTTCACGGTTGGAATGGGTATTTGGACAAAGAAGAAGCGTCAGGGCGTCTTTGTATAACCGATGTGGCCGGGGGTGAAGCCCGGCCGGTCATGGAAGCGATGGGGCATCGGCCCGCGCCCGGATGACGCGCACCGCCGCCATCCGGGCGCGGAGAGCGGCAGCGGCGGAAGGCCCGGAGCAAAGGCGATCCGACAGCGGGAAACGACACCGCCCTTCGGCAGCCCGACGATCGGCCAATCGCCGCCCGGGGGCCCGCACGGCATCTAGGGCGGCAAGATTGAGATGCATGTCCGCCCTTTCGCGGCCCGGCATGTCGCAGACCGGCAGGGACAAGGCCGGGAAAGCAGCGTCCCGCCCGGCAGGAAGGAGCCGCACGGCCATGGTCATGCGGCCGCCGCGACAAAGGCGCGGATCAGGGCCTCGTCCTTCACGCCCGGTTCGATCTCGACGCCCGAGGAGACATCGACGGCGGGCGCGCCGGTCAGGCGGATCGCCTCGGCCACGTTCTGGGCGGTCAGCCCGCCCGCCAGCATCCAGGGGCGCAGCCACTTGCGCCCGACCAGCAGGCGCCAATCAAAGGACAGACCGTTGCCGCCCGGAAGCTCGGCCCCCCTGGACGGCTTGGCATCGACCAGCAGCATGTCGGCCACCAGCCCATAATCGGTCAGCGCGGGCAGGTCGGCCGGATCCGACAGCCCCACGGATTTCATCACCGGCAGGCCGGTCAGCGTCTTGACCGCGGCAACCCGGTCCGGGCTTTCCGATCCGTGAAGCTGAACGATGTCCAAGGGCACCCGGGCCAGCGTCTCGTCCAGAAGGGCGTCGTCGGGATCGACGAACAGCCCCACCCGCGCCACGCCGACCGGGACATGGGCCGCCAGATCGGCGGCCTCGCCGATGGACACGGCGCGAGGGGATTTGGGAAAGAACACAAGCCCCACATAGCGCGCTCCGGCCTCGGCCGCCGCGGCGATGTGGTCGGGACGGCGCAGTCCGCAGATCTTGACCTGAGCCATCCGTCAGCGGGCGGCAGGCAGCGTGGTGCCCGGCGCAGGTTCGGCCGAGGCTGCGGGAAGGACCGGCGCCGTGGTCTTGGGGCGGTCGAGGATCGCCAGAACCTCGTCCTTGGGCGCGGCATGGCGTTGGCGCAGATGACCGACCTCGTCCTCCAGCCGGGCGGCGCGGTGGGCCTGGGCGCGCAACTGGCGGCGTTCCTGGGCTTCGCGCAGCCATTCCCACACCAGGCCGGCCAGCATCCCGAACGCGAAGGCCAGAAAGACGACAAGAAACAGCGGCAGGTCCACCGACCAGCGCCCGCCAAGATACTGCCCGAAATTCGCCGGAAAGGCGGACAGCGTCACGACGTCGCGATTGGCCAAGGCAACCGCGATCAGGATGATTGCCAGCAGCACGATGAAGATCAGGCGAAGAAAGCGCATCGGTGGTCCTTGCTTGCGGCCAGCGGTCGCGGCCGTGATTCATGCAGGGGTTTAGCCCTGTCAGGCCTCTCCGTTCAACCGATCGCGCAGCAGTTTTCCGGTCTTGAAGAAGGGCACGTATTTCTGGTCCACATCGACCGATTCCCCCGTCCGGGGGTTGCGGCCGGTGCGCGCGTCGCGCTTTTTGACGGAAAAGGCCCCGAAGCCCCGCAATTCGACCCGGTCGCCGCGAGCCATGGCGTCGATGATCTCCTCGAAAACCGTGTTCACGATCCTTTCGACATCCCGCCGGAACAGATGCGGATTTTCGTCAGCGATAAGCTGGATCAGTTCGGAACGGATCATCATCCCCCCAGATGGCGTAACGGCTGCATGAGGTCGTTCGCACAGCTTGCGACAAAAAGGCAACGCAGGAAAAGGTCTCAAGTTTCCATAGCGATGCCAGTTTTGCCATCGCCGCGCAAGAGACCTGTCGGAACGCTGCCCGATTGCCGGGCAGGAAAAAAGCCCGCCCCCACAACCGCAGGGACGGGCGATGTCGGACGTCTGAAACCGCGATCAGGCGTTGCGGTTCAGCGCGGCGCCCAGGATGTCACCCAGCGAGGCGCCCGAGTCGGACGAGCCGTACTGGTCGATGGCCTCTTTCTCCTCGGCGATCTCGCGGGCCTTGATCGACAGGCCCAGGCGGCGGGTCTTGGTGTCGATGTTGGTCACGCGGGCATCGACCTTGTCGCCGACGCCGAAACGCTCGGGGCGCTGGTCCTGGCGGTCGCGGGCCAGATCCGAACGGCGGATGAACGACTTGACGCCGTTGTATTCCACCTCGATGCCGCCGTCCTCGATGGCGGTGACCTCGACCGTCACGACCGAGCCGCGCTTCACGCCGTCAACGGCTTCGGCCATGTGCTCGTTTTCCAGGGCCTTGATCGACAGGCTGATGCGCTCCTTCTCGACATCCACGTCCTGAACGACGGCTTTCACCACGTCGCCCTTGCGGAAGTCCTGGATCGCGTCCTCGCCCCGGGTATCCCACGAGATGTCGGACAGGTGGACCATGCCGTCGATGTCGCCTTCCAGGCCCACGAACAGACCGAATTCGGTGATGTTCTTGACCTCGCCCTCGATGACGGTGCCCGAGGGATGCGTTTCCGCGAAGACTTCCCAGGGGTTGCGCTGCGTCTGCTTCAGGCCCAGCGACACGCGGCGCTTCGCCTCGTCGATCTCCAGCACCATCACGTCGACCTCTTGCGAGGTGGACACGATCTTGCCCGGATGGACGTTCTTCTTGGTCCAGGACATTTCGGACACGTGAACCAGACCCTCGACACCGGCTTCCAGTTCGACGAAGGCGCCGTAGTCGGTGATGTTGGTCACGCGGCCCTGGTGGACCGAGCCGATCGGGAACTTGTCGCCCACGGTATCCCACGGGTCGGCCTGAAGCTGCTTCATGCCCAGGCTGATGCGGTGGCTGTCCTTGTTGATCTTGATCACCTGGACCTTGACGGTCTCGCCGATGTTCAGGATCTCGGACGGGTGGTTGACGCGGCGCCAAGCCATGTCGGTGACGTGCAGCAGGCCGTCAACGCCGCCCAGATCGACAAAGGCGCCGTATTCGGTGATGTTCTTGACGACGCCGTTCACGGTCTGGCCTTCGGTCAGGTTGGCGATGACCTCGGCGCGCTGTTCGGCGCGGCTTTCCTCCAGGATGGCGCGGCGCGACACGACGATGTTGCCGCGGCGGCGGTCCATCTTCAGGATCTGGAACGGCTGCTTCAGGCCCATCAGCGGACCGGCGTCGCGCACGGGGCGCACATCGACCTGGCTGCCCGGCAGGAAGGCCACGGCGCCGCCCAGATCGACGGTGAATCCGCCCTTGACGCGGCCGAAGATGGCGCCTTCGACGCGCTCTTCATCGGCATAGGCTTTTTCCAGGCGGTCCCAGGCTTCTTCGCGGCGGGCTTTCTCGCGGCTGATCGAGGCTTCGCCGCGGGCGTTTTCCACGCGGTCCAGATAAACCTCGACCTCGTCCCCCACCTTGATGTTGGGTTCTTCGCCGGGGTTCGCGAATTCCTTCAGATCGACGCGGCCTTCCATCTTGTAGCCCACGTCGATGATGGCCTGGCCCGCCTCGATGGCGATGACGCGGCCCTTGACAACCGAACCTTCGTCCGGGGTGTCGATGTCGAAGCTTTCGTTCAGGAGGGCTTCGAATTCCTCCATGGTCGCTTTAGCGCACATATATGATCGGTTTCCTTTACGACGATTTCACTGGCCATGCGGTTGGCTCCGCCGGTCTTTATGACGCCTTCCGGGAACGACAAAGGGTCGCGGCACAAAGCCCGACCCGTTCAGATGCGGTCTGTTCTGACCATGTCGCCCAAAGACTGCCGGTCATATAGTCGCGCGAGGCGTTCAAGACAACCGAAAAGGCGGTGGGCGAAAAGGCGGTGGGTGAAAAGGTGGCAGCAGGGTTATGTTCGGCGGGAAATATCGCTTGCGCCGCAGGCGGGCGGGGCGATAGGTTCGCCGGAACATAACGAACGAGGCCCGGAATGATCCGCCCCGCCCTTCTGCTTGCCCTGACCGCCACGCCGGCCATGGCCGATGACGTGACGGTCTTCGCCGCCGCCTCGCTCAAGAACGCCCTGGACGAGGTCGCGGCAGGCTTTTCCCGGGACACCGGCCACACCGTGACGATCTCCTATGCGGGGTCGAACGCGCTGGCCAAGCAGATCATCGAGGGTGCGCCCGCAGACCTGTTCGTCTCGGCCAGCGGCGAATGGATGGACGAGGTGGAAAAAGCCGGGCTCGTCGAAAGCCGCGCCGACCTGCTGGGCAATCGGCTGGTGCTGATCGCGCATGGCGACGCGGAGCCCGTGGCGATTTCGGCGGACACCGATCTGGCGGCGATGCTGGACGGCGGCAAGCTGGCGATGGCGCTGGTCGATTCCGTGCCCGCCGGGCAATACGGCAAGGCGGCCCTGGAAAGCCTGGGCCTGTGGAACGACGTTCAGGCCGATGTGGCGCAATCGGACAACGTGCGCGCGGCCCTGGCCCTGGTCGCCACCGGAGAGGCGCCCTACGGCATCGTCTACGCCACCGACGCGGCGGCCGAGGACGACGTGACAGTGGCGGGCGACTTTCCCCCCGACAGCCATCCCCCGATCACCTATCCCGCGGCCCTGCTGGCAGGGGCCGCCGACGATGCCGACCGGGCCTTTCACGACGCCTTGTCGTCGGACGCCGCCGATGCGATCTTCGAACGGCATGGCTTCACGGTGATGGACTGACTTGACCGACTGGCTGACCCCCGAGGCATGGCAGGCCGTCCGCCTGTCGCTGAAGGTCTCGCTGTGGGCCGTGGCCGCCAGCCTGCCCTTGGGCGTCTTCGTGGCTTACGCCTTGGCGCGGTGGCGCTTTCCGGGGCACGGGCTGCTGAACGGGCTGGTGCATCTGCCGCTGGTGCTGCCGCCGGTCGTCACCGGCTATCTGCTGCTGCTGACATTCGGGCGGCGGGGAACCGTCGGGCAATGGCTGGACCAGATCGGCATCGTTCTGGCCTTCCGCTGGACGGGCGCGGCGCTGGCCGCCGCCGTGATGGCCTTTCCGCTGATGGTCCGCGCCATCCGCCTGGCCATCGAGGCTGTGGACCCCAAGCTGGAACAGGCGGCCTCGACCCTGGGCGCCCCGCGTTCCTGGGTCTTTCTGACGGTGACCCTGCCGCTGATCCTGCCCGGCATCCTGGCGGGGGCGATCCTGGCCTTCGCCAAGGCGATCGGCGAATTCGGCGCCACCATCACCTTTGTGTCGAACATCCCCGGCCAGACGCAGACCCTACCCTCGGCCATCTATGCCTTTCTGCAAGTGCCGGGAGGAGAATCCGCCGCAGCCCGGCTGGTTGTCGTCGCCATCGCCATCGCCATGGCCGCGCTGTTCCTGTCGGAAGCATTGTCGCGCCTGATCGCCCGCCGCATCCGGGGGGCGTGATGCTGTCGGTCGCGCTGCGCCATGTCTTTCCCGGCTTCACGCTGGACGCCGGTTTCCAGGCGCCTGCCGGGCTGACGGCGTTGTTCGGGCGATCAGGCTCGGGCAAGACCACGATTGTCAACGCCGTCGCCGGCCTGCTGCGCCCGCAATCGGGACGCGTCGCGGTGGGCGACGCGGTGCTGACCGACAGCGCGCGGGGCATCTTCCTGCCGCCGCACCGGCGCGGCATCGGCTATGTCTTCCAGGAAGCGCGGCTGTTTCCCCATCTGACCGTCCGGCAGAACCTGCTTTACGGCCACTGGTTCACGGGACGCGGGCGGAAGGCGGATCTGTCCCATGTGGTCGAGATGCTGGGCGTCGGTCCCCTGCTGCACCGCCGCCCCGCCGCCTTGTCGGGCGGCGAACGCCAGCGGGTCGCGCTTGGCCGGGCGATCCTGTCCCATCCCCGCCTGCTGCTGATGGACGAACCCCTGGCCGCCCTGGACCAGCCCCGGAAAGAGGAAATCCTGCCCTATCTGGAACGCCTTCGCGATCAGGCGGGGCTGCCGATCCTTTACGTCAGCCATTCCCCGGCCGAAATCGCGCGGCTGGCGACAACGGTGGTTCTGGTGGACAAGGGGCGGGTCACGGCGGCGGGGCCTTTCGCAGACATGCTGTCCGATCCGGCCATTGCGCCGCTGTTCGGCATTGCCGAGGCAGGCTCCGTCCTGACCGCCCGGATCGAGGCGCAGGAACCCGACGGCCTGACGCGGCTGTCCACGCCGTCCGGCCCGCTGTTCCTGCCGCGGATCGCGGCGCCCATCGGCACCGGGCTGAGGCTGCGAATTCTGGCGCAGGACGTGATGATCGCGGTTGCGCCGCCGCGCGGAATTTCGGCGCTGAACGTGATCCCGGCGCGGGTGCACGACATGACGGCGGTGCCGGGCGGCGTCCTTGTGCGGCTGAACGCGGGCGAGCAGATGATCCTGTCGCGGGTCACCGCGCGGTCGGCCGACCTGCTGCGCCTGTCGCCCGGCCTGCCCGTTCACGCGGTGCTGAAGGCGGTCTCGGTCGCACCCGGCACGATCGGCTTCTCGGCTGGCTGATGGGCCACCCAGATCCCGCTTTCCCGCGAGAAATGCTCGTATTCGGGGGGGCGGAAGGACGGTTCGTCCATGGGCGCGATGTGGCGCTCGATGGCAAGCCACGGGCCGTCGATCTGCAACACGGCGAATTCGTTCTGCCGGTCGGACGGACGGCCGCACAGCGCCGTGCCCGCCTGGATTTGCAGCACGCCCGGATGCGCCGTCTGGTCCAGCATCGCCCCCGTCGCCCAGACATGCAGATGCCCCGACAGGACGATCTGCGCGCCCGCGCGCTCCAGCCGCGCCAGGGCCTCGGGGGCGCGGCGGGTCAGTTCCTTGTCCACCTCGGCCAGATGCTCCAGCGGATGATGCAGGGCCACGATGTTCATCGCCTGGGGATCGAGCCCGCCGATCAGGCGCCCGATCTCTCCTTCGCGGACGACCCCGCGCTGCACGGCGAAGGGATCGACGCTGTTCATGCCCAGCACCCTGACCGCGCCCGCCTGACGCGTGGGCGTCAGATCCGGGCCAAGCGCGCGGCGAAAGCCCGCATAGGGCGCGAGATAGCGGACAGGCAGATTGTACAGCGGCACGTCATGGTTGCCCGGAACCACCATCAGCGGGGCCTGGATCCGCGACAGAAAGGCCGCCGCCAGGGCATACTGGTCCGACCGCCCGCGATGGGTCACGTCGCCGGTCACGACCACCAGGTCGGCGCGGGCGCGGTTCACGCGTTCCAGCAGGGCGTCGGCCAGCGCCGCGCGGTGGAACCCGAAATGCAGATCCGACAGGTGGACGATCCGCGTCACGCCCCGCCGTCCTCGGTCTTGCTGCTGCCGTCTGCGGGAACCAGAACCTTGAGGGCGCCGTGCCGCACCCTGAGATGGAATGGGCTGGCCATGCGGGTCTTTTCGCCGTCATGGGCGATCAGCTGCTGGCGCTTGCCGGTCTCGATGGTCAGGCTGTCGGTGATGATCAGGTCGAAGTCGCTGTCCTTCGCGCTGAGCCCGAAGGCCAGCCGAAAGGCCGAGCGCAGCAGCGGCAGGGGGCGGCGGGCCTTGGCGATCAGCACGGCGAAATTGCCGGCCCGGATCGCGTCCGCGCCGTCCAGCCCGAAGGCGTCCAGCTGATAGGCGCTGCGGGCGACAAAGACCAGGGCGGTGGTGAAACGACGCGACCGCCCATCGACCTTGGCCGTCAGGCGCATCGGATGGCGCAGCCGCCGCATCGCCACAAGCACCGACCAATAGGCCGCAAGGCGCGACCGGCCCCAGCGTTTGTAGATCCCCTCGCGCGTCTTCAGGATGTGGGGATAAGCGCCCAAGCTGATATTGTTCAGGAAAACCAGGTTCTCGATCTGGCCGACATCCACGCGCCTGATCCGCGCGTCCAGCAGCGTTTCCAGCGCATCCTCGACCGTCTCGCCCACGCCCATGTCGCGCGCGAAATAGTTGAAGGTGCCCCCCGGCAGCACGCCCATCACCGTTTCGGTTCCGGCCAGGGCACCCGCGACCGCCGATTGCGTTCCGTCGCCCCCATAGGCCACGACGATGTCGAAGCCGTCCTCGACGGCCTGGCGGGCCAGGCCGGACAGTTGCTCGCCCCGGTCGGTTTCCCGCAGGGCGAACTCGGCGACCCGGCCTTCCAGCGCGTCGCGGATGGCCTGGGCCTGCTGCCTGCCGTTCTTCTTGCCCGACCCGAGATTGCCGATCACGCACAATCGGCAGGCGGACAGGTCCACCTTATCGGCTATATCGCGCATCCGTCCCCCGATGTGATGTCCATCACCAACACGCAGGCAGCCGCGACGGTTTCACGGGCGGGGGATCAAAGCTGCCGCACGGCCTCGCGGACCGACGGGCGCAGCCCCGCGCCTCCGGTCTCGACATAGGATTTCAACTGACCCCGCATCCGGGGTTCCCAGTAATCCTTCAGATGCGCGGCGATCTTGTCGGGCGCATGGCCCGGCTGCGTGTCGAAAAACGTGGCGATCTGGTTGGCCATGGTGACCATCTTTTCAGGCGACATCGGAAACCTCGGCGCGCAGCCGCTGGGGGTGGCAGAACAGGTCGAACCCTTCGCCCCGCGCAAAGGCGGCAAGGGTCAGCCCCGCGCCTTCGGCCAGGCGCAGGGCGTGCAGCGTGGGGGCGGACACGGCGATCAGCACGGCGCAGCCCGCCATCACGCATTTCTGCACCATCTCGGTCGAGACGCGGCTGGTCAGGACGATGGCGCCCCCTGCGGGGTCGATCCCCTGCCGGGCCATGGCGCCGATCAGCTTGTCCAGGGCGTTGTGGCGGCCCACATCCTCTCGCGCGAGGACGACGCCCCGCCCCGGCAGCAGAAAACCCGCCGCATGAACCGCGCGGGTCCGGTCATGCAGGGGCTGCCAGCCGCGCAGGGAGTCCGTGGCGGCCGCGATCTCCTCGACCGTCAGGGTCGGTCCAACGCCCGCAAGGCTTGGCAGGGACCGCACCGCAGCTTCGATGCTGTCGATTCCGCAAAGGCCGCAGCCGACCGGACCGGCCAGAGAGCGGCGGCGGGCGGCAAGCTGGGCGCCGCGATCCTCGGCCAGCCACATCTGCGCCTCGATCCCTTTCGGATGGGCGATCACGTCGCAGGACGCGATCTGGTCCAGGCCGGTGACGATCCCCTCGGTCAGCGAGAAGCCTGTGGCGAAATCCTCCACATCCGCAGGCGTCGCCATCATCACCGCATGGGTGCTGCCGTCATAGACCATGGCGATGGCCGTTTCCTCGGGCAGCGCACGGCTGACCGCGACATTGCTGCCCGGCCGGTGATGGGTCGCGTCCCTGGCCCCGAAGGGCGGCGGCAAGTCCATGGGCTACTCCGCGGCGGTCAGGATCCGCCGCGACCGTTCGGCCTGTTCGTTATAGCTTTCCTGCCAGTCCGTCGGACCGTTCGAGGGGCTGACCTGCACCGCCGTCACCTTGAATTCGGGGCAATTCGTCGCCCAGTCCGAAAAATCGGTCGTGACCACGTTAGCCTGGGTCGAGGGGTGATGGAAGGTCGTATAAACCACCCCCGCGGCCACCCGGTCGGTCAGCACCGCCCGCAGCGTGGTTTCCCCCGCCCGAGAGGCCAGCCGCACCCAATCGCCATCCTTGATGCCCCGGAACTCGGCGTCGTGGGGATTGATCTCCAGCACGTCTTCGGGGTGCCAGGCGACGTTCTCGGTCCGGCGGGTCTGCGCGCCGACGTTGTAATGCGCAAGGATCCGCCCCGTGGTCAGCAGCAGCGGAAAGCGCGGGCCGGTGCGTTCGTCCGTCGCGACATATTCCGTGACCATGAAATGCCCCTTGCCCGACACGAACCCGTCCACGTGCATCAAGGGCGTTCCGTCCGGCACCGTCGCGTTGCAGGGCCACTGGACGGACCCCTTTTCCTCCAGCACCTCATAGGTGACGCCGGCGAAGCTGGGGGTGGTGGCGGCGATCTCCTCCATGATCTGGCGGGGATGGGTATAGTGCCAGTTCGCGCCCATGGCGTTGGCCAGAAGCTGCGTGACCTCCCAGTCCTCGTAGCCGTTGCGGGGGGCCATCACCTTGCGCACGCGGTTGATGCGGCGTTCGGCATTGGTGAAGGTGCCGTCCTTTTCCAGGAAGGTCGATCCCGGCAGAAAGACATGGGCATAGTTCGCGGTCTCGTTCAGGAACAGGTCGTGGACGATCACGCATTCCATCGCCGCAAGACCCGCCGCGACGTGCTTCGTGTCAGGGTCGGATTGCAGGATGTCCTCGCCCTGGCAATAAAGGCCCTTGAAGGTGCCCTCGACCGCCGCGTCCAGCATGTTGGGGATGCGCAGACCGGGTTCGGGGTCGATCTCGCAGTTCCAGGCCGCCTCATAGATCGCGCGGACATCGGGCATCTTGACGTGGCGATAGCCGGGCAGTTCATGCGGGAAGCTGCCCATGTCGCAGGAACCCTGCACGTTGTTCTGGCCGCGCAGCGGGTTCACGCCCACGCCGGGGCGGCCGATATTGCCGGTCAGCATGGCAAGGTTGGCGATGCCGATCACGGTGGTGGATCCCTGCGAATGCTCGGTCACGCCCAGGCCATAGTAGATGGCGCCGTTGCCGCCGGTCGCATACAGCCGCGCCGCCGCGCGCAGGTCGGCGGCGGGAACGCCGGTCAGCAGTTCCACATTCTCGGGCGCGTGGCGCGGGTCGCTGACGAAATCGACATAGAACTGGAACTCGTCCCAATCGCAGCGGGTGCGGATGAAGTCCTCGTCGAACAGTCCCTCGGTCACGATCACATGGGCCATGGCGGTGACGACGGCGACGTTGGTGCCGGGCTTCAGCGGCAGGTGATAGGCGGCCTCGATGTGGGCGGACCGCACGATGTCGGTGCGGCGCGGATCGACCACGATCAGCTTGGCGCCCTGCCGCAGGCGCTTCTTCAACCGGCTGGCGAAGACCGGATGCCCGTCGGTCGGGTTGGCGCCGATGACCACCACCACATCGGCGGCTTCCACGCTGTCGAAGTCCTGCGTCCCGGCCGAGGTGCCGTAGGTCTTGCCCAACCCGTATCCGGTCGGCGAATGGCAGACGCGGGCGCAGGTGTCGGTGTTGTTGTTGCCGAAAACCGCGCGGGTCAGCTTCTGGACCAGATAGGTTTCCTCGTTGGTGCAGCGGCTGGAGGTGATGACGCCCACCGACTTGCGGCCATACTTTTCCTGGATGCCCTTCAGCCTGGCGGCGGCGAAGGCCATCGCCTCGGCCCATTCGACCTCGCGCCAGGGCTGGTCGATGGTCTCGCGGATCATTGGTTTCAGAATCCGGTCCTTGTGCTGGGCATAGCCATAGGCGAAGCGGCCCTTGACGCAGGAATGGCCCCGGTTGGCCTTGCCGTGCTTGTAGGGGACCATGCGCACCAGCTGGTCGCCGTTCAGTTCCGCCTTGAAGGAGCAGCCGACGCCGCAATAGGCGCAGGTGGTGATGACCGACCGTTCGGGCGTGCCCAGTTCGATCACCGATTTTTCCTGCAAGGTCGCGGTCGGACAGGCCTGCACGCAGGCGCCGCAGGACACGCAGTCCGACGTCAGGAAGTCGTCGCCGACGGCCCCCGCCTTGACGCGGCTGTCGAAGCCCCTGCCCTCGATGGTCAGCGCGAAAGTGCCCTGCACCTCCTCGCAGGCGCGGACGCAACGGGAACACACGATGCACTTGGCCGGGTCATAGGTGAAATACGGGTTGCTGTCGTCCTTGGGCGTATAGCGGGCATTGATCCCCGCCCCGTCGCGCGTGGCGAAGTGGTTGTCCAGCGTGCCGCCTTCGGGCGCCTTGTAGCGCACGTCGCGCAGGCCGACATTGCCCGCCATGTCCTGCAATTCGCAGTCGCCGTTGGCGGCGCAGGTCAGGCAGTCCAGCGGATGATCGCTGATATAAAGCTCCATCACGCCTTTGCGCATCCGGCGCAGCTTGTCGGACTGGGTGTGGACGACCATGCCTTCGGCCACGGGCGTGGTGCAGGACGCGGGCGTGCTGCGCCGCCCGTCGATTTCCACGACGCACAGGCGGCAGGATCCGAACGCCTCCATGTTGTCGCTGGCGCAGAGCTTCGGGACCATGATCCCAGCCTCGGCGGCGGCGCGCATGACCGACGTGCCCTCGGGCACCGTCACGGCGATGCCGTCGATGTTCAGCGTGACCGGCAGGCCGCTGCGGGCGGGGGTGCCCATGTCGCGGTCGCCATGGGGTTCGGCGCCCGGCGGGAACTGGGGGATGATGAAGTCTCTCATTCGGCTGCCTCCTTGAAGGTGGCGAAATCGTCGGGGAAATTGCGGAGCGCGGACATGACCGGGAAGGGCGTGAAGCCGCCGAGCGCGCAAAGCGAGCCGTCCTTCATCGTCTCGCACAGATCGGTCAGCAGCGGGATCGCGGCGGCGTCGCCTTGCGCGATGCGGTCGATGGTTTCCACCCCGCGCACGGCGCCGATCCGGCAGGGCGTGCATTTGCCGCAGGACTCGACGGCGCAGAACTCCATGGCGAAGCGCGCCATGCGCAGCATGTCCGCCGTGTCGTCGAAGACCACCAGCCCGGCATGGCCGATCAGTCCGCCGCTTGCGTCGAATTCCTCGTATCCCATCGGCGTGTGGAACTGGTCGACATGCATGTAGGCCCCCAGCGGGCCACCGACCTGAACCGCCTTGACGGGCCGCCCGCTGGCCGTGCCGCCGCCGAGGTCGTTCACGACCTCGCCCAGGGTCAGGCCGAAGGCGGTCTCGAACAGCCCGCCGCGTTTGACGTTTCCGGCGATCTGCAAGGTCACGGTGCCCCGCGACCGGCCCAGGCCGAAGTTGGCGTAATGTTTCGCGCCGCGTTCGAAGATCACCGGGATCGTGGTCAGCGAGATGACGTTGTTGACGACCGTGGGCTGGCCCAGGAAGCCCTGCAACGCGGGCAGCGGCGGCTTGGCGCGCACGGTGCCGCGCTTGCCTTCCAGGCTGTTCAGCAGCGACGTTTCCTCGCCGCAGACATAGGCGCCCGCGCCGGTGCGGACCTCCATGTCGAAGGCGCGGCCCGATCCCAGCATGTCAGGACCCAGCAGGCCCCGCTGGCGGGCGATCTTCACCGCCTGCGTCAGGATCGCGATGGCGTCGGGGTATTCGGAACGCAGATAGACATAGCCCCGCGTGGCGCCGACGCCCAGGCCCGCGATCGCCATGCCCTCGATCAGCTGGAAGGGATCGCCCTCGATGATCATGCGGTCGGCGAAGGTGCCGCTGTCGCCCTCGTCGGCGTTGCACACGATGTATTTCTGCGCGGCTTCGGCTTCGCTGACGGTCTTCCACTTGATGCCGGTCGGAAAGCCCGCGCCGCCGCGTCCGCGAAGGCCGCTGTCGATGACCTCCTGCACGATCTGCGCATTGGTCATGGCCAGCGCCCGGCGCAGGCCAACCAAGCCGCCATGCGCCACGTAGTCGTCCAGATCCAACGGGTCGATCACGCCGCAGCGGGCGAAGGTCAGCCGCGTCTGGCGGGCGAACCAAGGAATGTCCTCGACCCGGCCCAGGCTGTTCAACCTGCCGTCCAGCAGATCGGGCACCTGGCCGGGGGTCACGTTTCCGTAACCGATCCGGCCTTCGGGCGTGTCGATCTCGACCAGAGGCTCCAGCCAGACCATGCCGCGCGTGCCGTTGCGGACAAGCTGCACGTCCAGGCCGCGCGCCGCGACCTCGCGCGCGATCGCGTCGGCCACGTCGTCCGCGCCAAGCGCCTTGGCGGCGCTGTCCCCGGGAACGAAGATCCTCATGCGCCCACCTCGGTCAGGATGCGGTCCATGCGGGCGTCGTCGATGCGGCCCACCACGCGGCCGTCCACCATGGCGGCGGGGGCGCAGGCGCACATGCCCAGGCAATAGACGGGTTCCACCGTCACCGCGCCGTTGGGCGTGGTGCCGTGCCAGCCGATGCCCAGCTTTTGCAGGGTGGATTCGGCCAATGCGTTGGCGCCCATGGACTGACAAGCCTCGGCCCGGCAGATCTTCAGCACGTGGCGGCCCGCCGGATGGTCGCGGAAATCGTGATAAAAGCTGACAACGCCGTGCACCTCGGCCCGGCCCAGGTTCAGGATGTCCGCCAGCACCGGCACGGCGGCCTGCGGGACAAAGCCCCAGGCGTCCTGCAACGCGTGCAGCATCGGCAGAAGTGGCCCTTCCAAGGAAGCAAGCGGCGCAACGACGCCCCGGATCTCCTCCTCGGTCGGGGCTGGCGCATGAAGATGCATATGCTGGCCTTTCGACGATCCTTTGACGGACATCTAAGCAGGCCTGACAATCCGAAATCAATATCGTTGTTTCGTCAGTTGATAGGGATCATCTATCGTCCGCCATGCGCCGTGCCTCGGCCAGCAGGGCCTCCAGCACGGGCGTGTGGGGTTCGCGCCAGGGGGCGACAAGCCCGACGGCATGGCTGGCACCGTCGCCTTCCAGCGGAATGGTCCGCAGCGGCTTGCCTTGGGTCAGGAAACCCGCGATGTCCTCGGGCAGGATGGTGATCCAGCCGCCTTCAAGGACATGCGCGACCAGCACCACCGTGGAGCTGGATTCGACCGTCGCCTGCGGCGTCACGCCCGCCTCGAGGAGGTTGCGGTTGATGATGCGGCGGTTCTGCATGTCGCCCGTCAGCAGGCACAGCCGTTGCCCCGCCAGATCGGACCAGGCGACGCGATCCTGCCCGGCCAGGGAGGAATCCGCGCCGCAGACCAGCATATAGCGTTCGTCGTAAAGGCTGACGGTGCTGACCCGGCCCAGCGGTTCGTTGTCGAGATAGGAAATCCCCGCATCCACGTCCAGGTCGTCGATCATCTGCAAGATCTCGACCGAGGTGCGCGACAGGATGGTCATGCCGACGTTGGGATGCGCCGCGCCGAAGCGCGCGCTGATCCGGGCGGCCCAGGTCAGCGCCGTGGGGATCACGGCGATGCGCAACTGGCCCGACAGACCGTGGCGCGTGGCCCGCATCTCGTCGCGCAACTGACGCGCGTCGCCGACGATGCGGCGCGCCCAGACCAGGGCGGACTGGCCTTCCGGCGTCAGCCCGCCAAAGCGCGAGCCGCGAAACACCAGCAGCACGCCCAGCTGTTCCTCAAGCTGCTTGATGCCCGCCGACAAGGTGGGCTGCGTGATGCCGAGGCTGGCGGCGGCGCGTCCGAAATGGCGTTCCTTGGCGACGGCCAGGAACATCTCCAACTTGTCGATCACGCCGCCACCCCGTCACCGGGCCGGTGCCGGCACGGCCTCGTCCATGCTGTCCTTGCGGCCAAGCAGGCGACGCATCAGCACGTAGAACAGCGGCGCGAACAGAATGCCCAGCACGGTCGAGGCGATGGTCCCGCCGATCACCGTGGCGCCGATGGCGTTGCGCCCGTTGGCCCCCGCGCCCGAAGACAGCAGCAGCGGCAGCACGCCCAGCGTGAAGGCGATGGATGTCATGATGATCGGGCGGAACCGCTGGCGCGCGGCCTCGACGACGGCCTTGAACAGGGGAACGCCCTGTTCGGACTGTTCGCGGGCGAATTCCACGATCAGGATGGCGTTCTTGCCGGTCAGGCCGATCACGGTCAGCAGGCCCACCTGGAAGAACACCCCGTTGTCAAAGCCGCCGAGGAAAGCGCCCGCAAGCGCGCCCAGCACGCCGATGGGCATGACCAGGATCACCGCCAGCGGAATCGACCAGCTTTCGTAAAGCGCGGCCAGGCACAGGAAGACGGCGGCCAGCGACAGAGCGTAAAGCAGCGTCGTCTGGTCGCCCGATGCCTGTTCTTCCAGCGACAGGCCCGTCCAGGCCACGGCAAAGCCCGGCATCTGCGACACCAGGTTCTCGACCTCGGCCATCGCCTCGCCCGTGCTGACGCCGGGGGCGGGGCTGCCCTGGATCTGCATGGCCGGAATGCCGTTGTAGCGGTTCAGCCCCTGCGGACCGAAGTTCCAGTCCCCCGTCGAGAAGTTCGAAAAGGGCACCAGCCCGCCGCTGGCATTCCGCACGCGCCACTTGTCGAAATCGCTGGGGGTGGACCGCGAATCGGGTTCGCCCTGGACATAAACGCGCTTGATGCGGCCGCGGTCCACGAAGTCGTTCACGTAGCGCCCCGTCCAGGCCACCTGGAGCAGGTTGGCCACATCGGTCGCCGTGACCCCCATCGCGCCCGCCTTGCGCCAGTCGATGTTCAGCTTGAACTGCGCCGCATCCTCCAGGCCCGAAGGGCGGGTCTGCGTGATCACCTGGCTTTGCGCAGCCATGCCGAGGAACTGGTTGCGGGCTTGCAGCAGTTCCTCGTGGCTCTGCCCGCCGCGCGCCTGGAGGTAGAAGTCGAAGCCCGAGACGTTGCCAAGCTCGATCACCGAAGGGGGCACGATCGGGAAGACCATCGCGTCCTGGATGCCGCTGAGCGCCCCGAAGGCGCGGCCCGCGACTGCCTGGACCGATTGCGCGGGATCGGGACGTTCGTCCCAGTCCTTCATCCGCACGAAGGCCATGCCGACGTTCTGGCCTTGTCCCGCGAAGCTGAAGCCCACCACGCCGAACATCGAATCGACCGAGTCCTTTTCCTGGTTCAGGAAATAGTCCTGCACCTGATCGACCACCGCCGCCGTCCGCTCCGCCGTGGCCCCGGTCGGACCCTGGATCAGCACGAACATGATGCCCTGATCCTCGTCTGGCAGAAAGCCCTCGGGCGTGCGCAGGAACAGCAGCACCATCGCCGCGCCAAGCGCCGCATAGACCAGCAGCACGCGCAGCGGACGGCGCACGATCCAGCCGACCGCGCCGGTATAGCCGTCCGTCGTGCGGTCGAAGTTGCGGTTGAACCAGCCGAACAGGCCGCGTTTGGCGTGGTGGTCCTTGGACCGCAGCAGCGTGGCGCAAAGCGCGGGCGTCAGCGTCAGCGCCACCAGCACCGACAGACCCATGGCCGAGACGATGGTGATCGCGAACTGCTGATAGATCACCCCCGTCGATCCGCCGAAGAAGGCCATCGGCACGAACACGGCGGACAGCACCAGCGCGATGCCGATCAGCGCGCCGGTGATCTGGCCCATGGATTTGCGCGTCGCCTCGCGCGGCTCTAGCCCCTCCTCCTCCATGATCCGTTCGACGTTTTCCACCACCACGATGGCGTCGTCCACCAGCAGGCCGATGGCCAGCACCATGGCCAGCATGGTCAGCGTGTTGATGGTGAATCCGAAGGCCGCCATGATGCCAAAGGTGCCCAGCAGGACGATCGGCACCGCCAGCGTCGGGATCAGCGTCGCCCGCCAGTTCTGAAGAAAGACATACATGACGATGAAGACCAGCACGATGGCCTCGATCAGCGTCTTGACGACCTCCTCGATGGAGATTTCCACAAAGGGCGAGGTGTCGAAGGGGATGACGTATTCCACCCCCTCGGGGAAGAATTCGGCGAATTCGACCATCCGCTCCTTGACGCGTTCGGCGGTGTCCAGCGCGTTCGCCCCGGGCGCGAGGGACAGCGCCATCCCGGCGGCGGGCCGCCCGTTGTAGGTCGCCTCGGTGGCATAGCTTTCGGACCCGATCTCCACCCGCGCCACGTCGCGCAGCAGGACCAGGCCGCCGTTCTCCTCGGCCCGCAGAACGATCTGGCGGAAATCCTCGGGCGTGGACAGCAGGGATTGCGCGGTCACGGTGGCGTTCAGCTGCTGGCCTTCGACCGCGGGCAGGTCGCCGAAGGCCCCGGCCGAAATCTGCGTGTTCTGCGCCGACACGGCCGCCACCACGTCCGAGGGCGCGATCTCGTAGGCGGCCAGCTTGTCGGGCTCCAGCCAGATGCGCATGGCATAGGGCGAGCCGAAGACCTGCACGCTGCCCACGCCCTCGACCCGGGACAGGTCGTCCACCAGGTTCGAGAACATGTAGTCCGACAGGTCGGTCTGGTCATAGCTGTCGTTGCCGATCAGGCCGATGACCATCAGAAAGCCCGCCGTCGATTTCTCGACCACGACGCCCTGTCGCTGCACGGGTTCAGGCAAAAGGGGCGTGGCCTGCGACAGCTTGTTCTGGACCTGGACCTGGGCGATGTCCACGTCGGTCCCGGTTTCAAAGGTCAGCGTGGTCTCGGACGCGCCGGCCGAGGAGGAACCGGACGAGATGTAGCGCAGCCCGTCGAGGCCCGTCATCTGCTGTTCGATCACCTGGGTCACGGTGTTCGAGATCGTCTCGGCCGAGGCGCCCGGATAGGTCGCGCGGATCGTGACCGAGGGCGGCGCGATCTGCGGATACTGCGCGACCGGCAGCGACAGGATCGACAGGATGCCGATCCCCATGATGATGATCGAGATGACCCAGGCGAATACCGGACGGTCGATGAAGAAACGGGCCATGATCTGTCACGCCTTGCTTGTCTGGATCGTCAATTGGCCGACGCGTCCGCGGTGTCTTCGGAGCCTTGTCCGGCGGTCGCGGGCTGTCCCTCGGCTGGGGCGGCGGCTTCCGCGCCGCGTTCCTGCGGCGCCACGGCGGCGCCCGGCGCGATGCGCTGCAATCCCGCCACGACCACGCGGTCGCCGGGCGCCAGCCCGCCGGTCACGACCCATTGGGCGCCGCGGTCCTGGGCGATTTCCACGATGCGTTCCTCGACCACGTTCTGGTCGTTGACCACCATCGCCACGGGACGCCCGCGCCGGTCGCGGGTGACGCCTTCCTGCGGGGCCAGGACGGCGTTCTTGAGCTGCGCCTGCGGGATGTCGGCCAGGACGAACATGCCCGGCAGCAGAAAGCCGTCGGGATTGGCGAACTCCATCCGCAGGGTGATGACGCCGGTGGTCTCGTCCACATGCGGCTCGGCTGCGGTCATGGATCCGGTGTGTTCATAGGTGGAGCCGTCGGCCAGCCGCAGCGTCACCGTGCGGTCGGCGCCCTGGGGCAGCGCGGCTTCGGGGCCCATGCGCTGCCAGCGGGTGATCTCGGCCGCGGATTGCGTGACATCGACGCGCACCGGGTCGATGCGCCGGATCACGGCCAGCGGCGCCGCCTGCCCCGCCGTGACGAGGGCGCCGGGGCTGACCTGCGCCAGACCGATCACGCCGTCGATGGGCGCGGTGATCGTGGTGCGGTCCAGGTCGATCTGGGCCGCCAGCAGCTGCGCCTCGGCGGCCTTGACGGCGGCCTCGGCCGCGTCGCGGGCCGCGATGGCGCTGTCCTGGGTTTGTTCGCTGGCCACGCGCCGGTCGCGCAGGGTCACGATGCGCTCGGCCTCGCGGCGGGCCGCGTCGGCCTGGGCCTGGGCCTGGGCAAGCGCCGCCTGGGCCTGGGCCACGGCGGCCTCGTAGGTCCGGGGGTCGATGCGATACAGGGGATCGCCCTCGGCCACGGGGCTGCCTTCCTCGAACAGGCGCTCGACGATCAGGCCGCCGACCTGGGGACGCAGCTCGGCCTCGGCCGAGGCCACGACGCGGCCCGGCAGGCTGGCGGTCAGGGTCACGTCCTCGGCCTTCAGGGTGACAACGGTGACCGCGGGGGGCGGCATCTCTCCGCCCGGGGCCTGGGCGGAAAGGCCCTGGGGAACCGTCGCCGCGACCATGCCGGCAAGAACAAGGATTCGTGTCAGCGTCGCCATGCCGTCCGTCCGTCTGGGATAATTAACCGATGCTGGCGTCTGCCCGTTCGCCGGGGCAGTCCGTCGCCGCCGCTCACGCTATCGTCAAGCGGCGGGAAGAACAACGGGTCCATTTCGGATTCCGCCGTTTGCCTCGACGCTTGCCTGAGGAACCGGCACAAGGCACTCTGGTCCCGGACAGCGCAAGAAGGAGAAGCCGATGCCAGCCTATCTGATCGCGGACGTGAAGGTCACGGACGATGCCTGGGTGCCCGACTACGCCGCCCGCGTCCACGAGATCGCGGCCCGGCACGGCGGCCGCTACCTGTCGCGGTCGGGCAATGTCGAGACGCTGGAAGGCAAGCCCCTGGGCGGCACTCTTGTCGCGCTGATCGAGTTTCCCTCCAAGGAGGCCGCGCGCGCCTTTGCGGCCGATCCCGATTACGCCCCCTTCAGCGAGGCGCGCAAGGCGGGCAGCGTCAGCAATTTCCATCTGATCGACGACACCGACCTGGCGGGCGGCATCCCCTATCTGCCGAAAGGTTGACGCATCGCATTGCCGCGCCCGGCGCAAGATGCAAGAAAAAAGCGCGGCGGCTTGCGCCGGTCTGGTTCGGAACACGCGATGAATTTTGCCTACGGCCCCGCCCTGATCCGGGTGAACATGCCCGACCGCCCCGCCCTGCTGGCCGAGGTGACGCGCCGTTTCCGTGCGGGACAGGGCTTTGCCCTGGCGACGATCAACCTGGATCACCTGGTCAAGCTGCGGGGCGACCGCGCCTTTCGCGACGCCTATGCCGCGCAGGATCTGGTGGTGGCGGACGGCAACCCCATCGTCTGGCTGTCGCGGCTGGCCCGCCGTCCGGTCGGGCTGGTGACCGGTTCGGATCTGGTGGTTCCGCTGGCAGAGCTTGCGGCGGCCGAGGGGGTGGACATCGCGCTTGTCGGCACAACCGACGCGGCGCTTGCGGCGGCGGCCGGGGACATCGCCCGCCGCGTGCCGGGCTGCCGGATCGTTTTGCGGATCGCCCCGCCGATGGGCTTCGACCCGGACGGCGAAGCGGCGCGCGAGCTGCTGCGCCGCGTGCGGGACAGCGGCGCCCGGTTGTGCTTCCTGGCCCTTGGCGCGCCCAGGCAGGAACGGCTGGCCGCGCGCGGGCGGCAAGAGGCGCCCGAGGTGGGCTTCGCCTCGATCGGCGCGGGACTGGACTTTCTGGCCGGAAACCAGAGGCGCGCGCCCGAATGGGTCAGGCGCATCGCGATGGAATGGGCATGGCGGATGCTGTCGGCGCCCAAGCGGCTGGTGCCCCGCTATGCCCGCTGCGCCGCGATCCTGCCCGCCGAAGCCGTGGCGGCCCTGAGGCAGCGGCGCTGATCAGCAGCCGGTCCGGCCCAGCACCACCGCCACGGTGCGCAGCAGGATCGACATGTCGCTGCCGAAGGACAGGCCGCGTTCGTAACGGTCGTCATACCAGGCACGGGCGGCAAAGGTGGTGCGGTTGCGCCCGGCGGTCTGCCAGAACCCGGTGATGCCGGGACGCAGCCGGTAATAACCGTCGCCCCCATACATCGCCTGCTGTTCCGGCATCATGGGACGCGGGCCGACCAGGCTCATCTCGCCCGTCAGGACGTTCCACAGCTGCGGCAGCTCGTCCATCGAGCTTGCGCGCAGCACCCTGCCAAAGCGCGTGACGCGCGGGTCGTTGCGCAGCTTCTGCGTCGCGTCCCATTCCTGCCGCGCGTCCGGGTTTTCCGCCAGATAGGCTTCAAGCCGCTGGTCCGCGTCGTGAACCATGCTGCGCAGCTTCCACATGCGGAAGATCCGGCCGTCGCGGCCGATCCGCTTTTGCGCGTAAAAGGGGTTCTTGCCGTCCATCATCACCACAAGCGCCAGAAGCAGCACCAGCGGCAAGACCACCGGCGAGGTCAGAAGAACCGCCAGCAGGTCCAGCGGACGCTTGACAAGACTGCGATAAAGCCAGGGACGGGTTTTGCTGCCAAGGAAAGGGGCGGCCGCAACACGGGCCAAAACGACCGATTGGGACTTAACTGACATCTTTACCTGCACATCACTGAAAACGACACGGCCCGAATGGTGGGGCCATCACCGACAACGCTCCGATCATACCATCCCCCTAACGCGGGGAACATGGATAAAGTTTGATTTAATTCGTTAATAACTTGCCATTTTGGATAGTTTGTCTGCGAACCCCGCCCAAAGGCGGTGCGCGGCAGGCCCGCGGCAACCCAGGGATGCGGCATTGTGATTCTGCCGTCCTTTGTCCGCGCCCCTGCCTGTGGCCGGGTTGCGAGGGGGCTTGGGACTTTCGCCAGCCATCCGGTTGAACTGCGGCCGTTTCCGCCTATTCTGCGGTGCGACAAGCCTGCCGCACGACGGATAAGGAAAGCATGCCATGACCGACGAAACCCGCCGCCGCGCCGAAGACATCCGCGCCCAGATCGAGGATCTGGCCCGCGCGCCCCTGCCCGAACCCAAGGCCGACCCCCTGTCGGTCCGCGCCGCCGATCCCCAGCTTGCCGCCGAGATCCGCCGCCGCATGGACGAGATCGACCTGGGCGACACCGGCTCCATCGTCCGCTTCGGCACCCGCGCGCAGGCGGGCTTGCAGGAAATCAGCCAGAAGATGCTGGCCGATGTCAAAAGCAAGGACGTCGGCCCCGCGGGCGAAAGCCTGCGCGGCATTGTGACAACCATCCGCGGCTTTTCGACCAGCGAACTGGACATGCGCCGGACACGCAGCTGGTGGGAAAAGCTGCTGGGCCGGTCCGCGCCCTTCGCCAAGTTCGTGGCCAACTACGAACAGGTCCAGGCCCAGATCGACCGCATCACGGTGGAACTGGAGCGGCACGAACAAACGCTGCTCAAGGACATCAAGGCGCTGGACCTGCTGTATGACCACACGCTGGCCTTTTATGACGAACTCGCGCTCTATATCGCCGCGGGCGAGGAGAAGCTGCGGGAACTGGACAGCACCGCCATTCCCGAGCTTGAGGCCCGCGTGAAGGCCGCGCCCGAGGACGAGCAGGTCATGCAGGCGCAGGCCCTGCGCGACCTGCGGGCGGTCCGCGACGATCTGGAACGGCGCGTCCATGACCTGAAGCTGACGCGGCAGGTGACGATGCAGTCCCTGCCCTCGATCCGGCTGGTGCAGGAAAACGACAAGTCGCTGGTCACGAAGATCAACTCGACCCTCGTGAACACGGTGCCCTTGTGGGAAACGCAACTGGCCCAGGCGGTGACGATCCAGCGCAGCGCCGAGGCCGCCCGCGCCGTCAAGGAGGCCAGCGACCTGACCAACGACCTGCTGACGCGCAACGCCGACAACCTGCGCCAGGCGAATGTCCAGATCCGCACGCAAACGGAACGCGGCGTCTTCGACATCAACGCGGTCAAGTCCGCGAATGCCCAGCTGATCGCCACCATCGAGGACAGCCTGCGCATCGCCGACGAAGGGCGCGCCCGCCGCGCCGCCGCCGAAAGCGAGCTGACCAAGATGGAGGCCGACCTGCGCGACACCCTGGCCCGCGCCACGGCACAGCGCCAGGACGGCCGCACGGCGCCGGGGGCGCCTGCGCGGACATGACGGCGCGATGGTCCAGGGCCGGACGCCTGCTGTTCCTGCTGGGGCTTCTGGCCACCGCCGCCTGCGGGAACCGCGAACCCTTGCCGCCGGTCGCCGACCCCAGGCCGGTGGTCCGGCCCGAGCCCGGCCCTTCGCAGGAAGCGTTGCGCAAGGCCCGCGCCGAACGCAACCGCGCCGCCAACGCCGCCGCGGCCGAGGCTCTGGTCAAGGCAAGCGCCGCCAGCACCGCGCAGCGCGACTTCTATGACCGCGCCGAACGCTCTCTGCGCGCCCAGGGCAGGCTGCGGCGGGACCGCGTGCCGCTGGACGCCCCCATTGATCCCGAAACGCTGACGCGCGACTTCATCGCCATCGCCCTGCGGGACGAATACGGCCAGGGGGGGATGCAGGCGGGCGGCGGCGGCGCCCCGGCCCCGCTGCGCCGCTGGCAGGATCCGGTGCGCTTCCAGATCGAGTTCGGCACCACGTCGGACGTGGCGACCCGCCGCGCCTACCGGGTCGAGGTCGGCCAGTTCGCCGCCCGCCTGGCCGAGGCGACGGGCCACAGCGTTTCCCTGACCGACAGCGGCGGCAACTTCATCGTGATGGTCCTGTCCGACGACGAACGCCGCGCCATCGGCCCGCGCCTGGCGCAGCTTGTGCCGGGCATTCCCCCGCAGGACATCGCGGTGATGCAGGATCTGGACGCCGACAATTTCTGCACGGTTTTCGCCTATTCGCGCGGCGCCGCGCCCGTCTATTCCAACGCCGTCGCCCTGATCCGGGCCGAGCTTCCGCCCCTTCTGCAAAGCTCGTGCATCCACGAGGAACTGGCCCAAGGCATGGGCCTGGCCAACGACAGCCCCGACGCGCGCCCCTCGATCTTCAACGACGACGAGGAATTCGCCCTGCTGACCCGGCATGACGAACTGCTGCTGAAGATCCTGTATGATCCGCGCCTGCGTCCCGGCATGACCCGCGCCGAGGCCGAGCCGATCGTCCGCCGGATCGCGGCCGAGCTTCTGGCCCAAAGCCTGTGACAGCCGTCTTGCGCCGGGCCTTTCCCGCCCCCTAACATGGGCCAGGCATCCTGCGGAGGCGGACATGGCGATCTTCGACATTCTGGGCGGCGAGTTCATCGAGGTCATCGAATGGACCGACGACACCCGCGACACGATGGTTTGGCGCTTTCCGACGGTCGGCAACGCCATAAAATACGGCGCCAAGCTGACCGTGCGCGAAGGCCAGGCCGCCGTTTTCGTCCATGAAGGGCAGCTTGCCGACACCTTCGGCCCCGGCCTCTACATGCTGGAAACGAACAACCTGCCGGTCCTGACGCGGTTGCAGCACTGGGACCACGGGTTCCGCAGCCCCTTCAAGTCCGAGATTTACTTTGTCAACACGACCCGCTTCAACGACCTGAAATGGGGCACGCGCAACCCGATCATGGCGCGCGACCCGGAATTCGGGCCGGTCCGCCTGCGCGCCTTCGGCACCTATTCCATGCGCGTGACCGACCCCGCCCGCTTCATGACCGAGATCGTGGGCACCGACGGCGAGTTCACCCGCGACGAGATCGCCTTTCAGATCCGCAACGTCATCGTGCAGGAATTCTCGCGCGTGATTGCCGGGTCGGGCCTGCCGGTTCTGGACATGGCGGCCAATACCGGCCAGCTGGGCCAACTGGTCGCCAAGGCCATCGAGCCGACGATCGCCGCCTATGGCCTGACCATTCCCGAATTCTACATCGAGAACATCAGCCTGCCGCAGGATGTCGAGAAGATGCTGGACAAGCGCACCTCCATGGGCATCCTGGGCGACCTGGACCGCTTCGGTCAGTATGCGGCGGGAGAGGCGATGGCGAATGCCAGCCAGAACCCCGGCGCGGCAGGGGCGGGGATGGGCGCCGCCATGGGCGCGGCGCTTGGCGCGGGCATGGCGGCCCGTCCCGCTTCGGGGCCTTGGGGCAGCGTCCCGCAGGCCGGTGCCGCGACCCCGCCGCCCGTGCCGCCGCAGGCGGATGCGCAATGGCATGTCGCGCTGAACGGCGCGGCGCAGGGGCCTTATGGCCGCGCGCAGATGGAACGCCTCGCGACCGAGGGGCGGGTGATGCGCGACACGCTGGTCTGGACGCCCGGCCAGGACGGCTGGCGCAAGGCGGGCGAGGTGACGGATCTCGCCCCCATCTTCCCCGCCATGCCGCCGCCCCTGCCCGGCTGACCGCCCGATGCCCACGCCGCAGGCCGAACACCGCTACCCCTGCGAACGCTGCGGGGCGAGCCTCCGCTTTCATCCGGGCCAGCGGATGCTGGTCTGCGACTGGTGCGGCCACCAGCAGGTGATCGGCGACGGCCCCGCCCGCGCCCCGGCCCGCCAGCCCGGCGGCGGGGCCGAGGGCGAGGAGGCGATCCTGGCCGATCCCGAGACAGGCCGCGCGCTGCAATGGGACGCGGGCCACAAGTCGCCGGATCTGGCCGAAATCCCGCTGGAACGAGGTCTGCGGCTGGACACGGATTCGGACATCTCGGCCAGCGTCCGGCTGCTGTCCTGCCCGAACTGCGGCGCCCAGATCGAGATGGGCGAGGCCACCCATGCCAGCGCCTGCCCCTTTTGCGCGACGCCCGTCGTCACCGACACCGGCACCAGCCGCAAGATCAAGCCCCAGGGCGTGCTGCCGTTCCGCGTGACCGAAAGCCAGGCCCGCAAGGCCATGGAGGACTGGCTGGGCAACCTGTGGTTTGCGCCATCGGGCCTGACCGCCTATGCCAGGCGCGGGCGCAGGCTTCGCGGCGTTTACTCGCCCTTCTGGACCTTCGACGCGCGCACCCGGTCGCATTACGTGGGACAGCGCGGGGATCATTACTACGAGACCGTTTATGTCACCCAGCAGGTCGACGGCCGCAGCCAGCAGGTCGCGCGCCAGGTCCGCCGCACGCGGTGGCGGCCCGCCGCGGGCCAGATCGCGCGCGCCTTCAACGACGTGCTGGTGCTGGCCTCGGCCTCGCTGCCGCGCAAGTTCTCGGACGGGCTGACGCCCTGGGATCTGGCGCATCTGCGGACCTATCGCGCGGATTATCTGGCCGGGCTGGAGGCCGAGGCCTATACCATTCCGCTGGCCGAGGGGCACAAGATCGCCAGGGCCGAAATGGCGGGCGTGATCCTGAACGACGCCCGCCGCGACATCAGCGGCGACGAACAGCGCGTGGACCGGATCCGCACCGATTACCGGGACGAGACCTTCAAGCACATCCTTCTGCCGGTCTGGACCGCGGCCTATCGCTATAACGGCAAAAGCTATCGCTTCGTGGTCAACGGACAATCGGGCCGCGTCGTGGGCGAACGTCCCTGGTCGGTCTGGAAAATCGCCGCCGCGGTGATCGCTGCTCTGGTTGCGCTAGCGGCTTTCCTGTATGGGGCGGATGCGGGGGGCTATATCGACCTGGACGCCGTGTTGCAGGGTCGGGATATCGTCATCCAGGGCTATTGAGAAAGGGGACCGATGATCCTGTGCGCGGGCGAATCGCTGATCGACATGGTGCCGCAGGACGGCGCCTTCCGGCCTTTGGCGGGCGGATCGGTTTACAACACCGCCATTGCGCTTGGCCGCCTGGGCGAACCCACGGCCTATCTGTGGCCCATCAGCCGCGACCCCTTTGGCGAGGTTCTGCTGCGCCCCTTGGCCGAGGCCGGGGTGAACACCGACCTTTGTCCCAGGACCGACCGGCTGACGACCCTGGCCCTGGTGACGCTGACCGGGGGCGAGGCGCGCTATTCCTTTTATGACGAAGGCTCGGCAGGGCGGATGCTGGCGCCCGCCGATCTGCCGGTTCTGCCCGGCGAGATCCAGGCGCTGTTCGCGGGCGGCATCAGCCTGGTCCCCGACCCCTGCGGCGCGGCCATCGAGGCGCTGGTCGAACGCGATGGCGCCCGCCTGCCGGTGATGCTGGATCCGAACATCCGGCCGTTCTTCATCACCGACGCCGACGCCTATCGCGCGCGCCTGTCGCGGCTGATCGCCCGGGCCGATATCGTCAAGCTGTCCGGCGACGACCTGGAATGGCTGCATCCCGACCTGCCGCCCGAGGACGCGGCCCGCCGGGTTCTGGCCCGGGGGCCGCGGCTGGTGCTGCAAACGGGCGGCGCGGCGGGGGCGCGGGCGCATTGGGCGGGCGAGACCGTCGCGGCTCCGGCCATCCGCACAGCCGTCGCCGATACGATCGGCGCGGGCGACACCTTCAACGCGGGCGTTCTGGCCAGCCTTCGCAGGCAAGGCGTGCTGAGCAAGGCGGGGCTGGCCGCGATCACCGCCGACCAGATCGCCGCGGCCCTGACGCTTGGCGCGCAGGCCGCCGCCGTCACCGTCTCGCGACCCGGCGCAAACCCGCCCTGGTCGCACGAGATGCCCGCTCTTTCCCCTTGACGCATACCGGGCTAGAACCGCCGCATGGACATTCTGGACAAGATCAAGGCCTACAAGCTGGACGAAATCGCCGCCGCCAAGGCCGCCCGTCCCCTGGCCGACATCGAGGCTGCCGCCCGCGCCGCCCCGGCCCCGCGCGGCTTCGCCCGCGCCCTGACGCGAAAGGCCGCAACCGGCGCGGCGCTGATCGCCGAGATCAAGAAGGCCAGCCCGTCCAAGGGGCTGATCCGGCCCGACTTCGATCCGCCGGCCCTGGCGCGGGCCTACGAGGTGGGCGGGGCCGCCTGCCTGTCGGTCCTGACGGACGCGCCCAGCTTCCAAGGCGCGCCCGCCTATCTGACCGCCGCGCGCGAGGCCTGTTCGCTGCCGGTCCTGCGCAAGGATTTCCTTTACGACACCTATCAGGTGGCCGAGGCGCGGGCCTGGGGCGCGGACTGCATCCTGATCATCATGGCCTCGGTCGAGGACGCCCTCGCGGCAGAGTTGGAGGACGCGGCCTTCCACTGGGGCATGGATGCGCTGATCGAGGTCCACAATCCCGCCGAACTGGATCGTGCGCTGCGGTTGAAGTCGCCGCTTGTGGGCATAAACAATCGCAATCTCAAGACCTTCGATCTGTCTCTTGACGTGACGCGAGAGCTTGCGCCGCGCATTCCGGCGGATCGGCACATCGTCTGCGAAAGCGGGCTGTTCACCGCCGACGACCTTGCGGCGATGATGAAGGTCGGCGCCCGCCGTTTCCTGATCGGAGAAAGCCTCATGCGGCAGGCCGACGTGGCCGCCGCCACCCGCCAGATCCTGGATGTGGCGGCATGAGCCTGACCCATTTCGACGCCTCGGGCCAGGCTCACATGGTCGATGTCTCGGGCAAGGAGGCAACGGTCCGCGAAGCCGTGGCGCAGGGCTGCGTCGCGATGACGGCGGAAACCCTGGCACTGGCGCAAGGCGGCGCGAAAAAGGGCGATGTCCTGGGCGTGGCGCGTCTGGCGGGGATCATGGCGGCCAAGCGGACGGCGGACCTGATTCCGCTGTGCCATCCGCTTCCGATCAGCAAGGTGTCCCTCGACCTTGAACCCGATGACGCGCTGCCCGGCATCCGCGTCACCGCAACCGTCCGCACCACCGGCAGAACCGGGGTGGAGATGGAGGCTCTGACCGCCGTGTCCGTCGCCTGCCTGACGATCTACGACATGCTAAAGGCGGCCGAAAAGTCGATGACCATCCGCGACATCCGTCTTGTCAGGAAAAGCGGCGGGAAATCCGGCGATTACGAGGTAAACCTGTGATCTCGGTCGAGGAGGCTCTGGCAAAGGTTCTGGGCCTTGCCCATCCGGTCGCAGGCGAGATCATCCCCATCGATCAAGCCTGGGGCCGCGTTCTGGCGCAACCGGCCGTTTCCCGGATCACGCAACCGCCCTTCGACGCCTCGGCCATGGATGGCTATGCCGTTCGGACCGTGGACATGGATCGGCCCCTGTCCGTAATCGGAGAGGCTGCGGCGGGCCGCCCCTGGACCGGCCGGGCGGCCCCCTCGACCGCGGTCCGCATCTTTACCGGCGCAGCGGTGCCGGACGGCTACGACCGTGTCGTCATGCAGGAACACGTGGTCCGCGAAGGGGATCGGCTGCGGGTTGCCGACCGCTCCAGTGGCACCAATATCCGCAAGGCCGGCGACGACTTTCGGCAAGGCGAATGCTTTGCCCCGGCGCGCAGGCTGACGGCAGCCGACATCGGGCTGCTTGCCGCGATGAACATTCCGGCCGTGACCGTCGCCAAGCGTCCCCGGGTCGCGGTTCTGGCCGGAGGGGACGAACTGGTGCCCCCCGGAACGCCGCCCGGGCCGGGACAGATCGTCAGTTCCAATGACCTTGCCATCGCCGCCCTGGTGCGGGAAGCCGGGGCCGACCCGATCATCCTGCCGATCGCCTGTGACACCGAAGACAGCCTGCGCGCGGGCTTTGCCTCCGCCTCGGGCGCCGATCTGCTGGTCACCATCGGCGGCGCGTCCGTCGGCGATCACGATCTGGTCGGCAAGGTCGCGGCAGACCTTGGTCTGCAACGTGCCTTCTACAAGATCGCGATGCGACCCGGAAAGCCGCTGATGGCCGGCCGACTGGGCGAGATGCCGATGGTAGGGCTTCCAGGAAATCCCGTTTCGGCAATTGTTTGCGGCATCTTGTTCATCCAACCTCTCATAGCCGCGATGCAGGGTGTTCGGCCAAGCCACGGATTGAGGAAGGCGCGGCTTGCGGCCGATCTTGCGGCTGAGGGCGACAGGCAGCACTATTTGCGCGCGGCCCTGGAGAATGGCGATGATCTGCCGTTGATCCGGCCGTTTTCCAGCCAGGATTCAGCGCGGCTGTCGCTGATGGCGCAAGCCGACGCGCTGCTGGTCCGCCCGCCGAACGACCCGCCCCGCCCTGCCGGCGACATCGTCAGCTTTCTGCCTCTTCGCGGCTAAGATTTAACGAAAATTTCAGTTTCCCCTGTTCTGTTCGTTGACGCGATTCTGCTTTTGCGATAGAACAGAAAAGGAACAAGAAGATGCCGGGGATCGACGGAATGCTGACCAAGAAGCAAATCCAGTTGCTGGATTTCATTCAAAAGCGCATGGCGCGCGACGGGGTTCCGCCGTCCTTCGACGAAATGAAGGAAGCCCTGGATTTGCGGTCCAAGTCCGGCATCCACCGCCTTGTCACCGCGCTTGAGGAGCGGGGCTTCATCCGCAGGCTTCCGCATCGCGCCCGCGCCCTGGAAATCGTGCGCCTGCCCGATGCCCTGCTCGAGGCGGCGGAAACGAAGCAAAGCTTTTCGCCGCGCCTTATCTCGAACAGTCGCCCGCCTCGTCCGCGCGGCGCCATCGCGATTGCGGACAGCCCGGCGGTCGAGTTGCCGCTGATGGGCCGCATCGCCGCCGGCGTCCCCATCGAGGCGATTTCCGAGGTGTCCCACCATGTCGCGGTCCCGGGCACCATGCTCAGCGGGCGAGAGCATCACTATGCGCTGGAGGTCCAGGGCGATTCGATGATCGAGGCGGGCATCAACGACGGCGACGTGGTGGTCATTCGCGAACAGGACACGGCGGAAAACGGCGACATCATCGTGGCCCTTGTCGAAGGGCATGAGGCGACGTTGAAGCGTTACCGTCGGCGCGGCGGGATGATCGCCCTCGAGGCCGCGAACCCCGCCTATGAGACGCGAATCCTGCCCGAGGAAAGCGTGCGCATCCAGGGGCGGCTGGTCGGGCTGATCCGCAGCTACTGAAGCGTTCGCTGGCGCAGGCAGGCTTCAGTCACCCCGAGAAAGCCTGCCGTGCCTCACAAACGCGAATTCCTGCCGCCTTGACGCAGGCTTCAAACGCCGTCGAAGAAACCCTCTCCCGCGCGGCCCAGCAGTTCCTCGGCCAGGTCGGCGCCCATGGATGCGCCCTCGTCAAGACCGCCTTCCCGGTGGCCGCTGATGGCTGCCGAACCGTCGGGCCGGAGAATTTCGCCGCGCAGCAGCAGGCGGTTCTTTCTGATCTCGGCCAGACCGGCGATCGGGGTCTGGCACGATCCGTCAAGCCGGGTCAGGAAGGCGCGTTCGGCTGCGATGCGGTAGCCGGTATCGACGTGGTGGATCGCGGCCAAAAGACTCGCCGCCATGATGTCGCCCTGCCGCCGCTCGACCCCGATGGCGCCTTGCGCCACGGCGGGCAGCATCTCGGCCGGGTCGATGGCGTCCCGCGCGACCTCGCGCATGCCGAGACGCGACAGGCCCGCCATCGCCAGAAAGGTCGCCGCCGCCACGCCTTCGTCAAGCTTCTTCAGCCGGGTCTGGACGTTGCCCCGGAACTCGACCAGGCGCAGGTCGGGACGACGATGCGCCAGCTGCGCGCGGCGGCGCAAGCTGGAGGTGCCGACCACGGTGCCCGCAGGCAGTTCGGGGATCGAGGCGAAATGCGGGCTGACAAAGGCGTCGCGCACGTCCTCGCGCGGTAAAAGGCAGTCGATCACCAGACCCTCGGGCTGGAGCGTCGGCATGTCCTTCATCGAATGAACGGCGATGTCGATCTGCCCGGCCAGCAGCGCATCCTCGATCTCGCGCGTGAACAGGCCCTTGCCGCCGATCTCCTTCAAGGGGCGGTCGGTGATCCGGTCGCCGGTCGTCTTGATGACGACGATGTCGAACGCCTCGCCGGGCAGGCCATGCGCGGCAGCCAGCCGGTCGCGCGTTTCGTGCGCCTGCGCAAGCGCCAGCATCGAGCCTCGGGTGCCGATCTTCAGGGGACGGGTGGGGTCGGGCATCTGGGTCATGTCCTCGGCATAGCCGTCGGGACGCTGCTTGACAACGCCCCCCGCCTCGCCTTGAAGGGGCCGAAGGAGGCGTCATGACCAAACTTCTGCTGCGTGCCCTGGCCGGCGAAACCCTGCCCGTCCCGCCGATCTGGATGATGCGTCAGGCCGGGCGCTATCTGCCGGAATACCGGGCGACGCGGGCGCAGGCGGGCGACTTCCTGTCGCTGTGCTACACCCCCGACCTTGCGGCCGAGGTGACGCTGCAGCCGATCCGCCGATTTGGCTTTGACGCGGCGATCCTGTTCGCCGATATTCTGCTGGTTCCGCAGGCCTTGGGCGCCGACCTGTGGTTCGCCGCCGGAGAAGGGCCGCGCCTGTCCACGGTGACGACGGCGGACGAGGTCGCCGGGCTGAAGCCTGCGGACCAGATCCACGACCGTCTGGCCCCGGTTTACGAAACCGTGCGCATCCTGTCCCGCGAACTGCCGCGCGACACGGCGCTGATCGGCTTTGCCGGGGCGCCCTGGACGGTGGCGACCTATATGGTCGCAGGCCGCGGCACGCCCGACCAGGGCCCGGCCCATGCCTTCAAGAACGAGGATCGCGCGGCCTTCACGGCCCTGATCGACCGGATCACGGACGCCACGATCCACTATCTGTCGGCCCAGATCGAAGCGGGGGCCGAGGTCGTGAAGCTGTTCGACAGCTGGGCGGGCAGCCTCAAGGGCCGGGATTTCGACGACTTCGCCATTGCCCCGGCCCGCCGCATCATTGCCGCGCTGAAGCATCGCCATCCTCAGGTGCCCGTTATCGCCTTTCCCCGCGAGGCGGGCGACCGCTATGTCGGCTTTGCCCGCGCGACCGGAGCGGATTGCGTCGCGATGGACAATTCGGTCAGCGCGGAATGGGCGGCGCGGCATGTGCAGGTGGACGGCTGCGTGCAGGGCAACCTGGATCCCCGCCACATGGTTACGGGCGGACCCGATCTGGTGGCCGAGGCGCAGCGGATCACCCGCGCCCTGCGGGGCGGGCCGCACATCTTCAACCTGGGCCACGGGATCACGCCCGACGCCGATCCCGAAAACGTCGCCCTGATGATAAAGGCCGTGCGCAGCGCATGATCTGGGTCGCGGCCACGCTGATCGCGGCCACGGCGCAAACCGCCCGAAACGCCGCGCAGGCGGGGCTGACGCAAGAGGTCGGCACCCTTGGCGCAACGGCCGTCCGCTTCGTTTTCGGCTTTCCCTTCGCGGCATTGGCCCTGCTGGCGGTTTCGGTCTGGAATCCGCCGCCAAGCCCCGGTCTGACGGCGATCGGCTGGGCCGCGCTTGGCGCCATGGCGCAGATCGCCGCGACCGCCTTCATGCTGGTCACGATGCGCGACAAGGGCTTTGGAGTCGCGACCGCGCTGATGAAGACCGAACCCGTGACCCTGGCCCTGATCGGCGCCGTTGTTCTGGCCGAGCCGCTTGGTCCGGCCCGGCTGGCCGCGATCGGGCTTGCCACGCTGGGCGTCGTTCTTGCCTCGGGCGCGGCCTGGGGCCGGGCGGCCTGGGGCACGGTGGCGACCGGCGTTCTGTCGGGCGCGCTGTTCGGCCTGTCGGCGATCGGCTTTCGCGGCGCCTTGCTGGCCTTGACCGATGGCGGTTACGTCATCCGCGCCATGACCGTTCTGGCCATCACGCTGGGATTGCAGGCGGCCGTGATGCTGGCTTGGCTTGGGCTGCGGGACCGGGCGGCGCTGCGGGCGATCGCGGCCCAATGGCGCTTGTCGCTGGGCGCCGGGGCCTTGGGGGCCTTCGCCTCGCTGTTCTGGTTCATCGGCTTTGCCCTGACCCCCGCCGCCAATGTCCGCACGCTGGCCCTGGTCGAGGTGGTGATGGCGCAGCTTTTGTCGGGCCGGCTGTTCCGCCAGACGGTCCGGCCCGTCCAGCTGGTTGGAATGGGGCTGATCCTGGCCGGGGTGGCCTGGCTGCTGGCCGTGGCCGCTCGGCCGTCTTGACCGCCAATCGGCAGCGAAAGCACGCCGCGCCTCGGGACCGGGCGCCGGAGGTTGGCCAAGAGGGTGACGCGCCGCCCCGGCGGCCATGGATGATGGTCAGGTGATCGGCATGGCAATCAGAGCGTATAGCAGCGGCAATCCGGCAACCTGCGGCAGGACCGGCCGGGCGGACGGCCGAAATCAGGGCGAAGGCCTTGGTGTTCGGCAGGTTCGCGACCGGCCCACGATGAAAGATCCGGGTCGGGCCGGAACCCGGCGCGGCATGGTCAGACGGCTCATCCCCTCGGGCCAGCCATCCCAGGCCAGCCGTCCCGGGCCAACCGACCCAGGCCAGCCGTTCAAATCCACTTCGCCAGCGGCGGCAGGCTCATCAGCACGGCATCCGCGCTGTGGCCGGTTTCCAGCCCGAACTTCGTTCCCCGGTCGTAGACGAGGTTGTATTCCGCATAAAGCCCGCGATGGATCAGTTGCGCGTCACGGTCGGCGTCCGACCAGGGCTGGCCCATCCGCGCCTCTGCCAGCGGCAGGAATGCGGGCAGGAAGGCCTCGCCCACGGCGCGGGTGAAGTCGAAATCGGCCTGCCAGTCGCCGGTGTTCAGGTCGTCGAAGAAGATCCCGCCCACGCCCCGCGCGCGGCCCCGGTGCGGAATGAAGAAGTATTCGTCCGCCCAGGCCTTGAAGCGGTTGTAGTAATCGCCCCCGTGCGCGTCGCAGGCGGTCCGAAGAACGGCGTGGAAGTGCGCGGTGTCGTCGGCATATTCAAGGCAGGGGTTCAGGTCGGCCCCGCCGCCGAACCACCACGCCCCCGGGGTCCAGAACATCCGCGTGTTCATGTGCACGGCGGGCGCATGGGGATTCTGCATATGCGCGACCAAGCTGATGCCGCTGGCCCAGAAGCGGGGATCCCCGTCGATCCCAGGCACCCCCCGGGACGCCATCGCCGCCTGCGCGCGCGGGGCCAGCGTGCCGTGAACTTCGGACCAGTTGACGCCGACCTTCTCGAACACGCGGCCGCCGCGCATGACGGACATCAGCCCGCCGCCACCGTCGCCGTCCCGGGCGGTCGGGGTGACGGTGAAGCGGCCTGCGGGACCGGCGCCGGGTCCGCGATCCTCGAGCGTTTCGAAGGCCGAGACGATGCGGTCGCGCAACGCGCGGAACCAGGCGGCGGCGGTGCGGCGTTCATGGTCCATGACGTTCTCCAAACTTGATTTGCCAGCCCTGGCGCGCGGCGCTAGCATTGCTTAACCCGCTGTAATGAGACCCGCCATGAGCCGCAACACCGCCCTTGCCGCGATCGTCACCCTGCCGCTGATCCTGGCGGCCTGCGGGACGCCCCAGGAACGCTGCATCAGCCGCAACACCAGCGAATACCGCACCGTCAGCCGCCTGCTGGCCGAGGTCGAGGGCAACCTTGCGCGCGGCTACGCCTGGGAGGAACGGCAGGTCGTGCGCGACCGGCTGACCCAGTGCCGCACCTACCTGCGCGACAGCAAGGGCCGCGCGGTGGTCGCCTATGAGCCCTGCTGGCGCGATTACGTGGACACCGAACGCTACCGCGTCCCCATCGACCCGGCGGCCGAACAGCGCAAGCGCGACAACCTGGCCGCACGCGCCGCCGTGCTGCGCGAACGGGCCGCATCCGTGGTCCAGGCCTGCCGGGCGGCCTATCCCGAGGATCAGGGATAGGTCAGACCGTCTGGACCGCCACCCGGTCGGCCAGGCTGCGGCCGCCATCCACGGTGACGATCTGCCCGGTGACAAAGCGCGAGGCATCGCTGGCCAGATACATCACCGTTTCCACCAGCTCGTCGGCAGGCGCGATGCGGCCCATGGGGGTGGCCTCGATGATGCGGTCGCGCAATTCGGGCTTGTCGCGCAGCGACTCCTTCAACTCGTGCGACATGACGCTGCCGAAGCGCACGCCGTTCACGCGGATCCTGTGGGGCGCCAGAGCCAGCGCCATGCCCCGCGTCGCCTGTTCCTGGGCGGCATAGGCGATGGAATAGCCCAGCATGGTGGGCACCGGATGCTGCGCGGCCAGCGTGGACAGGTTGACCACGGCCCCGGCCGATCCGGCCTCGGGCGCTTCCTCGGCCTGCCTGATCATGCGCTTGGCGACGATCTGCGTCATGCGCAGGCCCGCTATCATGTTTTCGCGCAGAAGATGTTCCAGCACGTCGGGATCGGTGTCCAGCGGGTCCGAGGCCTTCACCAGCCGATGGGCGTTGACCAGGATGTCCACCCTGTCAAAGGCATCCAGCGTTGCCGACAGCAGGTTCGCCGTGGCCAGCCGTTCCGACATCCGCCCCGTGAAGCTGCGGACATGCGGGTCGCGTTCGTCATAGTCGGACATGGCGGCGGCCAGCGCCGTCTCGTCCGTGTCGGCGAACATCACGTTGGCGCCGCGTTCGACAAGCTGGCGCGCGATGGCCAGACCGATGCCGCGCCCGGCGCCGGTCACGATGGCCGTTCTGCCCTGGACCCCGCCGCCCATCAGCCCCGCCCTTTGCGGGCGGCGCCCCGGCCCGCGGCGGTTGCCTCGAACACCTTGAAGCGGGTGTCGCCGCCGATCTCGCGGACCTGCCCGAAATGCAGCGCCAGAACGGCCTCATAAGGCAGGTGCCGGTTCGCGACCATCCACAGCCGCCCTGCCCCGGTCAGCAGCCGCGCGGCCGCCGCGATGAAGTCCGCGCCGATCCGCGGGTCCGCCGCGCGGCCATCGTGGAAGGGCGGGTTCATGACGACGCCGTTCACGGGCTCCTTCAGGGTGAAATCCCGCGCATCGGCCCAATGGAACCGCGCGCGCGGATCGCGGATATTGTCGCGCGCCGAGTCCAGCGCGGCGTGATCGGCCTCTACCAGGTGGAGGATCTCGATGCCGGGGCGGGCCAGCGCCTGCGCCGAAAGCCATCCCCAACCCGCGCCCAGATCGACCACGCGTGTCGGCATCCGTTCGGGCAGCGCTGCCGCGAGCATGGCGGATCCGGGGTCGATGCCGTCGGCCGAAAAGACGCCTGGACGGGTGACAAAGCCGGGCGCGATTTCTTGCGGGCGAGCGGCCCAGCCGGGAGGCAGCCAGTCGCCCGCGGGAACCGTCACGCGGAAGATCTTGCCATGGGCCTTGCTGTGGATCTCGTCCACCGGGGCAAGGGCGCGCAGATCCTTCAGCATGGAATCGACACCATCGGTCTTTTGCCCGTCGATCCAAAGGGCAGCGCCGGCTGGCAGGCGCGACGCGGCCTGCGCAATGCGCGCACGGCCCTGCGCCTTGGCGCGGGGCAGCATCACAAGCGCCGCCTCGAAACGGCCGTCGACCTGCGGCGCGACGCGATAGCCGCGCGCGGCCAAGGCCTTATGATCCGGGAAATTGCCCTGCTGAACCTGCGTGCGGGCGGGGTCCAGCGGCGTCAGGTCATCGCCGCCCTTTGCGCCGATCACAAGAAAGTCTCCTCCGGGATGACCATCCGGGAGGGCGAGAGCCAGGCGAGTCGCTGTCACTGTTATTCTTTTTCCATGGTGCATTGCAGCGGATGCTGCTGCCGCCGCGCCAGTTCCATCACCTGCGCGACCTTTGTTTCGGCAACCTCGTGCGAGAAGACGCCTACAACCGCCACGCCCTTGCGATGAACGGTCAGCATGATCTCGATCGCCTGGGCATGGGTCATGTTGAACAGCCGCTCCAGCACATGGACCACGAACTCCATCGGCGTGAAGTCGTCGTTCAGCATCAAAACCTTGTACATCGGCGGACGTTGGGTCCGGGTGCGCGGCTTGGTGACCAGTTCGATCTGGTCGTCGGGTCCGTCGCCGTCTGTCATCCAGTGCGCCATGCTGTCCAGTCTGATCGTGATTGTCGTGATGCGTGCATCAATATAGTCGATTTTGCCGCCGATAAAAGCCCGCCCGGGCCGGATCGGGCGCAGGAAAATAACGCAAATGAACGGTTACATGGCAGGAAATGCCGTGCTATTATCCGATTGTTAAGCAATGGCATGCGACAAACGACATGCCGCCAGAGGCAGAGAGACCGCGACAGTGATCCGTATTTCCCAAACAGCCCGGCTGTGGGCTATCCTCTTGCTGGCCGTTCTGGCCCCGGCAAGCCTGTCGGCTGCCCCCTTCGCCGCCTATGTCATCGACGCGCGGACCGGCCAGCCGATCTACAAGCAGAACGAGGATACGCGGCTGCACCCCGCGTCCCTGACCAAGATGATGACGCTTTACATGGCCTTTACCGCCATCGAACGCGGGCAGGTCCGGCTGGATTCGCAGTTTCCCGTGTCCACCAACGCCGCGTCCGAACCGCCGTCCAAGCTGGGCCTGAAGGCCGGTCAGCGAATCGAGCTGCGCTATCTGATCCGCGCCGCCGCCATCAAGTCGGCAAACGACGCGGCGACAGCGATCGGCGAAGGGCTGGCTGGGTCCGAAGCGGCGTTTGCCCAGCAGATGACGCAGATGGCGCGCGCCCTGGGGATGCGGAACAGCAACTTCCGCAACGCCCACGGGCTGACGCAGGAAGGGCATTACTCGACCGCCCACGACATGACCATCCTGGGGCGGCGGCTGTTCTACGATTTTCCGCAATATTACAACATCTTCTCGCGCCGGTCGGCGGATGCGGGGATCGCGCAGGTGGCTTCGACCAACAAGCGGTTCCTGGATTCCTACCAGGGCGCGGACGGGATCAAGACGGGTTATACCCGTGCGGCGGGCTTCAACCTGACCGCCTCGGCGCAGCGCGGCAACAAGCGGCTGGTGGCGACCGTGCTGGGCGGCACCTCGACCGCGCATCGCAACCAGGTCATGGCGCAGCTGCTGGACGCGGGCTTCAGCCGCGTGCCGAACCGCGTGCGCGAAGTCCGGCCCGAGGCGCCCGCCCTGCTGGCGACCCGCGTCGTGCGCCGCGCCCAGGTCGAGCCGTCTGCCGCCGCGACGCAGCCCGACCCGCAACGGCTGGTGCTGACGGCCTCGGCCCCTCCGGCGCGCGTCAGCCGCCCTGCCCAGGCCTCCACCGCGGCCCTGGCCCCCGCCCCGCAGCCCAAGGCCGCGCGCGAGGCCGAGCCGGTCGCCACCGGCCGCCTGACGCTGGCCGCAAGCGCCCGTCCCGTCAGCCGCCGCGCGGCGCCCGCCCAGGTGGCCGCGGCAGCACAGTCCGAGCCTGCCGCGCCCTCGGCCAGCCTGGTGGCCCCGGTCCTGCAACAATCCCTCCGCCCTGCCCCCGCACCGCGGTCCCGTTCCGCCAGCACGGCGGCGGCGATCACCAATGCCGGTGCCGAACCCGAGGCGATTGCCCGCGCCGTGGCCGAGGCCGTGCCGCAGGATGGCGGAGCCTCGATGTCGCTGCTGGCCTCGCCCGCGCCGAAGCCCCGCTCGGAAACGGTGATCCTCGCCGCGATGGGCGAGGGCGACCTTGCCGAGCCCGAGGCGCTGGAAATCGTGTCGCGTCCCGCGGGCAGCGGACGTGGCTGGGGCGTGACGCTGGGCATGTTCACCTCCAAGGCCGAGGCCGAGCGCCTGCTGCTGCGCAGCGCCTTGCAGGACGGCGCCATCCTGGAAGGGGCGGCGCGCCATGTGGCCGACACCAGGCGCGGCTTTCAGCCGAGCTTCGCGAACCTGACGCGGGCCAATGCGGAACTGGTCTGCGAACGCTTCGCCAGCCGGTCGCAGGAATGCCAGGTGGTGGGACAGTAGGAAACGCCGTCAGTGATGGGGAAAAAGGGGCAAGGATGACCTTGCCCCTTTTTTCGTGTCCCGGCCTGCTAGTCGGGCCTCGGCCGGTCGTCCCATTGGTCGGACAGGATCCGTTCGGCGTCGCCTTTCGGATCTTCGAACTGGCGGGACCGCAAGGCCCAAATAAAGGCCGCAAGGCCTGCCGCGCCAAGGCCCAGCGACACGGGGATGAGGATGGACAGGATTTCCACGAGCTAATCCTTTCCGTCGCGCAGCCGCAGCGCGTTCAGCGTCACCGTGATCGAGCTGAGCGACATCGCCAGCGCCGCGATCAGCGGCGTCACCGTTCCGGCGACGGCCAGCGGCACCGCCACGATGTTGTAGGCGATCGAGATCGCGAAGTTCTGGCGGATCCGCCGGACAGCGCGACGCGCGGTCACCACCGCGTCGGCCACGGGCGCAAGGTCGTTGCCGGTCAGCACCATGTCGCTGGCCACCCGCGCGGCATCCAGCGCGCTTGCGGGCGAGATCGAGGCATGGGCGCGGGCCAGCGCCGCCGTGTCGTTCAGCCCGTCGCCCACCATCAGCACGCGCGCGCCTTTGGCGGCTAGGCTGGCCACCATCGCCTCCTTGCCCTGCGGATCGACCCCCGCGCGATAATCCCCGATGCCCAGGCGGGCGGCCAGGTCCGCCACCGCCGCCTGGCGGTCGCCCGAAACCAGCACGACCCGCATCCGCGCCTTGCGCAGCATCGCCACGCAATCCGCAGCGCCGGGCCGCAACGCGTCGGTGAAATCCAGCCGGACCGGGGTCTGCCCTTCGACCGCAAGCCAGGTCGCGCTGGTTGGCAGGGCGCGGTCATCGTCCCCTACCCCCAGCCAGTCGGCACGGCCCAGCCGGACCATGCGCCCCTGCCAGCGGGCCGAGACGCCAAAGCCCGGATGCTCGGTCACGTCGGACAGCTCGGCAAGGGGCCGGTCGGCCAGGGCCTCGGCCAGGGCGCGCGACAGGGGATGGGCCGAGGCCTCGGCCAGCGCGCGGGCCACGGGGGGCAGATCGGCGGGCAGCGGCGCGGCCGAGACCAGGACCGGGCGGCCCATGGTCAGGGTGCCGGTCTTGTCGAACACCACGGTGTCGACCTCGGCCAGGCGTTCCAGCGCGGTGCCGTTCTTGATCAGCAGCCCGCGCCGGAACAGCCGCCCCGAGGCTGCCGTCGCGACCGCCGGGACCGCCAGGCCAAGCGCGCAGGGGCAGGTCACGATCAGCACCGCTGCCGCGATGTTGACGGCCAGCCGCAAATCGCCCGTGGCCCACATCCAACCCGCAAAGCTGGTCAGCGCCATCGCATGCACGCTGGGCGAATAGGCCTTGGCGACGCGCTCGGCCAGCGAGGTATAGCGCCCGCGCGCGGACTCGGCGGCCTCGACCAGGGCGGTCAGGCGCGCAAGCGAGGAATCGCGGCCCGCCGCCGTGACGCGCAGGGTCAGGGGGCCGGTCAGGTTCACCTCGCCCGCCGACAGCATCTGGCCGGGGGCCGCCAGCACGGGCAGCGTCTCGCCGGTCAGCAGGGCGCGGTCGATCTCGGACCGGCCTTCGACGATTTCGCCGTCCGCGGGCACGCGGGCGCCGGGGCGCACGCGGATCAGGTCGCCCGGGCGCAACGAGGCGATGGGCACCACCTGTTCCGCCCCCTCCGCCAGCAGGGTCGCGCGGGGAACCTCCAGCGCGGTCAGTTCGGCGGCGGCGGACCGGGCGATGGCGCGGGTGCGGTGGTCCAGATAGCGCCCGATCAGCAGAAAGAAGCACAGCATGGTCACGCCGTCGAAATACGCGTGTTCCCCCGACTGCGTCGTTTCGAAGACCGAGATCGCGCTGGCCAGCACGAGGGCCAGCGAGATCGGCACGTCCATTCCCAGGCGGCCCGCCCGGATCGCGGACCAGGCGCTGCGGAAGAAGGGCTGGCCCGCGAAGAACACGGTGGGCAGCGCGATGGCGCCGCTGATCCAGTGGAACAGGTCGCGGGTCGCGGCCTCGGCCCCCGACCAGACGGCGACCGACAGGATCATGATGTTCATCATGGCAAAGCCCGACACGCCGATGCGCATCAGCAGGTCGCGGCCCTGCCGGTCGGCGGCGGTGGCCGACAGCGCGTCGGGGTCAAGCTCGTGCGCCTCGTAGCCGACACGGGCCAGGACCGGGATCAGGTCGTCGGCGCTCAGGCCCGGCGCGTCCACGGTGACGCGGCGCAGCGTCAGGTTGACGCGCGCGCCGCGCACGCCGGGATGGGCCGCCAGCGCGGTTTCCACATCGGTGATGCAGGTCGCGCAATGGGCGGAGGGCAGCGACAGGATCAGCGTTCCGTCGGCATGATCGGCCCGGTCGGCCAGGCGTTGCGCCAGGGGGGCGGCATCGCAGGCGGGGCAGGCGCTGAAGCCCGATGCGGTCAGGTCGGCCATGTCATTTCGCCCTTGCGCCCGCATGATGGTTCAGCCGCTGCCGGAACGGCGTTCCGTCCTCGGCCACGGCCTGGACATGGATGATCCAGGCCCCCGGTTCCAGATCCAGGGGAACGCGATAAACGCCGCCCGCCACGGTGAAGCCGGGCGTCACATCCGCGCGCTTGTGCGTGGGCCTGCCGATCGTGGCCGAAAAGTCGCGCAGAACCGGATGCCGCCCCTGCCGGTCCAGGATCTCGATGGTCAGCTCGGATCCCGCATGGCGGGCCCTGGCCGTCCAGCCCAGATCCTGCTGCGCCTGCCGGTCGCGGTCGAATTCCTGCGAGGCGACATAGCTGTTTGGCACCTCGAGTCCCGGAAAGCTGCCCACCGCCAGAAAAGCCATCACGACATTGACGGCGATGATGACGCCAAAGGCGGCCAGCGTGATGATCAGGACGTGGCGGCCCGTCAGTTCCCTTGCCATGTCATTGGCCCTTTCCGTGGAAGATGGTGCCGACCGTCGCGGCGGTTCCGTCGGTTTCGTCCCGGACCACAAGGTCCAGCGGAGTCGTTGCCGCCGTGGCAAGCGCCGATCCCGCGGGCGCCGTGACATACAGCCTGCGGCTCAGCGTCTCGTCCGCGGGCACATCGACCGCGCCCGAGGGGGCGCCTTCGACGGCGACGGCCACTCCGTCGGCGCCCTCGACATCGAAGCGGAAGGCGCGCGTTTCCTGCTGCTTGTTGCGCAAGCGGACCTCGTAGGTGTTGCGGATCGCGCCGTCGGACATGGTGACGAACAGGGGGTTGCGCACCGGCGAGACGTTCAGTTCCAGCGGCGAGCGGATGAACAGCGCCACGACCAGCGCGACCCCGATGCCGGACCACAGCGTGAAATACAGCACGGTCCGAGGACGCAGGACGTGCCTCCAGACGGGCTTCGGCTTGGCCCCGGCGCGTTCGGCGGTTTCGTCCCGCAGCGCCATGTAGTCGATCAGGCCGCGCGGCTTGCCGATCTTGTCCATGATCTCGTCGCAGGCGTCGATGCACAGCGCGCAGGTGATGCATTCCATCTGCTGGCCGTTGCGGATGTCGATGCCCATGGGGCAGACGTTCACGCAGGCCATGCAGTCGATGCAGTCGCCGGAAGGGTCGGCCGGGATCGGCCCGCCGACGCCGGTGCGCACGCCCGGATAGGGCACCGCCGGATACTGCCCGCCCGCAACGGGGCCCGCGGCATGGCTGGCGGCCGCGGCGGTTTCGGCCACGGCCGGGCCGCGGTGGCGGACATTGGTCTTGCCGCGCGGTTCGCCCCGCCATTCGCGATAAGCGACGGTCAGCGTGTCCTCGTCCATCATGGCGGCCTGGATGCGCGGCCAGGGGCAGGCATAGATGCAGATCTGCTCGCGCGCGAAGCCGCCGAAGAAGAAGGTCGTCGCGGTCAGGATCGCCATGGTGATATAGGCCACCGGATGGGCCTGGCCCGTCAGCAGGTTGCGCAGCAGCGTCGGCGCGTCGGTGAAATAGAAGATCCAGGCCCCGCCGGTCATCAGCGCGATGACCATCCAGACCGCCCATTTCGCGGCCCGCAGCCTGAACTTCCGGGCGTCCCAGGCCTGCCGGTGCAGGCGGATGCGGGCATTGCGGTCGCCTTCGATCCAGCGTTCGACCAGGATGAACAGGTCGGTCCAGACCGTTTGCGGGCAGGCATAGCCGCACCAGACCCGGCCCAGGGCCGAGGTGAACAGGAACAGCCCCAATCCCGCCATGACCAGAAGGCCCGCGACGAAATAGAATTCGTGCGGCCAGATCTCGATCCAGAAGAAGAAGAAGCGCCGGTCGGCAAGATCGACCAGGACCGCCTGATCGGGCATGGACGGACCCCGGTCCCAGCGGATCCAGGGCATGACGTAATAGATCGTCAAGGCCACGGCCATGACGATCCATTTGAGGTTCCTGAACCGCCCCTTGACGCGTTTCGGAAAGATCGGTTCCCGCTTGGCGTAAAGGCTGGGGTGGTCCAATTCGGAATTGGACATTTTGAAAGTCGCTCCTGTTTCGCGAGGGCCGGTCTAGACCGGATGCCCGGGCGATTCCTTGACCTGCGTCAAATGCGGCCCGCCCTTGTCCGGGCGGCACAGCCACTTTCGCCTGGGCAGGATCGTCGCGGCCTTCCGCCTTGCGCAGCATCGGTTCATGGCGCTTTCCTGCCTCATGCAGGTGGCATACCGTCCGTCTGACAGAAGGAGCCTTCCATGCTGACCATCCACGGCGTCACCCGTTCGCGCGCCTCGCGCATCATCTGGCTGTGCCACGAAATCGGGCTGGCGTTCCGGCAGATCCCGGTGATCCAGGCCTACCGCCTGGCCGATCCCGATGCGCCCGACGCGCCGCCGAACACGCATTCCCCGGCCTTCCTGTCGCTGTCGCCCGCGGGCGCGATCCCGGTGATAGAGGATGACGGCCTGATCCTGTCCGAGTCGCTGGCCGCCACCCTGTATCTGGCCCGCAAGCATGGCGGCGCCGTTGGCCCGGCAGATCTGGCCGAGGACGCGCTGATGATGCAGTGGAGCTTCTACGCCGCCACCAGCGTCGAGCCCGACGCCCTGACCATCCTGTTCCTGCACGCCCGGACCCGCCTGCAATCGGGCGAGGATCAGGCGCTTGTCGCCAATGCCGCCGAACGGCTGATCCGGCCCCTGACGGTGATCGAAGAGCATCTGGCGACCCACGAACATCTGGTCGGGACGCGCTTCACGGTGGCCGATCTGAACATGGCCGAGGTTCTGAGCTATGCCCAAGGGTATGGGGAATTGATGGGGCAGTTTCCGGCAACCATGGCCTGGCTGGAACGCTGCCAAACCCGTCCAGCCTTCCGCAGGATGTGGGAAGCACGTCTGGCAGAACCGGAGTGATCATGAAATGACATCAGAATGTGCAACACCCTAGGCATTCAGGCGTCTGCCACGACCCGCTTGCTGACCAACCACATCTTCACCATGACCGAGCTGCGCAAGCCGCATAAGATTCGTGAACGCTCTCGCGGCAAGCCGGTGGCGATCCCGACGAACTCGCAACTGGTCGGCTATCTTGTCACCGATGAGGCGACGGACAAAGGGCAGCACCGATACGCGACCCGCGACGAGGCGATGGAATCGCAGCGGCGCGCCAGGTATCGCGCGCTGCCCGTGCTTGATCACCTGCGCGGCAACCAGATCATGAGCGATTGGCTGCTGCCCTCGGCCAACATGGTCGAGACGATCCATGATGCTGTGCTCAATCCGGGCGAACTGTCGGGACGCGCATTGGACAAGTCGGGTGCGGGCACCGTGGCGCGGCCGAATGGCCGCGTGACACCGCCTGACCCGGCTGGCCTTGTCGCGCCCGGCATGAGATAGTCCCCCAGCCGAAAAACAAGAGCAGAACCCCATGGCCGACGACCTTCTTTCCGCCGTTGACGCGACCGACAGCTATTCCGCCGCCTCGATCGAGGTGCTGGAGGGGCTGGAACCCGTGCGCAAGCGCCCCGGCATGTATATCGGCGGAACCGACGAACGCGCGCTGCATCATCTGGTGGCGGAAATCCTCGACAACTCGATGGACGAGGCGGTGGCGGGCCATGCCAGCCGGATCGAGGTCGAGCTGCTGGCCGATCACAGCGTCACCATCCGCGACAACGGCCGCGGCATTCCCATCGACCCGCATCCCAAGTTTCCGGGCAAGTCCGCGCTCGAGGTGATCCTGTGCACCCTGCACGCGGGGGGCAAGTTCTCGGGCGACGCCTATCAGACCTCGGGCGGGCTGCACGGGGTGGGCGCGTCCGTCGTGAACGCGCTGTCGGACAGCATGATCGTGCAGGTCGCGCGGAACAAGGAACTGTTCGAACAGCGGTTCTCTCGCGGCATCCCGCAGGGGCCGGTGGCGCGGATCGGCGCCGCCCCGAACCGGCGCGGCACCACCGTCACCTTTCACGCCGACGAGGAAATCTTCGGCCATCACCGCTTCAAGCCCGCGCGGCTGCTGAAGATGGTGAAGTCCAAGGCCTATCTGTTCAGCGGCGTCGAGATCCGCTGGAAGTCCGAGATCGACGACGGCGAAACCCCGCGCGAGGCGACCTTCCACTTTCCCGGCGGCCTGGCCGATTACCTGGCCGAGACGCTGCACGGCGCCAGCACCTATGCCGACCGCCCCTTCGCGGGCAGCGTCGATTTCCGCCGCCAGGGCGCGCCGGGCAAGGTGGACTGGGCGATCAACTGGACGCCCTCGCGCGACGGCTTCATCCAGTCTTATTGCAACACCGTCCCCACCCCCGAGGGCGGCACGCACGAGGCCGGCTTCTGGGCCGCGATCCTGAAGGGCGTGCGCGCCTATGGCGAGCGGGTCAGCAACAAGAAGGCCGCCAACATCACGCGAGAGGATCTGCTGACCGGCGGCTGCGCGCTCGTGTCCTGCTTCATCCGAGAGCCGGAATTCGTCGGCCAGACCAAGGACCGCCTCGCCACGACCGAGGCCGCGCGGCTGGTCGAGAACGCCGTGCGCGACCATTTCGACACCTGGCTGGCGGCGGACACGAAATCGGCGGGCGCGATCCTGGACTTCCTGGTTCTGCGGGCCGAGGAACGCCTGCGCCGCAAGCAGGAAAAGGAATCCGCCCGCAAGACGGCCACCAAGAAGCTGCGCCTGCCGGGCAAGCTGGTTGATTGCAGCGCCACCAGCCGCGAGAGGACCGAGCTGTTCATCGTCGAGGGCGACAGCGCGGGCGGCAGCGCCAAGATGGCGCGCGACCGGACCAACCAGGCGCTGCTGCCCTTGCGCGGCAAGATCCTGAACGTGCTGGGCGCGGCATCGAACAAGATGGGCGCCAACCAGGAAATCAACGATCTTTGCCAGGCCCTCGGCGTCGGCATCGGCTCCAGGTTCAACGTCGACGACCTGCGCTATGACAAGGTCATCATCATGACCGACGCCGATGTGGACGGCGCGCATATCGCCAGCCTGCTGATGACCTTCTTCTTCACGCAGATGCGGCCGATGATCGACAAGGGGCACCTGTATCTCGCCTGTCCGCCGCTTTACCGGCTGACGCAAGGGGCGCATCGCGTCTATGTCGCGGATGACGCCGAAAAGGAACGGATGCTGGCCAAGGGCCTGGGCGGCAAGGGCAAGATCGACGTGCAACGCTTCAAGGGCCTGGGCGAGATGGACGCCAAGGATCTGAAGGACACCACGATGAACCCCAGGACGCGCAAGCTGATCCGCGTCAGCATCGACGACGACGAAGGCGGCGAAACCGGCGATCTGGTCGAAAGGCTGATGGGCAAGAAGCCGGAGCTGCGCTTCGAATACATTCAGGAAAACGCCCGCTTCGCCGAAGAACTGGACGTGTGAGATGCGGCAGTATCACGACGCCTTGCGGACGGTTCTGGAGCAGGGGCAGGAAAGTTCCGATCGGACGGGAACCGGCACGATCAGCCATTTCGGGCTGCAATGCCGCTATCCGCTGGCCGAGGGCTTTCCGCTTGTCACGACGAAGAAGCTGCACCTCAAGTCGATCATCCACGAGTTGCTGTGGTTCCTGTCGGGCGACACGAATATCGGCTATCTGCGGGAAAACGGCGTCTCGATCTGGGACGAATGGGCGGACGAGAACGGCGACCTGGGTCCGGTCTATGGCCGCCAATGGCGCCGCTTTCCCAAGCTGGTGCCCAGCGGGCTGGACGCCGATGGACGCCCGCTGTTCTTCGCGGGCCATGTCGATCAGATCGCCGATCTGGTCGAGGCGATCCGCAGGACGCCCGATTCGCGCCGCCTGATCGTTTCGGCCTGGAACCCCGGCGACGTGCCGGACATGGCGCTGCCGCCCTGCCACACGCTGTGGCAGGTGCGGATCCTGGGGGGCAAGCTGCATTTGCAGCTTTACCAGCGGTCGGCGGACATGTTCCTGGGGGTGCCGTTCAACATCGCCTCCTATGCGCTGTTGCAGGTGATGCTGGCGCATGTGACGGGCTACCGGCCGGGCGATTTCATCCACTCCATCGGCGACGCGCATATCTACAGCAACCACCTGGATCAGGTGCGCACCCAGCTTGAGCGGACCCCCAAGCCCCTGCCCCAGTTGCGCCTGCGCCGGCAGGTCGATTCCATTTTCGACTTCCGCTTCGAGGATGTCGAAGTGCTGAACTATGACCCCGATCCGGCCATCAAGGCCCCGGTGGCGGTATAGCCCATGCTGACCCTGATCGCTGCCCGCGACCGTAACGGCGCCATCGGCAAGAACAAGGGCATCCCCTGGCGCGCGCCCGAGGATCTGGCCTTTTTCCAACGCGAAACCATAGGCGGCGCCGTGATCATGGGCCGCCGGACCTGGGAAAGCCTGCCGGTCAAGCCACTGATGAACCGCCTGAATCTGGTCGTGTCCTCGGACCCGGCGGTTGCCGAGCAGGTTTTTCCCTTGCCCGGCGCGGCGGTCGATCACGCGCAACGGGCGGGTCATCGGCGCGTGTACGGGATCGGTGGGGCGGGCATCTATCGCGCGCTGCTGCCTGCGGCGGACCGGCTGCTGCTGACCGAGGTGGACCTCACGGTGCCGGACGCCGACGCGTTCTTCCCGGAGTTCGACGAAGCTGACTGGCTTTGCCTGGGCTCGGTCCCGCTGCGCCCTGCCGAGCCCGGCTGCGTGCTGTTCGAATTCCTGCGCCGCCGCTAGGCGGTTTGCACCCTGCCGCCCGCCGTGCCAAGCTGCGGACGATCCGCGGCAAGACAAGGAGATCTCCGTGAATATCCGTTACCTGCACACGATGGTCCGCGTGAAGGATCTGGACAAGACCATGGCCTTCTTCAAGCTGCTGGGGCTGGAGGAAACGCGCCGCGTCGACAACGACAAGGGCCGCTTCACGCTGGTCTTCATGGCCCCGCCCGGCCAGCCGGAATGCCCGGTCGAGCTGACCTACAACTGGGACGGTGACGAAGGGCTGCCCTCGGACAGCCGTCATTTCGGCCATCTGGCTTATCGCGTCGGCAATATCTACGAGCTGTGCCAGAAGCTGATGGATGCGGGCGTCACCATCAACCGGCCGCCGCGCGACGGGCACATGGCCTTTGTGCGCAGCCCCGACAACGTGTCGATTGAACTGCTGCAAGAAGGCGATCCCCTGCCGCCGGCGGAACCCTGGGCCAGCATGGAAAACACCGGCCACTGGTAGGCCTGCCGCCGCCGGTCAGTAGATATAGCGGATCTGTTCCAGCCAGAACCGCTCGATCCGGCGGCTTTGCAGGTTCACCTGCTCCAGGGGCGGGTCTTCCAGAACGCCGGACATGGCCAGACCTTCGGCATGGCGCAGGAACAGCCGGTGGACCATGTCGCGGATCGCCTGGCCTTCCGCCGTCAGCTTGACGCGGACCGACCGGCGGTCCAGGTCGCTGCGTTCGTGATGGACATAGCCCATCGTGACCAGCTTCTTCAGGTTATAGCTGACGTTCGACCCCTGATACATGCCGCGGGACCGCAATTCGCCCGCCGAAACCTCGGCCTCGCCGAGGTTGTAAAGGATCATCGCCTGCACCGGGGTCAGGTCGTGCTGGCCGAGGCGTTCGAATTCGTCCTTGACCAGATCCAGCATCAGCCGGTGCAGCCGTTCCAGAAGCTGCAAGGACTCAAGATAGGCTTCGGTCGTGTCTGCCAGATCCGGCAGGGCCTGAACGTCGGCCTGGGGGCGCATATCGCGCGGCGCGGGGGAAATCATGGCGTCTCGCGGTCCTGATTTGTTCGACATGACCGCATCATTGCCCTGAAAATCAAAATCTTCAGTTAATGCGACGCAACTTCCGCAAGGGATTAGAGAAAATTCTAGCGAATTGGCCGCAGCCGCTCTGCCGCATGGGCCGCGATCCTGTCCAGGATCGCAGAGATCGTCGCAGGGCCGCGGTTGCCGCCGCCGTTCACGCGGGCCGTGATCCACAGATACAGATCCTGGTCGTTCTCGCTCAGGACGGCCTCGTAGGCATCCAGATCCGCGGGCGACAGGTCGGCCAGGGAACCGTCCGCGAAATGGCCCAGAATCAGGTCCATCTCCTTCATGCCCCGGCGCCAGCTGCGCATGGTCAGGCGGCGCAGGCGGATCTCGGCGGTTTCATGCATTCTGTCGTTCCTCATGCGGCGCGCTGCCTGCGCTTGTCGTCCCGGTCCGGGCAGCATAAGCCATGCGGCGACGCCATTCAAACCGCCGAGGCCGCCCATGGGTTTTCTGTCCGACCGCCTGTCCCGGATCAAGCCGTCGCCCACCATCGCGATGACCACCCGCGCGGCCGGGCTGCGCGCCCAGGGCCGCGACATCATCGGCCTGTCGGCGGGCGAGCCCGATTTCGACACGCCCCCCCATATCCGCGACGCCGCGAAGGCGGCGATCGACGCGGGCCACACGCGCTATACCGCCGTGGACGGAACGCCGTCGCTGAAACGCGCGATCTGCGACAAGTTCGCGCGGGAAAACGGACTGGACTATGCCCCGTCGCAGATCACCGTGGGCACGGGCGGCAAGCAGATCCTGTTCAACGCCCTGCTTGCGACGCTGGATGAGGGCGACGAGGTGATCATCCCCGCGCCCTACTGGGTCAGCTATCCCGACATGGTGCTGCTGGCGGGCGGCACGCCGGTGGTCGTCGAATGCGGCCTGGACCAGGGCTTCCGCCTGACCCCCGAGGCGCTGGAGGCGGCGATCACGCCGCGCACGAAATGGCTGATCCTGAATTCGCCGTCCAATCCCTCGGGCGCGGGCTACGACCGGGACGCGATGCAGGCGCTGACCGACGTGCTGCTGCGCCATCCGCAGGTCTGGTGCCTCGCCGACGACATTTATGAACATCTGGTCTTCGACGGGTTCGCGTTCGTGACGCCCGCGCAGGTCGAACCCCGGTTGAAGGATCGCACGCTGACGATGAACGGCGTCAGCAAGGCCTATGCCATGACCGGCTGGCGCATCGGCTATGGGGCGGCGCCCGAATCGCTGATCAAGGCGATGGCCAAGCTGCAATCGCAGTCCACGTCCAACCCCTGTTCGATCAGCCAGTATGCGGCCGAGGCCGCGCTGACCGGGCCGCAGGACTACGTCACCGAAAGCCGGGCCGTGTTCCAGCGCCGCCGCGATCTGGTGGTGTCCGGGCTGAACGCCTGCCCCGGCATTGAATGCCCGGTGCCGCAGGGGGCCTTCTATGTCTATCCCTCCATCAGGGGTCTGATCGGCAAGACGTCGGCCGGGGGGATCGCCATCAGCGACGACGAGGCGTTCGCCAACGCCCTGCTGGAGGAAACAGGCGTCGCGGTGGTCTTCGGCGCGGCTTTTGGCCTTTCGCCGCATTTCCGCATCTCTTACGCCACCAGTGATCGGCAATTGACCGAGGCCGTGTCCCGGATCCGCCGGTTCTGCGAAAGCTGCGCGTGACGGCGCCTAAAGCGCCGTCCAGCCGCCGTCCACGCTGATCGTCGTGCCGGTGATCTGGGCGGCCGCGTCGCTGCACAGGAACACGGCCGTGTCGCCCATCTGCTCGACCGTGGCGAATTCCTTGGATGGCTGGCGTTCCAGCATGACGTTGCGGATCACCTCGTCGCGCGTCATGTTGTATTCCTTCATCGTGTCGGGGATTTGCGCCTCGACCAGGGGGGTCAGGACATAGCCGGGGCAGATGGCGTTGCAGGTGATCTGCTCGCGCGCGGTTTCCAGCGCCGTCACCTTGGTAAAGCCCACGATCCCGTGCTTGGCCGCGACATAGGCCGACTTGAAGGCGCTGGCCGTCAGTCCATGGGCCGAGGCGATGTTGACGACCCGTCCCCAGCCTGCGGCGCGCATCATCGGCAGGGCCGCGGCGGTGGTGTGAAAGGCTGAGGTCAGGTTGATGGCGATGATCGCGTCCCATTTCTCGACCGGGAAATCGGGAATCGGCGCGACATGCTGGATGCCCGCGTTGTTGACCAGGATGTCGCAGCGCCCGGCTTGGCGGATCAGGTCGCGGCATTCCTCGCCCTTGGACATGTCGGCCTTGATATAACGGACACTTACGCCATGTTCCTCAGCCAGATTCCGGGCCAGCGCATGATCCTCGGGGCGGTCGGTGAAACTGTTCAGGACGATGTCGGCCCCGGCCTTGGCCAGCCGCTGCGCCACGCCAAGCCCGATGCCCGAGTTAGAACCCGTCACGATTGCCGTTTTACCGCCTAGAAATCTTTCGAACATCGTGCCTCACACCTGTTGCCCGTGATGTCCCGGGGACGCCGTGGACCCCGGTTTGCAGGTGCAGCATGGGCAAAAAAAAACGCCCGCACAAGGCGGGCGCTAGTCATGAGGCAGGTTTCATACAGGCAAGAAACCTATCGAGCAGTAAGGTATTTATACGCCAAAGCCCGCCAGAGTCCAACGAATAAGTCTCACCTGCCATTGACGATCTTCCGGCAAGTCAGTTGAATTTGTATCGAAAAGAAGAAAATCGGGCAGACGGGCGATGAAAATCTTAAGAAACCTTAACAAATCCGCGACTATACGCGTCTTGTGCCTGATATTGGGCGCTTTTTCAGGTGTTGCATCATTGCCGCTTTGGGCCCGCGCGGAAGGGGTCCACGCCCTTGCCATGTATGGCGAACCGGCGCTATCCCAAGGATTCGCCGCCTTGCCCTACGTCAACCCTGACGCGCCGCAAGGCGGAACGATTCGCCTGGCCGAACCGGGCGGGTTCGATTCGCTGAAACCCTGGGTGCTCAAGGGCAATGCTGCATATGCGATAGGCGTCCATGTCGCCGAGACGCTGATGTATCGCAGCCTTGACGAGCCGTTCACCCTGTATGGGCTGCTGGCCCGGTCGGTCGAGACCGCGCCCGACCGGTCCTGGGTCGAATTCACCCTGCGTCCCGAGGCGCGCTTTTCCGACGGCAGCCCGGTCACGGTGGAAGACGTGATGTGGTCCTTTCAGACGCTGGGAACGCAGGGGCACCCGCGCTATCACGCGGCCTGGGCCAAGGTCGCCAAGATGGAGCGGACGGGCGAGCGCAGCTTGCGCATCACCTTCACCGAAACCGACCGCGAGCTGCCGATGCTGATGGGCCTGCGACCCGTCCTGAAAAAGGCGCAGTGGGAGGGGAAGGACTTCTCGGCCTCCAGCCTGGAGGCGCCGGTCGGATCGGGGCCCTATGTGGTGGACCGCGTGGATCCCGGCCGCTCGATCACCTTTCGGCGCGACCCGGACTATTGGGGCCGGGAACTGGCGGTGAACCGGGGGCGCAACAATCTGGATGTGATCCGCTACGATTACTTCGGCGATGCGAACGCGATGTTCGAGGCGTTCAAGGCGGGCGAGGTCACGGTCTGGCGAGAGCTGTCCGCGCTCAGGTGGGAACAGGAATACGGCTTTCCCCTGATGCGGCGGGGAGACGCCCTGAAATCCGAGATCCCCAACGGCCGCCCTTCGGGGATCATGGGGCTGGTGATGAACACCCGCAACCCGCTGTTCGCCGACTGGCGGGTGCGGCAGGCGATGATCGAGGCGTTCAACTTCCGCTTCATCAACGCGACGCTGAACGGCGGCAAGGACCGGCGCATCACGTCCTATTTCGCCAATTCGGACCTGGCGATGCGGCCCGGCCCCGCCACGGGACGAGAGGCCGACCTGCTGGCACCCTTCGCCGCCGACCTGCCGCCCGGCACCGTCGAAGGCTATGTCCTGCCCGAGGGATCGGACCGCGCCCTGGACCGCGCGGGCCTGCGCCGCGCCATCGGGCTGCTGGAGGAAGCGGGCTGGACGGTGCGGGACGGCGTGCTGCAAGACGCTCAAGGCCGGCCCTTCGCCTTCGAGATCCTTCTCAACCAGTCCGGCACCGCGATGCGCACCGCGTCCGAAACCCAGCAGATCGCAGACATCTATGTGCAGGCGCTGCGGAACCTGGGGATGCGGGCGCGCATCACCCTGCTGGATCCGGCGCAGTTCGTGCAGCGCACCAACGAATTCCAGTTCGACATGACCTGGTACGAACGCGCGCTGTCGCTGTCGCCGGGCAACGAGCAGCTTCTCTATTGGGGATCGGCCGCGGCCGATCAGCCGGGCAGCCGCAACTGGATGGGGATGAAAAGCCCGGCCGCGGAATCGGTGATCGCGGCCATGGTGAATTCGCAAACTGCAACCGATTTTACCGCCGCCGTCCGCGCCTTGGATCGAATTCTGACCGCAGGGCGTTATGTGGTGCCGGTCGGGTTCTCGCCGGTCTCGCGGCTGGCCCATGCCGCGGACCTGCGGTATCCTGCCCGGACAACGCCACTCTACGGAGATTGGCCGGGCTTCATGCCCGAGCTGTGGTGGCAGGAGGCAGAGGAATGAGAGCAGTGATTGGAGCGCTGCTGGCCTGCATGGTGCTGGCTGGCTGCAACACGGTCGCAGGCGTCGGAGAGGACATCACCGGCATCGCGACCTGGGCGCAATCGTCGATGGGAGGCGGATACTGATGAAATGGCACCACGTGCAACAGAACTGGGCCGCCTTCTACGAGGCGATCGTCGAGAAATGGCCCGAGGTGGACGAGGCGGACCTGGACGAGATCGACGGCGACCAGCGCGCCTTTGTGGCCTATCTGGCCGAAACGACAGGCCAGGAACCGTCCGAGATCCGCGAGGAACTGCGCGAATGGCTGGCCGGAGAGATCCCCTCGGACGTGGTCATGGATCCGACGCATGACAACCACTCCATCGCGCTCAGCGGCAAGTACGTGAACGAGGGCGAGGACGAATATGCCGACGACGCCCGCTTTGGGGATGACGACGAATATCCCGACGACGGCGACCGCTGAGACCCTCAGGCGGCGCGCGGTCCCCACAGGATCAGGGCCGCGCCCGCCAGACAGATCGCCGCGCCCCCCAGATCCCACGGGTCGGGCCGCCGCCCCTCGGCCAGCCACAGCCATGCCAGCGAGGCGGCGATGTAGACGCCGCCATAGGCCGCATAGGCCCTGCCCGCCTGGCCGGCAGGGCTAAGCGACAGAAGCCAGGCGAACAGCGCCAAAGAGGCCATGCCCGGCGCCAGCCACAAGGCGGACCGCCCAAGCCGGAACCAGGCCCAGAAGGCAAAGCATCCGGCGATCTCGGCCAGCGCGGCCAGGCCGTACAGGGCAAGGGCTTGCATGGCCTAGCGGATAGCCCGGCCAAGGGCCGAGGTCCACCGCCCTTTCCAGTTGCAACAAGCCGCGCCGTCTGCCAGATGCACCCCCGACGGAAGGGGCAGCATCGAAGGACCGCCGCCATGAACCGCACCTTGAAGATCGCCCTGGGCAGCATCGTGGTCGGCATTGTCGTGCTTGGCCTGAAGACGCTGGCCTGGCGGGTGACGGGTTCGGTCGCGCTGCTGTCGGACGCGCTGGAAAGCACGGTCAATGTCGCCACGGCGCTTGCCGCCCTTGTCGCCATCCGGATCGCCCAGCGGCCGGCGGACCAGGGCCACCCTTACGGCCACCACAAGGCCGAGTTCCTCAGCGCCGTTCTGGAAGGCGTGATGATCATCGTGGCCGCCCTGCTGATCCTGGAGGAAGCCTTTCGCGGCGTCATGGCGCCGCGCGCGCTGGACGCGCCGCTGGAGGGCCTGCTGATCAACGTCGCCGCCAGCACGATCAACGCGGCATGGTGCTGGGTGCTGCTGAGCCAGGGCCGCAAGCTGAAATCCCCGGCGCTGGTGGCCGACGGCAAGCACCTGTTGTCGGATGTCGTCACCTCGGGCGGGGTGATCGTGGGCGTGCTGCTGGCCATCGTGACGGGACAGACGATCCTGGACCCGATCCTGGCGGCGGTGGTCGCGGTCAACATTCTGTGGTCCGGGTGGAAGGTGATGACCGCCTCGCTGGGCGGGCTGATGGACGAGGCGGTGTCGGACGATGTGCTGACGGCGATCCGCAGCACCATCTCGGACCAGGCGCATGGGGCGATCGAGGCGCATGACCTGCGCACCCGCCACGCGGGCAGCATGACATTCATCGACTTTCATCTTGTGGTGGACGGCGAGACCTCGGTTTCCGAGGCCCACGCGATCTGCGACCGGATCGAGGCCGCGCTGAAGCACCGCCTGGACGACGCGCAGATCACCATCCATGTCGAACCCGAACACAAGGCCAAGCATTCGGGCGTGCTGGTGCTTTAGGCCGCCAGCCTGACCCAGACGGGAACGTGGTCGCTGGGCTTCTCGGCGGCACGGGCTTCCTTGTCGATGCCGGTTTCCACCAGCAGGTCGGCGGCCTGCGGCGACAGCAGCAGGTGGTCGATGCGGATGCCGTCGTCGCGCGACCAGGATCCGGCCTGATAGTCCCAGAAGGTAAAGGGCCCCCGCGTGGCCCAGGGATCGCGGATGCGCACGGCGTCGGTCCAGCCCTGATGGACGATCCGGCGGAAGGCCGCGCGGCTTTCGGGCAGGAACAGCGCGTCCTCGGCCCAGGCCTGCGGACGGGCGGCGTCGCGGGGTTCGGGGATGATGTTGAAATCGCCCCCCATCACCACCGGCATCTCGCTGGCCAGCAGGTCCAGCCCGCGTTGGCGCAGGCGCTCCATCCAGGCCAGCTTGTAATCGTATTTCGGCCCCGGCGCCGGGTTGCCGTTGGGCAGATACAGCCCGGCGATGCGGACGGCCCGGGTGCCCACCACCGTTGCCTCGATGTAACGGGCCTGTTCGTCCCCTTCGTCGCCGGGCAGCCCGCGGGCCACGTCCTCCAGCGGCAGCCTGGACAGGATCGCCACGCCGTTGAAGCCCTTTTGCCCGTGGGTTTCGACCGTCCATCCCAGATCCTCGAAATGGGACCGGGGAAAGGCCTCGTCCACGGACTTGATTTCCTGCAAGACGACCAGGTCGGCCGCCGATCCGGCCAGCCAGTCGGTCAGCGCCTGGATGCGGGCCTTGACGCCGTTGATGTTGAATGTCGCGATTTTCATGGCCGCATCTTTATCCGCCGCCCCGCGATTGGCAACCATGGGCGGGATACACGCGTTCACCCCCATGCGCCGCCTGTTCGCCCTTTTGCTGATGGTTGCCCTGGCCCTGCCCTCCTGGGCCCAGGACAGGCTGCCCGCCGGACTGATGTGGAACCGCAGCGGTTTGCCCGCGACCCTTCCCCTGGTCGTCAAGACCATGCCCGGGCAGGATTACGTCGTCTTCCTGGCCCCCACCGAGGGGGGCGATCCCGTGATGGCGGGCTATATCCGCGGCGGCGCGTTCTTCCGCCTGCTGGTGCCGCCCGGCACCTGGACGGTCCGCTTTGCCCATGGCCGCGACTGGCAGGGCGAGGACGAACTGTTCGGACCGGGAACCGAGTGGATCGGCCTGGACCGGCCGCTGACCTTCGAGGCGGGGGTCGCACGCAGGCAGGGCCATATCGTCCGGCTGATCGAAAGCGACGGACAGGTCAGGGTGGCTTCCTCTGGCCCGCTGGACATCTGCCAGGGCCTGACCGTCACAACCGAGATCGACAAGCGCGACGAGAACCGCGAGGCTCTGAACCTGCTGCCCGCGCCGGGCCTTCAGGATCTGCGCGACGACTTCGACGCCTTTCCGCGCAGCGACTTCAACCGCCTGCCCGCACCCGGGCTGCGCCGGACCGAAACGGAACTGGACACCCGCAGCCGGGTCTGCCCCTAGATCGAAGCCCGGCCGCGCAGGCGGCTAAATCGAGAAGGACGTGCCGCAGCCGCAGCTGCTGGAAGCGTTCGGATTGTCGATGACAAAACGCGCGCCGATCAGCTCATCGGCAAAGTCGATGGTCGCCCCCGCCAGATAGGGCAGCGAAACGGGATCAACGACGACCTTCTGGCCCGCGCCTTCCAGCACCAGATCGTCGGCCTCGGCCCGGTCCAGGCGGATGTCGTATTGAAAGCCGGAACAGCCACCGCCTGCCACGGCCACGCGCAACGGGCGGACCTCGCCCGAATCGTTGATCTCGGCCAGGCGGGCAAAGGCGCGTTCGGTGACTTTCGGCGGCAGGTTCATGGGGCGTTCCCGTTTTCGAGGGCAGGCCCTAAATATAGGGTCCACCGCATCCGTTGCAAGGAAGGCCATGCCCCCGTGACTGCCCCCTATGCCTGCCATCCCGAAGCCAGCCGCGGGCGGCTGCACCCGGAACGCATGTCCACATTCCGCAGCCCCTGGCAGCGCGACCGCGACCGCATCATCCATTCCTCGGCCTTCCGCCGACTGAAGCACAAGACCCAGGTTTTCGTCGAACACGATGGCGAGGCGTATCGCGGCGATTATTTCCGCACCCGCCTGACCCACACCATCGAGGTGGCCCAGGTCGCCCGCACCATCGCGGGCGCGTTGGGCCTGAACCCGGATCTGGCCGAAACCGTGGCCCTGGCCCATGACCTGGGCCACCCGCCCTTCGGCCATACGGGAGAGGATGCGCTGGCCGCGTTGATGGAACCCTATGGGGGCTTCGACCACAACGCGCAGGCCCTTCGCATCGTCACCCGCCTGGAACGCCATTACGCCGATTTCGACGGCCTGAACCTGACCTGGGAGGCGCTGGAAGGCATCGCCAAGCACAACGGCCCCGTGACCGGTCCCCTGCCCTATGCCCTGGCCGAGGTGAACGCCCAGTGGGATCTGGAGCTGCACACCAACGCCAGCGCCGAGGCGCAGGTCGCGGCGGTGGCCGACGACGTGGCCTACAACCACCACGACCTGCACGACGGCCTTCGCGCCGAGTTGTTCACGGAAGCTGAACTGGCCGAACTGCCCTTGGTCGGCCCGGCGTTCGCCGAGGTAGACCGCCTTTACCCCGGCCTCGATCCCACCCGCCGCCGCTACGAGGCGCTCCGCCGCGTCTTCGGGGTCATGGTGGAAGACGTGATCGCCGTCGCCCAGAACCGCCTGGCCGGGTTGCAGCCGCAATCCGCGCAGGAGATCCGCGACATGGACGGGCCGATCATCCGCTTTTCCAAGCCGCTTTACCAGAACATCAAGGCGATCAAGTCCTTTCTGTTCACGCGCATGTACCGCGCGCCCTCGGTCGTGGTGGAACGCAGCAACGTCACGGCGATGCTGAACGACCTGTTCCCGCTTTTTCTGCACGATCCCGGCCAAATGCCCGAACACTGGTGCCGCGTCGCCCGGGCGGCGGGGGACGAGACGCAATGCGCCCGTGTTGTTCTTGATTACGTGGCAGGCATGACTGACCGCTTTGCCATCGCCGAACACCAGCGGCTGTTCTCGAACCGCTGAAATCTGAACCGAAGGCTTGCCCCCGGCGTTCGACGTGCTGAAGCATGAACGCAGGAAGGAACAAGACATGTTCACACGCAGCGGATCGGCCGAATGGCAAGGCGGGCTGAAGGACGGCCAAGGCAAGGTTTCCACCCAGTCGGGCGCGCTGAACGGCCTGGCCTACGGCTTCAACAAGCGTTTCGGCGATGAGCCCGGCACCAACCCCGAGGAACTGATCGGCGCCGCCCATGCCGCCTGCTTCAGCATGGCGCTGTCCAACGAGCTGTCCGGGGCGGGCATCGGCAACATCGCGATCGAGACGGCATCGAAAATCACCCTGGACAAGGACGGCGACGGTTTCGCGGTCACCAAGGCGCATCTGGTCACCCGCATTTCGGCCGACGGCGACCGCGCGCGGATCGAGGAACTGGCGCAGAAGGCCAAGACGGGCTGCCCTATTTCCAAGCTGCTGAACGTCGAGATCACGATGGACGCGACGGTCGCCTGATGCGCATCCGGATCGGGCACGAGATGACGATCGAGGTGCCGCAGGCCACGCCGCTGATCAGCCTGACGACACCCGAGACTGCGCGTCACCGCGATTATGTCTTTCCCGAGGATTTCAGGACGACGCCCCATGTCCCGGTCCAAAGCTATGTCGACCGTTTCGGCAATGTCTGCCGGCGCATGGTGGCGCCGGCAGGCAGCTTCACGCTCTACAGCGACATCACGATCAACGATCCCGGCACGCGGGACGAAGCCGACTTCGACGCCCCGGAATGGCCGGTCGAGGCGCTGCCCCCCGAGGTGCTGGGCTTTCTGACCGCGTCCCGCTATGTCGAGACCGATCTGGTCAGCGACGAGGCCTGGGGCCTGTTCGGCCATCTCGCGCCCGGCTGGAACCGCGTCCAGCACATTGTCGATCACGTCAACGGCAGCCTGGTCTTCGATTACAAGCTGGCTTCGCAGTTCCGCACCGCCGCCAGCGCCCGGAACGACCGCGTGGCCGTTTGCCGCGACTTCGCGCATCTGACGCTGGCCTATCTGCGGGCGCTGAACATTCCGGCGCGCTATGTCAACGGCTATGTCGGCGACATCGGGGTGCCGCCTGCCGCCGCGGCAATGGACTTCGCCGCCTGGATCGAGGTTTTCCTGGGCGGCAAGTGGTGGACCTTCGATCCGCGCAACAACGAGCGGCGCATCGGGCGCGTGGTCGTGGCGCGCGGCCTGGACGCGGCGGATGTGCCCCTGATCAACAGTTTCGGTCCTCATGCGCTGACCGGCTTCAGGGTCTGGTGCCATCCGGTGGACGAGACGGGCAATGAACTGGACGGGATGCTGTTCGCGTGACGCTTGCCATTGCGGCCGCCGCGTGACCATCTGGACGCGGCAACCTCCAGGATCACCATGCGACCCTTTCACGGCCTGTCCGCGTTTCCGATCACCCCCGCCGATCCCGACGGCACCCTTCGCCCCGCCGATCTGCGCGCGATCCTGAGCCGCGCCGCCGATGCGCAGGTCGACTCGGTCTGCGTGCTGGGCAGCACCGGCGGCTATGCCTACCTGGATCCGGACCAGCGCCGCGCCGTGGCCGAGGAAACGATGGCCGAGATCGGCGGCAGGGTGCCCGTCGTGGTTGGCGTGGGTGCGCTGCGCATGGATACGGCCGTCTCGCTGGCCCGCCATGCCAGCGATGCCGGGGCCGATGCGCTGCTGGTCGCGCCCATCTCCTATACCCCGCTGACCGAGAGCGAGGTCTTCGCGCATTTCTCGGCCATTGCCGAGGCCAGCGACCTGCCGATCTGCATATACAACAACCCGACAACCACGCATTTCACCTTTACTGCCGACCTGCTGACCCGGCTGTCCGGCATCCCGACCGTTCGCGCGGTCAAGATGCCCCTGCCCGCCGACGGCGATTTCGCGGCCGAGATCGCCGCCCTGCGCGCCCGCCTGCCCGAGGAATTTTCCATCGGCTACAGCGGCGATTGGGGCTGCGCGGGCGCGATGCTGGCGGGGGCCGACGCCTTTTACGGCGTCGCGGGCGGCACCTGGCCCGAACCGATGCTGCGCCTTGTCCGCGCCGCGCAATCGGGCGACGACATCGAAACCGCACGGATCGACACGGCTTTCCAGGCCATTTGGACGCTGTTCCGCCGATCCGGCAGCTTCCGCGTGGTCCACCGGGCCGCGAACCTGCTGGGCCTAACCGACGCGCAGCCCCCGCGTCCGATCCTGCCGCTGCAAGACGCGGACAAGGCGCTGCTTGCGGCCATGGATGCGCTGGCGGCGATCCAGGCATACCGTTGCATACCAATTGCCTATCCCGCTCGCGGCGGCTAGAACCGCGCCAAACCGCGAGGGAGCCTTTCGATGACCAAGACCCGCACCGAAACCGACAGCTTCGGCCCGCTGGAGGTTGACGCCAGCAAGTACTGGGGGGCGCAGACGCAGCGTTCGATCCAGAACTTTCCCATCGGCTGGGAACGCCAGCCCGTCGCGATCATCCGCGCGCTTGGCGCGATCAAGCTGGCGGCGGCGCGCGTGAACCAGGCCAACGGCGATCTTGATCCGGCCATCGGCAAGGCCATGGAGCAGGCCGCGACCGAGGTTTTCGAGGGCAAGTTCGACGACAACTTCCCGCTGGTCGTCTGGCAGACGGGATCGGGCACGCAGTCGAACATGAACGCCAACGAGGTGATCTCGAACCGCGCCATCGAGATCCTGGGCGGCGAGCTGGGCAGCAAGAAGCCGGTCCATCCCAACGACCACGTGAACATGGGCCAGTCCTCGAACGACACCTTTCCGACCGCGATGCATGTGGCCATCGGGATGATGGCGCGCGACACGCTGATCCCAGGCCTGGAAAAGCTGCACAAGGCCCTGGCCGCGAAGTCCGAGGAATTCAAGGACATCATCAAGATCGGCCGCACCCATACGCAGGACGCGACGCCCTTGACGCTGGGCCAGGAATTCGGCGGTTACGCCCATCAGGTCGCCAAGGGGATCGAACGGGTGAAGGCCTGCCTGGGCGACATCTACGAACTGGCGCAGGGCGGCACCGCGGTCGGCACCGGGCTGAACACCAGGAAAGGTTGGGACACGGCCATCGCGGCCGAGATCGCCAGGATCACCGGCCTGCCCTTCGTCACCGCCCCCAACAAGTTCGAGGCCCTGGCGGCGCATGACGCCATGGTCATGTTCTCGGGCGCGTTGAAAACGGTCGCCGCCTCGCTGTTCAAGATCGCCAACGACATGCGCCTGCTGGGATCCGGGCCCCGGTCCGGCCTGGGCGAGCTGATCCTGCCGGAAAACGAGCCGGGTTCCTCGATCATGCCCGGCAAGGTCAACCCGACCCAGGCCGAGGCGCTGACCATGGTCTGTGCGCATGTCATGGGCAACGACGCGGCGGTGGGGTTCGCCGGGTCGCAGGGGCATTTCGAACTGAACGTCTACAACCCGATGATGTCCTACAACGTGCTGCAATCCATGCAGCTTCTGGGCGATGCGGCGGGGTCGTTCACCGACAACATGGTGGTCGGCACGCAGGCGAACGTGGCGCGGATCGAAAAGCTGATGAAGGAATCGCTGATGCTGGTGACGGCCTTGGCGCCCACCATCGGCTATGACAACGCCACAAAGGTCGCCAAGACCGCGCACAAGAACGGCACCACCCTGCGCGAGGAGGCCATTGCCCTGGGCTTCGTGGATGGCGAGACCTTCGACCGCGTCGTCCGCCCCGAGGAGATGATCGGTCCCAAGGGCTGATCGGATCTTGACCTGATCCGGCCGGAGCGCGGTATGATGACCGCGCCCCGGCTTTTTCATGGAAAGCGCATGACGAAGATCATCAACCTGCGGCGGGCCCGCAAGCAGCGCAACCGCGATGCCGGACGCGCCGCGGGCGATGCGAACGCGGCCAGGTTCGGCGAAGCGAAGCCTTCGCGTCAGGCACGCGAGGCGGAAGCGGACCGCGCCGCCCGGTCACATGAGGCGCATCGCCGCGACGACGCCCCGGGCGATGCTTGACCTGCCCCCCATGACCCCGCCGCTGAAGCGGTCGGTGACGATCGACGGCCACCGCACCTCGGTGTCCCTGGAGGACGCATTCTGGCGCGGCATCGCCGAGGCCGCAAAGGCGCGCGGCGTCACGCGGGCGCAACTGATCGGTCAGATCGACCACGCCCGCCCGCCCGAGGTCGGGCTGGCGACGGCGCTGCGCCTGTTCGTTGTCGCGGAGCTGCGCCGTTAGCCGGGGGCTGTCTGCCCCCGGACCCCCGAGGATATTTAGACAAAGGTGAAGGGATCAGGCGCGCAGGGTGCCGCCGGTGGCCTTTCGCACCTTGTCGATGATCTTCTGGCTGACGGCCTCGATGTCAGCGTCCGTCAGGGTCTTGTCGCGCGGTTGCAGGCGGGCGGTGATGGCGATGGATTTCCTGCCGCCCTCAAGCCCGGTGAACTGGTCGAAAACCGTGACGCTGTCGATCAGCCCCTTGTCCGCCCCGGCGGCGGCATTGACCAGGGTCAGCGCCTCGACCTGCGGGTCCACGACAAAGGCGAAGTCGCGCTCGACCGCTTGCAGTTCCGGCAGGACCAGCGCCGGACGCGTCGCCGTGCGGGTCTTGGGGAAAGGCACGTTGGCGATGCGGACGGTGAAGGCCACCGCCGGACCCTTTACGTCCAGCGCGCGCAGGATGCGGGGATGCAACTCGCCGAAGGTCGCCAGGACATTGGGGCCAAGCGCGATGTTGCCCGCCCGGCCCGGATGCCACCAGGGATCCAGCTTGCGGTTCACCTGCACCTTGGCGGGCGCGCCGAGGATGGCCAGCACCGCCTCGGCATCCGCCTTGGCGTCGTAGAGATCGACCTTGCGGCGGCTGCCGAAGGGATCGCGCGGCGCGGTGTTGCCGATCATCAGGCCCGAAAGCTGCGTCGCCTGCTCGCCCGGCTCTCCGCCCGCGAAAACCGGGCCAAGCTCGAAAAGGGCAAGGTCGGCAAAGCCGCGGGCCTGGTTGCGGGCGGCGGCGGACAGCAGGCCCGGCAGCAGGTCCGGGCGCAGATGCGTCATTTCGCTGCTGATCGGGTTTTCGACCCGCACGGCATCCGCGCCGCCGCCGAACAGGTCCGCCAGGGCGCGGTCGATGAAGCTGTAGGTGACGCATTCGTTGTAGCCAAGCGCCGCCGCCTGCCGCCGCGCGGCCTTTTCACGGACCTGCAAGGGGGTCAGAACGGGCTTCGGCACACCGGGGCGCGGGCGCGGCAGGGGCTGGCCTTGCAGCTTGGTCAGGCTCGCGATGCGGGCGATTTCCTCGACCAGATCGGCCTCGCCCAGCACATCGGGCCGCCAGGACGGAACATGGGCCATGTCCCCTTCCATGCGGAAGCCAAGCGCCGCCAGCGTCGCGCGCTGCACATCCGCCGGAATGTCCAGCCCGACAAGGCTGGCGGTGCGGTCGGTGTCCAGGCGATAGGCGCGCGCGGTGTCGGGCACCGCCCCCGCCTCGACCACGTCGGACGGCTCTCCGCCGCACAGATCCAGGATCATCTGCGTCGCCCGTTCCAGCCCCGGGCGCGTAAAGGCGGGATCGACCCCGCGTTCAAACCGATACCGGGCGTCGCTGTTGATCTTCAGCGCGCGGCCCGTGGCGGCGATGGCAACGGGATCCCAATAGGCGCTTTCCAGGAACACGCCGGTGGTCTCCTCCGAGCAGCCGGAACGTTCGCCGCCCATGATGCCCGCGATGCTTTCGGGACCGTTGTCATCGGCGATCACCATGGTGCCCCGGGGCAGCGCATAGGTCTTGCCGTCAAGCGCCAGGATTTCCTCTCCGGCAGCGGCCGGACGGACATTCAGGTCGCCGGAAATCTTTTCTAAGTCAAACACATGCAGCGGCCTGTTCATGTCGTATGTGAACAGGTTGGTGATGTCCACCAGCGCGTTGATGGGGCGCAGACCGATGGCGCGCAGGCGCTGTTGCAGCCAGTCCGGCGACGGGCCGTTCCTGACGCCCCGGATCACCCGCCCCGCGAAATAGGGCGCCTTCCCGGCAATCGCCGGGTCGATGGTCACGGCGACGGGGCTGGCGAAACGGCCCGGCACCGCCGTCCCCGTCGCCGGCTTCAGCACTCCCAATCCGCGCGCCGCGAGGTCGCGGGCGATGCCGTGGACGCCAAGCGCGTCGGGGCGGTTGGGCGTGATCTTGATGTGGATCATCGGATCCACCTTGTCCGGCGCGTTTGCGGCCAGCCAGTCCACGAACCGCTGCCCCACCTCGCCCGAGGGCAGTTCGATGATGCCGTTGTGTTCGTCCGACAGTTCCAGTTCGCGTTCCGACGCCATCATGCCGTGGCTTTCGACGCCGCGGATCCTGCCCACGCCCAGGGTGGTGTCGATGCCCGGCACGTAATCGCCGGGCTTGGCCAGGACCACCGTGATCCCTTCGCGCGCGTTCGGCGCGCCGCAGACGATCTGCTTCTCGCCCTCGTCCGTCAGCACGCGGCAGACGCGCAGGCGGTCGGCATCGGGATGCTGTTCGGCGTGCAGGACGCGGGCCAGGGTGAAAGCCTTCAGCTTGGCCGCCGGATCGCGGACCTCCTCGACCTCGAGACCCAGGTCGGTCAGCGCCTCGGCGATCTGGTCAAGGGTGGCGGTCGTGTCGAGATGCTCTTTGAGCCAGGAGAGGGTGAACTTCATGACGCAGCTTTCCGGTTCGCGCTTGTGGCGTTTGCCTGCCTTGAACCGTTCCGGGGCGCGATGGTCAAGCGTCAAGCCCGATTTTGCCGCGCCGCAAGCCATCTTTCACCCGCTGGCGATTGTCTGTCGGTCCCGCCGCTGCCACAGTTCGCCCGAACCCGGCACCTGCCGCAGGAGGTTTCCCATGCCCTTTCGCCTATCCGTCCTGGCCAGCCTGACCGCATCGGCCCTTGGCCTGACCGTGCTGGCGCAGGAAGCGCCCCGGATCTGCGGAGCCGCGCAGGTCACATGGCTGGCCGAAAACGAAGCCGGTCAGGACATCTCGGCCAGCGAAGCCGCGCTGTCCGCCCCGGTGCGGGTGATCGGAAACCAGGCCGCCGTTCTGGCCTTCCGCAACACCGCCTCCAGCCAGGCCCTGCGTGTCGAGGCCGGCGCGGACAACGGCGATCCCGCGATCTCGCTGCTGACCGAGGACGGCGACGTGATCGCGGAAAACGACGACACGCCGGTGTCGCTGAACTCGCGCCTGGAAACGGCGGTCGGTCCGGGCGTCTATTGCGTCTCGGTCCGGTCGGTCGGAGACAGCGGCATGGCTGCCACGGTGCAGGTCTCGCGTCCCGAACAGGCCGCGCTGCTGGAGGAGAACAGCGAAGGCGGCGGCAACGGCATCGCCGCCTGCACTCCCGCCACCCCGGCGACACCGCTGGCCGAAGGGGCGATCGACGGCCAACTGGCCCGGGGGCTGGTCAGCGCCACGCAGGACGGCGCCCGGGTCGGCTATCACCGCTTCACCCTGTCGCAGGCGGCTCCCGTGACGCTGCGCGCGTCAAGCCCGACGCTGGACCCTCAACTGAAGCTGTTCGACGCCCAGGGCAACCTGATCGCGGAAAACGACGACGCCGACGGGTTGAACGCGCGGCTGGATTTTGTTCCGACCCTTGCGGCAGGGGATTACTGCATCGGCGCGGCCACCCTGTCGTCCGAAGCGGGCGAGATGACGGTCAGCGCCGAAAGGCTGGATCCCCAGACCTTCCTGCGCAATGCCTATCGCAAGGGAGAGCTGAACCCGCCGTCGGATGGCAGCTATCCGGTGCAGGCGCTGGACCTGGCGCGGCAAAAGCAGACGGTGGTTCTGCATGACGGCGCCGCGCAATGGCTGGGATTCGATCTGGACCAGCCGACGGTGGTCGTCGTCAGCGCCTTCGGCTCGCTGGTCGGGGCCGACCCGCGGCTGGTGCTGTTCGCGGCCTCGGGCGCGCTGGAGGCCGAGAACGACGACGTGGACGGCGGCACCGACGCGCGGGTCGGGCCGGTCCTGTTGCAGCCGGGCCGCTATCACCTGGGCGTCGTGGACGTCAGCCGAAACGACGCCGCGACGGGGCCGATCCGGCCCATCGGCCTGATGTTCGACCGCTTCCTGCGGGCCGAGTGATCCTTGCGCGAGACGCGGGGGTTCCTATCTATCAGAACAAAGGGGCGGCTGATCCGCCCGGCTGATGGAGAAAGCCTTGGCGGACACAATCCAGCAACAGCTGCTGATCGAGCAGCGCGTCGCGAACGAATCGAAATCGCAACTGGTCGCCTATCTGCTGGCGATCCTGCTGTGGGGACTGGGCGTGCATCGCATGTATCTGGGCCGCTGGGCCAGCGGCCTGATCATGCTGGTTCTGTCAGGCATCGGCATGTTGACGGCACCCATCCTCATCGGGTGGATCCCCCTGGCCTTTGTCTGGGTCTGGGCGTTCATCGACCTGTTCCTGATCCCGGGCATGATCCGCAACGACCAAGCGGTGATCCGGCAGCGGCTGATGGCGGGCCACCGATAAGGAAAAGGCCGCGCGGCATCTGCCAGCGCGGCCTTTCTTTGTCTGACGGACCGGCTTACCTCGGCGCGATCATCATCACCATCTGTCGGCCTTCCAGCTTGGGCATGGATTCGATCTTGCCCGCCTCTCCCACGTCGTCCCGAACGCGGTTCAGCAGTTCCAGCCCCAGATCCTGGTGGGCCATCTCGCGGCCGCGGAAGCGCAGCGTCACCTTGACCTTGTCGCCCTCGCCCAGGAATTTCAGGACCGATCGCATCTTCACGTCATAGTCGTGGGTATCGGTTCCAGGACGGAACTTGATTTCCTTGATCTCGATGATCTTCTGCTTCTTGCGGGCCTCGGCCTCGCGCTTTTGCTGTTCGTACTTGAACTTGCCGAGGTCCATGACCTTGCAGACCGGCGGGGTCGCGTTCGGCGAGATTTCGACCAGATCCAGCCCGGCGTCCTGCGCCATCTGCAACCCGACCGACGGCGGCACGACGCCGACATTCTCTCCGTCAGGGCCGATCAGGCGGATTTCGGACACGCGGATGCGTTCATTCACGCGGGGGCCGGTGTCGCGGGTGGGCGGTGCGTTATGCGGTCGACGGGCTATGGCGATGCTCCTTGGATGGCCAAATCGGAATGGACGGAAAATAATCGTCAAGGCGGCGCGATTCAACCGGATTTGATGGATGATTTGCCCGCGGGGCGCATCCGCCGCCCTGTCCGCCGCCTTTTCCGCACGTCCAGGCTGTGCCATAGCTGGCGGCGAACCGCCCCATCGAGCAAGGACTGCCCGCCATGCGTATTCTTTCGGCCATGATCGTGATTCTGCTTCTGGCTGTCGGCGGCTGGTGGATCTGGCAGGAAACCCGCCCTGCGCCCGCGGCCCCCGTGACGGCTGACGCCCCGCCCCCCGCGGATGCCCCCGCCGTGACCCAGGCGACCGAGGCCGCGGCCGATGCCGCCGCGGATGCCGCCGCCGTCGCGGCCGATGTCGCCGCCGAAGCCGCCCGGGCCTCCGAGGAGGCGGACCTCGCCCCCGTCAGCGACGCCGCCGCCCAGGCCGAGGCTGCGGCCGAAGCTGCGCTGACCGCAGCCGACCGCGCGGCCGAGGCCGCCGCGGCCCCGCCCGCCGTTCAGGCGGCCGAGGAAGCGGCAACGGCCGCCTCCGATGCCGCCGCGGCCACCGATCAGGCGGCCAGCGCAGCCGTTGCTGCCACGCGGATCCAGTCCCTTCTGACACCCGAAGGGTTCGACGCCGCCCAGGTCGGCCGGATCATCGACGAGGCCGCGATCAGCGACACGCAAAAGGCCACGCTCCGGCGCCTGGTCGAAACGGCGGGGACCAACCCCGACCTGCTGCGCCAGGCCCTCGACCAGGTAAGATCCGTGATGCCGTGACCGATCATCCGCCCCTGGCCGATTTCCTGAAATCCCGTCCCGCCGCGTTGAAGCGCGGTCCGATCGCCATTGTTCTGGCCGAAGACGATGCCGCCGTGGCCGAAACCCTGCGTCATCACGCCCGGATCGGATTTCGTCACATCCTGGCGCTGTCGCCCGATCCCGTTGCCGTGCCGGACGACCTGGCCCCCCGCATCACCTGCCTGCGCTGGAACACGAGGCGCCCTCAGGCCCACCGGGACGCGGTGAATGCGGTTCTGGCCTCCGTTCCCGCCGGAACCTGGCTTTACTACTGCTACAACGCCGAGTTCCTGTTCTTCCCGTTTTCCGAGACCCGCACCGTCGGCGAACTGCTGGCCTTCCATGCCGAGGAACGGCGCGAGGCGATGCTGACCTATGTGGTCGATCTTTATGCGCCCGATCTTTCCCGTGCCCCGAACGCCGTCAGCCTGACCGAGGCGATGTTCGACCGGGCGGGATATTTCGCCCTGGGCCGAAAGGGACCGGACGGCCGGCCGCTTGACCGGCAGCTGGATTTCCACGGCGGCCTGCGCTGGCGGTTCGAGGAGCACGTCCCGCCCGCCAACCGCCGGATCGACCGCATCGCGCTGTTCCGCGCCGCGCCAAACCTGCGCCTCGAGGCGAACCACAGCTTCAACATCGCCGAATACAACACCCATTCCTGCCCCTGGCACCACAACCTGACCGCCACGATCGCCTCGTTCCGCGCGGCCAAGGCGCTTGCGACCAATCCCGGATCCCGCGAGGCCATCGGCAGCTTCCGGTGGCGCAACTCCGAGCCGTTCCACTGGAAGGCGCAGCAACTGATGGACCTGGGACTGATGGAACCCGGTCAATGGTTTTAAGCTTGAGAAGATGGCGGACAGTGAGGGATTCGAACCCTCGAGACGGTTCCCCGCCTACACACTTTCCAGGCGTGCGCCTTCGACCACTCGGCCAACTGTCCGTGGGCGCGGTCTAGCTTGTGTCCGCGCCGGGCGCAAGTCAGAGCTTCGAGATACGCTGTTGAAGTTCTGCCAATTGGCGCCGGATTTCCGCCATGTCCTCGCCGCTCTCGTCCTCGGGGGCGGGGCGCTGCCGGGTTTTGCGGGCTGACGCGGCCTCGGCCGTCTGTTCCGGCGCCTCGAGATCGGTGGGCTCGGGGCCCGAGGAGCCGGTCCAGCCCCCCATCAACGCCTTGAGAAAGGCCTGCTGCTGGCGGTGCATGGCGTCGAACCCCGGGACGCGGGCCATGGGATTCGGCATGACCGCCATGTTTTCCATCAGCTTTGACTGGCTTTCGCGCAGCATCTCGAAACTGGCGGCCAGGAACTGCGGCACCACCGACTGCGCGCTGGTCGTGTAGCTGCGCACCAGATCGGTCAGCACGGCGATGGGCAGGACGTTTTCGCCCCGCCCCTCGTGTTCGGCGATGATCTGCAACAGGTATTGCCGCGTCAGGTCGTCTCCGGACTTCAGGTCGATGATCTTGACCTCGCGCCCGTCGCGGATAAAGGCGGCGATGTCCTCCAGGGTCACGTAGTCGCTGGTTTCGGTGTTGTAAAGCCGCCTGCTGGCATAACGCTTGATCAGCAGCGGCTTGGATGTTCCGGCCATGTCGGACCTCGGGCAAACGGTTTCCGACATGATGGGTGCTGCATGCGCAAAAGGCAAAGAAAATTCTGCGCCTGCCAAGGGGCTGTCCCGCGCGCATGAAAAAAGGGGCGCTGACGCGCCCCTTTCCACGAACATTGTCCGGCAGGATTACTTCGCGGCGACGGTGGTCGAGGCGGCCGCGGCCTTTTTCACGGCGATCTGATTGTCGCGCGCGACGTTTTCGGCGACGGTGCGGGCCTCGGCGGCAACGTCCTTGCCGGCGGTCAGCATCAGGTCAACGGTGTCCATCTGGACCTTTTTCGCCACTTCGGCAAAGGCGGCCATGTGCTCGGCCGCGACTTCGGCGGAAGCCGAGGCGAAATCGCTCAGCGACTTGGCGTAATCCGAGGGTTCCTGCTTGACGACGGCCAGCTCGCCCATGCGGGCAATGGTGTCCTTGGCCCAACGGGCCGAAATGTCGGTCGAGCGTTCGGCGGCGCTCAGCGCGACCCGGGCCAGTTTCTCGCCCAGAACGCCCTGCGATTTGACGGCTTCTTGGAACGACGAGGTGTCAACCGGGAAGTTGGCCATCATGTCTTGAAAGGTCTTTGCGAAATCGGGGGTCTTTGCCATGTCAGTCACTCCTGTCAGCGCAGCGGAAGGAAGAGATTCGATGAGAGAGGTTTCCGCAGCTAAAGCCATTCTCGTGACGACAATATGAATGCTGCACCGCAGCATTGCAAGGATTTTGCTGCTGCGGCGCAGAAATTTTTAGCGTGCCGGACGGGGCGGATGGGCAGATCGGGGTAACCTGCTGTTATGGCCCGTCCTTTGTTCCGGGGTCATGCGGCCCTTTCATGGACATAGGTGCCGGGCGCGGGGGCCAGGCCCGGACCGGGGTCGCGCGCAGGCACCATCGGCCCCGCCCGTTCGGCCAGCCATTCGCCCCAACGCGGCCACCAGCTTCCCTCGGCGAAGGAAGACGATTCCTTCCAGGCATGATGGTCCTTGCTGAAATCGCGGCTGCCCATGTAGTGGCCGTATTTCTTCTTGGACGGCGGATTGACGATGCCCGCGATATGGCCGGATTCCGACAGGATAAAGGTCTTGTCGTCTGATCCCATCCGCGCGACGCCGCGCCAGCTGTCCTTCCAGGGCGCGATGTGGTCCGTTTCGCAGGTGATCGCGCACAAGGGCGCCGTTACGTCCGAGATGTGCAGGGTGTGTCCCATCAGGTCGAAGCCGCCTTCGACAAAGGCGTTCTGCTGGCACAGCCTGCGCAGATACTGCATTGTCATCCTGCCGGGCAGGTTCGTGCTGTCGCCGTTCCAGAACAGCAGGTCGAAGGCCGGTGGCGTTTCGCCCATCATGTAGCTGCGGATGGCCGGTCCCCAGACCAGGTCGTTGGGGCGCAGAAAGCTCATGGTGCGCGACATCAGCCTGGCGCGCAGCAGGCCGTGGCGGCTGACCTCGTCGGCGATGCCGCTGACGATGTCGTCCTGAAGAAAGCTGACGAATTCGCCCTGGTCCGAGAAGTCGGTCAGCGTCGTGAACAGCGTGGCGGAATTCACGCGGTCGTCTTTCCGCTGCTTCAGCAGCGCCAGCGTCAGCGACAGAACGGTTCCGCCGATGCAATAGCCCACGACGTTCAGCTTGGGTTGCGCGGTCAGGTCGCGCACCTTGTCCATCGCCTCCAGATAGGCCGACACATAGTCTTCAAGCCCGACATCGGCATAGCTGGCATCGGGGTTCTTCCAGCTGACCACGAACAGCGTGTGCCCCTGTTCGACCAGCCACTTGACCAGGCTGTTCTGGGGTTTCAGATCCAGGATGTAGAACTTGTTGATCCAGGGCGGGAAGATCAGCAAGGGCATCTGGTGCACCTGACCGGTCGCGGGCTTGTACTGGATCAGTTCGAAAAGCGGGTTTCGGTGGACGACCGACCCTTCCGAGGTGCCCACGTTCTCGCCCACGGCAAAGGCCTCGCGGTCGGCCAGCGACACCACGATGTCGCCGCCGTTCATTTCCACGTCGCGGACCAGGTTCTCCAGTCCCCGGACCAGGCTTTCGCCCTCGGTCTCGATGGCGCGCTCCAGGGCGTCGGGATTGGTGGCCAGGAAATTGGTGGGCGCCATCATGTCCACGATCTGATTGGTCAGCCAGCCGATGCGGCGGCGGGCGGTGTCGTCGGGCAGTTGCAGGTTCTGCGCGGCGTCCTTCAGCGCCTTGGCGTTGATCAGGTATTGGCGCTTGACGAAGTTGAAATAGGGATGGCTTTGCCACAGCGGATTGGCGAAACGCTTGTCGGCGGGGGCCTCGTCTTCGGGGATGCCGTCCTGACGGCGCGTCAGCATCATCTGCGCGTTGGCATAGTTCTTCAGCGTCTCGCCCCAATAGTTGACCTGGTTTTCCAGGACGCGGCCCGGCTGTTCGGACAGGGTCTTCATCCAGGCATTGGCGGCGGTCATGAACAGTTCAGGCCCCGGCGCCTCGATCCCGCGGTTGGGCAGGGGCCGCGACGACAGCGCGGCCATGAGGCGCTGGCCCAGGGCCTCGATCCGCTCGATGTTCTCGGCCAGCTTCTTCGCGGTCGAAGGCGAAGACCCCCGGGCCATCGCCTCGGCCATGACTTCGGATGCGCGGCCGTCGCCGGCCACGGTCGAGGCCGCCTGGTGCAGCTGGACCTGCGGCGCGGCAACGGCGGGCGCGGGTTCGGATGCCGGGTCTGCGGGGGGCGCTGATTCCATCGGGGCGGGTTCCGCGGCCTGGGGCCTTGCGCTTTTCTTGCCCGGACGCCGGGCGGCCCGCGCCTTAGGCTTTTCAGACGCTTCCGCCTTGGCCGACGCTGCAACGTCCTTGCCGCCGTTCGATCCTGCGCTGCTTGCCATGATCCCGGTTCCCCCCTTATACCTGAGAGGATGATATGCGCAGGGCAGGCGTTGCGCAAATGCGGTTGGAACCTATTTGCCGCCCCTTTGCTTCCTGTGATGCCGCAGCCGCGAAAGGATGGCCCAGTTGACGATCAAGGGTATCAAGGGCATCGTGTCCTATGACGCGATGGAAACCATTCGGAACACGAACGAATGGATGGGCGCCTCGGCCCGGGCCATCGCCTCTTATCCGATCTTCGCGCTGAACCCGCACCCGATCTTCAAGCTGATGAGCGCGTGGGGCCGCGTCACCGAACGCAGTTTCGCCCGCATGGTTATCAAGCCGGATTGGGAAATCCCGCCGATCGCGGGCGACCAGGGCCAGGACCACATCGTCTATGTCGAACCCGTGATGAAGCGGCCCTTCGGCGACCTGCTGCATTTCCGGGTGGCGCGCCGCGAGGTGCTGCCCCGCAAGGTTCTGCTGATCGCGCCCATGTCGGGCCATTATGCGACGCTGATGCGCTCGACCGTGACATCGCTTCTGCCCGACTGCGAGGTCTACGTGACCGACTGGCACAACGCCCGCGACATCCCCGTCAGCGAGGGCAAGTTCGACATCGAGGATTACACCCAGTATCTGGTCGATTTCATCCGCCACATGGGCCCGGACACCAATGTCATCGCGGTGTGCCAGCCCGCGCCCCTTGCCCTGGCCGCGACCGCCATCCTGGCCGAGGACGACCCCGGCTCGCAGCCGCGCACGCTGACGCTGATCGGCGGCCCGGTCGATCCCGACGCGGCCGCGACCGAGGTGACGGATTTCGGCAACCGCATGACCATGGGCGAGCTGGAGCATCTTGTCATCCAGTCCGTCGGCTTCAAGTACCGCGGCGCCGGGCGGATGGTTTATCCCGGCCTTGCGCAGCTGGCCTCGTTCATCGCCATGAACGCCGAAACCCATGCCCGGGCCTTCACCGACAAGATCTGGGCCGAGGCGCGTGGCTCGGGGTCGGAAGGCGACCGGCACAACAAGTTCTATGACGAATACCTGGCGGTCATGGACATGACGGCGGAATTCTATCTTTCCACCGTCGAGCGGATCTTCAAGAACCTTGAGATCGCGCAGAACCGCTTTGTCGTGAACGGCCGTCCGGTCGACATCGGCAAGATCACCGACGTGGCGATCATGACGGTCGAGGGCGCGAACGACGACATCTCGGCCCCCGGGCAATGCGTGGCGGCGCTGGATCTGTGCACGGGCGTTTCCGCGGACCGCAAGCAGCAGCACCTGGAGCCCGGCGCGGGCCATTACGGCATTTTCGCAGGCAAGTCCTGGCGGCTGAACATCCGCCCGCTGGTGCTGGATTTCATCGACGAACACATGTCCGTGCCCGATTCGATCAAGCCGAAAAAGCGCCGCGCGCGCGGCGGCGTGGCGGCGGATTGCGGCGTCACCGACCCGATCGGCGACAGCGGCAAGATCGCCGTCTGAAGCAACCGCCGCCGGTTGTTCCCGGATCAGCGCAGCCTGGCGATCCAGTCGGCGATCGCCGGCACAAGGTCGCGGGTCAGGCCGGGCGACAAGGCCTCGCCCGCGATCACATGGGCGTCGGGATCGTCCCTCGGGCCCGGCGCCACCTTCAGGACCGTCGCGCCGCCGCCCCATTCGGCGGCGATCCGGGCGCTGGCCCGGTGGTCGATGATCCGGTCCGCATCGGACCAGATGAACAGCGCAGGCGCCTTTGCCGCGCGATAACCGCCTTGCCGGGCCTGCCGCAACACGGCCCCGACCGCCAGCAGCGCCGAGGCAGGATAGCAGCTTGTCCACCCTGCCCGGTGCAGGTCGTTGCGGGTGACGAAGCACCGCTTCGGGTCGCCCGCCAGCCGCAGGATGGTCCGCGCAAAGGGCAGGTCCAGCATCCAGGCATCCCGCGCCCGCAGCGCGAAGTTGGGCGAGACCAGGACAACCCCGTCCACTGCCGCGCCCATCTGCGGATCGCGCGCGGCAAAGGCGGCCAGGGTCGCGCCCGTGGACATTCCCAGCACAACCACGCGGCGGCCCGTCTGCCGCGCAGCCGCCAGCCCTTGGGCCAGATCGCGCCACCAATCCCCGGCGCGGGCGGCGGCCAGATCCGCCCCGCCCTGCCCGTGCCCGGTCAACCGGATCGCCAGCAGGTTCGCGCCAAGCCGCCGCGCCAGATCCTCGGGCAAGGGGCGAAGTTCGGCCGGGCTGGCGGAAAAGCCGTGAATGTAAAGGATCGCCAGATCGGTGGCCTGCCCCGGCTGACCCGCCCATTGCAGATAAGACGCGACCTCGGGCCTGACCCCCGCGTCCCGGGCCGCCAGCCATGCGGCTGGATCGGCGGGCAGATCGACCGCGATCGGGGCAGTCCGCAGCCTGTCGCGCGGACCCAAGATCCACAACAGGAACAGCGCGGCAGCCAGCGCAAGCGCCAGCTTAAGCCAGAACATCGTCGATGGATTGCGCGATCAGCCGCAGGCATTCGGGCGACGAAAAGCGGTGATCGGCGCCCTTGACCAGCGTCAGCCTGATGTCGCTGCCCGTCACGTGATCCAGCAGCCGCATGGCCCATTCGACCGGCACATCCGCATCCGCCGTGCCTTGCAGGAACCGCGCCGGAAAAGGCAGCGGCAGGGGCTGGTTCATCACCAGATGGTCGCGCCCGTCCTCGATCAGGCGGCGGGTGATGACATAGGGCTGGTCGGCATACTCGCTGGGCAACTCGATCCGCCCCGCACGGGCCAAGGCCTGCCGCTGCGTCTCGCCGAACCCCGCCCAGAACCCTTGTTCCGTGAAATCCGGCGCGGCGGCGATGGTGACAAGCCCCGCCACCCGCTGCGGCAGCGTCCGCGCGACCAGCAGCGCGATCCAGCCGCCCATCGAGGATCCGACCAGCACCTGCGGTCCGTCGGTCAGCGTCTCGATCACGTGGCGGGCGTCCTCGAACCAGTCGCCGATGCAGCCTTCCTCGAACACGCCGCTGCTGTCGCCATGGCCCGAATAGTCGAAGCGCAGAAAGGCGCGGCCCCGCTCGCGCGCCCAGTCGTGCAGCCAGGCGGCCTTGGTCCCGGTCATGTCGGACTTGAACCCGCCCAGGAACACCACGCCCGGACCCCGCCCGGCGCTGCGCTGGAATGCGATGCGCCGCCCGGCGGGGGTTTCCAGATATTCGCTCATGTCCGGCCTTTCACTGTCGTGCCGCTTATCTTGACAGTTTTCCCGCCCCGGTCCAAGGAAGGCCGCACATAACCCGCAACCGGGCGTTCCGTGGGCGCCAAACCGACGAGGAGGACGTTTTGTCCCAGATTTCCCTGACCTTTCCCGATGGCCACTCGCGCGACTATCCCGCCGGCGTCACCGCCGCGGCGGTCGCCGAAAGCATCGCGCCCAGCCTGGCCAAGCGCGCGATCTCGGCCAGCCTGGACGGGCGGCATATCGACCTGGCATGGCCCATCGACGCATCGGGCGCGATCAGCATCCACACGATGAAGGACGACGCGCCCGCGCTGGAACTGATCCGCCACGACTTCGCCCATGTCATGGCCCGCGCCGTGCAGGAGTTGTGGCCCGACGTGAAGGTCACCATCGGACCGGTGCGCGATCACGGCTGGTTCTACGACTTCGACCGGGCCGAACCCTTCACGCCCGAGGATCTGGGCCGCATCGAGGCGAAGATGAAGCAGATCATCGCGCTGCGCGAACCCGTCCGCACCGAGGTCTGGGACCGCGACCGCGCCATCGCCCACTACAAGGAGCGCAACGAGCCGTTCAAGGTCGAGCTGATCGACCGCATCCCCGAGGGCGAGCCGCTGCGGATGTACTGGCACGGGCCTTGGCAGGATCTGTGCCGCGGCCCGCATTTGCAGAATCTGGGCCAACTGCCCGCCGACGCCTTCAAGCTGACCCATATCGCCGGGGCCTATTGGCTGGGCGACAGCAGCCGCCCCATGCTGCAACGCATCTATGGCGTGGCCTTCCGCAGCCGCGACGAACTGAAAGCCCATCTGACCATGCTGGAGGAGGCCGCCAAGCGCGACCACCGCAAGCTGGGCCGCGAGATGGACCTGTTCCACATGCAGGAGGAGGCGCCGGGCCAGGTCTTCTGGCACCCGAACGGCTGGAACATCTACACGACCTTGCAGGACTACATGCGCCGCAAGCAGCGCGCCGACGGCTATGTCGAGGTGAACACCCCCCAGGTCGTCAGCCGCACCCTGTGGGAAGCGTCGGGCCACTGGGAAAACTATCAGGAGAACATGTTCATCGTCGAGGTGGACGAGGAACACGCCAAGACCAAGACCGTCAACGCGCTGAAGCCGATGAACTGCCCCTGCCACGTGCAGGTCTTCAACCATGGCCTGAAATCCTATCGCGACCTGCCGCTGCGCATGGCCGAGTTCGGATCCTGCAACCGCTACGAGCCCTCGGGCGCGCTGCACGGGATCATGCGGGTGCGCGGCTTCACCCAGGACGACGCGCATATCTTCTGCACCGAGGACCAGATCGAGTCCGAGACCAAGAAGTTCATCGACTTCCTGTCGGGGATTTACGCCGACCTGGGCTTCGATGGCTGGCGTATCAAGCTGTCCACCCGCCCGGAAAAGCGCATCGGGTCCGAGGAAAGCTGGGACCGGGCCGAGACCGCGCTTGGCAACGCCTGCAAGGCGGCGGGCCACGACTTCGCCGTCTTTCCCGGCGAAGGCGCCTTTTACGGCCCCAAGCTGGAATTCGTGCTGACCGACGCCATCGGCCGCGACTGGCAATGCGGCACGCTCCAGGTGGATCCGAACCTGCCGGAACGTCTTGACGCGGAATATGTGGGTTCCGACGGCGCCAAGCACCGCCCGATCATGCTGCACCGGGCGGTTTTGGGCAGCTTCGAACGCTTCATCGGCATCCTGATCGAAAACAGCGCGGGCAAGCTGCCCTTCTGGCTGGCCCCCCGGCAGGTGGTCGTGGCCTCGATCGTGTCGGACGCCGACGCCTATGTGGCCGAGGTGGTCGAAACCCTGCGCGCCGCGGGCATCCGGGCCGAGGCGGATACGCGGAACGAAAAGATCAACTACAAGGTCCGCGAACATTCCGTCGCGAAAGTGCCGGCGATTCTTGCCATTGGCATGAAAGAGGTAGAAGATCGCACCGTATCGCTTCGGCGCCTGGACCAACAGGGTTCACGCTTGTTACCGTTAACCGAAGCTGTCGCCGTTCTGAAAGACGAAGCCACGCCGCCCGACCTGCGCTGAATCGCGTCAATCTTGCGGGTTCTCGCGTGCGGACGCTTGTTCGCGCGCGTTTCCCGCTTGCCTTTTTTAACGATTCGGTCATCCTCTCAACTGCGTGAGCGAATGCCTTTCTACCGCCTCCCTTCATGGGCAGCCGGAAGTTCGAAAGCGGGCTGCACGGCCTGGCGCAATCCTGCGTCGGGATGACTTGAAGGAGAGAACGGTTATGGCGACCGGAACGGTGAAATGGTTCAACGCCACCAAAGGCTATGGCTTTATTGCCCCCGATGACGGCGGCAAGGACATCTTCGTCCACATCTCGGCCGTGGAACGCGCCGGGCTGACGGGCCTGAAGGACAACCAGAAGATCGCATACGAGTTGCAGTCCGGCCGCGATGGCCGCGCCTCGGCCAGCGATCTGAAGCTGCTCTGATCCAGCTTTCGAACGGTTGCGAAACGGCCCGCTTGCGGGCCGTTTTCCGTTTGCGGCCGTTCCTTGCCAGAAAGAACCCGCATGATCCCGCTCGACATCTTCGCGGACCCCGTCTGCCCCTGGTGCCTGATCGGCAAGGCCGAACTGGACCGCGCCCTGGAAAGCCGCCCGTCCCATCCGTTCCAGATCGCCTGGCATCCGTTCCGGCTGAACCCGGGGATGCCCCGGGGCGGCGCCGACCGGATCGCCCACCTGCACGCCAAGCTGGGCGACCGGGCCGAAGAGGCCTTTCGCGCCGTGGCGCAGCGGGCCGCCGCGCTTGGCCTGACCCTGAACCCGTCGCCGGTCGAGCCCGACACCACCGATGCACACCGGCTGATGCACTGGGCCGGGCTTGAAGGCGCGCAGACGCGGGTCATGTCGGGCCTGTTGCGCGCCCACTGGCAGGAAGCCCGCGACATCGGAAACGCCGCCGAACTGGCGCGCATCGCGGCTGCGGCGGGAATGGACGCGGACCTGGTGGCCCGCCTGCTGGCCAGCGATGCCGACCGGGCCGAGATCGCCGCGCGCGAACAGCACGCGCGCGAACGCGGCATCGGCTCGGTCCCGACGTTCATCCTGGCCGACCGGCATGTCCTGGGCGGCGCGCAGCCCGCCAGCCTCTGGCAGCAGGTGATCGACGAACTGGCGGGCGATGCGTCGAACTAACTTGCACACTGTGCAACATTCGGTTATAGGCCAGGCTTGACCGAAAGGCCTTCCTCATGTCCATGACCTTGTCCGACGCAAGCGCATCGCAGCGTCGCTTGCCCCTGCCCGAATTCGTGGCGATGCTGGCCTTCCTGTTCGCCACCGTCGCCTTTTCCATCGACGCGATGCTGCCCGCCCTGCCCGACATCGCGGCCCAGCTGACGCCCGACAACGTCAACCGCGCCCAGTTGATCCTGACCGCATTCATGGCGGGCATGGGTCTTGGCACGCTGTTCGCCGGCCCCTTGTCCGACGCCATGGGCCGCAAGCCCGCGATCTTCCTGGGCACGGGCATCTACATCGCCGCGACCGTCGCCGCGATCTTTTCCCAATCCATCGAGTTCCTGTTGGCTGCCCGCTTTCTCCAGGGCCTCGGCGCATCCGCCCCGCGCATCGTCGGCATGGCACTGATCCGCGATCTGTATTCGGGCCGCGAGATGGCGCGCATTTCCAGCTTCGTGATGATGGTCTTCATCATGATCCCGGCGCTGGCGCCCTCCATTGGCGCGGGCATCATCGCGTTTTCGGGGTGGCACGGCGTGTTCCTGGCCTTTGTCGTGTTCGCGCTGATCGGAGCCAGCTGGCTTGGCCTGCGCCAGGCCGAGAAGCTGCCGCCGTCCGAACGCAGGCCGCTGCGCCTTGCCACCCTCAGCGCCGCCGCGCGCGAGGTGCTGGCGAACCGTCAGGTCATGCTCTGCACGCTGGTTCTAACGCTGGGCTTCGGCCAGATGTTCGCGCTGCTGTCCTCGGCCCAGCAGCTGTTCGGCGAAGCCTACGGCAAGGGCGACAACTTCCCCGCCTGGTTCGCGCTGATGGCGATCCTGTCGGGGGCGGGGACGCTGTTGAACGCGACCTTTGTGATGCGCTTCGGAATGCGGCGGATTGCCAAATGGGCCTATGTCATGCAGACCGTCGTGTCCGCCGTCATGCTGGCGCTGATCCTGACGGACGCCCTGCCCGCGCCCTTCCGCTTTCCGGCTTTCTTCTTCTGGGCCGTCAGCGTCTTCTTCATGGCGGGCGTGACCTTCGGCAACCTGAACGCGCTGGCGCTGCAACGCATGGGCCATATCGCGGGCATGGCCGCATCCATCATCGCGGCGCTGTCCACCATCGCCGCCACGCTGATCGCGGCGCCGGTCGGTCTGCTTTACAACGGCACGCCCGTTCCGGCGATGACGGCGACGCTGATCTGCTCAGCCCTCGCCTGGATCCTGATGGGCCGGCTGCGCGACTGACAGGTCCGCCGGGCGCGACCGGCGGGCGACGAAACGCGCGTTGGCAAGGTCGTTCTCCAGATGCGCGGCAACCTGGCCCGCATCCTTTCCATAACCCAGCCAGCGTGCGGTCAGGCGCCGTTCCAGTTCCGCCTCGGGCACGTCGAGCCAGACCGTCAGGTCGTAGCGCAGCCGGTTCCAAGGAGCGGCGTCCACCAGCAGATAGTTGCCCTCGATCACCACGACCCGATGATCGGGGGCGACCACCCCCGCCCCGGCCACGGCCAGTTCACGACCGCGGTCGAAGACGGGAAAAACCACCTCGGTCCGCGGCACCGCCAGCCGCTCGACCAGCGCGGCAAAGCCTTCGGCGTCGAAGGTCTCGACAGCCCCCTTTCGGGCACGCAAACCACGCGCTTCCAGCACGCGGTCGTCCAGGTGAAACCCGTCCATCGGCACCAGGACGGCATCGTCAAGCTGCGCCACCAAGGCTTCGGCCAGCGTGGACTTTCCCGATCCCGGCGCGCCTGCCACGGCAACCAGCATCCGCGCACCCTCCGGCGCGCGGATCCGGGCCAGCAGCCCTTGGCCTTCTTCTTTGTCGAAATACCCTGGGGGGAGTCCGAAGGACGGGGGGCAAGGCCCCCCTTTGCCGTCCGTCATGCCGCCACGGCCTCGGACGGCACGCGCGCCCCGGTCATGTAGGCCACCGCATCCGACATCGTGTGTTCCTTGGGATCGATGACGCAAAGCCTGCGCCCGAGGCGATGGATGTGGATCCGGTCGGCCACCTCGAACACATGGGGCATGTTGTGGCTGATCAGCACGATGGGGATCCCGCGCGACCGCACGTCCAGGATCAGATCCAGCACCCGGCGGCTTTCCTTGACGCCAAGCGCCGCGGTCGGCTCGTCCAGGATGATGACCCGGCTGCCGAAGGCTGCCGCCCGCGCCACCGCCACGCCCTGGCGCTGGCCGCCCGACAGCGTCTCGACCGGCTGGCCGATGTTCTGGATGGTCATCAGACCCAGTTCCGACAGCTTTTGCCGGGAAAAGGCGTCCATCGCCGGCTTGTCCAACATGCCGAACCACTTGCCCATGAACCCCGGTCTCTGGATTTCCCGGCCCATGAACATGTTGTCGGAAATCGACAAGGCGGGCGACAAGGCCAGGGTCTGATAAACCGTCTCGATCCCGGCCTTGCGCGCCTCGAGCGGGCTGGCGAAGCTGACGGGCTTGCCGTCCAGCCGGATCTCGCCCTCGTCGGGCTGCACGGCGCCCGAGATGGCCTTGATCAGGCTGGACTTGCCCGCGCCGTTGTCGCCGATCACGGCGAGGATCTCGCCCGGATACAGGTCGAAGTCGGCGTGGTCCATCGCGGTCACGCGGCCATAGCGCTTGACCAGGTTGCGGGCGGAAAGAAGCGGCTCGGTCATGACGAAATCTTCCTGATCCATTGGTCGATGGCGACGGCGACGATGATCAGCCAGCCGGTCGCGAAAAGCTGCCACAGCACGTCCACGCCGGCCAGCCGCAGCCCCGAGTTGAAGACGCCCACGATCAGCGCCCCGATCAGCGGACCCAGGATCGACCCGCGCCCCCCGAACAGCGAGATGCCGCCGATCACCACGGCGGTGATGGATTCCAGGTTCGCCTCGAAGAACGAGGTCGGGCTGACAGACCCCACGCGGCCGATGGACGACCAGGCGGCCAAGGCGCAGATGATGCCCGCGACCACATAGACCGACATCAGCACCCGCTTGGTCTGGATGCCGGCCAGGGCCGCGGCCTCGGGGTCGTCGCCCACGGCATAGACCCGGCGCCCCCAGGCGGTCTGGTAAAGCGCATACCAAAGCACCGCAAAGACGATCACCATCAGCACGACGCCATAGGTCAGCACCGCCCCGCCCAGGTTGAAGCGTTCGCCGAAGAACTTCAGCAACGGCGCCTCGGCGTCCAGCGTCTGGCTGCGGATCGTCTCGCGGTTGGACAGGTAATAATTCAACGCAAGGAAGATATTCCACGTGCCCAGCGTCGTGATGAAGGGCGGCAGCTTCAGCCGCGTGACAAGCGTGCCGTTCAGCGCCCCCGTCGCGGCCCCCACGGCCAGCCCCACCAGGATCGAGATCGGCACCGGAATCCCGAACTCGACCGACAGCCTGCCCATGATGACGGACACCATCACCATGACCGCGCCGACCGACAAGTCGATGCCCGCCGTCAACACCACCAGCGACTGCGCGGCGGCCAGGGTGCCGACCACGGCGACCTGTTGCAGGATCAGCGACAGGTTGAAGGCGGAAAAGAAGTTGGGCGCGATCAGCCCGAAGGCCCCCACCGACAGCACCAGCACGATGACCGGAACCATGGTGGGATAACGGTGCAGGAAGTGCTGCAACCGGTCAAGCGCGCCGCGCGAATGGTGATCAAAGCTGGCGACCGTCTCGGACGGGTTGCGCGCGACCACGGGGTCGGGGGTGTCGGACATCGGGCCCTCCGCTGTTCAGGAAAGGGCGGCGGCACGACGCCGCCGCCCGGATGGTCAGGTCAGCCCCAGCACTGGGCCAGGCCTTCCTCGACGCTGATCGAGGGCACGCCTTCGACCGGCTGGTCCGTGACCAGGTTCACGCCGGTATCGGTGAAATCCAGCCCCTCGGTCGGCTGCGGCTTGGTGCCGTCCTTGGCAAAGGCGGCGATCGCCTCGATCCCCATGGAGGCCATCTTCAGCGGATACTGCTGCGAGGTCGCGCCGATCACGCCCGCCTTGACGTTTTCCACGCCCGGGCAGCCGCCATCGACCGACACAATGGTCACGTTGCCTTCCATGCCAAAGGATTTCAGCGCCTCGTAGGCGCCGGCGGCGGCGGGTTCGTTGATGGTGTAGACCAGGTTGATCGCCGGATCCTTCTGCATCAGGGCCTCCATCGCCTGGCGGCCGCCTTCCTCGTTGCCCGAGGTCACGTCATGGCCGACGATGCGCGGGTCGTCCTCGTCCCCGATGACGTTCTCGTCCTTCACGTCGATGCCGAAGCCTGCCAGAAAGCCCTGGTCGCGCAGCACATCGACCGAGGGCGCGCTGGCCGACAGGTCCAGCATGGCGATCTTGGCGTCCTTCGCGCCTTCTCCCATCTTGCCCGCCGCCCAGGCCCCGATCAGGCGGCCCGCCTCGCGGTTGTCGGTGGCGAAGGTCGCGTCCGCCGCGTCGATCGGGTCAAGCGGCGTGTCCAGCGCGATCACCAGGATGCCGGCGTCGCGCGCCTGCTTGACCGATTCCGTGATGGCCTTGGTGTCGGACGCGGTGATCAGAATGCCCTTCACGCCCGCCGCGATGCAGCTTTCCACGGCCTGCTGCTGGGTTTCATGGTCGCCGTCGATCTTGCCCGCAAAGCTCATCAATTCGATGCCAAGCTCCTCGGCCTTGGCGGTCGCGCCTTCCTTCATCTTCACGAAGAACGGGTTGATGTCCGTTTTGGTGATAATGCAGGCCTTGACGGGATCCTGCGCGCTGGCAAACCCCGCCGACAGCGCCAGAACCGATGCCGCCAGCGACAGGCGCAGCGAAGATTGAACGATCATGCTTGAAACTCCTCCGAATGGCGGCACCTCCTCCGCCTTGCCGTTTCAGAAAGCATGAAGCGTTTCCCCTTGTCAATAAATCAATCATGTTGACTAATGCGGACAGGAAGGATGACGCCCATGCTGCATGACGCGAGAAACCGGCTCGATCTCAGCCGGAACGAACGCCAGATCCTGTCGCTGATCCGCAGGCGAGGCCCCTTGCCCCGCGCCGCTCTGGCCCAGGCCACGGGCCTGTCCCCGCAGGCCATCACGAATCTCAGCAGAAAGCTGATCCAGAACAGATTTCTGGACGCGGGGGCGGTTGTCCGCGGCAAGGTCGGCCAGCCTTCCACGCCCTTGTCGCTTGCGCAGGACGGCGCGCTGTTCCTGGGGCTGAAGCTGGGGCGCAGGCTGGTCGAACTGGCCCTTGTGGATTTCACCGGCCAGATAAAAATCCACCGGCAAGAGATATACAGCCATCCGACCCCCGCCCGGGTGCTGACCTTTGCCCGCAACGGAATCGCGACGATCATCGCAGCCACGCCGCGGCCGGACCGAATCGCGGGCCTGGGCATCGCTACGCCCTTCCGCCTGTGGGACTGGGGATCCGAAATGGCGGACTGGCACGATTTCGACCTGGCCGCCGATCTGGGCAAGGGCCTGCCCTTTCCGGTCTTTCTGGAGAACGATGCCAGCACCGCCTGCGCGGCCGAGCTGATCTTTGGCGGGTCGGTCCTGCCGCGCGATTTCGTGCATCTCTATATCGCGCATTTCGCGGGGGGCGGAGTGGTGCTGGACGGACGCCTGCGGGTGGGCGCGCGCCGCAACGCGGGGGCGCTTGGGTCGATGCCGATCCCCGGCGGGCGGCAGCTGCTGGACGCGGCCTCGGTCTCGACGCTCGAAGAACGCCTGGGCCGCCCGCTGCCGCCGGATGATTCGGGCTGGCATGTGCCTGCGGACATCGAGGCGCGCTGGATCGCCGAATCGGCCGAGGCGCTGGCCTTTGCCGCGCTGTCCGCCACGGCGCTGCTCGACATTCCGGTCGCCGTGATCGACGGCGCGGTGCCGCCCGCCACGCGCCGCGCCCTGGCCGATGCGACCCGGACCGCCATGGCCCGCCTGCCCGCCGCTGGCATCGACCGGCCCGACATCGTCGAAGGCAGCCTGGCCCGCAGCGCCCGCATCCTGGGCGCCGCCGCCCTGCCGCTGGCGCATTTCTTCGAACCGGGCGGCGCGCTGACTTGACAGCGCCGCGCCCGTCCTTATAAGCGCGCACTTCATTGGTGTTGGCGGACCCCGCAAGGGGAAGCCTGTCGGGCCCCGGACCGCAAGTCCCCGGCCAAAGGACAACGCCCTTCGATAACGCGAAAGAAGGAGATCAGCGGTGACGAAACGCACCTCTGCCAAGTACAAGATCGACCGCCGCATGGGCGAAAACATCTGGGGCCGCGCCAAGTCCCCGGTGAACAAGCGCGAATACGGCCCCGGCCAGCACGGCCAGCGCCGCAAGAACAAGCTGTCCGACTTCGGCACGCAACTGCGCGCCAAGCAGAAGCTGAAGGGTTACTACGGCGACCTGACCGAAAAGCAGTTCCGCCGCATCTATGCCGAGGCCGAGCGCGTCAAGGGCGACACCGGCGAGAACCTGATCGGCCTGCTGGAGCGCCGCCTGGACGCCGTTGTCTATCGCGCCAAGTTCGTGCCGACCATCTTCGCCGCCCGCCAGTTCGTGAACCACGGCCATATCACCGTGAACGGCCAGCGCGTCAACATCGCGTCCTATCGCGTCAAGGAAGGCGACGTGATCGCCATCCGCGAGCGGTCGCGCCAGTTGGCCATCGTTCTGGAAGCCGTCGCCCTGACCGAGCGCGACGTGCCCGATTATCTGGAAGTCGACCACAACAAGATGACCGCGACCTTTGTGCGCACTCCGGCCCTGGGCGACGTGCCTTATGCCGTGGTGATGGAACCGAACCTGGTCGTCGAATACTACGCCAAGAACTGATCCTTCGGTTCCTGCGATCTTCGGGCCGGGCCGGGTGTTACCGGCCGGGCCTTTTTCCTGCCCGGCCCTGCCCTGCGCGGCCGAAATTCCCGTTGCGGGAAAGGCAATGCCCACGGCACCGCCCCCGCCGGACCGCCCGGGGGCGGGAAATTCGTCACTTCCGCCGCATCGCTTCGGCCAGCGCCGCCCCGAGACCGCCCTGCCCGCCCGTTTTCGGAGCGGCGCTGGCCAGGCGCGCGCCCGGTTTGCCCGGGGCCTTCTGCGCGGGTTTCGCGGCCTCGGCGTCGGTTCGCATGGTCAACCCGATCCGCTTGCGGGGCACGTCCACCTCGGTCACGCGGACCCGGACCACGTCGCCGACCTTGACCACCTCGTTCGGATCCTTGACGAAGCGGTTGGCCAACTGGCTGACATGAACCAGCCCGTCCTGATGCACACCGATGTCCACAAAGGCCCCGAAAGCCGCGACATTGGTCACGGTGCCTTCCAGGACCATGCCGGGTTTCAGGTCGGTGATCTCGTTCACCCCTTCGGCGAAACTGGCGGTGACGAAGCTGGGGCGCGGGTCGCGGCCGGGCTTTTCCAGTTCGGACAGAATGTCGCGGATGGTGGGCAGGCCGAAGTGTTCGTCCACGAACCGTTCCGCCCGGACTGATTTCAGCGCCGCCCCGTCGCCCATGATCGCGCGGATGTCGCGCCCGCAGGCGGCAACGATCTTGCGCGCCACGCCGTAGGCCTCGGGGTGGACGGCGGATGCGTCCAGCGGCTCTTTCCCGTCGCGGATGCGCAGAAAGCCCGCGCATTGCTCGAACGCGCGGGGCCCGAGCCCCGCGACCTTCTTCAGCGCCGCGCGGGACGGGAAGGCGCCGTTCTCGTCGCGCCAGGCCACGATGTTCTGCGCCAGCGACGGGCCAAGCCCCGCGACATGGGCCAGCAACGGCGCGGATGCGGTGTTCAGGTCCACGCCGACCGCGTTCACGGCATCCTCGACCACGGCTTCCAGCGTTTTCGCAAGCTGCCGCTGGTCCACGTCGTGCTGGTATTGGCCGACGCCGATGGATTCGGGCGGCACCTTGACCAGTTCGGCCAGCGGATCCTGCAAGCGCCGCGCGATCGACACCGCGCCGCGCAGAGACACGTCCAGGCCCGGAAACTCTTTCGCCGCCAGTTCGGACGCGGAATAAACGGACGCGCCCGCTTCGCTGACGATCACCTTGGTCGGCAGCTTCGCGCCCTTGGGCAGGCGCTTCAGCACTTCCCCCACCAGTCGTTCGGTTTCCCGGCTGGCGGTGCCGTTGCCGATGGCGATCAGGTCCGCGCCATGCCGGGCGATCAGCGCCAGCAACGTGGCCTCGGACCCGCGCAGGTCGTTCCTGGGCTGGAAGGGATAGATGGTGGCCGTGTCCAGCAGCTTGCCGGTCGCGTCCACCACCGCGATCTTGCAGCCCGTGCGGATGCCGGGGTCGATGCCCAGCGTCACCCGCGCCCCGGCAGGCGCGGCCAGCAGCAGGTCGCGCAGGTTGCGGCCAAAGACGCGGATCGCCTCGTCATGGGCGCGTTTGCGCAATTCGGTCATCAGGTCGATATACATCGTGTTCGACAGCCGCACCCGCCAGGTCCAGCCCGCCACCTGCCGCAGCCACCGGTCGCCCGGACCCTGCCCCACGGGCCCGAGCGCCTGCGCCACGATCCCCTCGGCCCGCTGCGCGCCGGTTTCCGGGTCGGGGGCGATGTCGATGGTCACGATCTCCTCCTTCGCGGCGCGCAGGATGGCAAGCGCGCGGTGCGAGGGGATGGCCGACCATTTTTCCCGATGGTCGAAATAGTCGCTGAACTTGGCGCCCGCCTGTTCCTTGCCCGCGATCAGCCTGGCCGCGATGAAGGCCTCGTTGCGCATGAAATCGCGCAGACCGCCCAGAAGCGAGGCGTTCTCGGACAGTTCCTCGACCAGGATGTCGCGCGCGCCGTCAAGCGCGGCCTTTGAATCCGGCACGGCGTCCGAGACATAGCCCGCAGCCAGCACCGTCGGATCGGCCGCCCGATCGCCCTGGATCGCGCGCAGCAGCGGCTCCAACCCGTTTTCGCGGGCGATCATCGCCTTGGTACGGCGCTTGGGCTTGAAGGGCAGATAGATGTCCTCCAGCGCGGCCTTCGTCTCGGCCCCGGCGATTGCGCGGACCAGATCGTCGGTCAGCTTGCCCTGATCCTTGATCGAGTTCAGGATCGCCGCCCGCCGCGCCTCCATGTCGCGCAGATAGGCCAGCCGGTCGGCCAGCGTGCGCAGCTGCGTGTCGTCCAGGCCGCCTGTCGCCTCCTTGCGATAGCGCGCGACAAAGGGAACCGTCGCCCCCCCGTCCAGCAGTTCGGCCGCCGCCGTCACCTGGGCGGGGGTGGCGCTGATCTCGGCGGCGATGGTGCGGGCGATGCGGGCGGCTGTGTCCATGGGATCCTCCGGGGTCGGGACCGTGGTTCTAACCGGCCACGGCGCGCAGGCCAAGGCCGTCATGCGCCTGCGGCATGTTGACACCGCGCGGACCCATGCACAGGTGCAGGGAATGCAAGAAACGAAAGGACGATTGATGCCGACCCTTTTCGACCCCCTTCAGATCGGACCGCTGAGCCTTCGCAACCGCGTCGTCATGGCGCCCCTGACCCGCGCCCGCGCCGGGGCGGACCGAATCCCCAACGCGATGATGGCCGAGTATTACGCGCAGCGCGCCGGCGCCGGGCTGATCCTGTCCGAGGCCACCTCCGTGACCCCCATGGGCGTTGGCTATGCCGACACGCCGGGCATCTGGAACGACGCGCAGGTTCAGGGCTGGAAGCTGGTCACAAAGGCCGTCCACGAGGCGGGCGGGCTGATCTTCCTGCAACTGTGGCATGTCGGGCGCATTTCCGACCCGATGTTCCTGGACGGCCGGCCGCCGGTCGCGCCAAGCGCCATCAGGCCCGCGGGCACCGTCAGCCTGGTGCGCCCGAAAAAGGAATACGTCACCCCCCGCGCCCTGGAAACGGACGAGATCCCCGGCATCGTCGAGGCCTACCGCTTGGCGGCCGAGAACGCCAGGCGCGCAGGCTTCGACGGGGTCGAGATTCACGCGGCCAACGGCTATCTGATCGACCAGTTCCTTCAGGACAGGTCCAACCGACGCACGGACCGGTATGGCGGCCCCATCGAGAACCGCGCCCGCTTCCTGATGGAGATCGCCGATGCCGTCATCGGCGTGTGGGGGGCGGACCGCGTGGGCCTGCACCTGGCGCCGCGCGGCGACCAGCACGACATGGGCGACAGCGATCCCAAGGCGCTGTTCACGCATGTCGCGCGGCAAATGCGCGACCGGGGCCTGGCCTTCATCTGCCTGCGCGAACGCCTGGGCGACGACAGCCTGCTGGATGACATCAAGGCGGCCTTCGGCGGCATCGTCATCGCCAACGAAGGGCTGACCCGCGACAGCGCCGCCGACCTGATCCGGTCGGGCCGCGCCGACGCGGCGGCCTTCGGCAAGGATTTCATCGCCACGCCCGACCTGCCCCGCCGCTTCGCCGAGGATCTGTCGCTGAACCCGCAGGATCCCGCGACCTTCTACGGCAGCGGGCCGAAAGGCTATGTGGACTATCCGGTGGCGGAAGAAGTCTGACCTGAAACCCCGGCGGGCCGCTTGGCCCGCCCGCTCACTTGGCCCGCGCCACTGCGCTTTCCGGCAGTTCTTCGTCGAACAGACGCTGATAGAACTCGGCCACGGTCTGGCGCTCCAGCTCGTCGCACTTGTTCAGGAAGGTCAGCCGGAAGGCATAGCCGATGTTGTTGCCGAAGATGCGGGCGTTCTGCGCCCAGGCGATCACCGTGCGCGGCGACATGACAGTGGACAGATCGCCCTGCATGAAGGCCGTCCGCGTCAGGTCGGCCAGCGTCACCATCTGGCCGATGATCTTGCGGCCCTTTTCGGTGTTGTAGGTCGGGTTCTTGGCCAGCACGATCGCGGCCTCGGCATCGTGGGACAGGTAATTCAGGGTGGAAACCAGCGACCAGCGGTCCATCTGGCCCTGGTTGATCTGCTGGGTGCCGTGATAAAGGCCCGTGGTGTCGCCCAGACCCACGGTGTTGGCGGTGGCGAACAGCCGGAAATACGGGTTGGGCGTGATGACCTCGTTCTGGTCCAGAAGCGTCAGCTTGCCGTCGGTTTCCAGCACCCGCTGGATCACGAACATCACGTCGGCCCGGCCAGCGTCGTATTCGTCGAAGACGATGGCGGTCGGGTTGCGCAAGGCCCAGGGCAGGATGCCTTCGTGGAACACCGTGACCTGCTTGCCGTCCACCAGCTTGATAGCGTCCTTGCCGATCAGGTCGATGCGGCTGACATGGCTGTCCAGGTTCACGCGCACGCAGGGCCAGTTCAGGCGCGCCGCCACCTGCTCGATATGCGTGGATTTCCCGGTGCCGTGATAGCCCTGGATCATCACCCGGCGGTTATAGGCGAACCCCGCCAGAATCGCCATGGTGGTGTCGGGGTCGAACTTGTAGGTGCTGTCGATTTCCGGCACGCGGTCGGTCTTTTCGGCGAAGCCCTTGACCTTCATGTCGCTGTCCAGACCGAACACCTCGCGCAGGTCGATCTCCTCAGTCGGTTTGGCGTTCATGTCCAGCATTGTCGGCACCTTTCCTCGCATCGCCCGCCTTGATCGCGCATAAGTCCGCCGCGCGCAAGCCGGGCTTGCGTTGACGGGGGCGGGACGGCTGCTAAGTTGACCCGGCAACCACGAGAGGATTGCCGTTGCCGGATTCCCGCCACACCCATCTGCAAGACCTGATCGCGCGGGTCGCCCAGGGCGATCGCCTGGCCTTCGATACGCTGTACCAGGCGACTTCGGCGCGACTGAACGCCATCTGCCTGTCGGTGCTGAGAGACCGGCGCGAGGCCGAGGAGGTGCTGGAGCAGGCCTATATCGAGGTCTGGAAGACGGCCGGACAGCATGGGGACAGCGGCCTTTCGCCGAAGACCTGGCTCGCGACCCTGGCGCGCGGCTGCGCGATCGCCCGGCTGCGCGGCCGCGAAGGGGGCCCCGCCCTGCCCGATGCGGCCCTGGCCGATGCCGTCGCGGACCCGGCGATGGCGGTGCGCCATGCCTATCTGCAAGGGCTGGACGCGACTGGCCTCGCGCAGCGCACCGGCCTTTCGGTCGAAGCTGCCCGCCAGAGGCTGCACGAGGGGCTGGCCGACATGGCGGGGGAATTCGACGGGCAGGACGACGCGCTGGCCGCCGAACTGGCGTTTGGCCTGACCGATCCGGGATCCGCCGCGGGGCGGGCATCCCCTGACCCCGGCCTGGCGCACCGGACGCGGGACTGGCACGAGCGGCTGGCCGTTCTGCTGGACGATCTGACGCCGGTCATGGCCCCGGCACGCGCGCGACAGCGGATCCGCGAAAGCCTGGGGCACGGCCTGGCCCCGCTGTCGGTCGATCCGCTGGAACGGTCTCCCTGGTGGCGGGGCACGGGCGGCATCCTGGTCCTGATCCTGCTGGCCGCGGTCTTGGGCTGGTATCTGTGGGCGACCTAGCGGGCCTCAGGCGTTGAACAGGAAGTGCAGGACATCGCCGTCCTTGACGGGATAGGTCTTGCCTTCGACGCGGAACTTGCCCGCCTCTCGCGCGCCTGCCTCGCCCTTGCAGGCGACATAGTCGTCATAGGAGATGGTCTCGGCGCGGATGAATCCACGTTCGAAATCGCCATGGATCACGCCCGCCGCCTGCGGAGCCAGCGTGCCCCTGTGGATGGTCCAGGCACGGGCCTCCTTGGGGCCGACCGTGAAGTAGGTGTCCAGACCCAGCAGCTTGTAGCCCTCGCGGATCAGGCGATCCAGGCCCGCCTCGTGCAGGCCCATTTCCTCCAGGAACATCGCGGCCTCGTCGGCGGGAAGCTGGCTGATCTCCTCCTCGATCCGGGCGGAGATCACCACATGGCCCGCCCCCTGCGCCCGCGCCATTTCCGCAACGCGGTCGGACTGGGCGTTGCCGGTGGCGGCGTTCTCCTCCTCGACGTTGCAGACGAACAGGACGGGCTTGGCGGTCAGCAGTTGCAGCATGGCCCAGGCTTTCCGATCCTCGTCGGCAACGGGGACGGTGCGGGCGGGCCTGCCGGATTCCAGCGCCGCCTGCGCGGCCTTCAGCAGCCTTTCCTGGGCCACGGCCTCCTTGTCGCCGCCCTTCAGCTTGCGTTGGATGTTGGCCAGGCGGCGTTCGACCGACTCCAGGTCGGCGATCATCAGTTCGGTCTCGATGGTTTCGGCGTCAGCGATGGGGTCCACGCGGCCCTCGACATGGGTCACGTCGCCGTCCTCGAAGCAGCGCAGAACATGGGCGATGGCGTCCACCTCGCGGATGTTGGCGAGGAACTGGTTGCCCAACCCCTCGCCCTTGCTGGCGCCCTTCACAAGGCCCGCGATGTCCACGAAGGTGATGCGGGTCGGGATGATCTGCTTGCTGCCGGCGATGGCGGCCAGCGTGTCCAGGCGCGGATCGGGAACCGCGACATCGCCGACATTCGGCTCGATGGTGCAGAACGGAAAATTTGCGGCCTGCGCGGCGGCGGTTTTCGTCAGCGCGTTGAACAGCGTCGATTTGCCCACGTTCGGCAGGCCGACAATTCCCATGCGAAAGCCCATGACGCGCCCCTTTTGTCCAAGTCAGGGCGCGTTCTAGGCAAGCGGCGGGGGTTTCGCAAGCGGCCCTTCCTATGGCGGGCCGGACAGGACAGGCAATCGCGTCGCGTTTTCCCGCCCGCGCGCGGCGGTGCCGCCAAAGACGGTGCCGCCCGCGACCACGAGAGGCCGGCGCCGGGTGGAGGCGGGGCGGGGCGGGCGCCGGCAGGGCTTTTGCAGCCCGGCGGCGTGGGTGGTCAGGGATCGCGTGACAAAGGCCATGGCCTTCGCCAGTCAGGCCTGGGATTGTCGCCCCTATCTTACCTGAACAACACCAGCGATCCCGGCGACCAGGCCAGCCGGGTCCGCGTCCCCACCTCCTGCACGTCGCGGCCGAAGACGTTGCGCATCGAGATCCGCACCGGGCGCGCCCTGCCGTCCATCGCCGCGGCGCCGTCCAGCCGCAGGTCGTAATAGGTCATGTCGCCGTAATAAACGACCTCGTCTATGGTGGCATTCGTTTCGCGCGGCTGGCTGTGGGTCTGGGCCGGACCCACAAGCGTCATCGTCTCGGGGCGGAAGCCGATGGTCGGGCCGTCGTCGTCGGGATTGGCGCGGCTGACCTGGCGGGCGGGCAGGTCCACCACGCCCAGGCCCGGCGCCTCGACCGTGACCGAGCCGTCGGACTCGCCCAGAATCCGCGCGGGCAGGAAGTTCATCACCCCGATGAAATCCGCGACCCGGCGGTTGGCGGGGCGGGCATAAAGCGCCTCCGGGCCGTCAAGCTGGGCGATCTCGCCCTCGAACATCACGGCGATGCGGTCGGACATGACCAGGGCTTCCTCCTGGTCATGCGTCACCAGCACGAAGGTGATGCCGACCTGGCGTTGCAGCTTGATCAGCTCGACCTGCATCTGCTCGCGCATCTTGCGGTCCAGCGCGGATAAGGGTTCGTCCAGCAGCAGCACCTTGGGCTTCAGGATCAGCGCGCGGGCCAGCGCCACCCGCTGCCGCTGCCCGCCCGACAGGGCATGGGCCGCGCGGTTGCCGTAGCCGCGAAGGCCGACCATGGCCAGCGCCTCCTCGACCAGGGCCGCCTTTTCCGCCTTGCCGCGCGGATCGCGGCGCAGCCCGAAGGCGACGTTCTGCGCGACCGTCAGGTGCGGAAAGATCGCATAGGACTGGAACACCATGTTGGTGGGTCGCTTGTTCGCGGGCACCTCCTCCATATGCTTCTGGTCGATCAGGATGGCGCCGTCGGAAATGTCCTCGAACCCCGCGATCGTGCGCAAGAGCGTGGTCTTGCCGCAGCCCGACGGGCCGAGCAGCGAAAAGAACTCGCCCGCGCGGATGGTCAGGTCGATGCCGCGCAGGGCGTGATAGTCGCCGTAATGCTTGTGGACGCCGCGACATTCGATCATCGGCTTGCGGTCGTCGGTCACAGAAACCCTCCGGTCGGATTGCCGCCCATGCGGGCGTTGCCGCGGCGGCGGAAGTATTCGCCAAGCGCCAGCAGCAGGATGGACAGCGCCACCAGAACGGTGCCGAGCGCCATGATCATGGGGATCTGCTTGGGGAACCGCAGCTGGCTGAAGATATAGGTGGGCAGCGTCGGCTGGTTCCCCGCCAGGAAAAAGGCGATGATGAATTCGTCCAGGCTGATGGTGAACGAGATCAGCAGCGAGGAAATGATGCCCGGCATGACCAAGGGCAGCGTGATCAGGCGGAACGCGCTCCACCGGGTTTCGCCCAGGTCATAGGCCGCTTCCTCCAGCGACCTGTCCAGGCTGGAAAAGGCCGTGGACAGGATGGCGATGGCATAGGGCATGCAGATCAGCACATGGCCGACGATCACCGTCAGGATCGACAGCTGCACCCCCACCGCCAGCAGCACGACCAGCAGCGACATGGCGACGATGATTTCGGGCAGCACCATCGGCAGCAGGATAAAGCCCATCATGCCGCCCTTGCCCGGAAACTCGAACCGGGTGGATGCGCGGGCGGCGAAGATGCCCAGGCAGGTCGCCAGGACCGAGGCGGAGACGGCGATGATCAGCGAATTGGTCAGCGCCGTGCGCAGCGTGGCATTGGCCCACATCTGCGCGAACCAATCGGTGGTGAAGCCCTGCAACGGAAACGCGATGATCGTGCCCGAGTTGAAGGCGAACAACGGCAGCAGGATGATCGGCGCGTAAAGGAACAGCAGGTAGAGAGCCGCATAGGCCTGCAAGCCGCGCCCCCGCCCCTTCACGAGCGCACCTTGAGGAAGCGGCGGTTGATCAGCAGAAAGACGATGCTGACCAGCGCGACAATGGCCATGGCCGTGACCGCCAGGGCCGAACCCAGCGGGCGGTTGTTCAGGGCCAGCATCTGCACCTGGATCAGGTTGGCGATCATCGGGATCTTGCCGCCGCCGATCAGTTCGGGCGTCACGTAATCGCCGATGGTGGGGATGAAGACGATCAGCACCGCCGCCAGCACGCCGGGCATCGCCAGGGGCAGCGTCACGCGCCAGAAGGTCATCGCCCGGCTTTCGCCCAGGTCGCGCCCGGCCTCGAGCAGCGCGCGGTCGATCTTTTCCAGGGCCACGAAGATCGGCAGGATCGCGAAGGGCGCATAGGCATGGGCCAGCGTGATCACGATGGAATTGACGTTGTAGAGGATGAAGGTCAGCGGCTCGTCGATAATGCCGAGCCCGGTCAGGCTGGAATTGATGACGCCGTTGTAGCCCAGGATCACCTTCCACAGGAACACCCGGATCAGGTAGCTGGTCCAGAAGGGAATGGTGATCAGGAACAGCCAAAGCGACTTCTTTTCGGGGCGGACAAGGAAGCTGACGTAATAGGCTACCGGAAAGGCCAGCAGCACCGTGACCAGCGTCACAAGGGCCGACACCATCAGCGACCGCAACATCACCGCGCGCACGATGGGATCGGTCCACACCTGGGCATAGTTGGCCCAGGTGAAGTCGCGCACGACCGTCAGATAGCCGTCGGTCAGAAAGCTGTAGGTCAGGATCGTCAGCAAGGGCGCGGCCAGCACCAGAGCCGCGTAAAGGAACGGAGGCGCGATCAGGGCATAGCCCTGCCTCGCCTGTGCATCCAATCCGCCCTTGGCCATCCGATCCTTCCCGCCGCGCCGTCGTTTCAATTCCTTTCATATCGGGGAAAGGGTGAAAAGAGGGTTTATGCGGCTGTCATTTTGCCGATGCTTATCGCCACCACCGCCCCGTCAGCGCCAGCCGCGCCAGCGATGCGCGGCGCTGAAACGGCGTCACCTCGACATCCTGCGAGAAACAGTCGATGTCGCCTTTCAGAACGGCATCCAGGAACTGCCGGACGCGAGGACCGGGGTACAGGGCGGCCGCCGCCTGCCGGGGCAGCAGGCGGCGCGACCTGGCGGCGCGGCGCAGCGCATCCCGGGCGATCCCGGCCAGGGCAACCCCATCCTCGGGGCGCTGGCGGTCCAGTCCGAGACCCAGCGGTTGCAGTCGGGGAAGCGCACGCAGCCAGGCGGCCAGTCCCGCCCCAAGCGCCTGGTCGGCCACCGCGCCCCGCGCACCGGCCGGCGCGCCAAGCCGTTCCGCCGCAAGTCCCATCAGCCGGCCTGCCGTGTCCTTCACATAGTCCACGACGCCTTCCGGGTCCGCGAAAGGCTCTCGCGCGCAGTCGCGGCGGCGCGCCTCGGCCAGGCATGCGACCGGACCGGCCTTCCGGTTCCAGCTTTCCCACAGCGGAGTGAGCACGTCGTGCAGGGGCGGCGCCTTGCCCGTCCCCATGTCCTCCAGACGGTCGATCCACCATTGCAGCCGCATCTCGGCCAGCATCGGCTCGGCCGACTGGAAGGGCGCCCGGGCGATTTCGAGGTTCAACGCGTAAAGTGTGATCAATGCGGGACGATCCTCGACCCGGGCGACCAGGACCGCCCCGAAGCGGTCGGGATCGTGGATCCGCACCAGTTCGGTGCAGGCCGCCAGCGTCACGCCAGCAGATCCCCGGCGATGCGGGCCACGTCCCGCTGCGCGGTGGTGGGCCGCACCAGCAGCTCGATCCCGGCCTTGGACATGCGGACCTCCAGCCCCGCGCCGGTCAGGTCGGCCTTGGCCCGGTCAAGGCGCGAGAAATCCTTGGAAGCCATCGCCTGCGCCCGGATCTCGGCCAGACGGTTTTCCAGGGCGGCAAGGATTTGGTCGAAGTCCTTGTGGACCGACTGGCTGTCCAGCGCCTGGTAGTCGGCCCGCATCCAGCCGTCATCGCCCGCCTGCAACAGCCCGATGAAGCGCGCGGACGCCAGCAGCAGCGCCGGATCGTCCCTGAGCCGGTGCAGCACGGCGATCGCGCCGGGCGTGTTCAGGTCGTTGGCGACGGCCTCGACCACCTCGGGATGCGGGGCGGCGGCGGGTTCGGCGTCCTTGGTCAGCAGCCGCCACTGCCAGAGAATGTCGCGCGCCTCGTCCGCCTTGGCCTGGGTCCAGTCCATCGGCTTGCGGTAATGGGTGGACAGCAGGACATGGCGGATCACCTCGCCCGCGATGCGGCGGTCCAGCAGGTCGCGGACAGTGAAGAAATTGCCCAGGGACTTGGACATCTTCTTGCCCTCGACCTGCAACATCTCGTTATGCAGCCAGACATTGGCGAAACCCGCGCCGGGATGGGCGCAGCAGCTTTGCGCGACCTCGTTCTCGTGGTGGGGGAATTGCAGGTCGATGCCGCCGCCGTGGATGTCGAACGACGGCCCCAGCAGCGCCGCCGACATGGCCGAGCATTCGATATGCCAGCCAGGGCGTCCCCGGCCCCAGGGGCTGTCCCAGCCGGGCTGATCGGCCCCGGACGGTTTCCACAGCACGAAATCCATCGGATCGCGCTTGAAGGGCGCGACCTCGACCCGGGCGCCCGCGATCATGTCATCGACGGACCGGCCCGACAGGCGGCCATATTCGGGAAAGGACCGCACGTCGAACAACACGTGCCCCTCGGCCACGTAGGCGTTGCCGCGGGCGATCAGGGTCTCGATCATCGCGACCATCTGGCCGATGTATTCGGTCGCGCGCGGCTCGTGGTCGGGGCGGGCGGCGCCCAAGGCGTCCATGTCGTCGTGATACCAGGCCACCGTTTCCTCGGTGATCTCGCGGATGGAGCGGCCGGTGGCGGCGGCGCGGGCGTTGATCTTGTCGTCCACGTCGGTGAAGTTGCGCACATAGGTGACGTGATCCGCGCCATAGACATGGCGCAGCAGCCGCACCAGCACGTCGAAGACCAGCACGGGCCGCGCGTTGCCCAGATGCGCGCGGTCATAGACGGTCGGCCCGCACAGATAGAGCCGCACGTTCCGGGGGTCCAGCGGCCGGAACGCCTGCTTGGCTCGGGTGCGGGTATTCGTCAGCCGGATCTCGACCATGGTGCGCCTTTCCTTGTCACCGCGGATCTAACCCATCGACGCATGGCTTTCCACCCATGCGATCTGGCGCGGCAGGCTGTGGCGGTCGAGGTCGTAGTCGTCCAGGATCACCTGCCGCGCCGCCGCCCGCAGCCGTCCGGCCTCGGGATCGCCCGCCAGACCCCGGATCAGCGCGGCGGACAGCGCAGGCACGTCGAAGAAAGGCACCAGCCGTCCGTTTTCGCCGTCGCGGATCAACTCGCGCACGGGTTCGGTGTCGGAGGCGACGACATACCCCCCCGCCGCCATCGTCTCGGTCAGCGACCAGGACAGCACGAAGGGATAGGTCAGGTAGCAATGGACGCGGGCCAGCCGGATCAGCGAAAGATAGTCGTCATACGCGACGCGGCCCAGGAAATGGACCCGCGACGGATCCAGACGGCCGCCCAGTTCGGCCATCATCCGGGCCTTCCAGGTGCCGCCCTCCTTGGGCGGGGTGCCGTAGCTGACGCCCTCGGCGCCCACGATCACGATCTGCGCCTGCGGGCGGGCGGCCAGAACCTCGGGCAAGGCGCGCATGAGGATGTGGAACCCGCGATAGGGTTCCAGCGAGCGGCTGACATAGGACAGCACCTCGTCCCCCGCGCGCAGCACCTGTCCGCCGGGCAGGGTCAGGCTGGCATGGGGATCGGGGCAAACGCGGCCGGTGTCGATGCCGTCGTGGATGACGGTGATCTTGCCGCGCAGTTCCGGGGGAAAGCTGCCGGCCTGGTATCGGGTGGGCGATATCGCCGCATCGGCCTGCACGATGCCCTGGATCAGATGGGCGGACCGGGCGACGGCCAGCATCCGCGCCTCGTCGCTGTCGGTCTGGAGTTCGGGATCGAAGCCCACGTCGTGGCCGCGCGTGCGATACAGAAGCTCGGCATAGACCAGCAGCTTCGCGTCGGGCCAGATTTCGCGCAGGAACAGCGTCTCGCCCCAGCCGGTATGGCCGATGATCAGGTCGGGAACAAAGCCGTGCCGGTCCCGCAAGGCCCGCGCCCCGCGCGCCGCCAGATAGCCGCGTTCGGCATGGCCCGCATAGCTGCGGCCCCATCCGTCCACCTGCGCCGCGTCGGGCGTCTTGTAGCGGACGGTCGGCACCGGGCTTGGCCGCCCGTTCTTCTCGTCCGTCAGGGCCAGCACCTGATGGCCGCGCGCAGCCAGGGCCGGAGCCAGATGCGGGAACTGGCCGGGGAAATTCTGATGGACGAACAGGATCTTCATCGGTGATGGTCGCGGAACGCCGCCGCCAGCAGCGCCCGGGTATAGTCCTGCCGCGGGTCGTCGAAGATCTGGGCGGTGCTGCCCTGCTCCACCACCTCGCCCGCGCGCATGACCATGATCTTGTGGGACATGGCGCGGACCACGCGCAGGTCGTGGCTGATGAACAGGAAGGCAAGGCCGTATTTCCGCTGCAAACCGCGCAAAAGCCCGACGATCTGAACCTGCACCGTCATGTCCAACGCCGATGTGGGTTCGTCCAGCACCACCACCTTGGGCCGCAGGATCATGGCGCGGGCGATGGCGATGCGCTGGCGCTGGCCGCCGGAAAATTCGTGCGGATAGCGGTGCATCATCTCGGGGCGCAACCCGACCTCGGTCATGATCTCGGCCACCATCTGGCGGCGGTCGCGGCCCTTTTCGACGCCGTGGACGCCCAGGCCCTCGGCGATGATCTGTTCCACGGTCATGCGCGGCGACAGGCTGCCGAAGGGATCCTGGAAGACGATCTGCATGTCGCGGCGCAAGCGGCGCAACTGGCGCGACTGCCAGCGGGCGATGTCCTGGCCCATGAACAGGATCGGCCCGTCGCTGTCGATCAGCCGCATGATCGCCAGCGCCAGCGTGGTCTTGCCGCTGCCCGATTCGCCCACGATGCCCAGCGTCTCTCCCGCCCTGACGGCCAGGGTGGCGCCATTGACGGCCTTCACATGGCCCACCGTGCGGCGCAGCAGCCCGCGCTGGATCGGAAACCAGACCTTGAGATCGCGCGTCTCGACCATGGTTTCCGACCCGTCGAGGACCGGATCGGCGGCGCCGGCGGGTTCGGCCGCCAGCAGCTTGCGGGTATAGTCGTGACGGGGATTGGCGAAGATCTCGGCGACCGGCCCCTGTTCCACGATCTCGCCGTCCTTCATCACGCAAACGCGGTCGGCGATGCGGCGCACGATGCCCAGGTCGTGGCTGATGAACAGCATCGACAGCCCCTCGGCCGCCTTGAGTTCCGCCAGCAGGTCCAGGATCTGCGCCTGAATGGTCACGTCCAGCGCGGTTGTCGGCTCGTCCGCGATCAGCAGTTCGGGACCGTTGGCAAGCGCCATGGCGATCATCACCCGCTGCCGCTGTCCGCCCGACAACTGGTGCGGGTAATCCGCCAGTCGGCTTTCGGGGTCGCGGATGCCGACGCGGGTCAGCAGTTCCACGATCCGCGCACGCGCCCGCGCGCCCGTCAGCCCCTGATGCAGCGCCAGGCTTTCGCCCAACTGCTTCTCCAGCGTGTGCAGCGGGTTCAGCGAGGTCATCGGCTCTTGGAAGATGAAGCTGATGTCGTCGCCCCGGATGTCGCGCAGCACCTTTTCGGGGGCATCGACCATCTCGCGGCCCGCGTATTTCACCGACCCCTGGATCACGGCGGAATCGCCCAGCAGGCGGACGGTGGACAGCGCCGTGACCGACTTGCCGGACCCGGATTCGCCCACAAGCGCGACCGTTTCGCCCTTGCCGATCTGGAAGCTGACGCCCTTGACGGCGGGCACGATCCTGCCTTCCTGGCGAAAGCTGATGCGCAGGTCCTGGACCGACAAAACGGCTTCGGTCATTTGAAGGTCTTTCGGGGATCGAAGGCATCGCGCACGCCTTCAAAGACGAAGACCAGAAGCGACAGCATGATGGCAAAGGTGAAAAAGGCGGTAAAGGCCAGCCAGGGGGCCTGGAGGTTCTGCTTGGCCTGCAAGGCCAGTTCCCCCAGCGAGGGGGCGGAGGCGGGCAAGCCGTAGCCCAGGTAGTCCAGCGCCGCCAGCCCGCTGATCGTGCCGGTCACGACAAAGGGCAGCATGGTCAGCGTGGCGACCATGGCATTGGGCAGGATGTGGCGGAACATGATGGTGCGGTCGCCGACGCCCAGGGCGCGGGCGGCGCGGACGTATTCGAAGTTGCGCGCCCGCAGGAACTCGGCCCGGACGACGCCCACCAGCGCGGGCCAGCCGAACAGGATGGTGACGAACACCAGAAGCCAGAAGCTGCGCCCCAGGATCGCAAACAGGATGATGATGACGTAAAGCGATGGGGTGGATGCCCAGATCTCCAGCAACCGCTGGAACACCAGATCCGTGCGCCCGCCAAAGTATCCCTGGACCGCCCCGGCCGCGATGCCGATGACCGAGGCCACCACCGTCACGATCAGCGTGAACAGGATCGAGATGCGGAAGCCATAGATCACCCGCGCCAGCACGTCGCGCGCGGTGTCGTCGGTGCCCAGCCAATGGGTTCCGTCCGGGGCGCTCGGGGCGCTGCCCACGTTGTTGATGGTGGAATAATGAAAGGGGATCGGCGGCCAGATCATCCAGCCCTGTTCGGATTCCGGTATGTCGCTGGTGCCCGCGTCCACGGCGGCGATCAGATCCTCGGGCGTGTCCCAGCATTCCTGCCGCCCGCCGGTGACGATCAGGCATTGCACCGCCGGATCGGTGTAGATCGCCTCGGTCCCGAAATCGCCGCCGAAGGCCGTTTCGGGATAGAAGTTGTAGGCCGGAAAATACAACTCGCCCCGATAGCTGGCGACGATGGGCTTGTCGTTGGCGACGATCTCGGCGCACATCGCCACCACGAACAGCACCGAAAAGATCACCAGCGACCAGAAGGCGCGGCCGTTGCGGCGGAAGTTGCGCCAGCGGCGGCGGTTGAGTTCCGACAGCGCCATCAGCCGGCCCTCGATTCGAAGTCGATGCGCGGATCGACGAAGACATACATCATGTCGGACAAGATACCCACGACCAGGCTCAGCAGGCCGAAGACGTAAAGCGTGCCAAAGATCACCGGATAGTCGCGCTGCACCGCCGCCTCGAAGCCCAGGCGGCCCAGGCCGTCCAGCGAAAACACCGTCTCGATCAGAATGGATGCGCCGAAGAACACGCCCAGGAACACGGCGGGAAAGCCCGCGATCACGATCAGCATGGCGTTGCGGAAGACATGGCCGTAAAGGACCCGGCGTTCCGTCAGGCCCTTGGCGCGGGCGGTCATCACGTACTGCTTGTTGATCTCGTCCAGAAAACTGTTCTTGGTCAGAAGGGTTAGCGTGGCAAAGCTGGAAATCGTCGAGGCGATGACCGGCAGCGTGGCGTGCCAGGCATAGTCCTTGATCTTGCCCCACAGCGACAGGTCCGCGAAGTTGTCGCTGGTCAGCCCCCGCAGCGGGAAGATCTGCCAATAGCTGCCGCCCGCGAACAGCACCATCAGCAGCACCGCGAACAGGAATGCCGGGATCGCATAGGCCATGATGATCACGGCCGAGGTCCAGGTGTCGAACCGCGACCCGTCCCGCGTGGCCTTGCGGATGCCCAGCGGGATCGAGATCAGATAGGCCAGCAGCGTGGACCACAGCCCCAGCGTGATCGAGACCGGCATCTTTTCCACCACCAGGTCGATGACGCTGATCGACCGGAACCAGGACGTGCCGAAATCGAAGGTCAGATAGTTGCCCATCATCGTCAGAAAGCGTTCCAGCGGCGGCTTGTCGAAGCCGAATTCCTTTTCCAGTTGCGCGATGAATTCGGGCGGCAGGCCGCGCGCGCCCTCGTATCCCTCGACCACGCCGGTGTCGGCCCCCGCGCCCGCGCCCGAGATGTTGCTGAAGGCGTCGCCCGACCCCTGGACCTGCGCGGCGATCTGTTCGATGGGACCGCCGGGGACGAACTGCGTCAGGGTGAAGTTCACCACCATGATCCCGATCAGCGTCGGGATGATCAGCAGCAACCGCCGCAGGATATAGGCGCCCATCGGATCGACCTTGCCCCTTGCGGGCCTTCGCGGCCCCGTTTCCTTTATCCGGCCCTTGTCGGGCCGGACCGCCGGGAAATCAAGCCCGCCGTCAGCGGATCGCGCCCGCCGCCTTCAACTCGGCCTCGCGCCCGGCGTCCGCCCACCAGAAGTCCAGCGTGCCGAGCGCATAGGGAGGCATGGTTTCGGGGTGGCGGTACATGTCGTAATAGGCCAGCGTGTATTCCGCCTTGAACCATTTCGGCACCCAGAAGCGCAGGCTGCGCAGCGCGCGATCCAGCGCATTGATGGCGACGACGTTGTCTTCCATGGTTTCCGCCTGCTGGCCGACCTCCAGCAGCTTGTCGATGGCGGGGTTCGCCAGGCCCATCGGGTTGAACACGTCGTCCGCATCCTCGGACCCGAAGACCTGGCCCGCATAGCCGCCGATGGCGTAGGACTGGCCCAGCGAATCCTCGACCATGTCGAAGTCCTTGGACCGGGTGCGGAGCTGCATCTCGGCATTGTCCACACGGCGGTTGATGGCGTCGATGCCGATGGCGCGCAGGTTCTGGATGAAGGGATTGATGATGCGGTCGTTGCCCACGTCGTCGTTCAGGATTTCGATGCTCAGAACCTCGCCCGCAGCGTTGCGGCGCATCCCGTCGCTGCCGACCGTCCAGCCCGCCTCGTCCAGCAGGGCCACGGCGCGGCGCATGTTCCGGCGGTCAAGCTGGCGTTCGCCCGACACCGGCTGGACCACCGCGGGGTCCGTCAGAATGCCCGGGGGCAGGTCGCCCGCGACCGGTTCCAGCAGCGCGACCTCGGCGGGCGAAGGCGGGCCCTCGGCGCGGAACTCGCTGTTGTCCCAAAAGGAATTGACGCGCGTTTCCAAGCCGTAGAGCAGCGTCTGGTTCGTCCATTCGAAGTTGAACATCAGCCCGATCGCCTCGCGCACGCGGATGTCCTGGAACTTGGCGCGGCGCAGGTTGAAGACCCAGGCGTCGCCGGTGGCGATGGTCCCGTCCGGCAGCGTTTCCCGCACCACCGCGCCCGAGGCGAGCGCCGGGAAGTCGTAGCGCGTGGACCAGTGCATCGAGGAGGTTTCGTTGCGGAAGGTGTATTCGCCCGCCTTGAACGCCTCGAAGGCGCTGTCGAAATCGCCGAACATCTCGTAGCGGATGCGGTCGAAATTGAAGCGGCCCTGGTTGATGGGCAAGTCCTTGCCCCAGTAATCGGGGTTGCGCTTCACGACCAGGGTGCGGCCCATGTCGGCGCGGTCGAACATATAGGGGCCGGAACCGACATAGGGCACGGTCGTGCTCTGCTCCAGGTCGCGGTTGTTGTCCTCGAAATCCTTTTTCGAGAAAACGATCTGGTTGCCCATCTGGCTGATCACGTCGCGGCGGGGATAGCCTTCGGCAAAGGTGAACTTGATGCGGTGGTCGTCCAGCACCTCGGCCTTGGCGATCATCTGCTGCATGGCCATGCGGAAGGACGACAAGCCCTTGTCGCGCAGGGTCTCGAAGCTGAACAGCACGTCATGGGCGGTCAGGGGGGTGCCGTCGCTGAAGCGCGCCTCGGGGCGCAGGTTGAAGATCACCCAGTCCTTGCTTTCGGGATATTCCAGCGTTTCGCACAAAAGGCAGTAGTCCACGCCCAGCTCGTCCGCGGGGCTGTCCATCAGCCGTTCAAGCTGGATCACCGACAGGGCGATGGCGCGGCCGCGATGGGTGAAGGGGTTGTAGCTGTCGAAGCCGCCCACCGCGCCAAAGGAAATCTCGCCCCCCTTGGGCGCGTCGGGGTTCACATAACGGTAATGCGGAAAGTCGGCGGGCAGCGCGGGTTCGCCGAACAAGGCGACGGCATGGGTCTTGATGACCTTTTCGCCCGCTTCGGCCGCCGGCGCCTCTTGCGACAGGGCGGCGGATGCCGGAGCAAGGGCCAGGGCGGCGATCAGGGCAAGGCGGTGCATCGGCGAACTCCGGTTCTGGTGTCTGCTGCACGCTAGGCAGCGCCGGGAACACGATCAAGCCGCGATTTCGTGAGGGGCGGCCACGAAAAAAGACGCATCCGGGGATGCGCCCTTTAAGCGGTCCGCTGCCAGCCTTACTGCTGGCCTTGCAGATAGGCGATGATGTCGGCGCGGTCCTGCGGATCCTTCAGCCCCGCGAAGGACATCTTGGTCCCGGGCACGACGCCCTTGGGATTGGCCAGGAATTCCTGCAACGCTTCGGGCGTCCATTGCGGAGTCTCGGCCTTGTATTCGACCATGGCGGGCGAATAGCTGAAGCCCGCGACCGCGGCGATCTCGCGGCCGACCACGCCGTTCAGGTGCGGGCCGACGCCGTCGGTGCCGTCCAGCTTGTGGCAGGCCTTGCACTTGCCGAAGTCCTTCTCGCCCGCCGCGACATCGGCGGACGCCAGAAGCGCCGCGAAGTCGATCTGCTCCTCGGCCGCCTCCTCGCCGCCGCCGGCGGCTTCCTCGACCGGGATGGAATAGGCTTGCGCGACTTCCTCACCTTCGCCGCTGTGGGGGGGTCCGACGTGATACAGCGACTCCGCCGCCCAATTGGCCAGCATCAGAAACAACAGCGCGCCGATCAGCGCGCCTGCGGCCTTGGTCACGGTCATGGTGTTGAACATCGCGTGCGGTCCCCGCCTTGGTAAGCTCGTCAATTCGACGGGTATCTATCCGCTTTCGCTTTGAAGGTTCAAGGTATAGTTACCCGGCGATCAGTCAAAATTCGGACAGTGCGCCATGACGACCACGACCAACCGCATCGCGTTCCAGGGCGAACCGGGCGCCTACAGCCACGAGGCCTGCCGCAAGGCCCGTCCCGGCATGGAAGCCCTGCCCTGCCGCACCTTCGAGGACGTGATCGAGGCCGTGCGCAGCCACCAGGCCGACCTGGCGATGCTGCCGGTCGAGAACTCGACCTACGGGCGCGTGGCCGACATCCACCACCTGCTGCCCGAATCCGGCCTGCACATCCTGGACGAGGCCTTTGTGCGGGTCCGCATCGCGCTGATGTCGCTGCCGGGCACGCGGTTGCAGGACGTGCGCCATGTCCGCGCGCATCTGGTGCTGATCCCGCAGGCGCGCGGCTTTCTGACGCGGCACGGGATCACCGCCGCGGCCTCGGCCGACAGCGCGGGCGCCGCCGCCGACCTGGCGCGCGACCGCATGCCGGGCGAAGGCGTTATGGCCAGCGAACTGGCCGCCGAGATCCACGGGCTGGAAGTGCTGGCCCGCGACATCGAGGATCACCACCACAACACCACCCGCTTCCTGATCATGGGACGGCAGCCCGATCACAGCCGCCGGTCCGACCGGATGCTGACCACCTTTGTCTTCCGGGTCCGCAACATCCCCGCCGCGCTGTACAAGGCCATGGGCGGGTTCGCCACGAACGGCGTCAACATGACCAAGCTGGAAAGCTACATGGTGGACGGCGTGTTCACCGCGACGCAGTTCTATGCCGACGTGGAAGGCCATCCCGAGGATCCGGCCCTGCGGCGCGCGCTGGAGGAACTGCGCTATTTCACCTCGTCGCTGGACATGCTGGGCGTCTATCCCGCCGACCCGCTGAGAGAGGCGCAGCGCCCCGCGGCCTAGGCCGCCCGCAGATGGGTCAGGAAATCGGCGATGCGCTGGTCATACTTGCGGTCCAGCTGCGCCTTGCCCAACTTGGCCGTCTGCAACAGAAGCCGCGCGCGCATGTTGCGCGGGCGCACCTCGGTCTCGAACAGAAGGCGCGACTTGGCGCGGCTCAGGTCCACCACGGTCATGTTGATCGCCAGGTCGAACTGGTCGGACCGCCCTTCCAGCCCGATCTGCGACGGGCGGTCGAAGCGCGTCACCGCCAGCCGCATCGTCCGGCGCTGCCCGCGCCAGTTGAACTCCAGTTCCCAGCCAGGCCCGGCGCCCGGTTCCTCGGTCGGCTCGATCCGGCGGACCAGCACGCCCCGGGCCGACAGCGCCCTTTCGCTGCGGCAAAAGTCTCCGGCGATGTCGAACAGATTGCCCGCAGGCATGGCGGTGTCGATACGGGTCGAGAACTTCATTCAGGGCTGACCATCCAAGGCATGGTCCGCGGCGGCAGGCCGCGGATCATGCGTTCATAATCCGACAGCCCCACGGGATTCAACCGGACAGAGAGCCGCGGCGTCCCGCGCATCCCGGACCAGGAATGACGCGTGCTGCTTTTGGCACGACAATGTGGCGGTTTTGCATGTGCAATTCGATAAACCTTCGCCATTCAACAATCTAAGGTTGAGCGATGGGATCAAGGCCGCTAGTCTGGCACGGCTGGCGCAGGATGGCGCATGGCGGCCTTGGATCGGGGGGCGAATGCCGGACGGAACGGGCGGGATCGCGCTTTCCATGCGCCCCTTGGTAAAACTGCGCGAGACGGTCGTGCTGCGTGTGCTGGCCACGACCGACATGCACATGAAGCTGTTGCCGCACGACTACCATGCCGGGCGGCCCTGCGGACAGGGAAGCCTGGCCCAGGTGGCCTCGCTGGTGGAACGGCACCGGCGCCTGGCGCGGAACACGCTGCTGGTGGACAACGGCGATTTTCTTCAGGGCACGCCGCTGGGCGATCATGCGGCGAGAGAGGGCGGCAGGGACCATCCCGCCATCGCCGCCATGAACCTGATGGGCTATGACGCCGCCGCGATCGGCAACCACGATTTCGCCTTCGGGCTGGATGTCCTGCAATCGGCCGCGCGGCAGGCCCGCTTTCCTTTGCTGGCCGCCAATCTGCGGGTCAGGGGCCGCGCGGATTTTCCCCGGTATGCGATCCTGCGCCGGCAGGTCGTCACCGTTGGCGGCCGCCCGGCCACGCTGCGCATCGGCCTGATCGGCTTTCTGCCGCCGCAAACCACCGCCTGGGACCGCGACCTGGCCGGGCGGATGGAGTGCGACGACATCCTCGAGACGGCGCGCCGCGTCGTGCCCCGCATGCGTGCCGAAGGGGCGGATCTGGTTGTCGCGCTGGCCCACAGCGGGATCGCGCCCCGCCCCGCCGGCCCGGGGGCCGAGAATGTGGCGGCCGATCTGGGCGCCCTGGACGGCATCGACGCCATTGTCGCGGGCCACACGCACGAGGTCTTTCCCGGAAAGATCGCGCCCCGGGCGGATGGCGTCGACACGGCGCGCGGCACCCTGTGCGGCAAGCCTGCCGTCATGCCGGGCTTCGGCGGCTCTCATCTGGGGTGATCGAACTGTCGCTGACCCGCGAAGGCGCTTCGGGCTGGCGGCTGGCCCGCGCCACGGCGCGATGCGAACCCGTGGGGCCCCACCTTCCCCCCGCGCCCGCCGTGCTGCGGGCGGTGGCACCCTCGCACCGTCTGACGCTGTCGCATCTGGGGACGCGCATCGGCAGCAGCGGACAGCGCATCAGCAGCTATTTCGCGCTGGTGGGCGTCGATCCGGCCCTGACGCTGGTGAACATGGCGCAACGCTGGTTCGTGCGCAAAAGCCTGCGGGACACTGCCCTGCAAGGATTCCCGGTGCTGTCGGCCGCCGCCCCCTTCCGTGCGGGCGGACGTGGCGGGCCGTTCCATTACACCGACGTGCCGCCGGGGCGATTGCGGCTTGGCAACCTGACCGACATCTACTCCTTTCCGAATCGCATCTGCGCCCTGCCCGTCTCTGGGGCGGATCTTCGCGGCTGGCTGGAACGGTCCGCCAGCCTGTTCAACCGCATCCGGCCCGGCCGCCCCGACCAGCCGCTGGCCGATCCGCGCTTTCCCGCCTATCAGTTCGACGTGATCGAGGATCTGCGCTGGCGCATCGACCTGTCGCAGCCGCCGGGCTTTTCGGCGGACGGGACCGCCACCGGAAGCAGCCGCATCCGCGACCTGACCTGGCGCGGGCGCCCGGTTCGCGATGACGACCGCTTCGTGCTGGCCACCAATTCCTATCGCCTCGCGGAATGCGGATTGTTCGCGCCCCTCACCGCAGGCAAGCCCTTCGTCGTGCCCCCCGGCCCGCAGACGCGCGACGTGATCCGCGACTATCTGCGCCAGCGCCGCCGGGTGTCGATCGACCCCGCTCCGTCCTGGCAGTTCGCCCCCCTGCCCGGCACCTCGGCCCTGTTCGAGACCGGCCCCGGCGGCTTGCCCCTGCTGCCCGGGATCGCGGCCCGCACCAACCGGCGGATGGAGCATCTGGGCCGGACCGAGGGCGGCTTCGCCCTTGTGCGGCTTTATCTGTGACGGGCTTGCATCGTCCGCGCAACGGCACTATCTAGCGGGCGAGAGGTTGGCGCGGGCAGGCGCCTCGCCAACCCGGTCAGGACCGGAAGGTAGCAGCCGTAACGAGCCCCGCTTGGGTCGTTGTCCAGCCTCTCACCCGTCTTCCCGCACCTTGACAGCAGGACGTCCCGCCCCGCGGGCCTTCGGGCGGCCGCGCCGAGCCGTGTTTGCCGCAAGACCTGGGATAGACCTGATCTTTTTCCTTTCTCGCTTCACAAACCGACAGCCCGGGACACGCGGATCGCGGCCACCGTCTGGAACTGCGCCGATCTGCCGGACTTTGCAGGTTTCCAGTTTTCCTTCTCTTTTGCAGGCATAGTTTGCAAATTTCCTCAATTCCGCTTTCCCGGCCTGCTGCGGCTGATTAACCTACCGCAGCAAGGTCAAGGGGGCTGCGATGAAGGACATTCTTCAGGAACTGGAAAATCGTCGTGAACAGGCCCGTCTTGGCGGCGGCCAGCGGCGCATCGACGCGCAGCACGCGCGCGGCAAGCTGACGGCGCGCGAACGGATCGAACTGCTGCTGGACGAAGGCAGCTTCGAGGAGTTCGACATGTTCGTGGCCCATCGCTCCACCGATTTCGGGATGGAGGCCGACCGGCCCTATGGAGACGGCGTCGTGACCGGATGGGGCACGATCAACGGGCGCCTGGTTTACGTGTTTTCGCAGGACTTCACCGTGTTCGGCGGCTCGCTGTCGGAAACGCACGCGCAGAAGATCTGCAAGATCATGGACATGGCGATGCAGAACGGGGCGCCGGTGATCGGGCTGAACGACTCGGGCGGCGCGCGCATCCAGGAAGGCGTGGCGTCCCTGGCGGGCTATGCCGAGGTGTTCCAGCGCAATGTCCTGGCATCCGGCGTGGTGCCGCAGATCAGCGTCATCATGGGCCCCTGCGCGGGCGGCGCGGTGTATTCGCCCGCCATGACCGACTTCATCTTCATGGTGAAGGACACGTCCTACATGTTCGTGACCGGCCCCGACGTGGTGAAAACCGTCACGAACGAGGTCGTGACCGCCGAACAGCTTGGCGGCGCATCCACCCATACCAGGAAATCCTCGGTCGCCGACGGCGCCTTCGAAAATGATGTGGAGGCGCTGACGGAAATCCGCCGCCTGTTTGATTTCCTGCCGCTGAACAACCGCGACAAGGCGCCGGTGCGGCCCTTCTTCGACGACCCCGCCCGGATCGAGGAAAGCCTGGACACGCTGATCCCCGACAACCCGAACCAGCCCTACGACATGAAGGAGCTGATCGTGAAGGTCGCGGACGAGGGCGACTTCTATGAGATCCAGAAGGATTTCGCCGGCAACATCATCACGGGCTTCATCCGCATCGAGGGCCGCACGGTGGGCGTGGTCGCCAACCAGCCGATGGTGCTAGCGGGCTGCCTGGACATCGACAGCTCGCGCAAGGCCGCGCGCTTCGTGCGCTTCTGCGACGCTTTCGAGATCCCGATCCTGACCTTTGTGGACGTGCCGGGCTTTCTGCCGGGAACGGGCCAGGAATACGGCGGCGTCATCAAGCACGGCGCGAAGCTTTTGTTCGCCTATGGCGAGGCGACGGTGCCGAAGGTCACGGTGATCACCCGCAAGGCCTATGGCGGGGCCTATGACGTGATGGCGTCCAAGCACCTGCGCGGCGATTTCAACTATGCCTGGCCCACGGCGGAAATCGCGGTGATGGGCGCCAAGGGCGCGGTGGAGATCCTGTACCGCAGCGAGCTGGGCGACCCCGACAAGATCGCCGCCCGGACCCGCGACTACGAGGACCGCTTCGCCAACCCCTTTGTCGCCGCCGAGAAAGGCTTTATCGACGAGGTGATCCAGCCCCATTCCACCCGCAAGCGCGTGGCCCGCGCGCTCGCCAGCCTGCGCACGAAGCGGCTGTCGAACCCCTGGAAGAAGCACGACAACATTCCCCTGTAAGGCCCCGGTTTTCCATGACGTTGCACAAAGGCGTGATTGATGCAGTCCAGCCACAGGGCGGGGGACATTTGTCCGCCGCCGCCCTGCCCGGCTGTCTGCGCGCGGGCGCCGCGGCTATCATGCCCGGCGGGGCGGTGCATGAAGACATCCCCCTGAACCCGAGCAGACGGGCGCAGCCGCGCCCGCTTAACAGGAGCAAGACAACATGTCGAAAAAGATCATCCTCGGCCTGGTGCTGGTGTCGGCCTTTGCTGCGTGCCAGCGTCAGGCAGCCGAACCCGAGGTTTACGTGCCCGCCCCGAACCCCGTCACGACCGAGCCGGTCTATCAGGGCAAGTACGGCGCCAACTGAGCCGACCCGACTGTTATCGCGCGGGCGGTCCGGCTGCCCGCGACTTTCCGGCCCGGTCCAGCCCCGCCCCATCCCCAAGGGCGCATCATGCTGAAGCACCGAGGCTTTCCGGGACGCCTTCCCGGCACCGATTTCCAGTTCGTCATCCGCCGCGAGAACCGCAAAAAGGGCGCGACGCCGATCACCCGGCGGGAACGCTTTCGCGACCGCAAGCCCGCCGACCGCCGCGCCGATGCGGGCTTCCTGGCCGCCCTGATCGAGCATTTCGGCGATGAACCCTTTGTCCGCGGCAACCTGGACGCGGGCCGCCTGGGCTGGCTGATCGGGCGCGAGGTCAAGCCCGTCGGCCCCTTCGATCCCGCCGACTACGACCAGTTGCTGCAAGTGGACATGGCCGCCGCCGAAGCCTCGTTCCCCGAACTGTTCGCCCCCGACAGCCCACCCGATTTCGGCTGGGACGAAGACAACTGGGACGAAGGCGAAGACGACAATCCGGCGGGCGGGCGATGATGCGCGACTTGCTGCCTAGGGCGTTGATCTCACACGCATGTCAGTTTGACCTTCCTTGTTGCTGTGCGATAATCGTTCAAGACCTTTCACCGGCCGCCGATGCGGCCCACAATACAGGCAAGACTTCATGCAGACTTCGACGTTCACCCGCCTCGCTGGCGGCGCTCTCCTTCTTCTCGGCCTGGCTGCTTGCCAGCAGGGCTATGGCGCGGGCGGCATCTCGCCCGACGCGCAGCGCGCGGCCGGCGGCGCCGTCGCCGGTGCCGTCATCGCCAAGGCCCTGGACGAGGATCTGGCGACGGGCGCGGCCATCGGCGCCGTGGGCGGCGCGCTGTGCGACGACGCCGGCGTCTGCCAGCGTCGTTACTGAACCTGACCGGCTGGATCGGCGTTCCGGTTCAGCCATCCATTCCACAGGAAGACCCCAATGTCCAAGTTCCTTGCCCTTGCCGCCCTTGTCGGGGCGACTGCCGTTGCCGGCTGCACCCAGGGCATCAACCCGACCGACACCGACCGCGCCCTTATCGGCGCGGGCGTCGGCGCGACCGTTGCCAGCGTCAGCGGCCGCAACGTCATCAAGGGCGCTGCCATCGGCGGCGCCGGCGGCGTCCTGTGCGACGACGTCGGCCTGTGCCAGTGACCGTCTGATCCCGGCGCGCCCGGCGCGCCGCGGCCTGCCTTTCGCCGCCCGGGGCCCTGCGCCCCTGGGCGGCTTTTTCATGCCTGGCCGGGGGGAGCCATGTTCAAGAAAATCCTGATTGCCAACCGGGGCGAGATCGCCTGCCGCGTCATCAAGACCGCCCGCAAGATGGGCATCGCCACCGTCGCCGTCTATTCCGACGCCGACCGCAACGCGCTGCATGTGAAAATGGCCGACGAGGCCGTCCATATCGGCCCGCCCCCCGCGAACCAGTCCTATATCGTGATCGACCGGATCATGGACGCGATCCGCCAAACCGGGGCCGAGGCCGTCCACCCCGGTTATGGCTTCCTGTCCGAGAACATGAGGTTCGCCGAGGCGCTGGAGCGCGAAGGCGTGGTCTTCGTCGGCCCGCCGTCCCCGGCAATCGAGGCCATGGGCGACAAGATCACCTCGAAGAAGATCGCGCAGGAAGCGGGCGTGTCCACCGTTCCCGGCTACATGGGCCTGATCGCGGATGCCGAGGAAGCTGTCAGGATCAGCGACCAGATCGGCTATCCGGTGATGATCAAGGCCAGCGCGGGTGGCGGCGGCAAGGGGATGCGGATCGCCTGGACCGACCAGGAGGCGCGCGAGGGCTTCGAATCCTCGAAGAACGAGGCCGCCAGCAGCTTCGGCGACGACCGCATCTTCATCGAGAAGTTCGTGACGCAGCCCCGCCACATCGAGATCCAGGTTCTGGCCGACAAGCACGGCAACGCGGTCTATCTGCACGAACGCGAATGCTCGATCCAGCGCCGCAACCAGAAGGTCATCGAGGAAGCGCCCTCGCCCTTCCTGGACCCGGCCACGCGCCGCGCCATGGGCGAACAGGCCGTGGCCCTGGCGAAGGCCGTGGGCTATACCAGCGCCGGCACGGTGGAATTCATCGTGGACGGCGCGAAGAACTTCTACTTCCTGGAGATGAACACCCGGCTGCAGGTGGAACATCCCGTCACCGAGCTGATCACCGGCATCGACCTGGTAGAACAGATGATCCGGGTCGCGGCGGGCGAGCCCCTGCCCTTCGCGCAATCCGACCTGACCATCAACGGCTGGGCGATGGAAAGCCGCCTTTACGCCGAGGATCCGTATCGCAACTTCCTGCCCTCGATCGGGAGGCTGACGCGCTACCGCCCGCCTGCCGAGGTCGCGGACGAGGCTCATGTCGTGCGCAACGACACCGGCGTCTTCGAGGGCGGCGAGATCAGCATGTTCTACGACCCGATGATCGCCAAGCTGTGCACCTGGGCGCCGTCGCGCGGCTCGGCCATCGAGGCGATGCGCGTGGCGCTGGACGAGTTCGAGGTCGAGGGGATCGGCCACAACCTGCCCTTCCTGTCGGCGGTCATGGACCATCCGAAGTTCGTCGCGGGCGACATCACCACCGCCTTTATCGCCGAGGAATACCCCGAGGGCTTCGGCGGCGCGGTTCTGCCCGACGACGAGCTGGCCCGCGTGGCGGCGGCGGCATCGGCCATGCATCGCGTGGCCGAAATCCGCCGCACACGGATCAGCGGACGGCTGGACAACCACGAGCGCCGCGTGGGCGAGAACTGGGTGGTCTTCGTCGATGGCCGGGAAATCCCGACGCGGATCCGCGCCGACCGCGACGGCGCCACGGTTGCCGTGAACGGCCGCGACCTGCGCGTCGAAAGCGGCTGGAAGCCCGGCCAGACCCTGGCGCGGCTGGTGGTCGATGGCCGCCCGCTGGTCCTGAAGGTGGACAAGATCCCCGCCGGTTTCCGCCTGCGCACCCGCGGCGCCGATCTCAGGGTCCATGTCCGCCGCCCCCGCACCGCCGAGCTGGCGCGCCTGATGCCGGAAAAACTGCCGCCCGACACCTCGAAGTTCCTGCTGTGCCCGATGCCGGGGCTGGTGGTGAAGGTGAACGTGGCCCCCGGGGACGAGGTGCAGGAAGGCCAGGCGCTTGCCACGGTCGAGGCGATGAAGATGGAAAACATCCTGCGCGCAGAACGCCGGGGCGTCGTCAAGGCGGTGAATGCCGAGGCGGGCCAGAGCCTCAAGGTCGATGACGTGATCATGGAGTTCGAATGACCTTTGCCGCCACCCTGACCGACCCGCGCGTCGTTGCCGCCATGATCGGCGGCGCGGTGGTGGCGGGTGGCTGGGTGGTGACGCATCTTCTTAGCGCGCGGCGGGACCGGGCGGCGCGGGCCGAACGGGTCCGCGACGTGCAGGGCGCGCTTTACGCCGAAATCCGCGTCCATGTCGCCACGCTGAAAGGCCAGAACCTGCCCCGCTATGGCGCCGAGATCGAGGCGCTGATCCTGAAGGGCGGCGGCTATTTCCCGGTGATCCCGACCGAGCACAACGACCGCCTGTTCGCCGCCATCGTCGAGGACATCCACGTCCTGCCCTTCCGGGTGGTCGATCCGGTGGTGCAATATTACAACCAGCTTGCCACCATCGGCGCGATGATCGCTGATCTGCGGAAACTGCGGCTGGACCGCATCGACCCGAGCCGCGCGGCGCGGATGTATCGCCATTACATCGAGATGAAGATCGAGGCGATCGACCTGGGCGAGGAAGCGATGGCCTATCTGCTGGCCCATCTGACCGGCGGCAGCGAGGCCGTCGCGCGCCTGAGCGATTCGCGTCAAAAAGCCCGCCTTGAGGAAACCAAAGCGGGCGTCGCATCGTGGATCGAGGCCGAAAAGGCGCGGCTCAGCGCCGGGAATAGCCCGGCATCGGGCCGGTTCGGCCAGTGATCGGGCGGGGGTTGTAGGATGTCGTGCTCATGTCGAACCTCCTTGTCCTTGGGCCTGAATATAGGCGGGGCCGCTTCGGTTTTCAATGCTCATGGCACCAGCCCCGCCCGGCCGATTTCCTGGCGGCGCAAGGGCAGCTTGTCGATGGCCCGGCTGATCTCGCGCACATCCCAGGGCAGTGGGCGGCGCTGCTTCACCTGGCCGTCCTTGTCGATGATGACCAGCGAAAAGCCGCGCGGATGCAACTGCTGCCGCCAGGCGCTGTTCGCACCCGGGTCGCTGTCGACGATCACCACCACGTCGCGGTCGACCAGGGCCGCGCCCCCTGCCTCCAGGGCGCGCATCTGTTCGCGGAAGGCCGGATCGTTCGGCGTATCGGCAAAAACCGCGACCGGGCGGGCCGTCCACAGGAAATCCGCCGGATCGGTGTCGGACGCAGACAGGATGCGCAGTTCGGGACGCGCGGGTTCCGGCTCGGGCGCCGCGACTTCCTCGGGGCTGGCAGGCTGCGCGGGGGCCGCCGGCGGAGGAGCCTCGCGCGCCGGGCCCATCCCCGCGATCAACATCGCAACCATCAGCATTTTCAACTTCATCGGCACCCCTTCCTGCCTTGAATATAGGGCGGCGCGCGCCGTGCGAAAGGATCGAACATGACGAAACCCACGCTGGACGATTGGCGAAAGCTGGCGGCAAAGGAACTGGGGGGCAAGGATCCCGACAACCTGACCTGGAACACGCTGGAAGGCATTCCGGTCAAGCCGCTGTATACCGAGGCCGATCTGGAGGGCCTGGACCACCTGGGCAGCCTGCCCGGCATCGCCCCCTTCACGCGCGGCCCGCGGGCCACGATGTATGCGGGTCGTCCCTGGACCATCCGCCAATACGCGGGCTTTTCCACCGCCGAGGAATCGAACGCCTTTTACCGCAAGGCCCTGGCCGCCGGGCAGCAGGGCGTGTCGGTGGCCTTCGATCTGGCAACCCATCGCGGCTATGACAGCGATCACCCGCGCGTGGTGGGCGACGTGGGCAAGGCGGGCGTCGCCATCGATTCGGTCGAGGACATGAAGATCCTGTTCGACGGCATTCCGCTGGACCGCGTGTCGGTGTCGATGACCATGAACGGCGCGGTGATCCCGATCCTGGCGAACTTCATCGTCACCGGAGAGGAACAGGGCCATTCCCGCGCGGTGCTGTCGGGCACGATCCAGAACGACATCCTCAAGGAGTTCATGGTCCGCAACACCTATATCTATCCGCCCGAACCCTCGATGCGGATCATCGCGGACATCATCGAATACACCTCGAACGAGATGCCCCGGTTCAACTCGATCTCGATTTCCGGCTATCACATGCAGGAAGCGGGCGCGAACCTGGTGCAGGAACTGGCCTATACGCTGGCCGACGGGCGTGAATACGTGCGCGCGGCCTTGAGCGCGGGCATGGATGTGGACCAGTTCGCGGGGCGGCTGTCGTTCTTCTTCGCCATCGGCATGAACTTCTTCATGGAGATCGCCAAGCTGCGCGCGGCGCGGCTCTTGTGGCACCGGATCATGTCGGAGTTCAACCCCAAGAAGGCCGGCAGCCTGATGCTGCGGACGCATTGCCAGACCTCGGGCGTCAGCTTGCAGGAACAGGATCCCTACAACAACGTGGTCCGCACCGCCTATGAGGCGATGTCGGCGGCGCTTGGCGGCACGCAGTCGCTGCACACCAACGCCCTGGACGAAGCCATCGCCCTGCCGACCGAGTTCTCGGCCCGGATCGCGCGCAATACCCAGCTGATTCTGCAGGAGGAAACCGGCATCACCCATGTCGTCGATCCGCTGGCGGGGTCGTATTACATCGAGAGCCTGACCGCCGAACTGGCCGAAAAGGCCTGGGCGCTGATCGAGGAGGTCGAGGAACTGGGCGGCATGACCAAGGCCGTCGCCACCGGCATGCCCAAGCTGCGGATCGAGGAAACCGCCGCCCGCCGCCAGGCCCAGATCGACCGGGGCGAGGAGGTGATCGTCGGCGTCAACAAGTACCGCAAGGACCGCGAAGACCCGATCGACATCCTGGACATCGACAACATGAAGGTCCGCGACGCCCAGATCGCCCGGCTGGACCGGATCCGCGCCACCCGCGACGAGGCCGCAGCCCAAGCCGCCCTGGCCGAGATCACCCGCCGCGCCCGCGAAGGCGGCAACCTGCTGGAGGCCGCCGTCGAGGCCGCCCGCGCCCGCGCAACCGTCGGAGAGATCAGCATGGCGATGGAAAGGGAATGGGGCCGCCACCGGGCCGAGGTGAAGACCCTGGCCGGCGTTTACGGCGCGGCCTACGAAGGCGACGAGGGCTTCGCGCAAATCCAGCGCGACGTGGAGGCATTCGCCGAACAGGAAGGCCGCCGTCCCCGGATGCTGGTGGTCAAGATGGGCCAGGACGGCCACGACCGGGGCGCCAAGGTGATCGCCACGGCATTCGCCGACATCGGCTTCGACGTGGACGTGGGACCGCTGTTCCAGACGCCCGAGGAAGCGGCCCAGGACGCGGTCGACAACGACGTGCATGTGGTGGGCATCAGTTCGCAGGCGGCGGGCCACAAGACGCTGGCCCCCAAGCTGATCGAGGCGCTGAAGGCCCAGGGCGCGGGCGACATCCTGGTCATCTGCGGCGGCGTGATCCCGCAGCAGGACTACGATTACCTGCGGCAGGCGGGGGTCAAGGCGATCTTCGGGCCGGGCACCAACATTCCTTCGGCTGCCGCCGACATTCTGCGGCTGATCCGGGAAAACCGCGCCGCCTGAGTTTTGCGTCCCGCGACGGCCGGGGGGCTGTCTGCCCCCCGGCACCCCCCGAGGATATTTGTGCAAAGGTGAAGGACATTGCCTTGGCCCGGCGGCTGTGAAACCCTGCGGCCGACAGCAAGGGGAAAGCAGATGGACGCGCCGGACATCAAGCAGATCATCTGCATCAAGTGGGGCACGAAGTTCGGGCCGGAATACGTCAACCGCCTTTACGGGATGATCGGGCGCAACATCACCCCGCCCTTCAGGCTGTTCTGCTTCACCGACAACGCGGCGGGCCTGCATCCCGACATCGCGGTCAGGCCGCTTCCGGTCTTCGACTATCAGGCCCCCGTCACGAACCGGGGCCAATGGCCCAAGTCGCGGCTGTGGGGCGATCTGGGCGACGTGACGGGCGTGGTGCTGTTTCTGGATCTGGACGTGATCATCACCGGCAACCTGGATCCCTTCTTCACCCATGGCGATCCCGACGACACCATCCTGGGACGCAATCCCAATACCCCGTTCGAGAAGCTGGGCCAGACCTCGGTTTATCGGATGCGGGTGGGCAAGCTGAAACCGCTGCAAGACATCTTTCGCGCCGATCCGCAGGCGGCGGCGGACACCTATAGGTTCGAGCAGCGCTTTGTCACCCGCAATGCGCCGGGGGGCGTCAAGTTCTGGCCGCGCGGCTGGCTGGCGCATTTCCGCATGCACTCGATCCCGCCTTTCCCGCTGAACTATGTCCGCGAGCCGAAGGTGCCGCGAAACAGCCGGATCGTGATCTTCGCGGGTCATCTCAACCCGCCCGAAGCCATCGCCGGACGCTGGAGGGACGATCACGAACACCGTCCGCCGCTGGATCACCTGCGCGCCGCCTTCGGAAGCGGGCGCCGCGAAAGCCTGTCCCGGCACCTGCGCCATTATCTGCTGCCCGCGACATGGGTAAAGGATCTGTGGCGCGAATAGCATGAGCGGCCGACCCGCCCCCGTTCGCCTGACCGACGACATGGCCGCGGCCATCGGCCATGCGGTGTCGGGCTTCGGCTTCCTGGAGGAAGCCTTGAAGCGGGCGATCTTTTCGCTGACGCGCAAGGAACTCGGGGACGACTCGGATGGCAAGGCCTGGCAACGGTGGCTGCGCCGGATGGAGGATATTGCCGACGACACGCTCGGCACGCTGATCGACAGCTTCGTCGCGGCCGTGAAGGATGCGGGGATCCGCGACCACCCCCTGCTGGCCCGGGAGCTGGGCGCCATCCGCCTGAAGCGCAACCTGCTGTGCCATGCGTCCTGGCGGCCCGGCACAAGGCCCGGCCACTGGCACCCGACCTTTGTCAACACAAAGGGCGAACGCTATCCCGACGAGATGGACCCGGCCGCCGTTCTGGCCATCCATGCGGACACGCTGCGCGCCGCGCGCGATGTCCTGTCCATCATGCGCGGCACCGGCATCGACGGGAAATGGGCGGGCGACGGGGGGCAGGACTGATGCGGCTGACGGCGGATCATCCCCCGATCTGGCTTGCCGGTCTTGGGCTGGCGGGATGGGCCGTGGGCCGCGTGGCGCCGCATGGGCCAGACCGGCTTGCAGCGGCGGGCCCGCCCGTGGTCCTGGCCGGGGTGGCGCTGATGATCTGGGCCGTCCTGACCCTGGTCCGGGCGCGGACCACGGTGGATCCGCATGGCCGGCCAAGCCGGCTGGTCACCTCGGGGCCGTTCCGGCTGTCGCGCAACCCGATTTATCTGGCCGACGCGCTGATCCTTGCCGGAGCCTGCCTGGCCTTTCATGCCCCGCTTGCGGCCCCGCCGCTGGTCGCGGGCTTCGCGGCGATCGTCTCGGCCCGCTTCGTCGCGTCCGAGGAACAGCGGCTGGCCCGCGCCTTTCCCCAGGCCTTCGCGGCATACCGGCAGCGAACGCGCCGCTGGCTGTGACCGCGGGCTTTCGCGCGTTGCATGACGCCGCGGGCCACGCTAACAGCAGGCGACCTTAAGACAAGAGGCTTTCATGTCGTCCCCCCTTCGCCCCGATCCCTTGAGACTTGGCATCGCCGGGCTTGGCACCGTCGGGATCGGTGTCGTCAAGATCGTCCAGAAACACGCCGATCTGCTGTCGCGCCGGACGGGCCGCCCGGTGGCGATCACCGCCATCAGCGCCCGCGACAGGCGCAAGAACCGCGATGCCGACCTGTCGGGCTATCGCTGGGAAGACGACCCGATGGCCGTGGCGACGGCCGGGGACGTGGACGTCTTCGTCGAACTGGTGGGCGGCGACGCGGGGGTCGCCAAGGACAGCATCGAGGCCGCCCTGCGGTCGGGCAAGGATGTGGTGACCGCGAACAAGGCGTTGCTGGCCGTCCACGGGCAGGCGCTTGCAGAATTGGCCGAGAGCCTGGGCCGCACCCTGCGCTTCGAGGCCGCGGTGGCGGGCGGCATCCCCGTCATCAAGGCGATGACGGAGTCGCTGGCCGGAAACGAGATCCGCCGGGTCATGGGGGTGATGAACGGCACCTGCAACTATATCCTGACGCGAATGGCCAGCGCCGGACTACCCTACGAGGCCGTGTTCGAGGAAGCCCGCCAGCTAGGCTATCTGGAGGCCGATCCGACGCTGGACGTGGGCGGCATCGACGCGGGACACAAGCTGGCGATCCTGTCGGCCATCGCCTTCGGCACGCAGGTCAACTTCGACGCGGTGGAAATCGAGGGGATCGAGCGCGTCAGCATCGACGACATCCGCCGCGCCGCCGACATGGGCTATCGCATCAAGCTGCTGGGGGTGGCGCAGATGACGCCGCGCGGGCTGGAACAGCGCATGTCGCCCTGCCTGGTGCCCGCAGACAGCCCTCTGGGGCAGCTGATGGGCGGCACGAACATGGTCGTGGTCGAAGGCGACAGCGTGGGCCAGATCGTGCTGCGGGGGGCGGGCGCGGGCGAAGGCCCGACCGCCAGCGCGGTGCTGTCCGACATCGTGGAGATCGCGCGCGGCGTGCGGCTGCCGGTCTTCGGCCAGCCTGCGGCCGGCCTGAAGGCGGCGCAGCCCGCCCGGACGGCGGTTCCGGCCGCCTATTACATCCGGCTGGAGTTGCAGGACAAGCCCGGCGCGCTGGCCAAGGTGGCGACGGTGCTGGGCGATGCGGGGATTTCCATCGACAGGATGCGCCAATACGGCCAGCACAGCCCGGACAGCGTTCCGGTCCTGGTGGTGACCCACAAGACCACGCCCGAGGCCATCGACTTCGCCATCGAGGCCCTGCCCCGCACCGGCGTCCTGGCGGGCGATCCGGTGGAACTGCGGATCGAGGAAGTCTGACGAAGAAAGGGGGCGCTCGCGCCCCCTCTTGGCCTGCGGCCAATTCACCCCCGAGGGTATTTGGACAAAGAAGAAGCTTTTCAGCCCCCGGCGATGATCCGCACATAGTTGCGGGTTTCACGGTAGGGCGGGATGCCGCCGTATTTCTGGACCGCGCCAGGCCCGGCATTGTAGGCGGCCAGCGCCAGGTTCCAGTTGCCGAACTGGTTGTACATCATCCGCAGATAGCGCGCCCCGCCCTGAAGGTTCTGCACCGGATCATGCGGGTTCACGCCCAGCTTGGCCGCCGTTCCCGGCATCAGTTGCGCCAGGCCCGTTGCGCCCTTGTGCGACCGGGCGCGCGGATTCCAGCCCGATTCCTGCTGGACAAGGCGCAGGAACAGATCCTCGGGGATGCCGTAGCGGCGCGCGGCTGCCCGGGCATGAGGGATGAAGTCGCTGCGCTTGCCGCGATAGGCGGGGATGTTCGCCGACAGCTGGATGTCGACCGAACCGGAGCTTCGGCCCCGGGGTTGCAGGCGGGCCGATTGCTGGTATTGCCCCGCCAGCCGCGAATCCATCAGCCGGGTCTGGCGGGCGAATTGCTCGGCCCTCGATTTCGATGAACTGCCCGACAGGCGCAATCCCTCGGCCCCGGCAGGCAGCGCAAGGCCTGCGATCAGCATCGCGCACAGACCCGCCTTGATGGTTGGGAAAAACATCATCCCCGTCCCTCGTTGTTGTGGGTTTTGGAGGGACTATACAGAAATCCATCCGCATCGCCAGCATGGCTTTTGGGCCAGTCCACCGGCTTTCGGCGGTTAAGCGCGCATTTGCATCGGGCATGGCGCTGCGCTAGACCGTCATCAAGAACACATATCCAAGGAGCCCGCTCATGGCAGGCAGCGTCAACAAGGTCATCCTGATCGGCAATCTGGGCCGCGATCCCGAAATCCGCACCTTCCAGAACGGTGGCAAGGTCGCCAACCTGCGCATCGCCACGTCCGAACAGTGGAAGGACCGCAACACGGGGGAACGCAAGGAACGGACCGAATGGCACAGCGTCGCCATCATGTCCGAAGGCTTGGTCAACGTCGTTGAGCGGTTTCTGAAAAAGGGCAGCAAGGTCTATGTCGAGGGCCAGCTGGAAACCCGCAAATGGCAGGACCAGTCCGGCCAGGACCGCTACACGACCGAGGTGGTGCTGCGCGGCTTCGGCGGCACCTTGCAGATGCTGGACGGCCGCGACGGCGGCGGTGCGGGCGGCGGCGGCCGCGACGGCGGCGGCTTTGGCGGCGGCTACGAGGATTACGACCGCGGCGGCTCGCCCTCGGGCGGGGGCGGCCAGGGGGGCGGCGGCCGCAGCGACTACGACGACGAGATCCCGTTCTGACGGGTTAGGTCATGTTGACAAATGGCGGATCCATAGTCGGGTCGGCGTGATGTCGATGAAGCCGAGAAAGCTTTCGGCGGTCTTGTTATAGCGCGTTGCGACCCGCCGGGCGTTCTTAAGCTTGTTGAAGCAGCGCTCGACCAGATTGCGGAGGCGATAAAGCGAGCGATCCACGCCGATGCGCCTCTTGCGCATCGGCATCACGGGCAGAACGTTTCGTGGCTTCATGCCCTCCCTGATCTTGTCTGCATCGTTGCCGCGATCTGCGAGCAGCACGCTCGGGCGAGGCGGATTGTCCGCCATCACCAGGTCGAAACCGAGATAGTCCGACGTCTGGCCCGGCGTGATCTCTGTCCTCATGGGAAGCCCGTGTGCGTTGACGAGGAGGTGAATCTTGGTCGTGAAACCACCTCGAGAACGCCCGAAACCCTGGCGCAGAGTCCCCCTTAGCACCCGCTGCCTGATGGTGCGCGCGGATGACGGTGCTGTCGATCATTTGCAGGGCATTTGGCACTGCCCCGCTTTGGTTCAGGGCCTCCAGGATGTCCTCGCAGAGGCCCGCGAGTGTCCAGCGCCGGAATTGTCGGTAGACGCTCGACCATTTGCCGAACTCGGTCGGCAGGTCTCGCCATGGTCCGCCGGTGCGGGCGATCCAGAAAATGCCATCAAGGACGAGGCGATGGTTGGTAGGCCTGCGCCCGTTCGCGTCACGGACAGCACGAATGAAATGTTCAAAGAACACCCATTTCTCGTCCGACATGAGGTCTCGTGCCAAGCAGGTCTCCTTCGCAGATACCAGCATGAATCATGACCAGATCCGGACGCAGGAGGACGGCGCCCTTGCGGATCTAGAGGCGTTGTCGCGCTTGGCGGTTTGTCTCCGGTCCCGAAGCCCCATGAAGATGATCTCGATGCGGCTGCACAATTTGTCGCACAGGCAGGCCCCGGGTGACGACTATCTCCCCAGACGGTCCTGCAATCGTGACCACGCCACAGTAGCGATCACGGCCGGCTTTCGGAGAAAGTGGAACGGAATGGGGCGCGGCGGAGTCACGGGATAGTCCAGTTCGCCCTCCGGCGTGCCAGTTGCCCAGTCTGCAAGAACCTTGCCCATAGAGGATGCGACCGCGACACCGCGCCCGTTGTAGCCCATCGCCGCCATGACGCCCGGCGCGACAAGGTTCAGGTGAGGATAGTGATCCGCGGTCATGGCGACGTAACCGCCCCATGCAAAGCGCCAGAGAACTTCACGCAGCTGGGGATAGAGCTTGATTGAGGCGTCGCGCAGGACCTGCATCTGCCGATTCGTCGCCGCGGCCGAATAGTTGCCGCGCCCGCCCATGATGAAGCGCCCTGCCGCATCCTTACGAAAATAGACGAGGAGCCGGCGGCTGTCCGAGGCTGAGTGGCCTTGAGGCAAAATTCGACTGCCTATCTCAGGGGGCAGGATGTCGGTCGCAACCTGGATCGAGCGGATCGGGACGACCGTGCGGTCCATCGGAGGGACAACGGACGATGTATAGCCGTTCGTGCATACCAGCACCTTGCGGGCCAGAACCTGACCGCCTTCGGTGCGGAGCAGGTGATCAGATCCGCGCACTTCATGTGCAATGACGCGGCTGCCCCCATGGATATCCGCTCCGGCCCGAATTGCGGCATCGGCCAAACCCAGCGCATAGTTCAGCGGATGCAGGTTACCCCCGCGCTCATCGATCATTGCTCCGCGATAGAGTTCGGTGCCCAAAAGAGCCACTGTCATATCTCGGTCCAGCATTCGCAGCGGAGCCCCTCGCCGAGACCATTGCTCAACACGGCGACGGACTACCGCATCTGCGGTCTCATTGTGGACCGGCTGGATCCAGCCCGTTTGTTTGGCATCGCATTCAATGTTCAGGCGGGCGATGAGATCGAAGACGAACTGCCCTGCCCCGCCTGACATCGCCACCATGCGGCCGCCCACTTTCGGCCCGAACTGCGCCTCGATCGTATCGGGATCCTCCTTCAGCCCCGGATTGACCTGACCGCCGTTGCGCCCGGACGCCCCCCAACCAGGAGTGTGTGTATCCAGAACAACGACCCGTTTTCCTCGTTCGGCCAGATGGACAGCTGCGGACAGTCCCGTAAAGCCTGCCCCGATCACTGCCACGTCGCACTCAACCTTCCCTCGCAGGGGCGGGCAATCCGGCGCGGGATTGGCAGTCGCCGTCCAAAGCGAGTTGGCGATGACGGCTTCTTCGTTCTGGATCATCCTGAGGGTTCCTTTCAGTAGACGGCCGGTGTGACAACCCACAAGACCTCGGCGGCCTCGCTGTCTTCGCACCAGAAGCGGATCATGCACGTAGCTTCAAAGGCAAAACTGTCTCCAGCGGTCAGACGGCGGGTATCGCCATCAACCTCGAGCATCAGATGGCCCGACAGAACGGTGCCGCATTTTGCACCACTGGGATGATTGTAGGGCGTGTCGCCGGTTGAGCCACCCGGCCGGATCACCAGCCGCATCATCTGGATGCCGGTGCAGCTGTCGGGCGTCATCAGTTCCTTGATCATTCCCTTCGCGCCAAGATCCAGCACCCGCCGCTGATGACGCCGCACGACCAGATCGTCGACCTCGTCTGTATCGGCGGTATCGAATAGCCAGCCGACCGGCATCTCCAATGCGCTGCAGATCGCCCCAAGCGATCGCACGGAAGGCATGGTCAGCCCGCGCTCTACCTGGCTGATCAACCCGATCGAGACCTCGGCACGCCGTGCGACCTCTTTCAAGGAGAGACCACGAACCTTGCGCCGCCGCCGCAGCCTGGTGCCGAGATCGACCCGGCCCGTTTCATCTGCCGCATCCGCGGGCGCCTCGTCGGTAGGGATATTGGCCGGCAGGGACATGCGTTGACAACCCGATGTTTGTTCGACCACAGTGAAACAACCTGCACGAATTTTCAATCCAGATAAACTTGTATGGGCCGGGGAGGCTGACCAATGAACAAAGTGACTCAGATGATGCGCGGTGCCGTGCTGGCGCTGACCGCCAGTGTTGCCTTCACGGGGCAAGCCTTGGCGCAGGAAACCTTCAAGGTCGGCTCGACGCCGTCAGGCGTGCCGTTCACCTTCCTTGATGTCAAAACGAACGAGATCGACGGCGTGATGGTCGATATCATCAATGCAGTCGGTGCAGAGGAAGGCTTCTCGACTGACATCGAAGCCACCCAGTGGAGCGCGCTGATCCCGTCGCTGACCTCGGGCAAGATCGATATCATTGCGGCCGCCATGTATGCGACCGAAGAGCGGGCCAAAGTGGTCGCTTTCACGGATCCGGTTTATTCCTATGGCGAGGGGCTGTTCGTCCCCAAGGACGACACAACAGCCTATGCCACACTGGACGATCTTGAGGGCAAGGTCGTCGGGGCGCAGGTCGGCACCGCGTATGTCGCGCCGCTACAGGCCAATGACAAGCTGAAAGAGGTCAAGGTCTACGACACCATCGCTGACATCATGCGCGATGTTTCGCTGGGCCGAATCGACGCGGGCTTCGGCGACCGCCCGATCGTCGCCTATCAGCTGTCGCAGGGGGCATCCGACGTGCGCCTGGTGCCTGAATATGAAAGCACCATCGTCGGCAATGTCGCCATCGCGGTGCGTCAGAACGAACCCGAACTGCTTGCGCGCCTGAACTCCGGCATCGCCAAGATCAAGGAAGCCGGCAAGCTTGACGAGATCATCGCCGAGTGGGGCATCGAGTAACACCTGCCGGGGCGGCGATGATGACCGCCGTCCTACTCTGCTGCCACTGAACAGGACATTCGCCGATGGGATTTTGGGAACGGACTGCCGATTATCTGCCGCTGTTGATGGAAGGCGTATGGCTGACACTGGTCGTCACGTTCTTTTCCGTCTTGCTCAGCACGCTGCTGGGATTTGTCTGGGCGGTGATGACCTGGACCCGCATCCCGATCCTTGTGGGGATCAGCCGCGGGTTCGTGACGATCATCCGCGGCATCCCGATCATCGTGCAACTGTTCTACATCTATTTCGTCATGCCCGAGATCGGGATCAATCTTTCCGCCATGCAGGCCGGCATCATCGGGTTGGGCATCGCCTATTCGGCTTATCAGGCCGAGAATTTCCGCGCCGGGATCGAGGCGATCGACAAGGGCCAGATCGAGGCGGCACATTCCATCGGCATGACTGATCAACTCGTCATGCGGCGCGTGATCATTCCTCAGGCCATTCGCATCGTCCTGCCGCCCTACGGCAACACGATCATCATGGTCCTCAAGGACTCATCGCTGGTCTCCACCATCACGGTGGCCGAGCTGACCCGGCAAGGACAACTGATTGCAGCCTCGACCTTTGACAACATGACAGTCTTCACGCTCGTGGCGCTGATCTACCTGGCGCTCAGCCTGCCGCTGACCTTCCTCACCCGGCATTTGGAGAAAAGGTATTCGCAGGCATGATCCAGGTTCAGGATATACACAAATCCTTCGGCAAGCTGGAGGTCATCAAGGGCGTATCGTTCGACGTCAACAAGGGCGAGGTGGTCTGCATCATCGGCCCCTCCGGCTCTGGCAAATCGACGATCCTGCGCTGCATCAACGGACTGGAAACCTATCAGCGTGGAGCGATCCTGATCGAGGGTGTCAAAGTCGATCCCGCCGACCGCTCGATCACAAGCATTCGCACCCAGGTGTCGATGGTGTTTCAGCGCTTCAACCTGTTTCCACACCGGACCGCGTTGGAAAACGTCATGGAGGGGCCGGTCTTCGTCAAGAAGGTCAGCCGGGCAGAAGCGCGTGACGAGGCGGCAGAGCTTCTGGACAAGGTTGGATTGGGGGACAAGCTGGGGGCCTATCCAGGCAAGCTGTCGGGCGGGCAGCAACAGCGCGTGGCCATTGCACGCGCTCTGGCGATGAAACCAAAGGCGATCCTGTTCGACGAGCCTACATCGGCCCTTGATCCCGAACTGGTGGGCGAGGTGCTGGCCGTCATGCGGGACGTTGCGGCCGAGGGAATGACCATGGTCGTCGTCACTCACGAGATGGAGTTTGCACGTGCTGTTGCCGACCGCGTTCTCTTTCTCGAGGGCGGGGCGATCGTGGAGCAAGGCTCGCCGCAAGAGGTGCTGCGTAACCCGCAGCATCCTCGCACCCAGGACTTCCTGCACCGCGTCATTCATCCGATGGAATGATCATGGGCAAGCTGGTCTATGTGGATGCGACTCCGCACAGCGTGCGGCTGCTTCACGATCTGGATTGCCCTGATGACATGGTCATCCATGAAGGCGATCCCGAGCCGGAAAAGCTGCGCGGCCTGATCGCGGAGGCGGAGACCGTTTGGAATGGGCATACCTATATGGCTGCGGCCGATCTGGACGCAGCACCATTGCTGCGGCGGATCATCTTCCTGGGCACGGGCGCATCCTCCTATATCGACATGGAGGCCGCTCAGGCTCGCGGCGTCTCGGTAGAGACGATCCGCGGCTATGGCGACCGGGCAGTGGGCCAGCATTCCATTGCGCTTGCGCTGGGCGCGCTCCGCCAGATCGCGACAATGGACCGCAGCATACGCGCCGGGCATTGGGAGCCGCTCGCTGGACGGGAGTTCCAGGATCTCACATTTGGCGTCGTCGGCATGGGCGGGATTGGCCGCGCGACAGCCAAGCTGGCTGCTGGCCTGGGGTTCAATGTGGTGGGATGGAACCGCTCCCCCGTTTCTGAGGCGCCCTGCCCCCCGGTGCCGCTCAATAACCTGCTGGAGACCGCAGATGTCATCAGCCTTCATCTGGCACTGACTGCGGAAACGTCGGGTATAATTGATGCAACCGCGCTGGGTCGGATGAAGCGCGATGCAGTGATCGTCAACACTGCGCGCGCGGGACTCATCGACACCCCAGCGCTCGTCGCGGCCTTGTCGGAAAGTCGATTGGGCCATGCGGCACTGGATGTCTTTGATGAAGAGCCACTGCCTGCTGATCATCCCCTGTTGCTTCTCCCGAACGTGACCGTAACAGCACATGCCGGCTTCAAAACCGACGCAGCTCTGCGTCGGTTGCTGGCAGAAGCCTTGGCGCGGGTTTGGTAAGAACGCAGCCGGTTTGGCTTCGAAGCCCAATGCGGCCCGAATGATTTTCTCCAGGTTTTGGAGGACCGCCTCCACGACCTCCGTGAAGAGCATGGCGAAGGATGCCGCCGCCTGCATGCAGATCAAGCGCTCCTCCTCATCAGACCAGCACGGCTTCTTCTGCTCCTTTGTGCAAGCCATCGAGTGCCTCAAGATGTCCATTATCGGCCAGGCACATTATCAACCACCGACTCTCGCGGTTCTTTTCCAGCCCGTGATCATGGTCGGGTGGGCGAGACCACTATGGCCAACTAGCTTCTTTACGCGAAGATCGACAAGCTGGAGCGGTTCCCGCCCGATAAGTAGATCGGCACCGTGACGTGGAACGACGCCTTTAACTCCGGCCGTATCACGAGGGGTTCTGGAGTGTGGCGTGACATCCCTCTTCATCAGAGTTTTTGCAGGAAGGCGGCTTTGAGTACGAGTACGCCTTCATATAAGCGGGCGAGATGAGCCGCACTTCATGACCTAACTTGCCCATCTTCCGGCCCAAAAATGCGCGCCGACACAGTCCCCCTTTTCCCACGACTCAAGAGGGCGGCTGGCCAAAAAAATCCACGACCTTCGTACGCAGAACTCCTCGGCAAAGAATATTTCGTTCTGCACCGTCAGCTGTATGCATTTGGAACACATTCTTTGCCCGATCGAGCCCGACCGTGATACTTTTTAACATGACGGCTCTCCCTGTGAGTCGTTGCAGACCCAACTCGGCACAAAGATACCGTCGGCGGCTGGTCAGATGGTCGACGCCACAGAGTGTCTGCTTTGGGCATACCTTATGATCTTGCCTGCCGCTTCAGGGACATCCTGTAATCGAAACGGTCACCTGGATGTTGGCTGACGCTGATGTAGATTATCCGGCCGGCCGACAGGTAACGTCTGATGATCTCCAGCGTAGGTTCGCCTGGTTGCGCGGCAATAGCTCGTGCAATGCCGGCATCGAGCAGTGCAGGTCGAATGATTTGTTGTACTTCGTCCACTTCGGTCCCGTAGCGCTGCGCAATAAGTTCTGCGATCAGACCAGGAAAGGTTCCGATCTCCGACGCGACAGCCCCAAACTCTGTGGCAATGTAGTTATCTGTCCAGCAGATTGGCGGGGCCACCGCTCCTGGTTCGGTCCTTATCACGGAGACGTCGATCCAACGGCTTCCCGGGCGGCAACCAAGTGATCGCGCCAGTTCCTCATCTGCAACTACTTCCTTGGTACCCTGCACCTCGCGATGCGTTGCGGCTCCGAAATGCGCAAGCTCCTCCATCGTGCTGGTCGAGGCTCCATAGGCGCCCGGCTTCGTCGCACTAACGCGCGTTCCGACTCCCTTCTGCCGCGTTACTAAGCCCAGGGAGACCAGCCGGTTCAAGGCTGCGCGAGCGGTCGAGCGGCTTATCTTTTGCTTGGCCGCTATTTCCAATTCAGTGGGCAGCAAAGCGCCGACGGGGTGAACCCCTTCATGGATCTCCCGAATGAGCGCATCGGCAAGCTCCGCATAGATCGGTTGTTTCTGCATTGGTCTCTCTCTTGCCATGCCGATTCTGTCACGACGGTTGACTCACGGCAATGTGCCTCTGTATGACCGAACATATAAGTTTGTACGGACATACTCCAGAAGGAGGAGATACGATGCCGACAACCGAAGCAGACACAGTGGTTGATGCTGCTGTCGAAGACGCCGAGAAGTTCGACTTCGGTTCAAAGGTCAGGTCTCTCTCTGGATGGCAAAAAGCGATGATTGGCACCCTTTGCGTGCTGTACGCGTCTTTCCACCTGCTGGTGCTAAATTTTGTGCAGCTGGATGCTTGGGTATTTCGCGCGCTCCACGTCAACATCGCCGCAGTGATTGCCTTTGCACTTTATGCCCCCTTTGGCAGGCCGGGCGGGCGCATTCCGCCGCTCGACATCCTGCTATCAGTCTTCGCTCTGGCTGCGGCAGGTTACATCTGGTGGAACCTGGAAGGCCTGATCCTGCGCACCGGCGTCTTGATGACCGCGACAGACGTCGTACTTGCAACAGCAGGTATCGTGGTGGTGATCGAGTTCGCTCGACGGACAGCCAGGCTGGCGCTGCCCATCTTGGCGGGCATCTTCATCCTTTACGGCTTTGTTGGTCCGTGGCTGCCTGGCGTCTTGTTCCACCGCGGCTACGGTTTCGGCGAGTTCACCACCTTCGTCTATTCGATGGAAGGCATTTTCGGGATCACAACCGCTGCTGCGGCCCTCTACATCGTCCTCTTCGTGCTTTTCGCCGCTTTTCTACAGGTGTCGAAGGTCGGCGACTTCTTCATGAATTTGGCTTTCGGTGCCTTTGGCCAACTCCGGGGCGGCCCAGCCAAGGTGTCGCTCTTCGGATCCATCCTGTTCGGAATGATCTCCGGCTCGGGCGTGGCGAACGTGGTGGCCTCCGGCACCTTCACGATCCCGGTAATGAAGCGGGTGGGGTACCGGCCGGCAAGCGCAGGCGCCATTGAGGCGGCAGCATCGACGGGAGGGCAGCTTACGCCGCCCATCATGGGCGCGGGCGCGTTCATCATGGCAGAGGTCACGGGAATTCCCTACACTTCGATCATCACTGCTGCGCTGATCCCCTGCATTCTTTACTACTTCGCGGTCTATGTTCACATCGACCTCGAGGCACGCAAAGAGGGGATTGAGGGACTTCCCCGCTCGGAGCTTCCTGCTCTGCGACCGATGGCACGCGATGCCTTCATTCTCGCGCCCCTGGCCCTGCTTATCGTGTTCCTCTTTGCCGGGTTCTCCATTATCTCTGCTGGCTCCTGGGGCATTGCCATCGCTGTACTGGTCATGCTTCAGCAGCGGCTCGGCCTCGACACTCGCATTCACGCGGTGCCGGTCATTGCTGTGATTGCGACGGTGCTCTTAGCTCCAAACACGGCCGCAAACACTCACGGGCTGATCGCCACCGGTGCAGGTCTCGTAACCATTGTCGCGACAGCTATGATAAGGCGGAGGACGGCTGTTACTCCTGCGCTTCACGGCACCTTTGCCGATGTCCTGGAGGCGCTCTCGATTGGCACGCGGCAATCCTTGCAGCTGGCAGCGGTGTGCGCCTGTGCGGGAATTGTCGTTGGCGTCATTGGTCTGACCGGACTTGGCGGACGGTTCTCGTCACTGCTCCTGGGGGTGGCGGGCCAGAGTGAGTTTTTGGCCCTCGTTTTCGCTATGTTGATCGCGCTGATCCTCGGAATGGGTATGCCCACCACGGCCGCCTATGCCATCGCGGCATCGGTCGTGGCGCCCGCACTGACCCGAATGGGGCTCGACGTTCTGCCCGTGCACCTCTTTATTTTCTACTTCGCGGTGATCTCCACGATCACGCCACCTATTGCCTTGTCGGCGTTTGCCGGGGCAGCGCTTGCGGGTGCGGATCCTTGGAAGACTTCTTTCAAGGCTGTCCGCTACGGTTTGGCTGCGTTCATTGTGCCATTCCTGTTCATTCACAATCAGGGCGTGCTGCTTGAAGGCAGTATCTTCGAAATCATCCGTACCACCATCACTGCGCTTCTCGGCGTCTGGGCGCTTGCCACCGCCAGTGAAGGGTGGCTGGGCGGACGGCTTCCGGCGGTTATGAGGCTTGGCCTTGTCGCGGCAGCGCTCTTGCTGATCGCAGGCGACATCTACACCGACTTTGCCGGCCTGCTCCTCGGCGCCGTTATCGTTGCTGTGCGTCGGTTCGGCCGTCGGGCGGCCGGCGCGGCCTGACCGCAAACTGATCCAAGGGAGGATATACCATGATCAGACAAACCCTCATCGGGCTTTCCATCGCCGCCGTTGCCGGGAGCACGGCGCTTGCACAAGAAGCCGCTCGATCAGATTGGCCCAACACCGTTGTCATTGGAACAGCTTCGCCTGGCGGAACTCACGCGATCTATGGCCAAGGTGTCGCGAGCCTCATTTCTGAGCATGTTGGTGTTCCGGCCTCAACCCAGCAAACCCAGGGTCCAACCCAGAACCTTGTTCTGGTCCACTCTGGACGGATCGACATCGGTCTTACCACTATGGGACCGGCCTATGAGGCGCTACAAGGTGAACTGGATCTCGATCCCGGCATCAAATACGATGACATTCGCGCGCTCTTTCCAATGTATGTAACGCCCTTCCAAGGTGCAGCACTCGAGCGCAGCGGCATTAAGTCCTTGGGCGATCTTGCTGGAAAGACCGTTGGCGCTGGGCCGCGCGGAGGAACTGGCGGAACCTACTGGGCACGGTGGTTTGATGCGCTGGGCATAACCGTCAATGTGCAGAATGGCCCGTTGGGAGACCAAACCTCCCAACTCGCGGACGGCCGACTTGATGCCGTGACCACGGCCGCTGGACTGCCGATCGCCGCGTTCAGTGAGCTTGAGACGCTCGCTCCCACAGTCTTCTTCGGGCTAACCTCCGAGGAGATTGAAACGTTGAAGTCCTCGGTTCCCTATGCCGAGGAGTTTAGGATCCCGGCCGGTACCTATTCATCGCAAGCAGAGGACATCACCACGCTCGCGATGTGGAACGTGGCTTTCGCCAGCTCCGAGATGTCAGAGTCGCTCGCCTACGAGATCGTCAAGGCGGTTTTCGAAAACCAGGAAGACCTTGTCGCCACCCACGCGTCGGCATCCGAGACGCTGCTCGAGAACGTCACGGCCAACAGCTTCCTTCCATATCATCCGGGTGCAGTCCGTTTCTACCGCGAGCAGGGCATTGAACTGCCCGAGTCACTCGTACCAGCAGAGATGACGGAGTAACCAGACCATGACTACAGCTCCGGCCCGTGTCAGCGCCATCGATTCCCCGATATGGGGCAACAGCTTCGCAGATAAGGAGATGCGCGCGATCTTCGACGGCGATGCATATATAGCGCGCTGCGTAGAGACCGAGGTGGCGCTAGCGCGGGCGCAGGCCGGGTTGGGGATAATCCCCGTCGAGGCGGCCGAGGGAATCTCGGCCGCTGCAAAAACCTGTCAGTTCGACATGGAACGCTTGCGGAGCGAGACCGAGATCGTCGGTTATCCCATTCTGCCCATCGTAGAGCAGCTCGCGCCGGCGGCAGGGGAAGCGGGACGCTTCCTCCACTGGGGCGCCACCACCCAGGATATCATGGACACTGCCACGGTTCTGCAGCTCCGTGAGGGGCTTGCCCTGATTGCCCGGCGGGTAGACGCGGTCCGGTCCGCGCTCGCAACGCTTGCCCGCAAGCACCGTGATACGCCCATGGCAGGCCGAACGCACCTTCAGCACGCGCTGCCAGTGACCTTCGGCTACAAGGCTGCCGTCTGGCTATCCTCTTTGGACCGACACGCCCGGAGGCTAGAGGAGATCGCGCCGCGTGTGACGGTGGTGGAGTTCTCGGGCGCAGCGGGCACACTCGCCTCACTCGGCTCAAGGGGGCTCGAGGTGCAGGAGGCTTTGGCTGCCCAACTGGACCTTGGGGTACCCGCAATTACCTGGCACTCCGCGCGTGACAGCGTGACCGAGGCGGTGCAACTGCTGGCGTTGATCTCGGGCAGCTTGGCCAAGATCGCCTTCGACATCTCGATCATGATGACGACAGAGCTTGGTGAGGTTTCCGAGCCTTTCGTCCGGCATCGAGGTGCGTCGAGCACGATGCCCCAGAAGCAGAATCCGGTGTCTTGCGAGCTGATCCTGGCGAGTGCGAAACTTGTCCGCAATCACGCAACCTCCATGCTGGATGCTATGGTCCACGATTTCGAGCGTGCGACCGGACCCTGGCATCTGGAATGGTCGGCCATCCCAGAGGCGTTTGCTCTTACTTCCGGCGCGTTGGCACAAGCCGAGTTCATGCTCGGCGGTTTGGTTGTGCACCCCGCCAATATGGCGCGTAATCTCGGCCAGTCCCGCGGCCTTATTGTCGCTGAAGCAGTGATGATGGCGCTTGCTTCGTATACAGGGCGCAAGGAAGCGCACGACATTGTCTACGCCGGCTGTCGCCGTGCAGTGGAAGACGATGTAAGCCTTGCTGAGGCTCTGGGCACGATACCTGAGGTGGTCGAGGCACTTGGCATCGAAGAAATCGAGCGCCTGACGGATCCGCGAAACTATCTTGGAACCGCACCTGACATGGTGGACAGGATGCTTGCAGGACGATGAGCATGAGACTGGAAGCCGATGCGTTTGGCGACGTCGAAATACCCGCTGATCGACTTTGGGGAGCCCAAACACAGCGGGCCATCGCCACTTTCGGTGCTGGTGAACCTCGACTGCCGATTGCGCTGCTACGGGCCTTTGGGCTGCAAAAATCGGCAGCCGCACGGGCGAATGCCGTACTGGGCGCTCTCGATGAAGAGCGTGCGGCGCTGATCGTACGCGCGGCAGGGGAGCTTGCCGCCGGAGCGTTTGACGATCACTTCCCGCTTCCCGTCTGGCAGACCGGAAGCGGCACCCAGACAAACATGACGGCGAACGAGGTCATCGCCAACCGCGCGAACCAGCTTGCAGGCGCTCCGTTGGGCGGCAAGCGGCCCGTTCACCCCAACGATCACGTCAACCGCAGTCAGTCGTCGAACGATAGCTTTCCGACAGTTATGCATATCTCGGCGATCATTGAAACGGAGATGCATCTTCTTCCTGCGCTACGGGATCTCGCCGCAGCGCTTGAGGATCGGGCAGCCGCCTTTTCTGATCTCGCGCGTCTGGGCAGGACCCATCTCAATGATGCTGTTCCTGTACCGTTTTCACAGGGCTTTTCGGCGGCTGCGGTGGAAATCCGCAGGATTAGCTGCCGTATGGCTGATGCCGTGGCGGATCTTCATGATCTCCCCCAAGGAGGCACCGCGGCAGGAAGCGGATTGAATGCACCCGACGGCTTCGATGAAGCCTTCTGCAGGCACCTCCAGGATGCTACTGGTCGACCTTTCCGTGCCGCCGCGGTCAAAGTCGAGGCCATGGCCGGGCATGATGCGCTTGTTGCATTGTCAGCCACCTGTGAGGCGCTCTCTGTTGCCCTTACCAGGCTCGTGAACGACATTCGGCATCTTTCCTCCGGCCCGAATGCGGGGATCGGCGAATTGATCCTGCCCGATGACGGGCTCACCTCCTCGATTATGCCGGGGAAGCGAAACGCCACCCTTGGCGAAGCGCTGCTACAGGTGTGTCATCACGTATGTGGCAACCACACCTGCCTGACACGGGGTGCCGCATCCGGTGTGTTCGAACTGAACGTGTCTAAGCCGGTGATCATCCACGCGCTGCTTGGCTCCATCGCCGCCCTTAGCCAGAGCATCCCCCGCTTCACCTCGGGCTGCTTGGCAGGCATTCGCCCGAATAAAAGGCGAATTCTTGAAAATCTCGATCGATCGATGATGGCTGCTACGGCTCTGACTCCGCATCATGGTTATGACGTCGTCGCGTCACTGATCCGGCGGGCAGAGGCTGATGGATTGACGCTGCGGGAAGCGGCCATCCAGGATGGCCTGATGACCGTGGAAGAGTTCGACCGTCTTGTGGACCCTGTTCGCCTCGCACGGGGCGGTTTGGCCGTCGTACCCTCTATCATCAACAAAGAATCCTAATGAAAATCCTTCAGATCCTTGAATCGCCCTTGCCCATCACTTCTCCGGGCGCAAATGCCATGGTGGATTTTGCAGGTCTTACGACAACTGCGGTTGCCGTCGTTTCCGACCAGATGCGCGAGGGAAAACCACTTGTTGGCTTTGGTTTTGGCTCCATAGGGCGTTGGGCTGTGGGCGGCATTCTGCGCGACCGGATGATCCCACGCTTGGTGGCGGCAGACCCGGCGGATCTGAGGGACGACTGCGGCCTAGTAGATCCATTCCGCTGCTGGGATGTGGCCATGCGCAACGAAAAGCCCGGCGGGCACGGTGACCGTGCCTCGGCCATGGGTGCGCTTGACATGGCATTGTGGGACCTGCGCTCCAAAGCCGAGGAACTTCCGCTCTACCGGCTGCTTGCGAACCGCTTTCGCAGCGGTGTGGCTGACGCCGACGTCGCAGTCTATGCAGCCGGTGGATATTATGTCCCTGGTAAAGGTGTCGAAGCGCTCGTTGACGAGCTTAAAGGCTATCTGGACCTTGGATACCGTGAAACCAAGATCAAGATTGGTGCGGCCTCATTGGCAGAGGACCTGGCGCGGATCGAAGCTGCGGTCGCGACCATGGGAGGGGGCGACCGCGTAGCCGTTGATGCCAATGGCCGCTTTGATATTCAGACCGCGCTCACCTATGCCAAGGCGCTAGAACCATTCGGGCTTCGCTGGTTCGAAGAGGCGGGCGATCCCCTTGACTACCAGCTGCAGGCCGTTCTCGCAGAGCATTACGATGGTCCGCTGGCAACAGGAGAGAACTTGTTCTCCTCCCAAGACGCACGCAATCTTCTCCGCTACGGGGGCATGCGCGCAGACCGGGACATCCTGCAGTTCGACTGCGGCCTTGCCTACGGTCTTCCAGACTACCTGCGAACCCTGGACATCATGCGCTCGCATGGCTGGAGCCCCCGAAGTGTCCACCCGCATGGGGGGCACCAGATGTCGCTGCACCTTGCGGCAGGCCTTGGGCTCGGCGGCAACGAGAGCTACCCTGGCGTGTTTCAGCCACTTGGCGGCTTTGCCGACAATTCAGAGATCAAGGACGGACGGGTAACACTGCCTGACGTGCCCGGCGTGGGATTGGAACTGAAGGGCGACCTCTGGAACTGGCTGAATGACACGTTCGATGCGTGATTGGACCTGTACCGGTTACATTCCCGTCGTCTGAGAGCGATGCTCACGAAGAGGAGACTGGATATCTGAGCGACATGTAGCAAATCATATGGCTTGCGCGAGACACCAGAGGCAGGTTCGGCTGTCGTCAGGCGGGAAGTGAGGGATCGTAACCATCCGACGTAGGCCGCGGTCGCCCTTGCGCCCGCGAAAGCAGAAGATCTCGCCCGCATGCGGATCGCGCCCGAGCCCCTGCTGAACCGTAAGTGCCAGGGTGTTCATGCCGCGCCGCATGTCCGTCACCCCGCCCGCGATCCACACACGCACCCCCGCCAGGAAGGCGATCATCAAGCGTCCAGCACCGGGAGGAGCCGGGCCAGCATCTCCGGGTCCGCAGTGGAAGGGAAGAGAAGCCGACGCCCGTTCCGCAACACGATCTCAAGCTGGATATCCAGCGTATCACGCCGCGCCACTGAGCCGTCGCGGGCACTGCCGCAGGCGCCTCTGGCGAAAGCGTCAGCGGGATGAATACCGGCGTCTCGTCGCCAAGTTCACCGTTCCGATACTGCCGCCGCCATGTCGTCAGAAGAGAGCGCGAAACACCGTGCCGCCGGGCCGTCGCCGCAACCTGACGATGCCTCAGAAAGCTCTCCTCCACGATCCGAAGCTTGTCGGCATCGCTCCAGTGCCGCCGGCGCGGCACGTCCGCGGCAGACAGAACTTCGATTCCAGGTCTGAACGTATGGTCGGCCATAAGGTCGGACTTATCACCGACGCCGAAATCCCGTCAGACGGCCTCCACCGGAGGGATACGGAACAGCCAGGCGGAGGTGAAGAAGAACAGGATCTGGAAGATCGAGTTGAAAACCACCCGACCGGCGACCTACTGGTTGTCGCCTGCATTGCCGGGTCATAGCCAAGTCTCAGCGAGCGGCCGGTGTCTTGGCGGAGGAGATGAAAACTCGACCGCCCCTCTCCGCGCAATCTTGAGGGGTAGGCTGTGTAGACCAAAGGTTGCCTAGCCTTGCATATCCATCCAGCTAGCGTTGTTCTTTCCACAGAAACAGCACCATACGGAGCTTCCTCGATTGTGGCGAAGTGCCGAACCCAGAGGAGCTGCTCCTTCAGTGTCCGGATCGCTCGTTCGGCCACGCCGTTGCCCTCGGGCTGACGAACAAAGGCGGGCGAACTGGTCATGCCGAGGAACTGGATCTCGCGCTGGAAATTGCCCGACATGTAATTAGAGCCGTGGTCGTGGCGCAGCACGAGACCCTGGGCCACGCCAGGCCCCTCGAGTGCGCCGAAGTGCCTGGCCACGCCTTGCCGGATCGGGTCCAGCGCCTCCCAGCGGCTGGCGCTGGAGGCGGCGTGGATGCCCACAAATTCGCCCGAGCAGTGGTTAACCGCGACAAAGACGTGGGCATCACCAACTTTCGCTCATTGCTCGGTGCCGTCGACCAGCAGGTGCAAGGCTCCCTGATCAGTACTGTTCAAATGGTCGACGAGGCGGCCGGATCTTGCGCGACGGTCGCCCCAGTACCGAGCGCGACGATCCGACAAAACTTCCGGTTGGAGAGCAGAAGAGCGTATAACGCCTATGAAACTTCCGGATCTCTTCCCGTGGAGCCAATTCCCCAAGCGGGAAGAACTGCCGAAAGCTCAACAAAAAACCGGATGTTCTGTGACCTTCACCAACACATACACTTCGGCATACCCGTGAGTAATCCCGTTCTGATCCGGGACGGGCGCGCGCCTAGCGCGCGTCCCGCAGCACGGCGGCCAACAGGCCGGGCCGCACGTCGTCGCTGACGAAAGCCTCGCCGATGCCGCGCGCCAGGACAAAGCGCAGGCGGCCGTCCACGACCTTCTTGTCCTGCCCCATCAGCGCGATCAGCGCCGCGTCGTCGGGCAGATCGCCCGGAATGTCGCGGATGGCGGCGGGCATTCCCATGTCGCGCAGGTGCGCCAGCACGCGCGACGGCGCTTCCTGGCTGCACAGCCCCATGCGCGCCGACAGGTCGAAGGCCAGGGCGCAGCCGATCGCCACCCCTTCGCCATGCAGCAGCCTGCCGGAATAGCCGGTCGCGGATTCCAGCGCATGGCCGAAGGTGTGGCCCAGGTTCAACAGCGCGCGTTCCCCTTGTTCGGTTTCGTCGCGCGTGACGATCCCGGCCTTCATGGCGACGGAATGGGCGACCGCGTGCTGGCGCAGGGCCATGTCGTCGCGCAGGCGAGGGGCGTTCACCTCCAGCCATTCGAAGAAACCGGCATCCCCCAGCAGCCCGTATTTCGCGACCTCGCCATAGCCCGCCAGGAAGTCGCGCGGGGCCAGCGTGTCCAGCACCGCGATGTCGGCCAGGACCAGCGAAGGCTGGTGAAAGGCGCCGATCAGGTTCTTGCCGTGGGGGCTGTTGATGCCGGTCTTGCCGCCCACGCTGCTGTCCACCTGCGCCAGAAGGGTGGTGGGGATCTGCACGAAGCGCACGCCCCGGCGCAGGATCGCCGCCGCAAAGCCCACCAGATCGCCGATCACCCCGCCGCCGAAGGCCACCACGATGTCGCGCCGCTCGACCCGCTGGTCCAGCAGCCATTCGACGCAGGCGGTCAGATGCGGCCAGCTTTTCGTCGACTCGCCTGCGGGCAGAACCAGCGCCTCGGACGCGATCCCCTCGGTTGCCAGGGAGGTCTGCAAGCGCGGCAGATGCAGCCCCGCCACCGTTTCGTCCGTGACGATGGCGACCCGGGGGCGGCGCAGCAGGGGCGCGATCTCGGCGCCCGCGCGGTCGATCAGGCCCGCGCCGATGCGCACGTCATAGGCGCGATCGCCCAGGGGCACATGAACGGTGACGGGTTCGGGATGATGGGTCATGGCGTCTCGGTCACAAGGTCGGGGTCGGCGGCGCGGATGGCGTCCAGAAGCCGGGTCGTGGCGGCATCGACGCTGTCGCCGGACCGGGCGGGAAAGGTCAGTTCGGCCAGGGCATAGGTCGGATCGCGTTCGGCCAGCAGGCGGGCCAGCGTGCCTCTGGGATCGGGGGTTTGCAGCAGGGGCCGCGTGCTGCGCTGGCGCACCCGGTGCCACAATGTTTCCAGGTCGCAGGCCAGCCAGACCGACAGGCCAGCGGCCTTGATGGCCGCGCGGTTGCGGTCCTGCATCCAGGCCCCCCCGCCGGTCGAGATCACGCGCGGCGATTCCCTGAGAATGCGCGCGATCACCTGCGCCTCGCGGTCGCGGAAGAAGGCCTCGCCGTCCCGGGCGAAGATCTCGGAAATGGACATGGCCGCCGCCGTCTCGATCTCGACATCCGAATCGGTGAAGGGCACATGCACCCGCCGGGCCAGTTCCGACCCGAGCGCGGTCTTGCCCGCCCCCATCATCCCGACCAGCACGATATGACGCCTCAGGCGCTGGCGCATGTCCGTCCCCCGTTTCTTGGCCCGACTGAATGGCGTGATCTTTCGGAAAATGCCATATATATTCCGGCCGGGCCGGCGGAAGACCGGTCCGAGACACGAAAAACAACGACGAACGAGGCAAAATTCGATGCGGCTGCTCAAGGTTCTGGTGGTGCTGATTCTGGCGGCGGTGATCGGTTTGGCCGGTTACGCCTATTTCGGCGACATGCAGCCGGTCCGGTCCGAGGTGCGCAGCCCCGTCAGCGGCGCCCCTGCCCCGGCGCCCGCCGCAAACGGGGCGGAGGCCGAGTGACGGGCCGCCGTTCCCGCCTGCTGCCGCTGGCCCTTGCGGTTGGCCTGTGCGGCCCTGCCGGGGCCGAGCCGCCGCTGTCGGCCAGCGACTGGCTGTCGGGCAGCGTGCGCGGACCGGACCGCGAAAGCTCGGCCTGGCGGCCCGGCGACAAGCCGCCCCCCGGCCTGCCCGGCGCGCCCGGTCCCAAGCCGGTTGCCACCACGGGCGCGGTGGGATCGGTTCAGGTCACGCGCCTTGGCAACGGCAATCCCGACGCCGCGGGCCTGATGACGCCGCGCAAGGCGGGTCTTCCCCCCACCCTGTGGCAGGGCAGCAGTCCCGCCGTGCTGGCCGACCTGATCCTGCGCACTCCGGCGCGGCTGCCTGCGATGAACGCGCTGCTGAACCGCGTTCTTGTCACGCAGTTGATCCCGCCTCCGGCGGAACCCGGCGCGCCGCAGGGAACGCTGTTCCTGGCCCGCGCCGACCGCCTGCTGGATGCGGGCGCGCTGGACCGGGCGCAGGCCCTGCTGATCGCCGCCGGGCCCAGCGACCCCGAGATCTTCCGCCGCCTGTTCGACATCGCGCTGCTCAAGGGGGACGAGGGGCGGGCCTGCGACATCATGAACAACACCCCCGGCATCGCCCCCAGCTTTGCCGCGCGGATCTTCTGCCTGGCGCAGACGGGCGATTGGGCCGCCGCCGCGATCAGCCTGCACGGGGCGGAAAGCCTGAACCTGCTGGACCGGCGCCAGGCGGTGCTGCTGACGCATTTCCTGGACGATGCCTATGTGGACAGCGACCAGGCGCTGCCCCCGTCCGACCGCATGACGCCCTTGGATTTCCGCATCCGCGAGGCGATCGGCCAGCCGCTGCCCACCTCGTCCCTGCCCATCGCCTTTGCCCATTCCGACCTGCGCCCGATGAACGGCTGGAAGGCCCGCCTGGAAGCGGCCGAGCGTCTGGCCCGCGCCGGGGCCATTCCGCCCGCCACCTTGCGCGCCCTTTACAGCGAACAGAAGCCCGCGGCCTCGGGCGGGGTCTGGGAACGCGCCGGGGCGATGCGCACGCTGGAAGCGGCGCTGGCGGGCGGCGATCCGTCGCCGGCCCTGCCCCAGGCCTTTGACGAGTTCCGCATGGCCGGCATGGCCGACGTGCTGGCCGCCATGATCGCCGCCGACCTGCCGGAAGGCGGCACAACAGGCCGGCCGGCCGAGATCGCGGCATGGTTGCGGCAATGGCAGGGCCTGCCGACCCCCGTGCCGCTTGTGCTGGATCCGGCGCTGAAGGCCGACCCGGCGGCGGCCCCCGGCACCCACAAGGGCGAGGCGCTGCTGACCGCCATGGCCGATGTGGACGCGGGGCTGGACGGCGACCTGCCCCGCGCCGGGCGCGGCCTTGCCATCCTGCGCGCGCTCGGGCTGACGGCCGAGGCCGATCTGGCGGCCGCGCAGCTGTCGCTGTTGCCGGTGATGCGGCAAGACCCATGATCGCCGACCATCGCGCCATCTCGGCCTTTCTGGACGCCAAGGCCGCTGAATCCGGCTCTGCCCGCAACACGGTGCTGGCTTACGGCCGCGACCTGCGCGACCTGTCGGACTGGCTGGCCGCGCGCGGGCTGGCCCTGGCCGACCTGACCCGCGAACGGGTCGAGGATTACTTGGCCCATTGCGACGCCCAGGGCCTGTCGCGGGCGACACGGGCACGGCGCCTGTCGGCGATCCGGCAGTTCACGCGTTTCGCGCTGGAGGAAGGCTGGCGCGACGACGACCCCGCCATCCGCATCAGCGGGCCGGGCCGCGCCCGGCGGCTGCCCAAGACCCTGGACCGGGCCGAGATCGACGCCCTGCTGGCCGCCGCCCCCCAGGTCGGGCGCACGGATGCCGAACGGTCCCGCAACCTTTGCCTGATCGAGCTGCTTTACGCCACGGGGATGCGCGTCAGCGAACTGGTGACCTTGCCGGTCGCCGCCTGCCGGGGCGATCCCAGGGTGCTGCTGATCCGGGGCAAGGGCGACAAGGAACGCATGGTGCCGCTGACCCCGCCCGCCCGTCGCGCATTGTCGGCCTGGCTGGCGGTCCGCGACAATGCGGCCAGGGACAGCGCGCTTGGACGCCTTGTCGCGGGCAAGGGCGCGCGCTGGCTGTTTCCCGCCCCCGGCGCGGCAGGCCACATGCCCCGCCAGACCTTCGGGCGGCTTCTGAACGACATGGCGGTGGCCGCCGGCCTGTCGCCGTCGCGCGTGACGCCGCATGTCATCCGCCACGCCTTCGCCACCCATCTGCTGGAAGGCGGTGCCGACCTGCGGTCCATCCAGACCCTGCTGGGCCATGCCGACCTGGGCACGACCGAGATCTATACCCATGTCCTTGACGAGCGGATGCGCGATCTGGTTCTGACCCATCATCCCTTGGCGCGCAGGGGCGGCATGGCAGGCTAGAACAGGAACCTTGCCGCCCGGACGGCAAGGTCCCTGGCGCCATCGAACATGGTCGCGAACTGGAACGTCACCAGAAACAGCAGGGGATATTCCATTTCCGGCCGGATGGTCCAGTTGCGGCGTTCGCGCTGTTTCTGAACGATGCGCGCCAGAACCGGCATCACGGCAAAGGCGATCACCGTCCCGACGATCGCGCCCACCACCACGTCGCTGAGAAAATGCATCCCGAAAAGAACGCGCGCCGCGCAGACCAGGAACGCCGCATGCAGAAACAAGGCGATGCCCGCACGACGCGAGATCAGGAAGATGCATCCGGCAAGAACAAAAAACATGACGGCATGGTCGCTGGGCATCGAACTCCATTCCTCGAGAAAGACCGATGTTTGGACCTCGGCGCCCATGACCTCCGCCGTGGCGAGGGGACGTGGCCGGAACGGCATGAAATTCGCCAGAAGCCGCCCTGCAAGGATGGCGACCATCGCGGTCAGCAGCGTTGCGATCAGCCGGGAATGCTTTCCGGGTTGCCCATCGTTCCGAAACCACAGATACCAGAAGACGGCAGCCGGCACCGCACCCTTGACCAGGCCGTTGCCCACAAAAGGCGCCATGATGCCGCGGACCAAGCGCGATTGTTCAGTCCAGTCGATCACGTTTCTTGAAATGGAAAAGTCGATTTCTGCCAATGTGCCGAACAAGGACGACATTCCAACCCCAGCAATATCAAATTCGCTTCTGACACAAATATGTTACAGAACTGTTTACCTCCACGGCAACAAAGAATGAGTTTTTCCGTTAACGACTGCGGCCCAAGCGGAGCGGGCGCATGAAACCCCAGCATCGCCTTGAACCGGCAGGGGATCTGCGCCCCGCCGGCACGCAAACGACCGGGATCATGCTGCTGCTGGCCGCGATCCTGGGCTTCACCATGATGGACGCAACGGCGAAGCACCTGACGCAGACCTATCACCCGGGCCAGGTGGTCTGGGCGCGGTTCGTCGGCAACCTGCTGATCTTCGCGCTTATCTTCCGCGCCGCCATGTTCCCGCTGCTGCGCACTCGCCGCCCCGGCCTGCAATTCGCACGCGCCCTGATGCAGCTGGGTTCGGTCGGGCTGTTCTTTTCCTCGCTCCAGGTGATCGGCCTGGCCGAGGCGACGGCGATCATGGACCTGAACCCGGTGCTGATCACGCTGGGCGCGGCGCTGTTTCTGGGCGAAAGGATCGGCCCGCGGCGGCTGGCGGGCATCGGCGCGGCCCTGATCGGCGCGCTGATCATCATCCGTCCCGGCATGGGCGTCTTCCAGCCCGCGGCCCTGCTGCCCCTGGCGGGGGCCTTCACCTATGCGGCGGGCGCCCTGCTGACGCGAATGGCGCGCGCGGATTCGGTCGCCACATCGGTCATGTGGTCGGCGGTCGTGGGCAGCGCGCTGACCTCGCTGGTCGCGCCCTTCGTCTGGCAGCCCATCGCCCCGTCCGACCTGTGGGCCTTTGCGCTGCTGGGCGTCTTCGGCACGCTCAGCCAGTATCTGCTGGTCCGCGCCTTCGCCACGGCCGAGGCAGGGGTGCTGGCGCCCTTCGGCTATACCGGGTTGATCTGGGCGGGGCTGTGGGGCTGGCTGCTGTTCGGGCAGCTTCCCGATCTCTGGACCGTGGCGGGCGCCGCCCTTATCGTGGCGGCGGGCCTTTATGTCTGGTCCCGAGAAGCCCGCGCGGCACGAAAGACCCCATGAGCCAGCCCGATACACCGCCCCTGTCCGACCGCATCGCCAACGCGGCCTTCCTGTCGGTGATCGGGCTGGCGCGCCTGCTGCCCTATGACAAGCGCATTCCCGCCGTGGGCTGGCTGTTCGCGCATGTGCTGGCGCCCCTGGCCGGGTGGCGCCGGCGCATCCGGGAAAACCTGGCGCTGGCCCGTCCCGACCTGACGGCGGAGGAAGTCAGGGCGCTGACCCGCGCCGTTCCCGACAATGCAGGCCGGTCCGTGGCCGAGATCTATTCGGGCGAGGAATTCACCCGCCGCATCCACGACGCCGACCCGCTGGAAGGCCCCGGCCTGCCCGCCCTGGAGGCCGCGTTCGACGCGCAGCGCCCCGTTATCGTCGCTTGCGCCCATTTCGGCAATTACGACGCCATGCGCGCGGCCCTGGCGGGGCGCGGCTGGCCGGTGGGCGCCCTGTACCGCCCGATGAACAACGAGGCGTTCAACCGCCACTACATTCCCGCCATCCATGCCATTGCGGAACCCCTGTTTCCGCGCGGACGATCGGGCCTGACCTCGATGCTGCGGTTTCTCAAGGGCGGCGGCTGGCTGGCGCTCGGCTTCGACCAGTATGATCGCCATGCGCCGGAACTGTCCTTCTTCGGCCTGCCCAGCCGAACCGTGCTGACGCCTGCGGAACTCGCGCTGCGCTATGACGCGCTGCTGGTGCCGGTGCATGGCATCCGCCGCCCCGACGGGCTGCGGTTCCGCGTGCGTGTGGGCGAACCCGTCGAGCACGGCGAACCGGCGGCGATGATGCAGGCGCTGAACGACGATCTGGAAATGCTGGTGCGCCGGCACATGGACCAGTGGTTCTGGGTCCACCGCCGCTGGAAATGACAGGAACGCACAACCGCTGCGCATGCACGCGCCTTGCGGCGCGGTCGGGCCGGCCCCTACATCGCAGGCGACGCGCATCCTGCGCATAAAGGGATAACCATGAAGAAGATCGGCTTTCTGTCCTTCGGCCACTGGTCGCCCGAACGCGGTTCCCAGGTCCGCACCGCCCGGGACGTGCTGCTGCAATCCATCGACCTGGCGGTGGCCGCCGAGGAACTGGGCGCGGACGGCGCCTATTTCCGCGTCCATCATTTCGCCCGCCAGCTTGCCTCGCCCTTTCCCTTGCTGGCCGCCGTCGGCGCGCGCACCAGCCGGATCGAGATCGGCACCGGCGTTATCGACATGCGCTATGAAAACCCGCTCTACATGGTCGAGGACGCGGGCGCGGCCGACCTGATTTCCGGCGGGCGCTTGCAGCTCGGCATCAGCCGGGGCAGCCCGGAACAGGTGGTCGATGGCTGGCGCCACTTCGGCTACCGGCCCGCCGATGGCGAAAGCGACCAGGACATGGCCCGCCGCCATACCGAGGTCTTCCTGCAACAACTCGAAGGCAAGGGCTTCGCCCGCCCGAATCCCCGCCCGATGTTCCCGAACCCCCCGGGACTGCTCAGGCTGGAGCCGCATTCCGAAGGGCTTCGCGACCGCATCTGGTGGGGCTCGGCCTCGGACGCCACGGCCGAATGGGCGGCGCGGATGGGCATGAACCTGCAAAGCTCGACCCTCAAGGTGGACGAATCGGGCGAGCCGTTCCACGTCCAGCAGGCCCGCCAGATCCGTGTCTATCGCCAGGCCTGGGCGGCCGCGGGACACGAACGCACGCCGCGCGTGTCGGTCAGCCGGTCGATCTTCGCCCTGGTCAGCGACATGGACCGCCGTTACTTCGGGCGCGGCGGCAAGGACAGCGACCAGATCGGCAACATCGACAACTATCGCGCCGTGTTCGGGCGCGGCTATGCCGACGAGCCCGACCGCCTGATAGAGCAACTGCGCGAGGACGAAGCCATCGCCGAGGCCGACACCCTGCTGCTGACGGTGCCCAACATGCTGGGGGTCGATTACAACGTCCATGTCCTCGACAGCATCCTGCGCCACGTCGCCCCGGCGCTCGGCTGGCGCTAGCCCAGCCCGGTTTCGCGCAGATACAGCCTGACCGCGTCCGCCACATGGCGGAAGCGGTCGCCGCCCAGCTGCCTGCCGCCGTACCACCGCGTCACGATCACCACATGATCCCGCAGCCCGGCGCGGTCCAGCATTTGCAGGATCAGCGCGCCCGCGCCCGCCTCTCCGTCGTCGTCCTTGACCGGCTCGCCCGACAGGATCGCGGCCCAACTGTTGTGCGTCGCCTTGGCGAACCGCTTGTTGCGCTTCAACCCGGCCAGCAGCGCCTGCGCCTCGGCCCGGCTGGCCGCCGCCCCGCCCGACACCGCATAGCGCGACCCCCGGTCCGAGATGATCTTGTCGAAGACCTGCATTCACCTTTGCCCAAATATCCTGGGGGGATCGCGAAGCGATGGGGGCAACGCCCCCTTAGCCCCGCCGCCGCACATACAGCTCCAGCCGGTGGTGGACGATCTCGTATCCCATTTCCGCCGCGATCTCGGCCTGCAACCGCTCGATCCGGTCGTTGATGAACTCCATCACCTCGCCCGTGTCCACGTCGATCATGTGGTCGTGGTGGCGCTGGTCGGCGGCCTCCCACCGGGCAGGCTCGCCCTGGAACTCCAGCTTCTCGATCACGCCCTGGGTCTGCAATGTGGTCAGGGTCCGATACACCGTGGCCAGCGACACGCCCGCCCCCGCAATCTCGGCCCGGCGGTGCAGTTCGGCGGCGTCGGGATGATCCTCGCTGCCGGCAATGACGCGCAGCAGCGCGGCGCGCTGCCGCGTCACCCGCACCCCCGCGTCGCGCAGGGCCTGTTCCAGCCGTGTTGCCCGGTTCTCCATGGAACCTCCATGCCGCATCCCGCGTTCAGTTGCAACTAATTCTCATCTATTGACAGTTGCGAATCGCTCTCACATAACTTGGGCATGAACCACAGTTGCCGGAACCCCAAGCTGATGACACTGCCGCTGGCTGCGGCCCTGGCTGCCTGCCTTGCCCTGCCCGCCCATGCCGAACGGCTGAAGGTCGCGACCACCTTCACGATCATCGCCGACATGGCCCGCAATGTCGCGGGCGACGCGGCCACGGTCGAATCGATCACGAGACCGGGCGCGGACATCCACAACTATCAGCCGACCGCTGGCGACATGGTGCGGACCTGGGACGCGGGGCTGATCCTCGCGAACGGGTTGAACCTCGAATCCTGGTTCCAGCAGTTCATCGACCAGTTGGGCGATGTGCCCGTCGCGGTGGTGAGCGACGGCGTGCAGCCGATGTCGATCACCGGCGGGGATTACGACGGCAAGCCCAATCCCCATGCCTGGATGGCGCTGGAATCCGCGCTGATCTATGTGGACAACATCGCAGCGGCGATGGCCGGCGCCGATCCCGCCAATGCCGCGTCCTACCGGGCCAATGCCGAAGCCTACAAGGCGCAGATCACCGCAACCATCGCCCCCCTGCGCGATGCCGCCCGTTCGCTGCCCGCCGATCGCCGCTGGCTGGTCACGTCCGAAGGCGCGTTTTCCTATCTCGCCCGCGATTTCGGCCTTCGGGAACTTTACCTTTGGCCGATCAATGCCGATGCGCAGGGCACACCCCAGCAGGTGCGCCACGTGATCGACGTGATGCGGGAAAACGACGTGGGCGTGGTGTTCTCGGAATCCACCGTGTCCGACCGCCCCGCCCGCCGCGTCGCGGCCGAAACCGGCGCGGCTTACGGCGGTGTTCTTTACGTGGACAGCCTGTCCGAGGCGGACGGCCCCGTCCCCACCTACCTGGACCTGCTGCGCGTCACTTCGGAAACCATCGTGAACGGATTGCAGCATGACTGAAGGGATCGAGGTCAAGGGCCTGACCGTCGCCTACCGCAACGGCGTGACCGCCCTGCGGGATGCCGGCTTCACTGTCCCGCAAGGCTCGGTCACCGCCCTGGTCGGCGTCAACGGCGCCGGCAAGTCGACGCTGTTCAAGGCCCTGATGGGCCTTTTGCCCCATGCCTCGGGCCAGGTGCGCATTCTGGGCCAGACCGTCGAGCAGGCGCTTGCGAAAAACCTCGTGGCCTATGTCCCGCAGGCCGAGGAAGTGGACTGGACCTTCCCCGTCCTGGTCCAGGACGTGGTGATGATGGGCCGCTACGGCCATATGGGCTTTTTCCGCCGCGCCCGCCCCGTCGACCGGCAAGCGGTGGACGCGGCGCTTGCCCGCGTCAACATGGCCGGCTTCCGCAGCCGCCAGATCGGCGAACTGTCGGGCGGCCAGAAGAAACGCGTCTTTCTGGCCCGCGCCATCGCGCAAGAGGCGCGCGTGATCCTGCTGGACGAACCCTTCACCGGCGTGGACGTGCAGACCGAACAGGCGATCATCGCCCTGCTCAAGGACATGCGCGACGAAGGCCGGGTGATGCTCGTGTCCACCCACGACCTCGGCTCGGTCCCGGAATATTGCGACCGGGTGGTGATGGTGAAGGGGACGGTGCTGGCCAGCGGCCCGACCGAGACGACCTTCACCCCGGAAAACCTGCGCCATGCCTTTGGCGGCGTGCTGCGCCATTTCGTGCTGGGCGGCGCGGCGCTGCACGACGACGCCGACCAGCGCAGCCTGGATGTCTTCACCGACGACGAACGCCCGGCTGTCTTTTACGACCAGCGTGCCCGCAGGAAGGACGAATGACCCAAGCCTGTTCACCTTTGTCCAAATATCCCACGGGGGTGCGGGGGTGTGAAACCCCCGCATGCGACGCCTGATGTGGGAAACCCTGCTGATCCCCTTCACCTACGGCTACATGGCGAACGCCATCTGGGTTTCGGCCCTGGTGGGCGGCGTCTGCGCCTTTTTGTCGGCCTATCTGATGCTCAAGGGCTGGAGCCTGATCGGCGATGCCCTTTCGCACTCCATCGTGCCCGGGGTCGCTGCCGCCTACATGCTGGGCCTGCCCTTCACCCTCGGCGCCTTTGTGTCGGGCGGGCTGGCCGCGCTGACCATGCTGTTCCTGAACAGCCGCACGGGGCTCAAGGAGGACGCGATCATCGGCCTGATCTTCACCGGCTTTTTCGGGATTGGGCTGTTCATGATCTCGCTGAACCCGGTGGCGGTCGATCTTCAGGCGATCACCATGGGCAACATCCTGGCGATCTCGCCTGGCGACACGGCGCAACTGGCGGCCATCGGCGGTGTGTCCCTGGCGATCCTGCTGGCGAAATGGCGCGACCTGATGGTGGTCTTCTTCGACGAAAGCCACGCCCGCACCATCGGGTTGCGCCCCGCGCGCCTGCGGGTGCTGTTCTTCACGCTGCTGGCGGCGTCCACCGTCGCCGCGATGCAGACCGTGGGGGCCTTTCTGGTCATCGCCATGGTGGTGACGCCCGGCGCCACCGCCTATCTGCTGACCGACCGCTTTCCGCGCCTGATCGCGCTGTCGGTGGCCATCGGCACGCTGACCTCGGCCATGGGGGCCTATGTCAGCTTCTTCCTGGACGGCGCGACGGGCGGCATCATCGTGGTTCTGCAAACGCTGATCTTCCTTCTGGCCTTCGCCTTCGGCCCCACCCACGGCCTGCTGGCCAGCCGCCGCCGCATCCGCGAGGCCGCTCGATGACCTGGCTCACCGCACCCTTCGCCTATCCCTTCATGGTCGAGGCGATGCTGATCACCGTCATCGTCAGCCTGCCCGCCGCGCTGCTCAGCTGCTTTCTCGTGCTGAGGGGATGGGCGCTGATGGGAGGCGCCATCAGCCACGCGGTCCTGCCGGGGATCGTGCTGGCCTATCTGGCCGGGATCCCGCTGCTGATCGGGGCCTTTGTCGCGGGCATGATCTGCGCCCTGTCGGCGGGCTGGCTGGACGCCAACAGCCGGGTAAAGCCCGACACCACGCTGGGCGTCGTCATGGCGGGCATGTTCGGCCTGGGGATCGTGATCTATACGCAGTTCCCAAGCGACGCGCACCTGAACCATATCCTGTTCGGCAACATCCTGGGGGTGGGGCGCGACGACTTCGTTTCGGCCGGGTCGATCTCGGCGGTGGTCGGGCTGGCGCTGGTCCTGAAATGGCGGGACTTCGCGCTTCTGGTCTTCGATCCCGTGCAGGCGCGCGTGGCGGGGCTGCCGACGGCCTGGCTGCATTACGGAATGCTCGCGATGATCTCGGCCGTCGTGGTGGCGATGCTGTCGGCCGTGGGCATCATCCTGTCGGTAGGGTTGCTGATCGCGCCGGGGGCCATCGCCTTTCTGCTGACCTCGCGGTTGCAGGCGATGCTGGCGCTGTCCGTCGCGATTGCCGCCGGGTCAAGCCTGGTCGGCATCTGGGCCAGCTTCTGGCTGGACAGCGCGCCCGCGCCCACTATCGTCGTGGTGATGACCGCGCTGTTCGCGCTGGTCTTCTTCTGGCGGCAAGCGGCGGGGGACCGGACCGCCGCAACCTGACGCCGCAACCTGACGGAGGACGCGATGCTGCCGGACCGCACGACCTTCCCCCGGGATTTCACCTTCGGCGTGGCGACCTCGGCCTATCAGATCGAGGGGTCCGCCCATGGCGGCGCAGGGCCTTCGCATTGGGACACCTTCGCCGCCATCCCCGGCACCATCGCGGATGGCGGCAACGGCAGCCTCGCCTGCGACCATTACCACCGCTGGCCCGAGGATCTGGACCTGATCCGCGAGGCAGGTTTCCAGGCCTATCGCTTTTCGACATCCTGGGCGCGGGTCATGCCGGACGGCGCAACGGTGAATGCCGAGGGTCTGGATTTCTATGACCGGCTGGTGGACGGAATGCACGAGCGGGGCCTGGCGCCGCACCTGACCTGCCATCACTGGGAACTGCCCGCGGCATTGGCCGACCTTGGCGGCTGGCGGAACCGCGACATCGCCGGACGCTTCGCCGACTACTGCGCGGTGATCCACCGCAGGCTCGGCGACCGCTTGGCCAGCACCGCCACCCTGAACGAGCCCTGGTGCATCGCCTGGCTGTCGCATTTCCTGGGCCAGCACGCGCCGGGCCTGCGCGACATCCGCGCGGCCGCCCGCGCCATGCACCATGTGCCGCTGGCCCATGGCGCGGCCATGGAGGCGCTGCGGGCGGAGGGCGCGCGAAACCTCGGCATCGTGCTGAACTTCGAGACCGCGCAGCCCGCCGACGCCAGCCCCGGCGCCATCCGCGCGGCCGAAGTCCAGGACGCCATCTACAACCAGTGGTTCATCGGCGCCCTGACGGGCCAAGGCTATCCCCTCGCGGCGCTCGAGGGGCTGGAGCCGCACCTTCCCCGGGACTGGCAGGCGGACATGGACGGCATCGCGCGGCCGCTCGACTGGCTGGGCGTCAATTACTACACCCGCCGCCTTTATGCGTCAGGGGCGGGCCCCTGGCCGGGGGGCGAGGCCGTGGACGGCCCCCTGCCCAAGACGCAGATGGGATGGGAAATCCGCCCCGAAGGCCTGACCGAGTTCCTGACCCGCCTTGCCCGCGACCATGTGGGCGACCTGCCGATTGTCGTCACCGAGAACGGCATGGCCGAAGCCGCAGGCCCCGACATCGCCGCCGACCCCGGCCGCATCGCCTTTGTCGGCGATCACCTGCGCGCCGCGCGGGCGGCAATGGACCAGGGCGTCAACCTGCGCGGCTTCTTCTATTGGTCGCTGCTCGACAATTTCGAATGGGGTTGGGGCTATGGCCCGCGCTTCGGGCTGGTCCATGTCGATTACGAAACCATGGCCCGGACCCCCAAGGCCAGCTGGCACGCCTTCCGCGCCATGCTGCGGGGTTAGCGCCTTGGTTGCGCGCACCCCGTCCAGCCGCTATCTGAAAGCCTCAACGGATTGCCAGGGGGCCACCATGATCGTCATCGCCGCCGCCATTGTCGGGGCCTTCCTGGGCTGGCGCCGGGCCGGGCAACTGGGGGGTCTGCCGCGCGACCGCGCGCAATACGCGGCGGGTTTCGGCATGGCCTTCGCGCTGGCAGGGTTGTTCGCCACCGTCATCCTGGACCGGATGATCTGATGTTCGTCCCTTTTCTCGACAGCCTGCGCCGGCAAGGGGTTCCGGTCTCGCTGCGGGAATGGCTGGACCTGATGGCGGGGATGGGGGCCGGGGTCGCGGACTGGACCGTCGATGGCTTTTACCACCTGGCGCGCCTGGCCCTGGTCAAGGACGAACGCCACATCGACCGCTTCGACCGCGCCTTCGCCGAGGCCTTTGCGGGACTGGAAACCATTCCCTTGGAGGCCCTTGTCACCGAACAGGCGATCCCCCGCGAATGGCTGGAAAAGCTGGCCGAGAAACTGCTGACCGACGAGGAAAAGGCGCAGATCCAGGGCGCCGGCAGCTTCGAGGAGCTGATGCGCAAGCTGCGCGAACGGCTGGCCGAACAGCAGGGCCGCCACCAGGGCGGCAGCAAATGGATCGGAACGGGCGGCACCTCGCCCTTCGGCGCCCATGGCTACAACCCCGAAGGGGTGCGCATCGGCCAGGACGAATCCCGCCACCGCCGCGCGGTCAAGGTCTGGGACAGGCGCGACTTCCGCGACTTCGACGACGGCGTGGAACTGGGCACCCGCAACATCAAGGTGGCGCTGAAACGCCTGCGGCAATGGGCGCGGCACGGCGCGGCGGACGAACTGGACCTGCCCGCCACGATCCGCGCCACCGCCGACCACGGCTATATCGACGTGCAGACCCGGCCCGAGCGGCGCAACGCGGTCAAGGTGCTGCTGTTTCTGGACGTGGGCGGGTCGATGGACGACCATATCCGCGTCGTGGACGAGCTGTTCTCGGCCGCCCGGGCCGAGTTCAAGCACATGGAGCATTTCTATTTCCACAACTGCCTTTACGAAGGCGTGTGGACCGACAACCGCCGCCGCTGGACGGAACAGACGCCCACCTGGGACGTGCTGCACCGTTTTGGCCGGGACTACAAATGCATCTTCGTGGGCGACGCCTCGATGTCGCCTTACGAGATCGCCGTGCCGGGCGGGGCCAACGAACACTGGAACCCTGAACCGGGCGAGGTCTGGCTGCGCCGCGCCGCCGAGACCTGGCCCGATCATGTCTGGCTGAACCCCGTCCCGCAGGCGCATTGGGGTTACACCCAGTCCATCGCCATGATCGGCCGGATCTTCGAAAACCGCATGATGCCCCTGACCCTTGAAGGGCTGACGCAGGCCATGCGGACCCTGGGATGACCCAGGATCGCTCCGCACCGCCGACCGTGTCGCGGGCGGGTCCGGCCTGCCGCAGCACCGCCCCGCCTTGGCGGCGGCGCGGGCCAAGGCGCCCGGACCGCGATCAGCCTGCTTGCGGGACATCCGCCGGCCCGAGGCTTCACCGCGGCGAAAGCGCCGCACGGTGGCGCCGGCCGGGGGGCACGCGGCTGACGATTGCGTGGCGGGTTCCGCGGATGGGCTGGTGCCGGGGTCGCGGCCTGCCCATATAACGGTAATGCTGAAGTTCACGCCGATCATCCTGCTGATCCTGTATCTGGCCGCCGTCTGGTTCTTTTCCCTGTGGCGGCTGAAGCAGGATCTCGACCAGCGATCGACGCCCCTGAACCACCCGCGCCTGACGCCCATGCTGGAACGGCTGGGCCGGGCGATGGACCTGCCTCCCGTCCGCGCCCATGTCTACGAGGTCGAGCCCGTGAACGGTCTTGCCGCCCCCGACGGGCGCATCTTCCTGACCCGAGGCTTCATCCGCAAGCTGGACGCGGGCGAGGTCACGCCCGAGGAACTGGCCAGCGTCATCGCCCACGAGCTGGGCCATGTCGCCCATGGGCACGCGCGGCGGCGGATGATCGACTTCGCGGGCCAGAACGCCATCCGCATGGCGCTGGCCGGGGTGCTGGGCCGCATCGTCCCGGGCCTGGGCGTGTGGATCGCGGGACTTGTCGCCGCCGCCGTCGCGGCCCGCCTGTCGCGCGACGACGAATTCGAGGCCGACCGTTTCGCAAGCGCCCTGCTGATCCGGGCCGGGCTTGGCACCGGGCCGCAGATCTCGCTGTTCCAGAAGCTCGACCGGTTGACCGGCGGGCGCGCGGGCCAGGCCCCCGCTTGGCTGCTGTCCCACCCGCCGGTGGCCCGCCGCATTGCCGCCATCCAGTCGCAGGAAACCCGCTGGCGGCAAGGCTGAAGGCGCGGGACGGATTGCGCTTGCGACACCCCGAGGTTGTCCTATGCTGCGCCCGCACCACTGGACAGCATGATGACGCGCCCCTTCCGCCGCCGGGTTCTGTATCTTCCCGGCTTCGATCCGATGCCTCCCCGGCGCTATCGCGAGATGTATCGCCGCGAATCGCGAAAGCAGGCGCGGATCAGCGGCTACGACCTGATCATGGAACGGCCCGCCCGGGGAACGCCTTTCGGCTGGCAGACGCGCGCGCGCTTTCCCGACGGGCGGGCCGAGACGCGGGCCGAGGTGCTGGTCTGGTCCGATCTGGTGCAGGCCTCGATGCGGACGGGCATTCTGGCCACCTATGCCCAGATGCTGCGGACGGCATGGATTTATGTCGGTTCGGGCGCGTTGCTGCGGCTGATGCGGCTGCAGCGGGGTCCGGTGCTGGCCGCGCTGTATCCGGTGGCGGTGCTGCTGCTGCAACTGCTTGGCGCGGTTCTGGCCGCGCTGCTGGCGGGGTGGGCCGTCGCGGATCTGACCGGCCTGTTCTGGCTTGCGACCGCCGTTGCCCTGGCCGCCGCGTGGGGCGCGCTGGTTCTTGCCAAGTCCCAGGACCACCGGCTGTTCGCGCATTACCTGATCCACGATTATGCCTTCACCGCCAGCCTGCGGGGCGCCTATCCCCCGGCCCTGGAAGACCGCCTGGCCCGGTTCACGCAACGCCTTTCCGACGCCCTTGCCGAAGATCTCGACGAGGTTCTGGTTGTCGGCCATTCCTCGGGCGCCTATCTGGCGGTGTCGCTGCTGGCCGATGCCCTGCGCCGGGGGCCCGGAGGCACCGGCCCCGCGCTTGCGCTGCTGACCCTGGGCCATGTGGTGCCGATGGCGGCCTTTCTGCCGCGCGCGCATCGCCTGCGCGCCGACCTGGCTTTCCTGTCCGAGCGGCCGGACCTGTTCTGGCTGGATGTCACCGCGCCCGGCGATGCGTGCAGCTTTGCGCTGTGCGACCCGGTGGCCGCGACGGGCATGGCCGGGCCGGGGCAGCGCTGGCCGCTGGTGATCTCGGCCGCCTTCACCCGGACCCTGTCGCCCCGCCAGCAGCGCGCCCTGCGCCACCGCTGGATCCGGCGGCACATGCAATATCTTTGCGCCTTCGAACGGCCGGGCGATTACGACTATTTCGCCATCACGGCAGGGCCGCGAACCCTTGCCGACCGCTTCGCGGACCGCCCCCATTCGCCCGGTCGGATCACGGCGCCCCTTGCCTCCGCGGGACTGCGATGATTCCGCCCCGTCCCACCACGACCGAAGGCCGGAGCGGCGTCCTGCGCCTTGCCCGCGCCTTCCGCCGCGACCTGCTGTCGGCCCTGCCCGAACGCCTTTACCGCGCCTGGATGGCAGAGTTCCGCAGCCCCCTGATCCACAGCTTCGTCTGCAACGACCCGGCGCTGGTCCGCCTGATTCTGAAGGACCGCCCGGACGATTTCCCCAAGTCGGACCGGCTGCGCGCCGGGCTGGCGCCGCTGCTGGGCGAATCGGTCTTCGTCACCGACGGCGCGCAATGGGCCGCGCAGCGCCGCATCATCGACCCCGCCTTCGAAGGGGGGCGCCTGCACGACAGCCTGCCCGCCATCCTCGCCGCGGCCGACGCCACCGTGGCCCGCCTGCGCCCCGGCGAGCAGGACATCGAGCCCGAATGCAGCCATGCCGCCGCAGACGTGATCTTTCGCGCGCTGTTTTCGATGCCCATCGAGCACCGCATCGCGGCCCGGGTGTTCCGCGCCTTCCGCGCCCATCAGGATGCGCAGCCCGTGGTCAACCCCGCCGCCCTGCTGCCCTGGCCGCGCTGGCTGCCGCACCCCCATTCGCGCCGCACCCGCCGGACCGCGGCCGAGATCCGGGGCCTGATCGCCACCCTTGTCGCCGACCGCATGGAGGCGATCCGCGACGGCCGCGCCCCCGACGACCTAGCCACGCGGATCATGACCACGCCGGATCCGCAGACGGGCCGCTGCTTTTCCGCGCCCGAGATGGTGGACCAAGTGGCGATCTTCTTCCTGGCCGGGCACGAGACCAGCGCCTCGGCCCTGGCCTGGGCGCTGTGGCTGCTGGCCGCCCATCCCGAATGGCAGAACGCCGTCGCTGCCGAGGCCTCCGGCCTGACGCCCGACATGGCCGGGCTCAACGCCCTGCGCACCACCCGCGCCGTCTTCCGCGAGGCGCTGCGCCTTTATCCCCCCGTTCCGATGATGGTCCGGCAGGCAGCCTTGCCGGAAACGATGCGCGACCGCCCCGTGCCCGCCGGGGCGCAACTGGTCCTGTCGCCCTGGCACCTGCATCGCCACCGTCGCCTGTGGGACCGGCCCGACGATTTCGATCCAGGCCGCTGGACCCGCCCCGAGGGCAAGGCCAGCGCCCGCGACGCCTTTATCCCCTTTTCCGCAGGCCGGCGCGTCTGCCCCGGCGCGGGCTTTGCCATGGTCGAGGGCGTTGCGATGCTGGCCCGCATCGTCGCGGCCTTCCGCCTCGAGCCGGGGACCAGGCCTCCCGTTCCCGTCGCCCGCCTGACCGTCCGCGGCCGCGACGGCATCGCCATCCGCCTGACGCCGCGCGAAAACCTCTCGTCCCCCGCTTGACATTCCCTCGTCATGGGACAAAAAGGGCGCCAGTGGGGCCGTAGCTCAGTTGGTAGAGCGCGTCGTTCGCAATGACGAGGCCAGGGGTTCGATTCCCCTCGGCTCCACCAGACCAATCCCATTACTTCATTGAAACTATTGGACAATCTTCTTTCAGATTTCCGCTGTCCCGCCAAAAAACCCACCACCAGGTTCTTCGGCAGCCATTTGCTTCCCCCCAGCCCTGCATGACTGCGCGATGGGTATTTGGTGGGTCTTGTTGGAAAGAGATGCTGGACACAGCATGGAGTAACACTGGGCGGGATTGGCAATAAGGCAGCGCGACTTGCCGTCCTAATTGCGATGTCAAGGTTGGACAGACCTGCGCTGCCGAGACCGGGGGGCACCCCTGGGAGTGGGGGCATCGATCAGGCAGGGGGTGGGGGTAAAATCCGGCGGCGCTGATCCTCTACTCGTGTGCCCCTCGGACGCCACGCAAATTTTTCCTATTTTTTGTGAAAATAATGCACACTGGCCATAGGGCGGATGCCAGCCCTGTGTGAAGTTTGTTCATAGTTCTGGGGTGATGCGATGAAGCGATGGCCATATGGGCTTGCTGATCGAACGGTTCCTGATCTGAGTGAGGGCGAAGCTAGGCTGATGGTCGAGGCGCACTATGGCCGCAGGCTTGGAGAAACGCCTGTAACTCGCGCTCTCGTCTTTGGTTGGGGTTCCTGTGCGGTGCTCTATTTTCTGAACTCCACTGGCATGGCGCAGATCAGCGAATGGGTCGGTCTGGGCGTCGGTTTGGCAGTGGGGCTTGGGTTCTACTGGCAGGGCCGTGCCAAGCAGAAGGAAATGCGCGCCGATCTTGAGCACCTGCTGGGCCGCTGATCTTCGTGCATCCTCTGCGCGGCTGCAGCGGGCGCATATGGCGCTATGACAGATCAGCCCCGCCAAGCGCCCCGTATTTCGCCCAAGGTTCGAGAAGCCATTGAGGCGCGTGTCTGCAAAGGCCTTTCGATTGCCGCCGCGGCCGAGGAGGCCGGTCTATCTCGCACAGGCTTTGCCAAGGCGCTGCAGCGTCCTGCGGTAGCCGATCTGCTCAGCCAGACCCAGGCGCGCTTTGTGGCGGAGGTGAACTCCAAGCGTGCGCTTCACCGGGCCCGCGCGCTGGATGTCGCATTGGATCTACTGAACAGCGACAAGACAGACGACAGGGTGAAGGTGAAGTTGATCGAGATCCTGCTTCAGGATGGGAAGGCGCCGGCAGTGGCGGTCCACGTCGATGCCAGCACCAATATTGGCGGGGGCGGCTATGAGTTCGTGCGGCCAGGGGCGCGGATCGTGGATATCGAAGGCGGTCAGTAGATCACGCTTCCGCGTATTGACCTCTATGGCAGTAAGCGGTGACAACCCTGAGACAAAGCACTATAGCGCGGCGCGATCGAAACCGCGAACCAACAAGGGCAGAAATGCGCGACAAGGACGTCAGAGATAGCGTGTGGCGAGTGCTAAATGCTCAGCATGCTGGCGACGCTGACACGCTGATGCTGGATGAACTGGGCATTCTGAACGGCGCAACCCGCATCGATATTGCGGTGATCAACGGCCAGATAGAAGGCTTTGAACTGAAGAGCGAGCGCGACACATTAGAACGCCTTCCAGTCCAGCGCGATCTTTACAACAAGGTCTTGGACAGGATCAGCCTTGTGGTTGCTGAGAACCACCGTGAAGCAGCAGAGAAGTTGATCCCTGACTGGTGGGGGCTTGCTGTGGCCAGCAAGTGCGCGGACGGCGTTGAACTCACACGCGAGCGACTGCCGGAAATGAACCCCGTTCTGGATGCTGCCACGCTTGCATCTCTCTTGTGGCGGGACGAAGCGTTAGCAGTCTTGGAGCGCCATGGTGCAGCACGCGGAGTAAAAAGCAAGCCCCGCGAGGCTCTGTACGAGCGCCTTGCAGAGGCGCTGGACCTCGACGTAATACGTGCCGAGGTCCGTACCACCCTCAAGACTAGGGCTGGTTGGAGAGTTGATCGACGATTTCAGCGATGTGGTGGTTGACGCCAATCGTCACCCACGTCTCCAAATTACCCTGACCCTCAGTGCGGCGGTGGATACGCATGATCCTCCCGTCTCCGAACGAAAAAGGCTCCCCCCGATACTGCGGCATGGCTACAATTGTGTCGGCATGTCCAAGGAACTGGGCAAATCCTTGGCTACCGCGCGTCCGCGTTCCTTGGCCCCGAATGAGGATCCAAGTATCCTCGAAGGTGTAGCGTACACTGGCAGTGGGGTTCATCGTCCTAGGATCCAGCCCCTCCTCAACTGCGATCGGGTGGATCGTCGCATAATCGCCATAGCTGACAGCCCGGCCCGCTACATCCCTGTTCGAAAGCCATACAGGCCACTCATGCCGCTCTATAACGTGGGTGCCAACAGTGAAACCGGAAAGGTTCTCGGGAAAAGACCCAGAAACCAGCGCAAGCTCTGCCCAGTCAGCAACAAAAGGTACCGCCGCCAGGGCGCCACGGGCTGTTATAACCGAGCGGCCGGTGGTTGAGATATAACTCATATCAACCACGAAGTCCGCGCCAGCGGGTTGCACATGGCATTCGCCTAGCATGTCCCGCACGACAATACCGATATCCGGTTCTGCAAGATCATCTGGTGTCATGCGAAAAACAGGCCTGACGCCAAAGTCTATGCAAACCGATGCAACTGCTCTCACAAAGTCATCATCGCTTTCCCAGCGCAGCACAGGCCTAGCGAGCACCCGCTCGCTGATAGTGGCAAGGCTATCGAAGAAATGCCGCACAGGATGGACGCCGCCGGCGCAACGCGCGTCAGGGGCAATATCGCCGAGGTCAACTGCTGCAGCGTAACCAGCCCATGCTGAGTTCAGCCTTTCAGCATCCTGCACAATGCGCTGATCGAAGGCTCCATCTCTATTTCCACCGGGTGGGGGATTGAACGCATGAGAAGCAATGTTCAGCAGAGGTATTGTGGCTGCTTTTTGGTGACTTTCGAGGTTCGCAAGAGCTGTTTGCTCGCCCCGCTTGAAGCGCAGTATTGGTCGGTAAGGCATTGATGTTCTCAGAGAATGATTCGCTAATCTGCTTACAGTGCTCAGAAGATCAGAGAAGCGAGACTGATTGCAAATGTAATCAGGCACTCTATCACAATCGCTGCAGGCGAGTTGGCCAGCAACGCAGTGAGTGGTTCAACCAAATCGTTGCAAGCAGCTAACCGCAGTAAAGCTGCATTGTACGACGGTTCTAAAGCTGCTTTTTGATACGAACAGTTGCCAGCCGTGAAACTGGCTCACGCCTCGTACATGTGCGGACAGCCCAATAAATGCTGTCCTTCAGCGCCAGTGCTGCTGTCGCCTAGTAGGCTAAGGGGTGGAGTTCCTCACGGGCAGCGGCATCAGTCACGGATTTTCATGGGGTCCAGATGAATGACGAGAAGCTGCTTGCCGCTATGAAAGCTGCCCAAGCCACGGGATGGTGGATAGCCAAGCAAGATCGCTGTTGCTATCGATCACATCATCTCGGTGCGAGAAGTGGCAGACGATGCGGGCACCGAAGTCAAGCTGACTGATGGCACATTGATCAACGTGACTGAGCCTTACAGCGACATCATCGACAGCCTCATCGAAGTCGGGCTTTCGCTCGGTTCGGATAAGCAGACGCAATAGGCGAAGCTGCTGTGGTACGGGTGCAGCACTGACGTGCAGCCCTCAGGCAGTGACGGTGCCCACGAGCACTACGAGACCCTCAGAGTGCCAGTAGGCGCCTAGCCTTTGCCCTTCGCCCAATCCATGACGGTCCCAAGGCGCTGCTTGAGGCGCTTTGCTGTCTCAGGCTTGGAGGTCCAAATCGGAGAAAGGATTTCGAGGACGTCACCGCTGCTGATGGTGTCGATCGGCCGCGATCCGATCTTTGGGACGGCATAGGCTTCGACTGTCGCAAGCCAAGTCTCTGCATGCTTCTTGTTCCGCCAAGTGGGGAGCAGCGCTTCGTGGACAGTCTTGGCCGCGTCGTGGAAGGTCGGAATACCCTTGGCGCGCTTACGCTCGGCTAGAGGATCGCCCCCCTGCCGGGCAGACTTGCGATGCGAGCGGGCCAGATCGCGCGCCTCTGCAAGTCCGACGACATTCACCGAACCAAGGCCCATTTCGCGGCGCTTGCCATGAACCAGCGTGCGGAGGATCCACGACTTGGCGCCAGTAGGTCCGATCCGCAGGTAAAGGCCTGGCGTATCGTCATCGGAATACATGCCCGGCTCCTTAAGTGCCGCGATCGACTTTACCGAGAGCTTGGGCATGTCCTGTCCTTCTGTCCTGTCCCGCCATTTGTCCCACCAGTAATAGCCAGACGATGAGAAAACGAGATAGACGAAGGGATAGCACCACAGACATTTTAGTCAAATATTGCTGGACTTGTGGAGTTATTGATGGAGCACGAGAGAAGGTAGTTCGGTAGACTTCGGCTCCACCAATTTCAGGACATGTCCGTTGGTTTCGGGGCGCGATCCACACCGCGCCCTTTCCGTCAGGCCCGTGCCTCCTGGCGCCGCAGGGCGTGGTAGACCGCACCGCCCACGGCCACGCCGAAGAACCAGCCATAGGTGCCCCACCAGGCCGGCAGCAGCGTGGTGAAGGTCGGCAGGATCGACGAAAAGACGATGCCGATGCCAAAGGCGACAAAGGCCTTGGAATGCCAGCCGCTGCCAAAGCGGAACTCTCCGTCTTCCTGATAAAGCGCCGCGACATCCAGGCGGGATTTGCGGATCAGGTAATAGTCCACCATGATGATCCCGAAGATCGGACCCATGGTCGAACCGATGAAGTTGACGAACTGCGCCGCTCCGGTTTCCCACGGCGCCCAGGGAAACAGCGCCAGCGAGATCAGCGCCGCGATGTAACCGCCGCCCTTGAAGGAAATCCGCGAGGGAAACGTGTTGGAAAAATCGAAGGCCGCCGAAACGAAGTTGGCCACCACGTTGATCCCCAGCGTCGCCACGGCAAAGGTCAGGGCCGCCAGAATCGCCAGAAACAGGCTGTCGAACTTGGCCGAGATCTGTTCGGGATGGATCAGCACCTCGCCATACACCGCATAGGCGGCGGTGGTGGTGACGCCCGCGACCAGGCAGAAGGCCAGCAGGTTCACCGGCAGGCCCCAAAGGTTGCCCTTCATCAGCGCGCGTTCGTCGGTGGCATAGCGCGAAAAGTCGCAGAAGTTCAGATAAAGCGCCGCGAAATAGGTGATCCAGGTGGCGGCCACGGCGGCCAGCGCGGCAAAGCTGCCGGGGGCTGCGGTGACGCCCGAGTCGCGCGTGGCGGCGATCAGCACGTCCTGCGGGATCTCGGATCCGAGGGAGAAGGTGCCGGATTTCGCGACCAGATACACCGCCAGAACCAGCATCACGATCCAGACGGCCGGACCGGCCCAGTCCTGGAAGCGGCGGACCGTCTCCATCCCGTTCTGGATGATCAGAAGCTGCGCGCCCCAGACGATCAGGAAGCAGATGAAGGTCAGGGTGGAATGGCCCAGCATGAAGCTGGTCTGGTGGAACTCCAGAAGCGCGGGGCTGCGGACCAGCAGGGCCACCAGGGCGCCCGCCGCGGCGGCGGTCTGCGCGCCGTACCAGAAGCAGGCGACGACCGCGCGGACAAGCGCCGGGACGTTGGCGCCGAAGGTGCCGAACGAGGCGCGTGCCAGCACCGGAAAGGGAACGCCCGTGCGCACGCCCGCATTGCCCACCATGGTCATCAGGACAAAGATCACCAGCGACCCGACGCCGATCGCCAGCACGAAGTTGACGAAGCTGCCGCACAGCAGGAACAGGCTGGCGGCGAGGTAATAGCCCCAAAGGCTGTGCACGTCCGAGGTCCAGACGTTGAAGATCGAGAAGGCGCCCCATTTGCGTTCCCGCGCGGGGGCCAGATCCTCGTTGTAAAGGGCGGGCGATGGGTTTTGTAGCTGCATGAAGACCCTCGTTTCGGGGCTGCCGGGCGGGTGCCATGGCGACAGGCTGCGGTTCCGATGGAACCACAGCATCATGCATCGCGGATTTGCGGGAAGATTTATCGGCGCGGCGCGGCAGGAAAGCTGAACGGGCGCGGCAAATCGGCATCAAGTGAAACAGCCGCCAGGGGAACCGGCGGCTGTTTGGGTTCTATCCCGCCAGGGCGCTTGGCTGGGCCTGGACGGCGGCTTCGCGGCGGTTGCGCAACTCCTCGGCCACAAGGAAGGCCAGTTCCAGCGACTGGCTGGCGTTCAGGCGCGGGTCGCAGGCGGTGTGATAACGGTCGGACAGATCCTCGTCGGTCACGGCGCGGACGCCGCCGGTGCATTCGGTCACATCCTTGCCGGTCATCTCGAAATGCACGCCGCCGGGGATGGTGCCCTCGGCCTTGTGGACGGCGAAGAACTCGCGCACCTCGCGCAGGATCGAATCGAAAGCCCGCGTCTTGTAGCCGGTCGAGGACTTGATGACATTGCCATGCATCGGGTCGCAGGACCAGACGACATCCGCGCCCTCGGCCTGCACGGTCTGAATCAGGCGCGGCAGGTGGTCGCCCACCTTGCCCGCCCCGAACCGCGCGATCAGCGTCAGCCGCCCCGGCTCGTTGTCGGGGTTCAGCCTGGCCATCAGCATCTTGAGGTCTTCCGCCGTGGTGGTCGGACCGCATTTGAGACCGATGGGGTTCTGCACGCCACGGCAGAATTCGACATGGGCGCCGTCCACCTGACGGGTGCGGTCGCCGATCCAGATCATGTGGCCCGACCCCGCGACCGGCAGGCCGGTGGTCGAATCGACGCGCGCCAAGGCTTCCTCGTATTCCAGCAGCAGCGCCTCGTGGCTGGTGTAGAAATCGACCTTGGACAACTGATGCGCCGTGTCCGAGTTCACGCCCGCCGCCTGCATGAAGGCCATTGCGTCGCCGATGCGGTTCGCGATGTCGCGGTATTTCGCGGCCTCGGGCCCGCCCACGAAATCGGCGATCCAGCTTTGGACGCGGTGCATGTCGGCGAAGCCGCCGGTGGAAAACGCCCGCAGCAGGTTCAGGGACGCCGCCGCCTGGGTATAGGCCGCCAGCATCCGCTGCGGATCGGGAATGCGCGAATCCGCCGTGAAGTCGAAGCCGTTGATGATGTCGCCGCGATACGAGGGCAGTTCGACCCCGTTCATCATCTCGGTGGGCGCGCTGCGGGGCTTGGCGAATTGCCCGGCCATCCGGCCGACCTTGATCACCGGCATCTGCGCCCCCCAGGTCAGCACCACGGCCATCTGCAACAGCACCTTGAAGGTGTCGCGGATGTTGTCGGCGCTGAATTCGGCAAAGCTTTCCGCGCAGTCCCCGCCTTGCAGCAGAAAGGCGCGCCCCTGGGCGGCCTGCGCCAGCTCGGCCTTCAGGCGGCGCGCCTCGCCCGCGAAGACCAGGGGCGGATAGCGGCGCAGCTGCGCCTCCACGGCCTCCAGCGCGGCGGGGTCGGTATAATCCGGCATCTGGACGCGAGGATAGGCGCGCCAGCCGGCCTTGTCCCAGCTTTGGGTGGCGGTCTTGCGGTTCTCCTGCGTCATGGCACGGACTCCTTTGGAAATGATCGTGACGGTATAGACGGGATGAGGGCAAAGGAAAAGCCGGACTGCAAGGCCCCTGCTCCCTCTTGCGGCAGGCCGGATTCCCTGATGATGTCGTTCGATCACGCGCAAAGACAGCCCCCATGCCATCCGACAAGCCCCGCCGCTTCACGTTCCTGCTGCTGGATCGTTTCACCATGCTGCCCTTCACCGCGGCGATCGAGCCGTTGCGTCTGGCCAACCGCGCGGCGGGCCGGACGCTGTACAACTGGCGGCTGGTCGGGCCGGGCAAGGACCACGCCACCTGCTCGAACGGGGCGCAGGTCGTGCTGGACGCGACGATGGACGCGGAAACCGCGGCAGAGCGCGACGACGTGGTGATCGTCTGCGGGGGAACCGACATCGCGCGCGCGGCCACAAAGCCGGTGCTGAACTGGCTGCGCAAGCAGGCGCGCGGCGGCGCGACGGTGGGGGGCGTCTGCACCGGCGCCTGGATCCTGGCCGAGGCCGGGCTGCTGGACGGGCGCAAGGCCACGATCCATTGGGAAAACCACGACGGCTTTGCCGAAGCCTTTCCGCAGGTGGATCTGTATCGGTCGATCTTCGTGAACGACGGCAACCGGCTGACGGCGGCGGGCGGCACGTCCTCCATCGACCTGATGCTGCACCTGATCGCCGAGGCGCATGGCGACGCGCTGGCGACCGAGGTGGCCGACCAGATGCTGCACACCGCCATCCGCACCGACCAGGACCGCCAGCGCCTGTCGATCCCGACGCGGATCGGCGTGCGCCATCCCCGCCTTGCCGCCGTGATCGCGCGGATGGAGGCGAACCTGGAGGAACCGATCAGCCCCGCCCGGCTGGCAGCCGACGCGGGCATGTCCACCCGGCAGTTGGAACGGCTGTTCCGCCGGTATCTGAACCGCAGCCCCAAGCGGTATTACATGGAAACGCGGCTGGCGCGCGCGCGCAACCTGCTGATGCAGACCGAAATGTCCATCATCGAGATCGCGCTGGCGTCGGGCTTTTCCAGCCCTTCGCATTTCTCGAAATGCTACCGCGCGTTTTACGGCAGCACGCCCTATCGCGAACGGGGAACCGGGGCGGCAGCTTCGGCATAGGAAAACCCCGGCGCGGGGTGCCGCGCCGGGGTTTGTCGCGGTCCCGGACCGATCAGTCCGGGAAGTTCGCTTGGTTCGGATCCAGGCCGATATGGGTGCCCATGGCCTCCATATCCGCCAGCAGCTTGGCCGCGGCGGTGACCACGTCCTCGCCCGCGGCGTCGCGCTTGGCCTCGGCCGTGCGGCGGTTGCGGTGCGCATCGGCCATCATCTCGTTGAAGATCTCTTGCGTGATCTCCTCGCGGCGATGGCCGCGTTCGGCCAGAAGGCTGACCGAGTCGCCGTTGATCTCGACAAAGCCGCCGGTCACCGCGAAGTCGGTCGCCGATCCGTCGGCGCCGATCACCGTGACCAGCCCCGGCCGCAGCGTGACGATGGTGGGCGCATGGCCGGGCATGGCGGTCAGGTCGCCATCCGTGCCCGGCAGGCGCACCTCGCGCACGGGAACGGAGACAAGGCTCCGTTCCGGCGACACGAGGTCGAACTGCATGGTATCGGCCATCTCGCCCCCTTACGCGGCTTCTGCCGCGAGACGCTGGGCTTTCGCCTTCACCTCTTCGATGTCGCCGACCATGTAGAAGGCGGCTTCGGGCAGGTGGTCGTATTCACCGGCGACCACGGCCTTGAAGGACGCGATGGTTTTTTCCAGCGGCACCTGGACGCCGTCGGATCCGGTGAAGACCTTCGCCACGTCGAAGGGCTGCGACAGGAAGCGCTGGATCTTGCGGGCGCGCGCCACCGTCAGCTTGTCCTCCTCGGACAGTTCGTCCATGCCGAGAATGGCGATGATGTCCTGCAACGACTTGTATTTCTGCAAGATCCCCTGCACGTCGCGGGCCACCTGGTAATGCTCCTCGCCGACAACGGCCGGGTCGAGGATCCGGCTGTTCGAGTCGAGCGGGTCCACCGCCGGATAGATCCCCAGTTCCGAGATCGCGCGCGACAGCACCGTCGTGGCGTCCAGGTGGGCGAAGGTGGTGGCGGGCGCCGGGTCGGTCAGGTCGTCGGCCGGGACGTAGACGGCCTGGATCGAGGTGATCGAGCCGTTCTTGGTCGAGGTGATGCGTTCCTGCATCGCGCCCATGTCGGTGGCCAGCGTCGGCTGATAGCCCACGGCGGACGGGATGCGACCCAGCAGCGCCGACACTTCGGAACCCGCCTGCGTGAAGCGGAAGATGTTGTCCACAAAGAACAGAACGTCGGTGCCGGTGGCGTCGCGGAACTGCTCGGCCACGGTCAGGCCGGTCAGGGCCACGCGCATCCGTGCCCCCGGAGGCTCGTTCATCTGGCCGTAAACCAGGGCCACCTGGCTTTCCGCCAGGTTGTCCGGCTTGATGACGCCCGATTCCACCATCTCGTGATACAGGTCGTTGCCCTCGCGGGTGCGTTCGCCGACGCCCGCGAACACGGAATAGCCCGAATGCACCTTGGCGATGTTGTTGATCAGTTCCATGATCAGAACCGTCTTGCCCACCCCGGCGCCGCCGAACAGGCCGATCTTGCCGCCCTTGGAATAGGGGGCCAGCAGGTCGATGACCTTGATGCCCGTCACCAGGATTTCCGACGAGGTCGCCTGCTGCGCGAATTCGGGCGCGGGCTGGTGGATCGCCCGGCGCTCGGTCGCGTCGATCGGCGCGCCTTCGTCAACCGGCTCGCCCACGACGTTCAGGATCCGGCCCAGCGTCACGTCGCCGACCGGCACCGTGATCGGGCCGCCGGTGTCGGTGACGCGCTCGCCGCGGACCAGACCCTCGGTCGAGTCCATCGCAATGGTGCGGACGGTGTTCTCGCCCAGATGCTGGGCCACTTCCAGGACCAGCTTCTTGCCGTTGTTGGTGGTTTCCAGCGCGTTCAGGATCGCGGGCAGGTGATTGTCGAACTGCACGTCAACGACGGCGCCGATCACCTGCGTGATTTTACCGGTGGCCTCTGCCATGTGTTTACCCCTCAGGTGTCAGAGCGCCTCGGCGCCCGAAATGATTTCGATGAGTTCCTTGGTGATCGCGGCCTGACGCGAGCGGTTGTACTCGGTCGTCAGACGGTCGATCATCTCGCCCGCGTTGCGCGTGGCGTTGTCCATGGCCGTCATCCGCGCGCCCTGTTCGGAAGCCGCGTTTTCCAGAAGCGCCGCGAAGATCTGCGTCGCGACCGAACGCGGCAGCAGGTCGGCCAGAATGGCATCCTCGCCGGGTTCGTAATCGTAAAGCGCCGAGGCCCCGCCGGTCGCGCCGCCTTCGGGCATTTCGGCCGGAATGATCTGGCGCGCGGTCGGAACCTGGCTGATCACCGATTCAAAGCGGTTGTAGAAGATCGTCGCCACGTCGAAGTCGCCCGCCTCAAAGCGGTCCAGCACGTCGTCGGCGATGGCGCGGGCGTTTTCATAGCCCACGCGCTTGACCTCGGCCATGTCCACATGGCTGACGAACAGGCTGCCGTACTCGCGCTTGAGCTGCTCGCGGCCCTTCTTGCCGACGGTCAGGATCGCGACCTCTTTTCCCTCGCCGCGCAGGCGGTCGGCGTGCTGCCGGGCCAGCTTGACGATGGTGCTGTTGAAGCCGCCCGCCAGGCCGCGTTCCGACGTCATCACGACCAGCAGATGCTTGCGGTCCGCGCCCGTTCCCGCCAGCAGGCGCGGCGCCGACGCCGAACCGGCCGCGTTCGCGGTCAGCCCGGCCATCACCGCCGCCATGCGGTCGGCATAGGGACGCGCGGCTTCCGCCGCGTCCTGCGCCCGGCGCAGCTTCGCGGCGGCGACCATCTGCATCGCCTTTGTGATCTTCCGCGTGTTCTTGACGCTTCCGATCCGGTTCTTGAGATCCTTGAGACTGGGCATCTATTCCCCCTCTCAGGCGCGGGTCTTGTTGTATGCGTCCAGGGCCGCCTTGATCGCTTCTTCCAGCTCGCCCCCAACCTTGCGGTCGTTGCGGGTCATGTCGTCCAGAAGGTCGGCCTTCTGGTTGCGCAGGAACTGGATCAGCCCGTCTTCCCAGGTCACGACATCGCGCACCGGCACGTTGTCGATATAGCCCTTGGTCCCGGCATAGATCACGATCACGATCTCGGCGTTCGTCAGCGGACGATACTGCGGCTGCTTCATCAGCTCGGTCAGGCGCGAGCCGCGGTTCAGCAGGCGCTGCGTCGCGGCGTCGAGGTCCGAGCCGAACTGCGCGAAGGCCGCCATCTCGCGGTACTGGGCCAGTTCCAGCTTGACCGGACCGGCGACCGATTTCATCGCCTTGGTCTGGGCCGCCGAACCCACGCGGGACACCGACAGGCCGGTGTTCACGGCCGGACGGATGCCCTGGAAGAACAGTTCGGTTTCCAGGAAGATCTGGCCGTCGGTGATCGAGATCACGTTTGTCGGGATATAGGCCGACACGTCGCCCGCCTGCGTCTCGATGATCGGCAGCGCGGTCAGCGAGCCTGCGCCGTTGGCCTCGTTCAGCTTGGCCGAACGCTCCAGCAGGCGGGAATGCAGATAGAACACGTCGCCCGGATAGGCTTCGCGCCCGGGCGGACGGCGCAGCAGCAGCGACATCTGGCGATAGGCCACGGCCTGCTTGGACAGGTCGTCATAGATGATCAGCGCGTCCATGCCGTTGTCGCGGAAGTATTCGCCAATGGCCGTGCCGGAATAAGGCGCCAGGAACTGCATCGGCGCGGGGTCCGAGGCGGTGGCGGCGACAACCGTCGTATAGGCCATGGCCCCGGTTTCTTCCAGCTTCTTGACCAGCTGGGCGACGGTCGAGCGTTTCTGGCCCACGGCGACATACACGCAGTGCAGCGTCTTCATGCCGTCGTCTTCGCGGCCGTTGTAGTTCAGCTGGTTCAGGATGGTGTCCAGCGCGATGGCGGTCTTGCCGGTCTGGCGGTCGCCGATGATCAGCTCGCGCTGGCCGCGGCCCACGGGGATCATCGCGTCCACGGCCTTGAGGCCGGTCGCCATCGGCTCGTGCACCGACTTGCGCGGCATGATGCCCGGGGCCTTCACGTCGGCGATCCGGCGCTCGGTCGCGTCGATGGGGCCCTTGCCGTCGATGGGGTTGCCAAGCGCGTCCACGACGCGGCCCAAAAGGCCCTTGCCGACCGGCACGTCCACGATCGAACGGGTGCGCTTGACGGTGTCGCCTTCGCGGATCGACCGGTCGTCGCCGAAGATCACGATGCCGACGTTGTCGGTTTCAAGGTTCAGCACCATGCCCCGAACGCCGCCGGGGAATTCCACCATCTCGCCGGCCTGCACCTTGTCCAGGCCGTAGACGCGGGCGATGCCGTCGCCGACGGACAGCACCTGCCCGACCTCGGCCACTTCGGCCTCCTGGCCGAAATTCCTGATCTGATCCTTGAGGATGGCCGAAATCTCGGCAGCCTGGATTCCCATTATCCGACCTCTTTCATAGCATTCTGGAGGGAAGCGAGCTTCGAGCGGATCGAGCTGTCGATCATCTGCGAGCCCAGCTTGACGATCATGCCGCCGATGAGGCTTTCATCGACGCGCGTGTTCAGTTTGACGATCTTGCCCGACTTCTGCGCCAGGGTGTCGCGCAGACGGGCCTGCTGATCGTCGGTCAGCGCGACGGCGCTGGTCACGTCGGCCGTCACCTCGCCGCGTTCCTCGGCGATCAGCGCCTGCAACTGTCGCACCAGTTGCGGCAGCACGAACAGCCGGCGGTTCCTGGCCATCAGTTGCAGGGTGTTGGCCAGCACGGGCGAAAAGCCCATGCGCTGCGACAGCGCCGCAATGGCGGCGGACTGCTGGTCGCGGGTGTAGATGGGCGAGGAGATCAGGGCGCGCAGATCCGCGCTGTCGTCCAGCGCCGCGCGCAGATCGGCGGTCTGCTGGGCCAGCGCGTCCAGCCCCCCTTCCTCCCTGGCGATGTCGAAGACGGCCTGCGCATAGCGCCCGGCGATGCTCTGGGACATGGAAACAGAGTTGGCCACGGTCATCCTTTACGGTTTGCGCAAACCCCGCCGGCGGGCCGGGCTTTTGTCCGGTCTGTCGCGGGGTGCGGGTCGCATTCGCACGGCCTTCAACGGGCCGTTATGAAATCTGCGGCGTCTCTAGCAGGTGAAATCGGCCCGGGCAACTGGCTAGCGCGCGGAAATGAGAAGGATTGCGACCTTCGGATCCCGCAGGCATCCCGCAGGCATCCTGCACCGGCGGCAACCCGCCGCCGGACCCAGGAACACCCGGAGCGGGACGGTTTCTTCGCAGGTGCGGCATGGATAGCGGGAACAACCCGGCGCGCCCCTCCAACCTTGCGGTTGGCGAGGCACGCCGGGCGCTACTCGCCACGAAACAAGACGGGTATTTTCCGCTTCGGCACGAAGTCGGGTTCGGCGAAACGGACGACTTGTCACCAATAGGCTACCAGGTACAGCCTCCGTATAGGCGGTTTCGCTGCGGTGCGGCAGATCACCTTATGGACAGGTCGGGGCCGATTCGGGCGTCCGCCGCGGGGTTTTCTTGCAGATGCTGCAAGTTCTGCCCCGCAGGCGCGCGGGTCGGACGCGGCCTGACCACGCCGTCCAGGATTTCCAGGGGACTCGGCACATGGACGCGCAGTTCGGGGCCCAAGGGGGCGCGGACCTGCTTGAACAGCTCGATCAGCACGACGCCCGCGATCAGCACCCGGCTGATGCGCGCGCCCGTGCGTTCCCACATCTGCGCGCTGCCCAGCCAGAAGCGCCGGTCCGAGGGCGGGATGTAGACGGCCGATCCGTGCCAGTCCGGCACAAATCCCGCGCGGCGCGCCTGCGTCTCGATCTGACCGGTGGTGTAGCTGCGGCCGAAACCGAAGGGGGTGCGGTCGGACGCCGCCCACAGCCCCGCGCGGTTCGGCACCATCACCATCATCCGCCCGCCGGGACCAAGCACCCGCCAGGCCTCGGCCAGCAGGGCCGCCGGGTCGTCGCTGGTTTCCAGCCCGTGCAGCATCACCAGCCGGTCCACGCTGCCGGTTTCCAGCGGCCAGGCGGTCTCGTCGCACAGGACGCTGTGGTTGGGCATCCCCGCCGGCCAGGCCATCACGCCCTGCGGCCCCGGCATCAGGGCCGTGACGCGCCGGGCGGTGTGCAAATAGGGCCTCAGCATCGGGGCGGCGAATCCGAAGCCCGCCACGTTCATGCCGGTGCAGCCTGCGGGCGGCCATCGCGTCACCAGCCGGTCGCGCAGGATGCGCTGCACCACGCGCCCAAGCGCGCGCTGGTAGTAGAAGCTGCGGAGATCCGCGATATCGTGGTGCATTGCGCCCCGGCCCGGCTTTTGACAGGCTCGACCTCATCACAGGAAAGGGACTTTGCCAATGCCGCTGGAACTGGTCACGCTGCGCTGCCTCAAGGACAACTATGCCTATCTGCTGCACGGCGACGAGGGCACGGTCCTGATCGACGCGCCCGAGGCCGCGCCGATCCTGCGCGAACTGGCGTCGCGGGACTGGACCCTGTCGGCGATCCTGCTGACCCATCACCACGCCGACCACACCGACGGCGTGGCCCAGATCGTGGGCGAAACCGGGGCTATGGTCATCGGCGCGGCGGCGGACGCCCATCGCCTGCCGCCGCTGGATCTGCGCGTCAGCCCCGGCGAGCCGCTGGAGGTTCTGGGCGAGCCGGTCGAGATCATCGACGTGCCCGGCCACACCATCGGCCACGTCGCCTTTCACTTCCCCGGATCGGGCCTTGCCTTCACCGCCGACAGCCTGATGGCGCTCGGCTGCGGCCGCCTGTTCGAGGGCACGGCCGCGATGATGTGGGACAGCCTGTCCCGGCTGAACGCCCTGCCCCCGGACACGCTCATCTGCTCGGGCCACGACTATTGCGCGGGCAACGGCGCCTTTGCGCTGTCGGTCGATCCCGGCAACCAGGCGCTGCGCGACCGTTTGGAGGCGGTGCAGGCGGCGCGCCAGCCCTGCGCGCCCGCCCCGCTGGCGCTGGAACGCGGCACCAATCCGTTTCTGCGGGTGGAGGCGCTGCGACCGTCGCTGGGCATGGAAAACGCCCCGGACGCCGAGGTGTTCGCCCGGTTGAGGGCGATGAAGGACGCCTTCTGAGGACAAGCGAAAAGCGCCGGTCCGGGGACCGCGCTTGAAATTCGCCGGGCGGCGCATCACATCTGCCTCAACCGTGGGAAAATCGTGGCATCCGCGTGAAAAAGCACTTGATGCCGGGCGAATTCCACCAAATCTTAACTGTATCGTGACAGTCTGGGCAGGTGGGTACAAGATATGCCTATACCGCCAGTCGACTGGACAGGAGACGACCGTGCCAAGTTTCTCGACTTCCCTGGAACAGGCCATTCACCAGGCGCTTGCCCTGGCAAACGAACATCGACACGAGCTTGCCACGCTCGAACACCTGCTGCTGGCCCTGACCGAGGAACCGGACGCGGTCAAGGTGATGCGGGCCTGCAATGTCGATCTGGATGAGCTGCGCAAGCTGCTTGTCGACTTCATCGAGGACGATCTTTCGACGCTGATCACCGATGTCGAGGGGTCCGAGGCCGTGCCGACCGCCGCCTTCCAGCGGGTGATCCAGCGCGCCGCGATCCATGTCCAAAGCTCTGGCCGGCAAGAGGTGACGGGCGCCAACGTGCTGGTCGCGATCTTTGCCGAACGCGAATCCAACGCCGCCTTCTTCCTGCAAGAGATGGACATGACCCGCTACGACGCGGTCAACTTCATCGCGCATGGCGTGGCGAAGAACCCGTCCTTCAACGAGAACCGCAAGGTCGTCGGATCCGACGAACCCGAACAAAAGCAGGCCGAGGCCGCGCCCGAGGCCAAGGACGAGACCGCGCTCGGCAAGTATTGCGTCGATCTGAACGCCAAATCGAAAAAGGGGGACGTGGACCCGCTGATCGGCCGCGAGGCCGAGGTCGAGCGCGCGGTCCAGGTTTTGTGCCGCCGCCGCAAGAACAACCCCTTGCTGGTGGGCGATCCCGGCGTGGGCAAGACCGCCATCGCCGAGGGTCTGGCCCTTAAAATCACGCGGGGGGAAACCCCGGACGTGCTGGCGGGCGCCACGATCTTCTCGCTGGACATGGGCGCGCTTCTTGCGGGCACCCGCTATCGCGGCGATTTCGAGGAACGGCTGAAGGCCGTGGTGAAGGAGCTTGAGAACCATCCCGACGCGATCCTGTTCATCGACGAGATCCATACGGTGATCGGCGCGGGCGCGACCTCGGGCGGGGCGATGGATGCGTCCAACCTGCTGAAACCCGCGCTGTCGGGCGGCAAGCTGCGCTGCATGGGGTCCACGACCTACAAGGAGTTCCGCCAGCACTTCGAAAAGGACCGCGCGCTGAGCCGCCGTTTCCAGAAGATCGACGTGAACGAGCCGTCGGTGGCCGACACCATCAAGATCCTGATGGGGCTGAAGCCTTCGTTCGAAAAGCACCACGACCTGCGCTATACCAACGAGGCGATCAAGTCGGCGGTGGAACTGGCCAGCCGCTACATCAACGACCGCAAGCTGCCCGACAGCGCCATCGACGTGATCGACGAGGCGGGGGCCGCCCAGCACCTTGTCAGCGAAAGCAAGCGCCGCAAGACCATCTCGCCCAAAGAGATCGAGGCCGTGGTGGCCAAGATCGCCCGCATTCCGCCCAAGAACGTCAGCAAGGACGATGCCGAGGTTCTGCGCGACCTGGAAGCGACGCTCAAGCGCGTGGTCTTCGGCCAGGACGCCGCGATCACCGCGCTGTCCTCGGCCATCAAGCTGGCGCGGGCTGGCCTGCGCGAACCCGAAAAGCCCATCGGCAACTACCTGTTCGCCGGACCTACGGGCGTCGGCAAGACCGAGGTCGCGAAGCAGCTGGCCTCGACCCTGGGCGTCGAACTGCTGCGCTTCGACATGTCGGAATACATGGAGAAGCACGCGGTTTCCCGCCTGATCGGCGCGCCTCCGGGCTATGTCGGCTTTGACCAGGGGGGCATGCTGACCGACGGCGTGGACCAGCATCCCCATTGCGTGCTGCTCTTGGACGAGATCGAGAAGGCGCATCCGGATGTCTACAACATCCTGTTGCAGGTGATGGACCACGGGAAGCTCACCGATCACAACGGTCGGCAGGTCGATTTCCGCAACGTGATCCTGATCATGACCTCGAACGCGGGCGCCTCCGACATGCAGAAGGCCGCGATCGGCTTTGGCCGCGACAAGCGCGAGGGCGAGGATACCGCCGCCATCGAGCGGACCTTCACGCCCGAGTTCCGCAACCGCCTGGACGCGATCATCAGCTTTGCCGCGCTGTCGCGCGACGTGGTGGTCCATGTGGTCGAGAAGTTCGTGCTGCAACTGGAAGCGCAGCTGATGGACCGCAACGTCCATATCGAGCTGACCCCCGAAGCCGCCGACTGGCTGGCCGAAAAGGGTTACGACGACAAGATGGGCGCCCGCCCCCTGGGCCGCGTGATCCAGGAAAACATCAAGAAGCCGCTGGCCGAGGAACTGCTGTTCGGCCGGCTGACCAAGGGCGGCGTGGTCCGCGTGAAGATCGAGGACGACAAGCCCGTCTTCGACATCACCGGCCCCGACGCCCCCCGCATCGGCAAGTCCAAGACGCCGCTGCTGACGGCGGATTGATCGCCGGACATGACCTTGAAGCCCCGCCCGGCTCTGCCGCGGCGGGGCTTTTCTTTGCCCAGCGATGGGCTTGTATCCCTCCTTGCAAGGCTGCTTGCAGGCAACCAGCGCAGCGGCGCCTTCGTTGGTGGAAAGGTGGCGTGCCGAAGGCACAGCGTTCCGGCCCCGTCGATGGGGGCGGGAACGCCAGCCCGCTCAGTCGGGGGGGACCAGCCGCGCCGGGATCAGGCCGCGCAGGGCGTTGCCCATGAACAGATTCCCAGCTTCCAGGTCGCTTGGCAGAAGCCGCGCTTCCCGCGCCTCGCCTGCTTCGATCAGCGACCTGCGCAACACGCCAGGCAGCAGCCCGCAGGCCAGCGGCGGCGTCGCGAACCGGCTCCCCCGCCGCAGGAACAGGCTGGTGATGGTTCCCTCGCAGATCTCCCCGCGCTCGTTCAGCAGGATCGCCTCGTCGATGCCGTCCGGCAGCGCGGCGCGGGCCGCGTCATAGACCGGCCGGTGCGAGGTCTTGACGCGCAGCCAGGGATCGGCGCTGTCCAGCCGCAGGGACGAGATCGCCACCCGCCAGAAACCCGGATCGGGCGGCAAAGGCTGATGCGTGGCGCCGACCGCCCCCGCCGCATCCACCGTCAGCCTTATGCGCAAGACCCGCCCGCGCGGCAGACCGGCCAAGGCGGCCTCCACCTGCGCCTCGTCCAGGGGAAACCCCACCGCCGCGCAATCCCGCCGCAGCCGGTCGAGATGCAGCGGCCACAGCGCAATGCGGCCGTCCGTCTCGCCGCGCATGGTTTCAAAGACGGTCAGCCCCTCGGGGACAGGTCCAGAAATGCGGCCTTGCACAGCGCCTCCTCCCATTCCGATCCGGCGCGGCTGTCATGGGTGATGCCGCCGCCGACGTTCAGCCGCAGCCGGTCCGGCGCAACCATGACCGGCGACCTGATCGCGACCGAGAACCGCATCGGCCCCGCCGGATCCGCCCAGCCGATGGCGCCGCAATAAACGCCGCGGGCCGCCCCCTCCAACTCGGCGATGATCTCCATGGCGCGGATCTTGGGCGCGCCGGTGATCGAGCCGCAGGGAAACAGCGCCCGCAGGATGTCTGTCAGGCGCGTGCCGGGGGCAAGCCGGCCTTCGACGGTCGAGGTCATCTGGTGAACCGTCGCATAGGCCTCGACCTGGAACAGCCGCGGCACATGGACCGAGCCCGGCACGCAGACATGGCTGATGTCGTTGCGCAGCAAATCCACGATCATCAGGTTCTCGGCCCGGTCCTTGGGGGACGCGGCCAGCGTCTCGGCCGCTGCGGCATCCGCCTTGGGCGTCCGGCCGCGCGGGGCCGTGCCCTTCATCGGGCGCGTCGCGATGCGGCCGGTTTCATCGACCGCGAAGAACAGCTCCGGGCTGCGCGACAGCACCGCCGGGCCGTCCAGGGCGACAAAGGCCCCCTCGCCCACCGGCTGGCGCGCGGCCAGGGCCGCATGGACGGCAAGCGGGTCGCCCGCGACGTCGGCCTCCATCGGGAAGGTCAGGTTGATCTGGTAGGTATCCCCCGCCGCGATATAGCGATGCACCGCCTGGATCGCCCGGTCATAGCGGTCGCGCGTCCAAAGCGGACGGGCCGGGCCGATGACGACGCCCGCATGATCAGGCAAGGGAGGCGCGGGACGGGGCGCGTCGAAGACGCCCATCAGGATCAGCGGCACCTCGCGCGCCGCTGGCATCAGCCGCCGCAGCCGCGGCGCCAGCGCATAGCCCAGTTCATAGGACAGATAGCCCGCAAGCCAGCGGCCCGCCGAACGGGCGGCCTCGATCCGCGCCAGGGCCTGCTCGGCGTCCTCGGGGTTGTCGGCGCGGATCAGGTCCAGCGGGTCCGCGAACAGGGTGCCGCCGGGCAGCGGCCCTGCGTCGAAGCGGATCACTTCGCGGCCTTGGCCTTGGCCGCCAGATCGCGCGCGACGGCAAAGGCGCCCTTGATGCGGTCGGCGTCGGATTTCCAGTCGCGCGGCACGAAGATCCTGTTGTCGGTGATCTTGGCCTTGCCGCCCTGTTCGGTCAGGAATTCTACCAGACCGGCGGGGTTCGGGAACTTGTCCATGTGGAACTGGACGGTCGCCCCCTTCGGTCCGGCATCCAGACGCGCGATGTTCGCCCGCTTGGCCATCGCCTTGATGCGGATGACCAGCAGGAGGGTGTTGACCTCTCGCGGCAGGGGGCCGAAGCGGTCGATCAGTTCGGCGGCGAAGCCTTCAAGCTCGACCTTGGTGGTCAGGCCGGACAGGCGGCGATAAAGCCCGAGGCGCACGTCCAGATCGGGGATATAGCTTTCCGGGATCGTGACCGGCACGCCCAGGTTCAGTTGCGGCGCCCATTCGTCCTCGGGCGTGCCCTCGATCTCGCCCGACTTCAGCTTGGCGATGGTTTCCTCCAGCATCTGCTGGTAAAGTTCGAAGCCGACCTCCTTGATATGGCCCGACTGCTCCTCTCCCAGCAGGTTGCCCGCGCCGCGCAGATCCAGATCCTGGGATGCGAGATTGAAGCCCGCGCCAAGCCCGTCGATGGACCCCAGGAACTTCAGCCGCCGCATGGCCTGGGGGGTCAGCGGCTGGCGCGGCTTGGTGGTCAGATAGCAATAGGCCCGCGTCTTGGACCGGCCCACCCTGCCCCGGATCTGGTACAACTGCGCCAGGCCGAACATGTCGGCGCGCCAGACGATCATGGTGTTGGCGGTGGGGATGTCCAACCCGCTTTCCACGATGGTGGTCGCCAGCAGCACGTCGTGGCTGCCGTCGTAGAAGGCGTTCATCCGCCCGTCCAGATCGCCCGCCGCAAGCTGGCCGTGGGCCACGATATAGCTGACCTCGGGCATGTTTTCCCGCAGCCAATGCTCGACCTCGGGCAGGTCGGCCAGGCGCGGAACGACAAAAAAGCTTTGTCCGCCGCGATACTTCTCGCGCAGCAGGGCCTCGCGCACGGTCACGCTGTCGAATTCGCTGACATAGGTGCGGATCGACAGGCGGTCCACCGGCGGCGTGCCGATCACCGACAGGTCGCGCACCCCGGTCAACGACAGTTGCAGCGTGCGCGGGATGGGCGTGGCGGTCAGGGTCAGGACGTGGATGTCGCTGCGCAGTTCCTTGAGCCGTTCCTTGTGGGCGACGCCGAAATGCTGCTCCTCGTCGATGATCAGCAGGCCGAGGTTCTTGAAGCGCACGCCCTTGGCCAGCACCGCATGGGTGCCGACGACGACATCGACGGTTCCGTCCGCCAGCCCTTCCCGCGTTTTCGCGGCGTCCTTGGCGGACACGAAGCGCGACAAGGGGCGAACGCAGATCGCGGTGCCCCGGAAGCGTTCGGCGAAGGTCTTGAAATGCTGGCGGGCCAGCAGCGTCGTGGGCGCCACGACCGCGACCTGCATTCCCTGGCTGGCGGCGATAAAGGCCGCGCGCATCGCGACCTCGGTCTTGCCGAAGCCCACGTCGCCCACGATCAGGCGGTCCATGGGGCGGCCAGCCGCCAGATCCTCGGTCACGTCCTCGATCGCGGACAGCTGGTCCTCGGTTTCGCTGTAGGGAAAGCGGGCGGCGAAGGCCTGCCAGTCGTGATCGTCGGGTTCCAGCACGGGCGCGGCGCGCAGCAGGCGTTCGGCGGCCACCCGCATCAGCTTGTCGGCGATCAGCTTGATGCGTTCCTTGAGGCGCGCTTTCCGGGCCTGCCACGCCCCGCCGCCAAGCCGGTCCAGCAGCCCTTCCTCGTGGCCGTAGCGGGACAGCAGTTCGATGTTCTCGACCGGCAGGTAAAGACGGTCGCCGCCCGCGTATTCCAGCGCCACGCAGTCGTGGGGAACGCCCGCGGCCTTGATCGTTTCCAGCCCGGTATAGCGTCCGATGCCGTGTTCGACATGCACGACCAGATCGCCCGGGGTCAGGCTGGTGGTGTCCTTCAGGAAGTTGTCGGCCTTGCGGCGTTTTTTCGCGCCGCGGATCAGCCGGTCGCCCAGCACGTCCTGTTCGGAAATCACCGCCAGCTTGCCAAGCGCCTGTCCGTCGGCCACGAAGCCCTCGTCCAGCGGCCAGACGGCAAGGCCGACCACGCCGGGCTTGTCGGGCAGGTCTCGGATGTCGCCGATGGGCTTGGCGCCCGCCAGGCCTTCGTCGGCCAGCAGTCCCGACAGGCGTTCCCGCGCACCGTCCGAGAAGGACGCGACGATCACCCGGCAATCCCTGGAAAGAGCCTTCACATGATCGGCCAAAGCCTTGAACAGGTTGACGCCTTCGGCCTGGCGTTCGGGCGCGAAATTGCGCCCCGCGCGGCCGCCCGCGTCCAGCACCCCCGGCCCCGGCGGCTGCGGCAGGACCGACAAGCGCAGCACCCGGTGGCGTGACAGCCAGCCGGTCCACTCGGCCTCGGTCGGGAACATCGCTTCGGGCGGCACGGGCTTGTAAACCGTGTCGCTGCGCCCCTTCGCGGCCATGGCGGCCTTTCGCGCGCCGAACTGTTCGTCGATCATGCCGCGCCGGGCGTCGATCACCTGGCCCACGTGGTCGTCCAGCGCGACCGCCGCGCCGGGCAGATAGTCGAACAGGCTTTCCATCCGGTCGTGGAACCAGGGCAGCCAATGCTCCATCCCCGCCGTCTTGCGTCCCGCGCTGACGCTTTCATAAAGCGGGTCGTTCGTGCCCCCGCCGTATTCGGCGCGATAGTTCTGGCGGAACCGGGTGATCGCGTCCTGATCCAGGATCACCTCGGACATCGGCGCAAGCTCGATCCGGGACAGCTTTTCCGTGGTGCGCTGCGTCTCGGCGTCGAACCGGCGCGCGCCGTCCAGCACGTCGCCGAACAGATCCAGCCGCACCGGACCGGATTCGCCCGGCGAAAAGATGTCGATGATGCCGCCGCGCACGGCATAGTCGCCGGGTTCGGTCACCGTGGGCGATTGCGTGAAGCCCATGCGCACCAGAAAGTCGCGCAGCGCCCCCTCGTCGATGCGGTCGCCCACGCGGGCGATGAAGCTGGCGCCCTGCACGACCGCGCGCGCGGGCACCCGTTGCAGAACCGCGTTCAGCGTGGTCAGCAGCACGAAGGGCCCCTTGACTGCCCCCTGCGCCAGTCCCGCAAGCGTGGCCATCCGCGCCGCCTGGATGTCGGACGAGGGCGAGACGCGATCGTAAGGCGTCGTGTCCCAGGCCGGGAAATCCAGCACGGCAAGATCCGGCGCGAAGAACGCCAGGGCCGCGCGCATGGCGGCCATGCGGCGGTCGTCGCGGGCGATGTGGATGACGGGCGCGCCGCGCGCGGCCTCGCGCGCGATCAGGGCGGCGTCATAGCCTTCGGGCGCGCCGGAAAGGATCAGATGTTCGGCCATGAGCGTGAGGTAAAGCCCCCGGCGGCGGAGTCAAGTTCAGAAGCCATAGGGATGGATCACCGACCACAGCGCCCCCCACAGCGCGGTGACGGCGACCGCCGCCATGGACAGGGCCGTGACCAGCCGCCGGTGGATCACCATGCGCCGGACCGCCTCGGCCGCCGCCTCGGGGATCGGGCGCGCGCCCCGCTCGGCCGCTTCCAGCAGCGGCATCAGGCGGCGGGCCAGGGCCACGCGCATCCAGAACAGCATCGCCAAGGGAAACAGCAGCAGGAACGAGGCCAGGGCCAGTTCCAGCGCATAGCCGATGCCCATGATCGCCAGCGAGGTCAGCGCAAAGCCCGTCAGCGCCAGAAACGCCACGCCCTCGGGCGCGCTGAGCCGCCAGCGCGGCAGCACAAGGGACAGCCAGTCCAGCAGGTGCAGCACGGTCGGGGAGTCGCCTTCGTCCGCCTGCACGGCCATGCGGGCGCGGCTGACGATCTCGGTGGGCACGCCGATCACGCAGCGGCCGGTCAGGGACCAAGTGCCGATCACCACGAGCCAGTACCAGATCGTGCCAAAGGACCGGCTGTCCAGAAAGCCGATCAGGCTGTCGAATTGAGGCACGCGGGCTTCCTTGTCCTTGGTCGCGGGCGACCTTAGAACGGCTGTTGCCGAAGGAAAAGCCGTCTCGCACCCCGGAAAGGAAGCCCGCCATGCCGACGCCGATCATCGCCCCTTTTCCCGCCTCGCGCCTGCGCCGCTTGCGCCGCACCCCCGCGATCCGCGCGATGGTGTCGGAATGCGACGTGACGCCCGCGAACCTGATCTGGCCGATCTTCGTGACCGAGGTCGCGGGGGCCGAGGGCGAGGTGTCCTCGATGCCCGGGGTGGAACGGCTGACGCTGGACGGGGCGCGGCGGGCGGCGGAACGGGCGGCCCGGCTGAACATCCCGGCCCTCTGCATCTTTCCCCATTCCGACGGGGATCTTAAGACGGAAACCTGCGAGCGGGCTTGGGATCCCGACAACATCGGCAACCGCGCCATCCGCGCCGTCAAGGAAACCGTGCCGGATCTGGCGGTGATGACGGACATCGCGCTGGATCCATACAACGCCAACGGCCACGACGGCATCGTCGTGAACGGCGAGATCCTGAACGACGAAACCGTCGAGGCGCTGGTCCGCATGGCGCTGGTCCAGGCGGACAGCGGGGCGGACATCCTCGGTCCTTCGGACATGATGGACGGGCGCATCGGCGCGCTGCGGGGGGCGCTGGAACGGGCAGGCCACAAGCATGTGGCGATCCTGTCCTATGCGGCCAAGTTCGCGTCCTCGTTCTATGGCCCGTTCCGGGATGCCGTGGGCGCCTCGGGGCGGCTGGTGGGCGACAAGAAGACCTATCAGGTCAACCCCGCGAACCGGGGCGAGGCGATCCGCTGCGTGGCCCGCGATCTGGCCGAAGGCGCGGACATGGTGATGGTCAAGCCCGGCCTGCCCTATCTGGACATCTGCCGGGCCGTGAAGGACCAGTTCGGCGCGCCGACCTTCGCCTATCAGGTCAGCGGCGAATACGCGATGCTGGAAGGCGCCATCCGCAACGGCTGGCTGTCGCGCGATGCGATGTTCGAAAGCCTCTTGTGCTTCCGCCGGGCGGGCTGCGACGGGATCCTCACCTATTTCGCGCCCCTGGTGGCCGAGGCGATCGCGGCGCGCGCCTGACCGCCCGGCGGTCCGCCGCGTGCGCCCCTGCGGGACGGGTGACAGGCCGCCGGAAATCTTCTAGCATCCGCGCCAAAATGCCGGATCATCCGGCGCGACACAGCGGGGCACGTGATGAGCAGAGATTTCCAGGCCAAGATGGGCCGTCGCATGGTGCTGAAGGGCGCGGCGGGCACCGCCGCCCTGGCCCTGGCGGGGTGCAGCAATGCCGTCGGCACGAACGCGGCGGCGCAACTGGACGCGCGCGTGGACGCGACGCACAACTATCTGGTCCAGAACTATCCCTCGGCGCAGGCCCTGGTGCAGAACGCGCGCGGCGTTCTGTACATGCCGCTGATGACCGAGGCCGCGCTTGGCGTCGGCGGCGCCTACGGGCAGGGCGCGCTGCGGATCGGCGGGGCGACGGTGGATTACTATTCCGCCACCCGCGCGACCGTCGGCTTTCAGGCGGGCGCGCAGCAATATGCGCATGTGCTGATCTTCCAGACGGACGCGGCGCTGGCCTCGTTCCGGGCCTCGCCCGGCTGGCTGGCGGGGGCCAACGCCTTTTATGCGATCCCGCAGGGGGGCATGGCGCTTGGCGCGGACACGATCACCGCGCAACTGCCGGTCGTGGCGATGATCTTCGGCCAGGCGGGGCTGATGGCGGGGGCGTCGATCGAGGGCACGAAATACACCCGCGTCATCCCGTCCGAGATCCCGACGCTGGGCTTTGGCGGCATGGGCCTGCCGCAGATGAGGCGGGGCTGACTTGGCTCGAACCTGAACCGGCCTGCCGGGCGGGACAAGGATACGCGACCAGCGTTTGCCCGCCCGCCTGACCGGGCACCATCAGAGACGGTGCGGCCCGACCCGGCGACGCGGGTGGCGCGGTCACGCGGCGGCGAAGGCGATGGCCCTCGCCGTTCTCATCCCGAGGTCAAATGCCGCAGCACGTGCGTGACATCGGCGCGCACCGCCAGCCGCAGGGCGGGTTCGTCACCCGCCCGCAGCGCGGCCAGGATCATGCGGTGGTGGCGCGGCGGCTCGTTCCGCTTCACCCGGCCGTAAAGCGCGCGCATGGTCGGCCCAAGTTGCAGCCAGATGGTTTCCAGCATCGCCAGCATCGCGGGCGCTTGCGCGCGCAGATACAGCATCCGGTGAAATTCCAGGTTGCAGCGGATATAGCCCACCGCATCATGATTTTCCACCGCGTCGGCGATGCGGGCATTCATCTGCGCCAGCCGGTCGATCAGCGCGAAATGCGCGCGCGGCAGCGCGCGGGCGGCCAGTTCCGGCTCGATCAGGGCGCGCAGGGCGGCCAGTTCCTCGATCCGGTCGTCCGACAGCGCGGGCGTGGTCACGCGCCCGGATGCCGACAAGGTCAGCGCGCCCTCCGCCACCAGGCGGCGCACCGCCTCGCGCGCGGGGGTCATGGACAGGTGGTATTCGCGGGCGATGCCGCGCAGGGTCAGCGCCTTGCCGGGCGGCAGCTCGCCCAGCATGATCCGGCTGCGCAGGTTGCGGTACAGCTTTTCATGGGCGGACGGGTCGGTGGGACGGGCGGACGCGTTCATGGCCCGCTTGTGATCACAAAATCCGCCTTCGTCAATCCCCCGCCGGATCGCGGAACTGCCAGACCATCAGATCAGACCCGTGCCGCCGCAGCCAATCGCGGTGGCGCGCATAGCCGGGCATCAGCCCCGCCACGGCCGCCCAGAAGCGCGGCGAATGGTCCATGTGGCGCAGATGCGCCACCTCGTGCGCCGCGACATAGTCCAGCACGGCGGGCGGGGCCATCGCCAGCCGCCAGGAAAACATCAGCCTCCCGTCCGAGGTGCAACTGCCCCAACGGGACCGCGTGTCGCGCAGCACGATGGCGCGATACGGGCGGCCAAGCGCCGCCGCATGGCGGTCGCAGGCGGCGCGCAACTGCTGCATGGCCCGGTGTTTCAGGAATGCCTGCGCCACCGGACCCGCCGGACGGCCGGCGGGCAGCAGCAGGGCATCGCCCGCAATCGCGGCGGCGCGAACAGCGGCGGGCGCCAGCACCAGCGGCACCCCCGCCACCGGCAGGGCGGCCCCGTGGCGGACGATGCTGGGCGCGGGCCGCCGTTCTGCCGCCTGCAACAGCCAGCGCGCCTTCGATTCCGCAAAGGCCGCGCCGTCGGACAGCGCCACATGGGCGGGCAGCGTCAGCACCAACGGCCCGCCGTCGCGCGGCACCCGCAGGACCATCCGCCGCGCCCGCGCCGACCGCCGGCAGGTGATCCGCATCCCGTTGCCGATGATGAACGCCTCGGCCATCCGCCTGCCCTTGCCCTGCCCCGCGGTCCCTGTCAGAAAAGCCTTTGACACCCCCCGGCACCTGTGGCAGGGGGTCCACCGATTTCCTAAACGCGGCGGAAGGAGAATGCCATGCCCAAAGAGGAATGGGGCACGAAACGCCTGTGCCCGCACTGCGCGACGCGCTTTTATGATCTGCGCGCCAATCCGATGACCTGCCCCGCCTGCGGGAACACGTTCACGCTGGAAAGCCTGACCGACTCGCGCGGGAAGACGCTTGTCACCGAGAAGACCGCCGTCCGCGACGACGATGACCTGGTCGACGACGACGAGGATCTGGGCGAGGATGCCGGCGAACTGGACGACGATCTGCTGGAGGAAGACGATGACGACGGCGACGTGTCGCTGGACGACATCGCGGATGTCGCCGACAACGACGAGGAATAAGGAAAAAGGCCGGTCCCGGGACCGGCCTTTTCGCTTCGGCGGCGCCGCAGGACGCCTGGCCTTGCCGTCTTGCTTGCAGCCAGCGTTCATCCCACGCACCCAACCCCGATGCTGCATCGGGAGCATGGAGTCGAGAAAGTCACCAAAGCCGCCCTGTCCAGACCTTGCCTGACGAAGCCGCTGCGTTCGCGCCAGATGGTCCCGTCTGCCCGCACCGTGAAAACTGCGGCGATGTCGACGAACTCATTGGCGTTCGCTGCAAGCCGTTCAGAAAGAACCCGAAAGGCGTGAGCGTCACGGCTTCAAGATGCGCGCGGAAAACCGCAAGCGGTTCACCCTGCGGATCGGCACGATCTTTGCGGAAAGCCGCGTTTCCCGGCGCACGTGGCTGCAAGCTGTTCACCTGATGGTGTCCGGCAAGAAGGGTATCAGCAGCCAAAAGCTTTGCCGTGTTCCGAACATCACCCACGCCAGCGCGCGGCTCATGTCTCACCGCAAGGCCGCGGAAGACCGATCGCCCTGCCGACACATCAAAGCCTTGATGCCAAGGTTGCCTTTTGCCACCTTATGGATCAGCGCGGCAGGTGGCGATGGGTCGATCCTTGAAACCTGCCGACGACATCATGGCTCTGGCCCGCCGCGAGACGGACCTGCACAGCCGGTCCGTGGCCGGGCAGATCACGCATCGGCTCAGGATCGGCCGGGCGATCGGACATTCGGGCCGGTTCGATCATGCCCGCATCACCGCAGCCCTTGAAGGCAAGCTCGACACGGCCCGGCTGAGCGAGGATGAAGAAGCGGCATGGCTGGACGCCTTCACCGGGACGATGGGCCAGCCTTCGGACACCGGGATGTCCTTCTTTGCGGAACGCCAGGCGCTTGGCCAGGGCGTCGGGCTGGATGCAGGCGGCAATCTGATCCACGCCCGGGACAATTCCGCCGCATGAGACCGACCCTTGTCCTGCTTGCCGGCCCAGATGGCGGCGGCAAATCGACCTTGTATCAGACCCGCGTCGCCCCAAGCGTCGCCGGTTCTTTCGTCAATGCCGACATCATCCAGCGCGACGAGCTTCGGGACGCGCCGGCGGAGGCCTCCGTCCGCCCCCTACCGGCGGGTGGGCCGTCGCGACTGCATCGGTAAATCGGCAATCCTCTTTGGTTCAGCATCAATATGCATCAGTCGCGGGTGCCGACGTTGCCGTAAATCTTCAATGTCCAATGCCCGAGGCATCGGTCGGACACCAACATCGAAATCCGACAGCGCGTCGATCATCCAAGCCGATAGTTCGGGCTTTCCCGCGTGATCTGCACATCGTGGACATGGCTTTCCTTCAGCCCCGCGCCGGTGATGCGCACGAACTGGCAGTTGCGGCGCATTTCGGCGACCGTTGCGCAGCCGGTATAGCCCATGGCGGCGCGCAAGCCGCCCACAAGCTGGTGGATCACCGTTCCCGCCGGGCCCTTGTAGGGCACCTGACCCTCGATCCCTTCCGGCACCAGCTTGTCGGTGGCGGCGTCCTTCTGGAAATAGCGGTCGGCCGAGCCCCGCGCCATGGCGCCAAGCGAGCCCATGCCGCGATAGGACTTGAACGACCGGCCCTGGTACAGGATCACCTCGCCGGGCGATTCATCCGTCCCGGCGATGGCGCTGCCGACCATGGCGCAGCTTGCGCCCGCCGCGATGGCCTTGGCGAAGTCGCCCGAGAACTTGATGCCCCCGTCCGCGATGATCGGCACGTCGCCCGCCGCGCTTGCCGCGTCCATGATCGCCGTCAACTGCGGCACGCCCACGCCCGCGACGATCCGCGTGGTGCAGATCGAGCCCGGCCCGATGCCCACCTTGACCGCGTCCGCGCCCGCGTCGATCAGCGCCCGCGTGGCCTCGGCGGTGGCGACGTTGCCCGCGACCACCTGCACCTCGTTCGAGAACATCTTGACGCGCTCGACCGCCTTGGCGACGCCTGCCGAATGGCCGTGGGCGGTGTCGATCACCACCATGTCCACGCCCGCCTCGATCAGGGCCTGGCTGCGCTCGAACCCCTCGTCGCCGACGGTGGATGCGGCTGCGACCCTCAGCCGGCCCAGGTCGTCCTTGCAGGCCAGCGGGTTCAGCACCGACTGCTCGGTGTCCTTCAGCGTCAGCAGCCCGGTCAGCTTGCCATGGGCGTCCGTGACCAGCAGCTTCTCGATCCGGCGGGCCTTCATCAGGCTGATCGCCTCGGCCCGGTCGGCGGGCTCGCGCAGGATCGCCAGGTTTTCCGACGACATCATGGCCCGCACGGGGGTGCGGTCGTCGCTGGCGAAGCGCATGTCGCGGTTGGTCACGATGCCGACGACGCGGCCCATCTCGTCCACGACCGGAAAGCCGGTGACGTTGTAGCGGTCCTGGAAGGCCTTGGCATCGGCCAGGGTCTGGTCGGGACGCAGGGTGATGGGGTTGTAGACGATGCCCGACTCGAACCGCTTGACCCGGCGCACCTCGTCGGCCTGCTGCTCGGTTGTCAGGTTGCGGTGGATCACGCCCATGCCGCCGGCCTGGGCCATGGCGATGGCCATGCGGCTTTCCGTCACCGTGTCCATGGCGGAGGACAGAAGCGGGATGTTCATGGCGATGGCGCGCGTCACGCGCGTGGTCACGTCGGCGGTCGAGGGCATGACCGTGGATGCGGCGGGAACCAGAAGCACATCGTCAAAGGTGAGGGCCTCACGAATCTGCATAGGGGGTGTCCTTGCGGCAATTTCGTTTGGCAGTTTCCCCTTTCACGGGCAGCAGGGTTTGTCCAGTGCGCAGGGGCGATTTTGTTGCGCCGGGGCGGCGGGGCGGAACAACCGAAAGTTGCCCCAATGCCACGGGCGGGACGCGCGTTCCGTGCGAACGCCGCGTCATGTTGCGCTCTTAATTGATTCGTAGAACATCGGCGGTAAGTTGCGAGGCAAGCGGTCGCATGACTGCCAAGGGAGGAACCTATGAAAAAAATCGTGACCGGCGGTGCGCTTCTGCTGATCTCCGCATCCCCGCTCGTTGCAGGCGGGATCGAACGCGCGCCGCAGTCCTTGTCGGCTTTGTTCGAGGAAGGAAACTTTGCCGAATTGAGCTTCGGCGGCGTGGATCCGACAGTCGAGGGAACAGACATCGCGGGCTTCGACACGGGCGACGTGGCGCAAGGCTATGGCTTCCTGGGGCTGGCCTACAAGCACCAGTTCACCGGCAACCTGTCGGCTGCCATCATCATGGAGCAGCCGTTCGGGGCGGACATCCTTTATCCGCTGGCGCCCGCAGGATCGCCGGTTCTGGGCGGAACGCGGGTCGAGGTCAATTCGACCACCCTGACGGCGCTGGCGCGATACAAGTTCGACAACAACTTTTCGATCCATGGCGGGATCCGCGCCTCGAAGGCCGATGGCCGCGTGACCCTGAACGGGGCGGGGTACAGCAGGATCGCGCCGCCCTACAACCTCGAGATCGACGACGAATGGGGCCTGGGCTATGTCCTTGGCGCGGCCTACGAGATCCCGGAGATCGCCGGCCGCGTGTCGCTGACCTACAACTCGGACATCGAGCACGACTTCGACATGACCGAAACCGGCGATGTCATTCTTGCCGCGACCGGCGGCATCACGGACACGATTTCGGGGCAGTATACGGTCAAGACGCCGCGCAGCTGGACCCTGGAAGGACAAACCGGGGTGGCCGAGGACACGTTGGTGTTCGGGTCGATCCGCTGGGTGAAATGGTCCGAATTCATCGTCGACAACGCGGTCTTCCCGATCGCGACGCCCACTGGGGGAACGGTTCCGCTGGTCGAGGTCGAGGATACCACGACCTATACGCTGGGCGTCGGCCGCAAGATCACCGAGAACTGGTCCGGCTCTCTGTCGTTCACCTATGAGCCCAGCGAAGGCGACACGGTTTCGCCGCTGGCGCCCACCAACGGGCGCAAGGGTGTGACGCTGGCGGCCATCTACACGATGGACAACCTCAGGATCACCACGGGCATCAACTACACCCGGCTGGGCGGTTCCGACCTCGGCATCGGGGAAACCGGCAACAAGACCACCGTCGCCACGATGGAGGACAATCACGCCTGGGGCGTCGGCGTCCGCATCGGCTACAGCTTCTGAACCCGGACCGTCGCAACAACGGCAAGGCCCCGCCCCGGCGGGGCCTTTGCTTTCCGCGGCCCGCGCATTACCTATGCGCCCGAAACGAAGGGGCACCCGATGATCTATGGCAGCGGCAGCGAATGGTTGGGAACGGGCGCCAAGCGCGTTGTCCTGTTCGGGATGTCGGGCCTGGGCAAGACCTATCTGGCCAACATGCTGCGCGACGCGGGCGACTGGTTCCACTACTCGGTCGATTACCGCATCGGCACCCGCTACATGGGCGAGTTCATCGCCGACAACTTCAAGCGCGAGGCGATGAAGGTGCCCTTCCTGCGCGAGCTTCTGCTGTCGGACAGCATCTATGTCGCCAGCAACATCACCTTCGACAACCTTGCACCCTTGTCCACATACCTGGGCAAGCCCGGCAGCCCGTCCCGCGGGGGGTTGCCTTTCGACGAATACTGCCTGCGCCAGAACCAGCACCGCCGGGCCGAAATCGCGGCGCTGCTGGACACCCGCCATTTCATGGACCGCGCCCGCGACATCTACGCGATCCCGCATTTCGTTTGCGACAGCGGGGGCTCGATCTGCGAGGTGGTGGATCCCGACGACCCCGCCGACCCGGTGCTGTCCGCGCTGGAGCGCGATCTGCTTATGGTCTGGATCAAGGGATCGGACGCCCATACCGCCGAACTGGTGCGCCGCTTCGACCGCGCGCCCAAGCCCATGTATTACCAGCCGGAATTCCTGGAAAAGGCCTGGATCGCCTATCGCGTCGAAAAGGGCCTGGAAGAAAACGAGGTCAACCCCGACGACTTCATCCGCTGGACCTATGCCCGCGCCCTGGCGCACCGCCAGCCGCGATACGAAGCCATGGCGCGGCGCGGCGTCACCATCCTGGCCGAGGAGGTCGCCGGGGTCCGCAGCCCCGCGGATTTCGACGCCCTGATCGCCCGCGCCATCGACCGCAAGGAATGAACCCATGCCCATCACCCTGAACGAGAACCTTCCCGCCTACCGCATCCTTTCGGACGAAGGCGTGATGGTCATGTCTCCGGGCCGGGCCGCGACCCAGGACATCCGCCCGCTGCGCATCGGGCTTCTGAACCTGATGCCCAAGAAGATCCAGACGGAAAACCAGTTCGCCCGGCTGATCGGCGCCACGCCGTTGCAGATCGACTTCCAGCTGATCCGCATGTCGGACCACGAAAGCCGCAACACGGCGGCCGACCACATGGAAAGCTTCTACCGTCCCTTCCGCGAGGTCGAGGCGACCGGCGAGAAGTTCGACGGCCTGATCATAACCGTCGCCCCGGTCGAGCAGCTGCCCTTCGAGGACGTGACCTATTGGAACGAACTGACCCGGGTCTTCGACTGGACGCAGAGCCACGTCCATTCGACCTTCGGCGTCTGCTGGGGCGGCATGGCGATGTCCTGGCATTTCCACCGGCTGGACAAGCACCCCCTGGACCACAAGGCCTTTGGCTGCTTCCGCCACCGCAACCTGGCCCCGGCCTCGCCCTATCTGAGGGGCTTTTCGGACGACGTTCTGGTTCCCGTCAGCCGCTGGACCGAGGTGCGGCAGGCGGACGTGGACGCCCGCCCCGCCCTGCGCACGCTGCTGGCCAGCGACCAGTGCGGTCCCTGCCTGCTGGAGGACCCGGGGCATCGCGCGCTTTATATCTTCAACCACCTGGAATACGACAGCACGACCCTGAAAGAGGAATACGACCGCGACGTTGCGGCGGGAAAGGCGATCAACGTGCCGCTGAACTATTATCCCGACGACGATCCGGCGCGCGCGCCCTCGAACCGCTGGCGCAGCCACGCGCATCTGCTTTACGGTAACTGGATCAACGAGATCTATCAGACGACAGAATACGACATGTCCCGCATCGGCGAAGGATAAGCAGATGGCAGAAACCCCGGACCTGCCCTTGGTCGGCCAGATCACCGCCGCGCTGAAAGCCGCGCCGAAGGAGATCCGCAAGGCCCTGGAGGGCGCGGGCAAGGACGACATCCTGGACCCGACCTACCCTTATCGCGAGGAGATGGACCGCAAGGCCTACGACGCGCAGATGGCGCGGTTGCAGCTGCAACTGGTTCGCATGATGCATGACGTGGTGGCGACCGGCAAGCGCGTGGTCGTGCTGTTCGAGGGCCGCGACGCCGCCGGCAAGGGCGGCACCATCGAGCGGATGCGCGAGAACCTGAACCCGCGCTCTGCCAGCATCGTGGCCCTGCCGACCCCCACCAGCCGCGAGGCGGGCCAGTGGTATTTCCAGCGCTACGTGGACTGGCTGCCCGCCGCGGGCGAAATGGCGCTGTTCGACCGCAGCTGGTACAACCGCGGCGTGGTGGAACGCGTCTTCGGCTTTTCGACGGAACAGCAGCGCAACGCGTTCTTCAGGCAACTGCCGGGGTTCGAACAGATGCTGGTGGACGACGGCATTATCCTGGTCAAGCTGTGGCTGAACGTGGGACGCGCCGAACAGATGCGCCGCTTTCTGGACCGCGAAGCCGATCCGCTGAAGCAATGGAAGCTGTCGCGCATCGACGTGGACGGGCTGGCGAAATGGGACGACTACACGGCGGCGATCCGCGACACGCTGAACCTGTCGCATTCGCCGATCGCCCCCTGGACCGTGATCCGGTCGGACGACAAGCGCCGCGCGCGGCTCGCGGCGATCCAGACGGTGCTGGACGCGGTGGATTTCGCGGGCAAGGACGCCGAGGTGATCGGCATTCCCGACCCGGCGATCACCGGCGGGCCGGAATTGCTGGATGCGTAGGAGCGGGCGATGGAACTGAAGAACAGCCGGGCCGTCGTCACGGGCGGCGCCTCGGGGCTTGGGGCGGCCACGGCGGCCTGGTTCCGCGGGCAGGGCGCGGCGGTCGTGGTGCTGGACCGCCAAACGGGCGACGATCCCTGGCAGGTTCAGGCGGACGTGACCCGCGCCGACAGCGCGGCGGCGGGGATCGCGCAGGCCGTGGCCCTGATGGGCGGCATCGACATCTGCGTGAACTGCGCGGGCGTGGTGATCGGCGAGAAGACCGTGGGCCGCAACGGGCCGCATGATCTCGACTCCTTCCGCCGCGTGGTCGAGGTGAACCTGATCGGCAGCTTCAACGTGTTGCGGCTGGCGGCCGTGGAAATGGCGAAGAACGGGCGGGCGGAAAACGGCGTGATCGTCAACACGGCGTCCGTCGCGGCTTTTGACGGGCAGAAGGGCCAGGCCGCCTATGCCGCGTCCAAGGCGGGGATCGCGGGCATGACCCTGCCGCTCGCGCGCGATCTGGCGGGGCTGAACATCCGCGTCTGCGCCATCGCGCCCGGCATCTTCGCCACCCCGATGCTGCGCGGCCTGCCGCCCGACGTGCAGGACGGTCTGGCCGCCGAAGTGACCTTCCCGCCCCGTCTCGGCGATCCGGCGGAGTTCGCGCGCCTGGCGGCCCACATCGTCGAGAACGCTTATCTGAACGGCGAGGTGATCCGCCTGGACGGCGCCCTGCGCATGCGCTGATCAATGGTCCTTGACCGGCGCGCGATGCCCTTGCGCGACCGTTTGGCCGCCGCTAGCGTTCGACACAAACCCGCCCAACTGGAAGGCCCGATTTCATGCGCTTGCTGATCACCACCGCCCTCGCCTCTGCCGTCGCCCTGCCCGCGCTTGCGGCGGACCCGGAACTGACCGTCTTCGACTGGGCCGGGTTCGAGGAGCCCTCGATCTTCCAGGCCTATATCGACAAGCATGGCGACAGCCCGACCTACGCCTTTTATGGCGACGACGACGAGGCGTTCCAGAAGATCGCCTCGGGCTTCAAGGCCGACGTGGCCCATCCGTGCAGCCAGATGGTCAGCAAGTACCGCGACGCGGGCCTGATCGAGCCCTGGGACACCTCGAAGATCCCGAACTTCGACAAGATCGACCCGCAGTTCCTGCAATCCGAGGTCTTCAAGGATGCCGAGGGCGTCTGGTACATCCCCACCGACTGGGGCGCGACCGCCATCGCCTATAATCCCGAAACGGTCCCGGCCGAGGACGTGTCGACCCTGCAAGTGTTCACCGACCCGAAATACCAGGGCCGCACGTCGCTGCCAGATTCGTCGGACGACGTCTGGGCGCTGGCCTATCTGGCGACGGGCGTCACCGACTGGACCGACGTGACGGACGAACAGTTCCAGGCCGCCGCCGACTGGCTGCGCAAGGCGCACGCGAACGTCGCGGCCTATTGGGCGGACCCGTCCGAACAGGCGCAGCTGATGGCCTCCGGCGCGGTGGACATCGCCTGGTCTTGGAACGACGGCGTGGTCTACCTGCAAAACGACAACTATCCCGTGGCCTTCCAGCGGGCGCCCAAGGAAGGCTCGTCCACCTTCTTCTGCGGCTACATCAACCTCAAGGACGGGCCGGGCAACGAGGAGAAGGCCTATGACTTCATCAACGCCTGGCTCGAGCCCTCGGCCGGCAAGGCGCTGCTGGACACGATCGGCTATGGCCACACCTCGACCGAGGCGATGGCGACGATCGCGGACGAGCCTGCGGTGAAGGAAGGCCTGAGCGAGGTCGATGCCCCGATCCTGGCGCAGACCCCGAACGACCCGGCGCAGCGCGAAAAGCAGCTGGCCGAATTCGAGAAGATCAAGGCGGGGTTCTGATCAAGGTGGGGTTCCGATCAAGGCGGGGGACCAGTCCCCCGCACCCCCTGGGATATTTGGGCGAAGATGAAAGGGCGAGGCTTACGCGGCCTCGTCCTTTTTGCGTGGGGTATAGTTCAGGATCGGGGCCAGCCAGCGTTCGACCTCGGCCAGGTCCATGCCCTTGCGGGCGGCGTAATCGCGGGCCTGGTCTTCCTCGATCTTCGCCACGCCGAAATAGTAGCTGTCGGGGTGGCCGATATAAAGGCCCGAGACCGACGATCCCGGCCACATGGCCATGCTTTCGGTCAGGCGCACGCCGGTCGCGTTTTCCGCATCCAGCAGCCGGAACAAGGTCAGCTTTTCGGTATGGTCCGGCTGGGCGGGATAGCCCGGCGCGGGACGGATGCCCTTGTAGGGTTCGCCGATCAGATCCTGCGGGCCGAAGGTCTCGTCCGCGGCATAGCCCCAGAGGTCCTTGCGGACGCGTTCGTGCAGCATCTCGGCCATGGCCTCGGCGATGCGGTCGGCAAGCGCCTTGACCATGATCGCGGCATAGTCGTCGTTCGCGCGTTCGTAGCGGGCGGCGATTTCGCTTTCCTCGGGGCCTGCCGTCACCACGAAGCCGCCCACGTAATCGGGGCGGCCTTCGGGGGCGACGAAATCGGACAGCGCCACATTCGGGCGGTCGCCCCTTTTCGTCACCTGCTGGCGCAGCGTGTGCAGCGTCGCCAGCGGAGCCGAGCGGCTCTCGTCCGTGAACAGGCGGATGTCGTCGCCCACCGCGTTGGCGGGCCAGAAACCCACCACGGCGCGGGGGTTGAACCACTTGCCCTCGACGATGCGGTCCAGCATCTCCTGCGCCTCGTGGAACAGGGCGCGCGCGGCCTCGCCCTGCTTTTCATCGTCGAGGATGCGGGGATAAACGCCCTTCAGTTCCCAGGTCTGGAAGAACGGCGTCCAGTCGATGTAGCGCGCGATTTCCGCCAGATCCCAGTCGTCGATGATCCGGGTGCCGGTGAACCGCGGGGGTGTCGCCCGATAGCCGGACCAGTCCACCTTCAGCGCATTGGCCCGCGCCGCGGCCAACGGCAGGCGCCGCTTGGCGGCCTCGGCCCGTTCGTGGCGTTCGGCCACATCGGCGTATTCGGCGCGGATGCCATCGACATAGGCCGCTTGCTGCGCGGGCGACAGCAGAGACGACACCACCCCCACCGCCCGGCTGGCGTCGGTGACATAGACCGCCGCGCCCTTGTGATAGCGCGGCGCGATCTTGACCGCCGTATGGATCTTCGAGGTGGTGGCCCCGCCGATCAGCAGCGGCACCTGGAAACCCTCGCGCTCCATTTCCGAGGCGACGTGGACCATCTCGTCCAAGCTGGGGGTGATCAGGCCGGACAGCCCGATCACATCGACCTGCTGTTCCCGCGCGACCTCCAGGATCTTCTGCGCGGGGACCATGACGCCCAGGTCGATCACCTCGTAATTGTTGCAGGCCAGCACGACGCCCACGATGTTCTTGCCGATGTCGTGCACATCGCCCTTGACCGTGGCCATCAGGATCCGGCCCGCGGCCTGCCGGGTGCCGCCGCCATTCGCGGCCTTCTCGGCCTCCATGTGCGGCAGCAGCACGGCCACGGCCTGCTTCATCACGCGGGCGGATTTCACCACCTGCGGCAGGAACATCTTGCCCGCGCCGAAAAGGTCGCCCACCACGTTCATGCCGGCCATCAGCGGGCCTTCGATGACGTGCAGCGGGCGTTCGGCGGCCAGGCGCGCTTCCTCGGTATCGGCCTCGATATATTCGGTGATGCCGTTGACCAGCGCATGTTCCAGACGCTTTTCCACCGCCCATTCGCGCCAGGACAGATCCTTCTCGCGCCCCTTGGCGCCGCCCTCGCCCTTGAAGCGTTCGGCGATCTCCAGCAGGCGTTCGGTCGCGTCGCCGCCAGCCTGGGGCCGGCGGTTGAGAACCACGTCCTCGCAGGCCTCTCGCAGGTCCGGGTCGATCTGGTCGTAAACCGCCAACTGCCCCGCATTGACGATGCCCATGTCCATGCCCGCCTGGATGGCGTGGTACAGGAACACCGCGTGCATCGCCTCGCGCACGGGTTCGTTGCCGCGGAACGAGAAGGACAGGTTCGACACCCCGCCCGAAACATGGGCATGGGGCAGGTTCCGGCGGATCCAGCGCGCGGCCTCGATGAAGTCCACGCCGTAGTTGTTGTGTTCCTCGATCCCGGTCGCCACGGCGAAGATGTTGGGATCGAAGATGATGTCCTCGGGCGGGAAACCCACTTCCTCGGTCAGGATGCGATAGGCACGGGCGCAGATCTCGATCTTGCGGGCGCAGGTGTCGGCCTGGCCCTGTTCGTCGAAGGCCATGACCACGACCGCCGCGCCATAGGCGAGGCACAGCCCGGCCTGCTGTCGGAACTGCTCCTCGCCTTCCTTCATGGAGATCGAGTTGACGACCGGCTTGCCCTGCACGCATTGCAGGCCCGCCTCGATCACCTCCCATTTGGAACTGTCGATCATCACCGGCACGCGGGCGATGTCGGGTTCGGCGGCCAGCAGGTTCAGGAACTCGACCATGGCGGCCTTCGAGTCGATCAGCCCCTCGTCCATGTTGATGTCGATGATCTGCGCGCCGTTCTCCACCTGGTCGCGCGCGACCTCCAGGGCGGCGGCATAGTCGCGGTTGGTGATCAGCTTGCGGAAACGGGCGCTGCCGGTCACGTTGGTGCGTTCGCCGATGTTCACGAAGGGAATGTCGGGCGTCAGGACGAAGGGTTCCAGGCCCGACAGGCGCAGCAGGCGATCAGACATATTCGGGCACCTTTCGGGGACTGTATTGGCCGACGGCCTCGGCGATGGCGCGGATGTGGTCGGGCGTGGTGCCGCAGCAGCCGCCGACGACGTTCACCAGCCCCTCGCGGGCGAATTCGGCGACTTGAACGGCGGTGTCGTTCGGCCCCTCGTCGTACTGGCCAAAGGCGTTGGGCAGCCCGGCATTGGGATAGGCGCAGATGTTGGTGTCCGCCACGCCCGCCAGTTCCGCCAGATGCGGACGCATCGCGGATGCCCCGAGCGCGCAATTGAGGCCCACCGACCAGGGACGGGAATGGCGCACCGAATGCCAGAAGGCCGTCGGCGTTTGTCCCGACAGCGTGCGCCCGGATGCGTCGGTGATCGTGCCCGAGATCATCAGCGGCAGTGTCTGCCCATGCGCCTGCATCGCCTGGATGCACGCGAAGATCGCGGCCTTGGCGTTCAGGGTGTCGAAGATCGTCTCGATCAGCAGAATGTCGGCGCCGCCTTCGATCAGCGCCTGCGCCTGCTCAAGATAGGCGATGCGCAGGTCTTCGAAGGTCACGGCGCGATAGCCGGGATTGTTCACGTCCGGGCTGATGGATGCCGTGCGGTTGGTCGGGCCGATGGCCCCCGCGACAAAGCGCGGCCGCCCGTCCTGCGCGGTGGCGCGGTCCAGCGCGCGGCGGACGATGCGCGCGCCCTCGACGTTCAGGTCGCGGACCGCCGCCTGCATCCCGTAATCGGCCTGGGCGATGACGGTCGCCGAAAAGGTGTTCGTTTCCACGATGTCCGCGCCCGCCATGGCATAGCGGTAATGGATGTCCTCGACCGCCTCGGGCTGCGTGAGGATCAGCAGGTCGTTGTTGCCCTGCTGCGGATGGTCCGAATGGTGGCGGCAGGCATGCCCGGATCCAACGCCGGTATAATCGTCCTCGGCCAGACCAAGCTGCTGGATCTGCGTGCCCATGGCCCCGTCGAGGATCAGGATCCGTTCGGACGCCGCGCGGTCAAGCGCCGCGAAGGCGGGGGATCGGGAAAGTCTGCCGGTCATCGTGTCAACCCTTGCCAGGAAGGCGCAGATATAGCGGTTGACCCGGGCCACGGCAAATTCATAATCCTATACAAGATTATGAAGCTGCGGCATGTCCATTCACCTTTGCCTCAATATCCTCGGGGGGTCCGGGGGGCGAAGCGCCCCCGGCCTGCCGGTCACTCCGCGCTGCTGCGGGCGTAAACATCCTCGTAACGGATGATGTCGTCCTCGCCCAGGTAGCTGCCGGTCTGCACCTCGATCAGCACCATCGGCACCTTGCCGGGGTTTTCCATGCGGTGAACCGCGCCCAGCGGCACATAGATCGACTGGTTCTCGGTCACCAGGGTCACCTTGTCGTCCACCGTGACCCTGGCCGTGCCGCTGACCACGACCCAGTGTTCGGACCGATGCACATGGCTTTGCAGCGACAGCGCGGCCCCGGGCTTTACGACGATGCGCTTGACCTGGAAGCGGTCGGCCAGGGCCAGTGTCTCGAACCAGCCCCAGGGGCGGTGGTCGCGGGGAAAGGCGGTGGCCTGCTTGCAGCCCTTGGCCTTCAGCGCGGTGACGGCATGGCGCACGTCCTGCGCGCGGCTCTTGTCCGCCACCAGCACCGCGTCCGCCGTCGCCACGACGATCACATCCGTCAGTCCGATGCCCACCACCTGCAAGTCGTCGCTGTCCGACCGCAGCAGCACGTCATGGCAGTCGAGGGCGATCGCGTTCTCGTCCGTGACGACCCCGTTGTCCGATGGCGCTTCCAGCAGCGCCTCTCGCCAGACGGCATCCCAACCGCCCAGGTCGGACCACCGTTCGGAAAAACGCACCACGGCCAGATTTCCGGCCTTTTCCATTACGGCATAGTCGATCGACTGGTCGGGCAGGCTGTCCCAGGGCGCGCGGGCCAGACGCAGAAAGCCGATGTCGTTCTTGGCCTCGTCAAGGGCGGCCAGAACCGGGGCAAGGTATTCGGGGGCATGGGCGCGGAACGCGTCGATCATCACGCCGGCCTTGAACAGGAAGATGCCCGCGTTCCACAGGAAATTGCCCCCTGCCAGCATCTGCGCCGCCGTGGCCGCGTCGGGCTTTTCGACGAAGCGCGCCAAGGGCTGCGGGCCGTCGCCCTGCCCCGCCAGTTCGAGATAGCCGTAGCCGGTTTCCGGCCGGTCGGGGGTGATGCCGAAGGTGACGATCCGTCCCTGGGCGGCCGGCTCCATTCCCTGGCGCACGGCGCGCGCGAAGGCGGCCTCGTCGGGGATCACGTGGTCCGACGGCGCGACCAGCAGCAGGCTTTCGGGGTCTTTCGCGGCAACCATCAGGGCGGCGACCAGGATCGCGGGGGCGGTGTTGCGGCCCGAGGGTTCGATCACGATGGCGCCGGGCCGGATGCCGACCTGATCCAGCTGTTCCGCGACGATGAAGCGGAAATCGGCATTGGTCATCACCACCGGATCGGCGAAGTCGGACCCGGCCAGCCTGCGGGCCGACGCCTGGAACAGCGTCTCGTGTCCGATCAGCGGCGCGAACTGCTTGGGAAAGCTTTTGCGGGACACGGGCCAGAGCCGGGTTCCCGATCCGCCGGCCATCAGAACGGGGGTGATCTTGGTCATGAAGCGGTCCCTTGCACCTGGTTTCGCGCAAGGGATAGCCTGCCGGACCGCGGCGGAAAAGAGCGCGCCGCGTTCAACCTGCGGCTTTCATGGGCTGACCTGCCACATAGGTCTGGCGGATGCTGCGGTCGTCGCCCATGATCTGAAGGATGAACAGCTCCTGCTCCAGCGTCTCGGCCCGGTTGGTGCGCAGGGCCATGGCCGGCGTGGCCCGGGCGTCCAGCACCACCAGATCGGCCATGCTGCCCGGATCCAGCGTGCCGATCCGGTCGGCCATCCCCAGGGCCAGCGCATTGCCGCGCGTGATCCAATGAAAGGCCGACAGCGGCGTCAGCTTCTGGCCGCGCAGTTGCAGGATCTTGTAGCCTTCGTTCAGGGTTTGCAGCATCGAATAGCTGGTGCCGCCGCCCACGTCGGTGGCGATGCCGCTGACCACGCCCGCCGCGCGCAGGCCCGCCTCGTCGAACAGCCCCGATCCCAGGAACAGGTTCGAGGTCGGGCAGAACACTGCCCGGCTGCCGGTTTCGGCCATGCGCGCGATCTCTCGAGGGCGCAGGTGGATGGAATGGCCCAGCAGCAGCTTGGGGGACAGCAGGCCATGGGTTTCGTAGATGTCGAGGTAGTCGCGGGCCTGCGGATAAAGGTCCAGCGTGAAGTCGATCTCGTCCCTGTTCTCGGACAGGTGGGTCTGGATGTGGCAATCGGGATGTTCGCGGACCAGCGTGCCCGCCATCGCCATCTGTTCCGGCGTCGAGGTGATCGCGAAGCGCGGGGTGATCGCGTAACGCTGGCGCCCGGTGCCGTGCCAGCGTTCGATCAGCGCCTTGCTGTCGTCATAGCCGGTTTGCGGCGTGTCCAGCACCTCGGGCGGGGCGTTGCGGTCCATCATCACCTTGCCCGCGACCATCGCCATGTTGCGGGCATGGGCCGCGGAAAACAGCGCCTCGGCGGATTGGGGGTGGACGGAACAGAAGGCGACGGCGGTGGTGGTGCCGTGGTCCGTCAGCAGGGTCAGGAAAGCGTCGGCCATGGCGGGGGCGTGGCCTTGCTGGGCGAAACGGGATTCCTCGGGGAAGGTGTAGGTGTTCAGCCAGTCCAGAAGCTGCGCGCCCCAGCTTGCGATCACCTGCACCTGCGGGAAATGGATATGCGTGTCGATGAAGCCCGGCAGGATCAGGTGAGGGCGGTGGTCGATCTCGGGCAGGCCGGGACGGGCGAGGGCCGCGTGATCGTCCACGGCAAGGATGCGGCCATCCTCGACCAGGATCGCGCCGTTCTCGATGTAGCGGTGGTTGTCGGACGTGTCTTGGGGGTCGGCGTGAAAGCCCAGGACGCGGCCCCGTATCAGCTGTTGCATGGGTATTTTTTCAAAGAAGAAGCTGCGGTCAGCCGCGCGATCAGTTCGGCGGCGGTGAAGGCGGCGATCACGGCCGGGCGCTTGTCGTGGGTGAAGCCCGCCCCGATGGGGCAGACCAAGGGCGCGGGGTCGATGCCGCGCGCCCTGGCGAAGCGGGTGAACTGCGCGCGCTTGGTGGCGCTGCCGATCATGCCGACATAGGACAGGTCGGGCCGCGTCAGGGCCTCGGCCGCCAGCAGGAAGTCCAGCGCATGGTCATGGGTCAGGATGACCACGGCGCTGCCGGGACCGGCGGCGCGGATTCGGGATTCCGGCAGAGGGGTCAGGATCGTCTCGACGCCGGGTGCGGCCTGGGCCAGTTCCTCGGGGCGGCTGTCGATCAGGGTCGCCTTGACGGGCAGGGCTTGCAGCGCCAGGGCGAGCGCGCGCCCGACATGGCCCGCGCCGAAGACCAGCACGTCGGGGTGATCCTCGGGCGTGGGGCCTTGGCGGTCCAGTTGCAGAACCACCCTGCCCCCGCAACACTGGCCGATCTCGGGGCCAAGGGGGATGTCCATCCGCGCCTCGGCCTCGCCGCCCGCCAGCATCTGCCGCGCCCGGTCGATGGCCATGTATTCCAGTTGCCCGCCGCCGATGGTGCCCTCGACGCGATCGGGGCCGACGAACATCTCGGCCCCCGCGTCGCGCGGCGTGGACCCCAGGGCCGATATGACCCGGACCCGGATCATCGGCGCAGCGCCTCGATCGCCATCAGCACGCGTTCGGGCGTGGCGGGGGCATCCAGCCGCGCGGGTTGGCGGTAGTCGCTGAAGGAAGCCACGGTCATGTTGATCGCCTCGAAGACGCTGATGCCCAGCATGAAGGGCGGCTCGCCCACGGCCTTGGACCGCTTGATCGAACGTTCGCTGTTTTCCGACCAGTCGGCCAGACGCACGTTGAAGACGCGCGGCCGGTCGGAGGCCAGCGGCACCTTGTAGGTGGAGGGCGCATGGGTGCGCAGCCGGCCCTTGTCGTCCCACCACAGTTCTTCCGTGGTCAGCCAGCCCGCCCCCTGGACAAAGGCGCCCTCGATCTGGCCCTTGTCGATGGCGGGGTTCAGGGACCGTCCGACATCGTGGATCACGTCCGTCCGGTCGATCACGTATTCGCCGGTCAGCGTATCGACCGACACCTCGGACACGGCCGCGCCGTAGGCGTAGTAGTAGAACGGCCGCCCCCGTCCCGTCGCGCGGTCCCAGTGGATCTTGGGCGTCTTGTAGAAGCCCGCCGCCGACAGGTGGACGCGCGCCATGTAGGCCGCCGCGATCACCTCCTTGAAGGGGATCTCGTGGTCGCCCGCGCGGATATGGCCGGGAACGAAGCGCACCTCATCCTTCGGCTGCTGCCAGCGTTCGGCCACGAAGTCGATCAGCCGGGCCTTGATCTGTTCCGCAGCGTCAAGCGCCGCCATGCCGTTGAGATCCGTTCCCGAGGACGCCGCGGTGGCCGAGGTGTTGGGCACCTTCTCGGTGGTGGTGCGGGTGATCTTGATGTTGCCGATGTCGCACTGGAACGCCTCGGCCACGATCTGGGCCACCTTGGTGTTCAGGCCCTGTCCCATCTCGCAGCCGCCATGGTTCAGCGCGATCGAGCCGTCGCTGTAGACATGGATCAGCGCGCCCGCCTGGTTGAACCAGGTCGCGGTGAAGCTGATGCCGAACTTCACGGGCGTCAAGGCGATGCCCTTGCGGATCACGCCGCCCCCGTTCTTGGCGCGTTCGTTCCAGTCCAGCACGGCCTGGCGGCGGGCGTGATAGTCGCTGGAGGCCTCCAGCTCCTCGAAGATGCGCGGCAGGATCTGGTCGGTGACCTCCTGGTGATAGGGGGTCAGCTGGCCGTTTTCATAAAGGTTGCGCTTGCGCACCTCCAGCGGATCAAGGCCCAGGGCATAGGCGATCTCCTCGACGATGCGTTCGGCCACGATCACCCCCTGCGGGCCGCCGAAACCCCGGAAGGCGGTGTTGCTGACGGTGTGGGTCTTCATCGGATGGCTGCTGACGCGCACGTCGGGGTAGAAATAGGCGTTGTCGCAATGAAACAGCGCGCGGTCCGTCACCGGGCCGGAGAGGTCGGCCGAAAAGCCGCAGCGGGCATACCAGTCGCCCCGGACGGCGCGGATCTTGCCGGTGTCGTCGAAGCCGACCTCGTAATCCACCACGAAGTCGTGGCGCTTGCCGGTGGCGGTCATGTCGTCGTCGCGGTCGGGGCGGATCTTGACCGCGCGGTTCCAGCGTTTCGCGGCGATGGCGGCGACGCAGGAAAACAGGTTCATCTGCGTTTCCTTGCCGCCGAAGCCGCCGCCCATGCGCCGCACGTTCACCACCACCGCGTTGTTCTGGCAGCCAAGCACATGGGCCACCATGTGCTGCACCTCGGACGGGTGCTGGGTCGAGACGTTGATCGTCACGTCCTCGTCCTCGCCCGGCACGGCCATGGCGATCTGGCCTTCCAGGTAGAAGTGGTCCTGCCCGCCGATGCTGAAGCGCCCCTTGACGACATGCGGGGCGGCGGCCATGCCCGCGTCGGCATCGCCGCGCTTCAAGGTCAAGGGGTCGGTGACATAACCCATGCCCGTGTCTCGCGCGGCCAGGGGGTCCAGCGCATGGGGCAGCACGTCATAGGCGATGCGCGCCTTGTGCGCGGCGCGGCGCGCCTGGTCGCGGGTTTCCGCGATCACGGCAAAGACCGGCTGTCCCCAGAACTGGACCTCTTCCTCGGCAAAGATCGGGTCGTCGTTCTTGCCGTTGGGCGAGACATCGTTGACGCCGGGGATGTCCTTGGCGGTCAGAACCCCCACCACGCCGGGATGGGCCAGCGTTTCGGAAAAATCCATGCCGGTGATCCGGCCATGGGCGCATTGGGACAGCCCCAGATAGGCGTGCAGCAGCCCGTGCGGCTCGGCCAGATCGTCGGTGTAATCGGCGCGGCCGGTGACGTGCTTGACGGCGCTGTCGTGGATGGTGTCCTGATGCGCCTGGCCGCGGATGGTGGTTTCGTCTTTCATCTTTACGCTCCTACGGCCTGGGTCAGGCGGACGGGCAGGCCGGGTTCGGATTGCTCCAGCCAGAAGCGGCGGAACAGGTTGGCGGCGACCGTGCGGCGATAGTCGGCACTGGCGCGCCAGTCCGACAAGGGCGTGAAATCGTCCGCAACCGCGCGGGCGGCGGCCTCGAAGGCGTCGCGGGCGAAGGGCTGGCCCTTCAACGCGGCCTCGGCCCCCGCCGCGCGCTTGGGCGTGCCCGCCATGCCGCCGAAGCAGATGCGCGCCTCGGCGATGGTGCCATTTTCAACGCTCAGGCAAAAACCGGCGGCCACGGCGGTGATGTCGCTGTCGCGGCGCTTGCTGATCTTGTAGGCGGCGACACGGGCGTCCGGGCGGATGGGAATGACGACCTCCTCGACGAACTCGCCCGGCGCGCGGTCCTGCTTGCCATAGTCGATGAAGAAATCCTCGAGGGCCACTTCACGCCGCGCGGCGCCCTTGCGCAGCACGATCCGCGCCCCAAGCGCGATCAGCAGCGGCGGCGTGTCGCCGATGGGCGAGCCGTTGGCGATGTTGGCGCCGATTGTGCCCATGTTGCGCACCTGCCAGCCGCCGATGCGCAGCCAATAGTCGTAGGCGGCGGGGATATGCTGGCGGATGAACGGCGCGGCCTCGCTGTAGGTGACGCCCGCGCCAAGCCGGATTTCGCCGTTCTCGACCCGCGCCGATTTCATCAGATGGCCGATGAACACCGCCGGGGAAATGTCGCGCATGAACTTCGTGACCCACAGGCCCACATCGGTCGCGCCCGCGACGATGGTTGCCTTGGGTTCGGCCTCCAGCACCGCGGCCAGGTCGTCCGCGTCGGCCGGGATGATGGCGCGTTCGCCGCCCTTGGTCAGTTCCACCCGATGCCCCCGCATCCCGCGCAGCCTGGACGCCACCCCTTCGCGTTCCACGGCCAGCGCGTCGGCGGCCTGACCGCCCGCGCGGCCCGCGGCAAGCGCCGCCTTGATGATCGGCTCGTAGCCCGTGCAGCGGCAGATGTTGCCTTGCAGCGCGGTCTCGATCTCGGTCACGCCCGCGTCGGGATTGCCCATCCACAGCCCATAAAGCGCCATCACGATGCCCGGCGTGCAGAAGCCTTACTGGCTGCCGTGGTGTTCCACCATCGCCGCCTGGATCGGATGCAGCCCGCCGTCCGGCCCGCGCAGATGTTCCACCGTCACGACGTGGCAGCCGTGGCAGGACGCCAGGAACCGGATGCAGGCGTTCACCGGCTCGTAGACCAGACCGCCGTCGGTCAGCCGTCCCACCAGCACCGTGCAGGCGCCGCAGTCGCCCTCGGCGCAGCCTTCCTTGGTGCCGGTCAGGCGGCGGTTGATGCGCAGGAAATCCAGCAGCGTGTCCGAGGCGCCGGCCTCGGTCAGTTCAACCTGCTGATCGTTCAGCAGAAAGCGCAGCGCGGGTGTCATGGCGTTCCTTTGTGGCTGTGGACCCGTCATCAAAGCTAAGCCGAAAAAAACGGTTGCGAAATCGGTGCCGACCCGGAAGACTTTACACGATTCCTTGAAAGCGGCCTATCACCGATGTCCTATCTTGAAAGCCTGCGCGTCTTCGTCCGGGTGGTCGAACTGGGTTCGATCACCGCCGGAGGCCGCGATTTGCGGCTTTCCCCGGCAGTTGCCTCGAATCGCATCAAGGATCTGGAAAACCGCTTCGGCGTGCGCCTGCTGAACCGCACCACCCGCAAGCTGACCCCGACCGAGATCGGCCGCGCCTTCTATGACAACGCCCGCCGCGTGATCGACACCCTGGACGAGGCCGAGGCGCTGGTTTCCAGCTTTTCGGGCCGTCCGCAGGGGGTGATCCGCCTGACCGCGCCCCTTGGCCTGGGGCGGCGGCTGATCGCGCCACTGATCCCGCCCTTCTGCGCGGAAAACCCCGGCGTCGATTTCCGGCTGCGCCTGTCGGACCGCAACGTCAACATCGTGGAGGACGCCATCGACCTGGCCTTCTTCCTGGGCGAACCTGCGGATTCGGCGCTGAAATGGCGCAAGATCGCGGATTGCCCGCGCGTGCTGGTCGCCTCGCCCGATTACCTGTCGCGCCAGGGCACGCCGAAGCAGCCCGAGGATCTGGCGGATCACAACTGCCTGCTGCTGCGCTATCCCCGCAGCCCGGAATACTACTGGGTGCTGCAAGGCGACGACGGTCCGCAGAAGATGATGGTCGGCGGGCGGTTCGACACCGACGACGGCGACGTGCTGACCGCCTGGGCGCTTGGCGGCGAGGGGATCGCGAACCGGCCCCTTTATGAGGTCGCGTCAGACATCAAGGCCGGGCGCCTGGTCGAGGTCTTGCCCCTGAACCGCCCCCTGCCCGCGCAGTTCGGCGCCCTGACGCCGCATCGGCGCTTGCAGGATCCGAAGGTGCGGATGTTCGCGGATTTCGCGGTGCGGGAACTGAAAAAGCACTTCTGAAATGGAAAAGGCCCCTTGCGGGGCCGTCTCGACCTGACGGACGGTTCTACATCCCGGCCAGGCTCGCGCCTCCGGCCGCGCGGAACCAGCGGATGATCTGTTCGCGCTCCTGCGGCTCCATGTAGGTCACGTTGGCAGGCGGCATGGCATCGGTCAGCCCGGCCTGGACATAGATTTCGCGGGCATGCTTGGCGATGTCGCCGGAGGTCTCCAGGAAGACCCCTTTCGGCGCGTGATGGATGCCTTCGTATCCGGGCTCTCGCGCATGGCACATCGAACAGCGGCCCAGAACGGCGTCGCTGACCTGCTGGAACCCCTCGGCCTCGGCGAAACGGGTTTCGACCGGGGTCAGGGGACGCGCCTCGGCCTGCTCCAGCGTGTCCTGGTTCAGCCCGGCCGAGGACAGCCACATCACCATGATGAACAGCACCACCGTGACCGCCCAGGTCCACCACTGGTATCCCTGCCGGGCGTGCATGGTGTTGAAGAAATGCCGGATGGTCACGCCCATCAGAAAGATCAGCGCCGCGATCAGCCAGTTGTATTCGCTGGCGAAGGCCAGCGGATAATGGTTGGACAGCATCAGGAAGATGACCGGCAGCGTCAGATAGTTGTTGTGCGTGGACCGCAGCTTGGCGATTTTGCCGTATTTCGGATCGGGCGCCCGCCCGGCCTTCAGATCCGCGACCACGATCCTCTGGTTCGGCATGATGATGAAGAACACGTTGGCGGTCATGATCGTGGCGGTGAAGGCGCCCAGGTGCAGCAGCGCCGCGCGGCCCGTGAAGACCTGGGTATAGCCCCAACCCATCACCACAAGCGCCACGAACAACAGCAGCATCAGAACCGTCGGCGTCTCGCCCAGGCGGGACTTGCAGAGCGTGTCATAGATCAGCCAGCCAAGCGCCAGCGACCCGCCCGAGATCAGGATCGCCTGCCAGGTCGCCAGATCGGCCTTGACCGTGTCGATCAGATACAGGTTCGCGCCCGCCCAGTATGTGACCATCAGCAGCGCCGCGCCCGACAGCCAGGTGGAATAGCTTTCCCATTTGAACCAGGTCAGATGCTCGGGCATCTGCTCGGGCGCGACCAGGTACTTGTTGATGTGGTAGAAGCCGCCGCCATGGACCTGCCATTCCTCGCCATGGGCGCCCTTGGGCAGATGCGGCGCCTTTTGCAGGCCCAAATCCAGGGCGATGAAATAGAAGGACGATCCGATCCAGGCGATGGCGGTGATGACATGGGTCCAGCGGATCGCGAAGGCCAGCCATTCCCAGATGACGATGTGGTCGGGGATCAGGTGCAGCATGGCTCAGCTTCCCCGGTAGGTCGAATAGCCGAAGGGCGAGACCAGCAGCGGCACGTGGTAATGGTCGTCCTGCGACATGCCGAAGCGGATCGGGATCACGTCCAGAAAGCGCGGGCTTTCAGCCTCTACCCCGGTTGCATCCATCCAGGCGCCCGCATGGAACTCCAGCTCGTATGTCCCGGTCGCGAAATCCGCCGCCGGCAGGATCTGGCGGTCGGTGCGGCCGTCATGGTTGGTGCGCAGCCGCGCAAGCTCGGTCCGGCCGCCGTTGTCCAGACGGAACAGCACCACCTCCATCCCCTCGGCCGGGCGGCCGCGCGCGGTGTCCAGCACATGGGTGGTCAGGTATCCTGGCATTATCGCCCTCCCCTACATTATCGCTGTTTTCTTGATAACCGATCCTCTCGCGTTGGCACGAGAGGGACCGTAAGCAAGGTAGTCTTAAGATTTCGTAGAAAATCGGGCAGAAGGGCCCTTCACCTTTGGACAAATATCCTCGGGGGGAACGCGCGGAACGCGCGTGGGGGGCAGACAGCCCCCCGCTCACCCCGCCAGGCGCGCCACGGCCGTTTCGGCGCGGGCCCGCAAGTCGCGCGGATCGGCGGTCAGCAGCCGGTGATCGTCGACAACCGCCCTGCCCCCGACATAAACCGCGCGCGGCCGGAGCGGCGCGCAGAAGATCAGCGCCGCGACCGGATCCCATTGCCCGGCCAGCGGCAGATCCGACACGTCCCACAGCACCAGATCGGCCTGCATCCCGGGCTTCAGCGCGCCGATGTCGCCGCGCCCCAGCACCCGCGCGCCGCCCAGGGTCGCGATCTCCAGCGCCTCGCGCGCGCCCAGGGCGGCGGGGCCGTCGCGCAGGCGGGCGACCAGCATGGCCTGCCGCGCCTCCAGTCCCAGATGGCTGCAATCGTTGCTGGCCGATCCGTCCACGCCCAGGCCCACCGGCACCCCGGCATCCCGCATGGCGCGGACCGGCGCGATGCCGCTGGCCAGCCGCGCGTTGGAGCAAGGGCAATGGGCGACCCCCGTGCCGGTCCGGGCGAACAGGTCGATCTCGGGCGCGGACAATTTCACGCAATGGGCGTGCCACACGTCGTCGCCGGTCCAGCCCAGGCTTTCGGCATAGTCCCCCGGCAGCATCCCGAAATTGTCCAGAGAATAGCGGATGTCCTCGTCGTTCTCGGCCAGATGGGTGTGCAGGCGCACGCCCTTTTCCCGCGCCAGGATCGCCGCGTCGCGCATCAGTTCCCGGCTGACCGAAAAGGGCGAACAGGGCGCAAGCGCCACCTGCACCATCGCGCCCTCGGCGCCGTCGTGAAAAGCGTCCACCACGCGCTCGCTGTCAGCCAAGATCGCGGCCTCGTTCTCGACCAGGGCGTCGGGCGGCAGGCCGCCCTTGCTTTCGCCGATGGACATGGCGCCGCGCGTGGCGGTGAAGCGGATGCCGATGTTGCGCGCGGCCTCGATGCTGTCGTCCAGGCGCGCGCCGTTCGGGAACAGATACAGGTGGTCGGACGAACAGGTGCAGCCCGACAGCGCCAGTTCCGCCAAGCCCACCTCGGCCGACAGGCGGATGTCGTCGGGCGTCATCCGCGACCAGATGGGATAAAGCGTCCGCAGCCAGCCGAACAGCGCGGCGTCCTGCGCGGCGGGCACCGCCCGGGTCAGGGTCTGGAACAGGTGGTGATGGGTGTTGACCAGGCCCGGCGTCACGACGCAGCCGCCCGCCTCCACGATCTCGGCGCCCTCGCGCGGCAGGTTCTCGCCCGCCGCGACGATCCTGCCGTTTTCGACCAGAACGTCGCCGCCCCGGATCTCGCGCCGCGCGTCGTCCATGGTGACGACCACATCGGCGTTTCTGAACAATGTCTTGACCATGATCCCCGATCTTTCGTTGAAAACGGCGACGGTTGTGCCGTCGCCGCGTGAAGTCGCCGTCGGATTGTCAGCGATCAGTGATCGGCGACATGGCCCGCCGCCCGCAACTCTTCCTCGTCCACATGGGCCGCGCCGTTGTAGAACCAGTTCAGGATCACCGCCGTGATCGCGGCCAGCAGGATGCCGGAATGGATCAGCGGGTGGATCGCGTGGGGCATCCACTGGTTGAAGTTGGGCGCGACCAGCGGGATCATCCCCATGCCGACCGAAATGGCGACAATGAACAGGTTGTGCCGGTTGCCCGCGAAATCGACGCGCGCCAGGATGCGCACTCCGGTGGCCGCGACCATCCCGAACATCACCAGGCCCGCGCCGCCCAGAACGGTCGTGGGCAGGCTTTCGACCAGGGCGCCCATCTTCGGGATCAGCCCCAGCACGATCATGATCGCGCCGCCCGCCACGCACACGAACCGCGACCGGATGCCGGTGACGCCCACCAGGCCGACGTTCTGGCTGAACGAGGTATAGGGAAAGGTGTTGAAGACGCCCCCGATGGCCGTGCCCAGACCGTCCGCGCGCAAGCCTGCGGCCAGCGCCTTCTGCTCCAGGGGCTTCTTGCAGATGTCGGACAGGGCCAGGAACATGCCCGTCGATTCGATCAGCGTGACCAGCATGACCAGCACCATGGTGGCGATCATGATCGGGTCAAAGGTCGGCATTCCAAAGTGGAACGGCTTGATGACCGCGAACCATTCCGCAGCGCCGACCTTGTCGAAGCTCATCATGCCCAGCATCGCGGCGACGATGCCGCCCACGACGATGCCCACCAGCACGGCGATGTTCGACAGAAAGCCGCGGGCGAATTTCGACACCAGCAGGATCGTGCCCAGCACCAGCACCGCGATCAGGATGTTCTGGCCCGCCGCGTAAAGCGGGTTCTGCACCGTGGGCGCCAGCGCCACGCTGGAGGGCACGTCTCCCGCCGCGCGGGCGGCCTCCAGCCAGGCGGCGGCGGCGGGGTCCACGATCTTGGGGGCGGTGGGGCCGACTTGCAGCCCGAAGATCCAGTTGATGCCGATGGGCATCAGGCTGATGCCGATGGTCAGGATCAGCGTGCCCGTCACGACCGGCGGAAAGAACCGCAGCATCTTCGAGATGAACGGCGCGATGAAGATGCCGATAAGACCCGCCGCGATGATGGCGCCGAACAGCGCCCTTGCGCCCTCGTGACCGGGGGTCGAGGATGCGACCGCCACCATCGGGCCGACGGATGCGAAGGTCACGCCCATCATGACCGGCAGCTTGATCCCGAAATACTGGGTCGCCCCCAGGCTCTGGATGATGGACACGACGCCGCAGACGAACAGGTCGGCGGAAATCAGGAACGCCACCTCCTCGGGCGGCAGGGACAGCGCGCGGCCCACGATCAGCGGGACGGCGATGGCGCCCGCATACATGACCAGCACGTGCTGGAACCCAAGCGTCAGAAGCTTGGGGGCGGGCAGCACTTCATCGACCGGATGCGTGCTGCCCTGATAGGTTGCGTCAGACATTGCGGACCTCCCTTTCCACGGATGCCTTGTTTCGTTCAGATATCGACCTGGACAGCCTTTCCCTGCTGTTTGGCCAGTTCGACCACGGCGTTTGCGACTGCCAGATCCTGCAAGCCGACGCCCGTTCCGTCAAAGATGGTGACCTCCGCATCGCCGC